>ENA-UOOI01000057-UOOI01000057.1-fermentation-metagenome-genome-assembly--contig:-NODE-57-length-134281-cov-6.832193_pt1 | contig 134281 bp, 136 predicted proteins | sample MGYA00245779_ERZ724027 | MGnify/ENA primary metagenome ERZ724027 (study PRJEB28704, sample SAMN03018318) | fermentation metagenome | biome: anthropogenic terrestrial biome; feature: soil...
AAGAAGGGTCAACGCCCACATGCCTTTGTGGATCGCCCCTCTTCTTAACCCCCAGCATCAGCCCAGGACTGGGCGTCCCAAGCCAACACCAGGGACTTCATCGATGTGCCCTTAAACGGATTTTTAGGCCCGTCTTCAAAGACAGTGCTGGTGACTAGGATACTGCGTCACCTCAGCCTTCGAAAACAGTATAACATTAACAGATTATTAGTGCAACAACCACGCCTAAAGCCGCTCCAGCAAACACTTCTACAGGAGTATGTCCTAAAAGTTCGCGTAGTCTTTCTTGCTTAATTTCGCCTTTTTCTAAGAACTCTTCGGTTAATTTATTTAGAACTGCTGCTTGACGTCCAGCTGCTCTTCTAAGACCTGCCGCATCATACATAACAATTAAAGATGATACCAAAGAGATTGCAAATAGCGTGCTATCCCAACCATGTAAAAATCCTACTGCTGCAGTTAACCCAGATACAAAAGCTGAGTGGGAGGAAGGCATACCACCTGTGCCGAGAAAATGTTTCCAACTAAAACCTCTTGGCCTAATGGCGGTAAAACCTTTTAAGGTTTGTGCTATTGCCCAAGCAATAAAAGCAGAGCGCAAAGCTATATTATTCCACATATTAATTAATACATCCAAATTACGCACCCTCCAAAACTCAAACTATTTCTCTCGTACCAAAATATAATTAGCTAGACCACTTAATATCTCTTCTCCTGGTACTCCCTCAATGGCTAAAATAGCTTTCTCCACTGCTTCTTTAGCTAGTTGCTGAGATTTTTCCAAACCAAATAATCTCGGATAAGTAGATTTACCTTGAGTAGCATCCTTGCCCAAGGTCTTTCCTAAAAGGGTTGCATCTCCAGTCACATCTAAAATATCATCTGTGATCTGAAAAGCGAGACCTAATTGTTCACCATAGATGGTATATTTAGCTAACATATTTTCTCTTTTGGCTGCTAAAGCACCCATTCTTAGAGCAACAGTAATTAAGGCACCAGTTTTCTTGCTATGAATAACTTTTAATTCGTCGTAAGAGATCTTCTTGCCTTCCGAGGCTAGATCAAGAACTTGGCCGCCAACCATACCACTAGCCCCTGCAGCTTTCGCTAGTTCTAAAGTGACTAATAAGGGGTTGTTTTTTGTCTCTAGTACTACCTCAAAAGCTTTAGTAAGTAAAGCATCTCCTGCCAAAAGTGCTGTAGCTTCATCGAAGGCTTTATGACATGATGGCTTACCCCTTCTGAAATCATCATTATCCATGCCGGGAAGATCGTCATGGATTAGGGAATAAGCATGTACCATCTCTAAGGCACAAGCAGCTGGCATAGCCAGTTCTTCTTCTCCATAAGCTGTTAGAGCAGCCAAAGCTGCCCGTATGCGTTTCCCACCTCCTAAGAGAGAATAACGCATTGCTGTAAACAAACTCTCGGGCTCCTCTAGAGGTATGTACCTGTCTAATTCAACTTCAACTAGTTTAGCTATCTTATTTAGATATTCTTTTGCTTTATTAGTATCTGTGTAGGTCATACTAAGCCCCCCAATTTATTATTAATCGTCTTCATTAATTGATGCTAGCTCATTTAATCTTTCACTAGCAGCATCTAGATTACCCTTTAATTCATTTACCAGCTTAGAACCTTCTTCGTATAGCTTAAGTAGGTCGTCTAAACTACTTTCTCCTTCTTCAAGTTTAAAAACTATATCTTCTAATCTTTTTAAGGACTTTTCGAAGTTTTTCATAGAAGAAGCTGTTTTAGCCACTTGAGTCCCCTCCTTGTTCCTAGCTAATTTTTGGGGTCTTTTTCTATTTGCATTACTTTCGCTTTCAAGCTACCATCTGCTAACTTCACTTGGATAGCTGATTCTAGAGCAATATCATCTACACTCTTGATATTTTTACCCTTTTGGAACACAACAGCATAACCAATTTTCAATAAGTTATCTGGGTTTAATAGTTCCAAACCATAAGCTAAATTATAAGTTTTATCCTTTAATTCTGTAAACCTTTTTTCCTTACTTTTACCTAAGCGTAAAGCTAATTCTTTTAGTCTTGCTTTTTGCTTTAATATTTCGGTTTCCGGACTTTCCTCAGTTAGCAGTTCTTTTAAGGATTGAACCCTTCTTTTTTTCTGCTCTAAAACATAGAAAGCTTTGGTATCAAGTAACTTTTTTAAGGAACTTAATCTTTGTTCTAACCTTAATAATTCTTGCCAAGGCTCATGTTTTTCTAAAGACTTAACTAACAAATTCAACTTTTTCTCTCTATTTAGAAGTTCCTGTTGCACCAGAGAATTAAGACTGTTCCCTAAGTACTCGAGGTTATCGTATACTTCCTCGAAATCAGGTACAGCTACTTCAGCTGCTCCCGAAGGTGTAGGTGCACTATAATCCGCTACTAAATCAACCAAAGTCCGATCTATTTCATGACCAACACCTGTAATAGTAGGGAAGGGAGAAGCATAAAGCGTACGAGCAACATTTTCATCATTAAAAGCCCAAAGATCATCACTTGAACCACCACCACGTGCTAAGATTAATAGATCTAAATGATCTTGGTAAGCTTTTTTTAAGGCTTTAACAATACTAGGTGGTGCCTCTTCACCTTGTACTAGCGCTGGGTATAACTTTAACCTAGTCAGGGGCCACCTTCGACCAATGATCCTTCTTATATCTGCAATTGCAGCACCAGAAGGCGAGGTTACCACACCGATTACTAGTGGATATTCTGGCAAGACTCTTTTTTGTTTAAATAGCCCTTCCTGATCTAACTTCTCCATTAGAGCCAAAAGAGCTTGTCTGTAGGCACCCATACCATAAGCTTCGATATCTGTTGCTAACATCTGGTAGTTACCTTTAGCTCGATATACCGAGATGGAGCCTTTAACTAAAATTTCAATTCCTGATGTTAGAGTAAGCTTTAAATTTCTGGCTTGGGAAGCAAACATAACTACTTTTAAAGTAGCGGTATCATCTTTGAGATTAAAATACCAATGCCCCATACTCGATCTGGTACATTCAGCAACTTCACCTTTCACCCAAACCGCTTTAAGGTCTGGGGCATATTCTAACTTGCTAGCAATATTTTCAGTTAGCTCAGCTACTGTAAAGACTCTCTCTTCAGCCATTTAGTCACCTCCGGACTAAATTAAGGGTATCAACATTCTAGGTGCTCTAAACTGTTTAGAGATTTTACCTTATACCCAGAATCATTATAAATGATCCTAGTTACAGAACTATTATCAATGACAAACCTAGATCTATTCTCATTATTTATACCTAATAGTAAACAGATTAGAGACTTAATAATACCTCCGTGGGAGACGAGTACTACATTCTCATTACTATGGCGTTTAGCTATGTATTCCCAGGTATTTTTAACTCTGTTTTCAATATCCAGCCTAGTTTCACCACCTGGATAACCATGGTTATGACCTGATTTAACCCAATTAGGGTAGTTTTCTTTAACCTCAGCCCAAGTCATTCCTTCTAATTTGCCCACATTAACTTCTCTTAGCCCCGGCAAAATCCTTATTTGCAGATCTTTGGCCCTAGCGATAGCTTCTGCAGTTTGGTAGGCTCTCTTCAAATCGCTGGAATAAATAACATCCACAGGTCGTTTTTGAAAATAATTCCCAAGTTTTGCAACTTGGGCTAGTCCCTCATCGTTAAGGGGAATATCGAGTTGGCCTTGGAATCTATTTTCTTGATTGTAATTGGTTACTCCATGTCTAACAATATAGATATTCCCCAACTTAATCCCTCCAAAAAAGTGCTGTTGCTACACCTAAAGCATTATCACCAGAAGCCTCTGGTGAAGCAAAATAAACCTTCGAAGCTTGTGGGTGATGCAAATCTTTTAATAGTCTTTCCTTAATTAAATTATTAGCCATCACACCACCTACTAGCAGAAAATCTCTAATGTTAGTTGCTTCTCTTAGCGATCTTAAGACTCTACCCACTGATTTAGCTACTGCTAAGATCGCTGCATAAGCAAGCTCTTCACCACTAACTCCTGCTAAAATAAGTCGTTTGGCTTCAGCCTCAGGACCTGAGTACGAGAGATTAGATCCTTTTACCGGTACTCCTAGCCTAAGATCAGTTGGCTTAGCTAATTTTTCTAGATATGGTCCAGCTGGAAAGGGTAATCCTAATAAGACACCAATGCGATCAAGAAATTGACCAGCACTGATATCACTACTTCCGCCGAGTTCTTTTATCTGCATTGAGTTACCTTGCCAGGTAACTTCTAAAAACTCAGTTGTTCCTCCAGACAAATGCATTGCAAGAAAAGGTTTGCCAATGAGTTCTTGATTTTCATGTAAGCCTGCCCAAAGATGATTTTCCTGGTGAGATAGCTCTAAAAATCCTCTTCCTGCTGCTAGAGCACGAATAAATGAGTGACCAACTAAAAAGCAAGGCATGTAGCTATCAGGTAGAGGCCTTGGTGCATTAGTAACTCCAAATTGTACATCATTTAGTGGTCCTAACTCTTCTAACAACTTAGGTAATACTTTTAAATGTTGAAAAACCGCCTCTTGCTGCCTTAACCCCAGCTTACCCTGAGGTACAGAAAGCAAGGGGCGGCGTTGGAAGACAATTTTGCCGTCTGCGTCAAGGAGACAGACACTAGTTCTGTAGTTAGAAGTATCTACACCCAAATAATAATTACTCACCATTCTCACGGACAATTCGTCCCAAGACTCCATTAACAAACCTGCCAGCTTCCTCGCCACTGTAGAGTTTGGCCAGCTCCACAGCTTCATCAATAGCTATCGGAATAGGAGTTTTATCATAATTGATTTCGTAGAGAGCGAGACGAAGAATATTACGTTCAACATAACCCATTCGTTCGATACGCCACTCATGACTGGCGGTTTTTATCAATTGATCTAGATTTTCTCTTTCTGCCCAGATTTTGCTAATCCACTCTTTCTGTAGAGGTAAAACTGGTGGATCTGCATATTCACAGATCTCTAACAGACTTTTACCAGTAAGTTCGATTTGGTAGAGAAGTTCAACAGCTCTTTGCCGAATACGTCTTCTAGATATTTCAACTTCGTCCATCCCTATTTTGCCACAACCTTTCCCATAAATCAGGCAGAGTCTCTTGGCGATCCATCCTCTGGCCAAAATAATAACCTATGCTAACAAAAAAGGCTACCACTAAAGCCCGAAAAAGTCCATATTTTAGCACTAAAATGCCAATAAACAGTCCGAACATAGTGCCAAGAATTCTTCCTTTAACAGGGGATAGTTGAGCCATAAACTCTGTAAATTTGGACATGCCTCAAGCCTCCCTTCCTAATTAAGGCGCGATTTAGGCTGGGCATCAACTTTAGCAATATGAATCTCAACTTTGGCAACTTTAGTGCCAACTGTATCCTCAACAAATTCAGCAACTCTTTGTTGAACTACCTTAGCCATATCTCTAGTTTTTACATCAGCTTTGGTGATAGCTTCAATAAAGATATGAAGACCATCTTCTTGATTAGTAACTTTGGTATTAACATCCTTAATACCATCTACGCTTTTAGCTGCCTTTTCTACATAGGCTTTAATAACTTGCTCGGAAATACGTATCCTGCCATATTCGCTTTCTACGGAGAGCAAATCATTGTCATCACGTGAAGAGCCCAGCCATCTACCAGCAAGATAAAAACCAACTAAAGTAAGTAGACCACCAACAACTAGTCCATAGACCATATTAGGTCCTAAAAACATTTTGTAAACTGTTAAAACTGTTTCCGCGAGATTAATACCTAAACCTGTTAGTAAGACTGTTACACCAATAACAACTAATACTAAAGCAGCCAAAAAAATTAAAAGCTTGTCCAGCCAATGCATAAGCTGTCGCCTCCTATCGGCTTACTTTACTTTCTCAAAAATCATAAGCCGCGACTAAATAATGCGAACCTAGCCCCTCCAGTTGGAGGGGCTAAAAACTTATTTAACTCGAGGTTCTTCTTTTTTATTTTCAGATTGAGGAAAATGAACGCCATGGACATGAACGTTTATTTCAACTACTTCAAGACCTGTCATACTCTCAATAGCTTTTTTGACATTTTCTTGTACCTGAGTAGCTACTTCAGGAACTCTGTAGCCATATTCAAGAACAATAGCGATATCAACAGCGACCTCTACTTGGCCTACCTCAACTTTGACTCCTTTAGAGAAGTTCTTGCGTCCTAGCATGTCATAGATACCACCTGTAAGGCCTCCACTCATGCTATAAACGCCTTCAACTTCACCAGCTGCTAGACCAGCTATTATACCAACAACCTCATCAGCTATTCGTACCTGGCCTAGGTCGGATTTCACACCGTTAACAATAACTTGTTCACCCATATAATACACCTCCCGACCTACTAACAGTCTCATTTCAGTATACCAATAGAGCTAAGAAAAGACAATTAGTGGTCTTTAAGAATATGCTTAGCTATAAAGGCAGTATCTAGCTCTCCCTTGACAAAATGCTCATTCTCTAAAACTTTTTTGTGGAAGGAGATAGTAGTAGAAATACCTTCAATAATAAACTCATCTAGGGCTCTTTTCATACGCTTTATCGCTTCGTCTCTATCTTCACCCCAAGTAATGAGTTTAGCAAACATTGAATCATAATAGGGAGGAATTTGGCAACCAGTGTAAGCTGCAGTATCTACACGTACTCCAAAACCACCAGGAGGTAAAAAACCTTCGATTCTCCCTGGGGTAGGTCGAAAATCTTTTTCTGGATCTTCTGCATTGATGCGGCACTCTATAGCATGACCCCTTAACTTGATATCTTCTTGTTTAAAACGGAGTGGATAACCAGCAGCAACCCTAATCTGTTCTTTAATAAGATCAATACCGGTAACCATCTCGGTTATGGGATGCTCCACTTGAATGCGTGTGTTCATCTCCATGAAATAGAAATTACCTTGGGCATCAAGTAAAAACTCAACAGTGCCTACATTATAGTACCCTGCAGCTAATGCGCCTTTAACCGCCGCTTCACCCATTCTCTGCCTTAATTCTTTAGAAACGCCACATGATGGTGATTCCTCTAAAACTTTTTGGTGTCTTCTTTGCAAACTACACTCTCTTTCGCCTAAATAGACACCATTACCTTTTTCATCTATTAAAAGTTGTACTTCAATATGCCTAGGGTTTTCTACATATTTTTCAAGATATACCTCAGGCGAATTAAAAGCAACTTCAGCTTCTGTTCTCGCTAAATCGTAGGCTTTTTTCAAATCTGCTTCGGTTCTCGCTACACGCATGCCACGGCCGCCGCCACCAGCTGCCGCTTTCACAATAACTGGGTAACCTACTTCATTGGCAAACGCCATCGCCTCTTCGAGAGAAGTTAATTTACCTGGGCTACCAGGAATAACTGGTACTCCAGCTTTACGCATAATCTCTTTGGCTTTAGCTTTGTCACCTAAAGTATCAATCGCTTCTTTAGATGGGCCAATAAACTTAAACCCATTAGCTTGACAAACCTCAGCAAACTCTCCTCTTTCGGAAAAAAAGCCATACCCGGGGTGGATAGCATCAGCTCCAGATACAATAGCAGCACTAATAATGTTAGGAACATGCAGATAACTTTTATTTTGGGCTGCTGGTCCCACACAATAGGCTTCATCAGCAAACTGAACATGTAATGCTTCTTTATCTGCCTCCGAGTAGATTGCTACTGTTTTTATACCCATTTCTTTAGCAGCTCTAATCACCCGAAGAGCGATTTCACCTCGGTTAGCTATGAGTATTTTATGAAACATCAGGCTACCTCCTATACCCGCTCTAGCAGGAATAGTGGCTGGTTATATTCTACAGGTTGCCCATTCTCGGCTAAAATCTTAACAATCCTACCGCGAAACTCAGCAGTAATCTCATTCATTAGTTTCATAGCCTCTATAATACAGAGAGTATCACCTGGTTCTACAGTAATGCCTTCTTTAGCAAAAGGTTCTGCGTCAGGGGCTGGAGCTCTAAAGAAAGTCCCTACCATTGGTGCTGTAACAGTTAATAACTCTTGGTCTGGGTTAGGCTTTGTCATCTCAGCCAAAAGCTTATCTTCACTTACAATAACCGATTCTGCACCTCTAACAATAGGCCCTTTGGGGGGCTTTTCTGCTTGATAGCCTTTTTCTAATTTTAATTTAAAACCATTGGTATCTTCTAATTCAAGCTTGAAAAGATTACTCTCATCTAGCAGTTTTACCAGATCTTTAACATCTCTAAGATCCATGAATTTGCCTCCTTTATACAATATATATTGTTTCTATTTTTGCTAATATCATTTCCTTGCTAACTCGTATTAGTAGCTGAGTATATAAGTTCGTTATAAAGAGGCTATATCCTGCTAGATACTGGTAAGAACAATTTGCTCTTTAGAAAAGGAAGTTAAACTAAAGATTAGTTCACCTATAACCTCTACTGTCTCGCGTGTCAAGTTTTTGGCGAAAACCGTTAGTTTATCATCTTCGATAGTGATTACAGCTTCGCCAAAACCTTTAGCTTTTAACAATCCTTCTAGTTCTTCTTCTTTTGCTGCCTTTTTGTTTTGGTTAACTAGCTCCTGGGAAGCATCTAGGTTACCAAACTGAACTAACTTTTCTAAAGCTAATCTAGTGTTATCTCTAGCTATATCTCGATTCAATCGGTACTCTAGTAAAGGATCGTAATAAGAAGCCACTGTTGTAGTTGGACCTTCTTTAGGGTCTGAAGTTACTGGTTCTTCGTCATAGAAATCCTCCTCATAGTCTTCAGGAATTGCAGCAGAAGGAGCAGTTTTTTCATGAAAACCCCACCAAAGTGTAATTGCAAAAGCAATAATAACTAAAACCACAAACCACCCTAAAAAATTTTTCACGCTAAACCTCATTCCTTTCCTAAAATTACAATACGTCCTAAGGGTAAATCCCACAGAGCTCTTACAGCTTCAATTATCATTAATTTTTGTGAACTAGTTAACTTTCTCGAACAAGTAATCACTACGCCACTTACTTCTGGTTCTTTTTTGTGGATGATAAAACCACTCTCACCATTATTTTCTCGCATGCGCACTACTTGGCGATCTTCTTTTACCGATTTTACTTGACCTTTATCATATTCTGTCTCTACTTTCTCGTCTGCTGCCACATACAAACGGCCATTATCATTATAAGTAAGCATTACTTTAAACTGACCTAAACCAATGCCAGAAAGAAGTTCTGTAAGCTTTTCTTCTTGACCCTTTTCGGGTCTCTCTACAGTAGAAGGAGGCGATTTAGCCACTTCTTTAGGTAAGCTACCCCAAATTAAGAGGATAACCCCTAGTAGGCCAATACCAACAAGTGGCCAGGGGATTTTTTTGAAAAATTCACTGTTCACTCAACCAACCCCTCTAGCTGCAGATCTGCAAGAATATCGCCTAGTTTTAACAGGCGCCACATAGGATCTAATAAAATGGCAATAAAAACCAAGCCAAAGACCAAGCGCACAGTTTTACCTAACCTTTCTTCTGCAATTAGCAAGGAACTTAACTCCTCTAAAAAACAGAGACCAATTAGTTTAGCTAATGTTGGCCAAATCAGATCCAATTTTAATCACCTCTTTAAAAAGGTACCTATAGAAGCCATTACACCAACACTTAAATAAAACATAACAGCACTAATAATTAACAACGCCAAAAATAAGGTAATGCTTTTCTCCATACTACCAAGTGCACCTAAAAAGCGGGTCTCAGCTACTGGTTCAATTACAGCCTGTAAAAGTTTATAGACTAGTACTAAAGAAGATAAACGCAATACAGGAAACAAAGTAGCAAAAAGCAAGAATAATAGACCAATACCACTACCTAAAGACTGCACAGCTTTAGTTGACGCTTGCAAAAGATCGGCTGAACTTGCCACTTGACTACCAACAATGGGTACAGAGCCAACTATAAAACGTGCAGTTCGAAAAGCTAAAGAATCTTTAGCAGCACTCCCTAGACCAAGGGAAGTAATCAAGCCGAAAAAGACTGTATGCACTAACCCTAAAATAAGTAGACAGAGCCAACGAAAAAAACCAGAAAGCCTAGTAAGCATCGGTTTTTTGGAGACATAACTTGCTAAGCCTAAGACACCAGAGGCTAAGGCTAGTGGTATAAGAAGCTTTTCTAGGATCATGGCTACAGTAGCACTTAAGCCTATTATTAGAGGACTTAATGTAAGTGTGGTACTTATAGCTCCTCCTAAGGCCATACTACCGACAAATGGTACGAGAATCTTAATAATGTTACTTAAGGTGGTCATGGTTTCTATGGTTATTTTAGCAGCGTCTTTGAGACTAGCTACCAGAAGTAGGATTAGAATCAGATAAGCTGCTAAAAAACCTGCTTCACCCGCTTCTTTGCTAAAGGAAAGAGCAATCTCTTTAAATATAGCTGCAAGGACTACAATAATAATTATTTGACCAATTAGTTTCATATGAATGCGTACTTCTTTCCACAAATACCGCCATAGACTAGTAAAGATTTCTTTGGGTGAAGGATTTTCAAGCAATTTCCTCATAGTCACTGGCTCGAGTGTATCAGGAAGAAGTTCTTGTAACTCGGTAGGGATTTCTAGATACTCCTGAGGTGCTGCTAAACAGCTTGCTGATAAAAAAAGAACGAGTAGCCAAATAATCATCTCGGTAGTACCTCCAGTAGCCCCTTTAAAACGGCTTTGAGTACTGGGAGAGACATCACAACAATTATTATTTTCCCAGCCAGCTCAATTTTGGCAGCCAAAGCTTCTTGTTCACTATCTCTAGCTATATCAGCTGCTAAACCTGCTAAAAAGGCTGTGCCTAATATCTTACCCATCATCTCTAAATAGGCAAATTTTAGACCACTTAGGTAACCAAATTCGCGAAAAGATTCCCATATTAACTCTAGAGGTTCAAAAACAAGGCCTAAAATCACTAAGATACCTGCTAAAAGTACTGGCAAGCTAGCTTCTTTGAGGTGTTCTTTAAGTATTAAAGTAGCAACTAAAGTTATTAAACCAACTCCTAGAACCTGCCAAATGGCCATGTCCTTAGCCTCCTATAACCCAAAGAGGGACCGAATGTTGTTAAACAACTTGGCTACTAAGTCTAAAACTAGTACTAATCCCACCAAAATACCAGCTAAAGTAACCAATTGAGCCATTTCTTCTTTACCAGCTTGTTTTAATACCGAGTGCGCCACCGCTGTTAATAGTCCAAGGCCTGCTAATTGTAAAATCAAATCAACTTGCACGAAAACTCCCCCTAGCAAGTAAGTAGCACTACTAAGAGTGCTGTCAAAGGGGAGAGCCAGCGCCAAAGTGGTGTTACTTTAATTAATTTTTCTTGATTTTTTTTGCGGCTTTCTTCTAGCCGGGCGAGAGCTCTCAAAATAAGTGCTGTTTGTTCTTGATCGGTACCGCGACCAAGTCGTAAACCTAATTCGTTTAGAACCTTTCTCTCTTCATTTTTTAGCGGTAATAGTTCTAAATTAAAAAGACACGCTTCACCATTTTGGGCTCTTTCCACCGCCTCCAGGAAAAATATCTTAGTCTGTTTAGTCACTTTAGCCGCTTGGGTAAAAGCTACAGGTAGAGGTTTTAAGGCAAAAGAGATTTCATTTTCGATAATAGATAAAGCCAACTGCAGTTCTTCGATCAGGCTTAAATAGCTTTCTCCTCTTCTAATGCCCCACAGACCAAAAAGGAGGCCAGTAAAAAGTATTGTCAGTTGTCCATATATTTTCATCAGTAATCCCCCCTACAAAAACCGGTTTATCTCCAGGTTTTTTAGCTAGTAAAACCCCAATTTCAAAAAAACTTTTCGGCATTTTAGTTCCATGCCAAGTAGCTAGAACCTTGACACCCATTTCGCTAGCTTTTTGCATTATTTCATAGTCATGGCCAAAGCCGATCTCATCGGTAGCAATAATATCTGGTCGCATACCTCTTAAAAGAATCTCAAAGCCTTCTTTTTTAGGGCAACCGGTCAAAATATCCACTGTAAACCCTAAATTAAATGCAGGCAACCCTTTACTACAAGCAGCGATCTCTCCTCGTTCATCGATGACACCTATGGTATAACCTGTTTGGCTTAAATAGCGAATTAAATCTCTTAGAACAGTAGTTTTGCCAGCTCCTGGAGAACCTACTATTAGAGTATGTTTAGGACTTTTAGCGTAAAAAGGGTAAAGAAAGTCAGCTGCTCCCTTAATATCCTTTGCTAAACGAATGTTGAGAGAATTAATATTTCGCTGCATCCGGATCCCTTTATCGTCTAAAGCAACCTCTCCTATCAGTCCTACTCGGTGTCCTCCAGGTAGCATTAAAAAACCTTGCTTTAGTTCCTCTCTATAAGCGTATAATGAGGCCTCAGTAATGCGATCAAGAGTTTCGGCAATATCCCTCTCTGTAACCAGGTAACCAAGATGAAAAGGGCAAATAGAACCATCTTTTACTGCTTCTTCCCGGCCTAATTTTCTTATTGCTAGTGGCCTTCCTTGTCTAAGTCTAATTTCTGTAGCTTCGTGCATTAATAAACCTAATTCTTTTCTTAGGCGCTCACCTAAATATTGCTCCATGGTTTTTCCTCCTAAAGTACGGACAATCCCAGTAATTAATCATATTATTCTCATTTGATCTTTATGACAGGCCTTGGGGCAGGATTTCTAATCGCGAAGGTTAAATACTTAGAGAATTATGCTTCTAGATGGAGGAAATAAATTATGATTACTGGTTCATTCTTGGATTTTCAGCATCACAATAACAAAGAAACTACTTGGAACACTCAAGTAGCTGCTTTTACTGGTGAAATGTGGGAAGAGAAAATAGATGAAATGGCTGCAGTTGGCATAGAGTACATCGTCATCCTATCAGTGGCTCTTGATTATAAAAGTTTTTATCCCTCCAAAATTTTCCCCCAGTGGGAAATGAAAGCTCAAGATCCTCTGTTAGCTGTTTTACATGCTGCCGAAAGGAACAAAATGAAGGTATTTCTTGGAGCTGGTTTTTATGGCAACTGGACTAACCCCTGGGAAGCTTTTTCTGACAAAGAAGTCCGAGAAAGAACTCGCCAAGCAATACAGGAGTTAGCCATAAAGTATGGTGATTTCCGCAGTTTCTACGGTTTTTACTGGCCTAACGAATTAGGTATAGACGGCCATTTCCCACAGGTCTTTATCGACCATGTTAAAGAGTGTAATGCTTGGGCTCATACCTATTTACCCAAAGCTAAAACTCTCATAGCTCCTTATGGGACCAATAAAGCTATTCCCGATGATCTATATGTAAATCAACTACAAGAGATGGGAATTGATATTGTCGCTTATCAAGACGAGGTAGGTGCTAGAAAGAGTAAGCCCGAGGATCTTCCTAGAATCTTTGCGGAGTTAAAAAAAGCTCATGAAAAAGCGAATGTCACTCTCTGGGCTGATATGGAAATCTATGAATTTGAAGGAGAAATACTTGTTTCTCGCCTATTGCCAGGTGATTTCACTCGCATCGATAAGCAACTTCAGGCTCTGATCCCTCTTGTCGAAGAGATTGTTTGTTATCAATATCTAGGGATTATGAATAAACCTAGTTCTTTAGCCTTTGCTGGCCCTAAAGAAACAGAAAAACTTTATCTCGATTACACTTCCAAGTATCCAGCTCAAACCAAAACTAAATTCTCTTCATTTGCCAACGAAAAATAAGAGTCTTAAAAGATAGGCTACCCATTTGTAGAGTAACCTAACTCCCACAACATTAAAGAACCGCCAGTACCTGGTGGTTCTTTTGCTTTGGCAATTACATGCAGGTGAATTTTATTGACAAAGAACCTATTTTTCTAATCTTCTTGTTAGTTTGGGTTTTAGTAAACAGTACTTGGATATTTGCCAATCTTCATTTACAGTGAAACATTTTAATGAACGTTACGTATTACGTGTTAAAAGCTATAGAGATGTTTTTCAAAAACCATTTATACGGCAATCAAAATTATAATCCACAAAGGTATTTCTAAATGAGAATGCTCTTCGTTTAATTAGGAGTTAAAGATGAAGAATTAGATGTGTCTACTAAAATGAGCTTCATATGGGAAAACTAGTGTCGCCATACCCTTTAAAATAGTCAAGATCATTGCCTAGTAAATACTCCACCCTCTGGGGGAAAAATATAATAACCTTATAAGGGAGTTATGTTGAAAATGAAAAATGCAAGGTTTTTTTGCTAGTGTTTCTTATGTCTCTAAGTTGTTTAGCCACAAACTCTTTTAGTGGGCTACAGTGGGGTGCTTCCGAAGAAGAAATAAAAAAGATTGAGCACTCGCAGCTTTTCGAAAAAAGGTTAGAAAAAGTTAACAATTTTAGCAAACAAAACGAAGAAACAAACACTGTTTTAGTGTATCATGTTTACGATGTCACCCAAGAATGAGGTGGGTTGCTTTATTACTTGTGGAATAATAAAATGTACAGAGCACAATATAGGTTTAAAGTTACGGGTCCAGAGAATGCGATTTTTTAACAAAATCGATGAAACATTGGCTAAAGTCTATGGAGAAAAAGCCAAAATAACAAACACTGAGAATTATTATGTATATGAAACAACTGATCTTAAAATATCACTTGAAACAGATGGCAACTTAGTATTGATTACTTATGTCTTTAAACCAATTGAAAGTGCATTAAACGACAAATTACAGACTAATGTAAATAAGTATTTAGGTATAGATAAGGATCTCACACCTTACTTTTAGCAAGAATATAGGAGTGCTTATTATACTCTCCACCACTTATACGTAAATATCATACCTCTCATCTTGATAGATAGGAGCTTTGATTATCTTTTGACTAAAATAGAACCTTGCTCGATAAGCCCGTATTTTAGTTATAAGAGGTTCAAAGTTTTATTCTCCTTTCTCTGATTTCAAAAATATGACCGCCTAGCTTAAGCTAGACGGTCATATTTTAGTTCATTAGAGCTTTTATAGTTTTAATTAATTCGTCAATAGCTGGAGCACTTTCTTCGGTGTTACCAAGAGCATTCTTAAAACAAGTATTAACATGGTTTTCTAAAAGCAGTTCACTAGCTTTGGTTAATGTAGAGCGTGCAGCCCAAATTTGGTGAAGAACATCAAGGCAGTACTTATCTTCTTCGATCATCTTTTTAATGCCACGAATCTGCCCTTCTACTCGGTTTAGCCTATTTAGCAGATCCTTTTTGGAGCTATCTTGTTTAGTCAAATTAATTACCGCCCGTAAAATAACTAAAACTGTTTTTCCATCTTCTAAGCCTAAGTGCTACAGATACAGAACTAAAAGCCATAGCAGCACCTGATAAAACAGGCGAAAGTAAACCACTAGCAGCGATAGGAATCCCTAAAGAATTATAAAACAACGCCTAAAAGAGGTTCTCGCGGATATTTTTCATTGTTTTATGACTTAAATCTATAGCAGCTTGTATATTAGCAAGATCCCCATTTAAAATGGGTAATATGATCTGCTTCCATTGCTACATCAGTACCTGTCCATAAAGCAAAACCCACATCAGCAGTAGCTAGTGCAGAAGCATCATTAATGCCATCACCGGCCATGCCAACTACCATATTCACACTTTTGAGTCTCGGTACTTCATCAGCTTTATGTTCCTCTGCTAGAACATTTTCTATACCTAGAATACAGTAATAATTAACCCTCATATCTCACTTAACTATGCTACTTTAGCTAGAGCTTTGTCCTTGTGTTTTAATTCTTTTTTGAGACTTTTAGATTTCTCTATCTCTTCTTTTAGCTGGTTTTTTAATTTCTTAGGATCTTCTATTACTGTATAATTAGCGTAGCGCATTGATCTCTCCAGGCTTTTACATCGCTCACATAGATGTCTTTCCTGAGATTATTCGTCCATTTTATGCACATTATAACTTGACCATTATCAGATATTGCCAAATACATATAAAAGAGCTGTTAATCTTCACCTGTAAAGTGATTCTAATTAATATTGCTTAAAACAGCTTGTAATCTAGAACTCTTCTAAAGATATTAGCATTGAAATTATTAGCTCATCAAAGATCATGACAAATACAAACATGGTATTATGTGTAGTTAAATACACTAATAATATTGTCTCTTTGAACTCTTAATGTATAACTCCTTTCTTCCGCATAATCACAGTTCCATCTTCAAGCGCTGTTGTTTCTTCAGGATAATAACGAAGGCCAACTATATTTTTATTTTGAACAATATCCCCAATCAATCGTCCCATAATATTATCTATTTCGGTTTTAAATTTCACTTGTTCATAATAATATTCACCATACATCCTTAGAAAATCTAAGGAAAAATTATCTAAAGATGCTCCTAATCCATTAAACAACTCTTCAATTTGTCTGTTATTTATTTCAGGGAATAATGTCCTAGCTAGAACTATCATTGCTGTCTTCATATCACTTACTGTTCTCTTGTCTAAAATGTATCTTTTATCGATATATAGTGTAAATGATATTATGTTGTTTGTTTTTTTATCAGTCCTAACAAAAAAACCTATAGGTAAGGTAATTCCTTCATCAGTTATAAAATCGTACTCTCCTCTACCCTTGTACTTATTATTAATTAAAATTAAGTCTTCACGTTTTAATTGCACTGCATAATAATTCCATCTCTGGACAAATTGATCTGGATTATCTAGTGGATTATCTTGCGAAAAAATAGTCTTACTATTATCAATTGCTCTCTTCTTAGTTAAATTCCTGTCCTCCTGTTCTTTTTCGCATAAATATGTTAATAACTTCTCTGCTTCTAAAGGTACCTTTTGCTCAGAGCTTTTACACTAATCATTACATTCTATTTCCTTAACAATACTTGTTAACCCAGGGATAATAAACCCCTGGGTTAATTTTTTAGAAGATTATGGACCACTTACTCCTATTACACTTGTTGAGTTTGTAATTGTTGTAATATCAAACCCTCTAACATATTCAACTGAGCCATTACTATATTCGCCGTAAACATGATATGATCTTTTCTTTTAGTATTTCTCATTTCTCATAGACAAAAATAATCTCTCCCCATGTTTACAAGAATACCTCATACTTTAGACAGTTAACCATAGCTCATGTAACCATAGGATTAACAAAAACATTCATATGACAGATTATATTAAATAGCCCTTTCAGGGCTATTTAATTATATTTTTAGATAAAGAAAAGCTGTTACACAACTAACTAATTAATTAGTTGTGCAACAGCTTTGGTTTTTAGTTCATTAGAGCTTTAATAGCTTTTATTAATTCGTCAATAGCTGGAGTACTTTCTTCGGTGTTACCAAGAGCATCCTTAAAACAAGTATTAACATGGTTTTCTAAAAGCAGTTCACTAGCTTTTGTTAAGGCAGAGCGTGCAGCCCAAATTTGGTGAAGAACATCAAGGCAGTATTTATCTTCTTCGATCATCTTTTTAATGCCACGAATCTGCCCTTCTACTCGGTTTAGCCTATTTAGCAGATCTTTTTTGGAGCTATCTTGTTCAGTCAAATTAATTACCGCCCTTCAAATAACTAAAACTGTTTTTCCATCTTCTAAGCCTAAGTGCGTTTGTAACAACAGATACAGAACTAAAAGCCATAGCAGCACCTGCTAAAACAGGCGAAAGTAAACCACTAGCAGCGATAGGAATCCCTAAAGAATTATAAAACAACGCCCAAAAGAGGTTCTCACGGATATTTTTCATTGTTTTACGACTTAAATCTATAGCAGCTGGTATATTAGCAAGATCCCCATTTAAAAGGGTAATATGAGCAGCTTCCATAGCTACATCAGTGCCTGTCCCTAAAGCAAAACCTACATCCGCTGTAGCTAGCGCTGGAGCATCATTAATGCCATCACCGGCCATGCCAACTACCATATTCATACTTTTGAGTTTCGCTACTTCATCAGCTTTATGTTCTGGCAGAACCTCTGCTAAAACATTTTCTATACCTAATTCTTTAGCTACAGCATTAGCTGTTCTCCAGTTGTCTCCAGTTATCATATAAACTTTGATATGCATCTGTTTTAAAACATCGATCACAGCTTTGGAGTTAGGTTTAATGGTGTCAGCTACAGCAATATAGCCAATTAGAATGTTTTCTCTAGCTATTAGCATTACTGTTTTGCCCTTGTTTTCTAAACTTTCTATTCCTTTTTCATATTCGTTATAGGCTATATTTTTTTCTTCTAACAATAACCTGTTACCTATAACAACACTTTCACCAGTAACTCTAGCTTCAAGCCCACGACCTGGGATCGCCCTAAATTCGTCTACTGGGAGTAATGGCTTATTATCAGCTTTTTTAACTATGGCTTGCGCTAAGGGGTGTTCTGATTTACTTTCAGCACTAGCAGCTAATAAAAGTAGCTTCTCTTCCGATAAGTCACTAATAGCAATTATATCTGTAACCTCTGGCTCTCCTTTAGTAAGGGTCCCTGTCTTATCAAGAACCAAAGCATTTATTTTATGAGCTTTCTCTAGATATTCGCCACCTTTGATTAAAATACCATTCTCAGCACCTTTGCCTGTGCCAACCATAATCGATGTCGGGGTGGCTAAACCTAATGCGCAAGGGCAAGCAATCACTAAGACAGCTGTGAAGTTCATTAAAGCTTTAGTGAAATTACCTTGGGGTAAAATAAACAGCCACATAAGAAAAGTAATTACAGCTATAAGAATTACTGCTGGAACAAAACGGGCTGAAACATAATCTGCAAAACGTTGCACAGGAGCCTTAGATCCTTGGGCATCTTCCACAATACGAATAACCTGGGCGAGAAATGTCCCTTCGCCTACTTTTTGAGCTTCCAGTTGAAAGGAACCAAGTTTGTTGATAGTTGCACCAATTACATGATCGCCTACTGATTTATCTACTGGTAAAGACTCTCCTGTCACCATAGATTCATCGATAGCTGAAGAACCAGAGATAATAATGCCATCTACAGGAATCTTTTCCCCTGGTCGCACTTCAACAATGTCACCAACTTGAACCTCATTAATGGGTACTTCTACAAACTCACCATTTCTTTGCACTCTGGCTGTTTTGGCAGATAGACCCATTAGTTTTTTAATAGCTTCGGAAGTTTTACCTTTAGCTATAGCTTCGAGATATTTACCTAAGATAATGAGTGTGATAATAATAGCTGAAGTCTCAAAATAAACACCAGTTATCCCTAACTCTGCCCCCCAAAACATAGAAGCTAGGCTATAGACATAGGCCGCAGTTGTTCCTAAAGCTACTAAAACTGACATATTAGCACTCTTTGCTCTTAAAGCGTAATAAGCATCTCGATAGAACTGGTAACCTGCACCAAATTGCACAGGAGTAGCTAAAAGCAATTGAAGCCAATCACTCATTAAAAACGCAGGTAAATAAATCCCTGACATGTGAAAAGCCATTATGATCATTAGCGGTAAGGAAAAAGCTGCCGAAATCATCAAACGAACCTTTTGCTTTTTGATCTCCTGTTCTCTTAACTTTTTTTCTTGATCTTCAGGCTTTTCGCTACTCAGTTCTCCTTCATAACCTAAGTTCTTAATTACCGAAATTACTTCAGAGATACTAACTTCCTGAGGATTATATTCGACTGTAGCTTTGTTAGTAGCTAAATTAACTGTGGCTAAATTTATCCCAGGAAGCTTATTTAAACTGTCTTCAATGTGGATAGCACATGCAGCACAACTCATACCAGTAATATTGATATTAGCTTTTTCCTGGACTACTCCATAACCTAAACCAGTAATTAAACTATTTAAAGCAGTTTCTGATAATTTTTCTTCATCGTAGACTATATCAGCTCGTTCAAGAGCTAGATTTACATTAGCAGTTAAAACGCCATCTAGTTTTTTCAAACCTTCTTCTATTCGTAAAGCACAGGCAGCACAGCTCATGCCAGTAATCTTTTTAACACTCTTTGTTTGAGCCATTTAATCACCTCTTAGGCTTATTATATACCCCTTATGGGTATTTGCATATACCTATTATAGCAATATTCCTCTAGATATTTTTGAACTTAACTCAATTATTATACAAAAAAGCTAGCCTGAGCTAGCTTGAAGCCAATTTTAGTTTGATAATACTCTGACTTGCTTATCCTTAGGTATAAAGCATCCCTTAATGGAATCTTTTAGCATTTTCACCTCTCTTTAGGTCAAAGTGTGATAAAATTTATCTAGTTAGTATCTTTGAGGTGATTATATGGAGAAAAAGGTTTTATTTATCTTATTAACAGTCCTTTTAGTTTCACCACTTTATTATGCTTCATCTGTATTAATCTTACCAGGAGCAATAAACTATAGTGCACCAAAGAAAACTATGGAAATTGCCTACCCCATTATTGCTAGTGGTGTAAATAATAGTGCTCAAGAAAAAATCAATCAAGTCATCAAACGTGATATAGATAACTTTTATAACTATTTTCAAAGCCTTGATAACTATGACTTAAGCTACTTACCTGATTACTATGCCAAAACAACTTATAGCGTAGAGATGAACGACAATAACCTTGTAAGCATTACTATCATTTATTACGAGTACACTGGTGGTGCCCATGGCAATTATAATATGGTTAGTTATGTTTTTGATACAGTTACAGGCCAAAGACTAAGTAGCCAAGATTTCTTCCAACCTGGCTTTAATTTTGAGAAAGTCATAATTGGTGAGGTTAAAACTGAGATTAGTAAAAATCCGCAAAAATACTTTGAAGATGCTAATGATACAATTTGGGAAAGTAACTTTTCTTTCTATCTTAAACCTGGCTTTTTCGTAGTCTTCTACGGGCTCTATGATATTGCACCATATTCCAGTGGGATCCCTGAGTTTCCTGTCCCCACAGCCTTATTAAAAGAGAGCCTCAAGATACATTTCTAAACTATTTAAAAAGTTAAAATCAGTGTAGACTAAGTAAATCTGCACTGATTTTTGCTTTTATTGTTCTTTTCGTTATTTTCCTATGTACCCCTGGAACATTGTCAAGCGATGAATTCTTTTTAATACTAATTCAGATTACGTGTCGGTAAAAATTAGAGTTATGATTCAAACCTCTCCTTCTCTGAAAATAAGTTAAATAAACAACACATAACTTTACACCATCTTTATAGCTTTCTAATAAAGGAAAAGGGATATTGTTTCTATCAAAAACAATATCCCTTGTTTCTATCAGTTTTCAATTTTCGACTTCATACCATATGTCCTACCATTGAAAGCATTGATGGGTTTATCAGAACTTTTACTGGTAAGACGGGTTTAATGAGTTTCCTTTAAACTTACTGATTATCGTCGCTATCGTCTTCAAATTCAACCATATCTTCATCTTCATCATAGATAGAAATGCCACAATGTGGGCAAACAACATCTTCATCGTTGTAGAGCAAAACCTCAGGGATTTCGAACTCTTCGCCACAGTTATCACATTCTATAGTCACAGCATCATCTTCGTCATAATCATCATCGTCGTCTTCGTAGATCTCTTCTTCAACTTCAGCTAAGTCGTCGTCAATAGAACCTACATAATCGCCGAGATCCTCAAGATCATCACCTAGATCCTCAACCTCATCAGCAACTGCATCTAAAACATCGAAGACTGCACCCCAAATTTTCTTGTTTTTCTCATTCTCCATATCACCTAAACCGGCTAGGAGACCTTTTAGGTAAGCTATTTTCTCTCTAATTTCACTCATCTTAGTCCCTCCTTCTTCCATTTATTTAGCATAGCCTATACACGTGACAGGTATTCGTTTGTACGGGTATCAACACGGATCTTATCACCTGTTTGCACAAATAGTGGTACCTGTACGATTACACCTGTTTCTAGTTTTGCTGGTTTGGAACCACCGGAAGCAGTATCACCTTTGATACCAGGGTCTGTTTCTACAATTACCAAGTCAGCATAGGTTGGTAGGTCAACAGAAATAGCACGACCATTGAAGAATTGGATGATAATGACATCATTCTCTTTAAGATAGAACTTGCCATTACCAATGATGTCTTCGGTCACAAAAGTTTGCTCATAACTTTCGGTATCCATGAAGTAGTAGTTGCCTTCCATCTCATAGAGATACTGCATTTCTCTACTCTGTACTTGAGCCTTTTCAACTTTTTCTCCAGCACGGAAAGTACGTTCTACGTTTTGTCCTGTTTCCACGTTTTTCAACTTGGTTCTGACAAAAGCTGCGCCCTTACCTGGTTTCACATGTAAGAACTCAACTACTACCCAAATTGCACCATCTAGAAGAATTGTTACACCCGGTCTAAAATCGTTACTGGAAATCATCCTAACACATCCTTTGCCTTAGCATAAGACTATAAGTTCTTTGGAACTCAATGAGAGCCTACTAGCCCCCGCAGTTTCAACGAGCACTAAATCTTCTATTCTAACTCCACCAATTCTGGGGAGGTAGATACCTGGTTCGATTGTAATTATCATGTTTTCTTTTAAGATCTCTTCTCCAAAAGGAGAAACTCTGGGTTCTTCATGAATATCTAAGCCAACTCCATGTCCTAGTCCATGGCCAAAATAATCGCCATAACCGGCAGCAGAGATAATATCTCGAGCGATTTTATCAATCTCGCGACAACTTTTGCCTGCTTCAACAGCCTTTAGCGATTCTTCTTGAGCGTGAAGAACAATATTATATATTTCTTGCAGACGTTCATCTAGGGGCCCTACAGCTACAGTACGGGTCATGTCAGAGTAGTACCCTTCATATACTGCACCAATATCCATAGTAACAAACTCCCCAGACTGAATAACTTTATCAGAAGCTACACCATGAGGCAAAGCACCCCTGACCCCAGAAGCCACGATAAAATCGAAAGCTACGTGACTAGCACCTTTTCTCATCATGGCAAATTCTAATTCTTGGGAAATCTGTTTTTCTGTGACACCAGGTTTTATCATACCACATATTTCTTCAAAAGCTTCATCGGTAATCTGAGCGGCTTTCTTTATTAAAGCGATTTCTGTGGCATCTTTAACGATTCTTAGCTTTTCTACGCGTCCTTTTGTCCCTTTTACTTCTGCTTTTACCTTTTCTTGTAATTCTTTATACATAGAAAGGGTGATTTGATTCTCTTCTACCAAAAGTTCCTTCGCCTTAGCAGTTAGACTCGAAACCAAATCCCAAACATTTTGTCCATGGGTAACAACTTCTAAATGAGGGCATTGGCTTTTAGCTTGCTCAGTATAACGAAAATCAGTTATAAAGTAAGCTTTACCATCACCTAATAATACATACCCAGAAGTACCAGTAAAACCACTAAGGTATCTTACATTTCTTCTGTCTGTTACTAAAAACCACACGCCACTTTCTAGTTCTGCCAAGACTTTTTTAATTCGATTTTCCATTATTTGCCACCTCTAATTAACAACACAAGTGCTTGGAAGCCGAGAATGTAACTGTAAGTACCAAAGCCAGCAATTAAACCATTACAAGCTCCTGCTGTAAGTAGATTTTTCCTACTTTCCTCTCTGGCAAGCACTTGTGATATATGCACCTCGACTTTAGGTAGTCTAACTGCTTTTAATGCATCATACACAGCTAAACTATAGTGGGAATAAGCTGCAGGGTTTAATAATATTCCTTTTGCCTGTAAACGAGCTTCATGAATGAGATTAACTAATTCACCTTCACCATTAACTTGAAAAAAGGATATTTCGACCCCTAGTGCTTTCGCTTGCTCTCTTAATTCATTTTCCACATCTTTTAGCGTTTCCCTGCCATAAATATCCGGTTCTCGTTCTCCTAATAGATTCAAATTAGGACCATTTAAAACCCAGATCATCTCCTGCATTTACCGTCATCCCTTTCCCAAGCTTCTCACTGCCTTAGCAAACTCGTTAAACTCTACTTTTTCGCCATAATTAGCTAAACCACCCACTTTAGGCAATACCCAATAAACCTGACCAGAAGATTGTTTTTTATCAGCGAAAGTTCGCTTCCACCAAATCTCAGGGCTTATCTCTTCGTGAGGGCTTATAGGCAAACCCAGAGAACATAAAAGAGCTTGTATACGAGATAAATAACTACTATCTAAATAACCACGCTCACAAGCTATTTGAGTAGCAATTACTAGACCTATAGCTACAGCTTCCCCATGATGGTAGATCTTATAATCACCAAGTTCTTCAAGGGCATGTCCAGCAGTATGTCCTAGATTCAAAAGAGCTCGTTTACCAGTCTCTTTTTCATCTTGGGAAACAATTTTAGCTTTAATCTCGACATTTTCCTCGACAATCTGCGTAAGAATGGTGAGATCTCTTTTTTTAATTAGATCTAGATTGTTCTCTACCAGTTCTAAAAGATGACTAGAAGCGATAAGGGCATGTTTTATTATTTCGGCAAAACCACTACAATACTCTCTTTCACTTAAAGAAAGTAAAGTCGAAGGATCAGCACATACAGCTATAGGCTGATGAAATGCTCCTACTAGGTTCTTGCCTTTTCTAAGATTGCAGCCAGTTTTCCCACCTACAGAAGCATCTACCTGTGCAAGAAGAGTTGTAGGAATTTGCAGGAAATTAAGGCCTCGCATATACGTAGCCGCAGCAAAGCCTGTTAAATCACCTATTACTCCTCCACCTAAGCTTATTAATAAACTTTTTCTATCTAATGTAGCTTCTAAAGCTGCTTCCCAAATTAACTCAACAGCAGAAATTGTTTTATAACTTTCGCCAGCTGGTAGTGTTAGAGGGAATGCTTTGAGGCCTGCTTCTACCAAAGCTGATTGTACTTTTTTTAAGTAGAGGGGACCTACATTATTATCTGTTACTATTAATGCTTTCTTTATACCTTTATCTCTAGTAATTCTACCAACATCAGAGAGTATACCCGCTTTAACGTAAACAGGATAACTATTTGCACCTACATCGACATAAACCACTGGTACACCTCCTCAGTCACTGCTTCTGCAGTTTTTCCTGTTGTCTGAACAATGTATTTTGCAACCGCTTTATATAGAGGTTCTCGTTCATTTAAAAGCATCTGGAGATCGCCGGTTGCTAACGGCCTTTGACCTGGAACTCTGCTAAGCCTATTTTTAACTTCGTCTATCGTCGTTTGCAGGTAAACAACAGGTTTCCCTTTTAGAAATTCTCGATTTTTTAAAGAAGTAATGCAACCACCACCTGTAGAGATAACTCCCTTAGCAGAGGTAGAAATTAAAGCTTCGGTTTCTCTTTTCCTAAAACCAGCTTCTCCTTCCTGTGAAAAGATCTCAGGGATAGAGATGCCAGCTGTTTCCTCAATTACTTGATCTAGATCAGTGAATGGTACACCTAGTCTCTCTGCTAATAATTTACCTACTGTCGTCTTTCCTGCAGCCATAAAACCGATGAGATAGAGTACCAAAATTAGATCTCCTCCAGCCTGGCAAGATATTTTGCCACATTATTTTTTAAATCAGCTAGGCTATCATTGCCAAACTTTTCTAATACATTTTGGGCAACAATCCAAGCCACCATCGCTTCTACGACAATAGCAGCAGCACTAACAGCACAGGTATCTGATCTCTCGACAGAGGCTTCTGCTTCTTTATGGGTATGCAGTTCGACAGTTTTTAGAGGTTTATATAATGTGGGAATTGGTTTCATCGCAGCTCTTACAATAATATCTTCACCTGTAGAAATTCCACCCTCAATCCCACCTGCTCGGTTAGTATAACGGTAATAACTATCATTATAACCGATCTCATCATGAGCCTTACTACCAGAAAGCTTAGCTAGATCAAAACCAGAACCAATCTCCACACCTTTAATAGCAGGAACACTCATCACCGCACCTGCTAGTTGGCCGTCTAACCTCTTATCCCAATGTACATAACTACCTAACCCAGGTATTAATCCAGTCACTTTAATCTCAACGACTCCACCTAAAGAATCACCACTGGCTTTAGCTTTGTCGATCTCTTCCATCATGGGTTTAGGATCTCCTAAAACTCTTAGAGGCGAATTATCTAGAACTTCTTGATCCCAGTTAGTATATGCTGAATTATCTACTGCAGTGCCAATGGCCATAACTCGTGAGAAGGTCTCGATACCTAATTCTTTTAACAAAAGTTGCCCAACAGCTCCAGCTAACACCCTAGCAGCTGTTTCTCTGGCTGAAGCTCTTTCAATAACAGGCCTTAGGTTAGAAAAACCATATTTCATGGCACCAGCTAGATCAGCATGTCCTGGCCTAGGCTTTATTACTTTGGCATTGAGTTTTTTTAAAGCTGGATCACTATCTATAGTTACTTCACCAAGGTTACCGCCAGTAAAAACACTTTCCCAGCGTTTATGATCACGATTTTTAATACTAAAAGCTAAAGGTGAACCGATACTTTCACCTTTTATAGCTCCTGCTAATAGCTCTGCTGTATCTGTCTCTATCTGCATCCTGCCACCCCTGCCGTAACCTTTTTGCCGGAGGGCAAGACGATAGTTGATATACTCTTCGCTAATTTTAACGCCTGCTGGTAAACCCTCAATGATTACCACTAGAGCTTTACCATGACTCTCTCCTGCTGTAAGAAAACGCATCTTGTCACCACCTACTATTTTTCCCAAATTTCTCCTTAAAAAAGGTAAAATCCTTCTAAGTACCCTTGACAGCAACTTAGAGAAGGACTACTATATAACCATAGTTCATCAATTAATGAAATGATTAAGGGGGCAATTGATATGCGAGAAGATTGCTGTGATAGTTTTACTCCTTCTGGAAACCGTTTTACAAATATAAAAAAAGAGCTTCCTGAGATCGAAAGTTTAGCTGAGATATTTAAAGTCCTCGGTGATGAGACCAGAGTAAAGATACTTTATATTTTATCTCAAAACGAGCTCTGTGTCTGCGATATAGCTGATATTTTAGGAATGAACATGCCAGCTATCTCTAACCACCTACGAATTTTACGAGCCTTGCGTTTAGTAAGCTACAAACGAGACGGGCGTTCTGTTTACTACACACTCAATGACAAACATATTGTTGATTTAATAACCATAGCTAGAGCTCACTTTCTTGACGAGGAGGATTATTGATGCATTACGAAGTCTGTGGACTAAATTGCCCATCTTGTGCAGCTAAGATTGAAAAGAAGCTTAAAAAGGAACTTGACCCAGAAGCTTCTTTAAATATAAATACTGGTACCTTAACCCTTAAATCTGGTTCCTTAGAAGAGGCCACCAAAATAATTCAAAGTATTGAACCTCATGTTACAGTTGCCTCTAAAGATAAAACAAATACTAAAGCTAACGAACACTCACATGTTCATGGTGAAAAGCCTACAGAGGGTCTATCTCTTCTTCTCGCAGCAATTTTCTTTGGCTTGGGCTTCGTTTACAAACCTTTCTTTATCCTAGGTTATATTCTATCAGGTTATAGTGTTTTATTAAGTGCCTTTAGAGGTATTTTGCGGCGAGACTTTTTAGATGAGAAATTTCTTATGACTGTTGCTACTCTTGGTGCTTTATTGATCCAAGATTGGGCAGAAGCAGCTGCAGTTATGATCCTCTATAGTTTAGGTGAACTTTTAGAGCATTGGGCCAGCAATAAAACCAGGAAATCTATCACTTCTCTCTTAGAACTAACTCCTGACACAGTTCGGGTCATAAGCGATAACAAAAGTGTTTTCAAAGCTCCTGACGATGTTTGTTTAGGAGATTTAATCTTAGTGAATCCTGGGGAAAGAATCCCCCTAGATGGAGTTATTAAAGAAGGCCATAGTTCTCTAGATACTTCAGCCTTAACCGGTGAATCTGTCCCCCGAAATATACAAATTGGTGATAAAGTAAATAGCGGTGTTATAAACCTCAGCTCACCTCTTACTATTGAAGTAACCTCACTTTATCAGGACTCAACTGTCGCTAGAATGCTTAAACTTATTGAAGAAGCCTCTGAATCTAAAGCTACTTCTGAAAAATTCATCACTCGATTTGCTAGGGTTTATACACCTTTAGTAGTTTTAGGTGCTTTGTTACTAGCACTTTTACCACCTCTTTTAGGTCTAGGCTCTTTTGCTAGTTGGGGTTATCGAGCTTTAGTTATGCTTGTTGTCTCTTGTCCTTGCGCTTTGGTTATCTCAGTACCTTTATCTTATTTTTCCGGTATTGGCCGAGCTTCCCAGCTAGGCATGCTTGTCAAAGGTAGTGAAATCTTTGATAAGTTAAATTATGTTAAGGCTACTGTTTGGGATAAAACTGGCACTCTCACTAGTGGCGAGTTTAGTGTAGTCAACATTAAAACAGAAGATAGTGTGACTGAAACAGAACTCCTACAAATAGCAGCCAGTCTTGAACAATATTCTAACCACCCTCTCGCTAAGGCCATTCAAAAGAAGGCAAACCAATTGCCTCTTTTAGATGTTACAGATCTTACTGAATTACCTGGCTTAGGTCTAAAAGCTTTTCTTGATGGTGCCGAGGTCTATGTTGGCAGTCTCAATTTAATGGCCTCTTTAGACTTAAAAGCTGAGAGCGAGAATGATACAGCAGCTATTGCTGTAGCTAGAGAAGGAAAACTTTTAGGGGTTATAGAACTTGCTGATCAATTAAAACCTTCAGCTAGAGCAGCTATCGAAAATCTTAAGTCTCAAGGCCTATCAACAATAGTTTTAACAGGAGATCGAACCCAAGCAGCTAAAATAGCCTTACAAAACCTCCCTTTAGATGACCTAAAAGCAGAACTTTTACCTGCTGACAAATTAAATTTTGTCGCTCAATTAGAAGAAAAGGGACAACCAACTCTCTTTGTAGGTGATGGAATCAATGATGCACCTGTTATAGCTAGATCATCTGTTGGTATTGCTATGGGTGGTTTAGGTAGTGACGCTACCGTCGAAGCTAGTGATGTGGTACTAGTTACAGACGAACCTGCTAAGGTACCACTGCTACTACAGCTCTCGCAAGCGGTAAGAAGAAAAGTTATTACTAATATAGCGTTAACTTTAACTGTAAAATTTGCCGTCATTGGCTTATCGATTGTAGGTGTAGCTACCATGTGGCAAGCTGTTATTGCCGATGTCGGTGTTACTATCTTAGCGATAATTAATGCAACTTCACTCTTTAGTCAGTTTAAAAATTAAAATCAAATTGGAAAACCCTCTCGTTAGTTTTTGTAGATTACGGGAGGGTTTTATTTATTAGCTAAGCTATTTTGGTCTATTCTAATAGTACTCTTTATTACTATTAAAATTGCCATAAATTATCCTGTAATAAAGAAATATGGGGACAAAGAAGGCTTTTTTTTCTAATAAAGAAGGTATAAGATGTTTCTTTAATAAAATATCCATTAGGCATGGATATTCTAAGGTGGTGAAAAAAATGGACCATCGCCTGGTTTTAGAAGGATGTCATCTTGAACATCCGGTAAATTATTGGAAAGCTATTGGTCTACTAAAAAGTATTTCTTTACAGAAAGATCCATCGGCAAAAGGCTTTTTCACAGATCATGGTTTTTTATTAGAAACCAAATTAAACAAAGAGGAACTATTAAACTTTTTCGTAGAAGAATTTATCCCTAATCCAATCATCTCCCCCTTTTTACAGCAAAGGAATAACTGGTTGCTAGATGCCCTCATTCAAGAAGAGAATTCGCGTCTATCTCTATATAGACAAGCCTATGAAGCGCTAAAGTTAATTCCAACGAGAAAAAAACACCTTTTCCCGTCGCCTCAGTGGTTAGATGATATTGAGGAAGATTTGAGTTACCTCCTACCAAGCTCAGTCGACAGTTATAAAGCTCTCTCGCTTACGGCCTATGGACTAAGTAATGTACTTAAAGATACAGTTGCCTCTCCTAACCTTCTTAACTTTACTTACAGTATGGCAAAGGTCCACATTTCTGAAAATTACATAGCAGCTCTTTATCGCTTAACTAAAGAACAAAGCACCCTTGCTCAAGTTGAAGCTGAGAAATCCTTATTTAGTAAGACAAAACAGCCCTATAATTTCTTTGGTGCCACAGACTTTTGCCGTTCCTTAACGAATATCTCAGATAGCATAACTTCGCCCAATACAACTTTAGCTAATCCTTGGGACTATGTTTTAGCTCTAATCGGCTATACAGCAGTCTCTGCCACCTATCCTTTTAATAGTGCGCTTTTAGTACCTTTTTGCCTCAAAGCTACTAGTTTTGGTTGGGGGTCAATAGCTGACAATCCCTTAAGAAAATTAGCAACCCGTGAGATGTGGCTACCTCTATGGGAAAAACCACTCGTTTACAACGATTTAATTAAATTACTGACTCGAACAGCAACTTTTTTAAGCCACACAAATATTCGTTCTGGTTTGGATTTTGTAGCAGAGGTTGCTTTAAAAGGCCTTAATCCTCTTTTCTCTAATTTTTGGCGTGTAGGTTTAATCTTTGACCGGCAAACAGGTTCTTTACCTCTAGCTTTTAGTTTAGGCCAAGTTAAACTAGAAAAATTACCTCACGCTGATCTAATTGAACCTGCTAAAAACTGGCTTTTAAAATGGGAAGAGCTCCTTTTTGACGGGCCTAAAAGTCTCAAACATAGACAAAATATCAAGGCTTCGGAAGAAGCATTCTTCGCTTTTCTTACCAAGAAATGTGACACCTTAACCCCTACACTCATTTGTCTTGGAGAAGTTGAAAAAAGTACAGCTTTGTTACCCAAAAAAGAAAGACCTGAACCGTTAGTTCTTCCTCGTACATGGCTAGAACTAGCCAAAGAAGATCGACCAGAGTATCGTCTGGCACTATCTCTAGCTTCACTAGATTTCACCATACCACTAAGGGCTCAACTTGAGCCAGTATCTTTAGCCGCTGGTCATTGGTCTTGGTGCGATTTAACCGAAACAAAAGGGTCTTCGCTGGTGGAAAAGCTAATTTTATTATTGGAAACAAGAATCAAAAAAGCTGCCGAAAAACGTCTTTCAATTATACCACTTTTTTCTTATTATCCAGCTAAACTAGAAGATGTGGAGTTATTTCTCAAAGGACAAATCGATGAAGCTTATCTTGAGTCTCTACTTCGGGGGCTCTATCTCATGGATTACCCTAAGCCCGATGCTATATGGCCATCGAGGACACTGGCTAATGATTTAATTTTAAGCCATCTGCTTTTAAGACAAGCATTTTTAACCCGAGTAAAAAATGTTTCTAGTTTTGAGGAGTTAAACCAATTGATTTTACGTTGTCGCTTTAGCTCACTAACAGAATCATTATCTTTAGCTAAATCAATAACTAAAAATAACGATACCCAAATACCTCTCGTTGTACAACCTTCTGTAAATTTAAGTAGAAGATTGTTAGCCTCTACTCTCTTCCATGCACTTTAATAAGCTAAAATAATATTTTAACCTTGACCACTTTTTTGACGAATAGTATAATTAACGCAAAAAATGTTTTTTACCGACTAGAACTTTAACATTTTAAGCGGAGGTCAGATATGAACCAATACGAAGAGAAGCTACAAAACTTTATCGCTAATAAAGGTATTTGTGCAAAACAATTATTCTTGGAAAAAACTTGTCCTTCAGTTCAGGAAGCAGCCGATGCTGTAGGAGCTTCACCTGATGATTTGGTAAAGAATATCTGTATGATAGACAGCGAGAATAATTTAATTGTCGCCATAGTCAAGGGTGAAGATCGGGTTAGCGCCACTAGAATCGGTAAAGTATTGAATATCGCTACACCTAGAATTGCTAGTGAAGATGAGGTCCTCAACTTATCCGGGTTTCCCTGTGGTGGTGTCCCCTCTTTCGGGTTCACGGCTACCTTTTTAATTGATCCAAAAGTTTTAGATAAAGATATGATTTATACAGGTGGAGGTTCTCCCTACTCTCTGGTTTGGCTAAGTAGCCAAGATTTGCTAAAAGCAAATAACGGTTTAGTAGCGAGAATAAGAAAATAAACTATTATATCAAGCAACATAAACTAACTATTTCTAAGGTAGATTTAAAAGAGGCAACTTTAATTAAAAAGTTAGCCTCTTTTTTCTAACCTCTATAAATTTTACTCCATAACATCAAATAAGGTCCCTAAATCTAAAAAAAGAGCCTTATTAAACTCATCGTCCGAGATAATTAACCATTTACCTGCAGACTTAATTAATGATAGTTGAACAATTTTTATTTCTTTGGGTGCATCGGTTGCGCGAAAACTTTTTATAATTAGCTGTTCCGCATCTTGCTTAGAAACTTTTTCGCCAGCAAAAGCTGCTGCTAGAGAAGTACCTAAAAGTTCATAGATTATATTCCCTGTCACTTCAATTATATTAACATTCTCTAACCTAACCGTTACTAAGGCAGTATCTTTGCTTATAACTTCAGATACAATCTCCCATTTCAGTTGAGAATAAATTGCCGTAAATATCTCTGCTGAACTATTTTTCAGATAAGCTGGCACATCACCACTTGCTAAGAAGTTTGTTGCTTCTTGAAAGTCCATAGCTTGCCAAGCTATAAAGAAAGACGCAATACTGTCTCTAGGTTTATTAGCAACACAGCCTACAATAACCAAAATGCTAACCACTAAAATTAAACTACCAATCAATTTAACTCTAGCTTTTTTCATTGAGAGCCCTCCCCGAAAACTGGTACTAGTAATAAATTGCTATTGCTTTAGTCTACAATTTTCAGGTCATCTAAAAATGTCTGTTAACAGTAAGATTTTCTTAGACTACTATTTGTAAAAAGCCTCATTTTTTAATGTTCTACTGGCTAGAGAAACTTTCTCCTTAAGCTATTATTCAGTCTTTAAATAATCTAACCTTCTTTTGATCTCAAAAAAAACGCCAGCTTAAGCTGGCGTTTCAATTAAGCTCCTTTGGCGTCTACAGCACCTGAAAAAAGAAGCTTTAGTCTTTTAATTGCGGTCCCCGTACAGATTAAAAACACACCTATTGTTTCCAGGCTAAAGAGTCCTAAGCTAATAACTCTCGCCACCGACTCAGAAAGGCCTTGGAACATAGCAACATTAGAATACCACCATTGGAAAGCAAAAGTTGCACCGATTAAAAAGATTATAGGCATCATACCTAGTTGAACTAATAAAAGTTTACCTGTACCTTCTTGGGATTTGGAAGAACCAATTTTAATATTAAAATTGGGGAAATAGATGTCAGTCCAAAGATCTAATGCAGTTAAGGCTGCTAAAGAGATTATAATAACTGGCACTGATATATACAAAGGAAACATTTCTGTCCCAGGAAGAAAGGTAAAAATAGCTATACCTATTAAGCCTTCGATAAGGCAAGGTAAATAACCAAAGACAAATTTACTCCAGTAGACAGTTCTCGAATCTAGAGGCAAAGCCTGCAAAAAACGCCAATTCTTTCCTTCACGGGAAAGAGCTAAACCAGCTATAGTCGGACCCGAGAGACCCGCAAAGAGTAGAATCATAAATAGAGAAACAGATTTTCCGATAAAATCAGGAGCAAGGTCACTTACACCTTGTGACCCACTGGATCGAGACATATTAAAAGCATAAAAGCCCATGACAATTAAGCCGATAGCAATTTGATACCACATCATTGGCTCTCTTTTAATCTGCAACATCTCTTTTTTTAGCATAGCCGAAAATGGTGAACCAGAGCCTTTGCTAACTTGTTGTTCCACTTTAGCTTTCTTTTTCTTAGGAGCATCGCTTTCTTGACCACTTGACCAACCTGAAAGATAGAGTTTCGCAGACAACTTAGTTGTGAACCAAAAAAGTGTCCCCGCTATTAGAAGTAGCGGTAAGAGGTTTGCCCAAAGATTAATCTTTGATCCAGGTAAAGTAGCTATAGAAGCTTTAGCCATCCACACATGCGGAAGAAAGCTTAGCTTATTAATACCTAGATCGCTTAGACCATTTAAGGCAGCTATTATCTCTTCTTGGGTCAACCCAATCATACTTGAAGAAGCTGCTTGACTAATAAAAACAATCAAAATACCAAAGAGTAGTGTAGCTGAAAGGAGAATTTGCTTTAATCTTTGTCCAGGAACATAACGCATAATTAGTAAGAGAATTAAAGCTGCAACACTACCAAAGAGAGCAAAACCAGCTAAAAAGCTAATTATAGTAGTTAGGTAATAAATAAAGTTAGCTTTAAAAGCTACACCTAAACCAATAAATGGCATTAAGGTCATATAGCTAATGGAAATAAAGATTAAACCTAAACACTCGGTTAATTTAGCAGCAAAAACATTTTGCACCTTCAATGGTGTAGCTAAAAGAAACGACATATCTGGAGACTCAAATAGATACTCATAAAGTATTCTTAACCCAGTTAAAAATAGAAATATAATGGTACTTAGGGCTAATAAAGAGCTAATAGATAGAACTGTTGATTGTAATATAATCTCGCTTCCTTCTGGGAAGAGATTTATTAAATCACCAAAAAGCTTGGAAGACGTATAAGCCCAAAATACAGCGAAACCAATTAGAGCAAGATAACCAAATGTTGTGGTAAGAATCTTCTTCCAAGATTTTGATTTGAATGTCGATGTAAACCAGATCTTGGCACTAGTTCTCATTAAAAGCATATACTCTTGCATTTATATCACCCCTTAAGATGGCTGATAAGTTCCTTATCTTCTTCACTACCTGTAAGCTGCAGGAATAACTCTTCCAGCGAACCTTTCGAACCTTGAGCCATAGCTAACTCTTCTACAGTACCCACAAATTTAAGTTGTCCTTTTTGGATAATGCCAACTCGATCGGCCATCTCTTCGGCAATCTCTAAGATATGTGTAGACATAAAAACAGTTTTGCCTTCTTTAGTAAGCTTTTTTAATATATCTTTAATTAAACGAGCTGACCTAGGATCTAGACCAACTGTAGGCTCATCTAAAAATATAACTTGGGGATCATGAATCATTGCAGCGATTATATTAGCCTTCTGCCTCATACCATGAGAATAGCCTTGCATTAGTTCATCTTGACGATCGGTTAGCTCAAATATTTCCAAATAATATTCAGCAATTTCGCGAGCTCTTTCACGATCCATACGATAAATATCAGCAACAAAATCTAAAAATTCTCTTAAGGTGAGTTTATCGTAAATATTAGGTTCATCAGGTACAAAACCTATAAGTTTTTTTGCTTCAACAGGGTTATCATGAACAGAAATTCCACTCAATAAGGCCTCTCCTGAGCTAGGAATTAACAAACCAGCTAACATCTTAATTGTAGTTGTTTTACCAGCTCCGTTTGGTCCTAAAAAAGCAAATAATTCCCCTGATTCGACTTTAAAATTCACATTATCAACCGCTTTGAACTTGCCAAATTCTTTGGTTAGTCCTCTTGCTTCAATCATTTTTCTTTCCTCCTTCTAAACACTCTTGTAAAGCTTCTCGCATTACTTCAATAGGAGCTTCCCTAGCTAACCATTTCTCGAAAGAGATTGCTCCTTGGAAAAGCAACATCCCCTCTCCAGTTACGGTTGGGTGTCCTGTAGCTTCAGCCATCTTAATTAAACAAGTCTTTCTGGGATTATAAACTAAATCACAAAAAACGGTTTGCTTATCATAGGCTCTTGGATCAACAACTGGAGGGACATCAATATCGGGATACATCCCTACTGGAGTACAGTCTATAACTAAATCAGCTGCTACTACAAAGTCTTTTTTTAGTCCTAGCCAAGGAAACTGTTGCCAAAACTCTGCTGTTGGCTTCTGACGACTAGTTACAACTATTGTTGCGCCACTATCCCTCAGTCCGGTAGCTACGGCTCTTGCTGCACCTCCATTGCCTACTATTACGGCTTTCTTGCCTTTAAGAGCAATACCTTTTTCTTCTAGGGAACGAATGAAACCAGGAGCATCGGAATTATCGCCAATATAATTTTGACCTTCTCGGTATACTAAGTTTACTGCTCCAATCTCAGCTGCTCTTGGTGTAACAGCATCTAGATATTGTATTATTTTCCTTTTATAAGGAATCGTAACATTAAAACCTAAACAGCCCAAACTTTTTAGTCCCATTACTGCCGAACCTAAATTTTCTTCAGTGACAGCAAAAGGAAGATAGGTGCCTTGCAAACCTAGAACCTGCAAAGCTCGATTTTGCATAATAGGCGATAGTGAATGACCTAAAGGATAACCAATTAAACCTAGAAGCATTGCTCTCTTCCTCCTCTTCTACGGATAATCGTTAAAAAAGTTTCAAAAAAAATGAGCCCAAAGGGCCCATTTTTATTCTCCGCTAACACTAATTCCATCCACCAGCAGAGTTGGAGCGCCTGTCGATCCAAACATTCTTAGATCACTGCCGACAAGTGTCACCTTACTCAACAAATCAATTAGGTTGCCAGCAATCGTTATACCCCTTACTGGACGAGCAATTTTGCCTTCTTGGATTAAAAACCCTGCTGCACCTAAAGAAAAATCTCCTGAGATGGGGTTTGCTGTATGAAGCCCCATTACACTTGTTACCATTAAGCCGCGCCTTAGTGAATCGATCATTTCTTCTTTACTTGTTTGACCTGGTTGGATATAGAGATTTGTAGTACCACAACCTACTGTACTTTTAGCACCACTTCTAACACCGTTACCAGTTGAGGTTACACCCATTCTATTAGCTGTATAGCTGTTATGGTAGAAACCAAGCAAAATACCACTATCAACTAGGACTGTTCTTTGGGTTGGCACACCTTCATCATCAACGATGTTAGAAGCCACGCCACCTTTCATATTACCATCATCGATAATAGTAACTAAATGAGAAGCAACTTTTTGGCCAACTTTTTCGGCAAAGAGGGATTTCTTTTTTATAACTGAGCGAGCTGAAAGTACATTAGCCAATACACTTAATACTTGCGCTGCTATCTCGCGATCTAGAATTAAGGGTAACTTTTCTGAAGATATAGGTCTGGCACCTAACATCGAGACTGCTTTATCGGCAGCTTCCTCGCCCAAATCGCGGAAATTAATTTTTTCGTAGTTACGAACTACATCAAAAGAAACTCCTTCTTCTCTTTGGCCGTCTTCTTCTGCTAAGGCTACAACATAGGAGTCGTAATAGGAACTTTTATATTCAGCTTCTACGCCCTCTGTAGATACTAACATAACCTCACTAGTAGCATCTCCATAAGCTGAACGCTGTACTTTAATAATACGTGAGTCGTATTCTTTAGCTACTTTTTCTGCTAATATTACTTTTTGTATTTTTTCTTCAATTGGTATATCTACTAAATGCTCAACTTCGCCTTTAACTGGTTTTCCTTCTGGCAAGGTATTAAACTCATCAGGTGCAGTAACTTCAGCATTAGCAACAGCCTGTTTTAAAGTTGCTTCGATACTGGCTTTAGATACTTCTGTACTAAAAGCAAATCCCATTTGCTTATCTACAAGAGCTCTAATGCCAACACCTTGACTATTTTTCTTGTCTAAACTCTCTAGTTTGCCATTGGAAACTACCAGCTCCAGTGATTGCCCGTGAGATACAAAAATCTCTGCTTTGGCACCTAATTGGGAGGCTTGTGACAGAAAACTTTTTAATTCAGTTAATTTCATTTATCTCCCTCCTCAATAAGGCCACCTACAGTAAGGCTTTTTATCTTTATAGTTGGTTGGGCATCAGATACTGGAACACCCTGACCATCTTTACCACAAACTCCTAATGAAAAACCTAAATCACGGCCAACCATCTCAATGTCTTTGAGTACCTGTGGTCCGTTACCTACTAAGGTAGCACCACGAACTAGGTTGCCTATTTTACCATTTTCGATGAGGAAACCTTCTGCAATATCAAAGACGAAATCACCATTGGTAGTGTTAACTTGCCCACCACCCATGCGGCTGACAAACAAACCTTTTTCAGTTGAACGAATAATTTCTTCTGGATCATCTTCGCCAGAGGCTATATAGGTATTAGTCATACGTGGTATAGGTTTATAGGCATAAGATTCTCTTCTACCATTTCCTGTAGGTTTAAGACCTAATTTTTTAGCGTAATAAAGATCACTCATATACTGCTTCAGAACACCTTTTTCAATAAGTACAGTCTTTTCTGCTTTAGTACCTTCATCATCATAAGCAATATAACCATAACGCCCAGCAATTGTAGCATCATCAATTACAGTAACTTTCTCTGAAGCAACCTTTTCCCCTAGTTTACCAGCATAAACACTCATGCCATGATAGATCAAATCAGCTTCCAAGCCATGACCACAAGCCTCATGAACCATGGTGCCACCAGCTTCACTACTCATAACCACAGTCATACGTCCAGCTGGTGCTGGGCGTGCTGAGAGCATGTTAACTGCTCTTTGAGCAGCTAACCTCGCTAACTCCTCAGCATTTTCTCTAACGATCTCAAATCCAGTTATACCACCTCGAGATTCGAAACCAGTCTGGACAATATCCTTTTCTTTAGCAACTACATTGATCGAAAATCTAGTAGTAGTTCTTTCTTCCTTAGAAAATGTTCCTTCCGAGTTAGCTATCATTATCTTTTTTCTATGATCAACATAAGTAATTGTAACTTGTAAAACTTTCTCTGAGTATTCTCTAGCAACCTTATTAGCACTCAAAACCACCTGGGTTTTTTCTTCAATTGGCACTGTCTTAGGATCTTCTTTAACTTCGCTAAAAGCTGGTTTGGCGTCTTTTAATTCTTGAGCTACCATAGTTCTTTCTTTGCCATTAGCTTTGGCAGCTTCCTTAGCAGCTTCTAATAATCCATTTAAAGTTAAGTCATTAGTTTGCATGTAAAGAGAGCGATCGCCATCGATAACTCTAATACCAGCACCTTGATCAACGCCAGTAGTAATATTTTCTATGCGATCTTCTTCACAGCCGACTCCAGTTATTTCTCTGTATTCCATATAAAGATCTGCAAAGTCTCCACCACCTGTTAAGGCAGTATCAAGTACTTGGCGAATCTCTTCTTTACTTAGTTGCCACATATCCACAAATTATCACGCTCCTCAGGTTTCCTGGAAATAAACAACAACTTCGAGCCCATCGGCACTGGAGATTAAACCCATATCAGCAATTCGATAATTACTCGGACAGTTTTGTCGTATCTCATCTAGAAGCAGTTTTAACGACTCCAAAACTGGCCCCTTAGGTTGCCAGCGAGTCTTTATGGAATACACCATACCCGCCCCCTCTTAAGGATTCACCTCATTAGCTGTCTCGGTCTGCCATTGTCTAAATACCAAACAATGATATCCGTAATTATGAGTTTATGCTGATTTACCTGGAAATATTCTTATGCTTATCCCTGTCTTTAGGCCCAACTAAGGGTGTACGTTTCGGTAATTGAAGATCACGGGGAGCAATAACCTCTATCGAAGCTGGTGTATGACGGAAAGATATCCAGCCTAAACCAGGTATCACTAGGTCTTCTTGTCCTACACGCATCTCTCTTTTCTCAAATTGCAAATTACCCTGACATTTTACACAAGGTGGTCTCTTTTTCTGTTCTAAAAGACTTTGCCAATGATTTTCCAACCGTTCATCGCTGACTTTAGCGATTTCGACAGTTTCTGGTGCAAAAACAATTGCAACAAGTGGTCTTTCGCTACGTAATTTTAGGTAGAAAAGACCTCCTAAGCTAATCCCCTGCCCTTGTTTTACTTCTAGAAGTTTACTAACAATCTTTTTATCAGGAACCAAACTAGCAGCACACTCCGAGCATAGTAGCTCTAAAAGACGTCCTTTAGGCCAAAGACCAGGAGTATCTAAGATTGTACCTTTTATATCGGTAAAAGTAAGGTTATTTAAGGTGGTACCTGCTGCCGGGGATACTGTTGGTTCCGCGCCCTCTATGAGGCGTTTAATAAGAGTTGATTTACCACAGTTAGTAGTACCAACAACTGCTGTAACTTCTCCTCTTAGATTGCTTAACTCTTCAATTCTCCAACCTTTTTTGCCACTCACCGCCACAATTTCGTCTGTATGGCGTAATCTTTTTTTGGCCCATTCTATCGCTTCTTGTTCCGATGTTATTTGAGGCAATAGATCGATCTTAGTCAACACACCAATGGTACGTTTTCTTCTCACTAGTCTTTCAATTTCTGGATGTAAACTAGATTCGAAATCAATAATATCTAAGACTTGAAAGACTGTGTCTGCTTTCTCTATAGCCTCGGCTACTGCTTTTTCATACACTTCCACGCCTAGCGGGGATGGTTGAAGATCACGGTAGTGGGTCAAGCGATAGCAACGCATACAAGTGTTAGCTTTTTCAAAGACTTTTTCTGGTACATAGCCTGGAAAATCCGGGTTATCTTTTTGTAATTCAATGCCACAGCCTTGACAGGTTTTCATTCAACATCCCCCTTTCTGGTTGGAAACAGACCACGGGCTTCCAATCTTGTTTTAACTCTTTTTTCTATTAACCGCACCAACTTGGTAGTTACGAATTCTTTTTTTCCTTGGGGTGAAACTAAGATGGTATAAAGGCCACATCTATTACCACCTAACACGTCTGTAAATAACTGATCACCAACAACAGCTGTCTCCTCAGGGCTTGTACCCATTTTAGCCATAGCCAGTTTAAACGGTGTGCGACGTGGCTTGGGAATGCCAGCCACGTACTTTACGTCTAAAGCATCAGCAAACCGTTTGACCCGGCTACTGCCTCCATTGGAGACTATACAAATATCTAAACCTGCTTCTTTCAACTTAGTTAACCAGTTATGCAAATTGCTCGAGGCATCAGCTAATTCAGTTCGCCAAGGGACCAATGTATTATCTAAGTCCACAATAACTCCCCTGATGCCATTCTTTACCAAATTGTTAACCGGAATTTTCCATAGCCTTTCGTACCATTCTTTGGGTGCTAATCGCTCTAGCATGCCATCCTCCTCTTACCGGTAACCGTCGAGAAACATTGCCTTCTGAATTTTACAGACAGCTCTCTTCTCAATGACTGCGATATAAAACGCAAAAAACGGTTAAACCAGTGCCTCAATAAATATCTCTTTAGGAAACAATTCTACTTTATCAATAAAAAGTTCAAGCACTTTTTGCTTGTTACCTTGATAAGTCTCTAAGTTAAAAGCAACAAAGTCTCTCGTTTTCAACTGACTATAAAAAGCTATTTCTTCTTGGACCTCTTCTATGCTAATTTCTACACTTATTAGTTCTTCCCTGTAACAATCTTCATTTATAACACCAGCAAGCAGTAATTCCAAGAGTCTTTTTTGTCTTTGGTGTAACTTATTTATAAAGCTAGTTTTCTCTTTAATTTCAAGAAAAGATCTCTCTTTAACTAATTCTTCTTCTTGTTGAAGTAACGAAGGGACTTTCTGGTTAAAATGGTTTAAAAACTCTTGCCAGATTAGCATATCCAATTTCGTTACTGGATATGGTCGGAGATGACATTTTTTTGTTAATCTTTGCGGACAAATATAATAGGCATAATCCTTACCTCGCACCACGTGCGAGGAAACTTTCATTTTTTCGCCACAGTTGCCACAGAAAAGTACTTTCTGCAAAAGATATTCTCTTTTTGTTCTTCTAGGTGATCCTTTTTGATTCTTCTGTCTTTGTATTCTTGCTTGCTGAAATTCTTCTTCAGTAACTAGACTAGGTACTTTAAGCGTGTATTCACCAATTGTTAAAAGCCCTAAATAAGTTGGATTTGCAAGTACTCTTAAGACCGTTGAAGCATACCATAGTGTACCTTTTGGTGCAAGAATCCCTTTCCGATTCAAGATATTTGCCAAAGTTTCTCCACTATAGAGACCTTTATTATATTGCGAATAAATATATTTTACTACTTTGGCTTCTTCTTCGTTTATAACTAAGAGGTCTTCTCCGGTATCAAATCGATAACCATATGGTTCGACATAACCGGGAAGCTTACCTGATTCAGCTTTTTTGCGTTTGCCACGTAGTGTCCGTTCCCGTATTAATGAATGTTCAAACTCAGCTATGGCCCCTCTCATCTCGAGAAAAAGACGACCAAGTGGCGTACTCTCCCAAGCAAAATTAACAAAGTATAAGTTCACGTTTAAACGATCAAGTTCGTTAGTAATGAGTAACAGATCTGCAAGATTACGGCTTAAGCGATCAGGATCATAAGCTACTACCATCTGAACCTGGCCTTGGAACACCAACTCCCGTAGCTCCTTTAAGGCAGGCCTTTCTAGAGCAATACCTGTGAATGTATCTTCCAAAACGATAATTTCGCTAGCTCCCATTTCCCTCGCTTTCTCTTCGCAAGCTTCCCTCTGCGTCTCCAGACTGTAGCCTTCTTTCTGGCCTAGTGTGCTTACTCTGGTATAGACTAGTGCCTTCATTCGTATCCTCCTTCAGATATAACTCTGTAAAGAGGGACCAAGCCTTTAAGACCCGGTCCTTATTATCGGTAACGGTCCAGCGGATTTTCATTTTCTTCACCCGCTATAACCTATGGCACTTTCTTGGGGCTAATGCTAGTACTTATTTCTTTTCTAATTGCCAAAACTTTTTGTATTTATCTAGAGCTAATAATTGTTCACGCCTACAAAGTCGGTTTAGTTCATCAAAGCAAAAGATGGCAATTGCTGTAATCTCAGGATCGAGAGTTTTATTCGCTGCCATAAGTCTGAGAATCTTAGTAGTTTGACTTTTATTCATACTGGCTCTATAGGGTCTATTTTCAGTTAAGGCTGTGAAAACATCAGCTACAGCCATTATTCGTGAACCTAAGGAAAGGTTATTACCGTTAACATGAAAAGGGTAACCTTTACCATCAAGTCTTTCATGATGAAGAGCAGCCCATTCTGGAATTTTTTCCAAGCCACTAACCTTTTCTAAGATTCTATAAGTATGGTAGGTGTGAGTCTTCACTAAAGCAACTTCAGCGATAGAGAGTTGTCCTTTTTTTTCTAAAATCTCTGATGGTACCGCTAATTTGCCTAAATCATGAAGATAACCCGCTACTCGCATTAAGCCTTTTTCTCTTCTCGAAAAGCCTACTTTATCTGCTAAAAACACAGCAGCTGAAGCGACTCCCGAAGAATGGGTAGCTGTAAAACGGCTTCTAAAGTCGATAATTTGGCTAAAGATCCTACCTACATTCGTTAAACCGTCTAAATCTAGTTCTAAGATAATATAACCTGTCAAGCGTTTTAATTGTGATTCTAGATTAGAGCTGACAATATCAAACCAAAAAGATTCTTGATGAGTTAATTCTATAAATGCCTCGACTACCTCAGGCATAAACTTATTACCAGTTCTTTCTTTGAACCAAGAAATAATATTATCTTTTTGTGCTAGTGGTTCCTTGCTTTTATCGAGTAATATATCTACCCGATCAGCAAGATAAAGTATCTGACCACCTAACAGTAGAGAACCTTCTATGAAACTTTGCCCTTTTTGGTAAGGAGTATGGTGTTCTCTAATATAATTAGCTGCTAAAGATAGCTCTGGCAATGTATTTAAAAGTTTATAACCAACTTCTGCATGGGTTGTGTCTTCGTTATCGAAAGCAAGAATTATATTTTTATCACTTAAGCTAATTGCTCCTACATCATGAAGATAACCGGCAAGAATTATATTGGTACGTTTATATATATCTAGCTTCATGGTTTCGCTAATCCTACCAGCAATGTAGGCTACTCGTTGGTGATGACCGGTAAGCTTAGGGCTAACAAGGTCGATGGCTTTTGATAATGCTATTACCATATCTGACATTGATACTTTAAAATCTGCGTCCAATTATAATCCCCCATCTTCCTTAAAGACTTGATCCTCAATATATTTTCTCTCTTAATGCAAATAAACCTCTAGTAATTTTTCTTACCCTAAAAGGTTCCACCAAGCCTAATTTTATACTTCAGTCTTCCCTTTACTTAACCTTAGCTATTTTCTTCGGTTACTCCCATAAGTTGCCATACCTTACCTGATATTTAAAAAGCACCCTACTTGAGGGTGCTTTTGGGTGGTACTTCAACCAAAAATGTTTCAATAAGTTATTATTTTTCTACTGATCTAAGTGTACTTATGGCTTGGGCGGGTACATTGGTAGTGATTACAGTTACACCTTTTTCTTTTAACTGTTCCATAGTTTTTGTATTATCAACAGTCCAAGCCCAAAGTGCATAACCACGGTCTAAGAAATAAGCAGCTGTAGTCTTCGTAATAAGTGAGTAGTTAAGATCAAGGATCTTAGTGTTAGCTGCTTTAGCAATGCGCTCAATTTCATAATGATTAGCTGCACTACCAATTAAAATAGCTGCAGGTATTTCAGGTGCTATCTGAGTTACCTTGCGAACTGCCTCAGCATAGAAAGAAATAATTGCTACTTCGTTTTCCATACCTAGTTCATTTACTAGATTGATGACTTTCTCTTCAATGCCAACTTGTTTTAATTCAATTATTAAATTAGCTTTGCCCTTAGTCTCCAAGAGAACCTCTCTTAAAGTTGGCACTTGTTCACCTTTATACCTAGTTGATTTTTTACTGCCAGCATCTAGTTCACGAATCTCTTCTAAAGTCATTCTACTAATACTACCTGTACCATTTGTGGTACGGTTGACTGTATCGTCGTGCATGACGATAATTTCGCCATCTTTAGTTGCATGAACATCAATTTCCACGGAATCAGCACCAACAGCAATTGCTGATTTAATAGCTGCTAGGGTATTTTCAGGAGCTACTGAGGAGTTACCTCTATGGGCAACTATACGAGGAAACATTGGTCTAGCTTCATTGGCTACTTGCTTTTCTAGTTCAGCAAAGTCAGCACTATTATAGGGTTCAATCAAAATATTATCAAAAGCTACTTTACAGCCATTAACGTGTAAACCAAAAACACCATTATCTCTGTATCCTGGCTCAGAAGCTGCAAACATCAACTTATCGTTGATAAAGTAAAAGAAATAGTCACCTTTTACAGCTACTTTAATTCTATAAGTCTGATTTAATTGCATTCTCGAGGTAAAAGAAGCTGTACGTCTAACATCCCAATTACCATTAGGAGCTCTAAAAGCTAATTCCGTTCCATTTTGGGCGGTAGCGTTATGCCTAATAGTGAACATGTGGTAAGGTGGTGCACCATTTGTTGTTGATCTAAAGAAGATAGAAAACCAACGGGCTGAATCTACAGCTGAAAGGAATGTTGCATCTACAGAATAAACAAAATCACTCATCTCAGGACCAAAAACCACACGTCCTTGGACTCCTCCACTAGGGCTTTCGCCAATTAAACGACCATCTTCAACATGCCATTTCCCTTCCACAACTTTAAACCCTTCTGGCATACCTTCACCAGAAAAATCCTGCTGATAGGTAGCAAAGGCAGTGGAAGCTAGAGTTAGCATCACTGCTAGAACAAATAAATAAAACCTACGCATCCAAATTTCCCCCTTTTTTATAAAATTAATGTGGTGCTGTTTTAATTATCAGCACCACATTAATCAGCATTATTAATTAGCTAAAGTTATTTCAGTTCTTACAACTGAATTATTACACCTAAGAGTGCTTTTTCTATCTGTTATTCGATTTCGTTTTCATACTTAGCATATTTTGATTTATCAAAAGGCTCAATTTTAATATTATCAAAAGCTACCTTACTACCGTTTACATGCAGGCCAAAGATACCACTATCGCTGTAACCGGTTTCTTCAGCAGCAAATTGTAGTTCGTCATTGATAAAGTAGAAGAAGGTATCGCCTCTTACAGCCACTTTGATATTAAAAGTTTCGCCAATCTTCATAGCTTTCTCGTAAGGTTTTTTACGTCTAACATCCCAATTACCATTAGGAGCCCTAAAAGCTAATTCGGTACCATTTACAGCTGTCGCATTCTGCCTGATGGTAAACATGTGATAAGGAGCAGCGCCTGTCTCTGTGGATCTAAAGAAAATAGAAAACCAACGGCTAGGATCAACTGCTGAAAGATAGGTAATGTCGACAGAGTAGACAAAGTCTTCCATCTCAGGACCAAAAACTACACGTCCTTGTACCGAAGCAGTAGGACTTTCGCCAATTAAACGACCATCCTCAACCACCCAATTACCCTCAACAATAGTAAAGTCATCTGGCATTTTATCAATCGAGAAATCTTGGTTATAAGAAGCCAAAGCACTCAATGATAGAACTAGTAATACTGTAAAGACTACCCAACATCTTTTCCCCAAATTACTCATCCCCTTTAGCAATTTGCTATTGCTTTACTTCTCTACTTATTTCCTGGTTCCTTCGCTTCTAAACTACTCCTTATTAATTTTGCGTTTTGCTTCCTATCCATCTCAATGCGTGAGACATAGGAACGCGATATACCTAAGCCCCTAGCAATTTCCCTTTGCGTATAGCGAATTCCATCTGCTAAACCATAACGAAGACGTAAAATTAGTTTTTCTCTCGGTGTAAGGAAGGCAAGCTTTTCGTATAGCTTTTGGCGCTCCAAGCGGTCTTCAACCTCTTCTAATACCATTATGTCTGACGGAAGTACATCAATAAGTGAAAGCTCATTACCTTCTTTATCCGACCCGATTGGATCATAAAGATGTTGTTCTAATTTGGTTTTTTTGGCAGCTCGAAAGTGCATGAGTATTTCATTTTCAATACATCTAGCTACATAAGTCGCTAACCTTGAGCTTTTCTCAGCATCGAAAGTATTTACTCCCTTAATTAAACCAATAGTACCTATGGAGATTAAATCCTCATTATCTTCGCCTTGCTCCGCATATTTTTTTACAATGTGTGCTACTAATCTGAGGTTCCTTTCAATTAATGTCCTCCTTGCTTCTTCATCCCCCTCGCCTAAGCGTTTGATCAACCGTTCTTCCTCTTCAGGCTCAAGGGGTTGGGGAAAAGTGCCACCAGAAACATGTGAAACAAAAAGAAGAGCTCCCAGTCTTAGCCTTGGCCTAAAGACCATAAATTTCAACCTCCTGTAGTCAGCTAAAGTAGCATATGCTAAGAGAGCCCCTTATTGTGCCTGTACTCGCCCTCTACTGCTCATTTTGTACCGGCAGTACTTGCATTTTTTTACCATAAATAACTTTTTCTAACCAAGAAAAAAAGGGCCTCTCTTAGCTAGGCCCAATAAGCTTGCTAAGATGAAGCCCCACCTATTACGCGTCTAATAAGACTCATTTTGGGTATTGGCGGTAAATCAGCTTGAACCTGCCAGTTAGGATGAGCCTCATAAACTTCTTCGCCATTTTTTCTCATAACTGGCCAAGTAATAAGATGTTGTTTCCCTTCTGGGGTTAATATCTCTAAAGTTTCTCCTGTTTTGATTGCTGTGCGTACAGCAATATGATCTTCTTCTACTACAGCAACAAAGTCTCGTGTACTTAAATAAGATTGAGAACTCTCTGGTGGTTTACCATATAAAAAACCTGTTGTAAAAGGTCTATGGCTTACCGATTCCACTAATTCAAAGCTCTTCTTAGGTATTGGTAGGCCGTTTTGCAAAGCGTCTAAGGCTAGTCTATAAGCGAGTGTAGTTACAGCAACATAGTGCACACTCTTCATACGTCCTTCAATTTTTAGAGATGCTACTCCAGCCTCTACTAGTTCTTGTAAACTATCTAGCAAACAAAGATCGCCAGGACTTAAGATGTAGGTACCTCTTTCATCCTCTTCAACTGGCATATACTGCCCTTCTCTAGTTTCTTCTGTTAAATGAAAACGCCAGCGACAAGTGTGCGTACAATCTCCTCTATTGGCTGATCTTCCCGTTAGATAGGCGCTTAGAATGCACCGACCAGAATAAGCCATACACATTGCACCGTGAACAAATACTTCAGTTTCCACTGCTTTAGCAATAGTACGGATCTTAGCCAAATCCAATTCCCTCGCTAAAACAATTCTTGTTGCTCCGAGTCTTTGCCAAGCTTGAGCTGCTCTCAAGCTTGTAGTATTAGCTTGGGTACTGATATGGAGCTCCATATTTGGAGCTATTCGCTTCACTGTTTCTAGAACACCAATATCGGAAACAATTAGTGCGTCCGGGCCAATGTCCCTTAAATTTGCCACATACTCTTCTAGTTGCGGATATTCTTCATCAAAAAGATAGCTATTAACCACTACATATAGCTTTTTCTTTTTTCTATGAGCTAAAAGGACCCCTTCTTCAACCTCACTAAGAGCAAAATTGCCAGCTTGAGCTCTGAGTCCAAAGTGCTCACCTGCTAAATAAACAGCATCCGCTCCATAAGCTAGAGCAAATTTTAATTTTTCTAATGTCCCAGCTGGGGCAAGTAGTTCTGTCATGGTACTCATTCCTTGCTATTTTGACTTAGCATAATTCCATTGGTTCTTTGTACGGTGAGGTGTTCTGAGTAAGTGCGTGTAAAGATATGACTGCCATCACCTTTAGCTACAAAAAAGAGATATTCTGATAGTTGAGGATTAAAAACAGCTTCTAATGATTTCCTTCCTGGGTTAGCAACAGGACCAATAGGCAAACCAGGATAACGATAGGTGTTATATGGTGAATCGATCTCTAAATCTTTATAAGTGAGTTTTGCAACCGGTTTTTCTAAAACATAAGTTACAGTTGCACAAGATTGTAAGTTCATACCGCGATCTAGACGTCTTAAAAACACACCAGCAATCAAAGGTCTTTCTGAATCAAGCATAGCTTCTTTTTCTACGACGGACGCAAGCGTAACTGCTTGATGTAAGGTTAACCTCCCTAAGGCAATAGGGTTTTCTGGATAAGTAGTATATAGTTCTTCGAGAACTTTCACCATCTGAGAATACATGCTATGATAAACCTCTTCAGCTTTGTCTAGGCTATAGTAATAGGTATCAGGGAAAAGATAACCTTCGGACGAATGAGGAGGGTTGTTAACAAATTCATTAATTATATTTTCTGGTAAGCGACTGTTTCTTATAATCTCTATAAAAGGCTCTATTGGTGGAGCTTCTTTAGCCAACCGATTAGCTATTTGTTTTAAAGTATATCCTTCGGGAAAAGTAACCCTTTCTAACACAGCTTGGCCATTAATCAAACTTTCAAGTACCTCAACAGGATTTAGTCCCGCTTTAATTAAAAAAGTACCTGCTTTTAATTGACGATCAAGTTTTCTTATTCTTGCATATGAACTAAGCATAAAAGCATCCGGAATAAGTTCTTTTTCTTCTAGCGAAGCCACCACTTGTTTGAGTCCAGAACCTGGTTTAACTGTAAAAGCAACGCTACTAATTACACTTGGTATATAAAGACGCTGATAACAATAATAACTAAGCCCAACAACGATAAGAAATAGAAACCATATTATTATCTGGTTGCTCTTCTTTTTTTGAGTTACTACATTTGGTTTAGCCATAGTTCGATTAGCAGAGTCAACTGCCATCCCCCTTATTGTTATAAACTGCTCCCTAGCAATGCTAGGGAGCTATCTAACCTCAAAAGTTATTCTTCTTCTTCGTCTTCGTCTTCGTCTTCGAAACCTTCTTCTAACTGTTCGCGAACAAATTCGACAACGCGATTAAGTTCCTCTTCATCTTCGATTGGATGAAGTTCTAGACTTTCTTCTTCACCAACTAGTTCCATAATCACAGTGGTTTCTTCATCTTCTAGTGAACCTAAAACTGCATAGGATTTATCATCTAACTCTACTACAAAGATCATCTCAAAAGGATGCTCATTGCCGTCTTCATCTACTAAGATTACTACCTCGTTTTCGTGATCGCAGCAATCGCAGTCGCAATCGTTCTCCATTTCCATAACTTCATCCTCATGGTCGCAACCGCAACCGCAACCACAGTCATGTTCATTTTTATGGCTCATTTATTATCATCCCTTTCTGTAACGCCAGGTTTTTGCTAGAAGCCTCTAGCAAGGGTGGCGTATCCCTTGAGTTTATTTAAAGAGCGTTTCGTTAAGGCAAAAGATCTTAAGCGAATTGCTCCAAACCCCTAATTATTATCTTTCTGAATTCTTTTTCTGTCAATAAAACCTTGTAAAATATAAGCTGCAGCTACTTGATCTACTACCTTTTTTCTTTTTTTTCTGGAAAGATCAGCTTCAATCAAGACTTTTTCAACAGCCATGGTGCTTAATCTTTCGTCCCAGAAGTGCACAGTAAAACCGACTTCTTCAAGTCTATTAGCAAACTGCCTAGTAAATTCGGCCCTTGGGCCTTCGGTTCCATTCATATTTTTAGGTAGTCCTAATACCAACTCGATCGGAGTATAGGGAGCGAGGATAGCCTTTAACTCTTCTATATCTGTAGCTATACTATTTTGTCTTCTTATTACTGTTAGAGGTTGGGCGGAAAAAAGTAACTCATCACTTATTGCTACACCTATAGTTTTATCCCCTAAATCGAGCCCAGCATACCTCATCGCTAAACCACCTTTATGGCAAACTCAGAACAGACAGAAGCACAGTAACCACAGCAGATACACTTATTATGATCCACTACAGCTTTGCCATCTATAACTTTGATTGCACCCTGCCCACAACGCTTCTCACAAGCACCACAACCTACACACCAAAAATCGATATGGATTTTTCGCGGTTCTCTGGCCACTTTCTGCCACTCATCTTCTTGGGGTATCTTACTGGAAAACAACTGTAAATTCAAGTCTACTTCGCTTAATCTTCTCATACCTACAGCAACTGCAGCAAAGTTTGGCTTTTCCAGTATATAATTAAAGGCTTCTTTAGCTCTGGGAATAAGAGTACCGCCTCCTAGAGCTTTCATAGCATAAAGGCCTTTCCCCAAGCTATAAGCAAACTCAGTAGCCTCTTCCATCTCTTCTCTTGTGCCATCTAAAATACCAATTCCCGATAGATTAATTAAAGGGTGAATCACATCGATCTCTGGTAAAAGAGCTGCAGCATGTACAGCCTTAGTTGCATGGGTAGAGATACCTATAGCTCTAATCTGTCCCTGCGATTTAGCCCACACTAAATAGTCTAAAGCTCGGCGATGACCTTTTAAAGTAAGACCTGATTCTTGTTCGTGAAGCATGAACACATCTATAACATCGCGCTGTAGTTTCTCTCTAGCTTCTTCCACAGCTTGTTTCATCTCATCAAAATCAACTGCATAAGATTTGGAAACTATAATAACCTTATCTTCATAACCTTTAATACCCTCACGGATATGATCATATGTGCCATAGAGCTGCGCTGTATCAATAAAATTTACACCGTGCTCTAAGGCATAGTGGATAACTCTCCCACCTTCTTCGGGTGAAAGATTAGCTTGTAAAGGACCGACTGTGAGGGCTCCAAAACAAAGCCTAGAAACTTTAAAACCCGTATTCCCTAAAATTCTATATTCCAAACTAGCGCGCCAACCCGGCGCACCACCACCTTCCGAGAATTACAAACCTGTTGTCTTCTGATTAGAAGATAGTACTCCTTTGTTAGTACTAGACTTAAAATCACTGGAAACAACAACCTTAATCCATTCTTTTCGTTTCGGTAAAGTATCACCTTTTAGACCTTCTACAGCCATTACTGCTTGGTCCGCAATTAATTCTGTAGCTTCACTAATTTTTAACCCAGCAATATTAGAAGCTACTTCCTCGGGTTTTATGCTGTAGTATAGGTCCATTGCTACTACTACCTTAGCTAGACTTTCATCGATACTAGCGGTGAGAATATTAGCTGTATCAGGCTTTATTAACAAGTTTTGGGGAAGATATTCTGGTAAAACAACCTGAGCTTGCCTGAGTAACTCCTCTTTTGCGATCTTCTTTAGCGATATTGTTTGTGTAGCTGTTGCCCTAACAGTTGGCGCAAAAGCACCTTCCTCTACATCAAACTCAACTTCCACATCAGATTTTGTCTCACTACCTACAACTGGAAATTCATATGGATGAAGTTTGATCTCTTCTGTAGATAGAAGTTCAATAGCTGCCTTTTTTGCAGCTTCCCTGTCAGCTAATGTTACCACAGGCTTTTTCTCACTTTTACCACCAGAAACCGGCTTTGTATTTCGTACCGTAATATCCTTATAATTTCCAGCTAGTAAACTAATTTCGCCAGCAATTACATTATATTCTGCACCTAATTCTTTAGCTTCTATATAGCCAAGTGCTTGTCCAGCGGTTTGGCTAGAACGGATATCTAGTACATAAACAACTTCAGCTCCAGGTACTAAAACGTCCTCTTTTAGCAAGTAGACTCGACCCTTTTTCGTTTTAATTTCGGTACCTTTAGCTAATTTAAGTTGCTTGGTATTTTGATTAAAGAAAATGACTTCACCTTTTGCTCTCTCGGTACCAACCATTTTACTACCTGTAGTTGGAACAGTAGCAACCATTTTCACTTCTTGCGACTCTAATTCAGGGTTCATATCTTGAAGAGAAAGGGTAATCTCCTTGTTTTCCCTTATTAGATTGGGGTAAACGGTTATTGTAACTTTAGGAAGTAACCAATACCGTAAACCCCATTGTAAACCTACAAGTAAGCTAAAAACTACAAAAGCTGCAATCAAAGTAGTTCTCACCCACATAGGTAGCTTTGATTTAGAGCTTTTTCTTGCTCGACTGTATATTTTAGTTGCCTCGCTTGGCTCTTTAAAAAATGCTTCAATAGAATCAGAAGTATTGATCCTATATTTATCTGCTAATTCTTGAAGTCTTTTGTCTTTGGTTAAAAGTACCAATGTTTTATTTTCTTCACGAGCATAGTGTGCTAAAAGTCTTAAGTTATCTTCGTTGGAAAAGAGAAGAGGACCAGTAGATATACGAATGAACACTAATGTTTCTAAAGTGTTCTGCAATTTTTGCACAACAGAGGCTACCGTATCCTCTGACCTAATTTCGTATAAATAATATCCTTGCACTGCTTCTGCCTCCTCTAGCTATTTTTTCATATAGCCACGCACTAGTTCTTCTACCAGTGCATCACGACTAACGCTACGAATAAGTGTACGCGCGTTATTATGGTTGGTGATGTACGTAGGATCCCCACTCATCAAATAGCCTACGAGCTGGCTCACAGGCTCATACCCTTTCTCTTCTAAAGCTTTATAAATTTCACGAATAATCTCACCAGCACCGTTTTTCAACTCGTCTGCCGAAAAACGCATGGTGCTATCTGATACTTCAGCCATGATAATCACCTTCCCTGGGCGTTATTCCGCCTTTCTGAACTTCGCCTAATGGCGTAAATCTCCTCTTCTCGACAGAAGCAGTTCGCTAATAACATCATACCCTAAACAAGGTATGATAAACCAGACCTATCACTAGATAATATCTCTTCGAATCAAGAAAAAGATTCTTAATAAGAATATCCCGCTAAGTTTTTGTTATTTTTAAAAAAGAGGCGGCCTTGCCGCCTCTTTTAGATCATTGCTTTAATTAAGTCCTCTAGTTTATTCATAGCTTCGCCTATTTTAGCTGGGTTGTTTCCACCGGCTTGAGCACTATCAGGTCTTCCGCCACCTGAACCACCAACAACTTGTGCTAATTCTTTTACCAACTTACCAGCATGGATTCCCTTTTTAACGTAAGTGTCTGATACTAGGCACAAAAGAACAACCTTACCTTCTTGAGTGCCTGTAAGAAGTAGTACACCTTGGAGTTTATCCTTAAGTGCATCGCCAATTGTTCTTAGTTTCTTAGCATCAGTTTCGCCTAAGTTAACTGCTTTATAAGCAATCCCTGCTACTTCTAGCATGTTATTTAATAGATCATGACTTTGCATAGCAGCAATTCTTGCCTCTAGTGTCTCTACGGTTCTTTTTAACTCATTACGTTCTTCTTCTAGTTTTTCCACACGTTGTGGTAACTCTGCTAAACTAGTTTTCAAAGAATGAGCTAACGAATTAACCATATCTTCTAGTAGTAATATTTCTTTATAAGCATTTTCACCTGTAACAGCTTCAATTCTTCTAATACCTGCTGCCACACTACCTTCGGAAACAATCTTAACTAGACCAATTTCACCTGTATAGTTTAAATGGGTACCACCACAGAGCTCACGTGAATAACCTTTAACCTCTACAAGACGTACCTTGTCACCATACTTTTCTTCAAACAAGGCTGTAGCACCCAAATCCTTAGCTTCGTCAAGCCCCATAACCTTAACTGTAACTGGTAGATTTTCTCTCACCTTAGCATTGACAATAGCTTCAATTTGGCGGAGTTCTTCTTTGGTTGGTGCTTCATAATGAGAAAAGTCAAAACGTAATCTTTCTGGGGTTACAAGAGATCCAGCTTGATTGACATGGTCTCCTAATACTTCCTTTAAAGCCTTGTGGAGAATATGAGTTGCGGTATGGTTTCTTGCTATAGAAAGTCTTCTTTCTAAATCAATCTCCGCCTTAACCTTACTTCCTACCTTCAGCGATCCTTCAATCACTTCTACTAGGTGGATAATTAGACCTTCAGCTGGAGTTCTTACATCGAGAACCTTTGCTTTACCACCTTCGAAAGTGATTAAACCGGTATCAGCAATTTGCCCACCTTTTTCGGCATAAAAAGGTGTCTTATCTAAAATAACAAACCCTTTATGACTAATTTCGTCCACAAAATCGTTATCCCAGACTAGACCGGTAACTACTGCTTCTGTAGAAGTAGCATCGTAACCTTCAAAAGTAGATTGATAATCTCTAGCAATACTATTAAAGAAGGCTTGATCCTCAGCTACATAGTCATTATCGCCATGAGCTTTTCTTGCCATCTCACGTTGCTTTTCTAAGGCTGCGATAAAGCCATCATTATCGATGGTAAACTTTCTTTCCGAGGCGATCTCTTCTGTTAGCTCACGAGGGAAGCCATAGGTATCATATAGTTTGAAAACTTCATCACCAGGGATCACTTTTTGGCCTTGTGCTTCTAAGCGATCGATTAGGTTACTTAGTAAATTTAAACCCAAATCTAAAGTGGATTGGAAACGTTTTTCTTCTAAAGATACGATCTTAAAAATGTGCTCTTTTTTCTCTATTAGTTCTGGGTAGCCCTCTTTCATCTGCTCGATCACAACATCGATAACATCGGTTAAGAAAGCTCCTTCAATGCCTAGAAGTTTAGCAAAGCGTACAGCACGACGGAGTATACGACGCAGTACATAACCTCTACCTTCATTAGAAGGCATAATACCATCTGCAACCATAAAGGTCATAGAACGGCAATGATCAGTTATGACTCTAAGAGCAATATCCTTGCGTTCATTCTCGCCATAGTAAGTACTTGCTAAATTAGCAATCTTATCCATAATAGGTCTATTAGTATCGATCTCGAAGACGTTATCAACGTTTTGCATAATAACGCACATTCTTTCTAGACCCATACCTGTATCGATACCTTTTTGTTTTAACGGAGTATAATTTCCTTCAGCATCTTTATGAAATTGAATAAAAACTAGGTTCCAAAACTCGAGGAAACGACCACATTCACAATCTGGGCCACAATTAGGTGAACCACAACCTACATCTTCACCTAAGTCCACAAAAAGTTCCGAGTTTGGACCACAAGGACCAATGCCTAACTCCCAGAAATTGGTCTCTTTGCCTAGGCGTACAATTCTTTCTTTCGGTACTCCTTGTTTTACCCAAAGATCGAAAGCTTCATCATCATCGAGATAGACTGTAAACCATAATTTGTCCTTAGGTAGCTTTAGTCTCTCGGTGACAAACTCATATGCCCAGGGAATTACTTCTTTCTTAAAATAATCCCCAAAGGAAAAGTTACCAAGCATTTCAAAAAATGTTAAATGTCTAGCTGTATGGCCAACATTTTCTAAATCGCCTGTACGCATACATTTTTGACAGGTAGTAATTCTTGTTGATTCTGGTTTGGCTTCGCCTAAAAAATAAGGCTTTAGAGGTACCATACCGGCACCTGTAAGTAAAAGAGTTGGATCAGATTTAGGTATCAACGAAAAACTAGGAAGTGCCTTGTGTGACTTTTCCTGGAAAAATTCCAGATACATCTTCCTTAATTCATTAGCAGTTATCATAGCATGAACCCTAAGGTCCTTCACCTCCATTGTATCTTTTTTAATAATACTAACAAGTGCCACAATAGTCAATTGAGGTTAACACGAACTAAGCGCTTATAGATAGATTGCAGAGTACTCTTAATAACTGCTACTAAAGGTACCGCAATAATCATGCCTCCCAGTCCCCAAAGTTTTTCTCCAGCTAAAACAGCTAAAATTACAGTTATTGGGTGGAGACCGGCATGGTCACCTACAATTTTAGGAGTTAAAACTACATTATCAACCTGTTGAATTAAGATAAAAGCAAATATTGCCCAGAGTCCTTGGGTTGGAGAAGATAAAAAAGCTAAAATGGTACCCGGTATAGCCCCAATGAAAGGACCAAAATAAGGGATAAGATTAGTAAAACCTACAATTGCGCCAATTAAAAGAGCATAGGGTACTCTCAAAATAAGCATAGCGAAAAAAGCCAATAACCCTACTAAAAAAGCAACTAAAATTAAACCGCGTAGATAACCTCCCAAAGACCCATTAACTTCCTGTAAGATCCCAGATATTAGTTTTTCTTTTTCTGGTGGAAAAAAGTTATAAAGACTTTGGCTTAATTGCTTTCGGTCACTGAGAAAATAATAAGCAAGCACTAAAGAAAAAAAGAAAATGAATAGACTTTGCAATATCTTTGGCACTGAAGCAACAACATAAGCGCCTAGTGTTACTGCAAATTCTTCTGTGCGCTGAGAGAGATCTTGGAAAAAAGCTTCGATTAATTGAGCCCCTTTACCACCACTTATTTTCATTGCTAAACTTAAAAACTGTTCTTTTAATTGAAAAAATCGCTTAGGTAATACACGGGAAAGTTCGATAGCTTGTTCTGATAACGCTGGTACTAAATAAAACCCAATAAGGGCAATCAAGGTAACTACCAAAAGGAATAATATTATGATCGACATTTGCCGAGGTACTAATCTTTTTTCAAATCTAACAATAACTGGCTCTAAGAGGTAAGAAAATATTAAACCTAGTAAGAGAGGAAGAAAAAGTGGTAGAAGATAAAAAGCTAAAATAACAGCTATGGTACCTAAAAAAGCCAAACTCCAAAGCACTCTTTTTTGCATACTCTTCCTCCCATTAAGTAAGAGGGGCTTTAGCCCCTCTTACCGATTGTTCATCATTGGGCCAAGTTTCATAGCCTTAGCAGCTGTTCCTATCATCTCAGAGGCTTGTCTAGCTCTTTGGTTCATCATAGCTCTGGTTCTAGCACTAGAATTATTGTAGACAACTAGACCAGTAATACCTCCTACAACAACACCTAGCAACATACCTTGCCAAAATCGCATTTAATCCCTCCTAGTTAACAAAAGATACCCAACTACTTTCATCCATTAAGGCGAGAGGAGCTAATCTTAAAGCTTGCTCTAGTAACTTATCGGCAGAAAGAGCCCGACTGTTGTCTGGTACCAAAACCACATCACCGATTGTAGTTTCCGGTGAAAGCGGCCAGAGCTTTCGTCCAGATTTAAGATCGTCAAAAACACTCCGTGAGATCTCTAAACCTATGATTAAACACTCTCTTTCACTAAAAATTACATCTGTAATGCGGCCTAAAAACTCACCGGACTGTGTTAGTAAATGTTTATCTAAAACCCCTTGCGGTTTTTGCTCCTCTCCTACGCAGTCGGAGCTTAAAATGGTTATCGCATCCTTTCCAATACTTCGTATTTGATTTAAGCGAATAAAACCCAATTGACGTTTATGGAAAGGAAGCTTGACAAAGATGCCATACAAAGCTCCACTTCGTAAAGAAAAGACTAGGTCTTTGACTCTGCCTATAACTTTGCCATGTTCGAGATCTAAAACTCGGCGATTAATAAGGTCGCTGGCTCTTTGCATGTATCTCCCCACATTTAGGATGTACTCTAGGGAAAAAGAATAACCCGCAAGTTATAACTTGCGGGCTGAAAGCTTTTACCAAAATATTATTCTTCATCCTCATGACCATGATCATGGCAACAGGCACCACAATCATCACACTTGTCCACTGGCAGGCCATTTTTTAATTTATAATCTTTAATTGCCTTATGCAACGCTTCAGCAGCTAATAAAGAACAGTGCATTTTTACAGGTGGTAATCCACCTAAGGCTTCTGCAACAGCTTGATTAGAAATGGTTAAAGCTTCGTCAAGAGTTTTACCAACAACCATCTCCGTGACCATTGAAGAGGTAGCTATAGCTGCACCACAACCAAAGGTCTTAAACTTAGCATCAGTGATTTTGCCGTCTTCGACCTTGATATATAATTTCATAATATCACCACATTTAGCGTTACCTTGTTCACCTACGCCATCTGCATCTTTAATCTCGCCTACATTTCTAGGGTGCATAAAGTGATCCATAACTTTATCAGTATATTCCATCTCTTTTCCTCCTATCCATGGTACAACGGTGACATAGCCCTAAGATTAGCTACAATCTTAGGTAAGACATCTAGTACCTGATTTATATCTTCTTCTGTATTTTCTCTACCCAGACTAAGTCTTAAAGAACCGTGAGCGATTTCGTGTGAAAGGCCAATGGCCAAAAGGACATGACTAGGATCAAGGGATCCTGATGTACAAGCAGAACCACTCGAAGCTGCAATACCCAGCATATCTAGGTGTAAGAGCATACCTTCGCCTTCGATATACTGAATGCTCACATTGACATTACCAGGGAGCCTTTTTTCACCATAAGGACCATTTAATCTTATCTGAGGAATATTATTTATAAGTCCATCAATCAAGCTATCTCTTAACTTAGTTAGTTTAGCTACATAATCTTTTTGTTCCGCTACAGCTAATTCTAGAGCTTTAGCCATACCAATGATACCTACATGGTTGTGGGTACCTGCTCTTAAACCTCGTTCTTGTCCACCGCCAAATATAATTGGTTTTAAGCGGATGCCTTTTTTGACATAAAGAGCACCAATACCTTTAGGGCCATAAAACTTATGTCCTGAAAGAGATAACATATCGACAGGAAGTTCTGCCAAATTAATTGGTAAAACACCAGTAGACTGTACAGCATCTACATGGAAAGCTATCTTTTTATCCCTACAGATACTCCCTAGCTCGGCGATGGGTTGGATTGTCCCAATCTCGTTATTGGCATGCATAATACTGACTAAGATTGTATCTGGACGGATAGCTTTTTCTAATTCCTGAGGGTCAACAAAACCCTCCGAATCAACTGGTAGATAAGTTACCTCAAAGCCTTCTTTTTCTAGATACTCGCATGTATGAAGGACAGCATGATGTTCTATAGAGGAAGTAATGATATGGCGTCCTTTGTTAGCATTGGCTAAAGCATAACCGCGCAAAGCCCAGTTATCTGCTTCTGTACCTCCACCAGTAAAGAATATTTCTTTAGGTTCTGCTCCTAAATTATCTGCTATGGACTCGCGAGCTCTTTCCACATATTTGGAAACATCACGGCCAAAACTGTGTACACTCATAGGATTACCAAAATGCTCTGTAAAGAAAGGTAGCATAACATCGAGTACTTCTTTACGCACAGCTGTTGTTGCCGCATGATCGAGGTATATTTTCTTATCTGTCATAGCGCGTGCAATTGCCTGTAACTAAACAGGTAGGGTGCACCTTCTCCCCTTTCAAAAATTTATCTATAGGTTTTTAGGTTTGACTTAAATGTAATACATTATATCTCCATTCTGACTTCTTAATCTATGATTTTCTTCAACTAGATCAGCCAGTGTTGTCGAACCTAAAACCTCATTCATAGCTTCAGCTAACCTTTTCCATAAGCTTTGAGCTGCACAAACTGAACTACGCCTACAACCACCATCTGATGCTAAACAATCTACAGGAACCATTGGGCCTTCTAAAACATCGATTACTTCAGCAACTGTAATCTCTTCAGGGTTACGGGATAGTTGATAACCACCCTGAGCACCTCTCATACTAGTTACTATTCCAGCCTTTCTTAACTGGCTCATGAGTTGTTCGAGATAATGCTCGGAGATCTCTTCCCGCTCTGCTACTGTATTAAGAGGTACAGGCCCTTGACCAAATCTATCTGCTAAATCCAATACAGCTCTTAATCCATATTGACCTTTCGTAGAAAGTCTCATGAGCACCCTCCCTTTAATCCCAACTGTTTCACTCGGGATTCAGTTTATATAATAGCATCTCACTTGGGAAAGATCAACCACTATTTGCAAGTTTAGCTTAAACATGCCTCCTGATTTATTAAAGAATTCAACTGTATCGGTTGTTGCAACTGCATACAAGCTAAACGTTCAAAATAGAAAGCTGAAATAATTGACTTTTCCATTGGGTCATCACCAATAAGTGAGCTAGATAGATAGCTTTTGTATCTACCTAGCTCACTTTAAATTACCTGCAGAGTATTTTAAAACTTATTGGCAATAGATCAAAACTCGTTACCTTTAGTTATGGTAAACTCATCAACTTTATCTCCACCCGGTTTAAGAGCTCTTACCGTTATACCTTGTGAATTAACTAAAACCTCTAGGAAATGTAAAGGCGCTCCAAAAGGGGATTTACTTTTTGCAATTTGATATCCACCACCGCCACCTGTAACTACATAATGGACTCCAGCTTTTTCTACATGATCATAGATATGAGCATGCCCGCCAAAAACTAATGCAACCTGGTTTTTAGAAAAGAGATTACTTAAATCACTTGCTGACTCTGCCCAAGTTTCCCCTGTTTCATAATTCATGAAGATTGGATGATGACAAAATACAATCTTATATGGCTTGGTACATGCTTCTAGCTCTTTTACTAACCACTCTCTTTGTTCTAAACTAATTGGTCCCCCTTTAGTAGAATCGAGACAAAAAATCTGAAGGGGGCCATAATTAACCGAATAATATTCTTTGTTACCGGGCAAATCAAAGTACTTAAAATAGCGTTCATGGTGATCCTCATGATTACCTAAAGTTGGTAAAAATGGTGCCTTAGCTATTAAGGAACCAGTATACTTAAACAGAGCTACCCAATCTAACTCATTTCCCGGTTGATTAACTAAATCGCCAACATGAAGGAGAAAATTAAAGTCGTCAATTTTCTTCATCTCTTCTACTACCTCTGCTTGTGATAGAGCATGTTGCGTATCGCCAAGAACTAAAAATCTAATAGTAGCATTTTGTTCACTTATGGGCGCAATAAACTCAAATGTAGAAGAGGTTAGAGTACTTGCCTGGCTTTTAAGTATTAACCGGTAACAATATTTTTCTCCAGGTTCTAAACTATTAAAACTAGAAACATAATGAACAGCTTCCTTATGCCGAGTTTCTTTGGGTGTAGCTACAAATACTTGCTGGTTGTTATTAGAAGGCCAATATTCCAACAGACTGTTTAAGCTTGCATTGCTTTCGAAGCTAATTAGCAAATTATTCCTAGTGTTAATTCCTAAGATTGGTCCCCGCAAAATAGCTATGGCTTCGGTATGAAAGGAAAGTGTATAGAAGCTATCTTGGGCTTGAATTATAAGACTATAGTCTGTATCTGGCAATAAATTATTAAGATTTAATTCTTGCTTTCTGTTTGGCTCAAGCACTATAGGTTCTGGCCTTTTGTCTATTGGGGAAGAGGTATAACAACAAGTACAAAAAACCTCTTCTTGCATGGTCCAGTCAATAGTAGCAGAATCAGCACTTAGATTTATCACTCTAGGCCAGGTGAGAAAAGGGCTAGGTGTTTGATAATTGGTAGCTGCTTCCTCCTCTTGCCACACTTTGAGCTCAGTGAGCATACACCAGCCAGCATTTTTACTTGGTTCAATAATGTAACGAATATACCTTAAAGTCAAAGGCGCAAATTTAATACTATACTCAAATAAGCTATTATCTACTAGCTTTACTGGGTTACGTAAAGCTTGGCCAAGAGATTTATAAACCTTACCATCAAGAGATACCTCAACGCTTATACTAGCTGGAAGACCTACCGAAGCTGGTGCAGCCATTATCGAATAGGCTGAGGCACCAACTACGCCCTTTCTAATTTCTTCTAAATCGACTTCGATTATAATAGTCTCCTGAAGACTATCCCAGCCTATCATGTTTTCCCAGGAAAACTCATATTTACCATCGGTAAGTTTATTAACTTCAGGATCGGTATAATAGTTTTTGGGTTCCCGATTGACATATTTATATCTTTTACCTCTAGCAATGTTTGTTAACATTTTTTCACCTACATTCTTTCAAACTAAAACCATATTAATAACCAAGTTAATCGATTATAGCAACTAAATAATTCCCTCTTAGACTCCACCTTCCTCTAACCTTAGGAAATTTGGATAAATACACACCTTAGCTTCCTAAATTAAGTGGCAGGATTATCGCCTATGTTATAGAACAATTACCGAGACTAATTTAATGGGAGCCTTTTTTCAAGTAGCTAGGAGGTTTACTATGTATTTATTGTTCTTTATCGTTTCCTTATTATCTTTATGGTTACTTTTTTCTCAATCAGCTAAGGCCCAAAGTGGAGACCAACTTTTTTACGATGATTTTTCTAAAGCTAAACCCGAATGGCAATTTATCCGCGATACCTGGGGACTTAGGGATGGATTGCTAGCCCATGATGTCTATGCTATTGGTGCAGTTTATGTAGGTAATGACCAATGGCAAGATTATGAATGGGAAACTACCTTTAAGATTACTGAATATGGTAACGAACACGGTTCGTTAACATTTTTTACTAGAATGAGTGAACTGTGGGTAGGGTATGGTGTGACTGTCAATCAAAAAAGTATTGACCTTTTAAGGTATGATGGCGCTTGGAATGAGAAATTCGAGTTAGGCCACAGTGTACCAGGGTTGTTAGCTGACAAATGGTATAAATTGAAAGTTTCTATTCGTGGTAATCAAATTGAGGTTTATTTAGATGATCAACTACTCATTAGTGCGGCTGATCCTGATAACCTTTATACCCATGGAAGCGCATCTTGTTATGCAGATTACACTAAAGCCATAATAAAAGAAGTTATCGTTACCGAACTAGAACCTGGCGAAATTATCCAGGTCTCTAACGCCCAAAGTAACGATATACTCCATGAAGATGAATCTAATTGGCCCGGCTATCTCCCCCAAGGCGGCAGTGACGCTCTGGGAGTTAAACATATTATGCTTTGGTATTCTCATTTTGATTGGCATGAGCCAGAGATGTTACCCTATGTAGCCTTTGGTAAACGCAATAATCTCCAAGATCCAAACTTAGTAAAATATGTTGATTGGTTTTATGACACTTTCCTTTTCCTTTATAATTTTGGCGATTGTCGGGTTACTCCTACCGATATTAATAAATGGAACTTTTGGCTTGATAAACTTTTTGCACCAGGAAAAGATTTAGATAGCTTTAATAACACTGTTGATATAGTTAGAGAACAAGGAGTGGCTAACCCTGATCATAAAGTAAAGGTTATCCTCATGATTCCTCATCCTAGTGTAGAACAAAGTAATTTTGGCTCCTTAGATGGTACTAGCCCTAGCTTAAACTTTTCTCTAAAAGATCAATCAGCAGAAGAAGCTAATGAACAAAGGTTTAATGCTGTTAAATGGTATATAGACCAATGCTTGCAGAAGATCCAAAATGATAAGTATAATAACCTGGAATTAGTTGGTTTTTACTGGATGGAAGAGGCAGCTGATAGTGTTGACGGCCTTCTAATTCAAAGAACTAGCGAATATATTCATAATCGGGACCTGAAACTATTCTGGATACCAATGTTTGACGCTATTGGATATAAAGAGTGGCGCCAAAGAGGCTTTGATGCAGTTATGATGCAACCAAATTACTTTTGGCCAGAAAAGCTAAAACCTGTACGTATCGAAAGAACTGCAGCTATGGCTCGCAAATATCATATGGGTGTAGAGGTTGAATTTGATGGTTCTGTAGCTAACCCCTTCTTTCGAAAGCGCTTCTATGAGTATTTAGATTATGGTGCTAAAACACGCTTTATGACTGACGCCTTGGTTGGTTATTATGAAGGTGGTGGTGGCGTTTTAGAGCTTTTTCATAGTCAAGATCCAGAGTTACACGAGCTATATATTGCTCTTTACGAATTTGCTAAAGGAACCTATAAACCACGTTTACTTAAAAGCGAAAGCAAATAAACCATACTCCAGGTCTCCAAAAGACCTGGCTTTTTTTATCGATAGCTGGATAGATTAGAGAAGGATATCCAAAAATTGTTATAGAACAATGTAAAAAGAAACTAAGCTGGAGGGGATATTAAATGAATTCGTGGCCCAGGAGAGTATTGTTTATTATAATGCTTTTGTTGTCTACATCGCTACTTAGCCTAGCTGTTCCCGGTGATATATTATTTGAGGATGAGTTTGCTAGCCCATCAACTAATTGGCGTTTTGACCGCAACAATTGGTTAATTCGGGATGGCGTACTTGCTCATGATGATTTTGCTATTGGTACTGCGTATTACACAGGTGGGCAGGATTGGACTGATTATGAGTGGGAAACTAAATTTCAAATTACCAAATATGGTAATGAAAATAGTGCTATGTTTTTATTCTTTCGTTCTAAGGAAGCTTGGTCTGGCTATGGTTTAGCCATAACAAGAACCTCAATGTTACTTTCGAGATATGACGGAGCCTGGAACGAAAGAGTCATTCTCGGTCAAACTAGCTTAAACGCTAAGCCTAATACTTGGTTTAACTTAAAGATTCAGGTCCAAGCTAACCAGATAAAGGTCTTTGTTAACGATAAGTTACGTCTAGATGTTTTTGATCCTGATAACAAATATCCCCACGGTTCTTTCTCTTACTATACAGATTATCTTACTGCTGAAGTTGACTTGGTTAAAGTTACTGAACAAGAAACTCTTGAAGTTAAAACTAGTAACAGAAAAATTGCCACAAGCATCCTTGATGAAGAAGAGACCAATTGGCCAGGTTATAAAGTTCAAGGTAGTTCCGAGGTTATGGGTGCTAAGCATATCATGCTTTATTACACTCATCATAACTGGAACGAGTATGACTTGCTTCCTTATGTTGCCTATGGGGAGAGAAAAAATCCTATTGACGACCTTTATGTAGAGTATAAAGACTGGTTTTTTGATACTTTCTTACTTCTCTATAACCAATTTGGTGATACCCGCACTAGCCCTACTGATATTACCAAGTGGCAATTATGGCTTGATCTTCTTTTTGGCGCTGATAAACATCTCGATAGTTTAAACCGTGCTGTCGATTTGGCTAGAAAACAGGGTGTTAAAGGCGATAATTATAAAGCTAAGGTTATCGTTATGATCCCTTACCCTAGTCCAGAACAACCCAACTTTGGTGATGTAGACGGTGATGGTATCAACGAAAACTTCTCTAAAGAAAACAAAAATGCTACCGACGATCGAGTCAAAGCAGCTAACTGGTTTATTGAGCAAACTTTAGCTAATTTTTCTAGTAAACGTTTTGCTAACCTAGAATTAATCGGATTTTATTGGTTTGAAGAACAAATCGATGGTGCAGATGGTTCTGTTATAAAAGCCACTGCTAATCGTATTCACGAAGAAAAGTTAATGCTCTACTGGATTCCTATGTTCGATGCTACTGGAGCGAGCTCGCCAAAAGCTTATGGTTTTGATGCAGTTATGATGCAACCTAACTATTTCTGGCCTAAGAATCTTTCCACGGAACGTTTAGCTAGAACTGCTGCCATGGCTCGTAAATATAATTTAGGTGTCGAAATTGAATTTGATGCTAATGCCAATAACGAGTTCTACCGTAAACGTTTTTATGAGTATCTCGATATGGGTGTACACACTGGTTATATGAAAAATGCCCTTCTTTCTTATTACGAAGGTGGCGGTGATGTTCTTAAATTCTTCCGTAGTAAAGATCCAGAGATACACAAGATGTACCAGGCGCTGTATGAATTTGTCAAAGGAACTTATAAACCCCGCGAAATTCTCAAATATAATAATTAATTACCAAGAGGTAGACCGATTATCGTCTACCTCTTTTTTGGGGATGTCTAGCACTACAAATAGTTACAATATATATTAACTACCCAAACTAGGCCCTTTGACTATCAGTTAATATAAGCATATAATTAAATTATAGCAACCCCAAAGGAGGTTCATTATGTTTGAGTTAGTTACACGTCTAAAAGCTATCAGTGATATGACTAGACTTAAGATGCTTAAACTCATTATGGAGCAAGAGTTTAGTGTCTGCGAATTAGCTAGACTTTTAAATATCAGTCAACCAGCAGTCTCTCAGCACCTCCGACGCTTAAAAGCAGTAGGATTAGCTAAGGAAGATCGTCGTGGACAATGGATCTATTATAGTACTACAAAAAATGCCGTAGAGAACATAGTCCATGATCTTCAAATACTATGTGATTGTTCCTTAAAAAGCTTACCAGAGTTTAATGATATTATCCCTCTTCTAGAAAACTCTAGCGAACTACAAAAAGATTGTTTAGCTCCTGAAAAAGACAAATCCTAGGACTGGGGGGCTTAGTGATGGATCTCTTTAGCCAAATGACCAAAGACGAAATAAAAAGAAAAGCTCCTCTAGCCGATCGTATGCGGCCTAGAAACCTGGATGAATTTTATGGGCAAAATAAAGCTGTGGGCCCAGGTAGTGTTTTAAGGGCATTAATCCTCAACGATCGAGTGCCGTCAATGATACTTTATGGCCCTCCTGGGTCTGGCAAAACTACCTTAGCTAGTATTATCGCAAACCTCACACAAGCAAAATTTATAACCTTAAGTGCTGTAACAAGTGGTGTAGCAGATATTAGATCAGCTATCCAAAATTCAAAAGAAGAGCTGACTCTTAACCAAAGACGAACTATCCTCTTTATTGACGAAGTACATCGCTTTAATAAAGCCCAACAGGATGCTCTCTTACCTCATGTTGAAGATGGAACCATTAGCCTTATTGGTGCTACTACAGAAAACCCTATGTTTAGTGTAAATAAAGCTCTGTTATCCCGTTGCCGAATTGTTGAACTTGTTTCTTTAAGCAATGAGGATATAAAAAAGATTCTCCAAAACGCTTTATTAGACCCTGAACGCGGTTTGGGAGAATTTAAGGTTGATCTAGAAGATGGGTTTTTAGAGCAACTAATTATTCTCACTAGTGGTGATGCTAGACAAGCCTTAAACACTTTAGAACTTGCGGTTCTTGCTGCCCCTAGAGAAAAAGAGCGAGTGCAACTTACTAAACAAATTTTAGAAGATATTATCCAAAAACCTTTGCTAAACTATACTCAAGGCGGCGATGAACACTATGATGTAATTAGCGCTTTTATTAAAAGCGTACGTGGTTCCGATCCAGATGCTGCTATCTACTATCTTGCTCGTATGCTTTATGCCGGTGAAGATCCTTTATTTATTGCGAGAAGATTAATTATTTTAGCCTCAGAAGATATTGGGCTAGCTGATCCTTTCGCCCTAACCATGGCTGTAAGTGCTGCCGAAGCTATCAATCGCATCGGTTTACCCGAAGGGCGTATTCCCCTTTCAGAAGCCACCATCTATCTTAGTTTAGCCCCTAAATCAAACTCTGCTTATCTAGCCATCGATAAGGCGCTTAGTTATGTTGAGAAAAATCCTAACCCCAATGTACCAAGACATCTTAGAGATGGGAGTCGTGGTGGTAAGGAAGCCTTAGGTTTTGGTGTTGGCTATCTTTACCCACACGATTATCCTGGCCATTTTATTAAGCAAAACTATCTACCCACTGAAGTTAAAGAAAACTTTTTTAAACCCGGGGAATTAGATCAGCTACCGGGAAATACCCAGGAAAAAAACAGGTAATTTTATGAGCCTTCCGGAATATCCTTTAGCCGGGAGGTGTTTTTTTGTTTACAAACTACCTAACATCAGAACAAAAGCAATTTCTACTTCAACTTTCTCTTGAAGTACTAACATTGAAAAACAGTATTGATCCTAAGGAAAAAATATACTTACAGTTTATAGAAGAAGAGATACAAGGCCTAAAGAAAAATATTAGTGAGCTTAAAAAAGCAGAAGCTGTATTTAATACTCGTAAAGTCCGTTTTATCGCTCTCTTTGAACTCTACCTTTTAGTCTTAATAAAAGGCGAACTACTGCCTGTAGAAGAAAGTTGTCTTAGTTGGTTAGGTCAACGCTTTGGGTTTAGTGGCTCCGATCTTACTAAGGTCTTAGAATTAGCGAAAGACGCTAGTTCTTTACTCACTGACGCCAAATATCTGATTCAAAAACCAGTTGCTTTCCAGGTGGCGGTTGGATAGCTGATATACCAGAGCTCCCAGGTTGTATGTCTGATGGTGAAACTAAAAAAGACGCACTTGAAAATCTTGAAGAGACTAAATAAGATTATATTAATAAGGATGAACCTGGCTAAAAGCCAGGTTCATCCTTATTAAGTGTACTAGTTTAAATAAACAAATATACTCCCATTTTAGAGAATGGCTCCTGTAGAATACAGAAACCACCTCCTATCAGCCTTAGTTTAAGATTTTTTGCCCATACGGAAAGCTTTTTTATTTGTATAGTTTAAATAAACTTATATAGTCGTAAACCGCTGGATGGAGATAGTATCTAACATCTAAGCCACTAGCAATTCTTTGTCTAATATCAGTAGAAGAGATACCAATGGGTGGGCAATCTGCAATGATAAACGAATCTTGATGCTTTTTAATAAATTCACTTTCGGAAAAATCTACACCTGGTCTATTAAGCCCTACAATTTGGCAATGTTTAATAATTTCTTCGGGATTTACCCAGGTGCCAAAGTCTCTTAAAGAGTCACCACCGACGATAAAATAAAGTTCATCTTCGGGAAAGCATTTTTTTATCTCGTTAATAGTTTGATAGGTATAGGCAGGTGTTTCTCGATTAAGGTCCCAGAAAGCAATAGCAAAGTGAGGGTTCTCGGCGATAGCCATTTCTAGCATAGCTAGTCTATCCTCGGCCATAGCATGAGCCTTTTTTTTATGAGGTGGAATTTTAGCGGGGAGAAAATAGACAATATCTAAGTTTACTGCTTCTCTAGCTACTTCGGCCAGGAATAAATGACCCCAATGAACAGGATCGAAAGTACCACCGAGTATGCCAATTTTCATCGAATCTGCCCTTCTCCCTCAATAACATACTTTACTGTTGTCAATTCCTCCAAACCCATAGGTCCTCTCGCATGCATCTTTTGTGTAGAAATTCCAATCTCTGCACCTAAACCAAATTCTCCCCCGTCTGTAAAGCGAGTAGAAGCATTGACATAGACTGCAGCAGCATCAACTTCTTCGGTAAAGCGTTTGGCTGTAAAGTAGTTATTAGTTACAATTGCTTCAGAATGCTTAGTCGAATACCTAGCAATATGTGTTAAAGCATCATCTAGACTTTCTACAACTCGAATCGCCATAATCAGATCAAGATATTCAGTAGCCCAATCGTCCATCTCTGCTGGGGTTAATTCAGGAACAAATTGTCTAGCATAAGGGCAACCCTTTACTAAAACCCCTCTTTTTTGCAATTCTTTTACCATTTCTGGTAAAAACTCCGCAGCAACTTTTTCATGAATAAGTGCTTTCTCTAAGGCATTGCAAACTCCGGGTCGTTGGCATTTACCATTGACAATAATATTTTTGGCCATTTCCAAATCAGCTTCGGCATCTACATAAATATGGCAGTTACCAACACCTGTTTCTATAACCGGTACAGTAGCATTTTGGGAAACAAATTTGATAAGACCAGCGCCACCTCGAGGAATAACTAGATCAATATATTCTCTTAACCTAATTAATTCAGCGACAATGGCTCGATCAGTATCTTCGATAATCTGTAAAGCATCTGCGGGGATGTCGGTCTCTTTTAAGGCTGCTTGCAAAACCTTGGCAATAGCTAAATTAGAATGACGTGCTTCGGAACCCCCTCGGAGAATAACTGCATTCCCCGATTTCAAACATAGAGCTGCAGCATCAGCTGTTACATTAGGTCGGGCTTCATAAATCATGCCAATAACACCAATAGGGACCCTTACTTTACGGATTTTGAGACCATTAGGTCTTTTAGTCATCTGAATCTCTTCACCAACAGGATCCGGTAGATTAACTACTTCAATAAGCCCTTGGGCCATACTATCAATTCGTTCAGGTGTGAGACGCAAACGATCCTGTAGCGCTTTGGATAAATGGCTGTTCTCAGCTAAATCCTGACTGTTCGCTTGGAGTATAGCAGCTTTAGCTTCTTGTAATGCTGTTGCCATATGCAACAAGGCGGCATCCTTTGCACCTCTAGTTTTAAGAGACAATGCTTTACAAGCCTCTTTGGCTAGCCTACTCTTTTCATATAATTCTGACATCAGGCATCTCTCCTAAAAAGTACCAAATCATTCCTATGAACAGCAGCTGTAATCTCTTTACCTAAAACCTTTGCTGCCTCCAAGGAGTTAAGACCACGAATTTTCAATAACTCTTCAGCACTAAACCTTGTTTGCCCTCTAGCTAATATTTCACCATCTTCAGCTTCAATAACGACTACATCACCTTTAAGAAAATCGCCTTGAACATCAACTATACCACCTGGAAGCAAGCTTTTCCCTTGGACTAATAGGGCTTCTTTGGCCCCCTCATCGATAGTTATTGTTCCGCTAGAACAAGCGCCAAAAGCAACCCAACGACTTTTGCCTTTGAGGCCTTCTTTTTCGGGATAAAAGAAAGTACCAACACTAGCACCAGCGATTATCTCCTTTAGTCTCTTCTGTTCTTCTGAATGGGTAATAATCACTCCGATGCCAGTTTGCGTAGCAATATCAACTGCTAGTAGTTTGGTGTACATACCACCTGTACCTCTTCTGGAACCTGCTCCTTGTGCTTTTGCCCATAACTCATCAGTTAGAGCTGGTACTTCTGGTATAAGTTTTGCTGTTTTATCAACCCTTGGATCATTAGTGTAGAGACCATGAACATCCGAAAAGATCACTAGTAAATCAGCCTCACATAATGCAGCTACCTGGGCTGAAAGAGTGTCGTTGTCACCAAATTTTAACTCATCCACAGCGACAGTATCATTTTCGTTAACAATTGGTATGGCACCCTGATTTATTAATGTTTCAAAAGTGTTTTGTGCATTTACATAACGATTTCTCACAGCTAGATCTTCTCTTGTTAGGAGAATCTGGGCGACTGTTTTGCCATATTCAGCAAATAGCTTCTCATAAAGATGCATTAATAGGGGTTGCCCTACTGCAGCTGCAGCCTGTTTTAATGGAATCGCTTTTGGCCTTTTTTCCCAACCTAAGCGGCTCATACCAGCAGCAATAGCACCTGAAGAAACCAAAACAACCCCTAAACCAGCATTACTTAGGTCGGCTACAGCTCTAACTAGAGTTTCAAAAGCATTCAAATTTAAACTGCCATTTTCGTAAGTAAGACTACTGGTACCAACTTTAATAACTACTCTTTTAACTTCGCGGAAGATACTCGCTACGCACAGCGATGCCCCCTTTTATTAAGATATGAATTCAAACTCAACTTCGTCAATATGAATTATATCTCCATCTTCTGCGCCTTTATTGCGCAGAGCTTCCATCACACCTAAATACTCCAGACGGGTTTCAATATATTGTAAGGCTTCAAAGTTACGATAATCAAAACGGCTAATCCACTCTAATGCTGGTCCTTGGATCTCATAACCATCATCAGTTTTAATTATCGTAAAGCTCTCTTCATCGATAAACTCTGGGGTAATCTCTACCCTTTCTTCAGCAATTTCCTTTTTAGGCAGCTCGGCAAGTTTATTAACGATAACTTCCAGAAGCTCATCTAAACCGCTTCTGGTTACTGCAGAAATAGGAATCATCTCACCATAAGCAGCCTGTAATCTAGCCAAGTTTTCTTCACAGCCAAGATCCATCTTAGTTGCTACCAAGATCTCAGGTTTCTCTGCTAGTTCTTGATTAAACTTGCTAAGTTCTTGCCTAATGATCTTTACATCTTCTACTGGATCGCGGCCATCGCTACCTGAAGTATCGATTAAATGGACAATCAATCTAGTCCGTTCAATATGTCTCAAAAAATCGTGTCCTAAACCAATACCTTCACTAGCTCCTTCAATCAGTCCAGGTATATCAGCCATAACAAAAGACTGATGGTTACCAATCTTAACTACACCTAGGTTGGGTATTAAAGTTGTGAAAGGATAATTAGCAATTTTTGGTTTAGCTTTAGATACACTAGCGATGAGAGTTGACTTACCAACATTAGGAAAACCTACTAAACCAACATCAGCTAGTAATTTTAATTCTAATTCCAATTCTCTAGCTTCGCCTTTTTCTCCTGCTTCACTAAATCTAGGTGCTTTCCTTTGGGGGTTAGCAAAACGGACATTACCCCTACCGCCTTTGCCCCCTTTGGCTACAACTAATTTTTCTTTATTATGAATAAGGTCGCCAATAACTTTACCTGTCTTAACATCTTTCACAATCGTTCCTGGTGGTACCCTAACAATTAAATCCTCGGCATCCTTACCTATCTGATTAGCTCCAGAGCCATTAGCTCCTCGCTCAGCCTTATATTGCCTTTGGTATTTAAAGTCTAGTAAGGTGTTCAGTCCTTCATCAACTTCGAAGATGATCGAACCACCATTACCGCCATCGCCACCATCTGGACCACCTAAAGGTACATATTTCTCGCGACGAAAACTGACGATCCCATTACCGCCATCGCCACCGGCTACTTTAATAAAAACATGATCAACAAACACCTTTATCACCTCTTTTTCAAACGGAACAAGGAACCTACTACAGCTATACCTAAAGCTATAGCACCAGAAACCAGTAGTGTCATAGCTACTTCATCTAAGCCATTGACATTATTGCCATGCAGAAAATATTCCATACTCCGATAGACACGCATACCTGGAACCAATGGTATTATACCCGGAACTGTAAGGGTTGAGGCAGGTGTTTTCAATATTCTTGATAAAACCTCTGCTAGCAAAGAAACAATAGCTGCAGCTAAAAACGTGGCCATAATACTACCTGATATTGGTACGACAAATTGGTAACCTAACCACCCCATAGCACCAACTAAAGACGCAAAGAATAAATGCTTTGCTGATAGGTTAAATAGAATTGAAAAGCCGCCTGAAGCTAAAAAGGCTGCCATAAACTGGCGACTGATATCTAAAAAAGACATACTCTCACCTCCATAGCCCCAGAGCGATAGCGGATCCAGCTGCTAAAGCTCCAGCAATAGCTATAGCTTCTACTGCTCTACTTGTACCAGATAACAACTCCCCTTGAACAATATCTTTAACCGCTGAGGCCATTGCAACACCGGGGACAAGCACCATTAAACCACCTACTAAAACAGTTGGTACACTAATATTTGGTAATAGTACTTGGGCGGTATAAACACAGTTTGCTACCAAAAATGAAGCTAAACTACTGGAAAGGTAAGAATTGGCATTAAATCGCTCAAGAATAAAACCAACACTATATGCAATTAAGCCGGATAACGCAGCAATGATAATTTCCCAGCCACTACCACCTAAAATAAATGTCAGGCTACCACTAGCAACCATGACAGCGATTAATTTTTGCCCGGTAGAATAAGCCGGAACACGTAATTCCTGCAGTTTAGCTTTAGCTTCTTCAAAAGTTAGTGTTCCCATACTTAAACCACGGGAAATAGCATTCACACCAGCAATACGTCCTAAGTTTTGCGTACGGTATCTAATGCGTCTTACTTTAGTGAAAAACTCACCTTGATAACTAACTGTAAGCAAGATGCCAGTTGGGGTTACAAATGCTTCGACATTATAACCTAAAGCTGCACCCATTCTTTCCATCGTCTCTTCAGCTCGATAAACTTCAGCGCCTGAGGTTAGCAACATCTCACCTGCAACTAATATAAATTTCGCTACCTCAATATGCACCAACGCTGACCTCCTTTTTTCTAAAAAAGCCCTTCGGGATATCCCGAAGGGCTCAAGGTTACAAAGTTCAGCTTAGTCAACCAAAGCATAGACACTGACCTTTTTGCCGTTTTTACCCTTTGGCTCGAAGGTCACATAGCCGTCGATGAGAGAGTAGATTGTATAGTCATTACCCAGGCCAACATTGGTGCCAGGGTGGAACTTAGTACCTCTCTGCCGGATAAGGATGCTCCCAGCTGATACAAATTCGCCACCAAATCGTTTAACTCCTAAACGTTTTGCTTGGGAATCACGACCGTTCTTACTGCTACCAACACCTTTTTTGCTAGCAAAAAACTGAAGATTAATACGGAGCATCTCTGTCACCTCCTTACTTTGTCTAACTTAACATATTTCGCATAGCTGTTTGCCAAATCCTCTAAAGCCCAAACAAGTGAAGAAAGAATAGTTTCTGCTCTAATCACTTCTTCTTTAGACATTTGAGCCCACTCAGGAATAATGACAAATTCAGCCTGTAATTCATCCTGATTAATTTTCGCGGGTAGATTATAGCGTTCTAAAGCTATACCTGCCGCAAAGGTTAAAGTGGAAATACCAGCACAGACAATATCCTCACCTGCGTCAGCATATCCTGCATGACCTTTGACAGTTACTCGCTCAATTCTCTCAGCAGTCTCAATAATTATCTTAGTCATTAGCCTAAGATTGAGGTAATCTTAAGTTCTGTGTATGGTTGGCGATGACCTTGCTTACGACGGTAGTTTTTCTTGGCTTTGTACTTAAAGACAATAATCTTCTTAGCTTTGCCGTTCTTTACTACCTCAGCAGTCACCTTAGCTCCTTCTACATAAGGAGCACCAATTTTGACCTCCTCGCCGCCAATGAGAAGAACCTTCTCCAAATCGACAAGGCCGCCAGCTTCTACATCAAGCTTTTCTACTTTGATGACATCGCCTTCGCTAACTTTGTACTGTTTACCACCAGTTTCAACAACTGCGTATTTCAACCTGTCCACCTCCATTCTCTTAGACTCGCCGAGAGAAGGCGCGAATTAACGACTTAAAGCCTTGCCCGTGCGGTTTTGAGCGACAGGTTGCCACTCACTCTTTGTTAGTATAACATCTCTAGACCTAGTTGTAAACTAGAAAACATCGATATAGCTTGAGCTAGGAGAAATTATTAGTCCTGTTTTTTTGCTGTTTCTAGCCTTAACTTAGGTGCGATGATATTAACCGGTGATAAGACTTTATTATAGCGCAATTAATACCTTTTGTGTAGCAAACTAACTGCTAACACTGGTAAGTGTTGTTAACTTAGGGTCAACTCACCTGAAGATATTCTTCTGCGTAAATCAATGATTCTGGCTTCAATTTTCTCAGCTGTTTCTATAAATGCAGCTTCTCCCATAGAAGTAGGATCTTCTAAACCCCAATCCTCCCTATGCTGGCAAGCAAGTAAAGGACAATTAACACCACATCCCATTGTAATAACAACATCAACAGGAGGCAATGAAGAGATAAGCTTCGGGTATTGTAACTTTTCCATATCTAGGCCATATAATTTTTTCATTACCGATATAGCATCAGGATTTATTCTATCTTTTAGCTTAGTTCCAGCTGAATAGGAATCAAAAACATCGTTAGCCAATAGTTTTCCTAATGCTTCAGCCATCTGTGATCGACAGGAATTATGAACACAAATAAAAGCCACCTTCACTCTCCGCATTCTAGCTCCTCCTGTATAACTAAATCAGATTCTTTATCTTCATGCTAACAAACTTAGTCTATCAACTTTTTGAAAATTTCTTTTAGTTCTTCTTTCGAAGGAACTCGTCCAGAGACAACCACTTTCTCATCTATTACTAAAGCAGGTGTCCTCATGACTCCATATTGCATGATCTCCGCAATATCCGTTACCTTTTTAACTGACCTATTAATATTTAGCTCTGCTAAGACCTCTTGAACTTGTTCTTGCAGTTTAACACATTTTGAGCATCCTGAACCTAATACTTTGATTTCCATTTTTCTCAACTCCTTATTATATTAAGAGGTACCCGACGATATTAAAAAGATAGCCAATAATTATGATACCAATAGTGACAATACCCACAAATAACCATAATAATTGTGGTTTTACTACCTTCCGCAAAAGAATAACAGAAGGTACTGATAAAGCTGTTACTCCCATCATAAAAGAAAGAACTGTACCTACTCCTGCCCCTTTTAAAAACAATGCTTCAGCTACTGGTATCGTACCAAAGATATCTGCATACATCGGAACACCAATTAAAGTAGCCAGAACTACTGAAAAAGGATTTTTACTACCAACAACACCTTCCACAACACTCGTGGGAATCCAGTTATGGATAAAGGCACCTATGAAAACACCTATTATCACATATAACCAGACTCGTTGAAAAACTTCCACCACTTGCCCTTTAGCATAGTTAAACCTTTCTTTAGAGGTCATTGGCGGAGTATCTAGATCGTTTATTTGGATTTTCCAGACATAATCCTCTACATATTTTTCCATACCTAAGTTATTTATTAATCTTCCACCAACTACAGCTAGCACAATTCCTAAAAAGACATACGCCAAAGCAATTTTAAGGCCAAATGTCGACACCAAAACCAAAAAGGCTGCTAAGTCAACAAGTGGCGAAGATATTAAAAAAGAAAAAGAGACACCAATTGGTAAACCAGCCTCTGTAAAACCAATAAAGAGCGGAATACTAGAACAACTACAAAATGGTGTTACTGTCCCTAGTAAAGCACCTAATATGTTTCCCGACAAACCTTGAAATTTTGTTAAAGTCTTTTTAACTTTTTCTGGTGGAAAGTAACTTTGTAGATAAGAGACGAGGTAAATTAAGACCGATAGAAGCAAAAATATTTTAATTGTATCATAGATAAAAAAGTGAATGCTACTTCCTAAACGAGAGTCAACAGAAACACTCAGTAGTCTTTCTAGAACCCAACGGACACTATCATTAAGCCATTGCATTTTCAATACTTGATCATTGATAAAGCCCAAGAAAGTTAATATGATTTTCAAGTTTAGTTACCCCTTTACTTCTCGATTAACCAAAAAACAAAAGCTATTAGGTCGTCGTATTTTATTTTGTTCAAAGAATAATGCATCCAAATTCCTTCTTTTCTACCCACCACCAACTCACTTTCTAATAATATTTTCATGTGATGAGAAAGGGTTGGCTGAGTAATCTGCAAACTCTCAAGTATTTCACAAGCACAACGTTCTCCTTGAGATAACATTTTTATTATTTTTAAGCGATTAGGTTCAGCTAATGCCTTAAAAACATTAGCTTGTTTTAAATATGTCTCTTGTGACATCATCTTCTCACCCCATACATAGATACCTATCTATGTATTATAGTATGTTTATCTATATCTCCTGTCAACCAAAAACCTCAATAATAACTCCCTACATTATGTTAAATAAGCCATCTTTCTCCTCTTAGGATTCTCTTACAGAGATTTTATTCACAGAGCTAAATAGGTAAAGTCTAAAAGAGGAGTTAAAGTACTAAAAACATTGGTAAAAAATGCTACCAATATCCTTTTATTAGTCTAAACTCCTAAGTATAAAGAATCCCTTCTCTTTAATTATAAGTAACTAGCAAAAAAACGGAAATGTTTTTAGTAGTTATATTGACTCTTTAAAAAGTCAGTACTATAATTCAAATTAGTTAGTGTGCTAATTATTCGTCTGTTAATTATTATTTTGGAGGAGATGACAACGAATACTACAGATGGCTATCAAGTTGCTATGTTAATTAGGGATATCAATACCAAACTCACTAATAACATCAATCGAGAATTTAAAGATACTGGACTTACTCTGCCACAAATAAATGTTATAAAAATTCTTGCTGCCCACAAAAAACTCAAGGTTAGTGAACTTGGTATGGAAATGGGTTTAACTAATGCTACTGTCTCTAGCCTTCTTGATCGCTTAGAAAAACAAAACTTAATTAGGCGTGAACGTAGTGCTAATGACCGCAGAGTAGTTTATGTTCAACTAACCGAAGATGGTGTAACCCTAATTAAAAATTCACGAGAGACTGTTCGCAATTATTTTCAAACCTTATTTCAAGACTGTTCTAAAGAGGAAATGTTAACTATTATCCAAGGGCTAAAAATAGTTCAAGGAATTGTTAGCAAATAATTTTATTTAAGAGGTGTATGTCAATGGTTGATATCATGGAAATTTTATTTGATGTGAGTTATTTAGCGATTATCTGGTATGTTGTTTATAATATGTTCACCCTACTTAAAGAACAGAAAGAACCGACAGTTATACTTAAAAAGACTTTAGCTTGGGCTTTTGCGTTATTAGCCTTAGGCGATACCTTCCACGTAGGTTTCAGAGTTGTAGCCTATTTTTCAGGTGGCACAGTCGCTAACCCTGCTTTATTGGGTTATGGAAAGCTAGCTACAGCCATTACTGTAACTATGTTCTATGCACTTATGGTAAGAGCCTGGCGCTTACGTTTCCGTAAAGATCATACGGTTTTTTCCTACTTATTACTCTTTGGTGCTTTGGTAAGAATGATAGCTATTTTGCTACCAGGGAACAACTGGGCAAGTGCTAATGTGCCTTTTAATTGGAGCATGTACAGAAATCTTCCTCTTTTGGTAACAGGATTAGGTGTTGCCTACCTCTTCTTGAAAGATGGTAAAAAAGCTCATGACCAACTTTTCCCTAAAATCGGTATAGCTATTCTAGTCTCTTATGCTTTTTACACACCTGTAATTCTCTTTGCTCAATATTATCCTCTTCTTGGTCTTTTAATGATTCCTAAAACAATCGCTTATCTTGTAGCAGCTTTTCTAGCTTACCGAACCTTTACAGATACAAAAAAAGCTGACCTATAATAAAGTATAAAAGCCATGGAATAATTTCCATGGCTTTTATTTTATATTCTTATATCGATTATTGATCCCAGATAGGGCTTTACTGTATTTTCTATAGCCTTAGTACTTTCTGCTAACATTTTCAGAAAAGCAGCTCCTTCAGACTCCATGTTATCAAGAGCCATAGCTACAACTCTCATATTTACCTGATCCGAGTAAGCTTGCTTTTTTAATAGCATAGAAACACCAGCTACATCCATCAGGACACCCCCTTAAATTGACGAAAACCAATCTAATTAATATTGCCTAGTAGAGCTTGTCTTAATTATGCCTGACCCTGTTTTCTTTGTCAAAGCCTAATTTGAACTTGCCATTTTTGCTAGATTAATAAAAAGGCCTTCTTTTTTAGAGAGCATAGTATCATCAATATAAAAAGGAAGCAGCTAAAGCTGCTTCCCTCATAATTATTTATCCATACCAGGCCATACTGGAGCTTTACCAGTTGCAGCAATTTCACCAGCGATCTTACCGAAGCTAAGAGCATCGGCAACAGCGTTAGAACCAAGACGGTTGGTCCCATGAACGCCACCAACAACCTCGCCAGCTGCATAAAGACCAGGAATTACTTTATCCCAAACATCTTGAACTTCTGCTCTAGGAGTAATCTTCAAACCACCCATAGTGTGGTGAGCAGATGGCCATTGTGGGATAGCATAGTATGGTCCTTCATACATAGGTAAAGTAACACCCTTATCAATACGTTTACCAAAATCAGGATCCTTACCATTTTCAACATATTGGTTGTGTTGATTAATGGTAGCAATTAAGGTTTCAGCCTTCATATTAACCTTATTACCCTTGTAGGTGTGAGCATTGATCATTTCTACGAGTTCTTCTAAGGTATCTGCCTTAAAGACTCTATCTCTGCCCATACCCCATTCGAGGTCAGCTGCGGTTGTGAAAAGGCCAGCCATTTTCTCGTTAAAGATAGAGAAGGTTGGGAATCCACCAGACTTCAAAGCAGCCATAGAGTTAACGTCTCTGCGTTCTCCTTCGTTAACATATCTCTTACCGTTAATGTCAACATAGACAATACCAAACCCAGGGCCACTGCAAGGAACAACAGCAATCTTGTCTAGACGACCGTTGTTAGGATCTGCAAATGGATAGAGTTGAATGTAGGACATGTGTAAGGTGTTAGCACCAATTTGTTGAGCTAATCTGATGCCTTCACCAGTAGCACAAGGTTGGTTTGTTGTAGGTGTTTCTGGAGTAATCCATGGTACATAGTTTTGTCTCATTTCAGGGTTAGCAGCAAAGCCACCGGTTGTTAGAACAATACCGTTTAAGGCACGAATATTCTTAGTGCCTTCTTTGGTTTGTACCTTAATACCTAAAACTCTGCCATCAAGAGGCTTCTCACGATAGATGTAAACCATCTTAGTATTGAGTTGAACTGGGATATTAGCTTTTTTAACCATATTCCATTGGGTTTCAATAATATCAGAACCGCATTGGTTTTCGGTTGTGTAGGTACGGTAGCTATAGTGTCCACCAATACGGGAGAGAGCTTCACGAACTTTCAAACCATTATCAAGAAGCAGATCTAACATAACAGGTGAACCATAAACGAATTGCTCAACAAGCTTGGGATCGCTTAGGCTATCACCACCAGCAATAGTATCTGCAACGTGTTTTGCAGGAGTATCTAGTTCAAGGTTTAATTTTTCAGCCATATCTAATTTGCTTGTCCAAGCAGCCCAAATACCACCGTTAATAATTGAGTTACCACCAACGAAAGGCATTTTTTCAATTAAAACAGTTTTAGCACCAGTTTGATGGGATGCATATACTGCAGATAGACCAGCAAATCCGCCACCAACAACTACTACATCATAGGTCTCATCCCATTCGGTTGGAGGAGTTACAAAACCTTTATCTTCAGCAAGTACTCCAAAACTACAGGAGAGAACCAGAAGAGTTGCCATCAGGAATAAAATACTTCTCTTCATTGATCTACTCTTCCTTTCTATTAGAACTATTACTTAAGAGCGTTTTTAACAGCTTCCATAAGAGCTTTACTTGTTACTGAAGCGCCAGCTACAGCGTCAACTTCTACGCTTTGCTTTTCGATCATTGCAGGAATGACCTGTTTGAAAGCAGCATCAGAAATACCAGGTGTCTCTTTGTGTTCGAGTACAATAATCTCCTTGATTTTACCATCTTTAATAGTTACTTTAACTTTCAAAGGAGCATTATGTCCTCTAGCTGTACCTTCAAATGTACCATCTTTTAAGACAACCTTTTCAGGTGCCTTAGCCATCTTCAAAACTTCGTCTACAGCACTAATCATCGCTCTTGAAGATACTGTAGCACCAAGCACTGCATCGACATCCGTACTTTGTGTAGCAAGGATTGCTTTGGAAACCTCAGTAAATGCTGTATCTGAGATGATTGGAGTCTCTTCGGATTCCAATACATCGATAGCAGTGATTCTGCCACCTTTAATAACAACCTTCACCTTCACAGGTCCGTTGTTACCTTTAGCAATAACCTCATAAGTTCCATCTTTAAAACCAGGATCTTTTAGTGCGTTTTCTACTGCACTCATCATGGCTCTACTAGAAACTGTAGCTCCCATAACTGTGTCAACATCAAATTTTTGTGAAGCTATAATTTCTTTAGAAACCTCAGCAAATGCAGTGTCAGAGATGATTGGTGTTTCTTCTGATTCTAACACCTTAATTTTTGCAATCTTCCCATTTGTTACTGTAACCTCTACCTTGATTGGACCGTTATTACCTTTAGCTTTACCGATGAAAGTTCCATCGGGATAAGTAGCCAATGCAGAACTGCCTAAAATCAAGACAATAGCTGCAGTTACTAACAGGGTTTTTTTGAAAAATTGCCTCATTTGCTTGCCCTCCTTCCCTGTTCGTTTCTTATTTAACATTCTTCGTCATCTTTTTAACTCCTGCACCATTCTTTATTTCTTTTGCAAAGTAATGTAAAAAGAAATAGGACTCTACCTAAACGGCAGAATCCTACTTAATTAGCTTTAATCTCAACCTATAGTAACTTAAAGCCATAGACAAGATTTTTTAAGTCAATTTAATTGTTAGGTTCGATTGCATATTCCCAGTGTTTAAATTCGCTATGATATTCAAAACGCAGTTCAGCGTTAATATATTCACTTAATTCACTATAGTGATCACCAGACAGTTCTTTTAACTTTTCAGCTATTACTGGATGTAGTTTAATTACATAAGAAACTGCTGGGCTTTCTTTACGGGTAGTAATTAGATCTCTTACCACCTTAAAAGCCACTGTCTCTTCCTGCCACACTTTCCCTGAACCATTACAGAGTGGACAAGTTTTTTGTAGTGTGCTACCTAGATCATGAGATGACTTTTGCCTAGTAAGTTCTAAAAGTCCCAATGATGTGAAACCTAAAACATGAGTCTTGGTGCGATCTTGTTTCAAGTGTTCTTCGAGCCTCTGCCGTACTTTTTCTCGATCATCTTGGTTTTCCATATCGATAAAATCGATAATAATGATTCCACCAATATTTCTTAAACGTAGTTGCCTAGCTATTTCTTCAGCCGCATCTAAGTTAGTCCTCAAAACTGTTTGTTGTAATGAATTGTGACCTGTAAACTTACCTGTATTTACATCAACCGATAAAAGTGCTTCAGTTTGATCGAAGATAAGAAAGCCGCCACAATCTAGCCATATTTTCCGCCGTAGCGATTTTTCTATCTCTGTTTCGATCCCATAAGCAGAAAATAAGGGCTCTTTATCAGTATAAAAACGAATAAGATCTTCGTCACTACTATTATATCTTTTTATCGCTTTACGTAATTTCATTGTCTCTATAGCAGAATCGACCACTATCTCTTCTAAATCTTCTACTATCAAGTCACGTACTAGCCGATAGGAAAGATCACTATCTGAATAAAGCAGCAATGGTGCTTTAGAAGTAGAAGCTTTTCTCTCAATATCGCCCCAGGTATCTAACAGAAATGCTAAATCTAGCGCTAGATTCTCTTTTTCTACACCTTTAGCAGCAGTTCTCACAATTAAGCCCATGTTAGCTGGTCTAATCTCTTCAGCTATAGCCTTAAGCCTCTCTCTTTCATCTTCATCCTCGATACGCCTTGAGATACCTAAGCCTGGGGTCTTGGGCATTAGTACTAGATATCTTCCTGGTATGGTTAGCGAAGCGGTTACTCTAGCTCCTTTGGAACCAAAAGCCTCTTTTTTTATCTGTACGAGAACCTCTTGACCTGGCTGAACCAGTTTTTGAATCTTTTCTTGCTTTTCGTTTTGTTTCGGTGCTGCATCACAAGCATGGATAAAAGCATTTTTATCCATGCCAATGTTAACAAAAGCCGCATCCATACCAGGAAGCACATTAGCAACCTTACCTTTATATATATCGCCAAAAGTAGCATCATTTTCTAAATTCCGTTCGACTCTCAGTTCCACCAATTTGCCATTTTCGATTACAGCAACCCTTTTTTCTTTCCAATTGGCATTAATAAGAATTTTCTTACTCATAGCTTGTCTTTCAGCCCCTTACATAAGCCGCATTAGGGGAGAAACCAAAGAACCATTTCGTTCAATAAAGAGATCTTCTCGACAGACTTTTATCTGCTCATCATCTAAAGACAGTGCCGTTAATAAGGCATCTGGTCGCAAATTATAAGCACTACCAGCTCGGCATATTAGTCTAACACCGTCTTCATACGGCTCAATAGAATTAATTAGTGGTCTTAGATCAGTCTCGGTCTTTTTATTATTTTTCTCTTTTATAAAGATAATCTCACTCTTATCTAAAGCCTCTAGTATCTCTAAGGCCCTATCACCTTTAAACAGATAACTTGCATGTGTAATTGCAGCCATCACGGGTTTAACTTTATCATCTAAATTTTTTGCCATATAAACAGGGAATCCTGGCGGCAAGGTAGCCACTAAGAGCTCCTGCACTTCATTTTCGTCTACCTCATTTTCTAAAGAGATATCCAAGTATTCACCTCTACTTGTAAGCCCTAATGAAAGAGCTTGCCCAAATACCAGCTTAGGCCTAGGACTATAACCTTTAGTATAGGCTAAGGGTAAACCAGCTCTTCTTAATGCTCTTTCAAAGACACGTAGTACATCGAGGTGTGAGATAAAAGACACACTGCGTTCTTTACCAAATTTTATGCAGGTAATTATCTTACTCACCACCTTTTAAGGAAATTGCGGTAGCAAAACTAGAACATACACCACATCCTGTACAGCCAACTTCTCGACAATCTTGTGTGGTCTGTTCAGCTAAAGCCTTCTGCCACTCATGGTAGAGAAAACTCTTTTCTACACCACTATCGATGTGTTCCCACGGAAAGACTTCATTTTGAGGACGTTCTCTAAGTGCATAGAAATCGGGATCTATACCACAGGCCTTAAAGGCTTCTGCCCACAGTTCTGGCTTAAAGTATTCATTCCAAGTGTCGAAGTGAGCGCCATGTTCTTCAGCATAAAGTATCGCTTCAGCAACCCTTCTATCACCCCTGGCAATAACAGCTTCTAGATAGGAGATCTCGGGGTTATGCCAACTATAATTGAGACCAGGACCTTTAAGATTATCTTTAAGGAGAAATTGTTTTCTCCTTAACTCATCTCGCGGATTCTGCCCACACCACTGAAAAGGTGTATGACCTTTAGGTACAAATGAGGATGTGGAGACAGTAACAGTTACTCTCTTCGTATAACGTCTACCCAACTCACGTACTTTTTTACCAAGTTCAGCAATAGCCAGTATATCTTCATCAGTCTCTGTAGGTAAGCCAATCATAAAATAAAGTTTGATATGTGTCCAACCATTTTGAAAAGCTGCTTCAGCTGTCTTTAGCAAGTCTTCTTCAGTAACATTTTTATTAATTACATTTCTCATTCTTTGGCTTCCAGCTTCAGGAGCAAAGGTAAGACCAGTCTTTTTAACCTTTTCAATCTCCCTAGCTAGTTCAACAGAAAAGCTATCGATACGTAATGAAGGCAAAGAAAGTGAGATTTTCTCTGGCTCTAATACTTGCATTAGTTCGGGAACTAAACAAGCTAGTGCTGAATAGTCTGCTGTAGATAGTGAAGTTAATGATACTTCTTCATAACCTGTATTTTTTAAAGTTTCAAGGACTAACCTTTTTATCTCTTCTTTTGAACGTTCTCTGGTTGGTCTATAGAGCATACCTGCTTGACAAAAGCGACATCCTCTTAAGCAACCGCGAAAAACCTCTACATTGACTCGGTCATGGATCGTTTGCAAATAAGGAACAATCGGTGATGTGGGGTAATCAACTGCATCTAAATCCTTAATAATAGCTTTTTTAACTTTCTTTTCTGGTGTAATCTTGGCAATTGTGCTATCTTGTTTATATTCTATTTCATAATCACTAGGTACATAAACACCTGATAGTTTGGCTATAGCTTGTAACCTTTTTTCTCTGTCTGGTTCCTGTTCTAAAATTTCTAAAATCCGCAAAAAAACTTCTTCGCCATCGCCTAGCACAAAGACATCAAAAAAGGGCGCTAAAGGCTCAGGGTTGAAAGCGCAAGGCCCACCCGCAATAACTAATGGCCCACTCTTACGATCTTTGCTTCTAATAGGGATAGAAGCAAGACGCAACATACGCAAAATATTAGAATAACTGAGTTCATATTGAAGGGTAAAACCAACTAGATCGAGCTTTCCAAGTGGTGTTGAGCTCTCTAAAGTCATTAGAGGGATCTTTTCTTCGTTAAGAATGGCCTCCATATCTGGCCAAGGAGCAAAAACTCTTTCGGCCCAATAATTAGGATCTTTATTGGCTATATGGTAAAGGATTTTTATACCTAAATGACTCATACCCACCTCGTAAACATCGGGAAAAGCTAAGGCAACATGAACTTTAGGTTGCTTTTTTCTCTGTATAGAATGAAGTTCAGTGCCCAGGTATCTAGCAGGTTTTTCAATTCTATTTAAATGTTTTTCCAAGAGATCTTGGTATGTGAGCAATTTCTTTAGCTCCTTTCTAATAAAGAAAAGGCCAAGTCTGGTAAACCCCAGGCTTGGCCGTTATATTAGGCGCCATAGAAGTTTAACTTCTTTTGTCTCATACTAATAGATAACAACAGGCCAATAGCAATCATATTGACTAATAGGTTGTTAACACCATAACTTATAAAGGGCAAAGTTAAACCCGTTGATGGCATAAGACCAATTGCGCCTCCTATATTGATCAGAACATGGGCAAATATCATCAGAGTTATTCCACCCGCTAAAAGTGCGCCAAAACGATCGCGAGCTTCTAAAGTTATCTTTACACCCTGCCACAATAAGTAAAAGTAAAGACCTATTACAAACGCAGCTCCAATAAAACCTATTTCTTCACCAATTACTGCAAAAATATAGTCAGTATGGTGTTCGGGTAGCCAATTAAGTTGACTTTGAGTACTGTTAAAAAGACCTTTACCCCAGAGTTTTCCGGAACCAATAGCAATCTTTGATTGCCTCACATTATAGCCTGCACCATAAGGATCAAATTCAGGGTTAAGATAAACTTTAATTCTTTTTTTCTGGTAATCTTTAAGTACAAATATATAAGCAAGTGGTGCAACAATTAGACCAGCTATTGTAGCTCCAATAAGATATTTCAAGTCTAAACCAGCTAGAAAAAAGAAACCAAATGCTAAGATAGCAAAGATCATAGCTGTCCCTAAGTCAGGTTGTCTACTCACTAAAAATGCTGGAACCAGGACAATAATTAAAGCCTGCAATATCTCCCAAAAGGAAAACGGGGGCTCTTTTCCCGAGAAAAATTTTGCGAGGGCAATAATCACTGCTAATTTAGCAAACTCTGCTGGTTGTATCGAAAAAGCACCGATAAAGATCCAGCGCTTAGCCCCGTTTATTTCTGTACCCAAAATAGGTACAGCAATTAACAAGAGAAGTGCTAATACATAAATTAACCAGGCAAAACGTTCAAAATCCCTATAATCTAGCATAGCAGTAATAATAGCCACGACTATACCCAACAAAACAAATTTTAGTTGTTTTGTTAAATAGGCGTTTGGACTAACACCATATCGAAGAGTTTGTGAAGCATGTGTTGAACTATAGATAAAGACTATACCAATAATCGTTAGAGCGAGAGTTGTTATGACTAATCGCCAATTTATATTATCTAAATATCTATAACGATACATGCCTCAACCCCCTAGGTAAAGAGCTAGCTCTAAGCACCTTTAATACTCTTTTTATTACTTACAATTGGGATGCTTGCGATTAAAGCAACTTTTTCATTCTTAGACTCCATTTTAAACTCTAAATCATTAGTATCGAATTCAATATAATGGGAGATAACATCAATTAACTCGCGCTTCATCGATTCGATAGTTTCTTGAGATACACTAGCTCTATCATGGATAAGCACAAGACGCAATCTTTCTTTTGCAGCATTTTTACTGCCAGCCTCGCCACTGAACAATTTTTTAAATCCAAACATGCAACCAGCTCCCTATTGAGCGAGCCCAAAGAAACGCATCACGGCACTGACAAAGCTTCTATCAGGTTTTTCGTCAAATGGTATATCTTCCCCTAACACCCTACCTGCCATGTCGTGAAATGCTTGGGCAACACTGTTTTTGCTACTTAGAACAATGGGTTCCCCTTTATTGGTTGAAACAATAACTGACTCATCGTCAGGTATTACCCCTAACACATTGATTCTTAGCAGATCTTCTATATCAGAAACATCCAGCATCTCTTTTTTTCGTACCATATCCATGCGAATACGGTTGACCACCATGTGCATGTTCTCTAAAGGAATATTACCTTTCTTATCTAAAAGACCCACTACTCTATCAGCGTCTCTTACCGAAGAGACCTCGGGAGTTACAATTATAATTGCTTCATCTGCACCAATAATTGCATTTAGAAATCCTTGTTCAATTCCAGCTGGACAGTCGATGAGCACAAAATCAAATTCTTCTTTAATATTCTCAACTAAAGCTTTCATTTGCTCAGGCTTAATGGCATCTTTATCTTTTATTTGGGCTGCTGGTAATAGATACAATCCATCAATACGCTTGTCCTTGATCAGGGCTTTGTTATAAGTACATACCCCTTCAACCACATTGACTAAATCATAGACAATTCTGTTTTCTAACCCCATTACCACATCAAGATTTCTCAAGCCGATATCAGCATCTAAAAGAACAACAGTATTACCTGCTAAAGCTAAAGCTGCTCCTAGATTTGCGGTTGTAGTGGTTTTCCCCACTCCACCCTTACCCGAAGTAATTACTATCGCTTTTCCACTCATAGTTTGACCTCCCTGCCGTGTATAAATAAACGGCGCCAAAAAGGCAGCGGTTCGGTAACCAATTTCTCCCAAGCTTCAATTACAATTCCATTGGGTCCCACCCTAGCTACCTCAGGCCCTTGAGGTGTAGACAAATCATCAGGCGCTCTAGAAATGTGACTACCAATCCTTAGTTGAGTTGCTTGTAATCTAAGTGCCCTGATTCTGGATTTTTCATTTCCGTCTGAACCTGCATGGGCAACACCAAGGAGATTACCCCAAACCAGAATATTACCAGTAGCTACAACCTCGGCACCTGGATTAACATCACCAACAATGACCAGATCACCATCTGCAGTAATTCTATCACCTGATCTTAATCGTTTTTCTACCCAAAAGATACCTTGTTCTACGCCAATTTTTTCTGGTGTTTTTATAATTTCTGTTTCAATTATTGTCGTACTGTTTACACGCCTTAACTCTCTTAGTTTTACCTGGCTATTTGCTAACACTTGCGTGAGTCTTGCTAGAAATTGTTCTTCTACAATAAATGTTTCTGGCAAAACTATAATAGCTTCACTACCACTAAAGAAAGCAGGACTATTTTTAAGCTTGTCCTCAAGGAGTGTTACAGCCTGCCCAATGTCTTCTTCGAACTCAATTACGATTCCATTTTTACTACCTTTAATTCGAAGTGAGTTAGCTGGCATGTTATCACTCTTCCTGAAAATAACTTTTCAGTGTACCTTTTCTCTATTGCTAGTCCATCTCCTGCCTCATTAGGCCTAGTATTGCAATTTAACTGAAAGAACTATTTGTTTTACACGTAACTTACTAACCATAATATTTAGTATTTAAAGTTAAATTAACAGTTTTATTCATCTTTAACTCCAAGATCGGTCTGAGTGGCAATATCACTTTCATGATTAAAATATCTCTCCAAAATAGTTCTAGCAATTGGTGCAGCGACTCCGCCACCTGTGCCACCATTTTCGATCATCACCAGGATACATATTTCCGGCTTGTCTGCGGGTGCATAGCCAATAAACCAAGCATGACTTTCTTTACCTGGTGACTCAGCACTACCAGTTTTACCTGCCACTTTGATAGGAAAATCAGCAAAAGCTCTGGCTCCTGTACCACCTCGGGAAGTTACTTTTTCTAAACCTTCTCGTAAAATAGCTAAAGTACTTTTAGATAGTGTCATTTCTCTCTTTATTACAGGTGTAAATTCTCGCACAACCTCACCAAAAGTATTTCTAATTTCTTTAACTACAAATGGTTGATAGACAGTACCACCATTTGCGATAGCACTATAAGCTACAGCCATCTGTAACGGTGTAACTTTAGTGGCGCCTTGGCCAATGGCTACGTCTAAAGTTTCGATAGCATACCAAACTTTATCATCAGCTCTTTTAAATGAATCTCGTTTCCATTGTCTATCAGGCACTAAGCCAACATACTCCTCTGGAAAAAGATCAATACCTGTCTTTTCCCCTAAGCCAAATTCTCGGGAATATTTTGAAAGACGATCGATTCCCAGGTCTTTACCCATCAAATAAAAAGGAACATTACACGAATATTGTAGACCAGTTAGCAGATCAATATGACCATGAGGACCATATTTGCATCGTTTGCCAGATTCTGGATCCCAACCACCAAATCCATATGGGTAAGGTACATCATAAAAAATGTCTGTAACTTTTACTAACTTTTCATTCAAAGCTCCCGCCATGGTAATTGGTTTAAATGCCGAGCCAGGCGGATATGTTCCTCTTAACACCCGATTGAGAAGAGGTGAACGCTGATCTTTATTCATCGCTATAAAATCCTTATTATAGGTATTAGGATTATAATCGGGATAACTTACTGCAGCTAATAGTTCGCCATTTCTTGGATCTATTGCTACGACTGCTGCTCCTGCCATTTTTTTTCCGGAACTTTTCTCTACTTCAGCAGCTTTCTCTTTAATAGTTAACTCACTAATATATTGCAGGTTACTATCAAGAGTTAAGAATAAATCATTCCCTCTAACTGGGCTTTCTCTTCCTAATTCACGTACAGGCATCTGCCTGGCATTAATCTCTATCTCGAAAGCTCCATCTATACCTTTTAATTCTGATTCATAATAACGTTCTAAACCATCTTTACCAACTTTATGGTTAGCTCCATATCCTAGTCCTGACCAGTTCTTCAATTCATCTAGACTAATCATACCTACATGTCCTAAAACATGGGAAGCTAAATTATCATGTACATAATATCTTACAGGTACTTTTTCGATAATAACACCTGGCAAACGCCAACTCTGTTCATAGATGCGCATCGCTTTTTCTGTACCGACATCCTCCATCAGAATAAAGGGTTCATAGCCGAGGCGATCTTTTCTCTCAGGTGATAGTGCTTTGATAATATCGTTTTCACTTTTACCCAAAAGTGATGATAATAACTTTAGTCCCTCAGTTGATTTACGAACTTCTGAAGCTACATCTGGAAGAACACTAACAGTAAAAGCAATACGATTTGTCACAAGTGGCTCACCATGACGATCGTAGATGATACCCCTTGGAGCTAAAAGCGGGATTACTCGTGTCCTCTGGTTGAGAGCAACCTCACTCAATCTATCGCCCTGAATTATCTGTAAATACCAAAGACGCACAAGTAAAACAACAACGATGATGGCAAAAAACCATATCATTGCTTTACCTCTCCGGGGTTCTATTGTTGTTTCTTGTAGTTCAAAATCTCTCATGCCCATTCCCCTTTAATCTTCTATTGGCATGAACCTATCCAAACTTAAATAAATCAAAATAGCAAACAAACTATTCATTAATAACGAGCGACCAATTTGAGGTAAATTTAAGACGATCCGCCAACCTAGATAACCAAAAGCCAGTGAAAAGAAAGCGGCTAATAACGTGGAGAAAACTGTAGCAATAGCCGTAACTAGTATATAAGTAATTCCACCCATATCAAATATTTGACCTGAAATATACCCAGCTATAAAACCAGAAAGGCCATAGATTATGGCCATCTGGGGTATAGAAAATCCTAAGGATATATCGAGAGCTAATCCTCCGACAACACCAACCAATAAGCCTAAATGAGGACCATCCCGTAAACCAGCTAAGATGGCCAATAAAAGGACTAAAGCGGGTGCTTTAATATTTAAAGCTGGAAAAAGTGATATTTCAAGGAGAGCCATTAACAAGGTGAGAACGAGATATAACCATTTTTTCATCATTCTTGGGAGGTATCCCTTCCCTCCTCCATCTCATCAGTCCTAGAGTGATAAAGAATAAAAACCTCTTCTAGGCGACGAAAATCAACTGAAGGGGTAAGATTACCTACAATACCTTCGACACTAGGAGTTACAGAAGTAATCGTACCAATCATCAGACCTTTCGGGTACATACTACCAACTCCGGAGGTAATAACTACATCCCCTTCTTGCCACTCAATTAATGATGAAGTCCCATAGTTTTCATTTTCCTTTTGGTAAAGAGGGGTAACCCGTAAAAATCCTTTTGCATCGGCGTTATCAACGATAACAAAATCTCTAGTTCTTTGGACAATACCACCTACAGCAGTTTTAGGATCTACTAAAAGTGACACTTGGGATGTATAAGAAGTTACCGAGGTAACCTGACCAACAAGACCTGAATAGGTCACAATCGGTAAACCAATCTCCACTCCCTGTTTTTCACCTTTATCTAGTACTATTGTCTTTAACCAGGCTCTGGGATCTCTACCCACTACACGGGCTGGAACTAGATCTAATTCAGAGTTACCTTTAAATCCAAGTAGTTCCTTTAGGCGAATATTTTCTTCTTCAATTTCTCTTAATCTAGCTAATTCAAACTCCATTTTAGCTTGCTCAGTTCTAAGTTTTTGAAGCTCGGAAGCGGCATTTTTTATATCACCAACATATTTAAATGTGCCAACAATTCCATTTCCAACCGCTGATAGACCTCTTTGTACAGGAGATATTAAGTCACGCCAGGCTTTTTCTACAATACTAAATTCCCTATTGGTTGTTGAGGTAGAATAAATAACTATAAATACTAAAAGTCCTAACGCTATATAGAGTAAACGCTGTAACTGTCTAGACACCTATTTCGCGGCTAGATATGCCGCTCCCCCCCCCTCTGCCCTAGAGTTTTTAACTTACAACAACTCTTTCGAGAAGATGCCAATGTTCCAGTGCTTTACCAGCACCAATTGCAACACAACATAGAGGATCATCTGCTAAACGTACTGGCATCCCAGTTTCTCTCGCTAAAAGCTTATCTAACCCTCTTAGAAGCGAACTACCACCAGCTAACATAATCCCTCTTTGCATAATATCTGCGGAGAGTTCAGCAGGGGTACTTTCTAAGGTCATACGTACTGCATCAATAATGGAGATAACACTCTCTCGTAAGGCTTCTTGGACTTCACGGGCGGTAATATTAATTGTGTTGGGAAGTCCAGTTACTAAGTCCCTACCTCTTACCTCAACAGTCTCTTCTAAATCCTCTGCTTCCAAATAAGCAGAACCGATCTGAATTTTTACTTTTTCTGCAGTTGGTGTGCCAATTAAAAGGCTATAACTACGTCTAACATATTGAACTATAGCCCTATCCATTTCATCGCCAGCAGTTCTGCGGGATTGATGGGTAACCATACCTCCAAGGGAAATAACTGCTACTTCGGTTGTGCCTCCACCAACATCAACTATCATATTGCCAATGGCCTCTTGGACTTCGAGACCAGCACCAATAGCTGCAGCCATTGGCTCTAAAATAAGTCTAGCCTCTTTAGCACCAGCTTGTTTAGCCGCATCAACTACTGCTCTTTTTTCTACTTCCGTTACTCCACTTGGAACGGCTACTAAGACTCTAGCTTTTACCAGTCTATTATTTTTTAAAACAGCACTAATATAATGCCTTAACATCTTTTCCGTCACATCAAGATCAGCAATAACCCCCTCTTTTAGAGGTCTTACTGCAATTATGTTTGAGGGTGTCCTACCCACCATACGATTAGCATCATTACCGACTGCTAGTACATCATTAGTCTCTTTATCTAATGCAACTACTGAAGGTTCACTAAGAACAATACCTTTCCCTTTCATATAAACCAAAGTATTAGCAGTCCCTAAATCTATACCTAAATCTTTATATAAACCAAAGGCCATCTTCACTCTTGCCCCTTTCTATCCTAGAAGCCCATGCTCTTGCATGCTATAGAAGGAGTCCTCACCGATAACGACATGATCGAGAATGTGGATGCCTAAGAGTCGACCTGCCTTAATTAACCTCTCTGTTACTATTTTATCTTCCAAAGAGGGTCTTGGATCACCACTAGGATGATTATGAACAAGTATAATGCCTGCAGCACTACGCCTGACACAACTTTTAAATAGTTCTCTTGGATGAACAATTGAAGCATCTAAACTTCCTATAGAAATTGTTTTAACCTCTAAAAGCCGTTGGCGATTGTCTAGTAACAAGGCCACGAAATGCTCTCTATCTAAATTACTTAGTTTTGGTGATAAAAGATCGAATACTTCCTTAGGTCTCCCTAAACTAGCCAGATAATCTGGCTCTAAGGTAGATAATCTTTTGGCTAGTTCTACTAAAGCCAGAAGCATAATAGCCTTAGCTTCGCCAATGCCTCTTAACTCTTGTAATTCTGATTGTGATGCCTCTTTCAATCCTTTTAATCCACCTAAACGACAGAGTAACTTATCTGCTAAAGCAGTTGCCGAAACACCTGCGTATCCACTACCAAGTAGTATTGCCAAAAGTTCCTGATTAGAAAGTGTTTCAGCTCCCCAACGAGCTAATTTTTCTCGTGGCCGCTCATGTTGCGGCAATTCTTTAATTCGCCACATAACAATCCTCCTACCACCTAGAATATAAGCCAGCTTCACCGAGCAAAACCGCTGTCTGTGCTAAAGGTAAGCCGACAACGTTGTGGTAGGATCCTCTTATTGATGTTACAAAGACACCTGCATAGCCTTGAATACCATAAGCACCAGCCTTGTCCAAAGGTTCCCCGCTCTTAATATATTCTTCCAATTCTTTCGGTCTTATAACGCGGAAATCCACTTCAGTTACCTCTACTATGGTTCTGGAAAAATTATCGTTTTTTGAAAGTAGAGCTACTCCTGTGTAAACCTTATGAGTACGGCCACTTAAACGCTTAAGCATATCATAAGCTTCTCTAGCATCTTTAGGCTTGCCCAAAATTTCATCAAGACAGACAACTGTATCCGCTGCCAACACATAATCCTTAGGGTGCTGACTCGCCACTTCAAGAGCTTTTTGTAAAGCTAGTTCTCTTACAAGTCTTTCCGGATCAGAAATATCAATTCCTTCATTTATTTCAGCGGGTTCTACTAAATAGGGAATACCCAATAGATTTAATAATTCCCGCCTTCTTGGTGATTTTGATGCAAGAAATAACGCCATATTTTGAACTTCTCTTTTCAGTTTACCATTCATAATTAGCTAAAACAAGCTTAGGCAAAAGCTACTATGAAAAAGGGAAAACCCCTGCCATTTCGGCAGGGGTTTTATTGGACAACATAGACATCATAGCCTTTAGTCTTTAAATCTTGGGCTAGTTTGTCAGCATTTTCCTTATTCCCGAAAGCTCCTACCTGCACATAGTATGGGCCGCTGCCCGATCCAATAACATAGGTATCCAGGTTTAATGTTTGTAGTTCTTTTTCTGCTTTTTTGGCTACTGATAATCCTGAATACCGGCCCACCCTCACTCTGTAAAGAGTTTGAGGTAATTGTGTGGTAGTGTCGTCTGGCATATCTGCCGATGTAGTTTGGGGCTGATCATCTGAAACTATTACCTGTGGCTCAGGAATTACATTCACAGCTGAGCCATTGACCGGATTTTTCTCTTCCTCTGTAGTAGCTACTCGATTTAACAAGTAGTTACCCAGCATAACACCGATCCAGATTGCTAAAATGCCCAAAGCCACAAAACCTACGTAGAGCAGGCGATTATTTGAGCCAGACTGATCCGGTCTCTTTGCCATGTTCTCAACTCCTTCCAAATTTGAGCAAAGGTATCCACTTCATCATTATTAAAACAACTAGTCTTTTATGTCTAATTTTTTGTTCACTATCTTTAGACATTCACCTACTAAATATAACGAGCCAACTAATATTACTAAACCTTTTCCTAGAGATAGATCCAAAGCTTCGCTAACATTATTACAGATTAAGCTAGGAGTCTTATTAAATAAAACAGCTAGTTTTTCTGGCTCTATGGCTCTTTTATTAGTCATATGAGGTAAATATACCTTCTTAAAAATACCATCTAACTGTTTAACTAAATTGAAATAGTCCTTATCTACCATAGCTGCAAAGATTAGTTCGCTATTTTGCAATCGTTGTTCCCTAATAAATGTCACAAACGTCTCCATTGCTGGTTCATTATGAGCTCCATCTATTAGCAAATTTAGCTCTGGAAAGAACTGTAATCGCCCAGGCCAGTTGACCTTAGCAAAGAGATATGGATCTTGTAAATTGCCAAGGCCCAATTCTCTGAGTACTAACAAAGCAGTAAGGGCATTAATCGCTTGATGTCTACCAAAGAGTGATAAGAAACCTGTAAAACCCAGAGAAGGAAAATTTATTTGGCTGGGGGTTATTCCTGTTTCGGTAAAATAAATTGGTAAAAATTCCTCAGCAATTATTATTGGAGCCCCTACATCAATAGCATGGCTAGTAAATATCTTAGTAATACCTTCTTTTTGGGGAGCAATAACTGCTTTTGTATTAGGTTTGATAATTGCTGCTTTTTCCTTAGCTATTGAGACTAAATCTCCACCTAAAAGGGACATATGGTCAAGACCTATGGGAGTTATAACCGAGATCTCAGGCTTAACAATATTGGTAGCGTCAAGTCTACCTCCTAAACCTGTTTCCCAGATAATATAGTCTGGTTTGGTTTTAGCAAAATAGCATAAAGCAATTAAGGTAAGTTGTTCAAAAAAACTCAAACTTAGACTCTCTATGGAAGACAAAATATTAGAATAGATCTCAGCAAAACTCTCTTTGCTGATTGCTTCGTTTCCTAGCCTTATCCTTTCTGTAATCTCTAAAAGATGTGGCGAGGTGAAACTCCCTACTAAATAACCGGCCTTCTCTAGCCCAGCTTTAATTAAAGCTCCTGTAGATCCTTTACCATTGGTACCAGCTATATGAATAAACTTAAGATTCTTTTCTGGATGATCTAAAAGCTCAGTAGATGCCTTTATGCGTTCTAAAGTTGCATTTCTTGGAAAGTGTTGACTCTCTTCAATTTTTTCAACAGCTTCTTGAAAGTCCATTTCTCTTTTCCTCTCGGTTTAGTAAGCCCGAGACTATTAAGTCCCGGGCTTATAATTAAATCAACTCATGCAATCTTTGCACTAACTTCTCCCGTTTGCTTTGGTAATCAGACAGTTTTTCTCTTTCTTTTTCTACAACTACAGCTGGCGCTTTATCTACAAAACCTGGATTTTTAAGTTTACCACTAGCTAAGGCTATTTCTTTATCCATCTTGGCAATTTCAGCCTTAATTCTCGCCATTTCTTTATCCAAATCAATCATATCAGCAAGAGGCATATAAGCTGTTATGCCAGCAACAACAGCTGTAACTGCTTTTTCTGGCTTCTCTGTTAGTGGTACTATTTCTGAGGCTTTAGCTAAAGCTTTAAGATAAGCTATCTGCTCTGGTAAAAGCCTACCTTCATAGATAATTCGAATCTCTTTAGATGGCAGAACACCGAGCTCTGCTCTAATATTCCGGATTTGAGTAATAAGTTCCACAAGTTCAGTCATATCCCTTTCAGCATCGTTATCCTCAAAGGAAAGGTTCTCTAGTGGCCACATCTCAACCATAATACTAGCGCCTTCATGAGGCATTGTCTGCCAAATTTCTTCTGTTATAAAAGGTACATAGGGATGTAGCATCTTTAAGATAGTGTCTAGGCTTAGCCATAAAACATAACTAGTTTCTTTTTTAGCAGCTTCTCCCATATGCCCATAAAGTGCTGGTTTCGATAGTTCTATAAACCAGTCACAGAATTCGCCCCAGACAAAGTCATAGAGGAGTCTAGCTCCCTCACCAATATCATAGTTTTGTAAATTGCGAGTTAGCGCATCTAAAGTGTGCTTTAATCTAGTTAAGAACCAACGGTTAGCTAAAAGACTAGGTTCACACTCTTCTGGAACTTCACTGCCTAAATGCATGAGTGCAAAACGAGAAGCATTCCAGATCTTATTCATAAAATTACGGCTTGCTTCTACCTTATCTTGGTGAAAACGCATGTCGTTTCCTGGCGCTACACCATTAACTAAAGTGTAGCGTAGAGCATCTGCGCCATAATCCGCAATAATCTCTAGCGGGTCAATACCATTTCCTAATGATTTACTCATCTTGCGTCCTAGATGATCTCTTACTAGACCATGGATACAGACATCATGGAAAGGAATTTCACCCATAAACTCGATACCCATAAAGATCATACGAGCTACCCAGAAGTAGATGATATCAAAACCAGTTACTAATACTGAGGTAGGGTAGAAGTAGTTAAGTTCTTTAGTTTGTTCAGGCCAACCCATAGTAGAAAAAGGCCAAAGTGCAGAGCTGAACCAGGTATCTAGTACATCTGGATCTTGATGTAATTTGGTCGAATTACATTTTGGGCACTTAGTTGGTTCTTCTCTTGCTACAATTACTTCACCACAATCATCACAATACCAAACTGGTATGCGATGTCCCCACCATAATTGTCTACTAATACACCAATCGCGCACATTCTCTACCCAACTAAGATAGAGCTTGGAAAAACGATCAGGATAAAACTTAATACGTCCCTCTTTAACAGCTGCAATAGCTGGTTCAGCCAAAGGTTTCATCTTAACAAACCATTGTTTACTGACAAGAGGCTCAATAATAGTATTACACCGGTAGCAGGTGCTTACAGCATGTTGGCAGTCCTCTGTTTTTACTAAGAAGCCACCTTCTGCTAATTCCTTAACAATAGCCTCACGTGCTTCATACCGATCCATACCAGCATATTTACCAGCGTTTTCGGTCATTTTAGCGTTAAAACCAATTACAGTCTCAATAGGTAGAGAGTGTCTTTGCCCTACTTCAAAGTCATTAGGATCATGGCCCGGAGTGATCTTAACCATACCTGTTCCAAACTCTGGATCAACATATTCGTCAGCAACAATAGGAATATGTCTTCCCACTAGGGGTAGTATTACTTCTTTGCCAATTATACTTTGATATCTTTCATCATCGGGATGTACAGCTATAGCAGTATCGCCCAGCATAGTCTCTGGTCTAGTTGTAGCAATGGTAATATAACCAGAACCATCAGCAAAAGGATAGCGAATATGCCAAAAATGGCCCTGCATATCTGTGTGTTCAACTTCTACATCAGATAAAGCTGTCTGGCATCTTGGGCACCAGTTGATAATGTAGTCACCTTGATAGATAAGACCTTTTTCATAGAGGCGCACAAAAACTTCTCGTACCGCCTGAGAGCAACCTTCGTCCATAGTAAAACGTTCTCTATCCCAATCACAAGATGCACCAAGCTTTTTTAATTGGTTAATAATTGTACTGCCATATTTTTCCTTCCAAGCCCAAACTCTTTTTAAAAACTCATCTCTACCTAAATCGTGCCTTGTAATACCTTCTTGTTCCCTTAACATCTGCTCCACTTTAATTTGAGTAGCTATACCAGCATGGTCTGTACCAGGAATCCAAGTAGTATTTTTACCGTTCATACGGTTAAAGCGGACTAAAATATCTTGCATTGTATTATCTAAGGCATGACCAATATGAAGATTAGCTGTTACATTAGGGGGAGGAATGACCACAGAAAAAGGTTCATGTTTAGCATCTGGTTCGCCGTGAAAATATTTGTTCTCTAGCCAATACCTATACCAGCGGTCTTCCACTTCTTTGGGATCGTATACCGTTGGTAAATGTTTTTCGCACATTTTATTACCTCCCAAATTTTATCGATCAAAAAAGGTCCTCTCGTCTAAGGACGGAGGACCGCGGTACCACCTTAATTCTTCCTCTTAGGAAGCTCTTTGATGCTTTAACGGGCATTAACCGTTGTCGGCTACTTCTTCACCGACAAAGCTCCGAGGCGACCTTCGCTGACAACTCACAGTGGCCTTCCACCAATAGCCACCTCTCTTTTAGAGAGTTTTTCAGCTACTCCTCCTCATCTTCGCCATCTGATGATATTATATGTTACCTTATGTACTAAGGAAAGTCAATTAATGCTGAGACTAAAAACTCCTTTACCTAACTTGTAAACCTTATTTCAACCCCTAAAGTATATTAAGGTAGCAATAACTCTTACAAAGTAGCAATTACCTTTTTAGTTGACCTTTTGGCTTTTATGGACTTCTTTAAGTTAAAGATTTGCTAGCTTCCTCTTATCTTTGTTAGTTATAATATCAGCCCGTCTTTTTTTACGGGCTGGTATTAGTCGTTTAGTAACTGGCCGTTTACAAATAAATACCTCGCTAATTTATAAGGAGCTCTAAAATATTGATCTATATTGTAGTTTAAAAGAGCGGGATGTGTTCTGGTTGATTTCCCATTAACATCAATTATTTGAAATTCTCCTGTTTCGGTTATAACTACATCAAAAGACAGCTCTACAAACAAGCCATAGTGATTTTTAATAATATCGATAGCATTTATTATTACCTCTTTAAGTCTTGTTATCGTAGATGAATCAATAACTTTTTCCCCTGGTAACAACCTTCGGGGGGTGCTTGTAAAAAGGAAATCATACTTAGATAATCTAACGCCAATAAAAACAACTCTGGGGAAGGGATCTATAAGTGTATGCACTCTGATATCAAAAGGCTGGCCTTGATATTTTTGCGAGATAAGACCTTCTTGGAGTAAATAATTCGCTGTAGATAAATCATGTAGTAGTTTTATTAATTGCTCACGGTTACAAAACTCAAAGGTTCCATCAGAGCCATTAAATATTTGAAAGCCATCTTTTAGTTTCCTTACCACAAAAATGCCTTTGCCAAATGCACCTCGGTCTGGTTTTAGGTAAAAAAGCAAGTAGTTATCAAGGTAATCAGGGAGGTAACCAGAGTGAAACTCTGGTACCTCCACATTGTTTTTTTGTAGTAAATTAGCTAAATCAATTTTGGCAAATTGAGTCACAGCATTATAAAAAATAGATTGAGGTAGGTTATTCTTGACCGTATCTGTAGAGGGGTAGGTTCTGTCAAAGATATAGCTTGGCTTAGGCAGTTCGAGGTGCAACCACTGATTCTTGTCGGGGAGATAACCCCAAAATTGTTTATTGTAAACAGCTTCCTCGTCAAAGACAAATAAGATCCCTTCATAAGTTTGAACAAAATAGTGTTTAAATCTAGCTACAGTCTTACTATCTACACCACGTGCCATAAAACCTAAAACTGGACCTATACTAAGATCTGTATTATCTCTTTTTACTAAAACTGTTTGCGATATTGGTAGGTGGAATTTACTAAGAATTATCTTCCCCGTTCTAATATTTCTCTTGGCGTCTATAGTCTCTACACCCAAATTGATTTTAAAATTTCTAGGTAGAGTTGCTAAAAATGCACTATTAACTTCAATATAGTCTTTTACCCAGCTACCCCTTATTATCTGCATCTTAAGCGCTTATAAAATACGTTGCTGATATTGTACCCGTAGAACCAGATTGAGCATCGAGAGTAATAACAAGATTTTCACCTATTGGACCCCTTAAGGGACTAAAAAACACTCTACTTATAAAAGGCTCATCTTCTGTGAACTCTTCCCACAACACTGTTCCACCTGCTGTTTGAATTCTCAAGTGTTTTCTTTTATTCTGTGCTGGCTCAAGACTTGCCCAGACTTGAGTGATGTGTACTCTTGTCCCTGCTGGTATCTCAGCATCTGGAATAAATAAACCGGTAATTTCGCCATTGTCCCCAGTGGCAGTTTTTCCATCACTTACTGAGCAGCACCTTAACGGTATTCCCATTTGCTTTCCCTCCCTTCAGCTACATATTATGTTTTCTTCACAAGCTATTTACAGTCTACAAGAATCAAAAACGAAACTGCTTTTTAACATAAGTAGCTTCGTATACATAGAGAGTAGCTTGGGCCATAGCATCAAGGGAAAACAACTTTTCCGCTAACAGTCTCGCTGTTTTTTGGCATGAAATTAAATAACTTTCGTCTTTTAATAACTTAAGTTCTTTTAAAATAGTATTTTTATCAGGTTCAACTCCAGTGAAACCACTAAGATCAAGATCATTTAAGTTAAATTCAGTTGAATTTATTATACCCCCATACATTCTTCCTAAAATAAAGCAAGCTAAAGATGAAGCCATTCCTTCTCTAAGCGATCTACCTACTGCAAAAATAATGTCCATCTCTTGCAGTAGAGGAGCAACATCTTCGATCCAACCCAAAAATTTAACTGGGCTATTAACTTCAATTTGCTTATCCGAAGCTACATATAGTTCCATCCCTGCTTCATTTACTGCTTCAGCTAATGTTTTTAAACCTAGTTCCTTACTCGGAGTTAACCGACTTAAGTAAAGAACTTTATAGGGATTATTTATTTTTTTTGGTGGCTGAAACCTACTTAGATCTACCCCGTTAGTTATGACAACGGTTTTATTAACTACGCTTGGCGGTAACTCATCTTTAGTACGTCTGCCAACAGCAATCAAAGCATCCGCCTTACTTAGAAGATTATCATTTTTAAAACCAATACCATGGATTGTAAAAACCACCGCTTTTTTGTATCTTTCACTCCATTTTAGAGCTAACTCAAAAGTCCAAGAAGAATGGGCATGAAAAATATCTACAGAAGGTAGATGACTGACAATATTCGCTTGAGTATAGATCGGTATTTTATATTTCTTTAGTCTATCTGCAACTTCTTTAGCTAAAGCGAGATATTGTTTTTGTCCTATAAGCAGAAAAGAGACACTAACTCCTAGTCTCTTTAATCCAATCGCTAAATCAACCATATGTGAGGTTTGCCCACCTTGAAGTAATACTGTCATGAGTAGTACATGCATATACCTTCACCTCAATAAAGGTTATGCATGTGGGGTATGAAAAGCTATTCGAAATAAGTTAGTTATCTCGGGGTACATGCACAATTTGAACTAATCGATATAGATATTTGTTTTTTAAGGTAGGTATAAAAAAAGCTTAAAGCGCTGTTAAGCACGGCTTTACGCTTTTATCACATTACCCCTGCTAAGGAATTGAGCAAATAACCTATTAAATAAGCTACAGATGCTGATAAACCTCCAGTAATTAGCATCTCTAAGCCACCTTTGTACCATTTAACACCTGTTATTGCTTGACGCATAGCACCAATTATAAAGAGTGTGATAGCTGTAATAATTGAGGCGAAGAGAAACATATGTGACCTAAATTGGGGAATTACTGAAGCTAATACATAAGCCAGTAGTGGCATAAAACCAGCTATGGCAAAAGAAACAAAAGTGACTATAGCACTTTTTAGTGGCGATTCTTCTTCAGCATCTAAAATACCTAATTCTTCGTGCATCATTGTCGAGATCCAGAGCTCTTTATCAGAAGTTATAATATCTAGCAATGTATCCAGTTGTTCGCCTTCCAAACCTTTTTTTCTATAAATCTCTTCTAACTCAACGCGTTCTCCTTCTGGATTGATCTCAACTTCCCAAGCTTCCCGTTCTCGCTCACTTTTAATATATTCTCGTTCAGACTTTTGCGAAATGTAGTCACCAACAGCCATTGAAAAACCATCAGCAAAAAGATTAGCAAAACCTAAAATCAAAACAATTCCTGGCGAAAGATCAGCTCCTACAACACCAGCTACAATAGCAAATGTAGTTACAATACCATCACTTGCACCAAAAACTGCTGGAGCTAAATATTTTCCTTGTTCTGTTTTGTGCCAAGCCTCAGAACTTATTTTCTCTTTATCATGAGCTTGCTTTTGCCATTCAAGATCTTTTTTTGTAAATGCTTTTTGAGCTTCTTTTACTCTCTCCGATCTTTTTATCACGTTAATTACTCCTTCTAAAACTCTCACTCTTTGTATTAGATTTCCCCTAATACCTTTAGAGCTACTTCAAGAGCTGCAATTCCTTCTTTACCACCAACTAGTGGTTCTTTATCTTCTACTACCGCATCGTAAAAAGATTTTATTTCGTCGTAAAACATATCATTAAGTTTATAAGTAAAAAACTTTTTCTCACCATCTTTACCAATAAAGGTAATAATCCCTTCTTGGTCTTTGTTACAGGCAAATGATCCATGGCATCCGTATAAAAGAGTCCCTTCAGAGCCAAAATAATCTTCTAAATGGCCACCATAAGAATGCAATGGAAGAGCCCAAGACCAGTTCATCTGTAAAATATGACCTTTTCGTATTCGATAGCTATAGCACCTGTGTCAAAAGCATCTCCTTTCTTGCCTACAACTAAAAGATCTGATTTTATTGATTTGACCTGGCCAAACATTAAGTTGCCAAAATCATAGTTATGGATGGCTCCATCTAAAAAAGGGCCAGCTCCTAAATCTCTTTGGAAAAACCAGGTAGTTGGTGCGCCATGGTTAGCTGAACAAGAGCGCCAAATCACTTTTTCACCTAAAATGCCACTTTGAACCAGTTCCATCATTTTCAACCAATCATTGGAAAACCTACGAACGAATCCTAACTGTAGTTTTACCTTGCACTCTTTAGCAACTTCATACATCTCTAGGGCGTCTTTTAATTTTCTGGTCATTGGTTTTTCACAAAATACATCCTTGCCTGCTCTAGCTGCTTTTATGACCGCATCTCTATGCAGATAAGTTGGTAAACATACATCAATAATATCAATATCATCTCTAGCAATCACTGAGTTATAATCTGTTGATATCTCATCTATATTGTACTCTTTTTGTCTAGCTAATGCTCGGTTTTTAGCGATATCAACTACACAAACCACTTTACAACCAGGTATTTTCTGCCAACTTTCGAGATGCCAAGGACTTATTTGCCCACAACCAAGAATAGCAACTCGCAAACCTAGCCACCTCCCAAAGTATCCGCCTTAATCCATTCATTAAACAATAAAAACATTATTCCTTTCGCTGGAGTAAATGTTTTGCAGATTTCCCTAAAGTAAATTAAAAATGCAGAGTATGTTTTTTTAGGTCTTGTAAAAACTAGAACTAGACAGATTGTCTTTATGAGAAAGGAAGAAATTTAAATGAAAGCTACAGGTATAGTACGTCGAATAGATGATCTTGGTCGCGTAGTTGTACCTAAAGAACTACGAGATTCTTTAAAAATTGGTGAAGGTGACACCATTGAGATATTTACTGATGAAGATGGTGAAATTGTCTTAAAGAAATATTCGCCTATGGCTGAACTTAGCGATATCATGGAAAGCTATGCTAAAACCCTTAGTAACGCTACTAATACTGGTGTAATAATTACTGACAAAGATTTTGTTGTTGCTAGTAGTAATCTTGATATCGATCTACTTGATCGCCCTGTAGGTGACCGGATAAAACAGGTCTTTGAAGAAAGAAAATTGATCTCTTTCCATAGTAACGCTCCTAGCGAAGTTGTTGAGCATCCTAGCTTTGATGAAACTAACTTTAATCAGTTTGTCATCACTCCTGTTATTTCTCCAGCAGGTGATCTTCTTGGTACTGTTGTCTTAGCTTCTTCAGAAGATATGTCTAATTTCGAAGCCAAAATTGCCGAAACAGCAGCTAGTTTCATTGCTAAGCAGGTTGAAGTTGATTAAAAACCGTCTAGTATTACCCAGACAAAAAAGAGCGGTTATTTTGAACCGCTCCTTTTGCGATCAGCCATGGCAATGATTTGAATATCCAACCAAAGTCATTATTGATACTTATATAGTCCGAAATAGCATAGGGTTAGTTATGATAGCCGATTAATGTTAGACAATTTCGTTTTGATAATTGAACAAATCTTTATATTTACCAGTGTTCTCATAACTCTTGAGCTACCGTTGGTATAGCAGCTACAACTTCTCCAAACTTAATCTGATCTTCAACCTTATAGATCACATTCTGTATAAATGCCTGTTTTTATTTTTATTGTATAGGGAGAACCGTTAGATCGACATCAATAAAAGATGTTGATCTTTTTTTGCAGAATCTAGTATAGAAGAAGTTATCCTACTCAGCATAATTACTTTCCCTGATAGGCTTTACGCAGTAGTTAAAAGAGCTCGGCCCCAAGTCTAGTTTTTACTTGTTAACTTTTTTAATATGTGATATTCTATAAGCTGTTATTTATCGAACATATGTTCGCTGATAATCATTTTAGGAGGTCCTTAAATGAATCAAGTAATTGAGCGAGTAGAAGCAAGATTAAAAGATAACAATTTAGTTTTCGCTAAAAAGCCTATTATAGTAGGTGGTATGTCTATGGAATATTATGGTCTGAGAAAATCAGGCGCAGATATTGATTTAGTAATATCTAATGAAGATTATCTTAGTCTTGTTAAAAAGTATCCCGATCAGCAAAAAGATATATATGGAGACTTAGGTGTGGTAGTTAGCGAATTTGAAATTTGGCGAAGCATTGCTCTCTTAGATTACAATTTTTTCCTTAAAGATGCTGTTGAAGAAGGAAACTTTTTTGTGGTGTCTTTGAACAGACTTTTGTTGATGCGTGTGTGTGCTATGGATGTTGAGAAATATAAAAAAGATCTAATCCTGATGAAAGAATATTATTATAATAATTTTCGCAATCAGGAATTTTTAAAAGAAGCCGAAGTCCATATTAAATCCTATAAGAAATCAGGAGGTATCATATTCGGTGGTAAATATCTAGATGAATAAATGAGCTATGTTATTGCCCTAGCATTTATTAAGAAAATCCAATCTAACAATGGAGTTTTCAACTAGATCATATACTCTCTTCTCTTTTTAGGAAGGGGAGAAACTTTGCTAATCTAGAGTTGGCTTTTTAGTTATTGGAACTTTAATCGCTTGTAATAAACGGAAATTCAAATAAAAAGCCCAAAATGCCATTAGTACAAAACTCCCTACCTTAGTTATAAGAACCGGGATGGGAACATTAATACCTGCAGCTCGTTGAAATATTGTTTGTAAGGGAAGCATAACTCCAATAACTAGACATAGCGTAAGTAACATCGCCAATAAAACATAACCCATACCCTTTTTCTTTTTTAGTAGAAAAAAGGTAATTAAGGCTAAGGGACTAATAAGTCCCATATCTAAAACATAGGTAATCTCTGTAGTATAAACCTCAATCAATGATAAGGAACGTTTAGCTATCAAAGCACTAATAATATCAGGTAACCAAGCAACAAATAGAGCTACACTAGTAAGAATTAAAAAAGTATAGATTGAAGTATAAGGCAGGTTCTGATCTATAACGTTTTCTAATTCTTGGTAGTCTATACTAATCAAAGCCATGATCAACGAAAAAAATGTAGTAGAAAAAAGAGCAATATATAGCAGATGCAACGAATTATAAGTTACACCAAGAGCGATACTGGCAGCATAATAGGTAAATACTGCTAATAACGAGGTTAAATAGATTCTTTGTTTTATGGTCTGCTTTTTAATATCATTTACTAGTGCCAAGAATAAAAGAGGAACAACGATAAAGAGAATGGTAAAATCCGAACCTCTAAAGATCGGTGCCCGGAAATGTGAATCGTGGGCATAAAGCCCATCTCCATAAATAAGTACTTCATCTCCATATTGATTTAATACTTTATATGGTGTTCCACCTGTTTTGTAAAACACACCCGTAGCTGTGATAATTATGCTAAGCATTAAGATGAGAAAAGTGCAACAATAAAGAGCCGTCTTATTATAACTTTTCATTTATTTATCTCCGTTTCTCGTTTAATTAAAAGCATAGGCTAATACAATAATCGACTTTATTGGCAACTAAGTAGCCCCTATTAAGAAATTCATCCTATTAATTAACACCTAATAAACAACAATTAACATATTAGCCTTGTTTAGCATATTTACATCTCTATGAAAAAACTCCTTGATTACCTTGCAACCTTTTTAAGGCTAAATCACAGATTTAGGTTAGATATTAATAATCCAATATGATATTACTATGGGTCTAAATAACATTCAAACTCCTTACAGCCATAATTAACAAATAGCCTCTCTGTAAAAATACCCCCTACAGTAAACAGTTTTCGTTTAGGCTGTTTACCATAGGGGGCATATTACTTCGATACTCTCAATCTTACCTTAATGCGTTATCCAATACTTCGTCCATATGGGAAACGGGTATAATAGTCAAACCTTTTAAAATCTCCTTAGGAATTTCCTTAAGATCTTTGGCATTATCTTGGGGTATGAGTACTGTCTTTATACCAGCACGTTGAGCTCCTAAAAGTTTTTCTTTAAGCCCGCCAATAGGCAATACTCTTCCTCTTAAGGTAATCTCACCTGTCATAGCTACATCCCATCTTACTGGTTTGCTAGTTAAAGCTGAGATTAACGCTGTTGCCATGGTAATCCCCGCCGAAGGACCTTCTTTAGGTATTGCTCCTTCAGGCACATGGATATGAATATCATTTGTCTCATAAAAGTCTTTAGCTAAATCAAATTCTGTAGCCCGAGAGCGCAGGTAACTAAGACCAGCTTGAGCTGATTCTTTCATTACATCGCCAAGTTTTCCTGTCAAAGTAAGATGGCCTTTGCCTGGTACAACACTTGCCTCGATAGAGATAATGTCGCCTCCTACAGGAGTCCATACCAGTCCAGTTGCTACACCTATTTTATCTTCAGTGTCAGCTAATCCATATTTGTAGTGAGGTACCCCAAGGTACTTCTGGATATTACTAGCGCTAATTTTGATCTGGTGATGTTTACCGGCAACAATTTCTTTAGCCGCTTTCCTATATAAACCAGCTAAATTTCGCTCTAAGTTACGCACTCCAGCTTCTCTAGTATACTCTCTAATAATTGCTTGAACAGCAGTTTTAGATACTACAACATTTTCATCTTTTAGTCCATGTGCTTCTAGTTGCTTTGGCATCAAATGCCTTAATGCGATCTCCATCTTCTCTGGTTCTGTGTACCCTGGAATAGTAATTAACTCCATACGATCAAGAAGTGGTTGAGGAATATTTTCTGCATTATTCGCTGTCGTAATAAACATTACACGCGAAAGATCGAACGGAACTTCGAGAAAATGGTCTTGGAAAGAATTATTTTGTTCAGGATCTAATACCTCAAGTAAAGCAGAAGCCGGATCACCTCTAAAGTCAGAAGACATCTTATCAACTTCGTCGAGAAGAAGCACTGGATTTTTTGATTTAGCATCTCGCATAGATTGAATAATCTTGCCTGGCAATGCTCCTACATAAGTTCTTCTGTGACCTCTTATCTCAGCTTCATCACGAACGCCACCTAAAGAAAAGCGGACAAACTTGCGATTAAGGGCTGTAGCTACTGACTTGGCTAATGAAGTCTTACCTACACCAGGGGGACCCACTAAACACAAAATAGGTCCTTTCATACTTTTTGTGAGTTTTCTCACAGCCAAAAACTCAAGTATTCTCTCTTTAACCTTTTCTAACCCATAATGCTCTTCGTTTAGTATTTCCTCTGCTTTCATGATGTCTATATTATCTTTAGTTTCGGTTTTCCAAGGTAAAGAGATCAACCAATCGAGGTAATTACGTACAACAACAGCTTCGGCAGTTCCTGGTGGCATCTTCTCTAAACGCGAAACTTCTTTTAAAGCTTTTTCTTTAGTAGCTGCATTTAATCCAAGTTTTTCAATCTTTTCTCGGTAATCGTCTATTTCTTGAGCCTTTTCATCTTCCTCACCTAGTTCTTGTCTAATAGCTCGGAGTTGTTCTCTAAGATAGTAATCTCTTTGACTCTTGTCCATCTGACGCCTAACTCTATTTGAGATGTTTTTCTCTAGTTCGAGAATTTCCATCTCATGGGAGAGAGTAACGGTTAGGATTTCTAATCTTTTTTTGCCATTTAAGATCTCAAGAAGGCGCTGCTTGTCCTCCATACGAATTGACAATTGGGCAGAGATATTATCGGCAAGTTTTCCCGGTTCGGTAATATCTTCTAAAGAGGCAACAACCTCTAGAGGAAGCTTTTTGGATAATTTAACATATTTCTCAAAAAGGTTAATTGTCGTCCGCATTAAAGCTTCTGTTTCCTTGTCTATTGTCTCATCTGTGTAGATTATATTAGCTTGCGCTATATAGTAGGGATCTTCCTGCAGCATTTTCTCAATTTTAACTCTCGACAGTCCCTCAACTAGAATGCGAATATGGCCTTCTGGAAGTTTTAGAAGCTGTTTAATTTCCACTAGAGTGCCAATGTCATATATGTCATCAACCTCAGGTTCCTTAACTTTTGCTTCTTTTTGTGCAGCTAAGATCAGTATCCGGTCTTCGACCATCGCTTGCTCTAATGCGCTGATCGATTTCTCTCTACCGACCTCTAAAGGTGTTACCATACCCGGATAAACCAACATGCCTCTAAGTGGCATGAGTGGCCAAGTTTCTCTAAGGGCGGTTAAGGGACTATCCATATCAATATTATTTTTAGGTTGCAACTCATTTTGCATTACCGCCACCTCCATCATTTGCTATGGATTATTTACCCGTTTACACTAGTAATCAAACTGTTTGTATAAACTAGAGGTGCATTTCTTAAAAATACATCTTCTAGCATCTCATTGACATGCAAAATCGGTATTACTTCTAAGGAATATGTTGCATAGTAACTTTGGTAGTTTGCCTTAGGTATATAAACCTTTTTTACGCCTGCTCTAATTGCAGCATCTATCTTAGCTGTAACACCACCTACTGGCCGCACATTCCCCCTCACACCCACTTCGCCTGTAAAAGCTATCTGGTTATCTATAGGAATCTCTTTAATAGCCGAATAGAGTAAAGCTGTAAGTGCTAGTCCAGCAGAAGGACCATCAACAGGCACCCCACCAGGAAAATTAATGTGTATGTGGTATTTGGAAAGCTCTAAATTAAGCACCGAACCTAAAACCGTCAGTACATTTTCTAAAGAGGCTCTAGCCATACTTTTTCTGCGTAGCTTTTGGCCATAGTGTTCACCGAACTCTTCTTCTTCCACTATACCTGTGACAATTAACTTACCTTCGCCTTTTTCTACTGGATAAACTCTAGCTTCAATGTCCATAATCTGGCCTAAATGAGGTCCATAAATAGCTAATCCATTTACTGCACCAACCAACTTTTCATTGGTAACAGCAAATATTGGCCGTGGAGAGTAATGACCAGAGCTAACTACCCATTCCATGTCTTCTTGACTAATCCTGTTTCTTCGCTCACTTAAAACAAGCCCTTCAGCAATCTGTACCATATTAACAGCATCACGACCACTATAAGCATGTTGTTCGACAATATCAAGGATATTTTCATCATAGGCTGCGCCTATTTTTTTCAAAGCATTTTGGGAAATAATCCGGATCTCTCTTTCGGTGAGTCCCCTAAAGAAGATCTCTATACAACGAGAGCGAAGAGCTGGTGGTAGTTCGTCTGGACTTCTTGTAGTTGCTCCAACCAGTCGAAAATCAGCTGGTAAGCCATTTTTAAAAATATCATGGATATGCTCGGGAATACTTTTATTATCAGGAGAGTAATAAGCACTCTCTAAATAAACCTTACGATCTTCGAGAACTTTCAACAAGCGGTTCATTTGAATGGGATGTAGTTCGCCAATCTCATCGAGGAAAAGAATGCCACCATGCGCTTTAGTTACTGCACCTGGTTTTGGTTGTGGAACACCAGCAATTCCTAATGGTCCTGCTCCTTGGTAGATAGGATCATGTACTGATCCCATTAATGGATCAGCTATACCTCGATCATCAAAACGAGCTGTTGTAGCATCAATTTCTAAAAAAACAGCATCTGGTCTAAACGGCGTATTAGGCGATCTTTTGGCTTCTTCTAATACTACTCTAGCTGCTGCTGTTTTACCAACCCCTGGTGGTCCATAAATAATTACATGCTGAGGATTAGGGCCAAATAGCGCTGCTCTTAATGCCCTCAAACCATCTTCTTGACCAACAATATCACGAAAATTAGTAGGCCTTGTTTTTTCTGCAAGTGGTTCGGATAAGGAAATAGCTCGAAGCTGTCTTAATTTATCCATCTCTTTTTGGCTTTCTTTTTCGACAGCGGTTTTAGTTCCCTGTTGATTTTTTAATAGATTCCAAAAGTAGATACCTATCACTATGGAAAAGAGCATACTTAAAATGACTAATAGTTGAACAAAGGCATTCATAGGCAAGCCTCCTTATACTAACTGCTTTGTTAGTATATCCACGGCTTTAGCCTTTAACCTATCGAAAACTTTTCTTTACAACTTAATACAAAAAAGGAGCTCCCGATGGGGGGAGCTCCTCAAAACTCAAGCAGTTTCTTCTTTGTGGCTTTTTGCCACAAGCGGCAAGGAGCCGTTTTGAACCACTTCTTCAGTAATTCTCACAGTTTTAATACTATTCTCAGATGGTACTTCAAACATAACTTCTAGCATCATCTCTTCGAGAATAGCTCTTAAACCTCTAGCTCCTGTTTTTCTCTCCACAGCTTTCTTAGCTATTGCTAAGAGAGCGTCGTCTTCAAACTGGAGTTTAACATCATCTAGTTCAAGGAGCTTCTGATATTGACGTACCAAAGCATTCTTTGGCTCAGTCAAAATGCGTATTAGAGCTTTTTCATCTAGAGGCTCTAGTGTACAAAGGATTGGCACACGACCAACAAACTCAGGAATCATACCAAATTTAAGTAGATCCTCTGGCATTACCTGTTTGAGAATATCGCCGATAGCTTTTTCTTCGGTACTTTTCACTGTAGCCCCAAATCCTAAGCCACGTTTACCTGTACGTTTCTCGATAATTTTTTCTAAACCATCGAAAGCACCACCACAAATAAACAGGATGTTCGTTGTGTCTATTTGAATAAATTCCTGGTGTGGATGTTTACGTCCACCTTGAGGTGGTACATTGGCAACAGTGCCTTCTAAGATTTTGAGTAAAGCTTGTTGCACACCTTCACCAGAAACATCTCTAGTAATCGAAGGGTTATCTGATTTTCGAGCTATTTTGTCAATCTCGTCGATATAAACAATACCATGTTCGGCACGTTCGATATCGTAGTCTGCTGCCTGAATTAATCTCAGTAAGATGTTCTCAACATCTTCACCAACATAACCAGCTTCGGTTAAAGTGGTGGCATCAGCTATTGCAAAAGGAACATTTAGGATCTTAGCTAAGGTTTGAGCTAAAAGAGTTTTACCAGAACCTGTCGGTCCTAAAAGTAAAATATTACTCTTTTGTAGTTCAACATCGTCGTTTCTAGCTGAGTAGTTAATACGTTTATAGTGGTTATAAACTGCTACAGCTAAAATACGCTTAGCCTGTTCTTGGCCAATGACATAATCATCGAGAATTTCTTTGATTTCTTTAGGTTTAGGAATAGATTCAAGATCTGTTTCCATTTCATCCGTAAATTCTTCTTCGATGATCTCATTACATAGCTCGATACACTCATTACAGATATATACTCCTGGACCTGCAATGAGTTTTTTTACTTGTTCCTGAGTCTTGCCACAAAAATTACATTTAGGCAGACTTTTATCGTCGTTATACTTGGGCACGGTCTCTCACCCCACTGTCTCCAGTTTCGGCGACCAAAAGGAAGTTATTACTTAGTTTCAGTCTCAAACTCTTCTTCCTCAACTGAAGCATTATCCACCAAAAACCGGAGTGTCTTTTCGGTTAGTATGTCATGTCTTAGGTCTTCTACGCGATTATTATTTTCATAATACTCGCGAATCATTTCTTTACTTACCTGGTAACCAGCTGCTAACTCTTCAAACTTAGCGTCAAGTTCTTCGTCAGCGACTGTGATATTTTCAAGTTTAGCAACATCTCTTAAGATAAAGAAGTTTTTGACTGCTTGTAAAGCTTTGGGTTCAAAATCTTTTTTAATTTCATCAACAGTTTTACCAGAGTGCTCCAAATAGGTTTCCCAACTAATGCCTTGATATTCAACTCTAGCTTTAAAATCTGTAACCATACTGTCGATTTGCATTTCAATCATAGAAGGAGGAACGTCAAACTCGGCTTGGTCAGCGATTATATTAAGAATACTATTCTCTAAATCATAAGTTGCTGCATTTTCAGCTTGTTTTTCCAAATCACTTCTAACCTGATCCTTAAACTCAGCTAAGGTCTCTTTGCCAAGATCTTTAGCGAATTCATCATCCAGTTCAGGGAGTTCTTCTTTTTTGATCTCTTTAACAGTTACCTTAAAAACTGCTGGTTTGCCTGCCAAAGACTCCTGGTGATAATCTTCCGGGAAATTTACATGAACTTCTCCAGCCTCACCAATCTTTTTCCCAATCATCTGATCTTCGAAACCTGGAATAAAACTATTGCTACCAATTTTCAAGGTATAGTTTTCGGCTGCGCCACCTTCAAAGGGTTCATCATTAATAAAACCTTTGAAATCGAACAGGATATAGTCGCCGTTTTCCACGGTATCTCTATCTTCAATAGCAACCAACTGAGCTTGACGTTTGCGAGTATTTTCCACAAACTCGTCAACCTCGGTGTCGCTTATTTTGCGAATCTTTTTGACTGCTTTAACACCTTTATATTCTGGTAGGTTAATCTCTGGCATAACCTCCACAGTCAAGGTATATATAAAATCTTCATGCTCATTAACTTGCTCTACATCAAATTGAGGATCTCCTATTGGCTGAATATTGTTATCCTTCATAGCTTGAGCTTGTGTCATATAAATAGAAAGTGACGCAGCTTCGCTTAAAAGGTAGGATTCACCTAATCTAGAAATAATAATCGGTTTTGGCGCATGGCCTTTTCTAAATCCGGGAAAGTTGTGCTCACGAGCAGCCCGCTTAATAGCTTCTGCATAATTCTTATCAAAATCTTGAGCAGGGATAGTGACTTTGAGGGTTACCCTGCCACCCTCCTTTTTCTCAATAAGGCTATTCAACACTAAGTCCTCCCTTAAAACTAACCATATAATGCCATAACCGGCAGATAATTTAGATACTCTAGCTAAAAAAAACACTCGGTAAAAGCCGAGAGCAAAATATGTTATGGTGCGGACGGGGGGATTTGAACCCCCACGGAGGTCGTCCACTAGATCCTAAGTCTAGCGCGTCTGCCAATTCCGCCACGTCCGCGAGCTCTAATAATTTTGTAGAACAACTGCCAAAGCAATCGTATCTACATGACTTAACAAAGTGATTATAAACCAGTAAGTAGAGTTAGGTCAAGTGTTTGAGCGAAAAAAGTATTTTATTTTACCAATAACCTGTCATTTTCGAGTAGTTCTCGCAGCATACGCGCGGATCTAACAGCGCCTGCATTATAATGATTATTAAACGCCACATAAGTTTTTTTAAAACTTTTATTTAAAAACTCTAATCTTGGTAACCATTCTGCAAGTTCTTTAGGAGAATATTCATAAGTGTACCTTTCATGTGCAGCTTCGCCTTGCCACCATTTAGACGAATTACGGCCATGGAAACGTACATATCCAATTGTACCAGTATTTAAGACCATTGGAGGTAGAAGACCTTTTAAGACAGGTTCGTCAACAGCAGCAATATTTAAATTCTCTTTTTTTATAAATTCTAATGATTCTAAGTTAGCCCAGCTGTCATGTCTAAATTCATAAACAACATTATAACCTATAAAATGATCCCTAAGTCTTATTAAGTAATCTTGATTTTCGGGTGTGTTTTTAAAACTATAAGGAAATTGTGCCAATAGGGCAATTAGTTTACTTTGAAAACCTTGCAAGGCTTCACGAAAATGTGGTTCATATTCTCTGTCATGAGTAAAGCTTTGATGTAATTTTACCGCAAACTGAAAATCGTCAGGTACTTTCTTTTCCATATTAGCTAAATTGGTAGCTGTTGGTATTCGGTAAAATGTATAGTTAAGTTCCAAGAAGTTAAATTCCTGGCTATAATAAATCAATTCTCCTCCTTTTTTAAGGTCATTAGGATAATATGTTCCCTGCCAATCCTTATATGAGTAGCCTGATGTCCCAAGATAGAGCATAGCATCTTGCCACCCCTCATTACGCTAAGTTAATGGGGGGTCTAGCCCCCCATTTTAGCTAGTTAGTTGTTTACCTAAAAACCCGGCAGCTGTTTGCACTAAACGGCTCTCAAGCGAGCCAATTTTTTTATCATCTTTTGAAAATACCACAATAAAACCAGCGGTCGCGTCATTCGCTCTGATACATGCAGCTGCAGCTGATTCGGCATATATGCCCTCAACGATCATGCTTCTTTGATTTAGCGTTACCGCTCCGTCTACTTCTCTAATCCTGTAGACGATATCTTGAGCAAGTTCTTTACCAAGATATGTCTTTTTAGGCCCACCTGCTATAGCGACAACTTCATGTTCGTCGGCGACTATGGCAGTGTAACCTGTAGACTCAGCCAAAGAATCAGCATATTCTTGGGCAAAATATTCTACATCAGCTACAGGGGAATATTTTTTTAAAATGACTTCTCCATCTCTATCGACAAAGATCTCTAAGGGGTCGCCTTCCCTGATGCGGAGAGTCCTCCGTATCTCTTTGGGAATAACCACACGACCTAGATCATCGATTCTACGCACAATCCCCGTAGCTTTCACACGCTTTCCCTCCTTCCCCTCTATTTTCCCAAAAAGTAATAGATAATATGACAGGAAGGAAGGTTTTCTCTAAAAAAACAGAGAGTCACCTAATTATTGATGGAAATTTTAGCTTTACTCTTTAGATCTTGAATAATTGAATCTTTGACATTCTCGATAATATAATCGACATAGCTTTGACGTACCTTATCTTTTATCTCTGTAAATTGTGGCTTTTCGCCAGCACGGATCTCATCTACATAAACAAGATGCCAACCATATTCACTTTTCTTAGGAACTGAATACTCCCCTTGTTTAAGGGTAAAGGCGATTTCTGTAACACCAATCCAGTCATCTTCTCTACTCATCCAACCAATTCTGCCGCCTTCTTTATTGGTACTCGGATCTAAAGAATACTTATTAGCTACGCTAGCAAAACTTTCTCCCCGGATCAACTCTGAATAAGCTTTTTTAATACTATCTTCGGTATCAGTGAAGATATGACTAACTAAGCGTAGTTCTGGTGTGTTAAAGTCTTCTTTATGTTCTTCATAATAACTTAAAACCTCTGCATCGGTTATGGGATACTGAGCTAAAACAATCTTTTCTAAATAAAGATTGTATCGAATACTCTCTTTTAGATCAGCCTCAGTTATTTTGGCATCACCTAGGAACCTTTGATATAAATCATCGCCACCTAAAGATTCTTTTAAATCTAGGATTCTCTTAGTTATTTCATCTTCTTTAATTACTAGGCCATATTCTTTTGCTTGTTGTTCGACAAGCAACTCCTCAATAAAAGAATTTAACTGTTCTTTCTTATTACGTGCTAAAGCTCGTTCAGCAAGAGTGTCTTTGGTAATCTTTTGTCCATTTACTGTTGCTAATACTTCTGGTTGTTTCGCATCCCATAAAAAATAACCGATTAAAATATTAACTATCACTGACAGCACTAAAAGTGTAGTTAGGATAGCGATGCTTGGTTTTTTAGACATACACTATCTCCTTCCCAATATTCTTTTTTCTTATTTGACTATTTCGACCTACTAACTCCATATACCTTTGGCAGCATCTCTTGATGTTAAAAACTGTTGTAAAGAACACAATCTGTTAATTAGGAGATATATTGTCCAGAAATTCTTTTGCTCTAAATCGCTTCAAACGTTTGCCAGCATAGGGCTTTGGGATTAACAAAGCCTATTCAGTTCTTTTGTTTTAACAACTGCTAACTTCATGAATACCATGTTAGTATCCTAGCTAGAATCTCGTCAGTGAACTATAGCAAGGCTTAATAGTAGAAAGATAGCTTTTTTATAGCACCGAAGATAGTAAGAAAGGAATAGCTGCTGCTTTTTCTAGGTAAATTAATATAAAAGAAGTGTTGCCATGTCAAATACTGTTTCTACTTTTGTCCAGTCATTATTACTTGTTTTGGCCATCTCTTTAGATGCTTTTTTCGCTAGTATTGCTTATGGAAATAATAAAATAAAGATACCAACCCAATCTATTCTCATCATCAATACTATTTGTACTGGATTTCTCACCTTTTCACTTTTGCTAGGCTCTATTGCAAAAATAATAATACCTAAACCAGTTACCTCGCTACTCGGTTTTATTTTTTTGCTGTTTCTTGGTATCTACTACCTTTTTCAAAGTCTGGTTAAAAATTATTTGTTGAGCAATTCTGTTATGGATAAAAGAATTAACATTAAACTAGCAGACTTACGTTTTATCATCGATATTTATCTTGATGAAACTAAAGCTGATATAGATCAATCAAAAAATCTAAGTCCCCATGAATCTATTTTTTTAGCTGTGGCTTTATCATTAGACTCCTTAACAGTTGGCTTTAGTAGTAGTTTGGCTAGCGTTCATTATCTACAAGTAATCTTCTTGTCGCTAATATCTAATCAGTTAGCTATTTGGTTTGGTTTACTCTTAGGAAATAAATTTGCTAAAAGAGCCAAGATTGATCTGGCTTGGCTCTCTGGTTTACTTTTAATTGTTCTTGCTTTGATGCAACTTAGTAAAGTATAATTCTAACCAAGCCTTTTTTATAATTTTATGACCTTATTAGCCTGCCATCAAAACCAAATTGTAGCAGTAATTTTCAAAGTAATTACGCCTTGACAACAAGTTTTTTACCTTCATATGCTTTTGAAATCGAAATTAGTTTTACAAGTTAGGAATAAATTTTTTACATCATTTCCCTATTTACATGCTAGTTAATTCAAGCTATAATGCTAACTAATAGTAAAAAACGCTGATGGAGAAATTAATCTGCGAAGTACTCAAAGAGAGTTGCTACTTGGTGCAAAGCAACAGTCACTAGCAGAGGAAAGCCACTCCGGAGTTGCCTCTCTGAATTAGTAGTAAGAGAGTGCCGGCCTAATACAGGTCGTTAACCAAGAGTCTTTGAGACTTACTAAGATCTGCTTTGTGAAAAGTAGATGTATTTGGGTGGTAACACGAGCCATTCGTCCCATGTGACGAATGGCTTTTTTTTATAGTTATAAAAAGCTAGGAACAGATAAATTGGTCTTGTTCTCCCCATAGAGAAAAGCCGGTTGGTGCAAGGCTTTACAGAAAAGACCAAGTAGCCATCTGGGAGCTGCAGGACAGAAATTTCTTGCCGGTTTTCTCCGTTATAGAAAGCACATGTTGTGCACTGAGTTGACCTTCTTAGCAGAAGGTAAACAGAGTGGTACCGCGGTTAACCCCGTCTCTGAATTGAGGCGGGGATTTTTTATATTTATTGGGAGGTAATATTATGTGGCATGAACTACGGTCTAACCGGGCAATGAATTTACGAGCTTCTGATATCCGAGAAGCATTTAAATTATGTGAAGATCCAAGTGTTATCTCGTTTGCAGGAGGGTTCCCTTCACCAGCTTCTTTCCCCCAATTATCTAATACAGAACTGGCAAATCTCCTCGCAAGTCCCACTGCACTGCAATATGGTCCCACAGAAGGGCTTAGCGAGCTGCGAGATCTTATTGCAACTTATTTAGTTCAGAAAGATATTCCTACTAATCGTAACAATATATTAATAACTAGCGGTTCTCAACAAGGGTTGGATTTAGTTGCTAAGTTATTTATTAACCCTGGCGATGTAGTCTTTGTCGAATCGCCAGCTTATGTAGGTGGATTAAATGCTTTTCATAATTACGAAGCTAAATTAGTGGGTGTAGAGATTGATCGACATGGAATGGTTCCTGAATCTTTACTTAGTAAAATAGAAAAAGTGCAGAAACTGGGCTTAATTCCTAAGCTAATTTACATTGTACCTTGCTATCAAAATCCTACTGGTGTAACTCTTACCCTAGAAAGACGCCAAGAGATTATAAACCTAGCTAAAAAATATAACATAATCATAATCGAAGATAATCCCTATGGCGAACTCTACTATAATAATCCTCCACCTAAAGCGATTAAAACTTTGGATAGCGATTACCATGTTATTTATCTAGGCTCTTTTTCAAAGATCCTTCTACCTGGTATTCGGGTAGGCTTTCTCGTGGCTCACCAAGAGATAATCTCTCAATTGGCCATTGCTAAACAAGGAACAGATCTTTGTTCAGGATCAATAGGTCAGGTCTTTGCCCTCGAGTGGCTAAAAAAGTTTTCTTTGGAAAAGCATTTAACAGATATCCGTGTTTATTATAAAAAGAAAAAAGAAATATGCCTTGCAGCTTGCGAAGAATTTCTCCCTCCTAATGTAGAATATACCAAACCAGAAGGTGGCTTCTTTATCTGGCTAACCTTACCTAAAGATGTAGATGCTCGTAAACTCCTCCCTATCTCCATAAAAGAAGCAAAAGTAGCTTATGTACCTGGCGGAGGCTTCTTTGTCGATCAAAGAGGCGAAAATTATATTCGTCTTGCTTTCAGTCAAGTAGAAGGAGATACCCTGGTTGAAGGCATGAGAAGACTAGGCAAAGTTCTCGAGCAAGCCCTAGAGTCGGATAGTTCCTTTTTTCTGCAGTCCACTTCAAAGCTTAACCAACTTTCTCTAGCTAAATGAGTGTTTTTAGTTAGTTGTGTCCTTTTTTTCAAAGATAAAGAGGTAGCGTTCGCTACCTCTTCCCTGGATTTTATATAACTTCTGGTCGGCGTACAGATATTTCTCCCAGCCAGAACCATGTATATACTGGTTGCACAGATACTTTGACATAACGACCTTCAGCATTTACAGCCATTTCGTACCATACTTCTTCATTTTCTTCTTCACTAGGTACTTTTTCTACTATAACTGGTTGGCTCCAATTAGATTTATCATTCGATACCTCGACAACCATTTTTACCGGTGTACGGACACCCCAGCTAACTTGTTGGAATGTTTGGACTCTTACAGTACCAATATTTTCTACCTTCTCTAGATCAATAATAAACACAGAAATTTTATCTACATTAATGTCTATTGGCGCAGCTCCAAACCAAGTAGGATCTCCAATATCATTTGTATTTCCCAACACGCTATCGGTTAGCTCTGTGAGGTTTGGATCGCCATAAGAATCGTGTTGTTTGACATTAATAGTTTCATACTTTTTCTTCAAAGCTAGCTCAGGCGTGTTGTTGAACGATATCTTTTGCACTACTATTTGACTGTCTAATTGTACTTCAAAAGAATCCGACTCATAAATCCCAGATTTTGCTAGTAAAACATAGGTGCCTGTCTTGGCATATAACTGCATTTTACCAGATTCACCTAAAGTAAGTACCTTTTCTTGCTCACCTATACTTACTTTAAGCTCACTGTTAGAAATTGGCTTATCTGTTGGGTCAACCACAGAAACATCAATTTTACCAATCGTGGTAAGTTTATGAACTATTTCTGGGTTATCTCCTTTTACTATATTAACTTGTTTAGAGATTATTTCTTTAGTGCCATCATATAAAACTAATTCACCTTCAAGAGTATTCTCACCAACTGCTTCAACTAGGAATTTTGCTTTACCATCCGCAGCTGTTTTAGCTTTTACTGTTTTTGTGCCGCTTTTCAATGTAAGTTCGAGGTTAGATACTGGATCATCATTCCCAAGGACTATCTTGACTGTTACGTTGCCTGCTTTTTTACCAAATAAGCTACACCCGGAAACTAACAAAGCAATTACCAAAACAAGAATTAAATACTTAGCCTGCCCTTTCATCTTTTTACCCCCTTAATTATTTTGGCACTCGTGTGTAGAAACTTTTTTCTCAGGCTCAAATATAAACTTTGTAGTCTCAAGCTTTTTTGTAGTAGCAAGAATGCCTCTTTTTACCAGTATTAACCACAAAAAAAGATATTCCTGCTAACTTTTGCCAGATGTTATGTAACATGTGATACTCAGGTAACAGAAGCTTTTAACTCACTTTATATTTCAAAAACTTTTGTAACAATTCAAGATAAAAACCTCGGTTAAAAAATTTTTTTGACCACCATAAAGAACTACATTGATCGGCGTTTTATCAATATAACTTGGAATTATTTTTGAGGTAGGAGCAGGATAATCTTCACTATTCAAGAAGACTTTTTCAACAAAGAATTTGACAGGGGGAAATATTACCATGTCTCGGACTCTTAAACTATGTTTTTTGGGTGTGTTGTTTTTTACATTGACTGCTTTTTGTTTTGCTACCCTTCCAGAAATGAACTTCACTGAAGGTAATTGGGTGAAGGAAGGCAACACTCTTACTGGCAGTCTTGCTGGCGACGAAGATTATGCTTCTGCTTATTTCACCACTCCTAGGTCTAGCTTTATCTTAGAAGCAGATTTTACTCTTAATGATATTGTTAACTACAGTCGCTGGGTGGGTGTTTCTTTTCGTGCAAATGAAGACAAAACTGTTTCTCACATGCTAAGAATCAAACAAAAAACCGCTCTAGCTAACGGTATTGAAGTTTCTTTCTTAGAAGATGAGCGTTGGAGATCACAATTTAGAATTGCTGGTGACGAATTTTTAGAGCTTGGAAAAACCTATAAGATTAAAGTTGCTGTCTCAAATGACTACTTCTTTGCCTTCTTGAACGATAGATTAATTGTAGCTAATAAATTTGTCACAAATGGTTCCGAAGGTTATGTTGGCCTTCACACCAATGGCGCTACAGTTAAATTTAGCAATGTATCTCTTAGAGAGTACTCTCATGAAGAAATGAATGCTTATGAGTATCAAGCTGAGTGGCAAGCAGGTAGAGATAGAGCTGCTAAATTCCCTGCTCATCCTATTATTGTTGCTCATAGAGGTAACTCCTCTGAAGCTCCTGAAAACACGCTTGCAGCAGTTCGTTCAGCTATCTTAGTTGGTGCTGATGCTGTTGAAATCGATGTCTATTCAACTGTTGATGGTGAAGTTATTCTTAGCCACGATAGCTCGCTTACTCGCTGCACCAATGGTAGTGGCGATGTTAAATACCAAACTGCAGAATATTTAAGATCTCTAGATGCTGGCTCCAAATTTAATCGTAAGTTTGCTGGCGAAAAAATGCCCTTCCTCAGAGAAGTTTTAGAAGAGATTAAAGATAAAGTTGTTCTCGTTATTGAGATTAAACAATATGGTATCGAAGATAAAATCATCAAACTTCTTGATGAGACTGGAACAAGGGATCAGGTTGTTATCATCTCTTTCTTGCCAGAATCCCTAGCCCGTTTCCACGACCTAGCTCCAGATGTACCAACTTCTATTCTTACTTCTTCAGCTAAAGACGTTCATTCTCTTATCGCTCTGGCTGCACGTGCTAAAACTCGTTCTTTAGACCTCTCTTATGCAATATGCAGTAGAGCTAATGTTGAGTATCTAATTAGCCGTGGTTATTCAGTTTGGGCTTGGACAGTAGATGATCCCAAGATGATGCAACAATTAGTCGAAGATGGTGTTAGTGTAATCACCACTAATGTACCTCGTAAAGCCCTTAATACTTTCAGACCTCTAGATTAATTGATTAAGCCTTTTGCTAATCGCAAAAGGCTTTTTCTTTTAAACTCTCTTTAATTGCTCTGAACAAATTTGTGGTTAAATCGACTATACCTATAACCCTTGTGTCGAGCTATCTAATAACCATAACTCCTTTAGGTTATGTCTCCCCGCTTGACATATTCTTCCCATGTTAACAAGCACCCGAGATCTCTGATCTCTTAGGTGCTTGTTTTTTATCTAGCTTTTGTTCCAGAACCTCTCCCACTTTCCCCATAAAATCAATTACTTTTTTATTCTTCGGCCACTTTCCTTATATTAACAATCATTACTCGATCGTTATAATGATCTATTATTGCTAAGAATGCGCTTTTAGCGATAGAAAAATAGCTCTTCCAAAACGATTATATGTAATCCATTGACAAAAAATATGTAGAAATACTATAATGGAAACAGTCGTTACGCAACGTCCGTTACCAAATGAAAGGAGCTATTTATGCCACCAAAACCTATTTTAAACAAAGAAGAACTTCTCAATGCTGCTATTGATATAATCCGTGAAAGTGGTATTGGAAATCTGAACGCCCGCAGTTTGGCAAGTAAATTAAATTGTTCTACGAAACCACTTTTTAGAATTTATAATAACATGGATGATTTAAAATCTGACGTTTATAAGAGAGCAGAACAAGTTTACGAAAAGTATCTGTCTAATATGCAGGATAATGATATTTCACCTTTTCTACAAATGGGATTGAATTATATTAGATTTTCTTGCTACGAAAAGAATCTGTTTAAATTCATTTTCTTATCAAACAATTTGGAAATAAATAGTTTTTACTCCATTGCCGACATGGCAGAAACTCCAGAGATCATTGATTTTATTATGACGAATAGCGGATTACCTATTGAAAAAGCGAAAGACTTATTTGCAAGTTTATGGTCGATGACGCATGGAATAAGTTGCACAATAGCAACCAATCAATATAACTTAAACGAAACAGAAATTTTAAGATTGCTTGAGACAGCATATAAAGGCATATTATCAGAGTTGAGAAAGGATAATTTGCAGAATGAAAATTAATTTAACAGAAAAGCAAAAGAAACTAGATACAGATAATTGGATTATTGCTTTGGTAACTGGCGGAATATTTATGTTGTATGCTTTAATGGGGAATCAGTTTATGAAATATATAACGGATAATAATCAGCCTATCATATTACGCTTACTACTTAGTGCCGTGATACAATTTGGTATAGCTGGTTTAGGTATTTCCATCGTTTGCCTTTTACGAAAAGAAAGATTTTCTTTGTTTGGATTAACAAAACAAAATACAGTAAAATCTATTCTAGGAGCAGTTATTAGTTTTATCCCGTACTTATGCTATATCTTTATTTCTGGGCAATATGAGGGTTATCGACCTTTTAGTATCTTAGTTACAAATGATGTGCTTAACAGCGGGTTCCCGGTTAATATTCTTGGCCTGGCGATTATCGTTATTGTCTGGGGATTCTTCGAAGGATTCAATTATGCTGTTATCAGCGACAAATTAAGCAAAAGATACCCTCCTAAAAGTAAATGGTTAGATATTGGTGCCATAACATGTGCCATGGTATGTATTTTATTCCACCCATTTAACACATCATTTTGGGGTATTGTTGAAATTGTCACCACATTTATCGCGATTTATGGAATGTTAATAGTTAAGAAACAAACTCGTAATGCATGGGGATGTGTCTTTGTATTTTGTTTTATTTGGAACGCCTTTTAGAGAATAAGTAACAGAAAAAGCAAAGTGAATAAGTCGTCTATTCTGTTGAAATATCACGAGGTTAAATATTTAAGTAGTTCGGTGCTTGAAAAACCGTTCTTTTTAAGGATATGGCGGGTTTGTTAAAGCATTATACCGATAACCCTTGTGTCAAGCTATCTAATAACTATAACTCCTTTAAGTTATGTCCCCCCACTTGGCATAATCTTTCCAAGTAAACAAGTACTTAAGATCTCTGATCTTCAATGTGCTTATTTTCAAACAACTACAACTTTTTGTTCTGGAAATTCTACCATTTTCCCCATAAAATCAATTGTTTTTTCTATTTGTCCACCAACTGGCCCTATATTAACAATCATTACTCGATCATTATCATGGTCTATTATCGAATCTAAAGTTGTTTTTAAGATAACACACTCTTCTTTAGAAAGAGTGCACACAAAAACCGAATACTGCACTGGATCACCATAACCACGCATTGTTTTAAATGTTTTACGCAAACGCTTTGGTTCCGAAATATCATAACTAACTATATATCGATTTCTCATGATATCACCTCACTGTAAAAGGTGGATAATCATTGATCTCTCCTAATAAAAAGCGAGAAAGCAATCTACATTGAATTTCAATCACTCGCCTATAACTTATAGAATAACCAAATAAAGGATGGTTGATAAGTGTGTCTAGCCTTCTCTCGTAAGCTTCTAGTAGTTTTTTACGAGCGTTGTCTTTCATTGTCACACCTAATCCTGTTATTACAAAATCAGCGATATTTATTTCTCCTCTATTAATTATTCCCAATACTACTGAATCTGCGATTATAGAACGCATCTCTTCCATCAAATCTAGAGCAAGAGCTGGTCTGCCATACCTTGGTGCATGATAAAAACCAAGGTGTGGATCTAAGCCAACGTTTTGTATAGTTGTTGTATAATCTTTTGCCAACAAACCATAAGTATAAGAAAGTAATGCGTTAACTGGATCTTTTGGCGGCCTTCTATTTCTTTCTTCAAGTTTAAAATTAGTGTTTTGGGTTAATAATGATGCATAACTACTAAAATAAATCTTTGCTGCTATACCTTCTATACCCAACAGTGATTCAATGCTAGTCACATCTTTAGCTTTTTTTTGCAGATTTGCCAATTCTTTTAGTGTAGATTTCTCCTCTTCTACCAAGTTACGGTTTAAAAATCTACGACTATTTTTTATTTTACCCATTACAAATGATTTTGCTAAGCTTAGTCGCTTATTATCGTCGAAATATGTTCTAAATTGTTCTATCCTCAATTCCACATTTTTATGACTAGGCCCCGATGTTAAACCAATAAAATAGCCACCCATTGTAAAATATGCTACCGAAATGTTACGAGATATCAACTCTCTTAACGCTTGAGTTGATATCTGTACATTACCAAATAAACTCAACTGAGAAATATCAATTAATCTTACTTTCTGTTTAATATCTCCTTTTACTTTAACAACAATTTCTTCTCCATCTTTACCAATAAAGGCTCCTTGTACTTGAACATACATTGGTAACGCATCCGTTCTAGCTGGTACGAGCCTTCTAATAGTATCTTTATTTCGCCCTTTGTCTTCTTCTTTTAAAAATACAATTTCATCAGGTAGACAGATCCCTGACAATGAACAACCTATACATTTAGGACTGTTATCTAATGGTGGTGGAATATTACCATTTCTTACAGTTCCCAAAAAAGAATTTTTGGTTTCCAATGTTTTTTTAATTAAAGCTTCGTTAATTTCGATATTAACCCGAGTTTTTGATGCGACATAATAAAGAACACCCTTCGAGCAGGTAAAACCATTATCTCTTAATATTATTGCTTGAGCAGCGAGTTGAATTCTATCAGGTTCCCAAGATTTTTCTAAGTTATCAGGAACTGGACCTTTTTTATACTCAATTGGGAATACTTCTTTTCCTTCTCTTTCAACGATATCCATTACTGCTATCAAGCCCATAACAGGGCTTGATAGCTTAAGAGAACTAAGTTTATCTGTTCCGGGAAACTCAAACTGCCATTCTTTTGTTTCTCGGTTTGCAACCTTATGAGCAAGATGACCTTCTAATACATCTGCGCTTGTAGCAAATTCTGATTGAGCCCATTCTAAATAACCTAAACGATTACAGTATGCAAATTGGTTTAGCATTCTAGCAGGAACTAAATCTGGAACTACTTCTTTCATGTTCTATATCTCTCCTTCTGGGACAAACAACCCCATTCCATAGTGACAATTGGCACCTAATGTTATGGGCCCGGAAACTGGAGAAGAAAGGGCTATTTTAAAATTATAAAGCAATTCAGGTCTGTTCTTACTTTCCTTTAGCCTCCGTGTCCTATATTTATGCTTTGGAATTTGATTCGACTTATAATTAGGTTCGCTAATCTCAATTAATTCTGCTTTAATACGATTTAGTTCTCTACGCAAATCCCATTCTTTTCTAATCTGATCTATAGGACCATCTATCTGTTCTTTTACATCATTCAGTTTTGGCTTTCCACTACGATAATACTTGGGGTACCTTCCTAATAGAAATGGTGTTGCCGAAACCCACCGCTTGCTTTTCTTAAAAATAGGTACTACATTAGCTAGTTCTTCTTTACTCCAAGCTCCAAGATAAGCTATCTTTATTTCCCATTCACCAAAATTAGCTTTTAATGTATCTATTTTATTTAATGCTACTAGTTCGCTGTCAGTAAATCCATTAGGGGCGTAAATAGTTAAATGATCAATAAAACCATCTTTATCTTCATCTGTAGGTAAATAGTAAGCGTGATTATGACCTTTAAGAGGTATTCCTAATTCGTCTTTTCCAGAAAGATTTTTAGTTACTGTATGGCTATTGATTCGCCCATATTGTGCCATAGCCGACCGTCTAGCTAAATCAGCTACTAAAAGCGTTTCTGACACAAGAGGCTTTGGCTTATTTATAACAGTATATCGAACGACATCAACATCAATAAGGCACGTTCTTTTCGGCTGTTCTGGATTTATTCTTATTAATGTTCTTGGTATTGCATATGTTGCCCATTTTGTGCCTACTGGTTCTAAATAACCTTTTTCTCTAAGCTCATTTGTATCACGTAATAGATTCTTATAAATTTCTTCCGAACTACATGCAATTAATATATTTCTTAACTCGACATCAAGATCATTTTGATTCTTTGCTAGATAAACATTTGCTTTTACTGGGTAGTTAACCAATCTTACTTCTACCCAACTTTCAGTTCTTCCAAAATACATCCATTTGTTTACAAGCCATGAAAGCAATCTATTCTCTACAGCATTTAACTCAATAGTATCCCATATTATATAGCATTTAGCATTTTTTTCCATAGTAATAAAGTTATCAAAAACCAATGCTCTCTTTAGTTTGCTTCCTTCTTTTATGGGCATAAAGTGCTGAGTAAAGGATTGGTTTGCTTGAGGCAAATTAAATGTAGGCATAGTAGAAGATAACTTTTTTAAAATGCTCTGGAAGATATTCTCATCAGTTATATTTCCATACCTAACCCACAGCGCTACTAATGTTCTCAAAACTCTCCAAGGAGAGGGTGGCCACTCAGCGACACCCTCGTTGACATGCCTCATCCAAGGAGTAGCATGGAATCTACCAGTGAGAAACTTAACCTCAATGGTTACCATCTTTACTCCTCCTTTTTTGCTTTCTCCTTTGTCTTCATAATAACTCTTGTAACGGTAGGTTCTGCAAACAAATTTTTTTGCTTGCAATCACAAATATTCTTACATAGTTCAGCTAATAGTTCAACTTCAGATGGAATCTCTAGAGTATCAGGTGTTTTAACAACAATGCTATCTACTTCCAAATCGCATGCAGTTCTAAGTCTTAGACCAGTTGCTAAAAACCTTCGAATTTTCCATAATGCTAAAGAAATTAAAAGTTTTTCAGCGGATTCGTCTAATCCATATGACCTTAAACAAGCTAAATCAAGATTAAAATAAGCTTTTATGGTAGTAGCTACATACTCAGTTCTATGAAAAGGAACATGACCTTGGCCCTCTTTTGCTGGGCCTTTAGGATTTAATATATCGTTTTTAACTCCACCACTTTCGACTGTCTCAACATCTTCTGCTTCAATAAATGCAGATATTAACCTTTGTAAACGTAGTCTACCGCCAGCCAATTTGTTAGCAATAAAAACCCCATGAAGTACAGAATTAGGGTCGTATTTAAAGACTAATCTAGATAGGGCCGGAATATCTACAGGCATATCGTTTTGACTAATATCGTTTATCGCTATTTCGAAAGTTTTGTACAGAGAATTACCCTCCACTAACAAATAAGGAGAACTCAATCGATGTGCTTCTAAGATTGAACTAGACGATACAGATTGAGTAGCTTCATTGTACAATTCAACATATGGTAAGCCATCTAATTCTGATATTAATTTTCTATTCTCATAATCCCACATCACAATTTCTAACCTATTAGCCATTGACTGAGCAGATTCTACCAAAAGCATACTTCTTCCACTTTCTGGCAATCTATAAGTTGCAGCACCAAGATTAGGAAAACCTGTTGGTTGTATTCTACGTCCCTGAGCAGCTCTCAAATTAACCTCGAAAAGAATCCTACTAACATTATTCAAGCTTAAATAATCCACATTTTACACTCCTTCCTACTCATTTAATACAAAGTTATACAAGAGAGGTAGTTCTTTCGAACTTAACGGAATGAGCATTGAAGCTCCAAGTCGTTGCGCTTTCTGTTGATCGCAAACATAATTATTTATCAATTCAGGTTTAATTTTCACATTTAGATTTGAAGACCTTAACCTTCTAATACTTTTTGCTAAAGCTCGAGATAGCTCACCTGTACTTAAATAATTAATCAGACTAATCTCTTTTGCTATCTGGTATGAGTTATTGTTAATTAATAAAGTGCCTGGCCAAAAAACCAATCGTAAAACTGCATAAGCAGGATCAATCACCACTTCTTCCGTTTGAAACACTGGTTCTCCATCATATTTCGACCAATCAATTAACATTAAACTCGCAAACAATTTCTCCACTCTATTAATATCAACTTGTCCATTGAGATAGCAATTTACATCACTTAAACCAAGATTGTATTTCCCAGCTAAAGGCCACCAAGCACAATTATATTGTTCAGATTTTATTATTCTTCTCTTCATTGCATAAAGTAGTCGCTCTGTAAAAGAAACTCCTTGCATCTTAATCTCGTTATTCCACTCAAATTTTCTTCTATCTGAAGTTCTTTGTACTGGTTCAAAAAACTCGCGTATAGAACCAACCACAGTTATACCTTCATTATTTATTATCTCACCTACTGAAGCTAATGCAGCTGCTAATCGGAATTCCACTGTCCCATCGTCAGCAGCATTTATCCATCTATAACTTAGCGTAAGTGGTGTGCATACTTCTTGGTCTAGTAGATAACGAAGACTTTGCTCGGCTATTCCTAAATTAATCAACACAGATGTAAGATCTTGTTTTCGTCCAAACTGAGCGTATCTAAAAATTGCATCTTCCATATTCCGTAATACAGTTCGATACCTTGCTGCAATACCTTTAGACCCAGCGAAACTTCTCCATCTATTTAACCAGTCATCTATTTCATCTAACAAACGGATATCCTGATGGTAATTAACAGGAAAATAACCTAAGTTAACTGCAAAAGACATCTTGCCAAAACGATCACCCGAAACGATACCTATTCTTTGGAAACTGTCAATTCCTCTATCTACACCTAAGCTAACTACAGCTCGTGCAAAATCCAGCCCATTTTCTGCTTTTCTCTTACCTACCTGGACTCGACCTTCAGAAAAGAGATACCTTACTGATAATAAGGATGCTGGCTTAGACCACACTGGTAACCAGACTTCTGCCCTACTTCTAGAACCTTCTTCATTACTTGCAAGAGTACCCCAACCCGCTGCTGTTGTGGCTACAGAAAATGGAAATGCTGCTTTTGCCGAGACACTAGTATCTAATCTTTTAGATACAGAACCCGCAAATAAGACTGCACCTTCTAATGCTAGTACATAATCCCAAGGGTTAATTAAGGATTTACCTTCATAACCCATGGCTAAATTGACCCCACCAGCTCCACCTGGAAAAAACTGACCCACACCTCCATCAATAGCTAACGGAGCCACAGTTTTAAATAAAGATGCTCGAAGTCTTTGCTCTGACAAATTAAGCTCTTTTTGTGTCCTTTTGTCGATGGTATTAGTAAATGGAATTACCATGCGTAAATATCCCATAAACGTATTTGTAAACTCCAAATTACCGTCGTTACCTCCAGAACCCCAAAGACTACCAAATTGTGATGTTATTTGTCCATCTTTTGTTGGGTCAGTAGTAAGCATATATAGAGCGTCCATAACTTCAAGGGCATCTTCATCAATAACTTGCCTTGTTCGCTGTAACATTTTGCTCTTTAAGTTTTTGTCTTCAGATAGTTTATTTTCAATACCCATTTCTTCAAATATTTCTCGAAACTTAGCTAATGTTTTTCTGTATTTTGCTAGTCTCGGCAAATCAGATTGTTCTATAGCAATAACATGCTCTTCAGCTTTTTTACCAAAAAATCCACTTCCCCCATTCCAAGGAGCTGTTATTGGAGAGGGACTATATTCGTTCAGGAAAAATTCTATAACCTGATCTTCATTGAGGTTGGTGTATATTCTAAAAACATTATCTTCCCAACAAGCCTTTACATTACTGTCATTTTGTTTCGCTAGTAACCTAAATACTCCTAAAGACTTTAAGTAGTTAATTAGAAGATCAGTGCTACAACCATATAAAGAAATTTTCTTAAGATGCACTATCTTCACCCCTGTCTCTACTAGCTCTGATATCAGCTACTCTTAACAACGACTCTAAATATGCTAGTACAAACGGTCCATACTGCTCACGTAATCTAAGCGATAAATCTAGCCAATTATAACCATCTATCCTTCCTAGTTCCATTGGCTCTAATGTTAATGCTGTCTCGGGGAATGCTAGATTAGCTATATTTATCGCTCTAACAATACTTCCTTCTTCAATTCCTCTAGCAACTCTAATCTGTTTCTTTTTAAATCTATCAATTTCATCTGGTAGGCTTTTAATAGATAATCTGATTTTCCCATGATGACATGCTACTATATAAACAATAAGTTTAAATGATTCTTCGTCAATTTCATTAAGTATTTCTCTATTTTGTAAAAGAAATAAAACAGAAGCCATTTCATGTCGAAAATGTGGTATTGCGTGTCTAACGTTAGCATTAGGTGCTTTAGCCCAATTTTCTTTTTCGTCAATTTTATCCCCAAAAACTTTAGCTATTTTTGCCATAGTCTTCTGAAACACTAAATGTGCTTTACCTATATCATGTAATTTTGCAGCCCACAATAAAATCCGTTGTAGCTTGTCATCCAAGTCTAAATTTATATTCAATCTCATCATTTCAACTTCGGTTTTCTGTAAATGAACAGTAAGAGATTCCCACCATCCAATTGTACTTGACCTATCGTCTCTCGTTGATTCAGAAGGTAAGCCATCGATATCGTAAATGTTTACACTTTCCTTAGAATCAACGTTAAAACCCAGTATAGTATCATAGCCACCTTGTTGAGCGTTTAATAAAATAACAATTCCTGGTTTAAGTTTTCTAAAATTTAAGTATTCCCATCTTTCCGAATTAGGATCCCAAACGAACATTGGCCGTTTCGCTTTTAAAAGATTATTAATATCTCCAATAGGTGCTGGACACAACTCATTCCTACAAGGTGCTGGAATATTTGACTCTGGCCTATCTTCAAAATCTCGCCAAAATACACTTACATTTAACTCGTCAGATTCTCTAATAAACCTGGATATATCTATATCACTACCAAGCAAATCCGCAGTATTATCATAAAGGTCAATTAACTCACTTTTACGAATAACAGTACTATAATTAAGTTTAAGTTTAATCTCAGGTAAATTATTCGGAGCTATTGATTGAGCTTCCAAACTAAGTAGAATTTCTCTAGATTTAATTATTTCCTCGTCCGAGTATGGTAAAATCTCTTTCTGATCAAGATCTAACCAATAGGCTCGGGAGTCTTCCCACTCACCATAACGGTTTAATCTTCCAAATCTTTGTACAAGACTAGGCCAAGGAGCGACTTCGGTATAAAGTATTTTAGCAGAAATATCTATACCAGCTTCAACAACTTGTGTAGAAACTATAATAGCGTTATTACTTTTACTTAGTTTTTCTTGTAATTTTTTTCTCTCTGCCGGCCTAAAGTGAGAATGTATCAAAATTATCTCTATGTTCTCGGGAAGTAACTTATTTATCTCGTTGTACAACTCAATAGCTCTTTTTACTTGATTTACTATCACAAGAGTAAGACTATCAGGGTTATGTTCATTAACTATATGACGTGCTAGTTCTTTACTTCGCATCTTAGCTAATTGATAAATAGTCTTATTCGCTACTAATCTTTTCTCTAATGAAGGGAAAGACCGATCTTTGTTATCTAGTTCAAGATAATAACCATTAAGAAGATGTGGACCAAAATCAATGGTATTAAGCCATTCTTTTTCCATTGTCGCTGACATCCATAATGTTTTACATTGGTGAATTGTTCCTAAATTTCTGCGAAATGCTTCTAGCTGGGCTGAAGTAGCTGCGGCGTTACCCATAAGCTGTACTTCATCGAAAACCCAAAGACAATCATTGTTTAGTTGTCCAAATAGTATAGGCCATCTAAATCGGCTAACGGCATAACCACGATTAATTGCTCTCGATAATAACATATCTTGTGTACCAATTATAATCTGCTCTTTTTCTGGTTCAATATACCATTCGGTTTCATCTTCTCCACCCATTAAAACACAAACATCGATATCTTTTATTTCGAGCCTATCTAATAACTTTTTAATAACTTTATTAGTTTGTTCCACCAAAGTTCTCATAGGAAGACAATATATTAACCGTCTGGGTAATTTCTTATGCAATATTTTTCTTTGATACAACCAAGCAAGAATACAAGCTGCCGTTTTCCCTGCTCCAGTAGGCACACATAAATATTCTGGAAACTTTTCAGAAGCCATTCTTATTTGATAAGGGTAAGGAGTATAACCTGTTGCTTTTTGAAAAAACTCTTGATATTCCACTCTCATCGCACCTCCATTCTTTTTATGTTAATTAGATTTTACCTCATATAAATGACAATAGTCTGTCACTTTGTTAAATATATTTGTTATTTATCTTCTCCTTAAATTCAATATTACCTTTTCTGTATTATTCAATAGTCGTGTAGTTATAACGTAGACTTCAAATAATTCGCATCTATTATTTCTATCCCAAAACATCTCTTAGATAAATAATTGCTTCTATTTTGCAGGTATTTTACTATAAATGTATAAATATATATATATCGAGAGCTAAGGTTCTATTAATTGTTTGAAATTGTCTAAACGCCTTTAACCATTACTATTGCTTGATTCCCTTGACATTGAAATGACAATATATTGCTAGAGGTGTACGATCTATTCCAGACATTGATAATTAACAATTTGTATCACAAACTACATTAAGTTGACCTAAAATAGAATCTCTTTTCGTTAGGTGCTCGAAAACCTCCATTTTACCTCTTGCAGCACAGTGCTTAACAAGGTCGCCATTTCCATCGCTGCATAGCGGTGGCTCTATTGAAGCGTCTGTAAATATATGTAGGTTTTAGCAGGGAAGCAATTCATTTCCATCGCTGCATAGCGGTGGCTCTATTGAAGCGAGATACTATAAGTTGCCAATAGCTGTTTAGTTCTTATTTCCATCGCTGCATAGCGGTGGCTCTATTGAAGCGTGAGAGTCGTGCGTAAGGCAAACTTAAGACGTCTCTATTTCCATCGCTGCATAGCGGTGGCTCTATTGAAGCGTAATGCATGGGGATCTGTATGTCTATCAAGATGGGGTATTTCCATCGCTGCATAGCGGTGGCTCTATTGAAGCGCCTTTGTTGAAAGGTGTGTGACCAGGCTTAAATCTAATTTCCATCGCTGCATAGCGGTGGCTCTATTGAAGCGTTGAACCCATCAAAATGG
>ENA-UOOI01000058-UOOI01000058.1-fermentation-metagenome-genome-assembly--contig:-NODE-58-length-133734-cov-6.746048_pt1 | contig 133734 bp, 123 predicted proteins | sample MGYA00245779_ERZ724027 | MGnify/ENA primary metagenome ERZ724027 (study PRJEB28704, sample SAMN03018318) | fermentation metagenome | biome: anthropogenic terrestrial biome; feature: soil...
GTGTAGATACATCAATTATCCTTTCGCATGGTGAAAAAATAGGATTAGGAAAACGCGAATATCAATTACAAAAGATATAAAGGAGAGACTTGTAAAGTCTCTCCTTTTACATACAAATAACAAGGGATTTCTATTCTTCTTCTAGAACCATTCACTAAATACACTTTATAGTCATTCTCCTAATAAATATTCTTATACCGCTAGATATCCGATTTGTTATATAACTAATATTAATGTAGTAGCAAAGTAACAAAGTTTGTTAACATTGGAGGGGTAAAAGTGAACATAATAATGGGGGTATTGATCCTTATGCTATCTTTGTTTAGTAGTACAGCACAAGCTACAGATTTTCAGGTTTGGATACCCTCTAAGCTGGAAAAAATAAGACGCAATACCCAACCACCAACTCGAATGACTGAACCGATTTTAAAACTTGAAGCTGCTCAAAACGAATGGGAAGGTGGACAATTAATTGTTACTGCCAGCGATATTGATTTAGATAATGTAACAATGAGTGTCAGTGACCTCATTCACGAAGACCAAGTTACCATAATTAATTTAAACGAGATAAAACTTTACCAGCAACACTATATATTAGTTTTAGAGCCTACAACTAATGCTTTCCCCCCAGGTTGGTATCCTGATGCTCTTATTCCTTTAGAAGTAGCTGATGAAATTGATATTTACCAAGGAGATAACCAAGGATTTTGGTTAGCCTTGAAAGTACCTAAAGGACAAAAACCAGGACTATACAAAGGCAACATTCTCATCAAGACTAATCAGCAAGAATTAAACGTACCGTTAGAGTTATTAATATGGGATTTTGAACTACCGGACTGTAACCATACTCAGACAGCGTTTAGTATTTGGTACGATCAAGTGGCTGCTTATCATGATGTATTTATAGAGAGCGACGAGTATTGGGAACTTCTGAATAACTATTATTGGTTTCAAACCGAATATCGCCTATCTCCTACCGATTTACCAATCCCTACAGGAGATGTGGATGAGTACTTGAAATTAGCTGAAGCCTATTTAGACAAACCGCAAGTATCTAGTTTTCGCATCCCCTTTTACTCAAATCCTGAAAAAGACCAGGAGATGTATCTAAGTCTAAAAACTCGGGGTTGGCTAAATAAAGGTTATTATTATATATCTTCCATTGATGAACCTGTTCCGGAACAATACCCTTTAGTAAAACTATATTCTAAGGAAATACAAAACGTTGCCCCAGAAGCCAAACATGTCGTCACCAAAGAAATTGTTGAAGAGCTTGAAGGGTATGTTAATACCTGGTGTGGTTTAGTAGACCTTTATGATCATGATTTGGCTCAAGAAAGACAAAGACAAGGTGATCATGTTTGGTGGTACACCTGTGTTATACCCAAGCACCCCTTCCCCTCTTATCATATAGACGATCACTTAATTAGTGCGAGACTATTGTCTTGGATGCAGAAATTTTATGGAGTTGAAGGCAATCTATATTGGTCAACAACTATCTTCCGCAAATGGAACGGCTCTGAATATGTCTTCCGTGACCCGTGGAGTGAGCCTATGGCTTATCCAGGCGCAAATGGTGATGGTTATCTTCTTTACCCAGGCAATGAATATGGTATTAATGGTCCCATTGGTACCATTAGATTAGAAACTATTCGCGATGGCTTAGAAGACTATGAGTATTTATATCTTTTTGAACAACGCTTAACCATGGTCGCTGAAAAACTAGGGCTGGAAGCTAATTCAATTACAGAAAAAGTCTTAGCATCATTTCTCAATAGATTATTTGAGGACCCACAACTATATAACTCTGACCCCCACAATCTATTAAATATTAGGCGAGAAATTGCCGAAGAAATTATAACTACCTTGCAAGAGCCTAATATATTAGTTATCCATGCTAATTCCGAGATCATTATCTACACTGAAAAAGACACCTTAGTTACTGTAAATAATCTTCCTCTTGTTAGTCTAGAACAGACTGATAAAAGCGAAAAGTTTGTTTTAAAACATGAACAGACAGAGGATCCTCCTAGACTAAAAATAATCGCTAAAAAGGGAAATGCTACCAAAGAAATTGAACGAACTGTTCTCGTTTCTCCTCCTGGGAGCCACTGGGTTTTAGGTAAGAGCACTCAGATTTGCTCCTTCGAAGAAATAGAAGATTTTAAAAAATGGCGAACAACCAATGTAACACTTTCTTTGGTAGAGGAACAGGCAATAGAGGGGAACCAAGCTCTTAAAGCTATTTACCACCCGGGAGTTGATTTTCCTAACCTTAAGCTTGTAAACACTGCTTCTCACTTTATCTCTGATTGGTCTAATTATAAAACTTTTGCTTTTGATATCTATAATGCTAGTGAAAAGACCGCAAAGATTTACTGTAAGTTCTATAATCAAAATAACCAAATCGATGATACCCATGTAATTAATATTAAAGCTAAACAGAGTAAAACTGTAATCATTCCTACCAGTTCAATAACTATCGATATCACTACCTTAAAAGAAATAGAGCTGTGGATGTGGAAGCAAAAAGAGCCTGTTACTCTGCATTTGGATAACTTCCGCCTCATCTTAGCTGATTCTATTAATTAAATATCCTTTGAGAAAACCGCAAGCAGAGCTTTTGCGGTTTTCTCTTAACAGTACCTTTATAATTCTTCAAGCTTTTACTAAAAAGGATAAAAAAAATTCGCCAAGAACGTTATATAACAGGAGGGTAAGTTCAAACACTTTTCCCTATTTTCTACCTATTATCGAGGGGGGTATAAAAAGTGAAACGGTATATCTTTCTGCTGTTTATTGTTTTAGTACTAGTAACTTTTATGGCTAGTGGTACCGAGTTGAGGGTTTGGTTAGTGGGTATGAGTAATGAGCGGATAGCTATCTTAGATGGGATGACTAATGATTCTTTTACCTCTAAGACAGGCATCTCAGTAAAATATACTGGTATTTCCTGGATAGATTATTATAACAAATACCTTTTGGCATTAGCGAGTAAAGATACGCCTGATCTACTTACATTAGGCAGCGAGACCATGGATTTTGGTTTAAGAGGAGGTTTAGTAGATCTCAAAAAGCTTAAACCTGGTGAATTAGAAAAATTAGAAAGTGAACTATTTTCGTCTATCTTTGGTCCAGTCTCTTTTAAAGGTACAAGGTTTGGTTTACCTATGGAACTTGTTGGTATCTTTGGAGCTTATAGGACAGATATTCTTCGCGATTTAGGAATGGATATTCCTAAAGAATGGGAAGACATCAAAAAATGGCAACCCAAAGCCTTAGCCCAAAAAAAGACTTTTGGTATCCATTATGGAACCATCTCTAACGAAGCTCTTTGGGGTGCTTATACCTTAATTACTCAAAATGGTGGCCAATTTTTCAACGCTGATGGCTTGAGTAGTGCTTTAGATAGACCTGAATCTATTAAAGGTTTCGAAGAATATATTGATCTTTTCTTAAAACACAAACTACCACAAGCAACTGTAGGTTTGCCACCATTTATCGATGGCGAATGGATCTCCTATACCGATGGCGCTTAGCTCTATCATAATCTTGAAAGCGCTGCTCCACAATTGAATGGCAAATGGACTGCTGGTGTAGTACCAGGAACTAGAAGGAGCGATGGTTCTATTCATCACGGTACTTTTGTAGGTGGTGTTAATTTAGCCATGTCTGCCTATTCCAAAAATAAAGAAGCTGCTTGGCAACTAATGAAGTGGTTGTTATCCAAAGAAACGCAAACTCTCTTTTCTAACCAAATTGTCGAACAAATATCTGCTAGTGTTTGGCTTCCAGCCAATAAATATGCTTATAAGGATTTGCACCTTAAGGAGAGTTATAAACAAACCTTTTTCAATCAGGTTGAAGCATCTGAAACTGTACCCCCAGCTATCAATGTTAATGTACTTTATCGTTATGTTAAATTAGCTATCGATAAAGCAATTCTAAATAAGATAAACCCTAAAACAGCTATCGTAGAAGCTGCCCGAGATATGAACTCCGAAATGAATAGAAGGAAAAAAGAATATAGTCGCTTTCTGGCTGAATTAAAGAAATAAGTCTTGTCAGTTTTTTGAAAGCATTAAGCAAAAAAACGAGAGGTTTAGGCCTCTCGTTTTCTTAGTTATTAATAAGTGATTGGTATTTGTTCAAAGAGTCTGCTGGTATATTCTAAGGGGGTAATTAAGCTATTAAGTTGTGCTAAATCACGTCTAAGTCGATCTCTTGTCGGACTTGGGAGGTTATCTGTTTTTTTACTTAAGTCTTCTACCATAGCCAAGACTTTTTGCCATGTAGCATTTTCTTTAGCATCTGCTTCCCGTAGATCCCGTCTATCGTAAGGACGCATTGTTGCTTTACTGATTTCTAAAGCGATTTCTTGTAAAGAGGCTTGCCATACTTCTATTTGTTCGGTAGTAAAACCAGCTTCACTACCTAAAAGATTGATTCTCTTTAATATCCACTTACAAAACTCGATAGCAGCTTTTTCTGGCTCTCTAAAAGTAGGCATAGCCTTTTCGCGAAATAGACCTGCTTGCAAAAGAAAATCATGTTCAGGTTTGATGTGTAGAAGTGAAAATATAGTTTGTCCAGTAATCGCTGCCTTTTGTCCAACTTGCCACTCTGCTTGCATAATAGCAGGCGAAAAGGCATAGAGAGACATGCCAGGATAACAATAAGTTCTACCACCGATACGATCAATATCCCAATTGATCAGTTCATCGTATTCGGGAGGAGTCTCAATATAACTCATGGTTAAAACAAAATGCAGACTGCGATTATCGATCCAGTTATGCCAATCTTGACCTAGTGAGTTTTTCCCCCAGAGCCTCGGAGCTGTAGCTGCAGAAACCATAAGATGAGGATTTTTCTTATGCATCTCACTCCTAACTCGTTCAACCAAACTAGCTATAAACTGGGCTTTGAACTCTTGAAAATGCTTAAAGCGTTTTTCGTCAGCTCGTTCTATACTTCTAGCATCTATACCTGTTAGCTCCTTATATAAGTTAACAGCATAATCGCCATAACCAAAGCCATCTTTATAACGAATATTATCCAAATGAATACCATCTAAATTATAATCTGTAACTTCATTAATAATGGACATAATGTGTTCTCTAGCTTCTGGATGGGCTGGCGAGAAAAAATAATCCGTGTGAGCTGTGTTATTGTACTTACCATTTCGATCTCGATCGAGCCAATCAAGCCTATCTAAAAAAGGTTCTACATTCCCTTGTAATCCATAAACCATCACCCAAGCATGTACCTCCATGCCAAGGCTATGAGCTTCATCTATTAAGACTTGTAAAGGATCTACATCATTAAAGTATAGCCTAAACCAATCCATTTGCGGCACAATATTACTTTTATACATGGTTTCTCCACCAAAATAGACACTAGGTAGTAGTAAATTAACATTTAAATCATGAAGGCGCCTGACCATTTGCCGCATCTCTTCAGGAGAAGTTATCTTACCCAAAGCAATATCATCTAGCCAAACTGCTCTGGTTTCGATTGGACGTGACTCTATTTTTAATAGTTCTACCTCTTTTAGGAGCGATTCAGCTTTAGCTTTATCTTCAGGATTAGTGCTTTTAATGAGATTTTCAGCTAATTGTAGTTTCCGCTCAATAGTTTCGTAATCAAGAAGGACTAATTCTTTTTTAGCTAACTCCACTGATTCATACATTTTTACGATCTCCTCTCCTCCCCCGTTCTTTCCGTAAACAGAATAACTAAACAAAATAAAAAAGACCCCGAAAAAAACAAATATCTTTTTCAACTATCTCCCCCCCAGCGTTTTAATTTCCTTAATTAGCTAACAATTCCTTTCTTCTTAATACTTTTTCCCTCCAAAAAAAGCTGCCAACTAAAAGCTGGCAGCTTAAAATTATTAATTTTTAAATAGTTCAGGGAACATGAGCCTTGAAAGTATCTCTTCATCACTTAAAGTAGGATACTTGGCTTTAGCATCATTCCAGGCAGGTGGAATATGATTTGCTGGCCTATCGGTAATTACCGGCATATCGCCGATAATCTGACGTCTAAAATCTTCATCGATAGGTCCAGGTGGTTGACCATATTCACCTTGAAGGTATTTTTTAACCTCTACAGCTACAACCGACCAAGGACCTTTAGGTGAAACCACGTTCATTGTAGCTTGGGTACCAACAATTTGGCTAGTTGGTGTGACCAAAGGAGGATAACCTAGGGCTTTTCTTACCTTAGGAACTTCTGCAAGAGCTTCGTCGATCTTGTGTTCTAATTTCATTGCCTTTAGTTGGCTAAAGAAGTTAGAAAGCATACCACCAGGAATTTGATATTGCAGAATCTCGGCGTTAACCCAAGGTTGTACTAGCTTATCTTTATGGTTATCTCTTACAGTCTTAAAATGTCTATTGATTTTGGCAAGCAATTTAACATCAAGACCAGTGCTAAATTCTGTATCGTTAAGGGTGGCAACTAAAGATTCAGTAGCTGGTTGACCACTACCCTCAGCTAAAGCTGAAAGTGAAGTATCAACTACGTCAACTCCAGCCTCAATAGCCTTGAGATAAGTCATTGGTGCTAGACCAGTTGTACAGTGTGAATGGAGTTGAATTGGCAAATCTACGTTCTCTTTAAGAGCTTTAATCAGTTCGTAAGCTTCATATGGTTTTAAGAGACCAGCCATATCTTTTAAGCAAAGGGAATCAGCACCCATAGCTTCCAATTGTTTAGCTGTTTTAACATAGTGCTCGATATTATGCACAGGGCTTGTAGTGTAAACTACTGTAGCTTGGGCATGACCGCCATACTTTTTAGTAGCTTTCATAGCGGTTTCTAAATTACGTACATCGTTTAGTGCATCGAAGATGCGTACAATATCAATACCGTTTTCGATAGATTTGGCAACAAACTTTTCTACAACATCATCAGCATAATGGGAGTAGCCCAAAAGGTTTTGACCTCTTAAGAGCATCTGCAACTTAGTATTTTTAATCTTCGATCTTAGTTGTCTGAGTCTTTCCCAGGGATCTTCGTTAAGAAAACGTATACATGAGTCAAACGTTGCTCCACCCCAGGCTTCTAAAGAATGATAGCCTACTTTATCTAGCTCTTCTGCCACTGCCAACATCTCAGGTGTGGTCATACGAGTAGCCATAAAAGATTGGTGAGCATCACGTAGGATTGTTTCAGTAATTCCGATCTTTTTTGTCACTGACTAAACACCTCCAGTTATCTTATCCTAATAATGCTAAGAGCATACCTGCAGCCACAGCAGAACCGATAACCCCAGCTACGTTTGGTCCCATAGCATGCATGAGCAGGTGATTTTTGGGATCTTCCTCTTGGCCAAGTTTTTGTACAACACGAGCGGCCATAGGAACAGCTGAGACACCAGCTGCACCGATCATTGGGTTTACCTTACCACCTGATAGTTTGTACATCAACTTACCAAAAAGTACACCTCCTGCAGTCGAGGCTGAGAAAGCGATAAGTCCCAAGAGAAGAATCTTTAAAAACTCTGGATTGAAAAATTTGCTAGCTTCAGTTTTGGTACCAACAGAGAGGCCTAAAAAGATAGTGACAATATTAATTAAAGCATTTTGAGCAGTATCACTTAATCTATCTGTAGCTACTACTTCACGGAAAAGATTACCAAGCATTAACATACCTAGTAAAGTAGCTGAGGAAGGAACTAATAAGCTGCCTACAATTGTAACCATAATGGGGAAAACAATCTTTTCGGCTTTGCTTACAGGTCTTAGGGCTGTCATGCGAACTTTTCTTTCTTCCGGGGTAGTAAGAGCTTTAATAATTGGAGGTTGAATAATTGGCACTAACGCCATATAAGAATAAGCTGCAATCGCAATCGGTCCAAGTAGATCTTTGGCTAGTTTAGTAGTTAAAAAGATCGCAGTTGGTCCGTCAGCACCACCAATAATACCAATAGATGCTGCTTGTTGAGGATTAAAACCTAATAAAAGTGCTCCCAAGAAGGTAATGAAAATACCAAGTTGAGCTGCAGCACCCAATAAAAGGCTTCTAGGATTAGCAATTAGGGCACCAAAGTCAGTCATCGCTCCAATACCTAAAAAGATTAAAGGAGGATAGATACCCAATTCTACACCTTGATAAAGGTAATAGAGTAAACCACCAGGTTCTTTAGTCAAAATATTAGGTGGTGTAATCAAACCTGTTTCTGGAAGGTTTACAAGTAGCATACCAAAGCCAATAGGAATTAAAAGTAATGGTTCATAGTCCTTGACAATGGCCAAGTAAAAGAGGACACAGGCCAGACCTATCATGGCAAAAGAACCTAAATCTAAATTAGCTAGGCCGGAGCTGGTCCAAAAAGTAACGAGTCCTTCAATCATTATAATTACCTCCGACCTTATTTAATTGTAACAATAGTTGCTCCGCTTTCTAAGTTAGTTCCTTTTGTAGCTTGAATTGATTCAACAACACCTGCTGCTTCTGCGGTAACTTCAGTATCCATCTTCATAACTTCTACAATAGCTACTACATCACCATCGGCAACTTTATCGCCAACTTTAACTAAAATATCCTTAACCATGCCACCCATAGGTGCTACAACTGGAGTACCACTAGCTTCGCCTGAAAAAGCAGGAGTTTCTACTACCTCTTCTTTAGGTGTAATCTGACTTACTACAGCATTACCTGCTTTCTCCTCGACTACAACATCAAAACTCTTACCATTAACTTTTACTGTAAATTGTTTGGCCATTTTTATCCATCCTCTCATTTGCTTTCTTCATAAGCAGTGATAGCAGCAGCTATTACTGCTGCTAATTCTTCATCATCATTTCCCGCTAAACTAGAAGGTGATTTTAGTGTTGTTTGTACCTGTTGAAGCGATTTCTCTTTCTTTTTTGGTCCTAGTATGCTCTTAAGGATATTGATAAGGAAAGACAAAAGTAAAAGAGTTGCAAAAACAACAATAATACAAATAGCACTTATTCCTAAGCCTTCAACAAAGTTTTCCATTTTCCACCCTCCTTTGCAGCTACGTCTCTGCAATTTTCTTTATAAAACTTGTAATTCCTGCCGTAATTTCTATTCTATCTTTAATAAAGCCGGAGGGCTAGGTGCCCACCGGCTTAGAGTTAAACAATAACTATCAGTAGGGCTAAAGCGTAGTATTTAAAGCGTTTGTTCGCAATAAATTTACTTATTTACTTTAGCACGGATTAGATCTATTAGCTGTTCTGGCTTTTCTAAATCTACACTAACAACCTCATCGCCAATCTTAACAGAAGGAGCGTTAGCACAGTTTTCAAAGCAGAAAGTTGCTTCTAGATTAACCTTATCGTTTAAATTCTGTTCAGCCAGTATCCCTCTTAGTTTATGCAATAGATCGTAGGAACCGTGCAAATAACAGCAAGTACCAACACAAACTCCTACATAAAGTTTCTCATTAGAAGATTCATTAAGAGAGATATTCTGCCCAGCGATACGACGACGGGAATGGTAATGAGTATGGAGCATCTCATGGGCCAACTCACTGTTCGGTTTCTCCAACCAATTTTCATACAACTTGGCTACTAAAGGGTTCTGCTGTGATTTTCTCAATTGTTGCATTTTGTCAGCCTTGTAAATGCCTTTAGCACGCTTTTCTCTAATCTGCTTTTCATTGGGAATTGGTTGTCCTGCTCCACCTATACAACCACCAGGACATGCCATAATCTCAATTAAATCATATTCTGCAGCGCCACTTTGAATATTTTCTATCAATTGTTTAGCGTTAGCTAAACCATTTACCACAGCAACTCTTACTGACTTACCAGCAACATCAACCTTAGCTTCTTTAAGACCTTCTAAACCTCTTACAGCTACAAAATCTACGTTACCAACATCCTCACCGGTTAAGATGTCTGCAGCTGCTCTTAAGGCTGCTTCAGCAACACCGCCTGATGCGCCAAAGATTACACCAGCACCACTAGTAAAACCAAAAGGCATATCTAAAGCTTCAACTTCAAGATTCTTAAAGTCGATACCAGCTTCTTTAATCATAGCGCCAACTTCTTGAGTGGTGAGTACCAGATCAACATCAGGATGACCATCGTGAGCAAGCTCTGGTCTCTTAGCCTCAAACTTTTTAGCTGTACAAGGCATGATAGAGACAAAGAAGATGTTTTCCGGATCAATCTTCATCTTTTTAGCTAGATAGGTCTTAACAATGCTACCAAACATACCTTGAGGTGAGCGGCAAGTTGAGAGGTTCTCAAGTAGCTCTGGATGGAACTGCTCCACATATTTTACCCAAGCAGGACAGCAAGAAGTAAATTGGGGCATCTTCTCACCCTTAGTCAGACGATCAATAAATTCATGAGTTTCTTCCATTACTGTTAGATCTGCAGTGAATGAAGTGTCAAAGACTTTTTTAAAGCCCATCATTTTTAAGGCAGCTACGAGTTGACCCAAACCAATATCGCCAGGGTTAAGGCCAAACATTTCGCCGATAGCTACTCTGACTGCCGGAGCAATTTGAGCAATTACTACCTTAGATGGATCATTTAAGGCCGCCCAAGCCACTTCGGTTTCACTTTTCACGGTTAGAGCACCTGTTGGGCAAACAACAGCACATTGGCCGCAGTTAACGCACTCAACTTCACTCATACCTTTGTTAAAAGCAGGCATTACCTGAGAATTGGAACCACGGAAAGCAAAATCTAAAACGCCAATCCCTTGAATTTCTTTACAGACACGTACGCAATCACCGCAAAGAATACACTTATTTGGATCGCGAACTATAGATGGGCTGGAAAGATCAAGAGCTAATTTTTTATCTCTACTACCAAAACGGACATGGCGAATACCAAACCGATTGGCTAGATCTTGTAATTTACAGGCACCAGATTTATTACAAGAGGTACATTCTCTATCATGGTTAGCTAAAAGCAACTCTAAAGCCATGCGACGAATGTTTCTCAATCTTGGTGTATTAGTGCGAACTACCATTCCTTCTCTAGGTGGTGTTGAGCAAGAGCCAACAATACCCATCCCATCGACTTCTACTACACACATACGGCAAGCACCATAAGCGCTAAGCTCAGAATGATAGCAGAATGTAGGTAGCTCAATACCAGCTTTGCGTACTACCTCTAAAACGTTCTTTTGATCGGTAAATTCAACAGGTCTACCATCTATGAACATAGTTTGAGCCACTGTATTAAACCTCCTCTATGGCATCGAAGGCACAAGATGATGCACAAGCACCGCATTTAATGCACTTTAGCACATCGATGGAATGTACTTCTTTAACTTTACCGGAAATTGCACCAACAGGGCAAACTCGAGCACAACGTGTGCAACCCTTACACTTAGATGGATTAACCTGATATACCTTAAGTGCTGCACAGACTTTAGCGTCACAAATCTTGTTTTCCACGTGATGGAGATATTCTTCCTTAAAATACTTCATGGTTGTGAGTACTGGGTTAGGAGCAGTTTTACCTAAACCACATAAAGAACCATCTTTAATAGTTTCGCCTAATTCGGTTAAAAGATCGAGATCTTCGGTAGTACCTTTACCATTAACTATCTTCTCTAATATCTCCAACATGCGTTTGGTACCTTCACGGCATAAGACGCATTTACCACAAGATTCATTTTGGGTAAAGTTCATAAAGAAGCGAGCAACTTCGACGATACAGGTTTTCTCATCCATAACGACAAGACCACCTGAACCAATCATAGCTCCTACAGTCTTCAAGGAATCAAAGTCTAGTTGTATATCTAGATGATCCTCGGTTAAACAACCACCAGATGGGCCACCGATTTGAACTGCCTTATACTTACGGTTACCAAGGATACCTCCACCGATGTCAAAAACGATCTCCCGTAAGGTTGTACCCATTGGTACTTCGATAAGACCGGTGTTGGCAACTTGGCCAGTAAGAGCAAAAGTTTTTGTTCCAGGGTTATTAGGAACACCTACACTGCGGAAATATTCCACACCTTTATTGAGAATCATCGGTACATTAGCAAAGGTCTCAACGTTGTTAATGACTGTAGGACAACCATAAAGACCTTTGTTAGCAGGAAACGGTGGCTTTGGATTAGGCATGCCACGCTTACCTTCGATAGAAGCGATAAGTGCAGTCTCTTCACCACAAACAAAGGCGCCAGCGCCTTCTTTAATATGCAAAGAAAAATTAAAATTAGTGCCTAAGATATTTTCGCCTAATAAACCAGCCTCTTCGGCTTCTTTGATAGCAATCTTTAATCTCTTAATTGCCATTGGATACTCAGCACGTACATAGATATATCCTTCATCTGCACCAACAGCATAACCTGCAATGGCCATACCCTCGACTACCCTGTGGGGATCTCCTTCTAAGACAGAACGATCCATAAAGGCACCTGGATCGCCTTCGTCACCATTACAAATAATATATTTCTTATCGCCTTCGGCAATGCGAGTAAACTGCCATTTCTTACCGGTAGGGAAACCTCCGCCACCTCTACCTCTAAGACCCGATGCTAAAACATCGTTAATAACTTCTTCTGGAGTTTTGATTAGTGCGTTACCAAGACCATTGTAGCCTTCATGAGCAATATACTCTTCTAAAGACTCAGGATCAATGGTACCACAGTTAGCTAAAGCACGACGTAGTTGCTTTTTGTAAAAAGGAATTTCGTGTTCTTTAGCAAATTTTTCGCCAGTCATAGGATTTGTATAGGTTAGTCTTTCAACTACATTACCTTTTAGCAAAGTTTCCTTGACGATCTCTTCTACATCAGCAACTTTGACATGTGTATAAAGAATATCTGCAGGTTCAATTCTCACTAATGGACCTTGTGCGCAGAAGCCATGACAACCACTCTTAGCTACTTTAACACCTTTTGCGCAGCTATCTTCATGGTCAAGTTCACAATCGACATCGATTCCCATTTCACCGATTAGTCGCTTAAATTCTGCGAAAACGTCTAAAGAACCACCAGCAACACAACCAGTTCCTGCACATACTAGAACGCGTAACTTAATTTCTTCGAATTCTTTTTGGTATTTATCTTTTAATTGAGCTAACTCATAAACATTTTTAATTTTTTCCATTAGTTGTCACCCTCTTCCTTCATCAATTGATCAAGGATGAGTTCAATCGCTTCTGGTGTCATCTGGCCATAAACTTTTTCGTTAATTACTACAACTGGAGCCAAACCACATGCACCTAAACAAGATACTGTTTGGATTGTGAAGCGTAAATCATCCGTTGTCTTTTTACCATCAGGTAAATTAACCTTCTTTTTAATGGCATTTAATACGGGCGACGAATTTCTAACATGGCAAGCGGTACCGTCACAAACACTGATGACATACTTACCTTTAGGATCTAAGGAAAATTGAGCATAAAAAGTGGCAACTCCATAGACTGTTGCAGGAGAGATATCTAAGGCTGTAGCGACATAAGTAAGAATCTCCTCGGGAAGATATCTATACTCTTCCTGCACTTCCTGTAAAATAGGAATAAGTGCTGATTGTTTAGCTTCATATTTGCGAACTATTTCATTCACTTTTTCGAAGCTTCTTTGTGCTTTTGGCACTGAGCTACTTGTCATCTTTGTCATCCTTTCTGTATAAACTGCACCCATCTATTTCTTAATAAAAGGAGATTTCGATCTCCTTACCTAGGGTCTCTAAATATGAACCGAGTTCTTTGACTACTTGATTTTTCAGCGCTAGATGACGAGGCAAATTAGGATTCTGATGTGCTGGATTAATGGCTTGCCCCACTAGAAAATGTACTCGGTCCGCTTGTAAGAGAATCAGACTTAGCTGACTTGCTCCATCTAAACCAGTAATAAAGTGGGTATTCCCATTAGCCTCTTGCATCAAGCTAAGAGCTTTGCAAATAGTTACAATACCTTCTGTTACTAAATCGACACCCTCAATAGATCCTGTTGGTGGTATTTCTTTTGATCCGTCAAAGTTTACTTTGAGCTGACGACCAAGTTCCCTAGCAACAAGAGTTGAGGTGGTCCCACCACAGACAACTTTCTTGCCAGGAGTAGCAGCGAAGGTTTTAACATATTCTTGATCTCTAGTTTTATCTTGTGGCGGACCAACTGCTACAATAAGTTCCCGAGGTTTTCTTACTCGTAGAGCTAAAACAGTTGTATCATCGCCTATTTGACTTCGGTAGAATTCTTGCGAGCGATCGCGAATATGGGAAGCAATGTCTTTCGCAGTAACCCTATCGCCACGCATTTTAATTAACTTTACTATCTCTAAAGCTATCTCTTTTAGTGGCCAACCCAAAGGTCTCATACCACCAATACCTGCATTCACTACTCCATCACTTAGTAGTACTAAAGTATCTCCTTCAGTTAATCTAGTGCTGCTTTCATAAATTGCTTTATTAGCTATAAGTCTCTTTTCTCTATTTAATCTTTGAAATTGACCTTCGCGGAAAAAAAGCAGTTCAGGATTATCGCTTTCTACAATATAAAGACGACCATCATTAAAGATCTGTACTACAGTAAAAGTTGCATAAGCCAAGCCACGCACTTTACACACAGGTAAAGTTTGAATAAGTGTCTCAACAACTTCTTCTAAAGTAGAACCTTTTTCTAACATGGTAGAAGCTATCTTGCCTGTTAGAGTAGATAAGATATTAGCTTTAACTCCTGAGCCTAATCCATCTGATAAAACAGCAATAAAAGATTCGGGAGCACGTAAAATAGTAACACTGTCTCCGCATAGTTCTTCACCTGTTTTGATGAGACTAGCGGTCTCTACTTCAACAAAAAAACTCAAAGTAGAGCCCTCCTTATCCTCTGATAATCCGCATCAGCTGATCTAAAATCACTTTAGTTTCAGCAGTGGTCTCTCCGAGAAGACTAGCTATTTCTTGGGCTACTCGCATCTGCTTATTAATAACTTCTTGAGCACGTTCTAAGGTCTCTTTTCTTAGTTCACTAAGCTGATCTTTTTGACGGCTTTGTTCGGTTATATCCGCAAAAATAGCAATTACAACTTGTGATTTAGGAACATAAAAAACAAATTGTCTAACTTTCAGACCATAGGAAGGGTATTCGACATTATCAACAATAAGACGTTTTTGTTCTAAGACATCTTCGAATATATCCGCTGTTAATAATGCTCCAACTTCTCTTCCCTTTAATGCTTCTTCACGGCATTGGAACATTCTTTCGGCGGCAGGGTTAATTGTTATAATCTTCATATCCTCATCAACGACAATAATGCCATTGGGAGTAGCTTGAATGATCACATTTGCCATCGATTCCGCTCTAGCTCGCATATAAGGAATGCACATCTCTAATTCAGCAAAACCTCTGTAAACAGCTATCGCTTTTTCGCGGCAAGTGTCATAACCACATGAACCGCAATCTAGTTCATCACTTTTTGAACGTTTACCTAGAGAAGCGAGAATTTCGCGTATCTCTTTTTCTGTGGGTTTTGGTGTAATAACCGGCTTACCAGCAAATTCTTTTTGAATATCCGTATCTATTAAATCAATAATGTTATCTGCTGATTCACGAGAATTAACATAAGCAAGTATTTTCTCTCTTTTTTCTTCATGAGTGAGAGCATTAGTAAGTCCAGAACCATTAAGACAACCACCTCGGCAAAGAAGAAGTTCCACAAATTCTATCTCTTTACCAATACGCCCCGCTTGCATGTTTTCAAGAAATTCAATACATTCTTCGAAGCCACTAATTGCTTCTGATCTTGGGTCTAAATGATCTGGATACCCCATAGCTGCTTTTAAGGACCCACTGAGCCCAACTGTTCTTCCATAAAATGAAGATTGACCCTCAGGAAATATAGGGTCATCCGCCTTGCTTTTTATTAGTTGGGAATCCAAAATAGTTTTCAATTCTTCAAAAGTAAGAACTGCATCTATCTCTGGTTCACTCAAGGCTTCTGCTTTTTTGGCATCACAGGGCAATATGAAAACCAGGTGATCATCTGGATATACTCTTCTTAAATATCGTCCATGAGCTACAAGAGGAGATGCCAGAGGTGCCAGGTGTTGTTTGAGATGAGGATAATATTTTTCAATTAGATCAACCACTGCTGGGCAATAACTAGAGATGACTGGTTTTTCTGCAACTACCTTATGATTATTTTTTAATAGTGCATCAGCTGCTTCGGCAGTCTCTATAACTCTTTTTACACCTGCTTTTTTCAAAGCAGAAACCAGTTGTTTAGCTTCGTAATTCTCCAACGCTGCAGGAAAACAAGGCGCCAGTGATATAATAATCCCAGAAGAATCGTTTAACATTTTTTGCACTAATTCAATTTGGTTATAAACTGAACGAGCATTTTGAGGACAGATTGGTACGCATCTACCACAGAGAACACAACGATCATCATCTATCTCAGCATGGTTACCTATTACCCTAATAGCTTTAACAGGACAACTCCGAACACATTTGTAACAATCACGACAGTTTGCTTCAACAGTTTTAATAAATCCCATTATTAAACCCCCAGAACATCGAGGACTCGGTTTTGGAAAATCTCTGGTACTGTTTCAGGTGTTACTCCTAAAAACAATTCCCCATCTATACTGATGGTGACTCCATTTAAACACTTGCCCAGACAAAAAGCACCTGTCAAAAATACTTCCTTACCGAGGCCATGATGTTTAATCTCACTATTGAAGGCTTCGATGACATCATGGGCTCCTTTGAGATGACAAGAACTTCCTACACAAACTTCAATGGAGACCATAATCATCCTCCTCATTAAGTGCAAGATGTCTTTTGCTCAAATTATGTTCTAGGGATTAGTGATAGATTTAACAATGTATATCGAGATTATAGCATAGCAATCCTTACGAAACAAGACATCTTGTACTGATTAAGCAATACTAATTAACCAAGATCTTCTTCTGAAATAACTTTATAATATTTCTTTAATAAACGGGTTGTTATACCTGAGCTATCTATTGTTTTCCCTGTAAAAGAACCGTCATAGATCTTTTTAACGCCACATGACGGACTTCTTTCCTTCAATATAATTATATCTGGTTCGATAATTTTAGCTAAAGTTAAAACAGCCTCTGCACCTTGCTGAAAATTGGAAGTTAAATCGTTTTTCTGCCTATCAAAAACTTTTGCACCAACAATTTCCGCAGGATTTCTAGGTGTAGCTAAGCCACCAATTTGCTCAGGACATACAGGAACTAAAATATATTCATCTCTTAACGCTAAAAGAGTATCGCACTTTTTTTCGCTTCCATCATAACGAGCCGGTAAACCCAAAAGACAGGCTGAAACTAAAGCTATTTTTTTAGGCATCTACAAACTCCTTTCTTAATTGTACTATTAATAACCTGCCATTTTCTTTTTTAATAATTGCTTTTTCAGCAATTAATTCATTAGAAATCCCTCGACTTTTATGACCATATAGAATCTCATTATCAAGGGGATACTTTAAGCCTTGTGTATTTACTCCTTCAACATCTTCAAATAAAGGTATTAAAGATACTGTATCTCCTACTGCACCAGTTACTTCATTATATTTATCTGCAAAAAAAACCTGGCCCCACTCTTCCAAGAATTGAACTTTTACATTCTTTATTAAACTGATTAAAGCTAGATTGGCCAAAGAATGATCTAGTCTGCCACCTAGAAAGCCAGTTAAGGTTATCTTAGTTGCTCCCATCTCTAGGGCTTTTGTCAACGCTAGTTCACTATCTGTTTCATCTTTTTCGCTAGGATAAGATCGCTTATTTATTTCTTCAGGGAAAGCCTCTTTGTAGGAATCACCATCCCCTAAAATAAAGTCAGGTTTTCTACCCCATAGTTTTGCTAATTTTAATCCGCCATCGACACAGATAATATAATCATAGCTATCTTCTGGACCATGAAGCCACCTTGTTGTTTCAGGACTAGCTCCTAATAAAAGAATGTGCATTGACCCACCTTCTTTAGCTTTATAAACACCTTAAACTTCCTTAAACTTATACCTTAATCCTGCCATAGCCTCGGAGAATTCTTTGTAGATAAATAATATAACCGAGTAATTAAAAGATCATTACCTCTAAATTAGAGAACACCCCAAACTTAGCTTGGGGTGTTTTCTTAAATTCCACCAATTATGATAGGGCCAAAGATAATTATCATTACAGCAGGAAAGATGAGAAAAGCTAATGGAACAGTTATTTTCACCCCTGCTTGCATAGCGTCCCCCTCAACCTGTCTAACCTTTCGATCGAAAAGTTGGTTACTAAGAAATAATAGTACCTCGCTTGGTTCTGTTCCCAATTCTTCACTTTGAACCCAACTTTGCACTAAAAAAGAAACCTGTTGATTACCAATGCGCTTGGACCAATTCTCTAGCGCTTCACGGCGCCCAAGCCCTAGTCGCATCTCTTGGACAACCTTACCAAGTTCTTTTTTTAAGGGACTTGGTTTCATTCTTTTAACAATCTCATATAAGGCTGTATTTGTACTAAGCCCAGCCCTTATTGTTACTGACATTAGACTTAAAAAGTATGGTAGTTCATCTTCAATAGCTTTAGTGTAATTAGCTTTAATAAATTCCTTATCAAAATAGTAAAGCAACACCATAAATAAGGCTAAACCGATACCTAGAAAGGGTTGCAAAAACATAAGTACCAAAACAAATGGAATTGCCAGAAATAACTTTTGTTTGTTATCTATCTCTTTATTGAGGTTAAGTCTAGCTCTGAGCTTCTTTAATCGAAAAGAAAAATCGATTAAATCCCAAAGAAAGTAACTAGTTAAAGTAAGGCTTAGAAAGAGTAATGTTTTTATTATTAATTGCATATTACCATCTCACCTCACTTATACGCCTAATCATCAAGAAGCCTGCCACATCCAACAAAAAGGCTATTACTAGCAAGAATTGTCCTAAGGGTGAATTGGTGAATATGCGAATCCGCGGTCTATCAAAAAACCAATAGAAAGCCATAAAGGCTAGTGGCAAAAAAGCTAAAATACTAGCTGTAAGTCTTCCTTGAGCAGTGACGCTCTGGATCTTCCTGCCCACCGCTTCTTTTTGGCTGTTAATATTAGCTAACCCTGTCATAATTTCAGCAAGATTGCCACCTAGGTTAAGGGCTAAAGAAGCCGCAGTAATGAAACTATGCCATTCTGAAACTGGTATTCTATCTTCTGAGTTATTGAGAGCTGCTATCCAAGATTTGCCTAGATCAACTTCTTTGATTATCTCTTTCAATTCTTTTTTCAGTGGAGCTTCTAGAGAACTCTCAACCAATCGAAAACCCTGGTCTAAACTCATGCCTGCTTTTAGAGTCTGTGCTAATAGAAGAAGTGTTCTACCTACTTGTTGCTCTAAGAGTTTTAGCTCTTTCTTCGCTAAGATCTTTAGATAGATCCTTTTTAACAAAATAAATATTCCTAAGCTTAAAAAGACCATCTGGGGTTTATTAATAAAAATAAACACAGCTAAAAATGCATATTCAATGCCATTATTAATTACTAAAGTCACAACTAAACCAAGTGTGATAGCTGTTAGAACTTGCATAACTAAAACACCGTCGCTAATTTTATCTTTTCGCCACTTATCGAGAGTACCTTTTTAATCGAAGTTACCTTGCGACTTCCGTCTGCACGTCTTACTGTCTGAATAATAAGATCTATAGCAGCTGCTATCTGCTCTCTAATAGCTTTACTGGGTAAATCATAACCAGCCATTAAAACCATTGTTTCCAAACGGAGAATTAGATCTTCGGGTGAGTTGGCATGAGCAGTGGTTAAACTACCATTATGGCCCGTATTCATCGCTTGCAGCATATCAAGTGCTTCACCACCCCTTACTTCCCCCACCACAATCCTATCTGGACGCATTCTAAGTGCGTGGCGTACTAAATCCCTAATACTCACCTTGCCCTTCCCCTCCACATTAGCTGGCCTTGATTCCAGCCTTATTACATGATCTTGTTGCAGATTTAGTTCCGCTGAATCTTCAATACAAACGATTCGTTCATTGGGGGGGATAAAGCCTGAAACTATATTTAAAAGTGTTGTTTTGCCTGAACCTGTACCACCAGAAACAATAATATTCTTTCTGGTTTGAACTGCCTCTTTTAAATAGGTTATCATTTCAGACGTAATGCTACCATTTTTCAAAAGATCATCGGTACTTAAAAGTCCTTTAGAAAACTTACGAATAGTCAAAGTGGGTCCATTAAGCGCTAAAGGAGGAATAATCGCATGAACTCTAGAACCATCAGGAAGTCTAGCATCCACAGCTGGTGAACTTTCATCAATACGACGACCAAGAGGTGAAACGATTCTTTCGATGATTCTCTTAACCTCATCATCATTAGGGAATCGTCTATCGGTAAGTTTAAGCACACCATCTTTTTCCACATAGATTTGGTTAGCGCCATTAACCATGATCTCGGAAATGGTTTCATCTCTTACTAACTCCTCAATCTCACCCAAACCTAGTACATCATCAAGAAGTTTCTTTCTCAAAACTACCTCTTCATCCTTGCCAAATCGACGTCCTGCTCCTCGTAATTCTGACAAAATCACACTTATTTCGCCTGAAAGTCTCTTTTCTAAATGCTCTCTTGGTTCAGATTCGTCAATAACAACCCTCTCCACTAATAAACGATGTGCTTCAAAACGCAAGGGATATAGATCGGCTCTAGTTCCTTCTTGGCTTTGGTTTATCATAGGTTCAATCTCAGTAATCTCTAACGCTAGCCTTCTTATTTGGGAAACAAAACGTAGTTTTGGTTGCCCATGACTTAATAACTGCCCCCTCTTCTCTGCTTCCACAAGCAAAGCCTCTTCTGGTAGCCACTGCCATCTAGCTAAGGGTATTGGCAATACTGCGAGTATTTCATCATCTTCCAAACCTCTTTTTAACCGATAACGATTACAGACCACTTTAATACGCTTTCTCGGATAGCCATGCCTAAAAAGAAAATTAATTAGCTCTTGAGTTCCTCGTAGATGCTCTATCGTAGGAGTCATAACAAGAAGTACTAAATCACTTTTTAAGAGAATTTCTTGTTCCCAAGCTGATTTACCCTCTAATTCAACTAAAGTATAGTATTTTTGTTTTATTTTACTTTCTAACACCTGTAACCACTTAGCTCCTAAATCACCATTTAGTAACTCAAAGCTAAGTCCTTCCTTAAAACTCGCTTTCATTACAGTGTTAGTTTGTAAATAAGTTACTCCAACGCCTAGCTCAGCAGCTAGATTTAGTCCTACAGAGCTTTTCCCTGTACCACCAGCGATGCTGGCTATTGAAATAAGCATCAACTCACCTCCACTAACACACACATGATCTGGGAGCGCTCGTTTTTAGTCTTATGACCAAAAAGCAATGGACCAAAAACAGGCAACTGCTTAAGATAAGGCACTGAACGATCCACTAGACCTTCTTTTTTGGACCAATGTCTCATTAAAAGCACTCCTCCTCCTTGAGGTAGTTGCACTTGTCCTTCGTAAGAATATCGTTTTAAGGCAGGTAACGAAGTTCCCTTCATATTTAAACCATTACCCCAATCTAGGTCAGCAACCACCAGATTTAAGTAACCTGGAATTAGTCCATTCTCAGCTAAACCTAATAAACATTCTAAAGATACACCAAAATCCTGCCATTCTACACCTTGCTCAAAGGGAATTGGAATCTGGCCTCCAGCATGAATCGAAGCCTTTTCACCTGGGTATACCAACACCGAAGGTTGCTTGACATCCCATTCTCTAGCTAAGTCTCTGATTATTCCTAGATCTTGCCAATTCAAAACTACCTCTTGCCAACCTTTCATAAGGTTTTTAGTCTCTAAAGCTAGTTGATCTAGATCACTTTCTGTAATCTGAAACCCTGTAACCTGTACAGTATAAGGTTCTTTGTTATTCGACTCATTGTCTACATAAATAACATGCACAAAAAGAGCTTTTGCAACCGTATTAAACTCGCGCATTTTTTCCTGCGGTATATTTTTTACATACAAGGTATCCTTGAATACTGTTAGTTCCGCTTCACCAAGATCTAAAAAAGCCCTAAGAAAATCTAGGGCACTCTCCTCTTTTATGATGGGAAACACACTTAGTTGATAGAGTTTCCCTATTTCTTTTAGTACATCTAGTTGTTCTAGGGTACCCTTTATGGCGTATAAGTCGCCAGCATTAATCAGTTCACAATTAAGCATTTCGGCCCATTTTTTGAGAACTGACTCGCCATTTTTGATACTCACATTTAATGTACCTTGGGGATACAACGAACTAAATAGTTGCTTAACTAAGCTAAAACTAGCTGGTGAATTAGCTACACCAGTTAAGATTATAGTTTCGCTTGCTCTTTCTAATTTTAATTGGCCAAAATCTTGAAATAAACGGTGTGGTAATTCAGCCTTTTTAGGCTTGACCTTAATTAAATTAACAACTTTATCTCTATAGGCTGAGGCTAAATTAGCAAGAGCTGTTGATTCTTCCTCGCTTTCCACAGAACCTTCTAGCAAAATAACATTGCCATAGTCAGTATATGTGACACCTCTGTAAGTAAAATCAGGTAAGGAAGGAATCTCTACTACCTTATCAGGTGATATCTCCATTAAACTTACAGCCTCAACATAAATTGAACTAGTAAGTTGTAAAAGCCCATCATGCATCTGTTGGCTTGGCACAGTTCCTGATAAAATAGCTGTGCCGCTGATGGTAGTAAGCTTTACACCACATGATTGTAGTAACTTTTCTAAGTCTTTTTGACCTTTTTGTTTATCAACTACGACCTCAATTTCTAATTTATCATCAAGTGTAGCGGCTAAACCTTCAATATAATTCAATGTACCTTCGTCAGGTACTTGTCCTTTAATCAAGATCGTGTCATCATTTTCTTTAATAACCAAACCTAAAGACTCTAACATAACCAAAGCTTTTTCTTTTTCGTTTTTAGGAAAACGGACTGAAAAAACCTCACTTTTTTTCTTTGTCCCTTTAAAAATTAACACATCGGAGGTTCCAGCTCCTTTAGCTGTTATTACTACACCATCTGAAACAGGTATAGCACTTAATACCTCTTCATTTCCCACCACAACCCTAGTAACAGCTTTTTCTGGTAGAAAGACTACCTGGCCAATCTCTAAGTTATACTCAGCTAGAGCTACTAGATTGATTGATAAAATTAAAATAATAATCAATCTATTTCTTGCCAACTAACCTCACCTCCTTCGATAACCTGTACCAAGCGCTTTTTAGTAGCAGTTGGGTTACTAGCTAATCCTTTGGCTGTTTTCAGAGGTTCTTTTTTGATATTAAAACCTCCAGTCGTAGGATATACTGATAAATCGCAATGTTGTTTAACAATATTAATAGCTCGTGCTTCATCTACCCCTATTGCTACAACAACTATTTGGCTACCATCATATTGGCTCTCTTTAACATCAATGACTGGTAAATTATCCAAAAGCATTACACTCTCTTTTTCATTAGTAGCCATTACAGCTACTTTATCACCTTTCTTTAAGGAGTAAGCTTTTGTTTCTAGAGCCACAGATAATTTGCTTTCTTGTTTCTTCATCAAGTCTTTTTCTAATAAAATTTCTCCTTCAACTAGTGGGTAAGCAAGGGTTTTCCCTTTTACTTCTAAATCACTTTGTCCTGTAACAAAGCTTAAATTAAGAGGAACTTCACATAATTCAAACTCTGAACCATTTAAGACTATCCCCCTGGATAGATCTCTTTTTGCCACTAACACAGGTACAGTTTCTAATTCCTGTGAGATAACTGGTGTTCTATCTCTAGCTAAAATCATCCAAGCTAGAAAAACTATCACGAAGGAGATCAAAAATCTCAGCACCTTTTTGATCATCTCTAACCACCCTTATCATCGTACCTTCTTCACTACTAACAATCGCAATCTGCTCTTTAGGAGTACTAATTACATTAAAGCTTTCGTTATGATCGATATCTGTTTTTGAATCAATTGTCGCAGTTATCTTTTCGTTTTGTTTTATTTTTCTCACTAGGTCTTTTTGTGGCTTTTTAAGAAATAAAATCTCATAATTTCCCACCCAGAAACTAGCAACTATATCTTTATAGTTTATATATTTCCAAACCAGTGAATTGCCTTTAGGTAATTCACTAAAAGGTTGGCAAATTAGCCCCCGCTTAGCATTTTTATCACTAATCACAGCGGCTTTGCCTTGCAGTAAATTTTGCCAAAACGACTCGTTGCTTTCTAAATAATCCAAACCAATTAATGATAAATTTCTTAAACTCGTATCTAAAAACTCACTGATATTATATATTTTTATCTTCTTAAACTCGGAGGTAGGCTTAAGATAGATGTTTGTTGCAAAGTTATCTTCTACATAAACTTGTCCAATGGCTTGATTTTTTACAGCTTGAATAGGCTGAGTTAAGACAGCAAGCAATAAAACTATAATTAAACCATTCATAAGTTTATCTCCCTTCACTTACGAGTAATAGAGTTCATTAGGGAAAGTTTTGAATGTACCTTAGGGTTTACTAAATTAAACCTAGAAAACATCTCTGGTAACTTAATTTCAGAACTTGCAACGATTGTTGTAATATTAAAATTTCTACTTATTCTAAACTCCACATCATCTTTATTTTTCCCCGTTAAGTTCTGCCATTCTTGATAGAAAACATTTTTAGCGTTATAACCTAATGAATCTGCCCTCAAGGCTTCTGCTACTGCCATGTCTAAAGAGATTTGTAGATCCCAATAGCGACCAATGGCAAAAATAGCCAAAAAAAGAACGACAAAGAAAGGTAACAGGATAGCTAATTCCACTAAAGCTTGTCCCCTACGAGATGAGTACAGGTACATAGGTAGGTATAATTCCTTCTTGTCGATAGACGCCCGCTTTAGCAGTAGCAAAAAAAACAGTCTCCTCAAAAATGCTTTTAGCATGGATAAAACGTTTTAACAAGTATCTTGGGCTAATGGAACTAGCATACCCAACTAACTTTATAACTCGATTTCTAGGATCTCGACCATATTTAATGAAAAATCTTGTTTGTGGAGCTTCGCAAAAATAAGCATCCATTATTGGCCTTTGAACTATATGAATAGGATAAAATGTATCGTTTCCTAACATAGCAGTTAAACTACCTATTGCTTCATATGTTTCCATCAACATCCTCATAGCATCGATACACTCCCCGACAGCAATTAGCTGTGGAATCTTAACTATCCCTTGTAAAGAAATTAAGTTATAAATCTCCATCATAGTTAAGATATCCGACATAAGAGCAGCTGACGATAAAGCAGCTGTATCGACCGTTTGCTGCAATTTAGCTCTATCTCGCCATCCTTGCGCAATGTCATAGACCGAAAACAGGAAAAACGCACAGGCAACTAATAAAAATATTGCCCCTATCAATATTTGACCAGTTTCTTCATTAAATCCCAAAATAAGCCTACTAAACTTTTTAATAACCCCCACACTCCTTCACCCAAATCTATCAATAAACCTATAAACCCTCTATATCTATAAGAGGACTCCTCTTCTTGATACTTTTGGTGTTTAGCTGGAACCTTGTGAGTACGAAATAACCAAATAGGTTTAGTAATATCAATTGCTTTGGCTTCCCCCTCAACCTCAACTTTTAGCTTCTGTCTAGAACTACTTTGGTTAGAGTTAACTAATGTAACATATCGAAGAAAGGTAAAATCTTTTTTATTTAACCCGATAGCTCCATCTCTTGCTTTTAAATAAAGAGTACTTTTCCAAGCAGCTAGATCAGTAAAAAATAAACCATAATAAACAAGTGGATAAACGATAGCTGTCAATAAAGATAAGGCAATGGCAAATTCAACCATTGTAGAACCTGCAGTGTGAGAAAGCCAAGACCAATTGCTAGGCCATAACGGATATGTTTTTTTCTCTTCACTAAGGCTACTAAAGCGATTATGCCTCCCCAAAGACTGGCTAACACCATTGTCAAGATGGTTTCTTCTACGCCAACAAAACATCCAATCGCCCCCATCAGTTTCACATCGCCTCCACCCATATAACCCAAGGCAAAAAAAGGCCAATAAATTAGAATTCCTATAAATAAACCTAAAATATTATTTAAGAACGTTCCTTGCCATGCTCCTAACAAAAGACCTATTATTGTAGATCCTATCGTTAACCAATTAGGGATTTTCCCAGTAAACAAATCATAAGTAGCACCAACAATTGCAACTAATAGTGCCATCTTAACCTCCAAAACAAAAAGGGGAGCGTTTGCTCCCCTTTTTTAGCATGTGTTGCCGTTTATTTTTCTAGTTGACGGGGCAAGCCTGCATTAATAACTCCCAATAATAATTGCAGGTGTCTTGCTCTTCGCAGTATAAACTAACTAAATTAATTATGAAAGGTGCCCAAGTAGTTCTTGTACAATCGTGTTAATTCTTCCTCCCAAGGCTCGGGCGCTGATAACAACAGCTGTAGCAATGACCAACAACAAAAGACCATACTCAACCAAACTTTGTCCTTGTTCATCTGCCAACAATCTTCTAATCAAGAGCGCTCCATTTTTCAAGCGCCTTCGCTCCTTATAACTATATTTTACAACTCAACAATATCGTTAGCATTCTACTCCTATGCCAGAGATAGATGCCTTTTTTAACTAAAAAAAAAGCGAACATTGTTGCTGTAAATAGCACTAATAGAGATAAACCATACTCCACTAGAACGCTACCCTTTTCGTCTGTGATAATTTTATCCCAGCCACTCACCCCCAACTTCCTTTTTCTTCAATAACCCAACATTACTGCAGTCTTCCCCTTAACTTGTTGTAACTTTATAATACTCTTTTTAAATTATTAATAACATGTAAATAGTGTATAACATTTACGTATTTTTACCTATTTTTAGGTTTTATATTACATTGTTTTTATCAACCATTAATGATATAGTTTCCTGGTAGCCTTGCTAATAGTTTACCTTTGTCAGAGTAACAGTTAAAAATCAACTATTGCATCTTATGATGATAAGATAACAAAAGAAGCTTGTTTGCTTTTTTCGATATAAAGATAGCTGCCTAAAGGCAGCTATCTTTAATTATTTTTTCAAATTTGCATCAACAAAGCGTTTAAACTCTTTGAACTTGCGTTGTAATTCATCATTAGATTCTTTGGCTGCTTTTTTAATAGAAACTTCAGGATCTTCTCCTTGCAAAATACAACGCATAATTGCGTTATCCATAAATCTACGGCAAACAATTGTAGCACCTAAGCCTGCTCGAGGAGCTATTGATTGCTCAGCTTGAGCAAAGAGTACCTTCACATCTTCTGCAGGGAAAGGCGATTTAGCTGCTGCATCCATATTAGCTGAAAAGAAAAAGTAATGCGGTAACTTTTGCAAGACACGGTTTGAGTACTCAGTCTGAATCTCTTCACTAAAGAACCACTTAATAAATTCCCAAGATTCCTTTTTATACTTTGAGTTGGTAAAAATACCTAAGGGAACTCCACCATTATAAGCACTACGATTTAATTTTCCATCTACTATTGCACCAGGTAAAAGCTCCATCTTCCATTTATTATTAATTTGAGGAAACGCACCTTGAAGAGCACTATACCGCCAGTTACCAGCTATCATTAATGGCATTTCGCCAGTAGAAAATGCCTGTATAGGTGTATCTGCTTGAGGAATCTTATAATCTTTATATAACTCAACTAATGTTTTAAACCCTTTAATTGCATTAGGCTCGTCTAAGCCTGAATGAAGATGGTCTGCCTTAATTTCTTCACCACCATGTTGCCAGACAAACTGCATAATTGTAGGCCATTTAGGCTGGATATACCAGTCTGGACCACCTATTGTCATCTTTTTAGCAGCCATTTTGGGAAGCAGCTTTTTAGCGTCCTCCCAAGTCTTTGGATATTCCCAACCATTTTGGTTGAAAATGTCTGTCCTATAATAAGCTATAGCAAAACCAAAACGGACAGGTATACCATAATAAGCACCCATAAATTCTACTGCTCGCATTTGATTAGGAAAAACCTTAGCTATTAATTGATCAAATTCTTTACCGAACTCCTTTTTAAGATCAATTAAGCCGCCACGTACACCAAATTCAGCCGGCCATTCCGAACCAAAACTAGCTACATCAGGAGTATCTCCCGAAGCCATGGCCAAAAGACCCTTGTTCCAGAGGTCATCATAAGTCATGATACTTCCTTCAACACTGATACCGGTTTTAGGTGTAAAGTATTCATCAACAAGATCTTTGATAATCTGGAACTGTTCGTTGCCTTCGGTAAACCATATTTTTAAGGTAACTGGTTTATTAGCAGCCAAAGACAAACTTCCTAAAATAAACACAAAAAGAACAACAAAGACTAATTTGCAAACCTTTCGCATCTATTTCGTCCCCCCTGTTTTCTTGCTAGAACCCTTCTTTAAATCCCCAACTTTGGGTATATCTAGCAAATCTTGTCTTACCTTTTTAATTTTCTCTAGTTAAGCATTTTTTCCTTTTATCTCATTAAAGATGATAGCGCCTTTTTTGCTAAATTAGTTTATCCATTATGTAAATTTATTTTTATCTTTAACCCCCAATTATTTCCCATGAGTAGCTAAAACATTCATATAATTAAAATTCACAACTAGGTAGTAAACAATTAATCAAAAAACGAGAAGTCCTAGTAAGCCTAAGCACTTCTCGTTAATCTGTATATTTTTAAATAGTAAAATTATGCTTTATAAACTACTCTACCTTCAACCATTGTTAACTTAACCTTAAAGTCTTCATCCACTGCTACTAAGTCTGCATCTTTCCCTAAGGCAATACTACCTTTGCGATACGCGAGACCTAATAGTTTCGCCGGGTTTAGACTAGCCATTTGGCTAGCATCTTCTAAACTAGCTCCAGCTAGTTTAATCATGTTTTTGACAGCTCTTTCCATTGTAAGAGTAGATCCAGCCAGAGTACCATTCGCTAATCTAGCACTACCATCTTTAACAAAAACCTCTAATCCACCTAACTCATACTGACCTTCAGGAAGATCAACAGCTTGCATTGAATCGGTAACAAGTATAGCTTTATCTGGTCCTTTACTTTGATAAAACAGTTTTAAAGCAACTGGGTTTACGTGTATTCCATCAGCTATAACCTCAGAAGAAACACGTCTATCTGTTAACGTGGCTCCAATAATACCCGGTTCACGGTGGTGAAATGGCCTCATCGCATTAAAAAGATGTGTAGTGTGCAAAGCGCCAGCTGCTACACCTCTTTCAAACTGCTCCACAGTCGCCATTGTATGCCCTAAGCTTGGCACAACACCGATACTACGTAAATAACCAATTAACTCTAAAGCACCATCTATTTCAGGAGCTAAAGTCATTACTTTAATATTACCACCTGAGGTTTCCCACAAAGCTTCGGTTTCCGCTACAGATGCTTTACGTACACACTCTTTTCTATGAGCTCCTAAACACTCTACATTCATATAAGGCCCCTCAACATGCAGGCCTAACACTTTTGCTCCATCTGTTCCCTTCTCTACAGCTGTCTTAATCGCCTTACCTACTGCTAAAAGTTCGTCATTAGTTGCAGCTACAGTAGCTGGTACCATAGCAGTAGTACCATGTTTGGCATGAGTAAAAGCAACAGTATTTAATGCTTTGTAAGTTGCTTCCATGGTATCGGCACCACCTGCTCCATGGAGATGCATATCAATAAAACCTGGTAGAATGGTTAGAGAGCTCAAGTCAATATCTTCAGCATTAACTGCATTAACTTTACCTAAAGCAGCAATCCGGCCTTCATCTACCAAAACATCCACTTTCTCCCTACCTGTTTCAGTTAAAACAACAGCACCACGTAATCTATAACGCATTTTAATGCCTCCTACAATCTTGATTTACCTGCATTTCTTAGTTTATAAATAGCGTCTAAAGCATCTGTTGCCCCAAAAACGGCTGAACCAGCAACTAAAATATCGGCACCAGCTTGAACTATCACACCAGCATTCTTTTCGTTAATACCACCATCTACAGAAATAAAAAAGTGCTTAGCTTCTTTTACTCTGTAACGGTCAAGCATTCTAATTTTTGGAAGTACTTCTGGTATAAAGCTTTGCCCTCCATAACCTGGGTCAACACTCATTACTAAAACTAGATCCACAAAAGGTAACAAAGCTACTATACTTTCAAAAGCTGTACCTGGATTTATAGCTAAACCTGCTAAAGCTCCCAACTCTTTTATTTTTATTAGAGTTCGATGTAAATGGCCACCAGCTTCAAAATGTACAGTGATAGCTTGTGCTTTTAATTTAGCATATTCTTGAAGATATCTTTCTGGTTCTTTAATCATCAAATGTATGTCGAGAGGAAGTTCAGTGTTTTGGCAAATAGCCTTCACAACTGGACTACCAAAAGAAATATTAGGTACAAACAAACCATCCATTATATCCAGATGTAAAAGGTCTGCACCACTCACTCTTTGCAATTCATTTTTTAGATCAGCAAAATCTGCAGCTAATAATGAAGGTGCTATTAAGGGCTTTTCAACATCTTTCGAACCTAGTTTATTTAGTTGAGTGGTTAGTCTTACTACCATGGTCTCATCTCCTCAATCTCTTGGAGCAATTGCTTATAGCTTTCATATCTCTCGGGACTCATCTTCTCTCTTACACTACATCCTGGCTCTTTTAAGTGACGACAATTTTGAAAATAACAACTTGAGTTTTGGGTTTCTCGAAAGCAACTGGCTAATTTTTGGGGATTATCTAAGAAAACATCTAACCTTGAGAAGCCAGGAGTATCTGCGATAAAACCACCGGATGGTAGTTTGATAAGTTCAACAACTCTTGTAGTATGTTTACCCCTTTTGCTCTTTTCGCTAACATCACCAGTTCTTCTTATATCGCCAACAAGATGATTAACAAGAGTTGTTTTGCCAGAACCAGAAGGACCTGCTAAAACAGTAATTTTATCTTTTAACAGTTCATTTATTACATCAAGATTCTCGTCTTTAGCCAAACTAAATTCTAACACTTCATACCCTAACCGGCGATAAATATCGGCTAGTTCATTCTTTTTAAGATCAATTTTATTAAAACCAATTATTAAACCTAGTTGCCAATACTCACCTAAGACAGTTAAACGATCAATAAGATAATTATTAGGATCCGGAGCAGTAGCTGCCATAAATATAAACATCTGGTCAACATTAGCTATTTTGGGTCTTTCTAGGATATTACGTCTTGGCAAAATGCTTATGATAACTGCTTCTGTAGCTGTTTTCTCTACTATAACATTGTCGCCAACTACAGGAATATCTTCAAGCTTAAGTTTTCCACGTACACTGCAATCGTAAAGACCTTCTACAGTATTTACAGTGAACACTCCAGCTAGTATTCTGACTACTACCCCTTCCATAAACTACCTCCTTTTTCAAAACTATCTTCCTCAAAACTTGGCTACAAACGAGTAAGTATAAGCTCTCTAAAAGTTATCTATAGCTAACATGAGTTTAGTGCTAATAGTAACCACTAAACTCATGTTTCATTGCTATTTTTAAGTTTTATTGGTTCTTATTGAGTTACATCTAATAACACTGTTTCTTTCTGAATTTCTGTGCCCAACCAAACTTGAACATAAACATCACTTTCGCCATTGACACCAATGCCACTAACAGTCTGTTTAATAAAATCACCATCGCGATGTTCTTTCCTATACACCTCATGTGAACCAGTTTCATCAATAACCACGATTCGTACTAAACCTGAGCGAATTAAAAACAGTCTAACTTCGCTTTCTTTTCTTCCTCGAATCTGTGGCTTGGTGTTTGTAGGATCATCATTTTTAGGATAGATATTGTTATTAGATGAATCATCTCTAGCACTAACTGTTAAGTCGACAATTGTGCCTTCAACTATCTCCGAACCAGGGGCAGGGTTATGATCGATTACATATCCTGCTGGTAAGTTATTATCATACTGAGGATAAACCTCTCCTAAGTGTAGCCCATAACGATTAAGAGTTAGTTCCGCTTCTAAGCGAGTCTGTCTCACTAAATCGGGCATAAGGAAAGTTCTAGTTAATGGCGCTTTACTGATCTGAACATTGATTTTGCTACCTTTTTCGACTTCTTCACCAACCTCGGGACTTTGGCTAATGATCACACCAGGTAAATATTCTTCAGTCTCCACATATTCTCGCTCCCCAACTTCCAAGGCAGCTTTCTCTAGTTCAACTTGACCACTTCTAATATCTTTGCCCATCAGATCAGGTACCATAATCAAGTCTGGACCTTTAGAAAGAATAACTTTAACTGCACGTTTTTCTTTTACTAAGCGACCGGCATCTGGATTTTGGCTAATGATATAGCCCTTAGGCATTTCGCTATTATAAACTTCGTCATCAATTTCTAAACCCAATTTTTTTGTACCGAGCATTTTTTCTGCTGCATCCTGACTTAAGCCAGTAATACTTGGCACTTCAACCTCAGGTACATTTAAAAAAGCCGATACTTTCAAAAAGAGATATGCTGGCACTAATACCAACAAACCTATTAGAACTAATGTTACCGTTAATGTCTTTTTAGGAGAATCTTTATTGTCTTTTTTACTCATACTAGCGTTATCCCTTTCACTGCTGGCAAATGCTTTAGTATGAGAAAAGATCATGGTTGAATCGCTGTTGTTAGTCTTCTCACTATTTGCCAGATCACTATCTTTTGCTTTTACCTTAGTAAAAGCAGCTTTCTGAACTTTTGGGGTCAATTCGAGTGCTTTTTTTAACTGTTCTTCCATACTAGAAGCAGAATTAAAACGTTCTCTTGGATCCTTAGCTAGTGCTTTGTTCACAATATCAATTACTGATTTAGGCAAATCTGGTCTTTTTTCTACTAGTGGTGGAATTTCTGCTTGCGCATGTTGGTAAGCTATACCTACCGGAGTATCAGCATCAAAAGGGACCTTACCACTAAGCATTTCATAAAGAACGATACCTAAAGAATAGATATCTGATGCTTTGGTAACTTCTTTTCCAGTGGCTTGTTCGGGAGAAAAATAATGTACTGAACCTAAAACCACACCTGTCCTAGTAATAGACGCTGCACTAATCGCTCTAGCTATACCAAAATCCATCACTTTAACCCGATAATCATTTGTAATCATTATATTATGGGGTTTAATATCCCTATGGACAATTAGGTTATTATGGGCATGTTGTAAAGCAGAACTGATCTGGATAGCAATTTTTAAGCTTAGATCTACGGGTAACATACCTTCGCTTTTAATTAAATCCTTAAGACTAATTCCTTCCACATATTCCATAACTATATAATAAGTATTACCAGTTTGTCCTACATCATATATGTTAACTATATTCGGGTGGCAAAGTTTGGCTGAGGATTTAGCTTCCCTTTGAAATCTCTCTACAAACTCCTGATCCGAAGAGTATTCAGGACGAAGAACTTTTATAGCTACTGGTCTGTCTAAAAGACGATCTTCGGCTAAATAGACTAAAGCCATGCCACCTTCGCCAATGAGTTTCTTTATTTCATATCGATTTCCTAAGCTCTCTCCAATCAAGAGGATCACTCCTTCTAGACCTCACCAATAACTACGGTAATATTATCTCTGCCACCCTTAGCTAAGGCAACATCAATTAGTTTATCTGCTAGTTCGGTTAACCCCAAACCACTTTTTAAAATCTCCTCAATATCATTACGGGGTACATCAGTAAATAAACCATCACTAGCAACTAATAATCGATCTCCTTTAAGGAGATCAATTACATTTTGATCAACCTCAACTTCCTTATCTATACCCAAAACCCTGAGTAAAATATTGCGCTGAGGATGTTTTTCAGCTTCCTCCAAAGATATTGTTCCCATCGCTACTAATTGATTGACATATGAATGATCTTCTGTGAGTTGAGTTACTTCTGTATTTCGAATCAGATAGCCTCTACTGTCACCAACGTGTGCTAGATAGGCTTTATTGCTATCTACAACAATTGTTGTTAGAGTTGTCCCCATGCCTTCTTGTTCTTTATTGTTTTTACCATTTTCAAAAATAAGCTGATTAGCCTTTTGGAACGCTTGATTCAATAAATTTAACATTTTGTCACTATAACTAAGATCGTTAATAACATCAATGGCAATTTGTGCAGCTACTTCACCAGCAAGATGTCCACCCATGCCATCTGCTACAGCTAAAAGATTCTCTGTAGCAATAAAACGGTCTTCATTAACTTTACGTACTAATCCTTTTTCACTTTTAGCTACAACCTGCACCTCATCCACCAGCCTTTTAATCTAACACTTTTCTTTTTAGCTGACCACAGGCTGCATCGATATCCGCACCCCTTGAACGTCTTACTGTAACATTTAGCTTACCTTGCAGCAGCCTTGCAAACTCTTCAGCATCCTTAAAACTCGCTCCTTGGCCTATCAAAGGATTAACCGGGATGACATTTACATGGACAAGCTTATTTTTTAATAGAGCTACTAGCAAAGCAGCATTCATTTCACCGTCATTAAAATTAGGTATTACAGTATATTCAAAAGTAACTCTTCTATTAGTTACCCTTATATATTCCTCTACCGCTTGTATTAACTCCTTTAGGGGAAATCTTCTATTTATGGGCATAATCTGGGACCGCAATTCGTCTGAAGGAGCATGTAATGAAATAGACAAGTTAATCTGCCAAGGTTCTTTGGCTAAAGCGAGTATACCTGGAACAATACCACAAGTTGATACTGTCAAGTGTCTAGCGCCTAGATTAAAGCAGTCCGGATCGTTGATTATATTTATTGCTTTTTTAAAATTATCCCAATTATGGAAAGGTTCTCCCTGACCCATAGCAACAGCATTGGTAACTGGTAATCCTTTTATATGACGCCAAAAATATAATTGTCCAACAATTTCTCCAGCAGTTAAATTACGGCTAAAACCACTTTGGCCAGTAGCACAAAATGAGCAACCCATTGTACAACCAACCTGTGACGAAAAACACACAGTAGCTCTATCGTTTTCTGGTATATAAACACTTTCTACCAGCTCACCATCGCTAAGTTCTAGAAGTACTTTCATAGTCCCATCTAAAGACTTTTGTATCAGTTTTTCTTTTAAGGGTAAAATATTGAGACCTAGAGCTCCTTTAGTCTTTAAATCATCTGGTAAGTTACTCATTTTTTCGTTATTCAGAACACCTTTTTTATATACCCAATCAAGAAGCTGCTTACCACGGAACTTCTTCTGATTGTGTTCGACCATATACTCTTCGAGCTCTTTTTTGGTGAGACTAAATAAATCCAACTGTCTACCCCCTAGAGGTGATCAAATGAGACCCAATAAAACTTATTTTATCACATCTTACATGGAGTTTTTACTATTAGAAGGCCTAAGATGTGAAGAAACTTATGTTGGCGATGCCAGCCGATTTCTCCGTTTCTTGCTGGAAAATACCACGACTGAAGTAATCAGCGAGTTTATTGAGAAATCCGGAAATACGCCGGCTTCTCGCCGGCGCATTTCCTCATCTATTAATCGTTTCCTAAAGTTCGCTCAGAATGACTTACAGATTGCGAATCCTCAGTTAATAGTTTATACCAAAGATCAGGAAGCTTAGTCACTGAACCTGCTCCCATAGTAAGAATTAAGGCGCCTTCTGGTACTTTTTCAACGAGAATTTTAGCACCTTCTTCTAATGTTTCGGCATAATAAGCTGTTTTTCCTAGTTTCTCAACTTCGCGAGCTAAATTTTGGCTATTAATGCCTTCTATTGGTTCCTCAGGTGGAGGAGCATAGATGCCTAACACTAGTGTTTTATCTGCAGAAGCTAGAGCTTTAGGGAAATCCTGCCACAAAATTTTTGTCCTATTGTATCGATGTGGTTGGAATGCTAGCCAGATTTCCTTATCGGGATATCTATGTCTAGCAGCATCTACAGTTGCTTTGATCTCTGTAGGATGATGCCCATAATCATCTATAACTAAAATACCCTTCTCTTCGTAGCGCTTTTCGAAACGCCTACCTGTACCGACAAATTCACTTAAAGCAGCTTTCACTAAATTAGGGTCGAGATTTAGTTCTTGAGCAATGCCAATTGCTATTAGAGCATTAGCTACATTGTGTTTGCCGGCAAGCTTAATTTGATATTGACCTAATTCTTGGCCCTTCATAGCTACTTTAAAGGAGGTTACTTCACCTTCTTTAATATCATAAGCTTGTAGATCCCCTGCCTTGACACCATAGGTAAGTACCTTACAATTAGCAAACTTAGCTAAACTTTCTGTTTGCGGGTCATCTGCACATAAAAGTGCTAATTGTTTGATATTAGAGACAAACTCGGCATAGGCTTGTTGGAGTTTTTCAACGCTTAGCTGGTAGTTCTCTAAATGATCAGGATCTACACTAGAAACTGAGCCAATTTCTGGATAATAGCGAAGAAAGCTTCCATCACTTTCATCGCTTTCAGCTACGACAATATCGCTTAAACCAATCCGACAATTGCCATCTAACTGTGGTACATAACCTGCGATAACAGCAGTAGGGTCTGCACCTGCTCGAATTAGCATATACGACACTAAAGCACTTGTCGTAGTTTTTCCATGTGAACCGGCAATAGCAATGCCATAACCATTATTCAAGATTTCCGCAAGGTTTTCTGAGCGATGCATCTCTTTAATGCCATTTTCTCTTGCATAAACTCGCTCAGGATTATCTATTTTGATCGCTGTCGAATAGACAACAACATCCGGATTTTTAACATTTTCTTTTTTATGGCCAATAGTTATTTCAGCACCCAAGATTCGCAAATGTTCTACTACAGCATTCTCAGCTATATCAGACCCTGTAACCTTGTGTCCTTTGGCAAGCATTATAGCGGCTAAAGCGCTCATGCCTGCTCCACCTATACCAACATAATGATACCACATAGTGTCACCTCGTAATAAGCCCGCTTAGCCGGGCTTTTTTATTCTTTAGTATTTAGTTTAAATAGTATTTCCTTGAGTTTTATTTGAGCTTTGCCATATGCTTCCCAATCAGGACCATTTTGCATAGCTATTTCCGCTTCTAAATAAGCTTCCCAAGCTTGTGCTGCTAAAGAGTCTTTGGTCTCTTCTTCTCGAGCTATACTTTCACTAGCTAATGATTTCTCTCTTTTTTGGTTCTGGCGCAGATTAGCAAGCGCTTCGACAAAAGTTGGACCGTAAGCTAAGTCATTACCATCAGACAAAACCACTAATCTAATCTCTGGAATCTGACCTTGATCTGCTTGGAGATAGATTGGTTCTACATATAAAAGGCTATCGTTTAGAGGCAATACTAAGTGGTTACCTCTTTGGACTGAAGAACCTTGCTGATTCCATAGACTAAGTAGTTTTGAGATTTCTGGATCTTGATTGATTCTAGCCTCGATCTGCATTGGACCAAAGATAATTCGATCCTTGGGAAAACGGTAAAGAACCAACTGGCCATAATTATCAGGATCGCTTCTACCAGCTAACCAGGAAACCATATTATGTTTTTTCTTCGGTGTAAATGGTAACATTAGCACAAACTCAGCTTGTTTTTCACCAGGGAAACGAACCATAGAATAGTATGGCTCCATATAAACAGTTGCTCCTTGATACATTTCCTCAGGAAACTCCCAAATATCCTCTTTATTAAAAAATACTTCTGGATTAGTCATGTGGTAAGTCTGTAGGATCTTTGCTTGCGCTAAAAACAACTGCTCAGGGTACCTTAAGTGCGGTACTAAGAAATCAGGAAAGCTTTCACGATCTTTAATTAAAGTGGGGAAAACTTTCTGATACGCTTTACCAATAGGATCACTATTATCGTATAAATAAACGTTAACTTCACCTGTATAGGCATCAATAATAATCTTAAACGAACCACGGATGTAGTTACCTACACCAGCAATTGGTTGCGAATAGGGAAAACGATCGCTCACAGTATAAGCATCCATCAACCAGTATATGCGACCGTTCTCAATTACTGCATAAGGATCGGGATCTAATCGTAAAAAAGGCGCTAGTTTTTCTACTCGTTGTTTAATATTACGGTAATACATGATCTTCGCTTGGGAGCCAATATCAGTACTAAAAATAAATTTGGAAGAACGAAACCGCAGAGCGAAAAGTACTTTCTGCCAAATGCTTCCCATCTTAATACCGCCTTCACCAGTATAACTAGTGAAAGTATTATTCTCACCACTCGGAAAATCAAGCTCTTTTTGTTTAGTATGCACAATTACATAGTCGTTCGTTTTTTCACCAAAATAAATCTCCGGTCGTGTTAAATTAATACTTCCTTTAGGTGGTAAATCGCGTAGCCAAAGATTAGGCAAGCCTTGATCAGTAGTTTCATGGATACTACTAACAACCATGCCATACCCATGCGTAAAAACAAGATGCCTATTAATCCAAGTGTTGGCACTTTCTGCTAAACGAGTAGGAGACACTTCTCTCACTGCCACAGCAACCTGTTTTAACTTCCCGTCTATCAGATAACGATCGATATCGATCTCACCGATTTGGTAGTAATAACGTAACTCTTGTAACTGAGCAAAAGATTTTTCTAAAGCTCGCCAATCCCACAGGCGTACATTTTCTAAGACAGTAGTATTATCTTCCCAATCGTCTAAGGAAATTGATGTAGCCGGTTCAAATTGGCTAGCAGAAATTTTATTTAAACCAAAAGCATAACGGGTAAATTTTATATTGTTTTCAATATACGGTTTTTCCTTGGATAGTTCATTAGGTTCTACGACATACGCTTGCATCAAAGGAGAGACAAATTGACTCAAAATCCCTAGACCCATAAAAGCAAGTATAGTTAAAACTGTGAGTCGATAAGTTCCTTTGAAAAAATCGATAGTGATAGCAAGTAAAGTAACTATACTAAGAACTTGCATCAGTCGATAAACAATTAACCGTCCATAGATATCACTATAGCCAGCTCCATATACCACTCCAGAAGGTGATTCTAAAAGCTTATAACCTGATAATTGCCACCCAAAGAGGCTTAGTAAAGTTCCTAAAAGAATTAAAATAAGAATATGAGTTCTCGCTTCCTTACTCATAACTAAATGCCGGTTATAAAGCTTGATAGAACCTGTGATTAAGTAGGTTATCAGTGAAACTAGACCTGTAATAATAACTACGCCTAGTGCAGTATGATACACACTTTCAACAAGTGGTATGGTAAAGATATAAAATGAGACATCCTGATGAAAAATTGGATCCTTCAGTCCAAAGGAATTGCGGCCTAAAAAGCCTATAACATCTTGCCAATTAATAAATAAATTGCTCACAAAAGCTAATGAAACTATGGTAGTGACTATTAAGATAAAAGGGCGCCAAACTTTACTAACCTCTTTACCATCACTTACTATCTGCGTTTGCCAAGTTTTAAAAAGATAAAGCCAATTAATACTTAAAAATAACCAAATAACACTATATGCAACTAAACTAGGTAAGATCTTTACCAATAGGAGTTTTTTTAAGACATCCAAATAACCTAAATTTTCAAACCACATTATTTCCGTAAAAAAATCAGCACCCCAATAGACTAGAAAACCTATTAAAACAAACGCGAAAATTAGCCAACCCCAAAACTTCTTCATGGGTAGCCCTCCTCTTATATAGATAGATACTGCGTTTGTTAGCATTATTGCTTAGATATTGTAGTTAACTTTGATTATAACTTTCCTTACATTGCCAGCTAAGCCAAAAGTAACCATTTCTCTCCTTAAATTTGGGATCCCAAACTTGAGGAGCACCAAATTAAAATCAATCTTGCTGACCTGGTATCTATATAACCATTACTATTCTTCAGCTTGTTTTAACAATTTTTCCATTTCCGGCAAGGTAAAAAGGTATTTCTCGTTGCAAAAGCGACAGACGGTCTCCACAGTTTCCCCTTTTTCTATTAAATCAGTTAATTCATCATGTCCTAAACTAACCAACCCTCTAGCAAAACGGTCTTTAGAACAGTCACATTTAAAACTAACTGGTCTCCGTTCTAATTCTATCCATTGAGGGAAAAGTGTATCTAACAACGATTCAGGTGTTTCTCCCTGATCGAAACGATGGCTAATCGAACCTAGCTTGGTAAGGCTTTCTTCAACAACAGAGATATCTTCATCAGTTGCCCCTGGCATAACTTGCACTAAAAGTCCGCCTGCTGAACGTACTGAACCATTTCCATCTACTAAAACCCCTAAACCAACAGCAGAAGGAATTTGTTCTGATGAGTGCAGATAATAGGCTATATCATCACCAATTTCGCCAGTTTGGATAGGTACAGTGCCGCGGTAGGGCTCGCTACCATCTTTTTCGCGGATTATATAGAGCATACCAGCACCAACACCACCACCGACATCAAGCTTTCCTAATTTGTTTAGGGGTAATTCAGCTTCAGGATTTTCACAATAGCCACGAACGTGCACTCCATTATCAGCTAAGGCTAGAATTGGCGAAAGTGGGCCATCTCCTCTAAACTGCAATAAAATACGTTCAGTATCTGACTTGAACGAACTCGCTAGTAAACTAGCACCAAGTAAAGCTCGTCCTAAAGCAGCTGAAGCTGTATGAGAAAGATTATGTTTTTGCCTAGCTTTGTTCACAGTATCTTTGCCTGAAATTGCTACTAGGCGGAACTTACCATAAGCCATGCCAATTACCAAATAATCCATACAATCACCATCGTTTCGTAATTTCGATATTGCCACTTAGATCCACTTTAATCTCGCGTGGATTATCTTTGAATTGTATCCTTTTGCCATTTACATACAACTCTACGACTTGGGGTTTTCCAAGGCTAATTATTAAAGGTTCTTGTGAGTTATAATTAAACTCTTCTCCCGACCTTAAAAGGCTATCTTCTATAACTTCTTGGGTGTTCGCAACTTGGAACCAACAGTCCCCTTTTGCCTTAACTAGAATATCGACCTTCCCAATTATTTTCTCAGTACTACTCTCTAGAGTATCCACTTCAGATGGAACTTGTGCCAAAAGATCACTATCAATTACAGGATCTTCTTCTGTAGCCACTATATCTAGATTAGTATTGGTATTTTCAGCTTCTATTTGTTGTTCGTTTTCTACGTTGTTATTATTAGGCTGACTTAGGGACAAAGCTAAATATATAGCCCCAGCAATAATTAACAAAACAACTACTATTAAACCAATTAAAATAGGTTTTTTATTTACCGGTGCTTTACCTTTTGAAGCAACTGTTTCTTGTAAAGTACCATCCCATTTTGTCTTAATAGGTAAAATCTCTGTCTCACCTTGGGACATAATTTCTTTTACCCTATTTTCATACTTAACTATTACCTCGGCTTCCTCTAGTCCTATTGCTTTAGCATAGCTTCTTATATAAGTCCGACAATAAAACTCACCAGGTAATTTATTGAACTCGCCATTTTCTATAGCTTGCAAATAGGTGAGGCGAATTCTCGTTTCTTGTTCAATTTGCTCAAGTGTAAAGCCTTTAGCTTCGCGTTCCGTCTTGAGATAATTACCAAATTCCTGCATTCTCTCCCCGCCTTTCCCCTTAATAACCTTTGAGAATCTCTTCTAGTTCTGCACTTGTCACTAATACATCTCTTGGTTTGCTACCTTGATATGAACCAACAATGCCTAAAGTTTCCATAATATCAATTAGTCTAGCTGCTCTTGTATAGCCTATACGTAGATGCCTCTGTAAGAAAGAAGCTGACGCTCTTTCATTATCGACAACGATCTTAGCAGCTTGTGGCAATAGTTCATCTTTAGCATCAGCAGCTTTAGCTGCAGCTTCTGCTTCCACCTTTAAATCCACATAATCTGGTCCGCCTTGTTCTCGCCAGTAGTTAACTAGTCTCTCAACTTCTCGATCGGAAATAAAAGCTCCTTGTAGACGAGCAGGTTTAGGTATACCTATAGGGTAAAAAAGCATATCACCTTTTCCTAATAACCTCTCTGCTCCTCTAGTGTCCAAAATAATACTTGAATCAGTACCACTAGCAACTGCAAAAGCAATTCTAGAAGGAATATTAGCTTTAATTAAGCCTGTAACAACATCGGTAGAAGGTCTCTGGGTTGCGACAATTAAATGCATCCCTGCTGCTCTAGCTTTTTGTGCTAAGCGACAGATCGCTTCTTCAACTTCAGCAGATGCTACCATCATCAGGTCTGCTAATTCATCAATAATAATTATTATATACGGTAATACTTCTTTACCATCGTGTAAAGCCTTTTCATTATAACTAGATAAATCTCTAACTCTTGCTTCTTCAAATGCTAAATAACGTTCTTCCATCTCCATAACAGCCCATCTTAAAGCCTTAGCAGCTTCTTTAGGGTCAGTAACCACAGGAGTAAGAAGATGAGGAACTCCCTCATAAAGAGCTAATTCAACTCGTTTGGGATCAATTAACAATAGACGTAATTCTTCAGGTGAAGCTTTAAGAAGAAGGCTAGCTAGGATGCTGTTGATACAAACACTCTTTCCCGAACCTGTTGATCCAGCTATTAATAGATGAATTAATTTTTTCATGTCAGCAACAACACTTTGTCCAGCAATATCTTTACCAACGCCAATCAAAAGTGGTGACGATCCATCTGTAAAACGATTTACGGCAAGGACTTCTTTTAAATAAACTGTACCAGGAGTCTCATGAGGTACTTCAATCCCTACGGCTCTTTTCCCCGGGATCGGGGCTTCGATACGCACACTTGGTGCGGCTAAAGCTAAAGCTAAGTCATCGGCAAGGTTTTCGATTTGCTTAACCTTTACCCCTGTTCCCGGAATCACTTCATAGCGAGTAAGTGTTGGTCCACAAACATAACCTGCAATTGAAGCCTCAACCCCAAAACTAGCTAAAGTTTCTGCTAATAGATTTGATCTGTCTTCTTGATGTTCTTGTCCATTTTTCTTAGGTTCATTTAACAGATCAAGTGTTGGTCTAGTACCCGGCACATTTTTAGCCTTGCCACTTGTCTCTGGACTTACAGCTTGAGATAAATCAGGAAGGGTTATGTTACCAGAGGCAGTTCCTTCTTGTTTTTTACCTAAAGTTTCTGCTTCTATTCTCTTTTTAACTGGTTTAGCTTTCTTTTTACTACTTCGGGGTTCTCTTTTTTTCTTAGAAGAAAATATCCATCTGATCCCTAAATAGATATGGTCTAGAAGAGGTCTTTGCCCAATACCTAATAAAGATATTAACCCAATTAAAGTAAGGAAAATAAACGAACCTCTTTTGCCAAAAGCCCACCAAAATGCACTGGTGAGAAAGGCTCCAACATAACCACCGCCTAAACCTTCACTCGCTAAGTATAAAGCTTGTTCCCAAGGAACTGTACCAATCTCAGCTTCTAATGGTAAAAAGAGATGAGCTCCAACTAAGAAGGTAATAAATAATAGAAGTATCGACTCTACCCGACCCCTAGGTTGCCGCCAATACTCTTTTAACAAACGAGAAAAGGCAATATAACATAGGATCACTGGAAAAATTCCAGCTAATGACCCGAAAGTGATAATCATTATTTTATTTACAGCCAAACCAAATTTACCATCGGGGGGATAAAAGATGTTCCACCACATAAAAATTGCTAAGCCTATTAAAATAATGCTAATTATTTCCTCTTTTAAACCTATGAAAATACTGTTTTTCTTTTTCTTGCGACGGGAAACTGCCATCTTTTTCACCTCTCTGACCCTAATTATTTCTCCACCACTTAGTAGTTGTCCTTTGATTTAATGCAAAAGAAAAACGGGACTACCGCCCCGTTTATGCTTCAATCTTGCCAATTCTTATTTCATCATCTAACACAGGCTCAACAATGTTTACCGCATGGTCGCCAATACGTTCTAGGTTGTTTAACATCTCCACAAAAACGATTCCGGTAAAGGGAGAACAAGCACCAGCGTTAAGTCTCTTCAAATGAGCCTTTCTCAAACTATTTTCTGTCTCATCAATCTGCTTTTCGACAGCGATGACTTCTCTTGCTAAATTGCGATCATCAGTACGTAAAGCATCTATTGCCCGGGAGAATTGGTTCTCAACCACTTTGAAATAGGCTCGTAAGTCGTCTGAAGCCATATCGGAAAAGTTTATATTCTCGCTAAGTGCATTTTCTGCAAATTGGGCAAGGTTATTAGCGTGATCAGCAATTCTTTCAATGTCATTGACTATATGCATTAAGCCAGCCATCCTTGTGGACTGAGGCTTTGTTAATGAGCTTTGCGAAAGCAGAGTAGAGAGGTATTCCACAACTTCTCTTTGAATATGGTCGACGACATCTTCCTTAGCAAAGGTATCTTCAATACGCTTACGATTGCGTTCAAAAAAACCTGCTTCAGCATCTTCAACCATTTCATGAGCAATGTGTGCCATTCGGATTAATTCCTTTGTTGCTAAAGAAAGAGCAACCGATGGTGTATTAAGCATTCTCTTATCCAGATAAGCAGGAGCCTTTTGTGGTAAGGTATCCTTACCAGGAACAAGCACATTAACAGCTTTTTCCATAAAAGGAACAAATCCGACCCACAGCAGGGTATTCGCAAGGTTGAAAGCAGTATGGGCATTAGCCACTAAATGGCCGAAATCTTGAGTTACACTAATTGAATGAACAATCCTGGTAAACCAAGGCAATACTAACATGGCAACTAGAGTGCCCACTACATTAAAAAGCAAGTGGGCCATAGCAGCTTTCCTCGCATTTCTTGATGTACCAATCGATGCTAAAATAGCAGTAATACAAGTACCGATATTAGCACCAAGAATAATTGGTATAGCTGCATCGAAATTTATTAATCCTTGAGATCCTAAAGCGATTAATAAACCTGTGGTTGCTGAAGATGATTGTATAACCATGGTCACAGCAATACCGATTAACAAAGCTTCTATTGGTGAACTAGAAAAGCTTAAAAATAGATTCGCAATTTTAGGACTTGTTTTTAGGACACTCATGGAATTTCCCATGGTGCTCATGCCTAAAAACAATAAACCAAAACCTAGTATAGTTTGTCCAATATAGCGAAAGGTCTTATTACGAGAAACCATGGTTATTAGAAAGCCAATACCAATAGCTGGTAAAGCCCATTCACTAAGGTTAATTGCAATAAGCCAAGCTGTGATTGTTGTACCAATGTTAGCTCCCATTATTACACCGATTGCTTGTTGTAATGTCATTAGTCCTGCATTAACAAAACCAACTACCATAACTGTCGTAGCAGAACTTGACTGAATAATCGCCGTAACCACTGCACCTACTAAAATGGCTAAAAAGACATTCCCAGTTAGGACTTCTAGGATGCGGCGCATGCGATCTCCAGCAGCCTTTTGCATGCCTTCTCCCATTATTTTCATTCCATAGAGAAAAAGGCCCAGACCGCCAATTAAACCAAATGTTATCTCTTTGACCACAAATCACTGGCCATTTGGCCAGATTTCACCTCCTTGACTATGTAGACAGTCAAATTTTTAACTATCTTCACAACAATTCTGTTTTACTAGTACTAAATCCTTCTACCTACTAAAGATAACTGTCTTAGAGCAGTTTTATCCCGACGATATGAGTGATAGTTTGGACTACAAATGGTGCAGATCTGACTCTGGAAAACCTCTACCCCAACAGCTTTTAATATTATCTCATTAAAGGTAGTAAGATCAAGAAAAAATTTCTTGTTATTTTTACGAATTACCTTATCTACATATAAAGACCACTTATTTTCGAACTTTACCAACAGATCTTGGCCAACCTCATAACAACAAGAGTTAGCTGCCGGCCCAATAGCAGCCAGTATTTGTTTGCCACTAGCTTCTCTTAGTTTTTCTGCCGCAATGACTGCAATCCCAGCTAAAGATCCTGGCCAACCTGCATGAACTATAGCTGTATGCTCACCACTAATATCGGTTAGAACTATAGGCAAACAATCCGCAGTAAACACTGCCCCTAAATTATTTCCTGTAATAATTAAACCGTCACCTTCACCTTTATTGCCTCCTGTTGAAGTCGTTATTATTGTAGAGCTATGAACTTGATTTACATAAGCTATTTCTCTACCCAAAGTTTGCTCTAGAGAATTAATAAATTTGCGGTCTCTTGCTTGTCCCGAATAAGCAGTACTAAAAAGCGTGAAGGCAGGGAATCCAGTAAAGGTGCCAAAAGGAACATTATTGATTAATTTTAACTGATAATAGATCTTGTCCATAGTTTATTAGCCCCTCTTAGCGAGGCTGCTCCTCCTTTGCGGGGCTTAATTAAAAACTACTAATCCCCGGTGTTTTATCTACTAAGATAACGTCTTTACCAATCACTTTTATCTTCGTCCAGGGTACTACGACATCCTCTTTCCTTTTTAATATCCCCCACAAGCTACCTGCGCCAGGAACAACTAAAGCTGTTATTTGCCCAGTCTCTAAATTTAACTCTAAATCGACTATTTCACCTAATTTAATACCTGTTGTTGCATCAACAACCTCTTTTTTCTTAAGCTCACCAAAGCGGGTCCCCATCCGAAGCACCTCCCCCTTTAGTTTATGCAACTAAGGATTAACTGCTACAAAAAAAACCGCCTCAGGACCAAGGCCAGAGGCGGAATTGTTGTAGAAATGCTAACACAGCATCAAGAGAAGGTGGTAAGGGTTCTTTTTTATTCTCAGCAATTTTGAAGCGAAACTTTACTGGTGGCCCACCTTTTGTATCGACTATTTCAATAGCATTTTCTCCTGCTTCTAAGCTACATAGAAGTGGGAATAGAACACACCACCAGTTTTTACCCTCACCTTTACCAATAATCACTCTCAGTGATAAATATTCGCCAGCGGGAAGTTTATATGAACCATAAACTTTCTCCGGATACTTTTCACGACCTAATTCAATAGTCACTTCGTACTCTTCATTAATAGCTTTATGGGCACTGGTTTTTAGTTTATCCTCATTCTCAGCAATGATCTTTAAAGCAGTCTCTAGATCTGTAACACCCGCAAGTAGAGAATTAATTTCAATTAGTATTTCATCTCTTGCTTGTAATTTAAGCATTTGATCTTGGAGCGAATCGGAATTAGCTAAGACGTGTAATCTTAAAAATTCCTGCGTATCGTTAGAACTACCCATTAAAAAGAGAGGCAACAAGAAAAGTGCCATCACAATTAAAGTCGCTTTCTCTAGCTTTTTTTTCATAGATTCGTTACCTCCCCTTCTGAGTAATGTTGTCTTAACTCACTTAAAGCAGCTTTTTCTAGCCTAGATACTTGAGCTTGCGAAATACCAATTTCTTCTGCTACTTCCATTTGCGTACGACCTTCAAAAAAACGCATACTCAAAATCCGTTGCTCTCTTTCCTCTAAGCTATCAATAGCTTCTCTAAGAGATATCTCTTCTATCCAAACACTATCACTTGTTTTTTCATCATCGATCTGATCCATAACAAAGATAGGATCACCACCATCATGATATATCGGTTCAAAAAGGGAGATCGGCTCTTGGATGGCATCTAGGGCAAAGACAATCTCTTCTCTATCTATACCTAATGAACGAGCAATTTCATCTATAGTTGGTTCTGTTCCTTTTTCTGTAGCTAGTTTATCTCTAATTTGCAAAGCTTTGTAGGCAATATCACGTAAAGAACGACTAACTCGAATGGGATTATTATCTCTTAAATAACGTCTAATTTCGCCTATGATCATGGGAACAGCATAAGTAGAAAAACGTACATTCTGGCTGAGATCGAAGTTGTCTATGGCTTTCATTAAACCAATGCAACCTACTTGAAAAAGGTCATCGACATTTTCGCCTCGGTTATTAAATCGCTGAATAACGCTAAGAACCAGCCTTAAGTTCCCTTGGACTAACTCTTCTCTTGCTTCCATATCACCTTGGTGAACCTTGGCTAATAGTTTCTTCATACGTTCACCTTTAATAACTGGCAATTCAGCTGTATTGACTCCACATATCTCAACTTTATTTAACATCTTCATCCCTCCTAACAACCATCTCAATAAAGAGTATGGGTGCCAAAGGCAGAAGATATACCCGGTAAAGAAGATAAAAAACAAGGTTCCAAAAAGGAACCTTGTTTTTAATCAAATCTTTTCAATTCGCGGCGGAGTTTTTTCATAATTCTTTTTTCTAACCGGGAAATATAGGATTGGGAGATACCCATTTTATCCGCAACCTCTTTTTGGGTTAATTCCCTGCCAGAACCTAATCCATAACGGAGATTAACAATTTCTTGCTCTCGTGGCTCTAGTTTGGTTAGAGCAGCTTTGAGTAGATCTTTTTCGGTCTCTTCTTCTAAAACTTGATAAACCCCATCACCTTCTGTAGCTGGTATCACATCTAACCAGGAAAGCTCGTTGCCATCCCAATCTGTATTTAAGGGATCATCTAGATACACTTCCTTAGCTCTTTGATGACGCCTTAAAAACATAAGAATTTCATTTTCAATACAACGGGAAGCATAAGTAGCTAATTTAATATTTTTACCTAAATCGAAAGTATTAACAGCTTTAATTAAACCGATTGTACCAATTGAGACCAGATCTTCGATACCTACACCAGTGTTTTCAAACTTCCTAGCTATATAAACTACTAACCGTAAATTTCTCTCAATTAAGGTACATTTTGCATTATTTTCCCCTAACTGCAGCTTCTTAAGAAGTAATCGTTCTTCTTCTGGTAACAATGGAGGTGGTAAAACCTCACTAGAACCAACATAATAGACAGAACGGCGTCTTCTTAAAAAACGACTTAACCAAAGTTTAAACTTTAAGAGACTCAAATTCTCTCTTAATTTACGCCAGTTCACGCTGTTCACCTCCACTTGTACTCAATAATAGGGCAGGATGAATCAGCGCTTGGTAATCACCTCTATGACTTAAAGAGCTTGCTTCTAGACCTATGATTACTCCAGGTAGCTTCACCTGTTTACCTTTATGTTTTAAATAGACAGTATCAGGCCTTAAACCAGCCAAGACACCACTTTCTTTACCTACTGAGCGAAAAGGTACCAGGACTAATCTGCGACTCCAATAATCAAAACCAGCAGCATCGCTGATTATGTTCATGTGTTCAAGCGATTCCATTACTTCTGTTGGCACTAATCCTTTCAACACTTTCTTTTCCACAATAATAACTCGCTTACCACTAACTGGTTCTATAAGCTCGTTACCACTATCGATAAGAGCTCTTATAATTTGCCTTTTGTTATCGATTTCAACTATTAATGCTACTTGGCCAAAGCTCTCCCAAAAGCGTTCGTGTAAAAGGCCCCAACCTACCTCTGCCACAATTAAAACTGCTACATGAGGCCCTAAAAGCACCCAAATTCTACTAACCTGCATCGAGCTTAACCAGTAACCAATTCCTCCAGCTAATAGTGCTAACAGGTAAACTAGTGGCAAAACTGCTTTTAGATCACTTTTATGGAAAGCTAAAAGTACCATAAAAGCGGGCATGAGAATAGAAACTAGTGCTAATACACCAGCGGGTATCAAGAAGTTGCCCTTAGATACTAACAAAAATCCTAGATAATAAAGACTACCTAAAATAGCACCAAAAAAAAGCCCACCGGGACGCGGCTCTCGGTTAGCTATCTCTCCTCCAGCCCAGAGAATAAGATAGTCTCGCCAAAACTCCGCAGCCAGGCAGGCTACCAGTAGATCTACATAGACTACATAGGACATGCCCTGCCACCATCCCTTCTTATTCAGATAGTTACAGGGGCAGGTAAAATTTCCTGCAAAACAGAAAGATAATGTTTTTAGCTATTCCTTGGTTTTCTTAAAAATACAGGAATATCAACATCATGACCAGTTGAGAAAGGTTTAATTTCTTCTTTAGTTGGAGCAGCTTCTGAAGTTGCATTTTCTTTCACCTGATCAAAGCCTGTAGCAATAACAGTAATATGAACTTCATCTTTTAAGGATTCATCAATTACTGCACCAAAAATGATATTAGCATCCATATCCGCTGACTCGGAAATAACTTTTGCAGCTTCCGTAATCTCAAGAATCCTAATATCTGGTGAACCAGTTATACTAAGGAGAATTCCCTTAGCTCCATTGATGCTTGTCTCAAGTAAAGGCGAAGATATTGCTTGTTTTGCAGCTAGAATAGCTTTATCTTCCCCAGAGGCTTTACCAATTCCCATAATAGCAGTACCAGCTGAAGACATAATTGTCTTGACATCGGCAAAGTCAAGGTTAATTACTCCTGGAACCGCAATTAAATCAGAAATACCTTGTACACCTTGGCGCAAGACATCGTCAGCGATTTTAAAAGCATCAATCAAGGTAGTATTTTTTTCGGCAATATTAAGTAATTTATCATTAGGTATAACAATAAGAGTATCTACTTTTTCCTTTAGACTTTCTAAGCCTATTTCAGCTTGACGCATACGTTTATTGCCTTCAAAGAAAAATGGCTTAGTTACAACCCCTACAGTAAGGGCACCAGCTTCTTTAGCAACCTCAGCTACAATTGGAGCTGCTCCAGTGCCTGTCCCACCGCCCATTCCCGCAGCAATAAATACCATGTCTGCACCTTCTAAAATCTGGTAAATATCATCACGATTTTCTTCAGCTGCGTGCTTGCCTATATCAGGATTAGAACCGGCGCCAAGACCACGGGTAAGTTTGTCACCTAACTGTAACTTTATTTCTGCTTTCGATAACAGTAGAGCTTGAGCATCAGTATTCATAACCACAAACTCTACACCTTTAACCTGAGCTTCGATCATTCTATTGACGGCATTACTTCCACCGCCACCTACACCTACAACTTTTATTTTGCCAACCTGTGTCTTATCCGGATCAAATTCTAACATCTTTTTCCCTCCTGACCTTACAGGCCACGTGCATATCCCTTCTGACTAAGATCGATATATTTATGCTGGCCACGCATGGTTATTTCCTTTATCTTTTGTCTAATTAGTTCTGGCTCCATATAATTCTTGCCTAAAAACACTTCACTTTTATTTTGCATCTTTAGTGTTACGCCAGAACTAGTACAAATAATCTCTGCTAATCCTAAATCAGATGTTGCTTCTACTATCTTTAGGTACCCAGTTATCTCGTGAGGTATTTTTTTACTGGGCAGATATGGAAACGATGCTAAGCCTTTTATAGTTGGTACTTGGCAATATTCCCCTACAGTTAAGATTGTACCATCAGAGGCAACCTGTAGCAATGCTCCATCCAAATCTATGTTAGCTATAGGTTTTAATTCTTCTAATTTAATAATAGCATAGGAAGGCTTTACAATGGTGATGGAGGCATCTTTAATAAGGTTATCTTCTAAGATATCTTCTTTCACCTGGTCTAAATCGACCCATAACAGGTCAAGCTGGCCAATGACCCGACGTATTTTCCCCTCATTGGCCAGTACATTGCCAACTATCTCTAACTTTTTCACTTGAAATATCCTTACCAAAATAGCAAACAAAGATATAGCCAAAACAATGTAGACCAAAGCACCTCTGCTTCTCGCCATGAACGCCCCTCCCTAAAACCCATCTGCTAACAAATTCTGCTATTATCGAGTTATTCCTCTTTTTTGTTAGTTGTGGCGTTCTACTTCTGCTCCAAGCATAACGAGCTTATCGCTAAAATTTTCGTAACCTCTGTCTAAATGTTCTAATTGTCCTACTCTTGACTCGCCAGTTGCTGACAGAGTAGCTAGAACCAAAGCTGCTCCACCCCTTAAATCAGCTGCTTCCATCTTAGCTCCTTTAAGTTTGCGTACTCCTTTTACTATGGCACATTCGCCTTCGATAACAATATTTGCGCCCAATCTAATTAATTCATGGACATACTTAAACCGATCTGGAAAAACTGTTTCTGTTATCAAGCTAGTACCATCGGCTATAGTCAGTAATGCTACTATCTGTGGTTGTAGATCAGTCGGAAACCCAGGATATGGCATTGTTCTGATCCTGATTGCTGAAGGTTTATTACTATTTTTTACTTCAATATAATTAGTACCAATATTGATTTCACTACCTGATTCATGAAGTTTGTATAAAAGAGCCTCGTTATGATCCGCTCTTGCTCCATAAACTTTAACCGAACCACCTGTAATGGCTCCAGCTAATAAAAAAGTACCTACTTCTATTCGATCAGCTAAAACTGAATACTCCGTACCTTTAAGTTTTTTAACACCTTCCACTACAATGGTATCGGTTCCAGCACCATGTATGTTAGCTCCCATTGCTGTAAGGAACCGTTGTAATTCAACTAATTCTGGTTCTTTAGCTGCATTTTCGATCGTAGTCCGCCCTTCTGCCATAACCGCTGCCATTAGTATGTTTTCCGTAGCACCAACAGAAGGAAAGTCTAGATAAATTCGATTTCCTTTGAGCCCTTTAGTATAAATATAGAGTACTCCACCCTGTTCTTTCTCTACAGTAGCCCCTAACGCTTCTAATCCTTTTAAATGCAAATCAATGGGCCTGGGACCAATAGCACAACCACCTGGGTAATATACATGTGCTTTATTAGTTCTAGCCAGTAAGGGACCTAAAATTAAGATTGATGCTCGCATCTCACGCATCAATTTTTCAGAGCCATAATAGTTTAGTTGTTGGTCATTATGCAGATACAAAGTTCCTGGTGCGAGCCACTTTGCTTCGGTACCCAAATCAGTCAACAAGGAAATCATCTTTTGAACATCGCTTAAATTAGGAACATTTTTGATAACACAAGGTTCTTTAGTTAATAAACTAGCAGCCATTAACTTAAGCACTGAGTTTTTAGCGCCAGATACCTTAACACTACCTATAAGAGGCTTACCACCATAAATTAAGAGCTCAGACAATACCATCTACCTCACCTTCAGAAGGCTTCATCACAGATTATGTGCTAAAGCCATTCTTGGTGATTAGAGACTTGCCTTAATCTGGTTAATAATAAGCTGGGTTGCTTCGGGATTACCTAGTGTCTTTGCTTGTAAAGCCATTGCTTTTCTTTTTTGGCCATTATTTAATAGATTCTCTAATTCTTGAGGCATTCTCCCGATATCGCTTTCGGGAATTAATATGCCTGCTTGTGCTTTCTCCCAGATCATGGCATTAAAAGTCTGATGGTTCTCTGCTGCAGTCGGTAACGGTACTAATATTAATGGTACACCTAAAACAGCAGCTTCACTGAGAAAAATAGCTCCTGCTCTACAAACTACAAGGTCACTGGCAGCTAAAATAGTCGCCATGTCTTTGATGTATGGGGTTATAAAGATATTAGATTCTAAAGAAACCGTATCGTTACCTAGAGCTAAAGCGAGATCTAGGAAAGCGCTCTTCTTAACTGCTGATAAGTGAGGAAAATCTAATTTGCCAGTATGATGAACAACAACTAGATCCTCTCTTTGAGCTAAACTTTTATATAGAGGTCTTATGGAATCATTAATCGCTCTAGCTCCTTGAGAGCCACCAGTAATTAGAAGTAAAGTTTTATCGCCTAATTTAAGTGCAGCTCTAGCTTCTTCTCTTTTGGCTTTAATAATATCTTCCCTCACTGGATTACCAGTAAAAATACATTTTTGTTCTGGTAAATACTTCTCTGCTCCCCGAGAGCCTAAAAAAATACGTCTAGCCCTGTTAGATAGCAGTCTAATGGTCATACCAGGATAACTATTTTGTTCCTGTAAAAACAAAGGAATCTTCAAAGAAGCAGCTGCTTTACCAACTGGCCCCGAGACATAACCACCAGTAACTACTACTAGATCTGGTTGAAACTTTTTCAATATCTTTTTAGCAGTAGTAGTTGCGCATATCGCCTTATAAATGGTTACAAAATTGCGCCAAGTTAATTGCCTTTTAAAGCCTTCTATATCTATTAGTTCATACTTTAATCCACTTTGAGGCAGAATATCTTTCTCAATTCCCTTATATCCACCAATATATAAAACTTCTCCACCTAAGGCTTTACCAATGGCTAAAGCAGGATAAATATGCCCTCCTGTGCCACCTCCAGCAACAACAACACGCATTGTGTTCTGCCTCCCTTTTAATTAGGTTACTGTTTATAGCGCGATATATTGAGTAATAGACCTACTGTAACCATTGAAATTACTAAAGAAGAACCACCGTAACTGAAAAATGGTAGTGTTAAACCAGTAACAGGTAATATCCCCGATACAACTCCTATATTTAAAAAAGCTTGTAAAGTGATCTGCATAGTTAATCCTACTGCCATAAGCGAGTAGAACCTATCTTCGGTTCTTAAAGCAATTAATAGACCTCGCCAAGCAAAAATGGTAAAGAGCATAACAATAGCAAACGTACCAATAAAACCAAGTTCTTCACCTACTATAGGAAAGATGAAGTCGGTATGGTTCTCTGGTAGATATAAAAACTTTTGCTTTGATTTTCCTAATCCAGCTCCTAGTAATCCGCCCGAACCTAAAGCATAGGTCGATTGAATTAACTGATACCCATCACCCAAAGGGTCCTTTTCATAGTCACGGAAAGCCATTAATCTTTCCCAGCGATATGGTTCTATATAGGCTAACAAAAAGATCGCTGCTATACCTAAAATCAGTAAAATGAAAAGGTGACTTCTTTTGGCTCCTGCAGCCATTAGCATAAAGTAACAGGTACCTAATAAAGCTACCGAAGTTCCTAGGTCAGGTTCGATTACAATTAATAAACCGACCATTCCCATTACCAAAAGAGCTGGAAGTAAACCTTTTAAGGTCTGTATCTTGTCTTTTATCCCGCTAAAATAATGGGCTAAAAAGATAATAAGTGCCAGTTTGGCTACCTCAGAAGGTTGTAGAGAAGCTGGGCCTAAATCGATCCAACGCCTGGATCCTTTAACTTCGTCAGCAACAAAGAGAACAATGATTAATAAACAGATGGAGAGAATTAAGATAAGCAAACTCATTTTTTTAATTATAGGTAAGGGAAAAACTAAGGCTGTAAACAAACCGACACAGCCAACAAGGCAAAAGATTATTTGCTTATTAAAGATATGGTAAGCATTGCCATGTTCCTGAAAAGAAATCACCGAACTAGCACTCATAAGTGACATTAAGCCAATAATAATCAAAAGGCTTGCTGTTAGAAGCAGCCAGAGGTCAATCTGCCCTTTGCGCTGCATATCATTTCACCTCACAAATTACCATAACCTTAAAAAAAGCACCAAGCCTAAACCTGCAAATAACAGAGCTATTAACCAAAAGCGAATAACAATCTTTGTCTCTGGCCAACCCACAAGTTCGAAATGATGATGAATAGGACTCATCTTAAAAATTCTCTTGCCCGTTTTTTTGAAATAAGTTACTTGGATCACAACCGAAAGTGTCTCCACTACAAACAAGCCACCGATAACCACAAGAAACAACTCAGTACCAGTTAGAATTGAAATCACACCTAAAGCTGCTCCTAAGGCTAATGAGCCTGTATCACCCATAAAGATCTGTGCAGGATAGGCATTAAACCACAAAAAGCCTAATAAGCTTGCAAATAACGCTAACGCAAAAGAAAATAGATCTGTTCTACCTGTCCTGTAAAGCAAGATAAGATAGGGTAATAGAGCTATTGCAGTAGAACCAGCTGAAAGGCCGTCTAAACCGTCGGTAATGTTTACAGCATTAGAGATCCAAACCAGAACAAAACAGGCAAATGGTACAAAAGCCCAGATAGGTAGCTCCCAAGCTCCACCCCAAGGTAAATAAATAAAAGTACCAATATGAGGTTCTTTAGCTGCCCAAAGGCCAATAATTAATCCCAAGGTTATTTGGAAGAACAGTTTCTGTCTCGCTTTTAAACCTAGATTGCGCTTTTTCTTAACAATAATAAAATCGTCTAAAAACCCAATCAGGCCATAACCTAGCGTAACGGCTAATGCCAAAAGCGCTTCATTGGACCGGTAAGCAAAAATCAACATACTTACTGTTAGACCAGTTAAAAACAAAATACCGCCCATGGTCGGGACACCACTTTTTTTCAAGTGTGTTGAAGGACCATCTGTCCTAACTGTCTGCCCATATTTTAGTTTGTGAAGTTCATCAATAAGTTTTGGCCCTAAAATAATTACAGTTACAAAAGACACTATCCCCGCAAATATACTGCTCGTCATTTTTTTAGTAGCTTCTTTCGCCCTTAAAGAAGCTTTCCTCCTTCAAATCCCAATTATCTTTACATCTATGTTTACAAAATTAGAACCTAAACCCTGGCTAAAATCATCTTTCTTTTTTCCTTACTCTTTGAGGTATTTTAATACTTGCTCCATTTCCATAGACCTTGACCCTTTAAGTAACAAAATGCCTTTACAACCAGAAACTTTATTAGCGATGGCTTCATGGGTTAGAAACAACTCCGTTTTAAGCCCAGCTTTTTCCGCTTCTACCTGGGCTCTTGCCATCTCCTCACCGAGAAGATAAATATTACCTAACCCTAATTCATAAGCATATTTAATAATATCTAAATGATATTTTTTTGATTCCTCACCTAATTCCTTCATATCACCTAAAGCTGCGTAAGCTGTTAATCCCAAAGCTGTAGCTCGCGAGCTAAGATGCTTAAGAGCCGCTTTCATGGAAGTAGGACTAGCATTATAAGTATCGTCTATAACGACAAGATCACCTCGAGTTATCTCTTTTAATCTTTGCTGAAGATTAATCTGGTTCTCTAGCCCAGCTTTTATCTTCTCTAGTGGCACTCCTACTACAATGGCAGCAGTTGCTGCAGCTAAGGCATTATTAATATTATGTTCTCCTGGTAAAGATAAGTAGATAGGCAAACTTTCTTCTTGATAGCAAAGTGCAAATCTTGCTTTGCCTTCACTATCAAAACTTATATCTTTAGCATATACATCCCCACCTGGACCAAAAGAAACTACCTTCTTAGTTAGCCCTTTAAGAAAATCATAGTAATCACTACTACGAGGAATTATACCCACACCATCTGCAAGTAAAGCTTGTAAGAGCTCACCCTTGGCTTTAGCAATATTGTCTCTACTACCTAGAAGCTCAGTATGCACCTCACCAATGTAGGTAATTATACCAATCTTTGGTTTAGCTATATTAGCTAAATATTCGATCTGACCTCTTCCGCGCATACCCATCTCCAAAACAGCATATTCATGCTCATCTGTAAGTTGAAAAACTGTCAGTGGAAGACCAATCTCGTTATTAAAGTTTCCTGAAGTAGCTAAAGTGGGTGCTTCTTGGTTTAATATCGAAAAGAGCATCTCTTTAGTAGTTGTTTTACCATTGCTTCCTGTAATCCCAAAAACGACGGGGTTAAACTGTTCCCTATAAAATGCAGCAAGTTTGCCTAAAGCGTTTAAGGTATTTTCAACAACTATATAGCTAGGGAAGTTAACTTCTCTTTCTACTACGACTACACTAGCATTTAAATTAGGATTAATGTAGTTATGCCCGTCACTTTTTTCTCCCTGCAAAGCAAAGAAAACCTCTGTATCTGTTAATTTTCTTGTATCAGTGCAAACCCCACTAATTTTGTTGTTTGCTCCATATAACTTACCGTTTATAATCGTAGCAAGCTTTTCAGCGTTTATCTTTAACAATTTGTAATAACCCCTCTCTAGCTACCTCACTATCATTAAAATGGTGTTTTACCCCTAATATTTCTTGATAATCCTCGTGTCCTTTGCCAGCTATGACTACCATATCTTGGGGATTAGCTTGCGAGATAGCCTTTAGGATTGCCTTCTTTCTGTCAGGCTCTACTAGGTAGGGTTTATTTTTTATACCAGGAATAATATCGTTAATTATCACTAGGGGGTCTTCTGTGCGTGGGTTATCGGATGTAACTATAATAACATCTGCCCACTTATCAACTTCTCCTCCCATAAGTGGTCTTTTCGTTCTATCTCGATCACCACCGCAACCAAAAACGACAATTAATTGTCCCTGACATTGCTTTCTAGCACTAGAAAGAAGATTCTCCAAACCATCAGGAGTATGAGCATAGTCTACGATTACCACAAAATCTTGCCCAACATCAACCTTCTGAAATCTACCTGGAACTCCAGAAAAAGAAGCCAGTCTATTAATTGCATAATCTAAATCAATACCCATACCTGCGCATAAAGCTAATACCCCTAGGGAATTTTGTACATTAAATTCTCCTCCAACTGATAGAGCCACTCTTTTTTCACTTTTACCTATTACAAGAGTATATTCAATGGAAGTGGCTGTGGCTCTGATATCCTTAGCAATAACATCACCTGCATTAAGACCAAAACCCAGACGCTTACCCTTAGCTGCTTGAAGTATATACTGGCCATGAGCGTCATCTAGGTTAGAAACAGCAACACTGTCTGCGCTTAACATGGCAAAGAAACCCTGCTTAGCTTTTGCATATTCGTCCATGGTTTTATGAAAGTCTAAGTGGTCCTGGGTTAAATTGGTAAAAATACCTCCTGCAAATTGCAAACCTGTAATGCGATCTAACACAACACTATGTGAAGAAACCTCCATTACAGCGTACTCCGCGCCACATGCTAACATTCTTTGCAGAGAATGATCAATATCCAAAACCTCAGGCGTAGTCCGATCTTGAGGTAGCTCTTCTGAGCCAACTATGGTAATTATAGTACTAAAAAGTCCTGCACCCATTTCTTTTAAAATATGGTGTAACATAAAAACAGAACTAGTTTTACCATTTGTACCTGTTACTCCAATTAACTTTAGTTTATGAGAAGGGTTATTATAAAAGGCATGGGAAAGGTAAGCTAGGGCTTGGCGGCTGTTAGTAACTAAAACTTGTTGCTCCATACCTAGATCTCTTTCCACAACAACAAAACGAGCGCCCTGTTGTATCGCTTGCCCTGCGTAGTCGTGACCATCAGTTTTATAACCTTTTAAACAGACAAATACGCTCCCTGGCACAACATTATTTGAGTTAGAAACAACAGCTGTTGCCCCTTTATTTTTTACTATCTCTAGTAACTCATTAAAGTCCATTATTCCCACTCCTTATTATCATCTTGGAATACAGGTAATCTCTACTTCATCATCAGGTAGAATCATACTACCTGGTTCAGGCTTTTGGCTAGCAACTATGCCATTGCCTTTGACCTTTAAGTTTATTCCCCGCGAAAGTGCTAATTTTTGGGCATCGCTTAAGGTCATACCTATAAATCTAGGTGTTTCTTTTTCACCTTGCACAGTACATTTCAGAATTACAGTTGCATATATTTCAACCAGCGAACCTGCTTTAGGTTCTTGGTTAGTAACCTTAGAGCCATCCCCATTTATTGTACCTCTTAAGCCAATTTTAGTCAGTTCTTTAACTGCTTCGTCACGAGTTACCCCAATTAAATTAGGTACAACTACCTGACCAGAAGTAGACGATCTTGTCCTTACTCCAATATATTGTAAGGCTTGAGATGTAAATTCTTTAAATACTGGAGCTGCAATAACTCCACCTAAATTTTGCTTAGTTTTAGGATCCGCTATTGATACTAAAACAACTATTTGAGGATCATCGGCAGGTGCGTAACCTAAAAATGATACTACAAAACGTTCCTTAGCATAACCGCCTTTCTCAGCTACTTGGGCCGTACCCGTTTTACCTGCCACAGGAAAACCTGTAATCTCAGCACGCTTTCCAGAACCATTAACAACAACAGATCTTAACATCATACATAATGTTTGCGCTGTCTCTTTACTTATTACCTGGCGAAAAGATTCAGGTTCTTTTTCAATAGTTTGCCCATTAGTACGATATCTTTTAACTAAAACAGGTTTTGGTAGATAACCATCATTAGCTATCGCACTCATTGCTGTAACTAGTTGAAGTGGTGTAACAGCAATACCCTGCCCAAAGCCAATATTTGCCCATTCTACTTGATTAAGTTTTTCTAATGGTTTTAATATTCCAGTTGCCTCACCAGAAAAATCAATGCCAGTTTTTTCGCCAAAATTAAAGCCTTTAAGGTATTTGTAGAGCATTTTATGATCTATGTCCTCAACGGCTAACTTAGCAAAGACGGGGTTACACGATCTTTCTAATGATTCTAAAAATGTTTCCTGTCCATGACCATATATACTTGTACACCGGATCTGCCTATCACCAACTTTATAGGTTGATGGATCAAAAACAATAGTTTCTGGTGCTATTATCCCTTCTTCGATTGCTGCAGCTGCTATAAATATTTTAAACGTTGAGCCTGGTTCGAAACTTTCCGTGATAGCTTTATTTTTTCTAAGATCAAGGTTGGATTTGATAAAATCATTGGGATTAAAAGAAGGGTATTGGGCTAGAGCCAAGATCTCACCACTTTTAGGTTCCATAGCTATCAATATACCCTGACTGGCCTTATTTTCTAAAACTGCTTTGGCTAGCTCCCTATCAGCGATATGCTGAACCACAGAATCAAGTGTTAGGTAGATATCAGCTCCGTCTTTTGGCAAGGTTTTTTCCTTAAATCCTACTGGTATCTCACGACCAACAAGATCTTTTTCTACCTGGAAAACTCCCGGTTCGCCAGCTAAATATCGTTCATAGGTAAATTCTAACCCCTCTAATCCTTGATTATCTATACCTGCTATACCAATTGTAGAAGCAGCTAGTGAACCTTCCGGATAAAATCTCCTAGGTAAACTAATTATACGTATGCCCGGTAATTTCAGCTTATTAAGTTCATCTTTTTTTTCTATGGGCAATTTACGGGTTAGCCAAACGAATCGTGAATCTGTTTTAAGTGTTTTAAGAATATCTTCTTCGGGGATTGCCAAGATTGGAGCTAAATCTTTGGCAACCTTTTCTGGAGCTTTAATCATTCCGGGATCAGCATATACCGCTGGAGTAGGGATGCTAATAGCTAACTCCTTGCCATTCCGATCAAGGATTCTACCTCTTTCTGCTGTAACTTGTTCGATCTTTAATCTTTGAAACAGAGCTTTTTCTGACAGTTCTTTACCTCTTACTAGTTGCAAATTTATTAGTCTGCCCACTAAAATCGCAGCTGACCCTGTTACCAAAAAAAAGATGAGGGCTAGCCTCATCTTGTAGTTCTTATCCATACGACATCAACCTCCTAACAGACCATATAAAAAGTCTAGTAGCCTGCTAAAGAGGTTAGCTGTTACTGCACCTTGAATCTCCACAGGCCCTGCATCAGTTTGTATTGCTTCATTTGCTGGTGCTATAACCGTCGGAGCTAACACAACAACCTCTGTCTTATTATTTCTCACAAGGCCTAATGCTAGAGCCTCTTTCTCAATTCTTTGTAACGACTGTATTTCTTTTAATTGATAGTTAAGTTGACCTAATTTTTCCTCTTCTATTCGTAAGGTATTATTGGCCTTAGCAATTTCCAGCGATATCGCTGAAACTCTACCCCTCGTTGCAGAAACACCTATTAGAGGCAAAATTGCAATAAGTAATAGGAGCACTATAGCAGGAAAGTTCTCTTCATATTTTGAACGCTCTCGAGGATTAACATTTTTTCTTGTCTCTTGCGCAGTCACTTTCCCACCTCCTTTGTTACAAGCTTTTCAGCGATACGTAAACAAGCACTATGTGCACGTCTATTAATATCAATCTCGTCAGCTTGTGGTTTCACGGGCTTTTTGGTAACGATTTTTAAGGTTGCTTCCTTACCACAAATACATACAGGTAAGTTTTTAGGACAAATACACGGATCTACTTGCTCTCTAAAGAATTCTTTAACAATGCGGTCTTCCAAGCTATGGAAGGCAATTACACCAATCCTGCCTTGTGGTTGCAAAAAAGTTATCGCATCATTTAATCCTTTTTTTAGAGAACCCAATTCGTCATTAACAGCTATCCTTAAAGCTTGAAAGGTCCTTTTAGCTGGGTGTTGTTCTTCTTTAGCAGCTCTAGGCATAGCTTTTTTTATTACCTCAACAAGTTGTAAGGTAGTATCAATCGGTCGATTATTAACTATCTTGGTTGCCACACGGCGATAATAACGTTCTTCGCCATAGTCTTTAATAATTTTTTCTAATTCTTGTTCGGAATAAGTATTAACAATGTCCCAAGCCGACAAGCCTTGCTTTTGATTCATACGCATGTCTAGTGGAGCATCTAAACGGTAGCTAAAACCTCTTTTAGCATCATCAAATTGTGGTGATGAAACTCCTAAATCGAAAAACACACCATCAATTTTACGAATACCTAATAAGCTTAAGGAAGATGCCATCTCGGTAAAATTGTTATGCACAATTATTAGATTTTCACTTTGATAAATTAAAGGGTTTTCATTTTTTTTGCATAGATTAAAACTTGCTGCGACACTAGAAATTGCAGCTAAATCTTGATCAAAGCCAACTACTTTAGCTCCACGCTCTAAGAATCCCTGTGTATGTCCAGCTCGTCCTAACGTGCCATCAACGATAAGTTTACCTGGTGACGGTTTTATATATTCCATCACCTCGTTAAACAGTACTGGCACATGGGCCATCATAACTAACACCTCATATTCCAAAATCCACAAGCTTTTCAGCAATCTCTGTAATAGAGCCACTGTAAGACTGCATATATTCTTGCCATTTGTTTGGTTCCCAAAGCTCAATTCGGTTTGAAACACCAACTACACAAACTTCTTTATCTATTCCTGCATGTTCTTTTAAATTATTAGGAATTACAATTCTACCTTGTTTATCTATTTCTGCTTCAGTTGCGGCTGAGAGAAAAAAACGAGCAAAGGCACGAACTTCAGGTTTTCCTAATGGTAAATTTTTTAACCTTTCGACAATGACATTCCATTCATCAGTAGGATAGAGAAAAAGACAACCATCTAAACCTTTGGTAACAATAGGAATTGTACCTAGTTCATTACGGAATTTAACAGGTATAGTTAGGCGGCTTTTAGTATCAAGACTATGTGCATATTCACCAATAAACATCAAGCCACCCCACTTTCCCCCACTTTCTCCCACTTTTATTGCTACAATTCCCCTTATAACCTTTTTCTCCTGCTAGTTTTAAAAAATATTTTTAAAACCAATAAAAGTTGCTTTAAATTAAAATAGCCCCCAGCTAAACTTGGGGCTATTTTAATTGACTTATATCCTTTTTAGCAGTAATTAATGCTATAATGACTTAAAATGAGTTAATTAATTTTTAGTAACAATAGCTGCCTTAAAAAAGCTATTTTAATACATTTTATAAAGAAAGGTGATCGCAATGAAAGCAGCAATGTTTGATATGGATGGAACTTTACTTCACACTGAACATGTAGCTATTCCTGCATTTAATGCTACTTTTGAAGAAATGAAAAAACAAGGGCTCTACAATGGACCAACACCTCCCGGAGAAATGTTATTAGCCCAATTAGGTAAAACCCTTGATAAAATCTGGGAAGCTTTATTACCTGATACTTCAGTTGAGGTCCATCTTAAAGCAGATCAAATAATGTTAGCTAAAGAAATCGAATTAATTTCACAGGGCAAAAGTGTATTTTATCCTCGGGTATTAGAGACTCTTACTGAGTTGAATAAACGTGGTTACGAAATTTTTGTTGTCAGTAATGGTCTTGAGGAATATATTGATGCGATTGTTCATTATAGTGGTTTTTCCGAACTTTTTACCGATCTTTATAGTGCAGGGCGCTTTAATACCAAAACTAAGACTGAGCTTCTCGCTAAACTGCTTGCTGATTATCCTAACATTACTGAGCCTTACATGATCGGCGATCGACATTCAGATATTGAAGCCGGAAAAGGTAATAATATCCCAACTATTGGCTGCCTTTTTGGTTATGGTGACTTAGAAGAATTAAAAGATGCCGATTATTTTGCCAACAGTTTTTCAGAAATCGCTAAACTTTTACCATAGTAAGGATTTAGCGGATTGCAGCATAATCAAAGATCAAAGATTGCCCCGGTCTTACTACTTTACTTTCTAAACCATTTAAATGTATTAGAAACCAAATAACCTCATTCGTGTCATAACCTGGGGCAATTCTTCTCGCAATACTCCACAAGCTGTCATTATTCTCGACTATAATCGCAATTCGCCCAGAATCTATCTTTTCATTAGCATCGCTATCACTAATACAAGTTACAATTAAAAACAACACTAGTAAAAACAACAGGCTAAGTAACCCAGATTTTTTTGGCCAAAAAGCTATGTTGTTTTTCATTACCAACACCTCTTTACAAATATTGGCGAACATGTGTTCATCTATACTATACAGCGTACACATGTTCGTGTCAAGAAAAAACTGAACAGATGTTTGTATTAATTGGAACAATATGTTATACTATTTTTAGTTATTGGTGTTTGGGGAGGTGTCGATAATGTCTTCTAATACCGAGCTTTCTGCACGTGAGCAAGAGATTCTCAATCTATTACGCCAAGGTCTGATTGAAAATGGATATCCACCTACAGTCAGAGAAATCTGTGCTCAAACCGGACTAAGATCAACAGCTACAGTTCATGCTTATCTAGAGCGTCTTGAAAAGAAGGGCTACATTAAAAAAGCTGAGGATAAACCTCGCGCTATATCCATCGTCAATAACGATGAAAACTACGCAGATGCTGTTGAAGCTGTTTTAGTCCCTTTAGTTGGGGAAGTAGCAGCTGGCAATCCCATCTTAGCTACTGAAAACATCGAAGCCACTATCCCCCTGCCAAAAGATATGGTACGCGATAGTGAGTGTTTTCTCTTACGTATTCGAGGAGAAAGTATGATAGACGCTGGTATCCTTCCAGGGGATCTGGTTGTCGTTCGTCGCCAAAACAGTGCTGATAATGGCGACATTGTAGTAGCAATGCTCCAAAGTGATGCAACTGTTAAGCGCTTTTTTAAGGAAAAAAACACAATCCGATTGCAACCTGAAAACTCCACGATGGAGCCAATTTATTCTACTGAGGTCAACATCATAGGTAAAGTAATTGGTTTGCTCAGAACAGTAATATAAAATAAAAAAAGTGAGATCGATTATTAGCTATCGTTCTCACTTTTTTTATTTCTTTTTTCTGCTTCCCAGGCGGGTAACCTTAGACGAAGATTAAAGTTACTTATCCATTTCATATTCCTCTTTAGTTACGAAAGTACCGCCTTTAATTTCTTTTCCTGTTACTTTAAATTGACTGTCAAACTCAAGATAGAGATTAATCCTTGCAAAGCAGCGATTTTTACCACTACCACAAACCTCTTTGCGTACATAAAAGGCACAGCTTTTTTCTTTGTTTGTATCATAATTTTCCTGTACTTCTTCTTTGAGATTAATCCTTACAGGAATGACTTCACTACAACGATCACATTTTACATAGACCCACAGAAAATCTTTATCACGACTTACGGGAATAACATCTTTACGTCCAACACCAATTTTATTGAGAATATTATTCATAAATGTCCACCACCTAATTTAGCCTTAAGCAAATCGATAATATGTGCCTCATCTCTTTATATAAGCATATTCTCATTAACTTACGTTAATCCTGCAAATCAAGTTGATAGTTAACCTCGGCATTTTTTTGTACTATACCAAAAATATAGTAGGTTTTTCCATCATCCTCCACACGATAATAGGCTTTATAGCCATTTTCGACATCACGCTGACCTATAAACTCTGCTTTTCCCTCGATAACAAGTTGCCTAATCTTCTCTGAGATAGTTTGCATAGCCAATCACTCCTCTGCAGTCTATAGCATGACCGCTAACTGGCAAACTATACAGAAGAAAACCAGCTGTCACACTTAAAACTAGCAAATATAGATCGACCAGCATTTCAAAGCTGAAGATTAGGTACTCGTGACCGAATAATAAAGCTAAAAGACCAGTGTACATTGCAATCAGTGGTAATAAAACAAGCAGGAGATAGATATTACCACCCCCTGCTTTAGATATATGCAACTATTAGTCTAATGGCCATTCTTTATATGGTAAAGGATCACTAATTCGATTTAGGGAAAAATTGACGGGTGTTATTGATGTTAGGCCTCTTTTTACAGCATTCACATCAGCATCTTCAGGAAAGTCACCATAGATAACCTTGCCCGCCATCCAATAATATTCTCTACCGAAGGGATCTTTACGTTCATCAAATGCTTTGCTATATAACCTAGGCGCTAGTTTAGTGAGACATCTTCCTCTGACCTTACTTGGCACATTAATATTAAGGACAGTTTCTTTAGCTATGCCTTTAGACAAAATCATTGTAGCTGCCCATAAAGCTTCGGTTGCTGCATTTTCGTAAGCTTCCTTTGTAAATGCTTCCACCAAAGATACTGCAATAGAAGGAATGCCATATAAAGCACCTTCCATCGCTCCGGAAAAAGTACCTGAATAAAGTATATCAGTGCCTAAGTTAGGTCCATTATTTACACCAGAAACCACCAAGGCAGGTTTTTCTGGAACAATCTTTTCCAAAGCAAGTTTGACACAATCAGCAGGAGTGCCATCGACCATAAATACTTTTTCTTTATAACGTTTAATCCGCAACGGTCTATTCATAGTAACCGCATGACCAATAGCGCTACGTTCTCTGTCTGGAGCTGTAATGTATACTGTCCCTAACTGTTCTAATTTACTTGCTAAGGCCCAAATGCCTTCTGCGAGTATACCGTCATCGTTTGTTACTAAAATTGTTGCCATAGTTGTTTCACCTTCATTCTAAGATGGTTGTTTTTATACCTTCTAAACTGGTCAGACTCCGCAACATCTCCCCTGCATCAAAATGCTTTGGGGTTTCGATCTCTAGCCTTAGAGTTATTATCCTTTCGTCTAATTCCTCTTCTTCTAATTTTAACACTTCCACGCGATAAAGGTTTACTTTATATCGACCTAAAATAACCCCTATAGAGCCTATTTGTCCAGGCTTATCAACTGTTGTAATTATTAGATGTTTATAGAGGCTGCGGAGAAAAACCTTCTCTAAACGCTGAATATAAGTAAGTGTTAAAAAAGCTAAAATACTCACAAATGTTGCTGGTAAATACATTCCCGCACCAGCTGCTAACCCAATAGCAGAAACTACCCAGAGACTAGCTGCTGTTGTCAGCCCATGCACATTAGTTCCTTGATGGAGAATTGTGCCTGCCCCTAAAAAGCCAATACCGCTAACAACTTGAGCTGCTAGTCGAAATGGATCTCGTGGTACCACTTTAGGATCTGCAAAACCGTAGGCAGATATTATCATTACAAGTGCACTACCAATACCTACTAACATATGGGTTCTAAATCCGGCAAATTTACGATTACTCTCTCTTTCTAGACCTATAAGTCCAGATAACAAAAGAGCTAAAAATAACCTAAAGATCACTTCAGTAGGTGTTATCCCAAACACTTGCACCCCTCCAACTTATTAGAAATGGGCCCTTCTGGGGCCCATTTTATAAGACCAGTTCTTTCTGAATCTTGTTTTTTACACGGCAAAGTGCATTATCAATGGACTTAGTATGGGTCTTTAATTCATCTGCCATTTCTCGATAGCTTAACCCACTTATATAAAGAGAAAAAACTTTATATTCAAATTCACTTAAAGCCATTGCAACAAAGCACTGTGCTAATTTGATTTTCTCACGATCGAGGATCATTGCCTCGGGGTCTATTACCTTGTTATCTGTAATTACTTCAACTAGAGTTCGATCCCCTTCACTGTCATATACAGATTTATATAAAGAAGTATATGAGTTCAAGGGAAGATGTTTTAATCTAGTAGTTCCTTTGATGGCACTAATAATGTTACGCGTTATGCACAGCTTGGCAAAAGACCAGAAATTGGATGAACCAGGGACAAAATCTCTAATAGCTTTGAATAAACCTATCCTTCCTTCTTGAAGTAAATCATCATCTTCTGCACCTTGCAGAAAATATGGTTTACTCCAGAGCTGGACCATTCGTTCATACTTGCGAATCAAATATTCCTCGGCCTCTTTATCCCCACTTTGAGCTTGTTTTACCAACTCTTCATCTGTAATGCCGTCGTAGCGAGGGTTCTTGCCCTGCTTTTTTGCTACATGCAGCAAGGTTGCCATCTCTACACCCCTCTTTTACCCGTCTGGAATCCAAGCATTTAACATTTTTCCATGCGATCTAGGGGTTCGTTTCTGCAGTTTTCAGATAATAAGTGTAATAGATATTATGATTTTTTTAATTAGTTAAATTAAGGTTCACCAGACTCTTTTTATTGAGGCCACAGTCTCTGCATCAAGTTTACGTACAATCGCAGAGGTTAGCTCAATGGCCTTATAATAATCCTGAATATTAATAACTCCAGTATGACTATGAATATATCTTACTGGTACACCAATACACAGGGAAGGTACTCCGGCATGAACTAAACTAATTCTACCCGCATCAGTGCTGCCACCTTCCATTATATCGACTTGGTAATCAATACCTAGCTCCTTGGCAGTTGAAAATGCTAAATCTCTGAGTCTTAGGTTTGGTATTAAAGAACGATCAAGAAGGAAAATTACTGGACCTTTCCCTAGCTTAGCTTGAGCCTTATTCTCATCTACTCCTGGTGTATCTCCCGCAATAGCTACTTCAAAGGCTAAAGCTATGTCAGGTGCTACTTTAGTTCCAGCTGTTTGTGCACCTCTTAACCCCACTTCTTCTTGTACAGTACCAACTATATAAAGTTGGTTTGGGTGGCCTTCGTTTTTTAGTATTTTTAATGTTTCTACAGAGATAGCACAGCCAACACGATTATCCAATGCTTTACCGATGTACATATCCTCGTTACCCATACAGGTAAATGGGCTAACAGGTACAATCGGATCCCCTGGCTTAATGCCCATTTCTTCTACTTCTTCGTCGGAAAAAGCACCAACATCGATAAACATTTCTTGTTTCTCAACTGGTTTTTTTCTTTCTTCAGCAGTTAAAATATGTGGTGGTTTGGACCCAATTATGCCGATCACAGGCCCTTTACTACCATAAACTGCCACTCTTTGGCTGAGAAGCACCTGCTCCCACCAACCACCTAAAGCAGAAAAACGAATAAATCCTTCTTTGGTAATCAGACGTACCATAAAGCCAATCTCGTCCATGTGGCCAGCAACCATAATCTTAGGGCCTTCGGTTCCATCTTTAGCGATCAAAGAACCTAGGTTGTCTGTAACAATTTCTGCTGCTAAATCCACTAGTTCATCGCGGAGAATATCTTGGACATCGCCCTCAAAACCTGACACTCCAGGTGCATTACTTAAATCTTCTAATAGTTGTAATGAATCTCTCATCTTTCTCCCCCTACAAAACAATCCAGTTGTAACGAACCATTTAATTGATCTATTCTATTTAAAAGTTCTATTGCCTGCTATAACTCTCTTTTCTTCATAAATAGTTTTTAAAAAATCATCGTTTAAAAAGGATTTAATAATTTTATTGGAATTATTAAGGCCTTTACTGAATTTAACCTTCTTTATCTAATATGTAAGAGCTAAAGTATAATCAAACAACATCCTCTTGGTTATATTCATAAGTAGATTTTATCTATATTCTAGAGCTTATCAATTACTTTCAGTGGAAAATAATAATGCGTACAAAAAAAGCCTACCCCGTCCGCAACTCCATTCTGCGAAACGGGAATAGGCTACCTATGAGGTAACATAACTATGATACCCTTTCCTCGTTTAATTTCATAAGGTCAGGCGGAAGTATACCGCGCTGAACTTCTGAGGATTGAACATTTTGCGCACCAAATTTCTCCAAGAGATAATCACATGCTACCCAGGGATCGACTGTATCACCACAGGTAAAAACGTCAATTGCTGCATAACCAAACTCAGGCCAGGTATGAATCGCTAAGTGCGATTCTGAGATAACCACAACTCCACTAACGCCTTGAGGGCTAAAGTGATGAAAGGCAACCTCTCGTACTTCAGCACCAGCTGCTAAAGCTGCAGCTACCATGATCTTCTCCACATGGCGAACATCATTTAGTATTTCTTTGTCACATCCATATGCCTCACAAAGAATGTGTCTACCCAAAGCCTGGGTCAACTTATCTCCCTCCTTGTTTGCTTCTCTAGGCTAATTTTGCTTAGAGACCCATATTAATAACCGAATTAATTATACGCAAGTTTAAGCGTACAAGTCAAGCAAATTTACGCAAAAACTCGAGTAAAGCCAGTTTAGACTGATAATAATTCAAGGATCCTTGCAAATACGCCCGATAGGGCTCTCTTAGAGGTGCATCAGCACTTAGTTCTGATGTTGCCCCCTGTACAAAGGTACCAGCAGCCATAATAACTTCGTTTTCATATCCTGGCATTGGCGCTGGCTCAGGAGTTACAAAACTATCAATTGGCGAACTGTGTTGGATGGCTTGGCAAAAATGAATCAAATCCTCTTTTTGATTAAAGCCTAAAAGTTGAACGGTATCAGTACGCTTTTCATCTGGTTTTGGTGAGACCCAATATCCTCTTTTATGCAAAACAGTAGCAAAAAGTGCAGCTGATTTCATGGCTTGTAGGACCATAATCGGAGCTTGATACAATCCTTGTAACACTAGCTTCGTCTGATTAAGAGTTGCTCCTACTTCCGAACCTAATCCTGGTGCTGTTAAGGCTTCTGCAGCTAGTTCTACTAAATCAGCTTTACCAACCAAATAACCACCTGATTGAGCTAAACCACCACCAGGGTTTTTAATTAAAGAGCCAGCAGCCAAATCTGCACCTACTAAAGTTGGTTCACTTTCTTCTACAAATTCGCCATAACAGTTATCTACATAACAAATAGCAGCACTATTTGCATGCACGAAATCAATAATTTCTTTTAATGCATCAACTGTAAAGGAAGGTCTGTCGCTATAACCTCTTGAACGCTGGAAATAAACCATTTTAGCTGGCTTTGACAGCTTGTCCTTCAAACCTTCTAAATCAATGTGGTTATCCTTTAAGGGCAGAACGTCGAAATCAATATTATATAAATTTAACGCTGAAGGTGAATTACCACTTAAGCCCATTACAGTTTGCATAGTATCATAGGGCAAACCTGTGGCTAAAACAACTCTATCTCCTGGCCTTAAAACACCTCTTAAGCCTAGAGTTATAGCATGTGTACCAGAGACCATTTGAGGCCGCACCAAAGCTTTTTCTGTGCCAAAAACTTTACTATAAACATCTTCTACAGCACTGCGGCCATCATCGTTATAACCATAACCACAACTAGAAAAGAAACTGTATTCACTGACATGAGCTTCTCTAAAAGCGTTTAAAATACGGACACTCCAATATTCACAAATACTCTCAAAATGAGAAAAAACAGGGGCAAGACTAGTTTCTGCATCTTTTACTTCTTGAAGCAGTTTTTCATCTATTCCTAATGAGTAGTACATAGTAAACCTCCTACGATGATACCATATTCCAGTTCGCTTGTGGGTACCTTTATAATAGTAAACCTTGTTTCCAACTTACTCAAGGCATTTTAGAAACCTTAAAATTGTAAATCTTCAGCTGTTAAAACCATTAAGTCTTCTCTTCTTATTCTCTCTAAACCTTCTAGTCTTAACGCTTGAGAACGCATAGCCCGTTCTAAAATATTCCTAACATCGCGTCCATTTCCTTTTAAATCTTTTAACTTTTGCCGTAGTATCTCAACTGCCTTAGGAGAAAGGCGATATTCTCTTTGAGCTGTAAAACGCAAAGCAATCTCCATTAACTCATCTTCTGTATAATCGGGAAATTCTATAATTATAGGCATCCGCGAAATCAAACCAGGGTTTAATTTAAGAAAATTAGCCATTTCTTTGGGATAACCTGCCACAATAACAATTAGATCCTGCCTATGGTCTTCCATCCCTTTAACCAAGACATCAAGTGCTTCACGCCCAAAATCTTTTTCACCACCACGGGCTAACGAATAGGCTTCGTCAATAAAAAGAACCCCACCTAAAGCTCTATTGATCGCTTCTTTCGTTCTCTTAGCTGTATGGCCTACATATTCGCCTACTAAATCTGCTCGTTCCACCTCTACAAGCTGTCCTCTTGAGAGAATGCCCACATGGTTTAGAAGCTTCCCCACAATCCGAGCAACAGTGGTCTTACCTGTACCAGGATTGCCAACAAAGGCCATATTCAAACTTAACTCTTCAGCTTTTAAACCCAATAATTTACGTTTATTGCTGATAGTTGCATAAGCTGTGATCTTTTTTAGCTCACTTATTACATTTTTCAATCCAACTAGACTTTCTAACTCCAGCCAAGGATTTGCTAATAAATCGCTTGTACAAGTGTTATTCTTATTTGTTGATAAATAAACTAATTGACCATCCCAAGGAGATCCATTAACCCATGAAATCACCGCAAATCCCTCCTTAGGACTAAAGTATGGTCTAGGACACAAGACTGCCACTAAAAAAAGCCCCAGTTGTTACTGAGGCTCCTCTAAGCCAACTAAATCTGTCTTTTTAATATGTTCTAAAACCGCTTGGTAAAGTGCGATTGTATCCACATAATCATCATAATCGAACCACTTAATTCGCTTATCTCGACGAAACCATGATAATTGTCGTTTAGCATAATGTCTGGTGTCTCGTTTAAGAATCCTTATAGCTTCATCTAATGTCACTAACCCTTGCAAATACCAGATCATTTCTTTATAACCTAAAGCTTGATAAGCTGTAGAATCAGGAGCTAATCCTTTTTTATACAAATTAGTTACTTCATCTAAAAGGCCGGCTGCTATCATTTGATCTACACGTTCGTCAATTCGCTTATAGAGACGTTCTCGATTAGCAGTGATGCCAATCCAGATAGTTTTGTAACGAGGAGCTAACTCTCTGTATTCTTTTTGAAGTTTCGATAGAGGTGTTCCGGTCTTTATATACACTTCTAATGCTCTTACGATTCTTCTTATATCATTAGGATGGATTTTCCTTGCTGAATCTTCATCACAACTTAATAAACGGCGATACATATATTCATTACCCAATTCAGCGGCTTCATCTAAGAGCCGACGTCTTAATATTTCATCTTTAGCAGGCTCTGGAAAAAGAAGACCATCCAAAACAGATTGCAGATAAAGTCCTGTTCCACCAACAAAAATAGGCCTTTTACCTCGTTTTATAATATTAGTGATAGTTTCATCAGCCAACTGTTTATAATCGGCAACGCTAAACTGTTCATGGGGTTCAATGATATCGATTAGATAATGAGGAACGCTCCTCTTTTCCGGTTCGATTTTGGCTGTGCCTATATCTAGTCCACGATAGATCTGCATTGAATCTGCCGAAACTATCTCGCCGTTTAATTCTGTTGCTAGAAAAAGACTCAAATCCGTTTTACCCGAAGCTGTTGGTCCTACTATGGCGATAATGGCAGCAGTCATTGTCTCCCCTCCATTTCTCTTTTTAGTTCTGTTTACCTTTACCTGTTACGACCAAAACGTTTCTCTAGCTCTAACCAATCCAATTTCAACATCGTTGGTCTGCCATGTGGGCATAAAGCTGGGCTTAGACAACTATTTAACTCCTTAATTAAGGTCCGCATTTCTTTTTCATCTAGTAAATCCCCTGCTTTAACTGCTCCTTTGCAGGCTAAAACTGCTGCAGCTTTTTCCCTAAACTGAGGTCCTGGTTTTTCTAAAAGCAACTCTTTAATGATATCTTCAGCTTCTGTCCCTCTTACATCAATAGGCACATGGGTTATTGCTAAAGTAGCTGGGCCAAACTCAGTCAGTTCGAATCCTAAAAGTTCGAGCTCCGGTTTTATGCGATCCAAGGTAGCGAATTCTTCTGGGGTTAGTTTTAAAGGTAAAGGGAACAGGAGTTCAGTTTGGGGCATATTTTCTTTTGCTATCAGATATTTTTCGTAGAGAATCCGCTCATGCGCTGAATGTTGATCGTACAAAATTAAGCAGTCTTCCCACTCAGCCATAATGTATGTTTTATTAACCTGTCCGAGAATTTTAGGATAAAGATTGTTATATTGATATGGTTCTTCTCTAACAATTGCTGCTTCTCCAGCAGAAAAATTCTCGTTTGAATATTCTCTCACCAAAGGCTCTCTAGGGGGACTTTCTCTAGTAAAAGGCATCTCTTCTTTCTCTCTATTACTAACCCATTCGATGGTTCCTTGTTCTGGAGAGGATATATTATCTGGAGCACGGTGATGCATCTGTTTTGTTCCATACGGCTCCATAAAACTTGCTGGTTCTAAAAGACGCGTATCTACTGCTGTACGCACTGCTTTATAAGTTAAAGAGAAAACTTGACTTTCACTAGCTAAACGCACTAAAAGTTTTGCTGGATGTACATTAACATCGAGATCATCTGTTGGAATCTTGTACTCTAAAAAAGCAATCGGGTACCGTCCTTTGGGTATAACATCACCGAAAGCTTTTTCTAAGGCAACTTGCGCTGTTTTGCATTCGACTAAACGTTGGTTAATGATAAAAATTTGTAGATCTCTGCGACCACGAGCAATATCTGGTTTCCCGACAAAACCACTTATCTCGTAAGTACCTAAAGAATGGTCGACCGGTAAGAGATCTTCAGCTAAATTAGTACCATATACAGATTTAATAGCTAATAACATCGACCCTGTCCCTTGAGTTTCTATAAGCTTCTTACCATTTGATATAAAGGTAAATGCTACATCTGGTCTGGCGATAGCCATAGCTTCTAAATATCTAAGGATACGGCCGCTTTCGGTATTTTCTGTCCTCAGGAATTTTCTCCTAGCTGGTACATTATAAAATAGATCCGTCACTTCGATTATTGTACCCTTAGCTAAAGCTTTAGGGGTTTGCTCTATAAATTCTCCCCCTTCTACCTCAACCATACTACCTATTTCACCATCTACACAGCTAGACAATTTAAATCTAGAAACAGCGGCAATAGAAGGTAGTGCTTCGCCTCGAAAACCTAGAGTTCCAATAGCTAGAAGATCCTTAGCAGAACTAATTTTGCTGGTTGCGTGACGTTCTAAGGCTAAGGGTAATTCTTCTTTTTTAATGCCAGAGCCATTATCTCTTACTCTAATAAATGAAGTACCCCCATTTAAGATCTCTACAGATATTTCGGAAGAACCAGCATCAAGTGAGTTTTCGATTAGCTCTTTGACAACAGAAGCTGGTCTTTCAACAACTTCACCAGCAGCTATCTTATTAGCTGTGTCATGGTCTAGCACTCTAATCATAGCTATTGCCTCCTCTTGGCCTCATCTACTAATCTTGCTAGAGTGTTAATAGCTTCTATTGGCGTCAGATTATAAACATCGATATTACGTAATTCTTCAACAATTGTATCTTCTTCTGTAGCAAAAAGACTTAATTGAGCAGGTTTTATATCTTGCTTTTTTGTTCCCATTTCTAGATCTGCAAGTACTTCCTTAGCTCTTTTCAATAACTCATCGGGAAGACCAGCAAGCCTAGCAACATCAATCCCATAACTGCGATCAGCACCACCTGTAATAATTTTCCTTAAGAAAAAGATCTGTTTACCAGAGTGCTGCACAGCAACCTGTAGATTAATAACTCCACTTAACTTTTCCGCTAATTCGGTTAGTTCATGGTAATGAGTCGCAAAGATAGCCTTACAACCAATTCGATCATGTAAGTACTCTGTAACTGCCCAAGCAATACTTAGTCCATCAAAAGTTGCAGTACCTCTACCTACCTCATCTAAAATTACCAAGCTTTTAGATGTGGCATTGTGGAGAATATTAGCTACTTCGTTCATTTCCACCATAAAAGTTGATTGACCAGAAGCTAAATCGTCAGATGCCCCTACTCTAGTAAAGATTCTATCTACTAAACCGATTTGGGCTTCTTTAGCAGGAACAAATGACCCTATTTGAGCCAGAAGGACAATAAGAGCTACCTGACGCATATAAGTTGATTTACCAGCCATATTGGGACCTGTTAAAATCGCAATCCGTTGTTCTAACATATCGAGATTACTATCATTTGGTACAAACTCTCCTATAGGTAAATATTCTTCTACCACAGGATGTCGGCCTTCCTTAATCTCAATTAGGCAGTTATTGTCAACTAATGGTTTTACATAGTTCTTCTGTCTTGCCACCTCAGCTAAGGAACTATAGACATCAAGTTCAGCTAGCAGATGAGCCACTACCTGTATACGGCTGATATTACCAGTTAATTTTTCTCTGACCTCACAAAATAATAAGTACTCCATGGAGCCTATCTTCTCTTCAGCACCTAATACTTTTGCTTCATATTCTTTCAATTCAGGTATAATGAATCTCTCGCCGCCTGATAAGGTCTGTTTTCTTTGGTAATCTTCAGGAACATTGCCTAAGTTAGAATTGCTTATTTCTAAATAATAACCAAAAACCTTATTAAAACCCACTTTAAGGGATTTGATTCCTGTTCTTTCTCTTTCCCTCGCTTGTAAATTAGCAATCCAGTCCTTGCCCCCAGATGCTACATTCCGCAGTTCATCAAGTTCTGAGTTATAGCCAGGGCGGATTATACCACCTTCTGTGAGGGAAAATGGAGGCTCATCAACTAAAGATTGGGTAATTAGTTCTTTTAAATCCTCTAAGGTATCTAAATTCCCGAGACCTTTTAAATGTTCTTTCGTAGTAATTAAATCTTTTAGGCCTGGCAATTCACGAAAAGAATCTCTTAAAGCAACAAGATCTCTGGCATTAGCTGTGCCGTATGCTAGTTTTGATGATAATCTTTCTAGGTCAAAGACTTTTTCTAAACCCACACGGACCTGAGAGCGCAAAAGATCATCAGTAAATAGAGTTTCTAGGCGATCTTGTCTTTTCACGATCTCCTTTATATCGACTAAGGGTTGAGATATCCATCTTTTTAAAAGACGCCCACCCATTGCTGTCACTGTTTTATCTAGAACACCAAGCAAAGAACCTTGTTTTTTGTTTTCTCTTAAGGTCGTAAGAATTTCTAAATTGCGTTGTGTATAACTATCCAAAACCATATAGTCGCTTAATGAATAAAACTGTATAGATTTTATATGCTCTAAAGTAATCTTTTGGGTATCTTTTAGATACTCTAAAAGTGCCCCACCAGCTGATACAGCATAAGGCTTGTCCTCAAGACCAAAACCAGCTAAAGAAGCTGTTCCTAGTTGTCTATTTAGGTTCCTATAACCTAATTTACTTTGGAAAGCTATTTCCGGTTTGGACTCGCTAGCTATCTTGAGTTGTTTTAGTAAGTCAAGAATGCTCTGAGCTAAAAGATTTTCCGGGTAGATTACCTCTTTGGGGGTTAAACGGATTATCTCATCTCTTGCTTTTAACTCGGCACCTTCACCTTTAATCTCTGTTGCTTTGAAATCTCCAGTAGAAACATCTGCATAAGCGATGCCAAAAGCATCGCCACGGCCAAATACTGCTGCTACATAATTATTACTTTTTTCATCTAATGCTTGAGTTAGAGTAATTGTGCCGGGGGTAACCACTCTAGTTACCTCTCTTTTAACAACACCTTTAGCAAGCTTCGGGTCTTCTACTTGTTCACAGATAGCGACCTTCAAACCATGCTCAACCAGTGTAAGTAGGTACCCCTCTATAGCGTGATATGGCACACCACACATGGGAATACGTCCTTGGTTTCCAGCATCGCGACTCGTTAAAGTGATTTCTAACACCTTTGATGCTAGGAGAGCATCATCACTAAACATTTCGTAAAAATCACCCAACCGAAAGAGAAGGATGCAATCTGGGTATTGCATTTTGATCTGATAGTATTGTCTTAACATAGGTGTCAGTTCACTTAGATCAGTAATCTCCAATTTGTCCAGACCCATCATTTTCACCTCGGTTAATAACTCTCTTCTTCCCAGTAGGGTGTGGCATTAAGTTCGGTATGAATTTTAACTTCTAGTTGCCGATTAAATTCTTTCTCTAGATCCTTAGGAAGAGGAATTAGTTTTGCAACAATCTCACGAGTAAAATCAAAGATTAGACCATCGTCAAAGTCGTTGATTAATTCCGCTGGCACTAAATAGGTATTGGAGCTATCTTTTATAGCTACATACCGTACTGTGAAAGCACTAAGATCGACTACCTGGTAAGCTACTTTACCTAAAAGAATTCGCTCTAGTGTCAAAGCGTCTGTACCGGCAATATCACATTTCTCAGTGAATAGAAGGTTACCAATTCTAAGGTCTTCCATCATCCTTACTCCCTTCTAATCTACCTTCTAACGAGGACAATTTACCCGCAGTTACTACAACATTAACTGTCTTACCAATTAATGTACTAGTACCTGGGAAGTTAATGGTTTTATTGGTTCTGGTTTTCCCTGTTAGCTTGTCTGGATCAGTTTTACTTGGTCCCTCTACTAACACTCCAACAGACTCACCAACAAGCTCTCTGTTGATCTGTCCAGAAATTTCATTCTGTAGCTCAATTAATTGGTAGATACGTTCCTTCTTTTGCTCCTCAGGTACTTGATCTGGCATCTCAGCAGCAGGAGTACCTTTTCGTGGTGAGTAGATAAAAGTAAAAGCTGAGTCATAACGGACTTTTTTTACCATTTCTAGGGTAGCGGCAAAGTCAGAGTCTGTTTCACCAGGGAAACCTACAATTAGATCAGTTGTCAAAGCTATATTGGGCACAGCTTGTCTCAGTTTCTCGACAAGCTGGAGATAATGCTCTGTAGTATAACGACGATTCATAACCTTAAGAATGCGGTCACTACCAGCTTGCAGTGGTAGATGTAAATGCTCACATACTTTAGGCAATTCAGCCATAGCTTTAATGAGGGCATCGGAAAGATCTTTGGGATGACTCGTAGTAAACCTAATTCTTTCTATACCCTCTACTTCTTGTACAGCTCTTAGTAGGGAAGCAAAATCTGTACCAAGATCTTTGCCATAGGAGTTGACATTTTGGCCTAGCAAAGTTATTTCCTTGTAACCGCTTTGAGCTAGTTCTTGAATTTCCTCTAAGATAAAACTTTGTTCTCTACTTTTCTCTCTGCCTCTTGTGTAGGGAACAATGCAATAGGTACAAAAATTGTTACAGCCATAAGAGATATTTACAAAAGCCTTTACACCTTTTTCTCTTTTAGCTGGCAATCCTTCGATTACTTCTTTTTTATCTTCCCAAACATCTAAAACCCTTTCACCTAACGTTACTCTTTCTATTAATTGAGGTAACTCATGAATATTATGGGTACCAAAAACCAAGGAAACTTGGGGCAAGCTGTTTTTGATATAGTCAAACTCTGCTCCTTGTTGTACCATGCAACCACAGATACCAATGATTTTGTTAGTATTGGGCTTATATTGCTGAATCCTTCCATATACTTTTCTTTCGGGATTTTCTCTAACAGAACAAGTATTAAAAAGTAGAATATCTGCTTCATCGGGGTCATCTGTTTCATTGAACCCCATATTCTCTAATATACCTTTAATTGTCTCTGAATCTCTTTCGTTCATTTGGCAACCAAAGGTTTCAATGAGAAAGGTTTTTATCTCTTGACGCATCTGCGTGACTCACTCCTCGAGGTTATAGGATGTACTTTCTTTTAGGATACATTATTTAAGAAGGTTAAACAACCTTGAGGAAAAGTTAGTTATTTACCTACCAAAATAAAGTAGATATAAAGATACTTTTATTCAAACTAACTTTTAACCAAATACCCAGATCAAAATGAGGGCAATAACGCTCAAGACCCTACTTAAAAGCAAATATGTTTCACTAGGTTCAACATTCTTATATTTCCAACCTTCGGATAATACCCACATAATATCTGGTCTAATTATCCCAATTAAGGATATTACAGTAAAAATCAGTTTAAAAAGTATCAATTATCCCCAACCTCCTTAGATTTACGAAAATTGACCTGCTAACCTTATTGATGAAGTATAATTCTCTTATAACAGGTTATGCAAATGTCTAAAGCCTTATAGCTATTTAATAGAAGCGCCATATATCTTTCAAATTTATTTAGCTAGATACTTTTTTATATTACTTATGTTATACCTTTCTCCTCCTACTAGCGCAATGAGTTTTCGACTTAATTCGATTTAACAACATGTCTTAGCTTATTTCCAGTAAATGTTATATAGCGATTCAAAACTTTGCTTTCTCTACCTAAATTTACAATTATAAACTTATTATAAATGGTACAATTTGCCACAAGGTAAATGCTTTAAGGTAGATAACTAATCGTAGAGGAGCAGGTCGCTTATTTACTATTCCTCCAGTTTTTGCCATTGAAACCTTGCCACTTGTATCCTGTTTCTTCCAATTGTCTTTTAAAATGACATGGCCCTGCTTTATTTGCAGGGCCTTATTGAAAGGAAATCGGGATCGATCCTCTTTCCATTAAGTATTATCATCAAACAAGCTTAAATAATACATTATAGCATATTAGAGCATGTTCTAACTTATTACGGCTCGAACATTATATACCTCTTTTCCCTTATCAGCAGACTTGAAATTGGCCTTTTCTCCCTAAATAATGACAATTAAATAACGTTAGTTTAGATTTTCAATTAGTTATTGGCTATACCATGGAATATCTAATAAAGACCTGCTTTTACGCGTTAACCGTTAATAATTTATTTACTTTGGTAGGAATAATCCTCCGACTGGCTAATTCTTAACAGACTGTTGTAAGAGTATCTTGTAGTTTTTGCTTAAATGGTGATTTCGTAGGTTAAAACTTTTTAATTAACACCAGCTCCTACCAGTTATATCTTTATTAAAGGAGAGATCAGAGTGCAAAACAAATTTGCTCTCAATCACCTATCTTTAACTACCTTGAAATTTTTGGGGGTGCTAATCTTGGTATCTGCTTTCTCTCTGTCAATTAGTGCTAAACGTTGTGGTGTTGCTTTGTTGTACAATGAAAAAACTGCTCAAGTTAAAGGTTCAGCTTATGAGTCAATGATCAATAAAGCTAAATCTCTCTTAGATGACGAGTTTATCCCTACTGTAGTTATTAATGATCAGGACGTTGAAAACGGTTTCTTAAACTATTTCGAATTAGTTGTTTTACTTTCCAATAATAGTCTAGAGCAAAATCAAGTTAAAACACTTACTGATTTTATTGCTAGCGGTGGTAAAATACTAGCTACTTACGATACCTCACCTTTACTGGCCTCGCTTTTAGGCCTAGAAATTGATGTTACTAACAAAGAAATCACTTCCGACCTTACATTTTTATACTCAGAAAATAAAATAGAATCTCTTAAGCGAACCTTAGTAAAACCAACATTGAAAGGCCAAGGCGAAAACTGGCAAGAAAATGAGTTCGCAGCTGTAGTTAAGACAGCTAATTCAACTTATATTGCCGAAGATGTCTTTAATAATCCTAACCATTTATGGAACAGTCTTTTTGTTGATAGTATCAACGAAATGCTACCACCTTCTGATATTATCTTCGCAGTACCTATTTCGGATATTCAAAACTTAGTAGAACCTTTAGAAGCTTCTTATAAAATAAGTGCCCAACACTACCAAAAACTTGCTAAAGATAATCTAGCCACCAGTGAAATGAGTAGTCTCTATCAAGAAGCTACCCACAATATAACTGCTTTAAATTTCTTTATTCAGAAAGAATCTTCAACCCAGGCTACTTATTTTCTTAGCGAAGCTAGAACATCAATAAACAATCTCTTTCCTCTAGTTCATCCAACCCATAAAAGTTATGATGAGCTAATGAAAAGAGGGGATTATTGGTTTGGTAAAGTTGAGAAGTTTGCTAAAGAAAAACTACCCGAACAAGCTTTTATTTTTATTGGTGACTCCATTACTGAAGGTTATTACCTCCAAGGATATCTTGCTAAGGTAAAAACAATTAATCGTGGTATTAGTGCAGACATTGCCAGTGGTGTTTGGGATCGTCGTAATCTTCTTGCTCTTGAATCTAATCCCAAAGCTGTTTTAGTAATGATTGGCACCAATAATCTACTTTACAATGCCGAGCGTAGCGAGTACCACAGTCAAGTAGAAAAAATCATCAAATATATCAAAGCCGAAGCTCCTCAAGCTAAATTATATTTGCAATCCATACTGCCTTTAGGTAAAGAACACGAAATTGCACCTAAAGTAGCCGAATATAATGAAGGACTTAAAAAAATTGCCTCTCAAGAAGGAGTTTCGTATCTAGACATTTATTCTTTAATGGTCGAAAATGGCTTCATGCCAAAATCTCTCTCCTTAGATGGTATCCATCCTAATGGTCCAGCTTACGAAATTTGGTCTAATTTCTTACTGAAACAGTTTTCACAAGATGGTTTAATCTAACTTTCAAATTAATAGTAAGTCTAAAAAGAAGCCTGACTTTAATCAAGTCAGGCTTCTTTTATTAAAATGCTATAACTAAACCGCCTTTACCAGCATAGGTACTAATTGTAGCACCCATAGCAGTTTCAAAGTATTCAGCTTCCTTATGAACATTCATTACTGCCTCTTTTAAAATTTTAGCACCTTTTTCGTTAGCTACATGAGCAATACCGATCATTGGTATCTTTCTACCTTTTGTCTTTTCTGCAATTAATTCTGTTAACCTGGCATATGCCTTTTGTGTTCCTCTAACTTTTTCTACGACATCAACTTTACCATGGCGAACTTCGCAAATAACCTTTAAATTAAGTAAACTGGCAATAGCTCCTTTAATGGGGCTAAGACGACCTCCTTTAACTGCATTTTCTACAGTATCCAAGAGAGCGTATACAGTAATGTTTTCGGCATATTCTTTGATATCTTTAGATATATCTTGGAGAGATTTACCCACTTCAGCCCATTTAGAACTTAGATAAGCAAGGATGCCTAAGCCTGTTGAACCAGATAAAGTGTCAACAACTTCCACCTCTGTATCGGTCATACTTTGAGCTAATTTGGCACTATTATAAGTTCCACTTAAACCACTTGATAAGCATAAACATATAACTTGGTGACCCATCTTGCCAAATTTATCAAAAATCTCTAGAAATCTTCCTGGAGCTGGTTGTGCAGTTTTCGGTAGCTCCTTTTCCCGCATCATTCTTTCGTGAAACTCTTCAGGTGTAATATCAACACGATCTAGATAATGATCCTCGCCAAAGGAGACTGTAAGAGGAACTATCTCTAGGCCAATCTTTTCAACGTACTCGTCAGGAAGATCGATACTGCTATCTACCACAATCTTAATTGACATAGTTTCACCTATCCTTACTATCCGCTCTATTTGAGCTTATCACTTGAATAAAATTTCTCTAATTTGAGATAAATCTTATCTATATAATACCATTATGTAGCAAAAAACCAAAGTAAAATGTTATTACCTGGTATAAAAACAGTAGGTAGCCTAATTTATTTTAGCTACCTACTGTTTTATTATTCGGTAATAGTCTCAGTAAAGGTACCCTTTACAAACTCATACATCTTGTCATAGATCTCGCGCAATTCAGGTTCACTACTTCTTGAAGCTGTTCCAAGAATATCGACGTCTTGATAATAGCCTCGTAAAATATTCTTATCATATCCTAGTGTATTAGTTGCTCTGAGGTAATCATACCAGCGTTCCCTTTTCTCAGCATTTCTAAATATAGAGGGATCAGCTTCAAACTCTAAGCCTAAGCCATATCTTTTAGCTTCCGCACCTGCTTTAGATAACCTAGACTTTGCTGATTCATGCACAAACATATAATTTGGTTGTAACATTACTGCATCAAAACCAAGTTCTTGCCAATCAGAATAACCTGGTGCCATAAACCACGGAATCCAAAAGAATCTATAGCCTTTTTCTCTGACTAAATTACCTACTTGAGGTAAGTACAACCGATCTAAACTATTTCTATCTAGATTCTCAGATAACCAATAATAGCCAATTAACTCCAATCGGTCATAACCTGCAGCATCCCACAGTTTTTCAAACTCTGATATATACCATTTTACAACCTCTAATCTATTCTTAGCAGCAGCTTCTCTACCTATCTTATTAGCATTAAGATAACCTGGGTTATCTTTATCAAAAGCATGATTAGGCTCTTCTACAGGGTAAGGGATCATCACAATAACTTTTGCTTTATAACTACTATCACCTAATTTTTCACCAGCTGTAGTTACAGCTCTATTAAAGGCGTCAAAACCATACCCAGACTCAAACATACGCCATAACCACCATTGCCAATCTGCCTTATCAGCGTAGGGGGGTGCGCCAAAGTTACGACCACTAGGTGTAGTTAAAGCTAAGAACAAGAAAGTATCGAAAAACCAATCCTTTGGTTCAAAATTCTTATCTAAATAGGCAACATAAGGGTTGGCATATAATTCATTCCAACGAATACTAGATGCTTGATCATAAACTAGAAGAATATCTTTGGCTCCTCCAGTTTGTTCTGATGCATGTAACATTTCGCCTTCAGTTTTCTCATAAGCACTTTTATTAAAAAACTTTAGCATTACTTCGTTAATATCTTTGTAGTTAATCTCATCAAGTTTGGACTTATCAATACTTTCAGCTACTAAATTTCCCCAAACCTCTAATTCATCGACAAAGACCCAGAAACCAACTTCGAACTTTATAGCAACATAGCGACCTTGTTCTCCCGAAGCAGATAATTCTAGTTCTCCTAGAGTTGTTGGTTTAGGGGGAAAGTCTTTACTTGAATAATAATTATCGTTTATTACTCGCCAATTAACGCCATCGTTAGATAAAGCTAAACTCATGTTGTTTGGAAACCAGACATTCGACCCTTCATCTTTCAAAGAACCAAGCTTTATTTGATCAATAGAATAAATGCCTCCTAAATCAACTACCACAATACGATAATCCATTCTTGCAAAACCTTGCCAAGCTTTATCTCCTAAGAAAGCTTTAGCGTGTACACCATCGGTTAATTCTCCACCAGTATCTGTGTACGGGATATTAGCTGACAAATTAACTACATAAGGTTTATTTAGTGCCACATTAAGTGATTCTGCAGATGCATTAAAAGAAAAGAATAACAGTGCTACAATCAGTCCAATAAACATATCTAAACTACCCTCCACATACTTAGCTTTGCTCTAGCTGCTTAAAACAAAACTAAGCTAATTTTACTGCGCTTGTATTACAAGTGCATTGTTTTTTTATTCTACGTTTATTACAGGTAATCCTTGTTATAGAACAGGTTTACTATTTAGCTAAGTTAAATAGCTTACATTTTTGAAAACAAGCCAAATCCAATTTATGTTTATAGGTGCCTAAAAAACAAAAATACTTGATCAAGCAAGGTACCAGATATTAAACAAAACCTAATTAGAACAAAGCAGAAATATGTTTTATTTAAAATACTTGTTCTAAGCACCAATCATAGTAGTTAGTCATACCCTAGTCAGTGAAAGATAATTTTAACCGCGGTTAACTTTTAGGGGGGTAGACTATTGAACGACTATTATCCTCTAAGCGAAGTAACTTTAGGCGAAACTGGTGTTATAGCATATGTAAATTCAGATTGCCCATTACGCCACCGTTTATGGGATCTTGGATTTACTAGGGGTACTCATGTCACTAAACTCTTTTGCAGTCCTTTTAGTAATCCCACAGCCTATCTTATACGCGACTGTGTAATAGCTCTTCGTAATGAAGATGCTGCTTGTATAAAAATATTTTCCTCTTCTCAAGAGAAGGTGATTTAATTGGGGTTAACAAACAGTTCTACTGGGCAAGCTCTGCTAAAATCGACTAATTTAGTTCTTCCTGAAACAAGTGATTTTGTTATTGCTTTAGCCGGTAACCCCAATACAGGTAAAAGCACTGTATTTAACAGTCTTACTGGGCTAAAACAACATACTGGAAATTGGCCAGGAAAAACTGTAGCTCTATCAGCAGGCGAATATTTCTTTGCCGATCATTCTTTTTCACTGATTGATTTGCCAGGGACCTATTCTCTCTTTGCTGATTCCCAAGAGGAAGAGATCGCTAGGGATTTTCTCTGTTTTTATCAACCTGATGTTACTGTTGTTGTTGTTGATGCTACTTGCTTAGAAAGAAACCTTCACTTGGCTTTACAGATTTTAGAAATAACTCCTTCGGTTGTTGTCTGTGTAAACCTACTTGATGAAGCTCTACGAAAAGGTATATATATCGATTTAGACAGACTTGCCAAGAACCTTGGGATTCGAGTAGTGGGAACTAACGCAAGAGACGGAGAAGGTTTAGATAAGTTAAAAGAAGCAATTCTGTTAACTGCTTCTGAACCTGCGATTTCTCCTATACAGATTAGGTATCCAGATTCTCTCGAAGAACTTATTTTAAAAGGTATAGCTTCTTTGCCCAACACTGCCTTTAATGAGCGTCAAAAACGTTGGTTAGCTCTTAGACTCCTCGATAGCGATTATTCTTTAGCAAACAAGCTCCAAGAATACCTTTCTATGGCTAATTTAATTGTTGATCCTAAATCACTAAATGAGTTACAACATCCAAGTCTAGCTGGCGAATTTCGGGAATCAATTGTATTAACTCTCTATACCACTGCTGAAAAAATAACCAGAGATGTTCTAAAATTAAACTCTAAACCTCGCAGAGGAGACCATCACTTTGATCGGATTATCACCTCGAAAATATTTGGTATTCCCCTCATGCTTTTGTTTTTAGGTATAGTATTTTGGCTTACACTAGTTGGTGCTAACTATCCTTCGCAGCTTCTCGCCAAAGGTTTCTTGTGGATAGAAGGGCAACTACTAAATTTTCTCACCTATCTTAAATCTCCCGAATGGATTAAAGGCCTTTTTGTTTTTGGCATCTATCGCACTTTAAGTTGGGTCATCGCAGTTATGTTACCACCCATGGCTATATTTTTTCCTCTCTTTACACTGCTCGAAGATTGGGGCTATTTGCCAAGAATTGCCTTTAACTTAGATAATTCATTTAGGCTTGCAGGAGCACATGGCAAACAATCGCTAACTATGTGTATGGGGTTTGGATGTAACGCTGCAGGTGTTGTTGCGTGTCGTATTATCGATTCGCCACGCGAGAGATTAATAGCTATTCTTACTAATAACTTTGTACCCTGCAATGGACGTTTTCCAACTTTAATTACCATGGCCTTGTTATTTTTTTCTGGCCCAGGTTTTCTTGGTTCTTTTGGTGCTTCCCTATTTTTAGTTTTAATGATCGTTGGTGCCGTGCTAGTTTCTCTTTTAGTATCAAAGTTTTTATCGAAAACCTTCTTGCAAGGATTGCCTTCTTCATTTGCCCTTGAACTGCCGCCTTTTCGCAAACCTCAAATTGGCCTTATCTTAATCCGTTCTCTTATTGATAGGACATTGTATGTATTGCTAAGAGCCATTTTAGTAGCCGCACCAGCAGGTGCACTGATCTGGATAATGTCCAATCTTGGTATTGGTGGCAAAACCTTCCTAGAGCTACTTTCTTCCTTTTTACATCCTCTTGGCTACCTAATGGGTCTAGATGGAGTGATTTTGGCAGCCTTCTTATTAGGTTTTCCTGCTAACGAAATTGTGCTACCAATTATCCTTATGGCTTACACTTCCCAAGGGAGTTTACTAGAACTTGAAAACCTGACTACAACCAAAACTTTGCTCATTAATAATTCTTGGACTAATTTAACCGCATTTTGCTTCCTTCTCTTTTCTTTGAATCATTTTCCTTGCGGTACAACATTGCTTACGATAAAAAAAGAAACCTCTAGTTGGCAGTGGACTATACTATCATTTCTTCTACCGACAATAGTAGGTATCTTAAGCTGTCTATTTATTGCTCAGGGGATTAGACTTTTAACATTGTTTATATAAAAAGGCCGCGAGCGGCCTTTTTTAACCTGGGTTTCTTTTTCCTTTTAAATCAGCTATTTTTATCTCTATAACTGTAGTTTTTTCTAAATATCGCTCGATATACTCGTTCGCACCTTGCAAAAAGTCTGGACTATATTTCGTAATTAATGCAAGTAAAGGTTTAGATTTCTCCCAATCAGATAAAATTCTCGCTTCTCCCGATACAATAACACTTTCATAATTTGTAGAGTATTTGCTAAGCACAATCTGTGCTTTACCTACAACAGTAAAACCAACTAAGTTATTTTCCTTTAGGTTATCAATTTTTCTACCCTTGTTAGCACAATGAAAATAAATAAAACCATCATCATAAACATAGTTAATGGGTGTACCATAAGGCTCTTTATCTAGACCACAAGTTGCAAGTATTCCATATTCTCCTTCTTGGAGTATTCTAACTGCCTCGTTATCGGGAATTTGGTATTTGCTTCGTCTTAGCTGTCGCATCTGATCACATCCTTTAACACGATTTTTGCTTGTTATTTTAGCACATTTTCTTTCTGTTAAGTTATATTTTCTGCAACTTCTACTTAGTCTAATACTACTAGCAACTTATCGCCGATTTCGTATTGTTATTCTACCTGACCTTACTGGTTTTCGGAAAACCTTTGCCAATCGGCGCTTTGCTTTTCCAAAAAAGCCGTTAAGATTCTGAGCTTCTTTACAGTAGCTTCACTTAAATAATGTTCAATCATTTCAGTTTCCTCAAACCCTACATCTCCTGCACCTAAAGTTTTAAAAAACTTTTCTAAAGTCTCATGTCTTGTTAAAAGAACTTCTCCAGTCTTTATTCCTAAATCTGTCAACCTAATCTTGCCATATGGCTCATAACTAACAAACCCTAAATTAGCTAGTCGTTGAACATTTTTTGTGGCGGAAGCAGCACTTACATGTAATTGGTCAGCTAGATCACTTAAACGTAAATCGTCTTCCGAATTGGTTTTGCGAAATATCATCTCTAAATAATCTTCTAAACTAGGTGATAACGATTCTTCTGATAAACGTATTTGTTCAAAACCTCTTACAGTTCGAAATATACGTCCCATTGCTTTCACCTCAATTTATCATATATGTAATCAAGCAAATAAAGTTATCTTAATTATGAGTAACCAAACCAGATTCATAAAGACATATAATATTGTTAGACTACTAAAAATGGTGCCCGTATTAATCCAGCTTTCTCTTTGTTCATTTAACACGAACTCTAGAAAAAACATTTGTATTAATAATAAAGGCCCCACATATAGAAAGTTTAATTTACAACATCTAACCAAAATATTTTTCAAGGAGGTTTTGTCGTTGCAAGGAAATATTGCCGTCGTCTTAGTCTTGCTATTAGCACTTCTTTTTGGCTCATCTTTTGTCACTGTCACAAGTAAAACTACGGTTATACCTAAAAATGAAGTTCATGTTACTGTGAGAGCAAATCTACTTGATTGGTCCATTACTTTTGCCTCAAATGATTACACCACTGCCAAAAATATTGTAATTGATAAACCAGGCTATTATCTTCTCTTTGCTGATGGTAAAGCACCTAAAGGACAAGTGACCATCACAATCTATAATATGTCTAACCAAATAATTAAAGAAATCCATGGACCCCACTTAAAGAAATCAAATGAGATTAAGTTAGGGGCAGGTCAATATAAAATTGTAGTTAAATCTAAAAATAGCAAACACACCAATTACCGGGTTTACCTGAAAGCTAAAAATTAACAGACTACTCATTAATCGGGTAACTATACTTTCATGCCGCCATCGAACATGGCGGTTTCTTTTTTTATGCGGGGAACTAAAAACCACTCTCGAGGTCTTTTACCAACAAACTAATCGATATATTTGACATATTAGATAAAAAAACTTTGCCAAGCCTTTTATCTAGTTTTTAAATTTGCTATCACGTATTAGTATTTGTCAGTCCTTTGGGCCTATAAAAAACAGTAGGCTTTAGCATAGTATGTAACCACGAGGTGATTTTATGGAGACCAACGAACACATGAGAAAACATGATGAGCGTTGCGAAACTATCGGACTTCTTACTAAGTTAGAAGAATATATTACAGATGAAACAAACGACTCTCTTTATTATTACCGGTTAGCAGAATTAGCCCCAGAAGAAGAAGATCGATCAATTATTCTTGGTTTTGCTCGTGATGAAGCAATGCATGCGTCTAACTTCAAAATACTTTACCGACTTTTGACAGGCACTGTCCCTCCAGAACCGGTAGTGGTAGAACCACAAATCGAAGACTTCGAGGAAGGCGTCGAAAGAAGAATTTTGGCAGAGTCTGGTGACTTTCGTAAATATGCCATGGATTATGTAGAATATCATGAGCCGCCTGTTTGTGATTTATTTTATCTAACTTCGGTAGCCGAAGGCCAACATGCAATGCGTCTAACTCTCTTCTTAAATTAATGGTGATAATCCCAATCGCAAGTCGCTTCTCGCGACTTGCTTTTTTTAGGCGTCTTTATGATTTCTTGGTAATGAATAAGGTATATTTATCGATGCGCAATACCCCATACCTCTACTTAATGTCTATTCAGACCGTCTTTTTGACCAATTAGGCGACTGGCTACAATATGCTCAAAATTATGCCCTACTTACTAATTCGAACGCAAATGTATTTAATGTCTAAATTAGTGGTATAGGGCATTTCGATCTAACTGATTTAGCACCACAAACACGCTTCTTTAACCAGCAGAAGCCAACAACTAACACCGAAGACTGCCTCAAATTAATTAGTAAGATCTGCCTAGAATTTTTTGATTGTTATTTAAAAGGAGAGGGCAAGTTTAATACAGGTGGGGTTTATTAATAGTAATTCATTGCGATTCGTTTAAGCAAATTAGGCAAAAAGAAATAGCATTGACTTCATCGCTCAATGCTATTTCTTACAATTAGTCATATCACCAAGGACTGCTTTTTAAAGCAGCTCTTCTACTTTTTTAACGATCTTATCAGCACCCTCTAAACCTTGCTGGCATATGCTCCCTTGGCAAAGATAAAGCATTAATTTATTATTATCTTTACCGACTTCTAGGTTTAAAACCTCACCTTCATCTTGTAATAACCAAAAGAGGTTACCCCCTAAATATCGACTTTGAATCGCATTTTTTATCTTTTCTACTGATTCACCTCTACCTGTAAGTACGAGCTCGTAGGTTGATTGAAGATACCAATTGCCAACCATCGCTAAAAAGGGTGCTAAGCCCATTTCTTTTAACATACCAGCAGCCCTATTTAGCAAATTCTCTAAAGAATGTGTATATTTTTCTTCGCCTGTAAGCTGCCAAAGGCGATAAAGAACTAAACTCATCACCGAATTTCCTTCTGGAATCGCACCATCATAAAAACTTTGGGGCCTATGAGGAAGTATTGTATCAAAAGCTACAGAATAATAGCCTCCTCCTTCCATATCTTTGAAGAGCCAGTCTGTTTTCTCTACTAAACTAGTTGCTAGTTGCAGAGCATCTTTAGCTCCAAAAGCTAAACCATACTCAATAAAACCCCAGGCAAGATAAGCATAGTCATCTAAATGTCCTACGGAGATAACCTGATCTTTTAACGCTCCTGGTAATGGTGAGTCTAGAGCATACTTAGCCAAAAACCGATATAAGTTAATTGCAGCCATCTGCATTTCCTGGCTATTCCAAACAACAGCTCCTCTAGCAAGTCCCGCTAACAAAAGGCCATTTGCAAATATTAAAATTTTAGTATCTTTAAAAGGTGCTTCGCGTTTTTCTTGTCTAAACTTCAGAACTTTCTTAAATACCAGAGTTAATTCAGCCCGTAGGTCCTTATTTTGGCTAATTTGAACTGCCGCTTCTTTATTTTTAGGATATAGATGATTTAATTGATTAAAATTGCCCTTAGCAGAAACTGAGTAGTATTTTTCTAATAACTCTAGCTCATTTGGTGTTAATATCTCTTCTAATAATGAATAACTATAGAGATAATAAGCACCCTCTCCCTCTTTGGAATCAGCATCTTCAGCAGTAAAATAACCACCTTGGCTATCTTTCAAAACGCTTTCTAAATAATTAAAGAGGGCTGAACCTTTCTCTTCATAAAGTACATTTTTAGAAGCAGCCGAGAACTCTGCTAAGGTATAAAGCAAAAAGGCGTTATCATATAGCATCTTTTCAAAATGAGGTATTCTAAACTCCCTATCTGTTGCGTAACGAAATAACCCATCCCCGACATTATCATAAGTACCACTAACTAAAAGGGTAGTTAAGGTATTGTTGGCCATCGTTAATAGCGAGTTATCTTTTTTCTCAGTTGCATAACTCAAAAGAAAAAGTAGGGTATGCAATTGGGGAAATTTCGGAGCTGGTAAAAAACCAGCATATTGATTATCATAGCTATCTACCAAGCTATCTATATGATTTTGAACCAAATCATAAGTAAATAATCCTGGTTTTCTCGTATCACTCATACTTTTAATAACTATTTCACTACCCTCAAGTAGAGTTTGACGATCATTTTGCCAATGGCTTGCAATTTGTTTTAAGATATAGATCAAACCTACACCGCGTATACTATTGTCTTTAGGGAAATAGGTACCGGCAAAGAAAGGTTTTAAGTCGGGAGTAAGAAAGACATTTAAAGGCCATCCGCCAGTGCCTGTAAGTCTTTGACAAGCTTTCATATATACCTGATCTACATCAGGATGTTGTTCTCTATCTACTTTAATCGCAATATAATTCTTATTCAGTATCTCGGCAACCTCTTGATCGAGGAAAGATTCTCTGTTCATAACATGGCACCAATGACAGGTTGAATAACCAATCGATAGAAAGATCGGTTTATCTTCAACTTTAGCTTTTTCCAAGGCTTCCAAACCCCATGGATACCAGTCTATCGGGTTATAGGCATGTAAAAGAAGATAGGGAGACTTTTGTTTACTCAAGCGATTAGGTTTTAGATCTTCTGGCATCCGATAAATCACTCCCTTAGATAATTTCTCGCGGTTTAGCTTGCCCTTTAAGGTGTTTTTATATAATGATTTTGCTTAGTAATAGCTATCCTTCGCGTAGTACTGTGAATTTCTTGAATGTAACGAAAAAGGAAAGATATTTAGGAGCTATCTTTCCCTTGCTAAATACACAATTTTCTGGGATAATTGAGATAACAATTTAGAAAATAATTTCCTTTAGCGTTTAAATATTCGAAAGGAGGTGTGCGCTGATGCTGGGGATAGTTCATCTTTTGTTTGGTGTCTACTCATTTAACATTCCAAATATTGCCTTAGCGTTGGCTCACACTATCGTGTAAGTCACAGCTCTTTTTAATGCTGTTCTCTTGTGAGCCAACGCCTCTATACGAAAGGAGACGTTGGCCGTTTATGTATACTAACGCAGAAGATATTTTACCCATTGAGCTCCTAAAGCAAGTTCAAGAATACATTCAAGGTAAAGAAATATATATTCCCAAATGTGACGAAGAACGATTAGGCTGGGGTGAGAAAAACGGAGCTCGTGCCGAACTTAAAGAAAGAAACCATGATATTATTAGGCAGTACAGAGCAGGTATATCAATTCCAGACTTAATGGATGAATTTCATCTTAGTTACGATAGCATACGTAAAATTGTTCGTAATACTAAACAAAGATAATCTTAAAGGTCCCAATACCTTGGGACCTTTTTATTTACGCTTAGGTTGTATAGTATCTATGCATCTAGACGTCGGAAACTTGCTAGTGGAATGATTTTAATTATGCTTCTAGCTATTAATAATTCATTATCAGAAGCTCGCTTATCTCTCCTCTTTTATCGGCTCTTGAGTTGATTAGTCTCGAAGCTTGAACTACTTCGATCCTATAATCTTGATAAAGTTCTTTAATAAAATCGGTTGAGGAGTTAGATAAAAGAAATTTAACTTTCTTTTCATTTAGTTGATCGCAGAGTTCTTTCAGTCTAATTTGTTCTATTTGTCCAAATCCACCTCGACTATAACCAGTAAAATTAGACGTATCAGAGAGTGGATCATAGGGCGGATCTAAGTAGACAAAATCGTCCTTTTGTACATTCTGGAGCGACTTAGCAAAATCGTCGCAGAAAAACTCAATCTCTGCTCTATTAAAATAATCGCTAACAGCTCTAAGTGTAACCTCATTCACAATATTAGGTTTTTTATAATGACCAAAAGGGGTATTAAACTCGCCTGTCTTATTTACTCTAAACAAGCCATTATAACAAGTTTTATTCAAATAAATAATTCTTGATGCTTTCTGGATCGGTGTTAGATTTTGATACATATCTTTCTGCCGATCTAACTCTCTTATTTTGTAAAAATAACCAGCTTCATTTTTATGTTTTTTTAGATCTACTATCAAATCCTCAACATTGTCTTTGATCACTACATATAAATTCATTAGTTCACTGTTTATATCGTTGACAACAGCTTTTTTGGGTTGTAATGCAAATAAAACGGCACCACCACCGAGAAACGGCTCGTAATAAGTTAAAAAAGTTTGGGGTATGTAAGGAGTTATCTTTTTGATAATTTGTCTTTTCCCCCCAACCCACTTAACAACCGGTTTAATTAGTTTATTTTTACCCAATCTTTTTCTCTCCACTTTCACCCAATAATTAGCCAAAAGCTTTTTTGTATCTTAATTTATTCTCAAAATCCATTATGTATTAAGTCTTGGACACAACCATTTATATGTCCTGCCCTGGTAGTTTATTTGCTATTAGATTACTAACTAGTAATTCGGAATAATTAAATCAGAACTGTTAACGGTCTTTCAAGAAGCTATTTGTGTATTATACTAAATACAGGGAAACGGCCAAATCATCCCTACAAGGGAGGTGGTTGAGATGATCAACCAGAGGTGGCTTAAACTCTAAGACCTAGAGCGAACGCCTCTAAACTGGCAGACCTGGCCTAAGGTCTGCCAGTCTTTTTTTACTTATCGTTTATTGCTCTTTAGATTGCTAAGTTTTCGCTATTAACTTGCTTCAAATACAATGGTAGTTCGCCTATATCATTTATTCCTACTTCGTTTTTCGGTGGCCTAATCCAAATTGGTTTGATACCACAATTGGTAGCTCCTAAAATATCAGCAATCTCATCGCCTACATGCACAACTTCCTTAGGCCTTAAATTTGCTTCTTTCAAGGCTGATAAAAATAAGTGAGGCTCTGGTTTGCCTTTGTATTTACCCCCAGGCGCATATAGTTTTTCGATAAACGGACTTAATCTAGCTAATTTTAATTTCCTTTTTTGGTGTGGATATGGGCCATTGGTAATAATAAAAAGTCTATATTTTCGAGCTAATAATTGCAAAGTTACCTCAGAAGATACATACGGCTTAACATTTCTTTCTTGGTAGTTATTAAAAAACCAGGCAAGGTACTTAATAAGGGCTGGATTTTTAATACCAAAATGGTTAAAAACTCTCTGAAAGCGTTCTCTGCACTGGGTATCATAATCTATTTCGCCGGAAATAAACTCACGATAGACCTCAGCTGTTTTTTCTCTTTGTACCCTGATTAATTCTTTATTAGGTAAACCAGGATAATAAGTTTTGATTGCAGCAGCCGCTGCAACATACGCCTGCCTTCTTACTGTACTAAAGTCAATTAGTGTATTATCTAAATCTAAAAATATTGCTTGTAATGCCACGTTTGCTAAAACCCCCCTTTATATGATCTTTAAGTCCAGATGATTAAAAAGAGATACTTTTTAACTTCTCCTTGATCTCCCTGACTTCTTGCTTATTGAGAGGATAAAAGCTAAACATAATAAACGATAAGAAGAGGGAAACAATAGGCACTATAACCATTGCTACTTTTAAGCCATTAATAGCTGATGCTGTTTGAGTTAAAGCTTCAGGAACGTAGCCTGAGGTAGCTAAAATATAACCTAAAATAGGTCCCTGTAGTGAGATCCCTAAGCGAATGATTAGAGCATTCATGCCAAAATACATACCTTCTCGTCTATAACCAGTGCGTAGCTCATCAAGATCGATAACATCAGCTAGCATAACATCAATTAGAATCATTAAACCAGCAAGACCTAAGCCATTTAAGGCAGCAATTATTAATCCAGCAGTAAAATCTTGGGCATGCCAATAGGGAACTAAACTAACTACAAATAAGGTTAAACATATTTGCATCGTTCGCTTAGCACCTAATTTATTGGTAACTTTGCTCCAACCTAAGACAAAGAAAAGAGCACTAATAAAGACAGTACCTAAAACTAACGACTGTCCTAATCCATCAACCTTTAAGACATATTTAACATAAAAAGGCATCACAGCTTGCATAAAGACAAAGGTAAACTGGAGAAAAAAAGAACCTAGCACATAGATAACAAACGGTTTATTAGCAAATGTTCCTTTTAAGGCTTTTAAAAAGGGTAAGCTAGACTGACCTTCTTTAATAGTCTTTGGTTCTTCCTTAATATCTTTAATACTAATATAGATAAAAACCAAGGATATGACTGCAAACAAAACTCCCATTAACTGCCAGCCAATTAAGGATGCTAAAAATGGCGGAACAGCAAAACCGATTATATTCCCAACTATCCCGAAAATCTGTCGAATAGCTGACACTTGGTTACGTTCGACATCAGTGCGATAGAGTTCTGGGTATAAAGCAGTCCAATTCAAAAAGACTAAAGTATAGAGTCCATCGAAGAGTAAAATACTCAAGACAAAGTAAATATATAAAGCTATTTCGTTACCATTAAACCACCCTGGTTTGGGTAACCATAAAAGCGCAAAAGCAATGACAAATGGTATCATGCCATAACGTATAAAGGGAATTCTAGTCCCATTTTTACCGCGATACCAATCGGATAACTGTCCTAACAGAGGATCATTAATAGCATTGTAAATTCCATATAATAGCATGGCTGACCCAATAAGCATTGGGTTAATTTTCAAATAATCGATATAGAAAAAGTTGATAAAACCAGAAAATGTAGCAACAGTTAACATACCAGCTAATGATCCAGAGCTATAAAACCAGCGCTTCTTATTTTGGCCCACTTCAACCCCTCCTCTTATCTCTAATCTATCATTCAGCTTAAAAGTAATAATCCCTTGCTGCTAAGTATTATTGGGGACAAAAAGCACACACTAGTTTTGAGAGGTGAACTTATGCCTGACAAACAAAAAACCAATAAAAAGCCTAAGATGAGCAACAACAAAATAAATAACGATGTCTCTTGCCGAAATAAAAAAAGTGACATTGAAAACAAGAACGACATTTCTGACGACAACCAACGTAGATAAAAAAAAGGAGGGCTCCCCCTCCTTTTTACATATTGTTAGCCGCTACAAGAGCTACAATAACTGTGATGATTGAAAGGCCAAAACCTGCCCACCAGTAGTATCTACTTCCTTCTAATGAACTTAGTCTTGAATTAGTACTCTCTTTGGTACTCTTTAATTCTTCCTCAATTTTTTCCAGCCTATTTTCAATAGTTCTTTCACGCACAAAATTGCTACTCCTAGTACTTTGTAAATCTTCTCTGAGTTGATTGTCAAGTAGATTGATTTGTTCTTCTAGTTTCGCTAACCGTTTATCTTGTTCATTAGTTTTCTCAGCTAAATCTACAAAACTTTGTATATAGCCAGTAAGTGTAGTTTTTAAACCATCTACTTCCTCTTTTAGCTTTGTATTTTCATCCTGTAAATCTAGCTTAACTGCAATTAATTCGTCAGAGATATTACTGGCTTCATCAGTAGCTCTCTGAACTGCACTAGAGATAGCTTTATCCAGTTCTTTACTTGAAGCTTTATCGCCTTTTAATAGTTCTACTTCTAATTTTAAACTGTCTATTTTTCCTTCTAACTGAGTTTTTGTGGTATTCATTGAAGCAAACACTGCTTCTATCTGTTTTGCAATCTCAGGTTTGAAGCTGGTGTTGTAATCAATCTGCAAACGAGTTATTTCGTCTTTATTAGCCACTAAGCCCTTCTCTAAATCAGTTACTCTACCACTTAGTTTGTCTATTTCTTGAAATGCTTTAACTACCTCAGCTTGATATTCGGTATACAATTTTTTAAGGCTAGTAATATCTTCTGACGAAGCAGTTACTTTGCCAGTCTGAACCTCGCGTAGCATTCTCGCTACTACATTAGCCAGAGTATAACGATCAACAGGTTCGTTACCACGAAAGGTGTTATCAGGATAAACCGAAAGGTAACCCTTTTCTAATAGTTCTTTCACACTTTGATAAGCCCAATGGCTACTCTCAATATCTTTAGGTTGTGATGCTATAACCGTACTACTTATAGATATAAGTAGTAGAACGGTTAGTAAAGCAATCCTAAATTTAGGCTTCATTGTTTATAACCTCCCCGTGCAACTTAGATGAATTAACGTACTTCAATTTCAAAGCCCACTGCTTTAACATCCTTTTCATTCGCTGTAAGAGTAACACTATTAAATCCTATTTTTGTTTTACCCTTACCAACGAGAATAAACTTTAGTTCAGCTAATGAACCACCGAAACTATTCTTGTCAATTATTTGGCCTTCAATTGTTATCTTACCCGTCTTGTTAGCTTCGTAGGGATCCGTGACAGAAATCGGACCGCGTTTCCATTCACCTTCACCTGTTGAAATAATCTGAGTTCCAACTCGCCAACCTAAGAACTGTAGTACTTGTGGATCATAGTTTAGTTCGATCTTAAAATCTTTTAAGCGTTCTATATTTGTAGCCATCAAATCAAGATGGATAACTAAACTATTGTTAATAACTCTTGGCTCAGGATATACTGAGCGTAGCCAAACTTTAGGATCGATCTTAGGTAATAAGATAGGTAAATTCTTAGCTGCAGGGGATTCTGCATTGCTAGCGGTTGCCGTTAGACTTACAAAAGCTCTTCCTGATGGATACACTGAACCAGATACTGGTTTAGCTGTAAGCTTCCAAGTCACTTTGGCATCTTGGTTAGGAGGCAAAGTACCTACATAAACCGTTCTTTGTTCACCTTTAACAAAGTTAAGCATTGCACTAGAAAGCTCTAATTCAACATTGTAGGCCGTCGACCCACCTGTATTGCTAATTCTACCAGTTACTTCAAAAACTTCAGGAAACAGTTTTTCATCCACTATAGATAAATTAAGTGGACCTTCCAAGTTTAGACTCAATTTAGCTGGTGTTGTAACTTCAATCTGTCTAGAAACTGTGTTAACCCCAATATTGCTAGCATCGACTTCCATTACCATTTGCATATTTCCATACGAATTACCAGTGGGTACTACTTTCCAAACAACCTGCTTTGATTCTCCAGGTTGCATTTTATCAATAAACTTCTCATTAGTAGAACCAACTATAGCTAATCCTTTAGGCAATTTAAGTTTGGCAACTACCGCGTGAGCGATACCATCGCCAGTATTTTGGATATAGCCAATAACATCAAATGGTTGAGGATTTGTTGCCATCTCAACTTTATTCACTGAACTCAATCCTAGAGACAAGAAACCTTTGGCAATTGAGATTCCACCCAGACCATAGTGAGTTACATAGCGCTTAGATTGGCCAGGCTGCAGTGGTTCTGGATCCCAATAAAGAGCCATAGCACTATCTAAATCAAACTCGCCCGCTCTCGTAAAATCTCTTCCCTGTACATAATTAAAATCCCAAGCTCCATCAGCAAAACTGCCCCAGTTAGAAAAATATACTCGACTAGGACATGTAACTTCCGGACCAGAAAGATTGCCTTGGGCCATAACAGCTGGTTTTAATAGATCATCAAATGCTTGCATAAAAACAGGTATACTAATGCCAGTAAAAAGCGTATCACTTACAACCGCTACATCACCAACTCGAAAAGGAGCTCCATCGTTATCGCCAAGCATAGTATCTAAAACAACTCGTAAACCCACATCATGAGCTGTATTACCTTGGTTAGTAAACACATAACTAATAGCAGCTGTATCTGGCTGTCCAGTTGTTGTAGAAAAGGTTAAATCAAGAATCTGTTCAACGAGAATATCTCCATAGCGATAAGAGGTATAGATACCATCCTCTCTTTGAACAGGTGGTGTTATCTGGGTACCATAATTACCATTAAGCCCCGCTCTTTTCGTAGTTTTACCACCAAAGACATAATTTTTGTTATCAATACGAATAGTACTATATGATGTTACTGGTTTTCCTAATCCATAAATAAGATATTTGTCATTATCATCGGTTCTTTCCGGATCTCCTCCAGTTGTTATAACAGCAAAACGACCAGTACCATCTGTACTTGTATTAACAACAATCTCAATAAAGTCGTTTCTTAACTTCACTACCCCATCGCCTTGCCCATAGGCGCGGGGTATCTTTGATTCTGCTCCAATTGAGAGAGGCATTAATAACACCAAACATATGAGAATCAGTTTAAGAAATCTTGTTTTTTTCAAAAACTACCCCTCCTATTCCAACGGAGCCACATTACCAAATTTATGTGTTCCATTGCCTTTTTCAAACACCACAGTAACAGGCACTTTATAGCCATTGGGAAACTTAGCTTTAGCTTCAGTATCAAAACGTCCTACCCAACTCTTTTGAGCAAAGCTAACTAGTTCTTTATTAAATCTATCATCACCAAGCCCTTTAACTAGTAAAACTGTCATCTTACCCTCACTATCCACTTCGAACACTAACTCCAATACACCTGTGTACTCTAAACTCTGGATGTTTTTCGTTGTAAAACCACCAGAACCGCCTCTATTAGTTATATAGTCTTCTCCCTTAGCTATTATAATTTGATCGGAATTACCATCAGGCGAACCTGATTGGGTAGCAGTACTACCACCTTTACCCTCATCAGAGGTAGTTTTACCTGCTCCGTCTTTGGCTGGTGCATCTAAATCCACAGCTAAATTACTTGCTTCACTAGTAATAATTTTTACCTCAGGTTGCTTCTCTACTGACGGTTCAGCTTTAGGAGCTGGAGTTTCTGTTTTAATAGCTTTAGGTTGTGGCGCTACATTTTTAACCGGTTCGCCAGTTTTTTTAGGTGCTACAACCGTTTCTTGAACTTTTTTAACTTCCGGCTGAGGTTTGGGATCAGGCTTAGGTTTTTCTTCTGTATTACCTTTTGGTTTTTCTTCTGCCTGCGATGGTTCTTCTGGCTTTTTGGTAACTGCACTTTTACTTTGTGGTGTACCACTACCAGTCAGTCGGATGTTTATAATAGTGGTTTGATTAGGATCATTGCCATACCCAGCCATTAAGCTTTCTAATTTAGAAAAAGGTATAATTAGCAAAAATAACAAGTGGATAACTAAGGAAACCGCTAAAAAGACAGAGAGGGCCAGGTCGTCTTTCTTATTTTCCATCTAAGCCCACTCCTTCTTAATGTTTTTCTACTGCTAAGGAAATGTTGTAGCCACCTCCAGCTTGGACAACATCTAATGCTCTAACTATATATGAGTATGGTATTGATTCGTCAGCTCGGATTATAACTACCTCGTTAGGATTAGAGGCTAATTTTGTCTTTACCGATGCTAACAGCTGTTCTTCACTGACCTGTTGGCCAGAAAGGTAGAAATTACCCTCTTTATTTATGCTGATTACTACCATACTTTTTAAAGCATTATCGCCAGTTGAAGCTTTTGGTAACTGTAAGTTTATATTCGCTTCGTAAGTTCTAAAAGTTGTAAAAACCACAAAAAACAAAACTAAAGAAAACATAATATCAATTAAGGATGTTAAATCTATGCGAGGTTTGGGTCTTTCATATTTGATTGTCAAGCAATATCACTCGCTTCCTTGCTCGACTCCTCCTGCTTCAAGTTTGCAAAAGTATCGAGTATTTCAGTGATTGCTCTATTCATATTAGCGACGTTTTTTTGAATCATAGAATCTAAATAAGCATAGACAGCTGCGACTGGGATTGCAATTAACAATCCATAAGCTGTGGTAAGTAAGGCTTCGGCAATACCAGAACTCATAGCAATAGGATCTGAAACGCCTTGTAGATTATTTAAGACATTAAAAGTGCGAATCTCACCTGTAACTGTACCAAGTAAACCAAGAAGTGGTGCTAGTTGAATTATTAGTTCTAGTGCTGGCATTCTTTTTCTCATACGTAATAACTCAAGCTCAGCTACTTGATCCATTAATCTTTCTACTTCTTTGGGATCACGACCATAATTACCAATTCCAGCTGCCAAAACTGCAGCCACGGGTCCTCTTTCTTGCTTGGCTAAGCGTAATGCTTCTAAAACTTTCCCCTGTACAAGAAGGCGTTTTACAGCACCAAGTAACTTTTCCGAATCATTATTAGCACGTAATAGATTAAAAAATCTTTCAAAAATAATTCCTAATGCTAGGACTGAACAGCCTAGCAACACATACATAACCCAACCACCTTTAGAGAGCAAATTAATCATAATAACGCCTGCAATTGCAGGCTTGCCACCTCCTTGACAGTAAATAGAAAAATGATATTTTACAGGTCCTAACTTACGCCGAAAAAGAATTCAACGGAAAATATGTTCTTCTTGACTTTTCGACAAAGCAAATATAGATTCCTTGTCCATTTAGCAGTGTTTATAAGACGTCAAGCCTTAAAGAACAAAAAGAAAAAATATTTTTGGGAATTACATTCTTGACATCCGATCATGGTTTAGTATACTTCAAGTGGGACAGAACCCCCAAAAAGTGTCCTGAATATAATAAGAGAAGAGGAGAAGGTCTTGAAACAACAGGAAACTCCATTATTCACTGCACTCCGTGAGTACGCTGCATCCAAACCTTTACAATTTCATATTCCTGGACACAAACGAGGCACTGGTATGGATCCGGAGTTCCGCGACTTTTTCGGTTTCAATGCCTTATCGATTGACCTGATTAATATTCCACCTCTAGATGATCTTCACAACCCACATGGTATTATCAAAGAGGCACAGGATTTAGCCGCCGAAGCCTTTTTAGCTGATCGCACCTTTTTTTCTGTTCAAGGTACTAGTGGTGCTATCCAAGCTATGATCTTGTCGGTTGCTGATCCTGGCGATAAAATAATTGTTCCACGGAATATTCATCGTGCTGTGGTTACTGGGTTAATTCTTTCTGGCGCTCGCCCAGTATTTTTAACCCCTGTTATCGACGAAAAGTTAGGTATAGCCCATGGAATTACTCCGGAGTCAGTGCGTGAAGCTTTAGAGGAACACCCTGATGCTAAAGGTGTTTTAGTAATTAATCCAACCTATTATGGATTTGCTACTGATTTAGAAAAAATCGTTACAATTGCTCATGAGAAAAATGTACCCGTCCTCGTTGATGAAGCTCACGGGATCCATATCAGATTTCACGAGGATCTACCTCTTTCCGCTATGCAAGCAGGAGCAGACTTAGCTGCAACAAGCGTGCACAAGTTAGGGGGCTCGCTTGTCCAAAGTTCAGTATTAAATTTAAAAGGTAATCTTGTTTCTCCCGATAGGGTTAAAACTGTTATGAGTTTACTTACCACCACCTCAACTTCCTATCTACTTTTGGCATCTTTGGATGCTGCGAGACGTTTCTTGGCAACAAATGGTCATGAGCTTCTAGAACGCACTATGAGTTTAGCCGAAAATGCTCGTAGAGCTATAAATACATTTCCTGGATTATATTGTCCTGGACAAGATTTGGTCGGCTCTAAAGTATATGCCTACGACCCTACCAAACTGCTTATTCATGTTAAAGATTTAGGTCATACAGGACATGAGGTCGATAACTGGTTAAGAAGTACTTATAATATTGAAGTAGAACTTAGCGATTTATATAATGTTCTGTGCGTTATTAGTATTGGTGATAATGAAGAAACTGTTGGAGCATTAGTGAAAGCTTTTATGGAGCTTGCTCGGGAAAGCGAAGCCTGGGTTAAAGTACCTGATTTTCCAGTGCAATTGCCAGAAACTCCTGAACTAGCACTTTCTCCTAGAGAAGCTTTTTACACCCTAGGTGAATCAGTCCCCCTTGAATCATCGTTAGGGAGAATTTGTAAAGAGTTAGTGATGGCTTATCCACCAGGAATTCCTATTTTGATGCCTGGCGAAGTTATTAATCGCACTAGCTTAGATTATATTAAAGATGCTATTAAATATAATCTACCTGTCCAAGGGCCTCAAGACTCTACACTAGAAACAATTAAGGTAGTACTTCGTTAAACACCATTAATCAGACTATGAAAGACTTTTACAGTTACATTAAAATGTAAAAATTGCTATGCTCCCTTTGTGGTAGACAGTGGAATTTACAAAACTGTTGATCATAAGGAGCATTTTTATTGGGGCAGAAAACCGACAGTTCCATATGAGCAAAAGATATCTGCTGTTACAAAATACTTAGAAGGGAAGAAAGGTAAAGAACAGATAGCAAAGGAACATAAGGTCAATCCGTAATCTAGTGTAAAATAGCATCAATCTCTCGATTGATGCTATTAAGAGTATTATACTATTCTCACTGTCTACTCTACGAGCAGCTATTCAAATTGAATAAGCAGCTCTTTTTTTGAGTTTAATAACTTAAGTTAAAAAGAGATTTATTTTAGACCAACCAATAAAACTACAGCACCCATAACGCCAAGAGCTATATAAAGACTTTTAATAGATTTTGCTTGCTGAGTAGTTTCTTTTTTCAAGCTAGCTACTTCTTTGCGTAACGAATCGACTTCATTACGAGTATCGTTAATCGAAGCCATTCTTTGCCTAACATCATCTATTTCTAGCTGTTGATAATCAATTCTTCTAGCTAAACTTTGTTGCCCCGATTCTAAATTTTGCAAAGCCTCTTCCAATTTACCATAATCTAGTTTAATCGTATAATAGCGATCGTTTATCTCTTTTAGTTCTGTTTCAAATTCCACCTGTAATTGGCTAATTAACGACAGCACTTCTTGGATCATTGGGTTATCTTGTTGTGGCAGAGCAGATACTGGAGCTGATGTTTTAGTAGCCTTCTCTAATTTTGCAGTATACTCTTTTTCTATCCCCTCTAAAGTGTCGATAAGTCTGGCCACCATAACTGCCATTTCATAGCGGTCAACAGACTGTTGTCCGCGAAAAGTGCTATCTGGATACCCTTCCATTAAACCACTATCTAGAACTTTTAATATTGCTTGATAAGCCCAGTGGTTCTTAGGTACATCCTTTGGTGGTGTAGCTGCTCCAACTGAAATAGATAAAATAGCAAGTAGCAAAGTTGTAATAAGCAACATTCTTTTCATATTAATTGGTTCAAAACAGGTTAGGCTATTTTGAACCATCCCTCCTTTCACTTGTTAATTATTTTCTAACCCTAAAATAGGATCTGCTAATTGAATCTCCGGTTCTATGGCTATTTCAAAAAACCTAGGCCAGACTAAATGAACCTGCCAAGAGATCTCTTTAGGTAGGTAACTATTGCCAACTACTTGTCCAGAAAAGTAATTATATAGCTGGCTTAGATAGGGTTGCATTCTTTCTTGTAGATATTTTTCGACTTGTGTTAATGAATCTAGAGGTAGATTATGTGGATCATAACCACGCGAAGAAGCCCAAGATTCCATAGAGCCTCTTAACAGAGTTTTATAATAATAGTCTTTAGCTAATCGGCTTAGCAAATATGCAAAATGTGCTTCTTCTGCTAGTTGCTTTTCTTCCCCTGAAAGCTTTTCTCTAGCTATTGATGCTATTCCTTGGCCTAAAGCTAAGCCTAGAGTGTTACCCGCAGTATTCCAACCAGCAAAACCGGTGAGATTTTTTATTTCGATATTACTCAGTAAAGCTCGAAACAATTCTGGTTCTGCTCTATTTATGTTCGCTACATCACAAACAACTACTTTTTTACCAGTATTTAATTCTTCTTGGATTAAATTTGTGAAAGCTTCTGAGTCACCGCCGGGCGTAGCTACATAGAACTTAATCTCGCCTACAGGTGCTAAACGACCTCCCGCTGCCTCTACATGTCTTCTAATATTCTCCGCAAAAGTAATATCTTCTAAAGGCGCTACCCATTTATTACCATCTATACCTCGATAAGTTACCGTTAAGGTAGGTTGCATATCTAAAAAACTACAGATGAAACGACTGACTAAAGTGACACCAACCTCATCGGCACCAGGAAATATTGTCGCTTTATTCCCTAAACCTAGATCAATAATTTTATCTCGCAGTACCTCTCGTTCTGCTCGATGCAAGCCTGTTAAAGAAGCATCATCTTGTGCTAAGACTAAATAATCGATTACGCCTTCATGTAGCATATCAATTAAAACTTTGTTAATAGTGTGATTCCTTTCTCTTGCTTTTAAGTAATCTTCTATAATCTCATAAGGAATTTGTAGTTCGAGGGCTTCTAATTCTTCCTTTTTATTGAGCCTACCGAGATTTTCCACTTCATCTTTAAGTATCGCCCAATTGTGTACCGCACTATAATATCTTGCTGAATAGCTATCTGTGGTAGTGATAGCTAAACGTTGAATTGTATCAAATACATAGATTGGTTTCTGAGGATTTCTTTCACGTAATCTACGCAGTGTTTGCAATCTTTCTAGAGCTTTGTCTATAGAAACATCACTTATTCTCGAAGAGATCAAACTGCCGTAGCAGAGTTGAGAAATAGAGACAATATAACAATCGGCATCCGTTTCTAATAGCCAGTTTGCTGTGGCTTCACAATCACCTGGTCTTTTAAAATAATCAAGACTATTGGGCATAATGACCTTAAATCCAGCCATCGAACCTATCATCTGTGGTGAGTAAGTATTAGCTGGTCTTGAATCCAGTGGTACCAAAGCTATGGTACTACTAAAAGCCATGTGGGCACACCAAAACAGTAGACAACAAAACCAGAACATTCTCTTTAACATTATCTGACCCCCAATAGGGCGCTAGGTTACTGGCTGAACTTTGCCAGTAAAATTAAGCTCCCATAAGAGATCTGCTTCTTTTATAGTGGTTTTTGTTTAGGGACATCAGCCAGATTTCTTGCCAATTAGGATCACGGCGCTTAAGAATCCCTCTTAAGTTAAAGCCTACCTTTTCATAGCAATGTACAGCTCTTTGATTAAAAGCATAGACCCGAAGGTATACTTCACTTAGCTCAAATGTTTCAAAAGCTTCTTTAAGAATTATTTCCAATGCTCTCTTTCCTAGGCCTTGTCCCCAGTATTCTTTGTTAGCAATGCAGATCTTTATTTCAGCCTGTCCACTGCGCCACGAAATATTACATAATTCGATATCACCTATGGGCTTACCAGCTAATTCAATAATGTAAAAACGCCGATCTCTATTTTGGTTCTTATTAAAGAGCCAAGCTGTCATTTCATCTTCGCAGTTGGGATACTCCCAACCCATTAAGTGTCGCAATTCCTCATCTTTGCTCCAGCTAAGAAAATGAACTAGATCATCCTTAATTGGCTGCCTAAGACGTATCAAGTCGTGAGACATCTGCCCGCTCCCCTTCAAAGCTCCTCTAAACTAAGCGAATTTTTAGAAGGCTTAAACAATATCCCTGGGAAAGGCATTTCTCTATATAGATCTCGCAACCCTTTAGGGAATAAAACCCATGCAATTTAGAAGTTGCTCATAGTATTGGGAAGGAAGATCTATAGAACCTAATAGCTCTTTGTCTTTACCATGTGGACCGTGGCAATCAGAACCACCTGTGATTAAGAGATTATTCTCTCGAGCAAAGTTGATAAAAAAAGTAGTTTCTTCTTTCTGGTGAGCGGAGTGATAAGCTTCCAAACCATCTACTGGAATTATTTTTAAGGTTTCTTTGGTGAATTCCAAGTTAATTAATCCCGGATGGGCAACCACTGCAACTCCTTTTGCTTGGTGAATAAGTTCTACTGCTTCTGTGGGGCTAAGCTTACTCCTTGGTACATAACCAGGTTTCCCAGGATTTAAAAATCTTTGGAACGCTTCACTCACACTGCTAACATAACTTTTTTTCACCATCGCTCGTGCTACATGGGCTCGACCAGGAATCCCAGTTACGGGTAAGTCATCTAAGGAAAGCGGATAACCTAATTTTGTTAGCTTGTCCACCATCTCGGCTATCCTGTCTTCTCTTTCCTGACTTAAACAACTTAACTTCTTTAATAAAACTTCCGAACAGTAATCGATACCATAACCTAAAATATGCACTTCCGTATCGGCGAGAACTGCACTTAGCTCAATTCCCGGAAGGACATTAAGAGCCCAACCCGCCTCTAAAGCCGCTGCTTGGGCTTCATCTATCCCACCTATAGTGTCATGATCGGTGATCGCTATAGCCTCAAAATATCTAGTAGCAAAAACTAGTTCCTTAGGAGTGCGAGTACCATCAGAGTAAGTAGTATGCAAGTGTAAATCGATCAAAAATATCCTCTCCCTTGGACCTTTAGACACAAACAGATAATTAGATTCTCCATTAAACGAAACAAATCCTAATAGAAATTTTAACCACTATAGGTTTTGGAAGCTTAATTATTTAGTGTTATTCCTCAAAAAAGAAGCTTTTTTTACTAGATCTTATTTTTACTTCAAAAGGCTAGTAAAAAACCTAGAGCAAAAATTGTTGCAGCTTCTTTAAGGCTTTTTTTTCAATGCGACAGATCTGAGCTTGGGAAACTTGTAATTCTGCAGCTAACTCCACCTGGGTCTTCTCTGCAAAAAATCTCTGAATAACTATATACCGACTTCGTTCATCAAGAGATTCTAGTAATTCATTAATTAAAATTCGCGTATCTTTACTATCATCCCTGCTTTCTATAAGATCTCTGAGTATTAGCTTATTATCCTCATCTATTGTTTCATCAAGCGATTTAGGAGTCCTTGCTGCTTCTAAAGCATAGACTAATTCCTCTCGATCTACCCCTAACATCTCAGCGATTTGAGAAAGAGGAAGTTCCTTTCCTTGTTCTTTCACTAAAGCTTCACTTAGCTCGCGATATCTTAAGTAAAGATCCCGACCTCTTCTTCCAAGGTTAACTTGTTTTTCTTTTCTGAGACATTCTTTGATTTCGCCCATAATCAGAGGCACAGCATAGGTAGAAAAAGCTGTTCCTAGATCGGGGTTAAAATTGTCTAGCGCTTTAATTAACCCAATAAAACCTGCTTGAACCAGATCTTCGTTTTCTTCTTCAGAAAATCTCTTGGCAATGTAAAAAACTAGGCCTTTGTTTTCTTCCAAAAACTGTTCTCTAGCTTCTTTATCTCCTTTTATAGCCTTGGCAAGCAGCAGAATATCGCTAGGCATCTTGTTTTTCAGGGATTTTAATCATAGTGATCTTAGTCCCTTTGCCCATTTGTGAATCAATTTTTATCTCATTCATGCAAGCTGCCATGAAATCAAAGCCAAGGCCTAGGTTTTCACCAGGGATGGTTGTATATTCGCTTTCTTTTGCTAAATCAATATCTTCTATGCCTACACCTTGATCCTCAACGACTATTTTTAGAATACTTTTTTCAATGTAAACACTAATTTCAACAAAACCTGGGGCGTTAGGATAAGCGTGCTGGACACAGTTAGAAACTGCTTCAGATACTGCTTTTCTAATTTCATTATATTCTGCCTCGGTAAAAGAATCGATTTGAACAGCAAACGCAGCTACAGTTGAACGAGCAAAAGCTATATTGACTGGCAAACTTGGAAACCGAATATAAAGTTCATTATTTTCTGTCATTTGGTCTCTAGCACCTTAATTAAAAGAGTGCCTTCCTCCCCTCACAATAATCTTGAGGAAATTTTAGAAATATTAACTTAGTTACTCGCCCTTCTCCTTATTTTCGTTCTCACAGAGTCTCAGAATTCCTGCAATATCCAAATCATCTTTTACATCACCCTTTGCACCAACAATAACCATGCGTCCATCGCGACTTTTTACTTTTTTATAACGACCTAAGATCGAGCCAAGACCTGTACTATCGGTAAAATTAACTTGTGAAAGATCAAGGACAAGACAGTTGAGCTTTTCATACTCATCCCATCTCTGATCAACTTCCTTTTTTAGCTGACTACCTGTAACCATATCCAAATCACCGGCTATTTTTGCGATCAAAGTGGTTCCTTCTTTAACAACCTGCACTGACATAAAATTCACCCCCAGGCTATTTGTGACGATTTTCTGTCCTGGGGGCAAAATTCCTTCTTAATCTTTATTAATTCCCATTAATTTTAGAAAAGATCGGGAAACTTCTTGATAAAACGTTGCTTTATTAATATCTTCACCAATTATTACATCAACTTCATTGACAATTTGCTCGCCTACTTTAGCTTTCAAAACACCTACACATTCACCTTTTTTGACTGGTGCTTTTAAATACTGCTTAATTTCTAAAATAACTTCTGGTTTAGCGTCACTACCTTTTTCCAGAGTAACACTAAGATTTTCTTTGGGATACAAAGCTACTTTAGTTTTTTGTCCATGTTTTACCTCAATTTGATTTAAGAGAAGATCTTTATTGGCTAATAATACGCTCTGGTAATTATTAAAACCATAATCTAGGATACTTACAGTATCTTTGTATCGTTCTGAGTTACTTTTGGCACCTAGAACAACAGCGACAAAGCGTTGACCATTTCTTAGCGCAGAAGCACTCAGACAATAACCTGCTGCCTCAATCATACCAGTTTTAACACCATCTGCTCCAGGGTAACCTTTTAAAAAAAGTTTATTATAATTATAAAGAACGACTTGACCTTTTTGACCTGGACGTACTGTATACTCATATGTTGATACTAATTCAGCAAAAAGAAGCAGCTTATAGGCATAGTAGGTCATAATAGCCAAATCATTAGCTGTGGAGTAGTGATCGCCTTCTAGGACTCGATGGTTTTTCTCGGGTAACCCATTACAATTCACAAAATGAGTATTAACTAATCCCATCTCTAAGGCTTTGGCATTCATTTTCTCGACAAAAGCCGCTTCCGAACCACTATGAAATTCAGCCATAGCTACTGCCGAATCGTTAGCAGACCCTACCGCTAAGGAATACAATAAATCTTTAACACTCATCATTTCTCCCATCTCCAGCCAGATCTGTGAACCACCTTGCCTTTTAGCTTCTTCACTAACAGTAACTTTGTCTTCCAAAGTAAATTTGCCATCTTGTAAGGCTTCGAGAAGTATGATTAAAGTCATAATCTTAGTCATACTAGCCATATGCCTTTTTTCTTCGCTACTTTTTCCCCACAAGATTTGGCCACTGCTGGCATCCAACAAAACACCTGTAGGAGAATTAATTACTGGTCCAGCTAAAGCTGCAGTCCCCAATATAAAAACTAGCACCCAGATAATTGACTGTCTCATCAGTCAAGCCTCCCTCAAACAGTCTTGGCGCTAGATCCTATGCAGTTTTAGCTTAAGGTATGTTTTTTGCAGGATTTTTTCTCTTGTTGTACAAAGAGAAAGTTATAATCGAATGCAAAGGAGAGCCCTTTTGTGAGTATTCTCAAACTTTTTTTCAGCTATTACCGTTACGAACTTCCTCTCACTGTTCTTGATATTACTGCAGCTTGTTGTATTGCTCTTTTAGATCTTCTTTTCCCAGTAATATCAAGAAATGTAATGAAGGACTTTATTCCCCAACACAATATAAAAGCTTTGTTACTTTCTGGCCTAGTTCTGCTCATTTTATATTTGATCAATTTAGTCCTCCAGTATATTGTGGACTATTTTGGTCATGTGGCTGGAATTAGAATTGAAACTAAAATGCGTCACGATCTTTTCTGCCACCTACAAACCCTTGATGTAGAGTTCTTTGATAACAACCGAACAGGCAGTCTTATGTCGCGAATCGTTAATGATCTCCATGAGGTAAGCGAATTGGCTCATCATGGCCCTGAGGATCTTCTTATTGCTTTATTAATGTTAATTGGCTCCTCTATTTACCTTTTCCAAATCAATATTCCTCTAACTCTACTTATTGTTGCCTTCATTCCTTTTATGGTTTATTTTGCCATTAAAAATCGACAAGTTATGGCCAAAGCCTTTTTATCTGTTAAGGAAAAAACAGCGGAAATTAACTCGGATATTGAAAATAGTATCGCTGGTATTCGAGTAGCCAAAAGCTTTGCTAATGAAGAATATGAAGAAGAACGTTTTTCTCATGCTAACCATCTCTTCCGTAAATCTCGAGAAGGTGCCTATCATAGCATGGCTATCTACTATACTGGCCTTACTTTCATGACTAACCTGTTAAACGGAGCTGTGCTTATCTTTGGTGGTTATCTCACCTATCTAGGCCAGATGGATATCGCTGATCTCACTACTTATTTATTGTTTGTATCCTTGTTCACTCAACCAATTAGAAAACTAATTAACTTTGCTCAACAGTATGAACAGGGTATGGCTGGCTTTAGTCGTTTTGCTCAGCTCATGTCTCAAAAACCTAAAATTGTCGATCGTAAAGATGCAATAACTCTATCTGATGTCTCTGGTCACATTGCTTTTTCTCATGTTTCTTTTGGTTATACTGGTAGTGATGAAGTATTAAATGATGTTTCTCTAGATGTTAAACCAGGTCAAACGATTGCTTTAGTGGGTTCCTCTGGTGGTGGTAAAACCACCTTATGCCATCTTTTGATGCGTTTTTATGAAATTGACTCTGGTTCCATTAAAATTGATAACACCGATATCCGCGATATTTCTCTTTTGTCCTTACGAGAGACCATAGGCTTTGTCCAGCAAGATGTTTTTTTATTTGCTGGTAGTATCTACGATAACATCCTTTATGGAAGACCATCAGCTTCCGAGGCAGAGATTGTGCAAGCTGCAAAAGATTCAGAAATCCATGATTTTATTACCTCCTTACCTAATGGCTACCATACTTATATCGGCGAAAGAGGCATTAAACTTTCTGGTGGCCAAAAACAACGTCTAGCTATTGCTAGAGTCTTTTTGAAAAACCCCCCTATTCTTGTTTTAGATGAAGCTACATCCGCTTTAGATAACTTGACTGAGTATCGCATCCAAAGTGCTCTCAAGCGCCTTAGCGAAGGTAGAACTGTACTTTTAATAGCTCATAGACTCTCGACAGTTAAAGATGCAGATAAGATTGTGGTATTAGAAAAAGGTCAGATCATAGAAAGTGGTAACCACAGCGAGCTAATAGCCCAGAATGGTGCCTATTCGGAACTGTATCGTTCTCAGTTCTCCTCAGCAATTTAAAAGCCAACCTGATCTCTCTTTCCCTTAGCAAAATATTCCTTCAAAAACTCCATTGACTTTCGCTAACAATAAAGGATTTTTCAGTCAATAAACTAATAAGTAAAAGGGGAGTGTTATTTTCTAAGGAGGGGTATTTATGAGTCGTAAACTTTTTTTCACCATGTTAATTGTCACAATTTTAGCTTCATTTTCTTTAGCGGTAAAAATCGATGTATGGGCCTTAGGTTTTACCAATGAGATGACTAAAATTGCCAGGGACTTAACTGCTCGTGAGTTTACTGCTAAAACAGGTATTGATGTTAACATTACGCCATTAGCTTGGGGCGATGGTAACAAGGTCATGTTAGCGTTGATCGCTAATGACGCACCAGATATTATTAGTTCTGGTGTTGGTGGCATTGTTGAATATGGTATTAGAGGTTCTATTCTTGATCTAAAACAAGCTTTTGGCAAAGAGTTTGATGATCTAGAAAAGGAATTATTCCCCGCTGTAACTGAACCTCTACATTGGCTAGGGACTAGATTCGGCATTCCCCAAAATATTAGCCTTATGAATGCTGCTTATCGTACTGATATCTTCAAAGATATGGGAATGGAAATACCCAATCTTTGGTCTGATGTTTATAAAATGATGCCTAAACTGAAAGCTAAAAATATAGAAATGGGTTTCCACTACGGTAGTGTCAATTATGATGCTCTATGGGGAGCTTATTCTTTAATAACTCAGCATGGTGGTAACTTCTTTAAAGATGATGGCTTTTCGAGTGCGATGGATACACCTGAAGCAATTAGAGGTTTTAAAGAGTATATTGAATTATACACTAAACATAAGATGCCTACAGCAAGCCCTGGAATAACTGCTCTACGCAATGGTGAATGGGCTATGATGATTGATGGTTATTGGATGTATACCAATATCATCAATTCAGCTCCCGAATTAAAAGGTAAATGGGAACCAGGTTTAATCCCTGGCATCACCAGACCTAATGGCGTTACTAATCATGGTACTTTCTCAGGTGCAACAACTTTTGGTATTCCTAAATCTGCTAAGCACCCGAAAGAAGCTTGGGCATTTCTTAAATGGTTCTGTTCCACCCCTGTTCAAAAGAAATTTGTTGATGAAATAATCGTAAAACTTCCTGGTTCCTTAATGGTACCGACGTCTAGAGATGCTCTATATAATCTTAGCGGCATGCCTCAAAATGTAGTTCGTACTATCCATGCCCAATTGGATGAATCAGTTGCCGTTCCTTATGCTCCTACAGCTGGTGTGCTTTATCGATTTGTTGATTTTGCAGTGCAAGCTTGTGTGCAAAATGGTAAAGATCCAGAAGCTGAAGCTAAAAAAGCTGCCGCCGAAATGAATAAAGAAATGAACCAACGTAAAGTTGAATATAAACGTTTCCTCGACAAACTACAAAAAAGCAAGAAATAATTTTCCAAAAACTTTGTCACGACAATAAGCCAGAAGTGAACTACTTCTGGCTTATCTAATTTACTAATCTAGCAAAAAGTAAAACCCTTACCTTAATTTTTTTCATTAAGGTAAGGGTTTCTTTTAGTCAAGAAAACTGGTGCCACAGGGGTAACTTAGACCAAAGAATTTTGCCACTGATGCTGCTACATCAGCAAAAGTTTCTCTAACACCTAGATCTTTTGGTTTTACTCCCACAGCTAAAAGAGGTACATACTCTCTTGAATGATCTGTGCTAGGAGTAGTTGGATCACAACCATGATCAGCCGTAATAACTAGGACATCGTTAGATCTTAATCGGCTAATAACATTAGGTAAGAAACGATCTGTAGCTTCTAGAGCTCGAGCATACCCCTCCACATCGTTTCTATGCCCATATACCATATCAAAATCTACAGAATTAGCAAAAATCAAGCCGTGTTCGACATTATCCAAAGCATATAACAATTGGGCCATGGTCTCATTATTATTCTTAGCAGGTAGTTGTTCTGTGATGCCTTTTTGAGCAAATATATCGCCAATTTTCCCAATACCAATTACAGGAATCCCCTTCTCTTTTAACAGATCAAGGACTGTCTTATCCACAGGTGGTAAGGAGTAGTCATGACGATCTTTTGTACGGTAGAAACTACCTGGAGTGCCAGCAAATGGTCTGGCAATAACCCTAGCTACACCATGTTCACCTACCAAGATTCCCCTCGCAATCTCGCACAATTTATACAATTCTTCCAAAGGTATCACATCAACGTGGGCAGCAATTTGAAAAACTGAGTCAGCTGATGTATAGACAATAGGATAACCTGTTTTAATATGTTCTGGGCCCAAATCCTCGATAATTACCGTACCAGAAGCTGGATAATTACCGAGAACTTTTAGTCCTGATAGTTCTTCAAATTTATCAATAACCGCAGGCGGAAAACCATTGGGATAGGTAGGAAAAGGTTTCTTTAGATGAAGTCCAGCAATCTCCCAGTGGCCTGTTGTTGTATCTTTTCCTGTTGAAACTTCAGCCATTTTACCATATGCGGCTTGGGGATTATCTACTTTCGAAACACCAGCTATATCTGCGATTAACCCTAAACCCAAATTGGCCATATTCGGTAGATAGAGGCCACCACGTTCAGTAGCGATATTTTGGAGTGTTGCGCTACCTTGATCGCCATAGAGGTTGGCATCAGGCAGTTCACCTATACCTACACTGTCCAAAACCCAGATAATAAATCGTTTCATACTCTACCGGCCTTTCCTTAACTAGTAGTTAAAAGTTATTTTATCACAAGCGGTGTAGTCTTTCACTATATATCTGTATTTTCTCTCTTAACACTGCGAGGATGAGCTTCTCTATAGACTTGACGGATACGACTCTGGCTTAAATGGGTGTAGAGTTGGGTCGTAGCAATATCAGCATGTCCTAAAAGTTCTTGTACTGTTCTTAAGTCAGCACCATTTTTTAAAAGATGGGTAGCAAATGAGTGCCTTAAAGTGTGGGGACTGACATCTTTCGTGATCCCAGCTTCTTTGGTATAAGCTTTAATAAGCTTCCAAAAACCGACACGGCTTAATCGATCGCCCCGATTATTTAAAAAATAAGCATTATTTTTCTTTTTAAGTAGTTTGGGTCTACTCAAGGCAAGATAGTCTTCTAAGGCTTTTTTTGCGATATTTCCTAAGGGGACAATCCTCTCTTTGTCTCCCTTGCCTCGACAACGCACAAAACCAGCATCTAATTCAATATCACCGATATCGAGAGAGAGCATCTCCGATACTCGCATACCGGTAGCATAGAGAACTTCTAACATCGCTTTATCTCTGAGCCCAAGATAATCACCATTTGGTGCTGATAAAAGCTTGTCCACTTCTTGTTCACTTAAAACCTGGGGTAATGACTGTTTTCTTTTTATAGCATCTAACTTGGCTACAGGATTATTTTTGATCTGGCCCTTGGCATGGAGATGATCATAAAAACCCCGAAGACAAGCAATCTTTCTGGCAATTGTAGTAGAAGCTAATTTGTCACGCCACAAAACTGCTAGATAATCGTAGATAGCTTCGATGTCAACATCAACAGGATCTGTAACTTTTTTAGCAGTCATTATCGTGGCATATTGTTTAAGATCGCGTCTGTAAGCGTTTATGGTATTTTGCGCCATTCCTCTCTCTATTAAGAGATAATCTAAATACTCATTTATTGCTTCGGACCACATAAGTTTTCACCGCTTTCATAACTTCACCAATAGACGTAAAAAACCCGGTGTCACATACGCTTCCATAAAACAGCCTAGAAGTATGATCAAAATTGCTACGGCACTGCGTCCCAGAAATTCTTGCATTTCACGGCTTATAGATTGCCTTTTAGCTCCTCCAATAACACTTATAATGCTCAGGGAAAAGAGCACAGCTGCACCGCCCAAAATAACCAGACCAGGAATTAAAAAAATGTTTTGTGGAACTAACCCAGCTAAAAAAACTAGTCCACCTTTCCATTGCAATTCCTTGATTAAAAAAGCAGCACCGAAACCTAAAATAAATCCTCTTAAAAAAGTTACTACTGCAATCAATGGTACTCCAATCAAAGAAAGAGATGCCAAAACGATGGGTAAAGCAGTTTTTAAAAGGTTAAGGTTAAGTGCATCTTTGAGTAGGCCAGAACTAGCACTTTGTAGCGCATCACTTTTCCCCACAAAATTAAAGTAGCTTTCCAAATAGAGAGTAAGCTCAGCTCTTTGATCTCTTTGTAGCACTCTTGTTGCCATTATGCCAAAACCAATACCTAAAAACAACATTAAAGCAACTAAAGCATAGGGCCAGATAGGTTCTTTTTTCTTGTTTTTATTTCTCATAATTCCACCCCCTGACAACCTATGCAATCAGGACGTGGTTTAGAATGAATCGAATGGACAAAGTTAATAAAATAGTTCCTTTAGTCTTCTAACTTAGCTTTGCCATAAAAACCTGCGCCACCAACTTCAATAGCTAGGTTACCTTCTCTAGCTTCTAAGATAACCTTAGCTATCTTCTCACTAGTTACTTTGGCAATCTCAGCAAAAGTTGCCTTATTTAATACATAAAGTTCGGATCCTATAGTAACCAATTTGGTTATAGTTGCTGGTCCAATTCCTGGCAACATATCAAGAGGGATCTGTTTAAAATAGGGAGGTCTCGGTTTTGTAGACAATTGGAAACCACCGAGCTGTTCACAGCGTAACCTTACTCCATTAACAAAATAACCTCCACATTGACATCTTTCGTTACCAGTAAATAAACTCCCACAATTTATGCAAGCTGTCTCATAATATTTACCTAACCTTGGATCTAACCCATAGTTAGCAATTATCTTACCTTCACACAGAGCTCGCTTAAAACCAGCAAAATCTAAACTCGGTAGGTCAATTTCATTATATTCTCTGGCTATCCGTTTAAGGGAATGAGCATCTGAGTTAGATAAGAAAACCGAGTTTTCTAGTTCAGTGATCCCTGCTGCCATTTCGGTGGAACTAGATAAGCCTAATTCGATAGCGGTAAAAGGCGTCATAAAAAGCTCGTAAAGTGAATCCACGGCTTTCCCATAAAAACCTTTAAAAGGAGTAAATACATGAGCTGGAAAGAAAATTCCCCCTAAGTTTTCGACGAGAATTCTCACTTCCTGTGGCAATATATTAAATCGTTGGGTACTAAGCTCCTGATTTTTAGTATGAGGCCATAACTCTTTAGTAAGTGCTAGTAATGATTCTAGGTTAGGTAGATAAGCAAGATAATGGGCTTCACCAATCTCTAATTCCCAGGCTGGTATTAATAAAAGCCCTTCGGTACTTAAAAATCCACCACCGGAAACTTCCTGCAACCGGCCGGTATCAAGTAGTTCTCTATATTCAGCCAACACAACTTTACTACCAGAATCTACAAGTCCTAAAACTGTTAGTCCTTTTTGCTTTTTAGCTACAGAGAGGGCATTTTTAATTGTTAATTCTCTCGAGGCAGTTATTTTCACCCAACGGTTTTTAGCCTGACCGATATGTACATGTAAATCAGCGTAAACAATCACTAAAGCTACCTTCTTTCCCCACCACCTCCGACTTGCTTAGCTGCATAGGCTCCTGAGGCAGCAGCAGTTAAAAAGAACTCTGCTTCTTCACCAAAACCTCGCCCCATAGTTTTTAGAGGTAAAGCAGAATAATCTAGAAGTGGTGCTTTTTCTAAGACAATTTTATGAGGCTTGAGATCAATCTCCAACCAATGGGGGTTGGTGAAAACCACCTCAGCGGGTTTTAAGGCTATTTTCTGTAGAGAAGTTAGTGTATGATGGCTTATTCCTTGGTGCCTACCTCGCTTATCTCCTCGCATCAGCCTAGGAATCACAATAGGCCTACCACCTAAAGACCCTACAGCATTAATTCCTGTACCAACTTCTAAAGCAGTTGTCCCTAGGATGGTCTCAGTTCCTACTACACCAGGACCCATACCCATGATAATTACATCGCATTCCTTGGCCGCTAATCCCAAAGCACTATAGATATTGACAGCTTCTTTATCCCCACCAAAAGCATCGCCTGCAGTGTAGGTAAGAAATTGATAACCACTCTTTTTTAAATACCCCACTGCCCCACTGTAGTCGATTGGTAAAGCTCCACCGTCTGTCATAATATAGCCTACAGTCAATTTAGGGTTTTGGGACCAGATACCAAAAGCAGCAGGAACCAGCATACTATGGAGTTCAGCTAAAATAACTGGCGTGGTAATAGATTCTAAAATTTCTTCTTTTTCTTCTTCCGACCAGACTTTGAGTTGAAAGGGAGTATAACGGAGTTTCATAATATGGCCACTTGATTGTAATTTACGAGGTAGGTTATTTAAATCTACTACTACAAAGTCAAACCCACCACTACCAAGGTTTAGATCAACCGCAGTAGTATTAATAACTACCTCATGTCCCACCTCTACCTGACCTAAGAGACGCGAATAGTGGAGAGCATCCCTTAAACCTATCTCTGTTGCTACTTTAATCTCTGCAACAGGACCATCTTTAATGATCTCCACCACCTGTCCTTTGGCTAAACCAATTTCCAATTAAAATCCCCTCCCCTCCTATTTTAGACAAAAAAGAGGGGGGAGAGTAATCTCGCCCCTGGAACTTATTGTTTATTTTCCTCGTCCGCAGGTGCTAGTAAAGCTTTGCGTGATAGGTTGATTCTGCCCTGCTGGTCTATTTCCACTACTTTGACTTTGATCTCATCGCCAACATTAACAACATCTTCCACATTAGCTACGCGTTCATTAGCTAATTTGGAGATATGGACTAGACCTTCTTTGCCTGGCAAAATCTCTACAAAGGCACCGAACTTAGCAATTCTAGTTACAGTACCATCATATATTTCGCCAACTTGGACTTCGCGGGTGAGATCGTTGATTCTCTTGACAGCTTTATCAGCAGCAGCAACATCCATGGAAGCAATGTATACTGTGCCATCGTCTTGAATATCAATCTCGACACCAGTATCGGCAATAATTGAACGGATTACCTTGCCACCTGGTCCAATTACATCGCGGATCTTTTCAGGATCGATCTGCATAGTAATCATTCTAGGTGCATAGGGTGAGAGTTCTTTTCTAGGTTCAGCAATTGCTTGGGCCATTTTATCGAGAATGAAGAGACGTGCTTTCTTAGCTTGCTCTAAAGCTTCAGTTAAGATCTCTCTACTGATACCTGTTACTTTGATATCCATCTGCAAAGCAGTAATTCCATCTCTGGTGCCAGCAACTTTAAAGTCCATGTCACCAAAGTGATCTTCTAAACCTTGGATATCGGTGAGAATTGTGTAGTCTTTTTCACCTTTAACTAGTCCCATAGCAATGCCAGCGACTGGTTTTTTGATAGGAACACCTGCATCCATTAAAGCCAAGGTGCTACCACAAACACTAGCTTGTGAAGAAGAACCATTTGATTCTAAAACTTCTGAGACTACACGAATAGTGTAAGGGAATTCATCTTCCTTAGGAATAACAGGTAAGAGAGCTCTTTCTGCTAAAGCACCATGACCAATTTCTCTTCTTCCTGGTGTTCTCATTGGACGAACTTCACCAACGGAGAAACCTGGGAAGTTATAGTGATGGATATAGCGCTTCTTATCTTCTTCAGTTAGTCCATCCAGAAGTTGCACATCGTTTAAGCAACCCAGGGTGCAAACGGAAAGTACTTGAGTCTGACCTCTGTGGAACATGCCTGTCCCATGTACTCTAGGCAAAACACCCACTTCACATCTAATTGGTCTAATCTCGGTTAGTTCTCGGCCGTCTGGACGAATCTTCTCATCGGTTATCATATTACGTACCTCAGAGACCTCCAACTGGTCGATAGCTACGCTTATTTCAGCCTCACGAGCTTCATAGACCTCTGCACCTAACTCTTCAGCCAACTTTTCTTTGAGCTCTTTTTTACATTCTTCAACAGCTGCTTCTCTAGCTAGCTTTTCGAAAGTTTTGAGAGCAGTGTTCATTTTTTCTCGGCCAATCTCGAAAACTAGTTTTCCGAGTTCCTTGTCGTTTTCAGCGAGAATCACTTGGCTCTTCTCTTTGCCAATCTCTTGCTGAATTGATCTTTGCCACTGGCAAATACGTTTGATCTCTTGATGGGCAAATAAGATAGACTCGAGAGCTTTTTCTTCACTAACCTCATTAGCGCCCGCTTCAACCATTGTAATAGCCTCTTCGGTACCAGAGACCATAATATAGAGATCACATTGTTCTTGTTCTTTGACTGTTGGGTTAAGAACTAACTGGTCATTAATTAAGCCAACCCTAACTCCGGCCATTGGTAGATCGAAAGGAATATCTGAAACTAAAAGAGCTAAGGAAGCACCAATTGTTGCTGCCACTTCAGGAACACAATCAGTATCTACTGATAAAACAGTAGCAACAATTTGTACGTCATTTCTAAAGCCTTCGGGGAATAATGGCCTAATTGGTCTGTCAATAAGTCGGGCATTGAGAACAGCTGCCTCCGTAGGCTTTCCTTCCCTACGCCCCCAAGAACCTGGAATCTTACCAACAGCATACATCTTTTCTTCGTAATCTACCAAAAGAGGGAAAAAATCAATACCTTCTCTTGGTTCCTTGGACATGCAGGCGGTAACTAATACAACAGTGTCGCCATAATGAAGCATTACTGCTCCATTGGTTTGTGCTGCGTAGCCACCAAACTCTGCAGTGAGAGTGCGGCCTCCTAAATCTAACGAATAGGTTTTTCGTTCCATGTACATCCCTCCTGTAGTCTGTTAAAAAAGGAGCGGCACTCCGCTCCCTTTTTTACTTAAGTGCTCTAATGCCTAATTTTTCAATGAGAGCTCTATATCTTTCGATATCTTTGTCTCTCAAATACTTGAGAAGGCCATTTCTTTGACCGATGAGCTTGTACAGACCACGGCGTGAATGGTAATCCTTAGAGTGTACCTTCAAATGCTCAGTCAAATCATTAATTCTTTTAGTAAGCATTGCAATCTGTACCTCAGGAGAACCAGTGTCGCCTTCATGGATCTGATAAGCGTCAATTAAAGCTTTCTTGGTTTCTGTATTTAGTGCCATATTGACACCTCCTTAATTAATAACCCCCAAAGCCAAGCTAAACGTCGGAGGATTCGTCTTGCTGAGCTATGGGTTTGTTCCTTAATTAGTTTACCATAATAGACTCCAGTTAACAACAATTGATCATCAAGCTTATAGAAGGCTTGGAAATAAATTCTTTTTCGCCAGCTTAGTTTCCAATTTAGCTAAGAAACTACTAAGCCTTTAGTGTAATAGAGCTGGAATCTAAACAAAAATCAAATTATCAATTTATGTGAAACGTGAATAAATTACGCTTTGGTCACCTGATATGACAATGGATTAAAAGCTTTACTTTTATAATGTTATTTCTAGGGTAAATTATTACCTTTTTTAGGCCAAGAAATAAATAATATTTCTAGCCTCTTTTTCATCTTTTTTAACCTGGTCCATTAAATCATTAGCGTTACTATATTTAACAATACCTCTAAGGTATTTAATACATTCTAAAGTTATTTCTTGGCCATATAAATTTTCATTTAGATCAAAAAAGTAAACTTCTGAAACTATTTCGCTTTGGGCATGAAATGTTGGTTTATCTGAGATTGATAGCAATCCGTAACAAGATTTATTTTGCCAAAAACCTTGTACTAAATAAACCCCAAGAGGAGGCAAGAGTTTTTCAGGAGCAATTTGTAGATTAGCTGTAGGCATGCCAAGTTTACGGCCTCTTCCCTCACCAGCAATAACTGTACCGGTAAGAGAATATCTTCTACCTAGCAAAGTGTTAGCTCTAGAAACTTCTCCTTGCCTAATTAACCTTCTAATCAAAGTAGAGGAAATGATCTGACCATTTTGGGTAACTCCTGGTCGTACTAAAACAGGTAACCCTTCTTTTTGGCCTAAAAGATTGAGTAACTTGCTGTTACCTCTGGCTTTTTTACCAAAGCGAAAATTAGGGCCCACAACTGCTCCCTTAGCTTTAAAATCACCTAATAATATTTGATAAAAAAAGCATTCAGCGCTTAGGCCTGCTATATCACGAAATCTAGGCATAAAGACTATCTCTACACCTAGTTTTTCTAGTAGATCTAATTTTTCCTTTTGGGTAGTTAGAAGCTTCATCGGATTATCTCGCAAAACTATATCTGGATGCTCATCAAAAGTCATAACAGCAAGCTTAGCTTGTTTTTTTAATGCTAACTTTTTACCTGCTTTTAAAAGGCTAAGGTGCCCTCTGTGAAGTCCATCAAAGGCTCCTAAAACAACTACTGATGGGTCATTGTTTTCGTAAAGATTACGGATTTCCATGCTTTCACCTGCCAACATCGAAGAGAACTTTTTCTGGTTTAAGTATCGGCTTATCATCTTGAACTAAAAAGCGATAAATACCAACAAACTCATTTGAAGCCGAATATAATCTAACTAACTCATCTTGGTTTAGTTGAGTAGAAAAGGTTACATCATCAACATTTAGAGTTTGTCCATTTCGAAGCGCTTTTTCTTTATCCTCTCTGGCAAAAACCCGAGAAAAATTCAAAGCTTGATCAGGGGGAATTAAAAACTCTTCTTTTTTGTTTAGCTTATTACAAACCTCTTCCAATAAAAGGCTATTATTTATGTTCAGTCCACCTGATGCAGTACGCAGAAGAAAGCCCATATGAGCAGGTAACCCTAGGCGCTCGCCTATATCTTGGCACAATGTGCGGATATAGGTTCCCTTACTCACTTGAGCTTCCATCACTACTCTATCACCAGCATAAATGATATCTGGCGCTTGAATAATTTTCAAAGAATAGATCTCTATTTGGCGAGGTTTGCGGTCGATCACTTGACCTTCTCTTAATAGCTCATATAACTTTCTCCCACCGATTTTAACCGCCGAAGCCATAGGTGGAATTTGTTCTAGCTGACCTATAAATTCGTTTATAACCTTTTCTAGTTGTTTTTTAGTTATAGAGCCCTTTTTGCTTTCTATTACCTCACCATACGCGTCAGCAGTTGTTGTTGAACTACCAAAGACAACCTCGGTAATATAGGTCTTTTTCTGGTCAAGAAGATATTCTAAGATCCGAGTCCCTTTACCTATGCCAATAACTAGTACCCCACTAGCTCCTGGATCAAGAGTACCAGCATGGCCGATTCTTTTTTGCTTAGTTAAACGACGCATTTTCTGAACCATATCGTGGGATGTTGGCCCCGGTGGTTTTAGAAGGTTAACTATTCCATCCATCTATTGCACCTCTTTGGCAGCATTTAACACTTGTTTAATAGCTTCTTCAAGACTATCTTTGATTATTAAACCAGCAGCTTTCTCATGTCCTCCACCGCCAAATTTTTCCGCCAGCTCCGCCACATTATAATCACTTTGAGACCGTAGAGATACCTTGATATAGTTTTCTTCTTTTTCTTTAAAAACAATAGCTACATCAATATCTTTCATCATCTTAGTAAATGTAGTTAGTTCTTCAGCAGCACCATAATCAAGGCCTAACTCTTCTATCTCTTTTAATTTAACCCAGGTATAACAGATCTTACCATCAATGGTAAAACGACTAAACGCTTTGGATAATAGTTTAAAATAATTAAAAGGTTTTTTTTCGTAAATTTCTCTACTTATTACCGCTGGTTCTACACCAAGTTCTACTAGCCTAGCAGCGATTTTCAATGTCTCACTAGTAGTATTACTGTGTCTAAAACCACCAGTATCTGTAAAGATGGCTGTGTAAAGGGGTACACCCAAACTAAGATCTAACTGTATCCCTAAGCTATCAATTAACTGTAGTACCATTTCTCCAGTGGCAGCTTTGTTTGGTTCAACCCAATTAAGATCACCATACCCTGGGTTAGAAGCATGATGATCAATATTAATTTTTTTCTTAGTACCGCGATAGAGTTCTAAACCTAGTTCACCTAAGCGTTTGCTATCACCAGAATCTAGAGCCACAGCTACATCGAAATTGGTAGCTACAGCCTGGTTAGACTGTAGCTCACCAGTCTCAAGCATAAATTCTAAAAAAGATGGTATCTCATCTTCACAGTACATAAATACTTCTTTTCCCAACTTTTTTAAAGAACGGCCTAAAGCTAGGAGTGAACCAAGGCAATCACCATCAGGTGTAATATGGCAAAGTAACAAAATACGATTACTTTTTAACAACAGATATTTTATTTCCTCAATTATTGTCATCTTTGCCATCCCCGTCACCTGTTTCTTTCTTCTTCACTTCGTTTAAAAGCTCCATCATACGAGCTCCCCTTTTAAGTGATTCATCGTAACGAAAGACAATTTCAGGTGTTACTCTTAGTCTTATACGTTTACCAATTTCACTACGTATATAACCAGTAGCTTTCTCCAAACCCATTTGTATCTCTTCTAGTTTATCATCGTCTAAAGTAGAGTAGAAGATTTTAACGAAAGTGAGATCATCACTTAATTCGGCATCTGTAATTGATACAAAGCCTACACGCGGATCTTTAACATCGCGTCTGATAATATCAGCTACTTCTCTTTTTATCTCTTCTTGAACTCTATCTTTACGTGAAAATCGCTGCATATTAAACCCTGCCTTTCCCAGTACAATTGAAAAGCAAAGGCATTAGGCTATTCAATCTTGGTCATCTGGTATGCTTCAATAACATCGCCTTCTTTGATGTCGTTAAACTTCTCAAAGCCGATGCCGCATTCAAAACCAGAAGCTACCTCTCTCACATCATCTTTGAAACGTTTGAGAGAGCCAAGTTCACCTTCGTAGATAACAATATTATCTCTGAGTATTCTAGCCTTTGCTATGCGTAAAATCTTACCGTCGGTTACGTAACAGCCACCAATATTACCGGCTTTAGGCACCTTAAAGACAGTTCTAACTTCAGCATGACCTAATATTTCTTCTTTGTATTTAGGTTCCAGCATACCCTTTAGAGCTTTTTCTATGTCATCGACCGCATCGTAGATAATACGATACAGACGAATGTCGACATATTCCCTTTCGGCAGCCTTTTTAGCTATTGAATCGGGGCGAACATTAAAGCCTATGATAATAGCATTAGAGGCTGATGCCAGCATTATATCGCTCTCACTGATAGCTCCTACACCAGTGTGGATAGCCACCACTTTTACTTCCTGGTTCGAAAGCTTCTCTAAAGACTGTTTTACTGCCTCTGCTGAACCTTGAACGTCAGCCTTAATGAGTAATTTAAGTTCCTTAATTTCAGAACTCTTAATCTGAGCAAAAAGGTCATCTAGAGATATTTTAGCAATATTTTGTTGCTTTTCTCTCTCTTTATCGATACGTTTAGCTGCTATTTCTCTTGCAGTTCTATCATCCTCAGTAACTTGGAAAGGGTCTCCGGCTTGAGGGACATCAGTGATACCTAAAACCTCTACTGGCGTAGAAGGACCAGCTATTTTAATATTCTGTCCCTTATCATTAACCATTGCTCTAATACGTCCTGATACTGAACCAGCTACAACACAGTCGCCTACTTTTAGTGTACCCTTCTCTACTAGAACTGTAGCCACAGGTCCTCTGCCTTTATCTAACTTTGCTTCAATAATTGTGCCTTTAGCTGGACATTCTACTGGAGCTTTTAGTTCTAGCATCTCGGAAACTAGAACAATCATGTCCAGTAGTTCAGTTATACCCTCTCCGCGTAAAGCTGAAACTGGCACAAAGATAGTATCGCCACCCCAATCTTCTGGAAGTAGCCCATGTTCAGCAAGTTGTTGCTTAACATGATCAGGGTTAGCACCTGAGGCATCTATCTTATTTACGGCAACAATAATTGGTACCTTAGCTGCTTTAGCATGGTTTAAAGCTTCAATAGTTTGTGGCATAACACCATCGTTGGCAGCAACTACTAAAATAGCAATATCAGTTACCTGGGCTCCTCTTGCACGCATCGAAGTAAAAGCTTCGTGACCTGGAGTATCAAGAAAAACGATCTTTTTACCTTTTACATCAACCTGGTAAGCACCAATATGCTGAGTGATACCTCCTGCTTCCGAGGCTGCTACATTAGCATGGCGAATCCTATCTAAAAGCGTAGTTTTCCCATGATCTACATGACCCATAATTGTCACAACAGGAGCTCTTGGAACCTCAGGAGCATCATATCCATCTATTTCTAACTCCTCTAATTCTTCATTTGCTTCCTCTGTTTGATCTTGGTCTTTTAGCTTTAATTTGGCATCAAACTCATCGCAAATAAGTGCAGCTACTTCTGGATCGATCTCAGCATTTTGAGATAACATGAAACCTAAATCCATTAATTTTTTAAGAATTTCTGGAACTGGAATATCCAAGCTTTTAGCTAAAGAAGCTGCATTCAAAGCACCTTTAATATCAATGGTTTTCTTCTTCTTCTTTTTACTTGGATTCTTTACCTTAACAGGCTCTTCTTCTAGCTCTAAAAGATCAGTACTTACCTCAGGAGCAAATGCTTCTTTAAGGAGTTCTACTGCATCATCATCAATTGTGCTCATATGGCTAGAAATATCGACACCTAATTCACTCAAATAATCAATAATCTGTTTACTTGTTATACCTAGGCTCTTGGCCAATTCGTAGACGCGGACTTTACCCATCTACTCACCCCCGGAATTTAATGACTTTTTCAGTCTCTCGCTCCAATTAACATCGGTGACAGCAATGATAGCAGCTTCTTTATAACCTACTAATGTTCCTAAACTTTTTTTATCTGGGTACAGCATAACATCAATAGCAAATTTTTCAGCTAAGTGGAGAAAGTTACGTTTAGTGGAATGACCAGCATCATTCGCTAAAATAAGCAATTTGGCCCGGTTCCCCAAAATAGCTTCTTCACACGCTTTCTGTCCTATTAATAAAGCACCCGAACGACGTACTAATCCTAACATTGCTTAGAGAGATCCTCTCTTAATTTATTATAGATCTCCTCAGAAACTTGTGTACTAAGAGCTTGACTCAATCTATCGCCTTTGTAGGCTTTTTCTAAACAAATTGTTTTACTACAGATATAGGCTCCTCTACCATTGGCTTTTCCAGTTGGGTCTATTTTTACATCACCTTCAGGAGTTCTAACAATGCGAATTAGTTCTTTTTTAGGAAACTTTTCCCGACAGCCTATACAACTTCTCTCAGGAATCTTTTTCGCCATCTTCAGTCACCTCAGCACTGATCTGGCTCTCACTTTTAATATCTATTTTCCAGCCAGTTAATTTTGCTGCTAGACGCGCATTCTGACCCTCTCTACCAATAGCTAAAGAAAGTTGATCATCAGGAACAATTACTCTTGCGATCTTCTCTTCTCCTTCTTGTATTTCCACCTTAGTAACCTTAGCTGGAGAAAGAGAGTTAGCGACAAATAGTGCTGGATCTTTATCCCAAGGGATAACATCGATCCTCTCACCATGTAACTCATCCACTACAGCTTTAATTCGAGTACCTTTACCACCGACACAAGATCCAACAGGATCTACATTAGGATCAACCGAGTGAACAGCAATCTTTGAGCGGTTACCAGCTTCTCTCGCTACCGACTTAACTTGGACTACACCATCATGAATCTCTGGTACTTCTAATTCCATGAGCCGCAACAAAAGACCAGGATGAGTACGGGAGAGAATAATTTTTGGTCCTTGAGTAGCTTCTTTAACCTCAGCAATATACACTTTAATTCGATCGCCATGATTATAGCTTTCTGTAGGAACCTGTTCCTTTGGTAGAAGCAAAGCTTCGGTTTTACCTAAGTTAATAAAAACATTATTATTAGAGATTCTTTCTACAATACCTGTGATTAGATCACCCTCACGGTTTTTAAACTCCTCGAGAATGATGTTACGCTCAATTGCCAGTAGATTATTACGCACATTCTGTTTGGCATTAGTCGCTACTTTACGTTTAAAATCTGTCGGAGTCACCTCAATCTCTACAATATCTCCTACATCTAAGGCTGGATTGAGTTCCCTCGCTTCTTCAAGGGAGATCTGCATATCACTACTTACAACATCTTCGACAACCGTTTTCTGTACATAAATATGCAACTCCATATCAGTATCAAACCGAACAGAGATTGATTGTCCTTCAGCTTTATAGTTGTTTTTGTAAGCAGCAATTAGAGAAGTCTGCAACACTGACATGAGTTTATCCTGAGATATACCCTTCTCTTTTGCAATTTCTTCGATCGCCCTATAAATTTCACTTGTCATCTTATACCCTCCGCACTAGAACTTGATGGCCAGGCGTGCCCTGGACACTTGAGAATAGGAGATTTCCCATAGGCCATCTTCATTCTCGAGAACAATCGCTTGATTTTCATCGGCTCCTTTTAGGTAGCCTATTAAAGTATCTTTCCCTTTTACAGGTTGTTTTAGAGTTAGGTGGAGATAACGCCCGATCTGTTTTTGTAAATCAATGTAATCTTTTAGCTTACGTTCTGCACCTGGAGAAGAGACTTCGAGGTAATAGGCTGTTTCAATGGGATCTACCTCATCTAAAGCTTTAGACAAGGCTTTTGTGACCCGTTCGCAATCATCAATCGTGACACCTTCGGGCGGTCTGTCAATGGCTACCCGCAGTATCCAATTTGGTCCTTCTTTGCGATATGTTATTTCGACCAATTCAAGTTCCATTTTTTCTAGCATTGGTGAAACCATTTCAGTTACTACTTCCACGACCCTACCGCTCATAGTCTTCCTCCTCTAAAGAATAATTTTCTGCTATTGACAAAAGAAAGAGTGGGCAGCCCCACTCTTTTCCACCTGTCAATAGTAATTTAACAACTCATGTACGAGGCTAGTATATCATACTTTGCCCCAATTAGCAACATTTCAAAACTGACCTAAAAAAGTGACATTTGACTTGATTCAGGGAGTCCTTCTAAACAACCATGATTACGTAGGGCATCAATAACACTCCTGGAAACTTTCGTTTTTTCTTGCAGATCCTGGATGGAAACATAAGGCCCTTGATCCTTATTTTGAGCTAAAGTTTGGGCTGCAGCTTCCCCTACACCATCTAAAGCACTAAACGGTGGCAATAAGCCTTCAGGAGTAATCTTAAATGTATTAGCTTCTGATTCATAAAGATCAACAGGTCGGAATTTAACCCCCCTGGCTAAAGCTTCAGCAACAATTTCTAAAATCGTAATCATATTGGTTTCTTTTTCTGTGGCCTCATAACCTTTTGCTTTTAGTTCTTCTATTTTAGCCTTTACAGCCTCAAGACCCTGAGAAGCTAGATCAGCTGCAAAATCAGTAGCTCGAATCGAAAAATAAGTAGCATAATACGCTTCTGGGTAGTGAACTTTAAAATAAGCAATGCGAAAGGCCATGGTTACATAAGCTACAGCATGAGCTTTAGGGAAAAGGTAACTAATCTTTTTACAGGATTCAATAAACCATTCTGGTGTATCCACTTTATTCATGCCTTGAATATTTTCGTCGGTCAAACCTTTTCCTTTTCTAACCCTTTCCATAATGCTAAAAGCTTCGGCTGGATCCATCTTTAATTGAATTAGTGAATTCATAATATCGTCACGGGTAGCAATTGCTTCCCTTAAGGATGCTTTACCTTCGCGAATCAAATCCTGAGCGTTATTGGTCCAAACATCAGTACCATGGGAAAATCCTGAAATACGTACTAACTCTGCAAAGGTAGTGGGTTTAGTTTCTTCAACCATGCGCCTAACAAAATTAGTACCAAACTCGGGTATACCTAGTACACCAACTGTACTACCACCTACATCTTCAGGTTTTAGTTTTAGACTATCTAAACTACAAAAAATGTCCATTGTTGCTTTATCATCAAGAGGAATGGTCCGTACATCAAGGCCTGTTAAATCGGCTAACATACGTAACATAGTTGGATCATCATGCCCGAGAATATCTAATTTGACTAAATTAGCATCAATGGAATGAAAATCAAAGTGAGTAGTAATTGTGTCGGCGTTACTATCGTTAGCAGGATGTTGTACAGGTGTAAACTCATAGATCTCGCGACCTTCAGGTACAACAACCATTCCACCTGGGTGTTGTCCTGTTGTCCTTTTAACACCTACTAAAGCTCTAGCAATTCTATTACTTTCTGCTTCTGGCCAATGTTTTGCACGCTCTTCCATATATTTAGCCACAAAACCATAAGCAGTTTTATCAGCAAGAGTACCAATTGTTCCCGCTCGGAAAACATGATCTTTGCCAAAAAGTTCCTCAGTGTATTTATGAATTGTCGATTGGTAGATACCCGAGAAGTTTAGGTCAATATCTGGAACTTTATCACCTTTAAAACCCATAAAGATTTCAAAAGGTATATCAAATCCGTCTCTCACATAAGGTGTCTGGCAATTAGGGCAGTTCTTCTCAGGTAAATCAACTCCTGCTCCATAATTAGGATTATCGACAAACTCAGTGTAGTAACAGTGAGGGCAGCGATAATGAGGTGGCAATGGGTTAACTTCAGTTATATTACACATAGTAGCGACTAAAGAAGAACCTACCGAACCTCGCGAGCCAACAAGATAACCATCTTGCAAAGATTTATCTACTAGTTTTTGGGCGATTAGATACAAAACAGCAAAGCCATTAGAAATAATAGCTTGCAATTCTTTTTCTAGTCTTTTCGCTACAATCTCAGGCAAGTTTTCTCCATAAAGTTCATGTGCTCTTTTATAGGTCATCTCTTCAATCTGCTTGTCAGCGCCGGCAATAAATGGAGGACAGTATTCTTTGGAAATTGGAGAAATGTCCTCTGCAAGAGCTACTATAGCATTAGTATTTTCGACAACAACCTCGAAAGCAGCTTCGGGACCAAGATAAGAAAATTCTGCTAACATCTCTTCCGTAGTCCGATAATAGACAGGTGGTTGATTGTCAGCATCACTATAGCCTTGAGCTGCCATTAAGACTCGTCTTAAGACTTCATCTTCGGGATTTAAAAAATGCACATCACCAGTAGCAACTACTAGCTTACCTAGCTCTTTGCCTAGATCATAGATTTTTTTATTAATAGCCTGCAGTTCTTCTTCTGAAGAAACCAAGTTCTCTCGTAACATAAATTGGTTATTACCAAGTGGTTGAATCTCTAAATAATCATAAAAAGAAGCGATTTCTTTAACATTATTTTTTTTGTTTAAAATTGCTTGGTATAACTCACCAGCTTCACACGCTGACCCAATCAACAAACCTTCACGATATTCTTCAATTAACTTTCTGGGTAAACGGGGATGTCTATAAAAATGGTCAATATGACTTAAACTAATTAACTTATAAAGATTAAAAAGTCCCTTTTGATTTTTAGCCAAGATAATAATGTGATAACTAGGATTTTCTTTATCACCGTTCTCACACAGATAACCCTCGACTCCATAAACAACTTTTATACCAGCTTTTTTAGCTGCTTGCATTGCTTCTGGAAATGCTTGTACTACACCATGATCAGTAATAGCTATAGCTTGATGTCCCATCTGTTTGGCGAGCATAATAGCATCAGCTGGATTAATAACAGCGTCTAAAGAACTCATTTTGGTATGAAGATGGAGCTCAACTCGCTTTTTTTCCGCTTGATCGCAGCGTGTTCTTCCGGTCGCTTTTTCTATAGCTTGAGGTAAAAGTACTAAACCTTTACTAAAGGTATCGTACTCTAAACGCCCTTGTACTTTTACCCAGTTACCTTCTTGGATAAATTCTGGTGGTTCTTCCTCAGGATCTAAAAAGACTTTAACAGGAAAAGTGTTGGTATAATCTGTTACATCAACTGTTACTAGCGACCTACCTGTTTTAAATATTTTTTTATCTAAAAAACAGATCTGGCCTTCCATTACTACATTGGGAGTCTCTTCCACTAAAGTATGCAATGGAATTGGTGAACCAGAAACAGCTTTTTCCCAAATCTTTTTACGGCCTTTACGGAAATGATTTTTCTCTACCGGTGGTGTACCAGTATTAACCTTAATTTCCGGTTCTTTTTTAATAATATTTTGAGCAACAGTTTGGATATTTTCATCATCCATAAAAGCAATAACTTCGATAATCCTCGCCGATGGAAGATGTTTTTTTATAACTTCTCTAATTTTCGCTTTCATAGCAAAGTTTAAGGGTACTTTAGATTTGACCTTTACTTGCAATCTGCATCGTATTTCGTCTACATATACCTGCTCAATTCTTACAGGCAAACCCCGAAGAAGCTCTTGGCATTTATCTTCAGAAGGTAAAATAACATAACTCATGTTGTCCGCCATTTAAACTAAAACCACTAATTGTCATGTTAATTAGTTACGTAAGCAGAGAAATTGATCCCCAAGCTACAAATAATATTTTTATACCTAATTCATGCATCCATTGCTTCGCAAAATACTATTTTTTGGTTTTAGTAAAGATTAACGGATTTCACCTTCCTTTCTAGAGTAAATTAGCTGCCAGTTTATTAATCAATAAGAAACCCCGGTTTATGGCCGGGGTACGTTTTAAATGGAAGCTTTGATTATTTCCCAATACATTCTCATTCGTACCTTAAACCCCTGAGCTAATCCCATCTTTTCTTCCTTCATCACTTGACTCATATTTAGCCAAGTAACCTTTTGCACACGCCATCTCTTCTTATGAGCATATTTGGAAATGGCAACTTCAACACCATAACGAGCATTATCGACATCAGGGATTTCTAGAAAGTGTTTTCTAGCTATTGCTCTTTGTCCGGTAAGAAATGGTGCTAAATGCTGAGCTGCATCTGTTCTTTTGCGGCCACCACCGAAGATACCCATAGTCATCTCAGCTGTACCATTTTTAACAGGAGTAATCAGATCAGTAATATGTTTGGTTGTAAGCCCAATTAAGTCGGCGTCTATAAAAACTATTATATCTGCATCTGTTGCTTTTACTCCGGCTAACATCGCCCCGCCTTTTCCTCGATTAGGGTTTAGTTCCTGAACTTGAGCCCCATAACCTTTAGCAATTTCGGCAGTATTATCATTGCAACCGTCGCAGACAACTAAAATATTGTCAACAACACCATTTTGTTTAGCTTCTTGCAGAGGAAAGAGAACTCCGCTAATATTTCGAGCCTCATTATATGCCGGCACTATTGCCGTTATTTTCATCTTAATCCTCCATTCCGCCGCTTTCGCTGCGGCACAAATAGTAATGAAAAAGACGG
>ENA-UOOI01000059-UOOI01000059.1-fermentation-metagenome-genome-assembly--contig:-NODE-59-length-132553-cov-7.282608_pt1 | contig 132553 bp, 132 predicted proteins | sample MGYA00245779_ERZ724027 | MGnify/ENA primary metagenome ERZ724027 (study PRJEB28704, sample SAMN03018318) | fermentation metagenome | biome: anthropogenic terrestrial biome; feature: soil...
GCAGCTTTTTTATCTTATCACTTTATTTCTACCCTGTCAACTCATTTTTTAGCTCTTATTACAACTATTCTCAGTTAAAATACAAAAAGCCGGAACATCCGGCTTTTAAAATATTATTTGGTGGTACTTTTGGTCATGCGATACATGGTCTTTCCAATCAGTCTTTCTGTGGTAACTGCTGAATAGTTCCCATCCTGTGTTGCTTTGATAGTTAAATGTGCGATTCCGTCATTATCGGTCCTAGCACGTCCGATATACTTTCCATCTGCATAGAAATCTGTGATTACTCTTGGCAATGGTATTTCATCATCAGTTACATATAATCGGAGTTCAATCATTCCGTCAGTGCTATCCGACCTTAACAATGCAGAAGGTGTTTTCTTGTCATAATAGTCGCCTTTATTCTCTTCTGCTATCATACCGTAGTATCGGCCGAACCAGTAAGGCAGCGTAAATACAGTACCACAGCCCATGGATCCCTCGGTATAACTCCCTTTTGTCTGTTCGCCAAAACCCGAGTAAGCCGTAAAAGGATTACTGTTGTTTTTGGTTATGGCCCTTTCATCGGGTGCTAGAGCATAGTTGGTCTGAGAAACCTCCTTGTCTCTGTCACAGGGCTCTATATAGAACACATCTTGCCGATCTCCCCGAACCCCCAGAGTTTGATTACGGATTTGAGGCGACCTATAAAAATATCTCACGGCTGATGCCAAATCCACATCAGTTTTATCAGGATGAGCCAGCTGATAAAGGAATGTATAGAAAGGATTCTCTTCCCTTTCCTCCTGCCCCACATACCACTGATCAAAGGCAGAGACTATTTCATTTTTCCTGTCGGCGTTTGTCTCCAGAGTCAGTAGTGCATAAACAGGAAACCATCCCAGTTCTTCATCCGAATAGTTTATATATTGGGTCCAGTCATTGTGCAATACAGCATTGGTTGTTTTGTCGCCGTTTAATTTTTCATCATATTGTATAACAGGCGTGTTATTGTCATTATCATAAGCATCTGTTGCCTGACGAACAAGCCTTCTATCAATGTATTCATTGGCCATGTCAATATAACCTTTACCATTGACATATCCTTTATCATTATTGGCACCGCCGCCTGAATAGGGCGATTCATAGCATAAATCATAAGCTTTTTCATATTTAGCAATCTGGTCGGCATAAGCTGCCGCATCCGAATCCTTGGCAATATAGGATGTCGTCTTCAACGCCATCATGACTTCCAACGCATTCAGTGGACCATCTTCGAAACCGTAGGATAAATGATCTTCACCTTTGGCATCTACGCCGATACCATATTGCTTCCATTGGGGCTGCGCTTTCATCATGTCTATACCATCGTTAAAGTACTCAGACAGCCATCGAGACCACTGAGTAGATTTACCATGGGCATCAACAATATAGTAATGGTCATCCTCTAAAATTAAGTCGGTCATTTTTGTAGCCGCTTCAACGATAGTATTTTTAAGAGTATTGTCCTCCGGTGTATCACAAAGATATCTATATGCAGTCAGAAACAGCGCATAATGTCCGTCCACCTCATCGGAAGATGTATCCGCCTTGTACACTATCTGAGATTCATCTATATAGCCGTCACTTCCAATGACACTCTCCGGGAATAGATCATTGAAGAATGTTGGTATGCGTTCATAAATGGGTGTTGTTAGGCGAAACTTAATTTTATTAAGATCTATCGGCCCATTCTCATATTCTCGGCCGATATTTGCTCCTTCCACCATCACAGGATAGACAAGTCCCTTTGAAGAGACTATATTTTTCCCAAGTAAATTGTCGTTTGTCCTCTCCGCATTAAACGTTTCGATTGCAGAAGGGCTAAGACCGAGACCATTGTACAAATCCGAGCTTGCCAACACTTGGGAACCCTTCTTGCTCAGCGCATCCTTAGTAATACGTACAGTAGCAATGCCAATAGGAGTTTTGCCGTCCAACTTCATCTCGTCTATTATTGGATCGGGATATGTCTCTCCTTCATTCAGCAGCCTCTTTTCAAACCAGAACCCATTTTCATTTTGCAAATTCGTATTACTGTCCACTGCTGCTTCGGATTTGAGCATGTAAGAACGGCATGGAAATCCGTTGCCCCTTCCCGAAATATAGTCAAGCAATAGAACAGCCTTGGTTGCCCGCGTGGCAGCGGCTTTGGCAGCGGCTATCTCTTCAGCATCGGCCTTCTCAGCCTTCAGCGTCCGATAGCGGAAAATCTCTCCCATGGCATACATTGCTGTCCATAAACCATCATTATCACTAGTGGATACATATTTTGAATAATACTCATCCATCGTGGGATCATATGTATAACCATTGTTAGTGCTGATCATACCACGGCGATCATTTACATCATTTATAAGTTTTTCGTATACATAGGTCCGCTCCAGCATTGTCTTTTTAGGCATACGAATATGTACGGCGCCCTTGGCATTGCGCACCCACACGCCGCCTTCATTGTCCGAAGCGACGCCTGTAACGTTGTCATCCCCGCCATACAGATAGCGTGAACCGGCAAAGTACTGCACGATGTCGCGCTGATCGGCTTCTTTAAAATTGATCCGCATTAGGCCCTTATTGGTACCAACCCAATACACACTATCTCCGTCTTTCACAGCGCATGTAACGTCTCCGATAGCAGCCGAAGGCATAAACGTCAGCTCTGTAGCATCAGTTACCCATTTTATGCCGTCGGGTGTCTGTGTATCATAATAGTCCATCTCCTTTGTAGACGCGGCCTTCAATTGAATGGGCTTGTACTTTGCACTCTCGGGCGTACCCAAAGATGCAGCATAGGCCAGGCCGGGCGATGCCGCGCATACCAGCCCTGAAATTACCATAACCACAGCCAGCATCTGTGCAACAACTCTTTTGGAAATCTTTGACTTAAACATAACAAACCTCCTTTATCTTGTGATTGACTTAATTAATATGCTCCACTACAACGGCATTATCATTCCGTGCAATAACCCATACGCCCTTTCCATCCGTATCATCGACCAGAAGCAAAACCCTTTCATTTCCCAGCATTTCGGCCGTAAAGGAATGAACGGAATTATCGCTTAAATTTACCCGATCAACGCCTCCATCCTTATATCCCAGCCACAGGGTTCCTCCATCCTGCTTAAGCAGCGAAGAGGTTACATTCTCAAGGGTAGGAAACAGAGAAGGTTTCAGTGTGAAATCTTTATTGACAAAAGTCTGTGCATTGGCAAGCTGATCACTGATCTCAGTCAGATTGTTGCTTGGCATATAGGTAGGATCCTGCAAAAACTTGATATACTGTTTTACATATCCCTTTGCCCCGCTGTCTGAAAAATCTTTCAGCGCCTGTTCCGAAGTATAATGCTCCACGGCAGACTGCCCGGAAGTAACTACACTACCAGGCGTTTCCCCTGCGGCAAAAACTTTTGCTTTCAGTGCTGCAGGTATGAATACAAAAGACACTGCACAAACTGCAATCGAACACAAGACCTTTTTGAAGAGCACTTTATTCATTCGTTGACCTCCTTATATTCGCTTTATATATAAACAAAATTACCAAACTTTACTCCGCTACTAAGAAAATGCAAAGGGTAGGCCGTTAATTGATGTGCTCTTTTAAAGTGCACAAATTTTGTCTCCCTTTGCCATTCAAAACTATAACAACCCAGATTATGCAAACAAAATTATTAGTAATTTTATATGTCCCAATTGAGTAACACTTGTAGATCAAGCAGAGCCCTTTATTCCGGGCTTAAATTTATTTATACTGCGGTAAATAATCTTTATTTTGTTCAATAATATCATCCAATATCTTCTTTGCTACCGTTGCCGAAGGGACAAGCGGATGTAATGTTAAAGCCTGAAGCGCCGTGTAATAATCGCCCGTTACACCTGACTCAATGGCCAATTCTTCATAAGCTTTAACTGATTGCATCAAACCTCTTATCTTTGTCGGCACATGTCCTATATTAAGGGGATGGGCACCATCTTTATCTATTACCGCATTTGTCTCTATAACGACATTATCAGGTAAATCTGAAATCGTGCCGTTGTTTTGTACATTAACTGTTTGGATATCCTTTTTATTGTTATATATGGAATCTATCAATGAGCATGCGGCATCGGAGTAATGTGCTCCTCCCCTTTTCTCCAGCTGCTTTGGCTTCACATCGAGATTAGGATCCTTATATAATTCAAGCAATTCTTTTTCGATCTTCTTTACCTGCTCGCCTCTTGTACCTACCGTAGCCGCATCTTTCTTTACTTCCTCCAGCATTTTATCAGTCAGATAGTAATATCTATGATATGCACAAGGAAGCATGCCGAGTGATCTGATAAATTCAGATTCGTACGGCCAGTCCTCGGATAATTCCTCGCTGGACAGTTTGCCGTCGGCGAAATCATTGATCAACCTATCGGTTATATCTTCGCCATCCAAATATACATGCGTACCCCATACAAGATGGTTAAGACCTGCAAAATCTATAGATACCCTATTAAAATCCACACCCAGCATATCCGCAACTCCGTAAACCATACCTATAGGAATGTTGCAAAGTCCTATTGCATTAACATTTGTGTGTTTTAATACTGCTTCCGTTATAATGCCGGATGGATTTGTAAAATTGATAAGCCATGCATTCGGCGCAAGTTCCTCTATATCTCTGCATATATCCAATATGACCGGTATCGTCCTCTGCGACTTAGCAAATCCTCCAGGACCCGTTGTCTCCTGGCCTATCACGTCATATTTTAACGGTATCTTTTCATCTCTTATTCTCGCATCTAAGAGTCCGACCCTAAACTGCGTTGTGACAAAATCAGCATCTTTTATCGCTTCCCGCCTGTTTAAAGTCGTATGGATATTTATATCCACGCCGGCCTTTTCAACCATGCGCCTTGCAAGATTCCCTACTATCTCTAATTTTTGCCTTCCCTCTTCTATGTCCACCAAATATAGATCCCTTATGGGTAATTCGTCATACCTTTTTATAAAACCTTCTACCAATTCGGGAGTATAACTTGAACCCCCTCCTATTGTAGCTATCCTTAGGCCCTTCCCAGACATTTGAAAGAATCCTCCTTCTTTTCATATAATGTTTTATAAAGATCAATCATCTCAGTAATTAATTCTTTAGCAAGAATTGCAGTCATAAGGTGATCTTCAGCATGCATCAGCAAAAGCGATACATCCTGTTTATCGCCGGAAGCCTCCCTCTGTATCAAATCTGTCTGTATGTGATGAGCTTCTAAAAGTTCGTCGCCTGCTTCCTTGATATACGTTTCCGCTTTAGTAAAATCTCCGTCCTTTGCATATTTTAAAGCTTCAAAGCTGTTGCTGCGTGCATTCCCGGCATGGGATATTATAGTAAAGACAATCTGTTCCAGATCCATTCAATTTTCTCCTTTTTTAGCCAAGTCAAATGCTATCTCCAAAGTCTTTTTGCCGTCTACCCTTCCATATACCTGGGGTGGTATCACGGCGCACTTTTTGCCCTTTGCTTCAATAATTTTTCTGACGTCCTTTTCCTTATACCTCACCTGTGGCCCCAGCAAAAATACGTCATAGGAGTCCACATAATTTTCCAATTCGTCTATCGGCACGGCATCAATGACTACATCATTATATCCCATATCCTCCGCCTGCTTTTGCATCTTTTTCACTAATAGGCTCGTTGACATACCAGCGCCACACATAAGTAAGATTTTTATGGTAACCACCTTCTCTTATAATATATATGCTGCCTTATATTTCTTCTACAGTCTCCCCTTCTTCCTCCAATGCCAACTGCTTTTTCTCTTCTACCTTAAAGAATGGATAATATATCAATACGCTGATCAATACCTCCAAAGCACCCCAAACCGCTGCTCTCCAATCGCCTCCTGTTATCAGATATTGTGCTATTATCGGCGGCGTTGTCCAAGGTACTAATACAACAGGTTTGCTGATGAGATTAAAAAACATTAAGAGGTACGTAACGATCGTAAACAATAAACCTGAGCCTACAAACGGTATCATCATAGTGGGGTTGAGCACTATGGGAAATCCAAAAATAACCGGTTCATTGATCATAAAAATACCCGATGGCAACGCCATTTTACCAATAGATTTATAAGTTTTGCTCTTCGACAAAAGCATTAATATAATCAAGCCCAAAGTGGCGCCTGTCCCGCCGACATTCACAAACGATTCTATAAATCCCGTACCTGTAACGTATGGGATGGGCTGATGAGCCAAAAATGCCTTGGAGTTAGCGGTTATAAACTGTAAAAATATCGGCTCCCCAATGGCCCCCATTATATTGTCTCCATGTATACCCACCGTCCAAAACAGCAACACCAGCAGAACATAAACTATGACCCCAGGTAAAGAATTCAAAGCAAAAACTAATGGACTGAATAATTTTTGTAAAAAGGCCGTTATGTCAAACCCAAGTAAGACCCTTATCCCCCATAATGCAACAACTACGACCGTTGCAGGTATTAATGACACAAAAGAGTTGGATACCGCCGGGGGCACCCCTTCAGGTAATCTGATTACAATATTCTTCTTAATGAAAAATCGCAATACTTCAACCGAAATCAAAGAAACTATAATGGCTGTAAAGAGCCCCGTCGAACCAAAATTTGATGTGTCCAGTGCATAGTCTTCGGTTACCTGTGTTGTTAAAAATGCCACTAAAGACAATAACGTACCGCTGATCGGATCTACTTTCAATTCCTTGGACATATAATATCCTATACCACCTGCCGCCAATAATGCCAGCGCCCCGAATGATACATTTACGGGAACATTTAATATATCGCTGTATTTGCCTATAATATTGTCCCAGCCCGGAATCGGCAAGCTGGATATGATTAAAAATATACTTCCTACAATGATGAACGGCAGTGTAACAGACAAACCATTACGAATTGCAACCAAGTGTTTTTCATTGCCTATTTTAGCCAGCGGCGGAACTAAAACGTTTTCAATGAAATTTGTCAACCATTCCACATTTATATCTCCTCTCAATTATTATTATTTTTCATCAAATACTTTTGCAAAAGTCATGCCAAATATAATTTCGCCAATAAATGCCGAGTTTCCACACTTCTTATTTCATGAAATTAATGTGTATGAATCTGTATGATATAATACCTTGATCAATACGGATATGAGTATCAAAGCGAATAAATCGTTTTCATTATGCCCGTATATTCATCATTCGACAATGAGATGTTAAAGGCTGCAGTTACAGGTTCGAGAGAACCTTTAACAATTTTATACCTGGAGATATTTGCCTCCATTATTGCTTTACAGTTTTCCATCCGTATCAATTCCCCGCCATTTAATACACGTTCTATGGAACAGGCAAGATGAAGCACCAATCCTATCAATCTATCATTATCGAGGATCATTCCATTTCTTACGATATTTAAGTAAAATTCCTTAAATACATCGATGTATTTATCAGCGTCTATATCGACGTTTTCTATAATTATTTCCTTCATATTATCGATCGTTTCAAAGGCGCTCTTGAAATCGATCTTCATTTTTAAAGTATTCATCTTTTGATTATCAAACAGATCCGTAGTTGAAATGTAATTGAGCGTATCGTCTTCGGGGTCAAAGGCACTTACGACGGCAAGTATATTTTTTTCTCTTTTTATGTTCTGGAGCTTCCTCTTGAATTCTCTTTTATCGTCTATATTAAGGGGTATAATGTCCAGCTCTTTTCCGGTAAGATCAAGCTTTTTCTCCAGTATTGATTTTAGCTTTAAAGCTGTACCCTCGCCCGTTATACATGCGGTTATTATAACGTCGTCTTTAAAGCCATTCTGTATTTCAAAATTATCTTTATATATTCTGCCTATATATGGGCTTAAGTTTACCGCAGCATCATATACCTCTTCCAGTGGAGAGTTCAGCAGTGCCTTTCTTCCGGCCTCCAACACCATAGGCGTAGACGCCATTTCCACCGTCTTGACGGGTATGCCCGTTCTCTCGCAGATCATATCGCCAAAGAGCACCAAAGATCCCATGTCTACGAGAAGCAATATCCCTTTGGCTTTATTGGTCTTCTTCATTATTTCCGTTAAATTATTTAACGCGGTCTCAGGTTTCTGATCGAGAGGCATGTTGTATCCAATGACAAAGTTTTCATCGAGCAGCCTGTTTGCAACATCAGCAATGGAGGTTGCGGCAGTCTCGCCGTGCATTGCCACGATGACGCCCACTTTTTCATTTTTACTCGTGGTATCGAGATCAAGACACAAAAACATTGTGATAAATGCTACTTCTTCATCCGGCACCCTTATATCAAATTTTGCCTGAATGGTTTGTCTTAAGCCGTCTGATACTTTGTATTCCTTTTTATAAACTCTTTTAATATCATCCAGCTGGTAATTTACGATTTTTTTGCCGTTTAATATTCTTTCAATGGTACTGGCTACATGCATAGAGAGTCCGAACAAGGTCTTTTCGCTGAACTGCCTTTTTAACTCTTTGCCGGCAGCCTTTAAAAAATCGTCCACGATACTTACGATTTTTTTGTCGACTACTTTATAAAGTTCCTCATAATTTTTCTTACTTACTTCGTTCATGTATCTTTTAAGATATGTCTCTATATCCAGATTCATAATAAGTTTTATATCTTTTTCATCGATGCCTTTATCCACCAATGTGTTTCTCTTTTCTTCCAGAGCTTCGTATAAGTTAAAGTCATCTTTATCGATATATATTTGTTTGCCGTTGTCATCCATAGAAAATTCAACGACGTCCCCGTTTATAAATTTGTCTATTTTATCCCTGTTCTCTTTGTATTTAAACAGACCTCTTCTTACATAGTCGGGCAGATCCTCGGTATGCACCGTTACCTTGGTTTCCTTTTTCATGATCACGTCTAAATACGCCTTGGCGGAGCAAAGTTTGATGTCGCTTTTAAGCTGCCCTATATTATTAGGGCAGTCATAGAGCAGCAGTGCCTTTAGTACGTTTGATGTAATTGATATGTCGTTATTTATGGTAGAAGCCTCTTCCATGAAAAAATTCTTGATGAGCTGAAATCTTTCTTCATATGTCCTGTCCCTTAAGGGTGGAAGGTGTATGATCATAGGTATCCGCCTTGTAAAGGTTTTTAAAAGCACTGATTCGACATTCTCCGTAGTCGCACATATTATAAGGACATGGGATCCATGGAGCGTTTCCGTCTCGCCGAGACGCCTGTATAAACCTTTGTCTATAAGATAGAAAAGCATCTCCTGCCCTTCGGGAGGCAACCTATGGACCTCATCAAGGAATAGAATGCCGCCGTTCGCCCTCTCAACAAATCCTGCCCTATCCTTGTCCGCTCCCGTATAAGCACCCTTTTTCACACCGAAGAGATTTGACATGAGAAGCTGTGGATTATTGGAGTAATCAGCACAGTTGAATTCCACGAAGGGCGCATTGGCCCTTATCTTCCCGATTTCCTTAGCGTGTTCATACATGACTTTTGCAAACATGGATTTCCCCGTGCCCGTTTCACCCAAGAGAAGTGTATGCAACCCGTTGGGAGGATATATGATCGCGGCTCTTGCCTGCCTTATGGAATTATTTAAGCTCTTATCGCTGCCTATGATATTGTCAAACTCATCATTTACGGTACCGCCCTTGTCCGCACTAAATATCTCTCCGTCTTTGATCTTATAGAGCACAGGTTTACCTTCCACCTTTAACACTTTTCCCTCTTTAAAAAGACTGTTTAAATCACTGGATGCATTTGTCCTCTGTATATTTACAGCATTAGCTACCTCCATGGCTGAAAACCCCGATATTTCCTCTTCTGTCCTATACTGATCTGCGCACATTTCTTTTAGCTTCAGGTAAACCTTTTCCATCCTCTTCATAAAAACCACCCCCACATGATATATTATATCATGGGTTAATACACATTAAAACACATTTAAAATATAAAGAGTGGGCTTTCGCCCACCCTTGCTTTACTTCATTTGGTTGTTTTTAACCGTATCAAGCAGCCTATCTGTTTTGCTCTCTGCCGACTTGGCAATCTTTGATGCAGATTTGGCTTGATCTGCGTTCTGATTGCTGTTCAATACATTTTGCTGTGCACCTTGGGTAGGGGCCTGGCCGCTGTTGAGATTATTGTTCTGATTAACATAATTTAACCTATTGTTAAGCATGTCGATATGCCTCTGCATGTCCTGCTGCATCTGCTCGAACATCTGCTTGGCCATGGGGTCGTCAGTGGAGCTTGAAAAAGTTGCATAAGAACCCATTGCTCCCTGGGCTGATGCCTTTGCCTTTTCCAGATCACTTTTAACAGTCATCTGTTTAACCCCTCCATATTTTTTTATTTTTGCCCCGTAATATATTATTATCATTATTGTTGTAAAAAACCACGGTATATATAGCCATTTTTAAAGGCTATAGCAAAAACCGCCATAGCCTTTAAAAATAATTAAAATTAAATTATTCTTCGCAGCGTTTCAGAATCTCTTCCCAACGCTTATCCACCTGCTGCTGGACCTCAGCTATCAGATGTTCGTTGCCCGGCTTGAACAGGTGCTTAAATCTTCCCTGCCTCTTAAGATAATCCTCTACCGGCAGCTTTGTTCTCGGCTTATAGGTAAGTCTCCACTTGCCCTCTACCACTTCAAACATAGGCCATACGCAGGTCTCCACGGCCAGCTTTGTTATTTCCATGCCCTCGGCTGTTTCGGTCCTCCAACCTCTCGGGCAGATGGCCAGGACGTTGAGCAGAGCCGGTCCGTCAACTTTAATGGCCTTTTCGGCCTTGTCGTAAAGATCTTTCCAGTGCGCCGGAGTAGACTGAGCCACATAAGGTATATTATGTGCCACGGCTATATCCGCCAGTTCCTTCCTCGGCTGAGATTTCCCGGGAATGACACTTCCCGCCGGGCTGGTGGTGGTATCGGCATACATAGGCGTAGCGGAAGATCTCTGTATTCCGGTGTTCATATAAGCGCCATTATCATAGCATACATACACAAAATCATGACCGCGCTCCAAAGCTCCTGAAAGTGACTGAAGTCCGATATCATAGGTACCGCCGTCGCCTCCGAAAGCAATGAATTTATATTTCTCGTTTACCTTGCCTCTTTTTTTCAGCGCCTTATATGCAGCTTCCACACCGCTTATGGTAGCGCCGGCATTTTCAAAAGCACTGTGAATATATGAAGTACGCCATGCCGAATACGGATAAACAGTGCTCGAAACCTCCAAACAACCCGTAGCATTGGCCACGACCAGATGCGTATCTTCCGGCACCGCACTCAAGACCCTTCTTACCGTTATGGGAGCGCCGCAGCCTGCACAGAGTCTGTGACCGCCTGTAAAAAGCTCAGGTTTCTTGGCTATATCCCGTAATGTTGCCATGCTTATTCACCACCCTTTTCTCTGATACCAAGATACTTTTTGACCTCACACACCTTACCTGTTTTAACGATATCCATGAGGTCGCCGTATACATTCTCAATATCCTTTGTATCTACATCCCTGCCGCCAAGGCCAAAGATATAGTTTACGATCTTTATATCCTTATTATCGAACATTACGTTCCTTATTTCCGTAAATAACGGGCCATATGCACCGAAGCTGTCCGCTTTATCCAAGACGGCAACGGCCTTTACATCTTTAAGCGCCTCGGCGATCTCCTTGCCGGGAATCGGTCTGAAAGTACGGGGCTTAAGCAGCCCGGCCTTTATGCCCTGGGACCTGAGCTCATCCACGACGACCTTTGTGGTGCCTGCGGTGGAGTTCAATACCACGATGGCTATATCCGCATCGTCCAAGTCGTATTTTTCAAAATAGCTATACTTTCTGCCCGTCAGCTTCTCATATTCCTGAGCGACCTCCAATATGACCTGCTTAGCGTTATCCATGCCGGCCTGTTGTTGTCTCTTATGTTCCGTGTAATACACAGGAAGATCCATTGCGCCCAAAGACACGGGATGATCCGCGTTCAATAAAAATTGCTCCGGGTCATATTCGCCTATAAATTTCTTGACTTCGGCATTATCTAAAACTTCTAGACTCTCAAGAGCATGGCTGGTTATAAAGCCGTCCATGCATACCATTACCGGCAGACTTACCCTTGGATCTTCGGCGATCCTGATGGCCTGCATTATATTGTCATACGTCTCCTGCGCGCTCTCGGAATAGAGCTGGATCCAGCCTGTATCCCTGGCGCCCATTGAGTCGCTGTGATCATTGTGAATATTTAAAGGACCTGACAGCGCCCTGTTTGCCACAGTCATTACTATGGGCAGTCTCATAGAAGCTGCTATATAAAGCATCTCCCACATAAAGGCCAGGCCCTGTGAGGATGTGGCGGTCATAGTTCTGGCTCCCGCCGCAGAAGAACCTATGCAGGCGCTCATAGCACTGTGCTCCGACTCAACCGCAACAAATTCGGTGTCTACCTCTCCATTCGCCACAAACTGCGAAAAATACTGAGGTATCTCAGTTGAAGGCGTAATAGGATATGCGGCAACCACATCGGGGTTTATTTGCTTCATAGCAAAGGCCGCCGCCTCATTACCTGAAAGTGAAACTCTCTTTGCCATTTCCTTCCCTCCCTACTCTATAACCATCTTTATGGCCTTGGCCCTGTCCGGGCATTCCACCGCGCAGATACCGCAGCCTTTGCAATGTTCATAATCTATCCCGACCACCTTGCCGTCTTCCACCTTTATAGACCCTTCCGGGCAATAGGCCCAGCAGAAAAGACACTGTATGCACTTATCGGGGTCGTATTCCGGTTTCTCAACTCTCCAGTCGCCTGTTTTAAACTGCTGTGCGTTGCCCGGCTCTGTGATTATACCGGCCTTAGGCAGTTCTTCCCATGTGGCATCCGCACTCGTCTTATAAACCTTCCCGCTCATAGACCCTTCACCTCCTGCATAGCCCTCTTTAAAGCACGCATATTCCCGTCGACAACCTGTAACTTATGTGCAAACTTCTTTCTAAAATTGCCTTCCATGTTCTCAACGAATTTCTTCTCATCCAGTATGTCCGTAACCCTGACTACAGCCGCAAGCATAGGCGTGTTCGGGAAATTGCCCCCTATCTCGTCCATTGCTATCTGCGACGCGTCAATGGTATATACCTTACCTTTAAAACCTGTCTTTTGCCTGACATCTTCCGGATCCTTAGGCGTATTTACCAACAATATCCCGCTGTCTTCTTTCAAACCTGATGTAACATCAACAGTTCCAATAAGTGTATGATCAATAACGACCTCGACGTCCGGTTCGTAAATATTTGAATGGATCCTTATAGGCTCACTGCTGATCCTCGTATAGGCAGTAACGGGAGCTCCCATCCTTTCCGGTCCGTACTCGGGAAAGGCCTGCATATATGCTCCGATCTCAAAAGCCGCCTGCGCCAATAACAGAGATGCGGTCTTGGCACCCTGTCCACCTCTTCCGTGCCAACGAATCTCAGCCATCTTAGCCACTGTAGAAGTACTCAAATTATGTTCCTCCTTCCAATAATTTAAATATGCGTACTGTTATACTACAGTCCAGACATTCAAACTGTATTATATAGTATCTTTTCTCACCTATAACAGTCTTACGAAGCGTAGAAAGCATAAGCCACAGCAAGTATAACAGTATCCACATATACTGTAACAGATGAATATCTCCCTGTCAATTGCAAAAAAAAAGAAGTAATATTTCTAATATTACATTCTTCGAGAATAGCAAAAAAACATCCCGATGCCATGTAATGCTGCTCTAATATATGACGGATTCATACCGCGGCCGATTTAAAGTCATAGCAAATGCTGCAAAAGCAACAGCAGCACCACCCCGGGCACGCCAAGGAATCCGATCACAAGGGCCGATATGGGATTGAGCGGTATATGCAGGCCGAAGTAACCTCCCGCGAAATTCAATACCAGCAGGATTATGCCGCCTATTATTCCGTTATATAACAGCCTCCATATCATCTTAATAGGTACTAAAAGCACCCAGCCCAGAAGGTACAAGAGTATAAGGCCCACCGCATATGCAATTATTATATTGATGCCCACGCCATTCACCATTATACACCCCCTCTTAAATTATATGGGGTGTCCAAAAAATTATTCTACTTTTACGAGGCCTTCCTGCTTAGCCAGTTTTAAGAGGTATGCATACTTTTTCCTCGCCGCTTCCCTGTAGTATATAGCATGGTCTATGAGATCCGGATCGGAAACGGACTCAAAGTAGTTGTCGGCATACTGCATCTCCTCTTTGGCGAGCTCAATGGACGACAGCAGTCCTGCGGTATCGCCATTAGCATCGCTGCGTATGGACTCTCCCGTAAAAACCCTGTTTGCCCTGCTTAGTATATCGCCGAAATAACCACGGCCCAAATTAAGATTGATCATAAAACACCCTCCAGGAAAAAATATTCTAACCATATTTTTCCCCGGATAAAATTATTTTATACGGCTTGCCAAAGAACAATGAAATAATCTTTTGTCAGTATCATACCAAATAAAAAATGCCCATTTGACATGAGCATTTATATCTCTCTCCTTCCGGTAAGGGCAGAACCCAATGTGACCTCATCGGCATATTCCAGTTCCCCTCCCATAGGTATCCCGTGGGCTATCCTGGTGACTCTTATACCCAGCGGTTTTATCAGCCTGGCGATATACAGCGTAGTGGCTTCGCCTTCCACGTCGGGGTTTATCGCAAGTATGACCTCTTTCACATCCTCGCCGAGTCGTGCGAGAAGTTCCTTTATGCGTATATCCTCCGGCCCTATCCCGTCCAGCGGCGATATGGTGCCCTGAAGCACATGGTAAAGTCCCTTATATTCCTTTGTCTTTTCCATAGCCACAACGTCTCTCGGGTCCTCGACCACGCAGATCATAGACCCGTCTCTCGAGCCGTCCGAGCATATCTCGCATATATCGCTATCGGTGATATTAAAGCATTTGCTGCAATAATGGACCTTTTGCTTGGCTTCCTTTATGGCTGCCGACAGCGAATCCACCTCTTCTTCCTTCATGTTGATGATATGAAAGGCGAGCCTCTGGGCTGTCTTGGGACCCACGCCCGGAAGCTTGGAAAGCTCTTCTATCAGCCTGGCCATGGACGGAGTATAGTAATGCATCCTATCCCCTCCGCATTACATGAGCCCGGATAGATCGATCCCTCCGGTGACCCTGCCCATCTTATCCTTCATCGTATCCTCAGATTTCTGCAAGACCTCGTTTACCGCAGCCAATATAAGATCCTGGAGCATCTCCACGTCGTCGGGATCCACGGCCTCCGGTGAAATGCTGATCTCGACCAGCTGCTTTTTGCCATTGGCAACGGCCTTTACCACTCCGCCGCCGGCTGTGGCTTCCAATCTCAATTCGCCAAGCTCCTGCTGCACCTTATCCATTTCCTGCTGCACCTTCTGGAACTGCTTCATCATATTGTTCATGTTGAAGTTTCCCGGCATTTTTGACATTATCATTTCCCCTTTCTTTACTATCGATCATTCTTCCATTATATTGATCCTGTCGTCCAACCCCTTAAACACCTCGTGGATCTTAGTCACGATCTCATCGTCCTTTTTTTCTTCACCCTTTATTATACACTCTATCTCTATATCATAGCCAGTAATATCTTTTATGATTTTTTCTATTGTCTCTTTATTTTCCGGTTTGTTCAGTTCTTCACCAAAAAATGAGTCGCCGCTTTGAAAGGATATTTTAAGTCTGCTCCCAGACAACCCCCTTGGCGTACCCACCGAAAGGTAGGAACAGAGTTTCATGGAGTTCTGCTTGACAGCGGAGAGGATCTCCGGCCAGGCCGATTTTACCTTTTCCAATCCGTCCGCGGAGACGTCCTTGACCTCCGCCGGCTTCGCCTCCGTTACAGCATTCCCCCTATCTTTCTCTTCTATTGTTTTCTTTTCCATTGCTTTCTTTCCGCCCGCCCGTCTGTCTGCCTGCCCGGCCTGTCTTTTGGCCGGCATAACGGCCGCAGTCTCGGAAGCCGCGGCGGTCTCCCTCCCCGGACCATTCTCCTCAGGACCGCCTTCCAGGCAGAGCTTGATAAGCACCGTCTCGAGGACGATGAGCGGCTGTGTAGAATATCTTAGTGAGTTTTCAGCCCCGGTGAGCGCGTCTATCATCTTCACGACGCCGCCTATGCTCACCGCGGAAGACAGCTGTTTCAGAGATTTATATTCGTTTTCGGGCAGATCGGGCATCTCCCTGTCTCCGCCGACAGTCGTCATAAAAAGCAGATCGCGCAGCACCCTGACAAGATCCCTCGTAAACTGCGCCGGATCCTTTCCGTTCATATACTCCCGGTCTGCTATGTCAACGCACCGCGAGGCGTCTCTATCCACGACAGCCGAGATGGTTTCCGTAAGGGAATCCTCGTCGGTAATGCCGAGGACTTCCAGCACATCGTCCCGCGATATCGTCCCGTCACAAAAGGCTATACATTCGTCCAATATGGAAAGTGCATCCCTCAGCGCGCCCTCCGCCTTTCTTGCAATAAGAGCCGCAGCCTCAGGCCTGAGCACAACATTCACCTGCTCCGATACATAGGTCAGCCTTTCGGCAATGCTGCCCACAGGTATCCTCTTGAAATCGTATCTCTGGCAGCGCGAGGATATGGTCAGCGGCACCTTTTGCGGATCGGTGGTAGCCAATATAAATATGATATATGAAGGCGGCTCCTCCAGAGTCTTCAGCAGCGCGTTGAATGCGCCCTGTGAAAGCATATGCACCTCGTCTATGATATAGACCCTGTATCTGCCCAAGGACGGAGGATACTTTACATCCTCCCTCAGCTCCCTTATATTATTGACGCCGTTGTTTGAAGCCGCATCTATCTCAATGATATCCATGCTGTCCCCTTTGGATATGGCCAGGCAGTTTTTGCAGTGATTGCATGGATTGCCGTCCGCAGGCTCAAGACAGTTGACCGCCTTGGCGAATATCTTGGCCATACTGGTCTTGCCCGTGCCCCTCGACCCGGTAAAGAGGTATGCATGGGATATCATATTGTTCTTTATCTGATTCTTCAGCGCCCTTACTATGGCCTCCTGTCCGACCACCTCGTCGAATTCCGCCGGCCTGAACCTCCTGTATAGCGCAGTATACATTTATTTCACCACTCTATTCTATGTATTAAAAAGGACCCGCTCTACAGGTCCTTGATATTGATAAAAAGGCCGCACACCCACCTTCGACACGGGATTATACACGGCACCGATGCAGCCAGCTCTAACCAGGTAGCCCTGCGGCACACGAAAGTGTTTACTTACCGTTGCTTCCTTCCGGACCTGGCGGGGTTCGTAAATTTCCGTTGCACAGGACCCGGTCTTCTTCGCCGCTTACATCGACCAGACCATACAATATCATGCCTCGGCGTGGGACTTCAACCCTGCTATAGCGGATTGCAGGTTATAGGGCACCGCTACCTCCCCGTCTAGTGCGGCCAGGCCATCTTCATCTTCAAACAATATCATTATTATATCTTCTTTGATGAAAAAAATCAACTCTCCAATAATTACAAGGTCCGCTTGACCCGCAAAAATTTTAATATACAAAAAGGGACTTCACAGATAAATATGAAATCCCCGCAATTTATTCATTTTATGGCGGAGAGAGAGGGATTTGAACCCTCGGTACCCTTTTGTGAGGGTACACGCGATTTCCAGTCGCGCGCCTTCGACCGCTCAGCCATCTCTCCATGTATAAGTCTACAAAAAATTTACTATTTTATTTTTATGGCGGAGAGGGTGGGATTTGAACCCACGAAACGGTCCCCCGTTTACTCGATTTCGAGTCGAGCGCCTTCGGCCAGCTCAGCCACCTCTCCCGGCTTACCGCTTTTCTTTAAAGAAATCCTTCAACATTTTCCGGCACTCGTCTTCCAGAACGCCCGTGATTACCTCCGGTGTAAAACCCAGTCTGCTGTCCTCAACTATATCATATATTGAGCCGCAGCAGCCTCTCTGGGGGTCCTGTGCTCCTATCACCAGCCTGCCTATCCGTGACAGCAGTATGGCGCCGGCACACATGGGACATGGTTCAAGGGTAACATAGATGCTACAGCCCTTAAGCCGCCAATTGTCCTGCACCCGGCAGGCTTCTCTGATAGCTATCATCTCCGCATGGGCGGTAGCATCATGCAACTCTTCGGTCATGTTGCACCCTCTGCTTATTATCCTCCCACCGGCAACGATCACCGCGCCTACGGGAACCTCGCCCTTTTCCGCTGCCTTATGCGCCTCTTTTACAGCCTCATACATAAAAAAATCGTGAACCATTATTCACCCTTAAATAACGACGTACCCTGCATGGGCACGCATTTAATACGACAACATTTATATTATAGCAGGGGTATATATGGCTGTCAAGAGATTCAAAAGTCGCTCATAAGAAAGCCATTATCCCCGAGAGCTTTTTCTATCCTGTCAAGCACTTCCTCGCTCTCGGCCTCAACGGTATGAAGATGAACTCCTCCCGTAAGCGAAGACAGCAGTTTGCCCTGACTCTCCCGTATGCTGTTCATAAAATTATCAAGATCATATCTGGAGGATATCATCAGGTATCCTTTCAATTCTCCGTATACGGGATGCTCTACTATCACGTCCACTACTTTACCGCCGTTATCCACTATGAGTGCCAGTTCTTCATATACCCTGTCCATATAATGTCCGCAGGCAAATATCCTTACCTTCTTCTGCGATATTCCATCCAGGCGATAGCCCTGCGGCGTGGATAGAATACCGCGTCCCGCCGCACGTAATATCGCAATGTCCTGAACGACCACCTGTCTGCTCACGCTCAGCTTGGCTGCCAGTTCATTGCCCGAGACCACTTCGTTCCGTCCAAGAATATCCAATATTTCATGCCTTCTTGCTTGCGCATCCATCAGATTCACCAACTTTCCCTGCCTTACCGTCATATCACTGCTGCTTAACTATATTCCGTCCGCTGTTTTTCGGGTCTGTCAAAGGCTCCGTTAACCGCATTTAAAACAGCCTTGACGCATCCATCTCCCGCTTCGTCTTTTAAAATGGCATTACCTATATATAATTCCTTTTGCCTTGTATTTAAAAAACCTATGACAACTACCAGCACCTTAAGATCGGCCAAATCCACCACTTTGTAGTCCTCGACCGTCAATACGTTCTCATCGCCTATGCATTTATTCAGTGCGGCTACCGTTGCATTGATCAAAGCAGCCTTGAGAAAACCATTTGAATGTATGCCGCCGAATTCTCCTTCATAGGTCAGGCCGTTCTTTTCTATTATCACCCTCGCCCTTCCCTTGATCCCCTCGAGGTCATAATACAGGCTCTTTATTTTGATACGCTCGCTGCTGACCTGTTCGCCGCCGCTCTCTATCTCAGCAACGCTTATCACCTTATAGTCTATGCTGACATCGAATTTAGCCATGATAGCCGACTGAACGTCCCGGGAAATTTGTTTTGGGTTTCTGCTTTTATCCGCCAGTATGTGTATCTCCGCAATGTCGCCCCGTTCATTCTGGATAATTTTACTGGATATAACACCCCCAAGCTGACTGATTACCCCTTCCATCGCACCAACGAGTTCCTTATCAGTTCCCATCCGCATACCGTCCTCTCCAAAACACATTATTTATTTATTCTACTTATCTTTGTTAAATCCTCCTTTTATTTAAAAAATTCGGATGGAGGTCATCCATCCGAATTTTACTTATTCTTCAAAAGGCTCTATAAGCCCGTATTTTCCATCTTTTCGCTTGTACACTACGGCCACGTCCTCAGTCCTTTCATTGGTAAATACGAAAAAGCTATGGCCCAATAGATTCATTTGGAGAATCGCCTCTTCCACTGACATAGGCTTTATGCCGATTTTCTTGGTACGCACGACCTCAAAACTTTCCTCTTCATTTTCCCTGACTTCTGCCGCCGTATCATACGGTAAGTCTGTATATCTTATGGATTCACCGCTGACAAATTTCTTTTCCAGCCGGGACTTATATTTAAGCATTTGCTTTTCAATTTTATCCACCGCATTATCTATTGAGATATACATATCCGGCGTCGATTCTTCCGCTCTGAACAGTATATCTCTGAACGGAATCACTATTTCCGTTCTATGAACTCCTTTAACGACCTCCAGCATTACCTTTGCTTCAGCCTCACTGTAAAAGTACTTATCGAGTTTTTGGAGTTTCTTTTCCGCTCTGTCTTTCAAGGCATCGGTTACTTCCATGTTTTTCCCCGTTACTACGACCTGCATAGCACCAACTCCTCTCAATACAGTAAATTAACTTATTATTATATATTCTATCTTTCTCTCTCTTTTCCTCTTTTAATACAAAGATTTATTTGCTAGAGGACCTTACTGAGAAACTCCCTGGCCCTGTCATTTTCGGGATGTGAGAAAAACGTCCCGGGAGTTGATTCCTCCAATATACGGCCTTCGTCCATAAATACCACCCTGTCGCCCACCTCTTTGGCAAAACCCATTTCATGAGTCACCACCACCATCGTCATGCCCTCTTGGGCCAGGCCCTCCATTGCCATCAGCACCTCTTTCACCATTTCCGGATCGAGGGCCGACGTCGGCTCGTCGAAAAGCATGATGTCAGGCTGCATAGCCAGCGCCCGGCATATCGCCGCCCTCTGCCGCTGTCCTCCCGAAAGCTGGACAGGATAAGCATTCGCCTTATCCGCCAGTCCGACCCTCTTTAAGAGTTCATTGGCGGCGCCTTTGGCGGCATCCCTGCTTAAACCCTTGACCTTCATGGGTGCAAGGGCTATATTATCCATTACGTTCATGTTGTTGAACAGGTTAAAATGCTGAAAGACCATGCCGATCTTTTGTCTTATCCTGTTCACGTCCGTCTTGTGGTCGATCTTTTCGCCTTCTATATATATATCCCCGCTCGTCGGATACTCCAATAGGTTTATACACCGGAGCAGGGTGCTTTTTCCCGAGCCGCTGGGGCCTATTATGACTATGACCTCTCCCTTTTCCACCTGCATATCGATCCCTTTCAGCACATCAAGCTGTCCAAAATTTTTATGGAGGTCCTTAATGAGTATCACCGGCCTTAAGCCTCCTTTCCAGAATCCTTTGGAATGACGAGAATATATATGTCATTGCAAAATAGATCAGCGCGACCTCGATCAGCGGCTCGAAGGCCGTGTATGTGGCCGCTCTTATGATATCCGCCTGCCTCATCAGGTCGCCCATGCTTATGACGGACACCGTAGCCGATTCCTTCAGGAGCGAGACAAATTCATTGCCCAATGCCGGCAGTATGTTTTTTATTGCCTGGGGAATGATTACAAAACGCATGGCCAGGCCATAGCTCATGCCCAGAGAACGCGCCGCCTCCATCTGCCCATAGTCGACCGCCTGAATACCGGCCCTTATGATCTCGGCCACGTAGGCCCCGCTGTTTATGCTCAGAGCCGCGACCGCAGCCGGAAAGCTGGGAATATCATGACCTATGAGCTGAGGCAGACCGTAATAGACGATGTATAACTGCACAAGCAGCGGCGTGCCCCTTATCAGCTCCACATAGACATTGCCCAAAACGCTCAGGGGCTTGAAATTAGACATCTTCAGCAGAGCTGTGATAAGTCCGATCGCAATTCCCAGTATTACCGAAAAAAACGTAAGCTCCAATGTTGTCACCGTTCCCTTTACCAAAAGGGGACTATAAGCAGAAACCCTTGAAAAATCCAGACTCAAAGCAATGCCTCCCTTAAGCGCCGAACCACTTATTTATCAGCTTGTCATATTCCCCGCTGTCCTTGAGATCCTTAAGCATCTTGTTCACAGCCCCGGTCAGATCCTTGTCGCCTTTTTTCATTGCGGCGGCCAGATCTCCGTCGACAGACAGTTCTTCAATATATACTCCTTTCAGATCGTCATTGATATCCAGGAATTTATCTCCGACGACCTTGGCGACCAAAACAGCGTCGACCTTGCCGTTCTTGAGTTCCATCACCGCATCCGTTATAAGATTTATGGCTTTTGTTTCTAAGCCGGCCTTTTGAGCCCCCGTTTCCTGGATCGAACCCAGTTGTACTCCCACCGTCTTATCTTTCAGATCGTCTAATGAAGCTATATCGGAATCCTTTTTGATAAGCAGTATGTTTTGTCCCGAATAATAGGAATCGGAGAAGTCCACGCTTTCAGCCCTTTTAGGCGTTATCGACATTCCGGAGATAATTATATCGATCTTATTCGATTCCAGCATAGGTATGAGACCGTTATATGAGGTATCCACGATCTTGAGTTTTACTCCCAGTTCTTTAGCCAATGCCTCGGCCAGATCAACATCGAATCCTACTATTTTATCTTCGCCATTTATCATCTCATGGCTCTCATAGGGAGGATAATCGGCGCTAAGCCCGACGATGATCTCACCCCGGGCCTTTATTTCATCCAACCCGCTTTTGGGCTGCTCCGCCGTCTGCTGCTTTGTCCCGGAATCATCCTTGCCCTGCATCCCGTTCGCCGGTTGATTTCCTCCGCATCCCGCCACGCTGAGAGCAAGCAGCGCAGCCATCAAAAAAAACATAATTTTTTTCATCGACCCACCTCTTCTTTTTTGTATAATTATAAGTTGTTTTGTATATAAAATCAATACCCTTTTTTGAATTTTCCCCGCAGAGGCATAGCTGAGACGTAAATATATCGGGGTAACCGTCAAAATTAAAATTATTTCGGGAAAAACTGTGGAAAACTGCATCAAAAGATGTGGATAATGTGGATAACCTCATTTCTCGTTACAATATAGAGGTTTAACAATGTTGATAATGATGTGAATTGAATTTTTCATATATATACAGATATAGTATAAATTGCGAATTGACTTGTGCCCAATTTTGCGCATTTTAAAAAGGACACCGAATAAGTGTCCCTTCTATAATCCTCTTTACACAGCGGAGGGGATTAACCGCGATCACCAAAATCTCTGTAGGATGACCTGCCGCTATTGCTGCGGCCGTTAAATCTTTGTTTCTTAATGTCTCTGCATTCTTTGCATCTTACGGGTTCATTCTGAAAACCCTTTTCCGCATAAAACTCCTGCTCGCCTGCAGTAAACACAAATTCCTTACCGCAGTCCTTGCATACTAAAACCTTGTCCTCATACATACGGATAATCCCCTCACTTTAAGTTTTTATTGACATACCTGCACCCACATTATTATTAGGCAAATATATTATATGACACACGTTTAAAAAAATCAATACTTTTTTAAAAATTTTGCGGCTTTCCCAAATGTCTTAATGTTAAGAAAAATACTATTCCTGAAACTATTACATACATGTAAAAGCTGAAGAATCTCCACATGCCCACAAAGATTCCCAACAGAGGCTTCGGCACTAAATTTGCAAAGATAGCCGCATAGCCCAATTCAACGACGCCGCTGCCGCTAGGTATGGGATTATAAGTAAGTATACTGTAAAAGATGGTCTGTCTGGCCATCGCGTTGAACCAATTCACAGGAATTCCCATGGCAGTCATCAGAACGGTAGCAAAGTTAAAAAAGATAAACCAAAATATCGCGGTGTACACAAGCTGAACTATTGTGACCTTTGGGCCGTACGACAGGATCGCCCTAAAGTTTTTGTTGTATTCTCTGATCTCTTTTATTATCATGCATATCCACTTATCCCTCGATCTTTTTGTGCCCCATCTCCTGACGATACTTGAGTGCCCTATTCTGACCGTTATACTCTCAAGCAAATGCGCGTTGACCATCAGATACCATAATCCCAAAAGCATCAGAAATAGAAAAATTGAAACCACGATTGCGAGCGCACGCAGATAGCTGTTGAGCTGCAGCCTATTATAGCAAAATATGACAAGCAACAGGGGCACTATGCCAAAAAACACAAGCGAATAAAGCAGTCTTCCCGTCACGGCGGCAATACCCTTGTTTACCTTAACGTTTCTCCTGCTTAGATAATAGACCAGCGCCGGGGGAGAACCCGATTGAAAGGGTGTGATAGATCCGATGAAGTGAGCGGCGATATTGGAAGCATAGATATACCGGAGCGGTACCTTTTCGCCCATAATGCCCAAAAGATGATGTATCTTCAAGGCATCCACGAGCCAGGTGCTGAACATCATCAGCATCATAATAAATATGTATCCTATCTGCAGGTGTTTGATCCTCTCCATCTCTGCAGGCGTTACCGTAAAGTGAATTATTGCGGCTACGGTAACAAGACTTATCGACAGTGAAAGCAAAAGCCATGTAAAATTTTTTTTATTCAGTACAGACATCCCATACCCTCCTGCATATATAGCTTTTTCCTTTGTAAAGGATACTATAAATACGTTTGAAAATCAACTATGAGTAAAATTTCTGCAATCTATAGCGACGTTTTGTAACCTTAAATATATTTTTATGACTAAAAATCTACTTTTTGCAACCTAGATTTACTAAATATTTATATCAAATTATAATCATCTAAGGAGGTGTATATATGTTTGGCGACAGATTACGTAAATTGCGGAAAGATAGACACCTGACGCAGAAATCGCTGGCGGCTGAGCTGTCCATTTCGCGGAGCGCTTTATCGCTCTATGAATCCAATAAGAGAGAACCTGATTTTGATACTCTTACTAAAATAGCAGATTTTTTTGACACTTCACTGGATTATCTGCTGAGCAGAGACAGAGAGGCTAATCCAGAAAGCGATTACACAGTACCGGATTATGTACAAGACATTATTAAAGATCCAGATATAAACCAGGCACTGTATCAGCTAAAAACAATGTCCGAGAGTGAAAAACAAAGTTTGGCCATCCATTTGTACGCAATAGCCTTGATGCGCAAAAAAGACAGCGCAAAGAAAGAATAAGATCAGCTATGCTGCACATGTTCCAAACCTTGTTTTAGGAGCGTCAATATATGATCGTCATTTAATGAATAAAAGACGGATTTCCCCACTTTCCTGTACTTTACAAGATTTGCTGCTCTCAGGGTACTTAGCTGGTGGGAAATAGCCGACTGCGACATGTTGAGGACCTCTGCTATGTCGCATACGCACAGTTCGTCCAGGCTTAAAGAATGCAGTATTCTTATTCGGGTTGGGTCACCAAATATCTTAAAAAGATTGGTAAGCTTATTTATTACGTCATCATTCAGCGTGTGCTTTAAGACATCATCGATCTCCTTCTGATGTATCTCGTTTTCATCGCATATTTCTATATTACCGTCCAACATCTTCAATTTTCCTCCTAATTATATATATGATATGAATCCCCGATGGCCTTATCTGCCCGCACTAATCGATATCGTCCAAGGTCTTGAATTCGTACCCATTTTCTCTGATCGAATCTATTATTTCAGGAAGAGCCTCGGTGTCATCCTTGGATTCGGCATGCAGAAGTACGACCGCACCCGGATGTATATTGTTCATCACGGTATCATAGCTTTCCTGCGACCCTCCTTTAAGAGGCAGCCAGTCTCTGAATGCAAGGCTCCAGAATACCGTGGTATAACCCATTTCTTTTGTGACCCTCAAGGTCCTCTCAGTATATTCTCCCTGCGGTGGTCTTAAATATTTTGTCTCTTTGCCGGTTTCCTTCTCAACCAGTGCATTGACGCCCTCCAGCTCATTTTTTATCTTTTCGTCCGTTATCGTTGGAAGGCTGGGATGCGTCATGGTATGGTTACCCACTATATGGCCCTCGTCTATCATCCTCTTTACATAATCGGGATGCTGCTTTACATATGAGCCGGTCACAAAGAAGGCCGCCTTTACGTCCTTGTCCTTCAATATATCTAATATCGTAGGCGTATAGCCGTTCTCATATCCTTCGTCAAAGGTAAAATATACCACCTTGGAGGATTCATCGCCGGTGAATATGGCTCCATACCTGCCTATGAGCTCCTTTGTCGCTTTCGATATCTCCGGTGTCTTATGCTCGCTGTTTCTCACCATACCCCAGCCTATGGGCTTCTCCACGGTCTGCGGGATGCTGCTCTGAGTTGACTTAGACTTACCGGCAGCTTCGCCCTTTGTCTCGCCATTATCCCTGTCTTCGTTCCCGCTCTTTGGGCTCGTCTCATCCTCGGCCTCAGCGGAGTCTCCGGTTTGTCCTTCATCTTTCGCCGTATCTGTTACTTCTTTTTCCTTCTTTTCGTCATTCGCATTATATGAATCCGTCTGCACGGGATCTTTCTTTACGGGTTCTTTCGCCGACTGCTTTGTCTTCGCAACATTGCCGCAGCCGCCCAATATCAGTAATGAGATGAGCAAAAAAGCTATTGATCTCTTTTTCATTATACATTTCTCCTATTTTGTATATTGGCAAATATCCCTGTAGAGGCATGTATGGCACCCCGACCGATCCACACGATACCTGCGCATATTGCCATCCTTAATATTCCCCATCTCCTTGATGATATTAAGGACTTTGTTCCTTATATAATAATTATTGCTTATTTCATATGCTCTATTGGCATATACCAGCCTACCGCTTTTCGGCCGTATGCCATAATTTTCTTCGATAAGCAGAAAGTAGACCGCGAGCTGCATTATGTCCTTTTCCAGCGGCATATCCACCGTGGTGGATTTTAGTTCGACGGGTATCAGATCATTGCTTCTTTTGAAAATGTAATCGGGCTTGCCGGAAATCATCAGCGCATCCGAATGCAGCGTACCGCCCTTGCCCGCGGAATCGCTGTATATGGATCTGTACCCCTTTATGCCTACCGTTCTCTTTACCTCCCGTACGACCGGAGTCGTCTCATTTTGCGATAGGATATAGGCCAGGCCGATTATCAGGATGACGACAGCAATAACCATATTCTCCACCCGATCCACGCAATGGCAGCGGCAGAGGCCAGGCCGGCTGCAATCTTGTAGACGTTCTGCAGCCTGAGTCCTCTGTCGTATGCCCTGTGATATTTTTTGCCGCGTTTGAACCTCTTGGAAACTTTTTTTGCCCCCTTGGGTATTTTTTTAACCGTCAGGCTATAATGATATTGATACGGACAATAGCAAAACCTGTTCACGTCTTCTGCGGAAATATACTTTTTGATTTGCCTGCCGTCGTTTCCATTTTGTTCCATGTGTAACACCACCTGCTATTTTTAATATTATACACTATATATCATCCCGATTCTACAATAAAAACGGCCGGCATAAACGCAGTTATCTCTCCTGTCCTCTTAGGGTGCGGCCCTTGATGATCCGCTTCAAGCTGCAGACAAAATGGCAAGCCGTGACAAATCGTGCAAGGCAAGGCGGCAAACTTGCAAATAAAAGAGCATACTTAACTTTAGCGTTTGCGCGAGAATGGCATGTCTGAAAAGCCCTTGGTTTAACCAAGGACCCTTTTTATTACCCTCTCCCAGTTCTTATAAGATATCTTATCTACGTCGTCTTTGCCGTACCCATTGTCCAAAAGGCTGTGCAGTATGGCAGGCATGTTCTCTGCGCCGCTCATATCGCCGGGTAGGTGGCATCCGTCAAAGTCCGAGCCGAAGCCGACATGATCGATCCCCGCCACATCGGCTATATGGTCTATATGGCGTACTATGTCCTGCATGCCGGCCTGGCCTTCGTCATCGTTCAAAAAGCCGGCATAGAAATTGATCCCTATAACGCCGTCCGCATCCGCAATGGCCCTTATCTGTTCATCGGTAAGATTTCTTTTGTTAGAACAAAGAGCCTTGCAGTCGGAGTGTGACGCTATCACCGGAGCACCGCAGGCATCGATCACATCCCAGAATCCCTTCTCATTGAGATGGGACACATCCACGATCATACCCAGCCTGTTCATCTCCTTTACCACGTTCCTGCCGAATTCCGTAAGACCGCTCCCCGAATCCTCGCCGACGCCGTCCCCCAATTCATTCCTCCTGCTCCAGGTAAGTGTGATTGCCCTCACTCCCAGCCTGTAAAAACTCCTCAGTATGTACAGGCTTCCCTCCAGGGATTCTCCGCCCTCTATCGAAAGCATACCTCCTACACCGCCGCCTGCCTTGACAGCCGCCAGATCATCATAGCTCAATACCGGCCTCAAAAGCCCGCCGCTGTTCCCGGCCTCTTTATAGAAGCTGTCGATCATCGCCAGCGTCCTGTTTGCAGCTTCCTTTTTCACATATTCGTCGTCCACGAAACATGCAAAGACCTGCATCAAGGCTCCCGCCTCTTTCAGACGAGGCAGATCCAGATGTCCTTCCCCACGCTCTATCAGTCTTCGATCGCCGTTTACCACACCCATAAGCGAGTCGCAATGAAAATCAATATACAATGGCGCTCATCTCCCAATTTATGATAATACAATTATACCATCTTCCCATAAAAAAGGGAGGCGAGTAATCTCACCTCTCAGGTTATAGACAAACTGGCAGGCCGTGTCAAATCGTGCAAGGCAAGGCGGCAAACCTGCAAACAAGGGAACATACTAAAACGTATGTGACCGCAATTTGCAGGTGCAGCCAACGCAGCAAGCTAAATTGCTGTGCAATTTCGCGGTTGCGCGAGAATGGCACGGCCTGCCCCTATATTAAACAAATTCTTCCGCATACCCCAATATACGGTCCAATGTTTTCTGCCTTACCTCGCTTATCTGCTCAAAATCCATGTTAGGTATATAAAATGTCTCCATATGGTCATGGGTCTTCTTGGCTTCATTGATATATTTCACCGCATTACTCAAGAGAATATCCATAACGGCCTGATCCCGCGCCTTCTCATCATATCGTCCCTTGCACATATATTCGTTGAGATCATATACTGAGCTTGCCTGTTTTTCAAATTTCTCGCTTACCGTAAAGGCCGTGCTCAACTGGGGAATGATCACATGGGCATATTTATCGGGATCCAGGTGGTCATGATACGCCTCTATATAGTATCCCCGCATCACCGCGTGCTCCGTGATCCTTTTGAGCAGCGTGCTCTTGCCCGTACCCGCCTCGCCCTTGATCACAAAGATATTGTCCATCGGGCCCACGACCGTCTCCAGATAATCAACGACTCCATCCGGCGTGATCGCGCTTGCAAAGAGGTGTCTGATCCTGCCCTGCTTATCCTGTCCTCCCTTTATATTTTCCATAATTTCAAGCGCGATCCTGTCTATTTTTCCAAAGTCCATGAGATCGCCGTTGATATTGACGTAATCATTGACCACGCTGTTGAGTGCCGATAAAAATGAATATCCCTTTTTAAACAGCCGCCCAACCTCCTTATTTGCCGCGAGTATATCCTCCTTTGCCTGCCTCATGCCCTTTTCGTTCCAATAGTCCCCGAGATGAATGATCTCATCCACCGCCCCGGGGTTCTTGGGGTCCACTATATGAGGAGCCGTACCGTCTATCATAGCAACCTTGATGGCCGGAGCGACGATACCGTCGATGGAATTATTGTCACCGGAGCAATGATGATACTCCAGATCCAGCCCTCTATCGATCAGTTCCTCCCCAATCTTTTTCATAAAGGTAGATTTGCCGACCCCCGGCCCGCCTTTAATTATCATGATCCTTGTCGCATCCGGCTCTATTATGTAATTATAGAAAGAATAAAAGCCATATGCGGTATTCCCGCCGGGGAAAACCCTCTTGATCATATATTTACCCCCTTAATTAGATTTTTCATCTTATTATATGTGTATAATAAACCAATTTATGTCTATCATCATAGAAAGCATAAAAATAGATTGCGCCTACATAAACCGGCACAATCTAAGAGCCAATAGCGATGAGCGGGATTACAAAGCAATTTCAAGTCCTATGCGGCTTTGGCGTCAGTCGGGATCAATACAGTTCTGGGTTGTTAAGAATCCACCCCGTATTTTTAATCGTCACATCCGTATGGATCTCCAGTTCAATATTGGGAAATACTTCATCCCAGTCATCCTTTATCTGTTCCCAAAGAACGGGATCTTTATGCTCCAAGATCTTTTCGAAGCCCAGATAGTCTATCCCCTGGTCCTGTGCATCTTTTACTGTGTCGGATATAAGTTTTTTTATTCTTTCCCCGGTAGCCGCATTTAACTCCTCTATCAACTCGGGATCACTTTCAAAATCAGGATATGATGAAGCCCATTGAACATAGCCCGTAGCTTCGGTAACGACCTTGTATACAAGGGTATTGCCCCTGACGATCGGCCAAATATTAGTAGTACCCCCTTCTATACCAACGTTCATCGGCTGCCCCTTGTATGAAATGGCGGCATCCGCGTTTTTAAACCTGCCCGTCAGCCAATTATATCCCGCAGCATCCTGAGCATTTAGCATGCCTACAAGCTTGCCGTCCTTATATATGCTCGCGCCGGATATCTCCAGCAGCTTGTTATCGCCGTCCTCAACCAGCTTTATCCTCCCCATTAGGGTCGCATGGGGAAGAGCCTCTATCCCTTCAAGAAATTTATTGAACTGTACGGCATAAAATTTGATGGTATATCTTGAAACATCCCTTACCGTGTGTATTATGGCAAAGGCAGGCAATACGTCATATTCCAGCTTTGCTTCCATCAGGTCCTTCGCCCTACCGTCTACGGTAAAGAGCCACGGTGTGAGGGTGTATTTAGGATCCCTCTTAAACAGGTCCGCCATCTCCACTATTCCTTCTCTGCCTATGTCCTCGCCTATCAGTACGACCTGTATATGCCCCAGAAACGGAACCTTGGACGATTTTACATATGCATCCTTTACGGCGAGCTCTATAGACCTTCCCACGCCGGAAACCGTAAACGTTTCATTGCCTAAGGACGTGCCTTCTTCCTTTCCTCCGGCCATCTTGGGCATCTGTAACGTGACTTCATAGCCGCCCGTTTTCTCATCCTTGTCGATGCCGAAAATAAGCACCATATTATAATTTTCTATGGGCATTGAGCAGCCGTACGTCAGCAGGACAGATATTATAAGAAACAGTACCAATATTCTTTTCACTTTTTTTCTCCCTGCTTTCTTATGGTGCTTATCAGCAGCAGTATGACCGGCAATATGATAAGCACTGCCAGATATATAATCGGTACCCATACCTTGTTGGGAAAGACCAATATCTCACTTATATCTCTAGGCAATACGGCTAAATAAGTAATTATGGGCGCAAGTATGTATACTATAGGTTTATAATCTTTCAGTCCCAACAATTGCCTAAGGCCATCGGCCAATATATATAGATACACGCTCAATTTAACAAAGACCAAGCCCCCCCACATGGCTATGGCTATGGATTCTATCCTTTCCAAGGACGAGGAAAACTGCGCCTCTCTCAAAAGCATAAAGGTGGAAAATATAGTGGAATCCACTCTTTCATAACTCATCGTCACTATTTCCATAGCGGTAACGGCGCTTAAGGCTATACCGCTCAAGAGCACTGCCAATTGATTGCCTTTCATAAGTTTGTCTTTATTGCTCACATAGGGTATCAGCATCAGCCCTATAACGTCTTCGGCTAAAAATGCAGCGCTGTCAAACGAACCTCTTACCACCCTACCCCAGTCGTGAGGTATGATCGGTTTGATATTTAAAATGTTAAGATTCTTTGTCGGCAGGATCAGCAAAATCAATATAAAACCAATAAAAAACTGAATAATAACATCGCTGCATATACTTATGGTTTTCAGTCCCCTGATCACCGCATATGTGACCAGCAGCATTGTCATGATCAGAAGGGTCGGTAGTGGTATGTTGATCGAAACAAAACCCTGGAATGGCAATGTAAACTCGCGTAAGGCCATTACGCTTATACTTAAAAATACAGCGAGAAAGATCAAGCCTACAATTTTTCCTGCAAATTTACCTACTATGTCCTGGCTGTACTCGATTATTGTCTTATCAGGATACGTCAGGCCCAGCTTTATTACGACATAGCCGACCATAAGGGCCTGCGCCGTTCCCACAAGCACCGACAGCCATGCATACTGCCTGCTCACGGCTACCGTGGGAGAAGGACTCAAAAAAATCGGCAGGCTTATAAGGGTATTTATCATGAGAAATGTATATCCTCTGGTATCCATACATGCCCTTTTAGTATCGTTAGTATTATTCATAAGCTTTATTTCCCCTTCTTTTTTGTAGCCATTCTCTTTTTATTTTCAGCCTTTATATAACTGGGTCTGTATGTCATTATCCATCTTGGCATTCGCAGCACGGTATCCTGATTATCCCTTAAATTGAACGGAGCAATGGGAGCCAGATATGGCACTCCGAACGATTCTAAGGAGGCAAGGTGCACCATCATTGCGATCAGACACCATGCAAAGCCATATATACCCAGAAGCGCGCTGACTATAAGCACGGGATACGGCAAAAACCTCATCATGTATGACGCGGTATATGACGGAACAGAATAGGATGCCAGTGTCGTGATCGAAACTACAATGACCACGAACGGGCTGACCAAGCCGGCGCTCACGGCGGACTGTCCTACGACCAATGCACCCACAATACTTATGGTCTGACCTATGGTACCTGGAAAGTGTATACCGGCCTCTCTTAAAATCTCTATGAGAATCATCATGAATAGTATCTCCGCAAACGGCGAAAAGGGAACAAAAAACCGTCCGCTCATCAGGCTCAAGGTAAGCGTAGTCGGTATCATCTCCTGATTAAAAGTGACAATGGCTATATAAAATCCCGGCAGATATACGGCGGTAAATAGGGCAAGCATTCGGAGGATCCTCACCAAACTGGATATCATACTGTCCTCATAATAATCGTCGGGCGACTGTATAAACTCCATAAACAGAAACGGAGCCATAAGAACATCCGGCGTGCCGTCGACGAAAATGGCTACTTTGCCCTCCAGCATATTGGCAGCAACCTTGTCCGGTCTCTCCGTACTGAGTATGGTGGCAAAAGGAGATAACGGGGAGTCGCTTATAAATTCGGCGATATAGCTGGAATCAAGAACGCCGTCTATGTCTATTCCCTTGAGCCTTCTCTTGACTTCCTCAACTATATTATTATCCGATATACCGTCGATAAATGCCACAACTACATTTGTCCTGCTGGCTCTGCCCACCGTAAGGGGTTCAAAGTGCAGATTGGGATCCTTTATATACCTCCTTATTAAAGTCACATTGGTAAGTAGGGTCTCATTAAATCCCGAATGCGGTCCCTTTGCTATGGCCTCATTTTGCGGTTCATCTATACTGCGCTGTATCCAACCTCTCGTCTCGCACATTAAAGCCTTTTCGCAGCCGTCGATGAATACTATGGTGCAGCCGTTAAGAATAAAATTTATGCAGTCGCTGAATTTATCAACTTCTTCTACATCATTGGCCGTTATCATGAATTCCCTGACATATCTGCCGGGTCCCATGTCGTGGAATTTCATATCGTCCACCGGTTTCAACATTATCGGCCTTAGAATACTTTGGTTCAGCACATTTTTATCCACCATGCCGTCCAAATAAGCCAGTGCGACGAATTGATCAGATTTTCCGCCCAGTGATACCTTTCTGGTTATAACGTCAAAGTTCTCGTTAAGAGTCCTTTTCACATTTTTGATATTATTATCAACCGATTTATCGATTTTTGTATCCTCGGCCTGTTTTTGTTTGTCCTGCTGATCTTGTTCATTTTTCTTGTTGAACAATTTATCAAGAAACGACATATTGGACCTCCGAAAGATTTCGCATCCTATTTATTGTTTTCAAATATGGGTGATTTTATTATCTTTTATCGGAATAATTTAAGATAATAGTCTGAGAAAATGTAAAAGATATGGCAAAATTGCCTTAAAGTATGATAAAATATATCAGGAATGGAGGAAATAATATGCCTACTTATATTCATAACCTAATGTTTATTTTTTCCAAGCTGCCCTCGTCCATAAGGACGCCGCTCATTAAATTGGTATTGAATCATTTGCTGAAGAAATACATAAAACTCGATGTGCGCAATGAGGAGAACCTGAAAGATGTCAAGGGCAAACCGACATTATTTATATGTAATCACCTGAGTAATATGGACGCCATTTTACTCAATAAGGTACTTAAAGATAATGAAGTGGCTTTTATTGCGGGAATCAAACTGACCAAAAATATGATAACAAAGGAAGTGATGCAGCTTGTCAGGACCATACCGATAACACCCAATACCGCCGATATCGGCGCTATAAGGATGACCCTGGGCTATCTTAAAAAGGGCGGTTCCATAGTCCTGTTCCCCGAGGGCACGAGAAGCCGGTCACGGACCATGATCGAGGCCAAGCCGGGCTTTGTCTTGATTGCCGATAAAGCTAACGTACCGGTAGTACCCATAGGTATCGAAGGGGTGGACGAGATTTTCCCCGTAAATGACGCGGACATAGGAAACGAATTCTTCAAGAAAAAAGGTACCGCCACAATAACCATAGGAAAACCTTACTATATAGAAAAGCAGTCGGAAGATGAAAGTAAAGACCAGTGGCTCAAACATACTACCGACGATGCTATGTATAGGATAGCCGCGCTGGTCTCTCCGCGCTATCGCGGTTTCTACGGCAATAAGGACGTCAATTAGAATAAAGCAGTTTACCTTCGGGAGTTACGACAAAACTCCTGATTTTTTTTAGGTTTGCATTCGACCCAAATGTGTCCTTTGCGCTGCTGTCCGATGGCGTATAGTCAGAATAGATGACGTTTATTATCCACGCCTTTTCACTGTTGAATTCAGAGTATATGCAATATACCGGCAGATATGGTTCTTTCATTTCCCGCGATATGGTTTCAAAGGCCTTGCCGGTATCCAGTCCTGCGCCTCTGGCTTCCCTGGCCGCCACCTCAACATACTCTTTGCTGACCTCCGGTATCGCATCGGATATTTTGTAAATTTTCATAAACTCCGTCATTTCTTCCGGCGGATTTGCGCCGATATTGTCCACATCGCTTTTGGTATAATTGACCACGTCGAATTTTACGACCGGCGGGTTTGTCTTGAGTTTTTGTATACCTCCGCTCTTTAGCTCGGAGAAGTATTTGCCGAGCGTTTCCGATTTGAATGCGCTTCCGTTTTGCATCACGAATATATTATCGGATATCCTCTTTATCACCTTTTCCCCCCTGCCGAGGTCAATAGTCATCATCATGTCATAGTCGCCGTCCTCAGCCTTCACGGAATTCTCCGCATCCTTGTTTATGATATCCGCTATGGAAGACATGCATTCTCTGTCCGTCATCTTTTCCAGCAGCACATTGTAAGGCGAGCGTAAACCGACGGTTATACTCTTTATGTTGTCTGAATTGACCACCCTGCGGTACATGCAGGACGTCAAAAGCATACACAAGAAAATCAAAGTCACATACATCTTTTTCATATCTTATCACCCAATCTTATATTTTTACTTCAATATATTCTCTTTCATATTTCACATTGATAAAGCAATTTTGGTTACATATATTATCATTATATCCAAAATATAGAGTATTAACCTCTTCGAAAGGTATCAATACCTCCCCATACCCTTATGGCGTCCGGTATGTATCTCACTCTATATCTATATGTATCGGGGGAAATCGCTATGATATCCTCTAATATATCCTCGATATGCCCATGACGTTACCGGCATATCCGTTCTATCCATTGCCTTTCGTACCTGCCGGATAAAAACCACGTAAGGGCTTACGGCAGTCTCCGAATCGCAGATAACGGTCTGGCCTGCGGCATGAAACCCGGTGCTATAAGCAGTCTGTCGGACATGTGCTCCCGCAAATTCGTATACTACCCTTTACCTTCCTTTCGTTTCCAATTATACCAATACCAAAAAACTTATTTTCATTCATTATATCATTCTGTTAAAAATATAAAAAGACTTAATAATTGATATAAAAAAAACAGGGCTCATAAATCGTAAGCCCCATTGGCATAAAAAGGTTTTATTACCCGATCCAATATCCCGTTGAGATAGGCTATGATGACGCCGTAATTGACTACCGGCACCCCCGCCTCCGATGCTCTCGACAACCTGAAGAGCATCTCTCTTCTGTTTATCATACACGCTCCGCAATGGATTATCAGGCTGTATTTTTTCATATCGCAGTCGGGCGGCATATCTCTTCCGGCAAGATAGTCGTAATAAAGCTCTCCCCCCACATGGCGATCGAGCAGTTTGGGTATCTTTACCCTGCCTATATCATTTCCTATGGGATGGTGCGTACATGCCTCCATAATAAGCACCCTGTCCCCGGGTTTCAGTCTATCGATCGCTCTCGTGCCGTCCACCAATGAATCCAGGTCGCCCTTATACCGTGCGAAAAGTATGGAGAAGGACGTGAGGGGTATATTCGGCGGAATATCCTCAGATACCCTGCCGAAGACCTGAGAATCGGTGATTATTAATGCAGGCTTGCTCTTTAAATTCTTCAGTACTCCGGGCAGCTCATCCTCTTTCGTCATTACGGCGCAGGCTCCATGATCCAGTATATCCCTTATGGTCTGAACCTGCGGAAGTATCAGCCTGCCCCTTGGGGCCTCCATGTCGATGGGCACCACCAGCACCACCGTATCGCCCGCCGATACCACGCCGTCCAATATGGCCCTATCGCACCAATCCGCCGGAGCATTTTCCACAATGGCCCTCTTAAGTGCGTCGATCCCCTCCTTATTTTTGGCGCTCACAAAGACATAGGGCACGTCGGACTCAAGCTTCATACTCCCGTCAACAAGATCGGATTTATTGAAAACAAGCAGTACGGATATGCCTCTCTCCCTTATCATGTCGAGGACTCTGTGCTCATATATGCCCAAGCCCTCCGATGCGTCCGCAACGAGCAAGACCATGTCGCTCTGGTTCAAAACCGTCATTGACCGCTTTACCCTGAGCGCACCCAGCTGTCCTTCGTCGTCTATACCCGCCGTGTCTATCAGTTCGACGGGCCCTAATGGAAGCAGCTCCATGGCCTTGTATACCGGATCGGTGGTCGTCCCCGGAGTATCCGACACGAGGGCAGTGCCTTGACCGGTAATAGCATTTATCAAGCTGGATTTCCCGACGTTTCTCCTCCCGAATATGGCTATATTCAGCCGCGAGCCCCTCGGGGTGTCATTCATAAGCCGCACCTCCTAAAAATACAGGTCGCGTTTCCCGTTTTCTATTTCCTTTAACCTCTCTTCGGTCATACTGCGCACCTTGGGACTCTTTATCTGCTCCAAATGCTCCCTTATGGTCTGCTCTCCCACGATCCTTGTCTCATCGTCGGCATAGTCGGTCAGATACTCCTTGAATGTCAGTATCGCATTGGGCTGGCAGCAATTCTGTATGTTGCCCGTCTTGGCCAGTTTCATGAATCTGTCGCCCGTTCTGGACTTGCGGTAGCAGGCGGTGCAATAGCTCGGCAGATAGCCCTGTCTGCACAGATTCCTCAATATCTCGTCGGGAGTCCTGCTGTCCTCCACCTCAAACTGCGCCGTATCGTCGTCGGATTGTTTATCCACATACTCCTTTTTATAGCCGCCTATCCCGGTACATGAGCCGGCGCTTACCTGCGAGATCCCCACGGATATCACTTCATCCCTGAAACCCGGATATTCCCTCGTAGAAAGTATCATGCCGGTATACGGCACGGCCAGTCTGATGACGGCCACCAGCTTCTTAAAATCCTTATCTTTGACTATATATGGATACTCATCGACATTGACTCCGGCAGCCGGTCTCAGCCGCGGCACCGATATGGTGTGCGGACCGACTCCAAACACCCTGTCAAGGTTATTGGCGGCATATATCAGCCCCATCACCTCATATTTGTAGTCATAGAGTCCGAAAAGCACGCCCAGGCCGACGTCGTCTATGCCTCCCTCCATAGCCCGCATATGAGCTGTGGTATGGTAATCGTAATTATGCTTAGGCCCGGTGGGATGCATATATGCATAGGTAGGCCTGTGGAAGGTCTCCTGAAATAATATATAAGTCCCTATCTTTGCTGCTTTCAGCTTGCGGAAATTCTCCACTGTCGTGGCGGCTATATTTACGTTTACCCTTCTTATGCTCCCGTTATCGTTCTGCACCTTATAAATCGTGGATATACAGTCCAGCACATATTCTATGGGACAATTCACCGGGTCTTCCCCCGTCTCCAGAGCCAGCCGCTTATGCCCCAGCTGTTCCAATATCCTGACCTCTTCCTCCAATTCATCCATGGTGAGCTTTTTCCTGGTGATGGCGTTCCCACGGCCGTACCCGCAGTAACGGCAGTTGTTGACGCAGTAGTTGCTGAGATACAACGGCGCAAACAGCACTATCCTCTTGCCGTAGATCTTCTCCTTTATCTCCCGTGCCGCCTCATACATCCCTTCAAGCAGCTCCTCATCCTCCACATGAAGCAGAGCGGCTACCTCCTTGGGTTCCAGCCCCTTCGCCTCCTTGGCCTTGTCGATGACCCTCATTATATCCACCCTTGTAAATTTCTTCCCCGCCTCCAGGTCGTCCCCTATCCTTTCGTTGTCAATGAAGTCCGCCTTCATGTTTTCATCCATTTTCCTTTCCCCTTTCCAATAATTTTGGACTGGCCCCGTAATTTACGGAAACCTTCCTTCCCAGGCCCTCTATCATGCCCTCAATACAGTCTCTGCAAGCCTCCGGCCGTTCGCCGGTACAGATCTTCCCCGGATATATCTCATATAGCGTCCTGTAGCCTACAGGCATGACATTGGGCATAACCACATTGGCTCCTGCCATCAATCCTTTCTGCCTTCCCACTGCATCAAGGCTTCCCAGCGCCGTTGTCGCCGGCAGATTGACAAGCGGGTTTACCAGTCTCGTTACGGCCAGCACCTTGAGCGTGTCTTCCACGGTACCCGAGGGAAACCTGCCGAGGGGCGTATTTGGATTGGATATGAACGGTCCTATGCCTATCATGTCCGCATCTATCTCGGAAAAGAACATTATGTCGTTCGCCAGGTCCTCCGTGGTCTGCCACGGAAGTCCGACCATATTACCGGTACCCAGCTCAAATCCCAATGCCTTAAGCTCCCGCTGGCACCTTATGCGGTCATCGTAGTCCATATCCGGATGCAGTCTTTTGTAAAGTCTCCGGTTCGACGTCTCCTGCTTGATGAGGTATCTGTCCGCACCCGCCTGCTTCAGCCGTTCATATTCCGCGGTGCTGCGTTCGCCCACCGAAAGCGTTATCGCAACGTCCGCTTCGCTCTTTATACTGCTCACTATGTCGGCAAGCAATCCCACATCATAATAACCGTCTTCGCCCGACTGCAGCACTATGGTCTTATAGCCGATTTTGCCTGCATTACATGCTAATTCCACAATTTGCTCGGGCATAAGTCTGTATCTCGTCAGTCTGTTATCGTTTTCCCGCAGTCCACAGTACAGGCAGTTTCTTCCGCAGTAATTGGAAAACTCGATTATGCCCCTGAGATGCACCTCATCCCCGAATACCTCTTTCCGTACAACATCAGCGGTTTTAAAGAGTTCGTCGAGCTCGTCATCCTCCGGCTTAAGCAGGCAGGTTATCTCCTCTTTAGAGAATTTGCCGTTATTCAGGGACTTTTTCAGTAGACTGTCATACTCGGCCCTCATATTTCACCACCTCGCCATTGATAAATACACCAATCATCAGGTTGCAGCCAACTAAGCTAAGCAAAATTGCTGTGCAAGTTCGCGGCCTAAGCGATTTTGGCATCGGTCTGTGCAGGTCATTTGGTTATTGCCGTTTTTACATGTACCCCCGGCAGGTTCCCCAATTTTCCCGTCAGAGAGCCGATCTGGTCCGTCGTTCCGTCGATTATCAGTGAAATGACGAATATTCCCCTCTCCCTGTAAGGTATGCCCATCCTGCCTACTATGATCCCCGCATGATCGCTCAGTATATTATTTAATTGGCTGACCGTATCCTCTCTGTGTTCGACTACTATCCCCACGACCCCTATTCTTGTTTCCATATTTGCACTCCCTCTCAAAAAATAATGCCTATCCATGCGGATAGGTCATTCCTCCTGTTCTTGACTTATCCCCTATGATTCAGGCGCACCCCCTCATCCTCAGGATCTATAATCTTACCTCGGGTTCAGTTAGACCTTGCCGTCAGTTTATTAATATAAATTTGCCTTGATAATAACATAACGATTTCCAAAAATCAAGTATGAAAATTGTAATCGATTTATAGATCTAACTTATCCAGCAATTTGTCAAATTCGGCATAGTCTATGGACTGCTCCCCGTCCGTGAGCGCTTCAGCAGGGTGTGGGTGGACCTCCACCATAACGCCGTCCGCCCCGCAGGCTATGGCTGCCGCGGACATGGGTATTATCATCTCTCTCCTTCCCGTGCCGTGGCTGGGATCGACGATCACAGGATAGCGGGAGAGCTCATGCACCGCCGGCACGACGGACAGGTCAAGGGTATTCCTCGTGTAGGTTTCGAAGGTGCGTATCCCCCTCTCACAGAGAATAATATCCCGGTTGCCTCCGCCGGCTATATAATCCGCGGCCAGCAGCCATTCCTCAACGGTGGCCGACATCCCCCTCTTTAAAAGCACCGGCTTTCTCTGTCTTCCAACTTCTTTCAAAAGCGAATAGTTCGCCATGTTGCGCGAGCCTATCTGAAATATGTCGCATACATCATAGACCTTTTCCATATCCCTCGGGTCCATGACCTCGCTGACCACATATATGTCATAGAGGCTTTTGGCTTCCTCTATTATCTTAAGCCCCTCTTCTCCCAGCCCCTGAAACGTATAGGGAGAAGTCCTGGGTTTGTATGCCTCTCCCCTTATGAGCCTTATGCCCCTGCCGTATAGGTACCCCGCCTCCTCTATGAATTCGCTCTCGCCTTCTATGGAACAGGGCCCGGCCATTATGACCGGTTTTCCTCCTATCTCTATATCTCCCACCTTGACCGTTTTTATATCCATCGTCCCGTTACCTTCCTCAGTTAAATTACGTACTCAATTATATCCAGACCGACGCCAAAGTCGCTTAGGCCGCGAACTTGTACTGCAATTTTGCTTGCTGCCTTGCCTTATACGATCTGTCACGGCCTGCCGGTTTATCTACAACCTGAATTATATCATATTAACAGCATTTAATTTCTAAAAGAGCTCATAATATGTTACAATAAATTTAACATTATCTTTTGGAGGTAATACAATGGAAAAGATTTCGATCGCACCGTCCACGCTGCTGTATCCTTCGCCCGCAGTCATGGTAAGCTGCGGAGATATCGGCGGCATTCATGATATCGTCACCATAGCATGGACCGGAACCGTATGCTCCCAGCCGCCTACGCTCTACATATCGGTCAGAAGAGAGAGGTATTCTCACCGGCTCATTGAAGAAAATATGGAGTTTGCGGTAAATATAGCCGACGAAGGTCTCCTGCATGCCCTTGACTTTTGCGGAAGCGTTACGGGAAAATCCCATGATAAGTTTGCAGAAGCGGGACTTACCATGGCAAAGGCAAAAGTTATCTCGGCGCCTTTGATTGCGGAATGTCCTATAAATATCGAGTGTAAGGTAAAAAATATACTGCCCATGGGCACACACGATATGTTTATAGGGGAGATCTTGGCTGTCGAAGCCGACGGCGATTTGGTAAAAGAGAACAAGGCAGACTTCGGCGGGCTCGATCTTATCGCCTATATAAAAAATAAATATTATTCGATCGGGAAACATTTGAATGACCAGGGCTACAGTATAAGGGAGAATAAATAAGAGGCGAAAAGGATGAAAAGAGTAAAGGATCTTGACGTGTTAAAGGGCCTGGCCATTACGGCCGTCATAATCATACACACCACCGGCAGCGGTACCGTTGACTTTGGTCCGTCTACGCATTCCTACTTTATGTATCTCGCTTTAAACAGACTGACGCAGTTTGCGGTGCCTACCTTTATATTTGCCAGCAGCGTTTTACTTTCATATGTCCACGCAAATGATTTTCACACGATCACTGCCGGCAAACTCAAGGACTTTTATATAAAGCGTTTTGTGCGTATAATACCTCCCTATATGATATGGACGTTGCTGTATCTATTTTTTAAGCATGCCGTCTCGGGCAGCTTGGAAGACATCACGCTTAAAAGCTATTTGAAATGCCTCTGTATCGGCACAGGTTATTATCATCTGTATTTTATCGTCATCATCATTCAGCTATATATATTCATGCCCTACATAATGTACTGCATCTCAAAACTGCATCTTCGCTTCGGACCCACTGTGCTCATCTCCGCAGCTTTGCAGGCGGCCTTTTATTATTCATATAAAGCGTTCCTGTCGGCGTATCTTCAGCGTCCGGCTTCACTGCTGCCTTGGTATATGGTGCTGGTATTTATAGGGACCTGGATAGGCACGAATTATGAAGAGTATACAAAAAAGGAGAGGCATGTTATCGCCCTTCTCCCCATAACCATTGTGACCGGTGTGTATTATACATATTTATATCATCTTGTGAATATCGGCAAGCCTATCTCGACGTCGGTATTTAATTTTACATGGTACGTGTATGTGACAACGGCCGCTCTTCTGCTCCTCTATGCATCAACCAAAGTCAGGATCCCCTTCTTTGAAAATGCGGGAAAGCTATCATTCGGCATATACCTCATGCATCCTCTGTTCTTGAACGTCATGAACGGCATATTCTCCACCGGGAACGTGATTACTTATCATGCCTACACCCTGTTTGAGTTCTTACTGATATATACCGTCTCATATTTGCTGACGTCCGCCATAGAAAAGACCCCGTTTGGAAAGTATATCGTCGGATAAAGTCCTTTGCGTCAAAATCTCAGGCTTTATTTATCGGCATGCCAAGGATGTCCTCCGCTGCCTCCTTTATCCCCTCCGAAAGTGTGGGATGGGCATGGATGGTTTGTGCCAGGTCTTCCGCGGTCAACCCTTTCTTTATAGCCAGCGTTCCCTCGTGAATGATCTCGGTGGCGTCCCTGCCTATTATCTCCATGCCTACCACCCGCTTGCTCTTCGCCTCGGCTATTATCTTGATCATTCCGTCATTCTCTCCCATGGTCATGGCCCTTCCCAACGCCGAATAGGGGAACGTGCCCGTCTTTATTTCACCGTACTTCTCTTTGGCCCGGCCCTCGTTCATGCCCACCCAGGCTATCTCGGGCTGCGTATATAGACATCCGGGAACCACGCCGTAATCCGCTTCCATATCCCCGCCCGCAATATTGTGCGCTACGATTATACCTTGATATGATGCCACATGAGCAAGCTGTATCCCTCCGGTCACATCGCCCACGGCATAGATATTGTCAACGCTTGTCCTCATATGGGAGTCGACCTTTATACCCTTCCTGTCCATCTCTAATCCCAGGCATTCTATGCCGTTGATATCCGCGGTCCTGCCCACGGCCACAAGGACTGCGTCGCAGTCTATCCTGCTTGGATTCCCATCCTGCGTATAGATAACGGCAGGCCCGGCCTCTATTTTCTCCACCTTGCTTTCAAAATGTATATCTATCCTCTTATTTCTCAAGGATTTCTGCATGATATCGGCGACATCCCTGTCCAGCATAGGCAGAAGCTGCGGCAGCATTTCTATGATGGTAACTTTGCTGCCCAGAGCGCTGTAAATGTTTGCAAACTCTAGGCCGATTATTCCCGCTCCTATGATAACGATTTTTTCAGGCACATTCTCCAGCTCCAAGGCTTTATCGCTGGTGATCACCCCCGGCACATCCATCCCCTGTATGGGCGGCACAAACGTCTTGGAACCCGTGGCTATTATAAAATTGTCTGCGGTATATCTTCTATCCGCACGAATGGTATTGCTGTCTATAAAGTTTACCCTTCCGCTGATAACGTCTATACCATGGCTCTTCATGAGATATCCTACGCCGCCTACAAGCCGCTTTACCACTCTTTCCTTTTTTTTGCGCATCTTTGCGGTATCTACAGTATACTGCGCTGATATGCCGAAATCATCGGCAGATTTCATGCCGCTTATAAGCTCGGCCGCATGAGCATAGACCTTGGTGGGTATACAGCCCCTGTTAAGGCAAGTGCCTCCCAGCGAGATCTCCTCTGCCACCGCGACTTTTTTGCCAAGCTCGGCAAGTCTTATGGCAGCCGTATACCCTCCCGGCCCTCCCCCTAATACGATCACATCATAATCCATCTTAAACCCTCCTATTTATGATTCACCCTTGTCATGTGCTTCCAGATCCAAAAGCTCCTGCTTCAAGCGATTATATACATTTACCTTTTCCTGTTTAAAGCTCTTTTCGGTGCCGAAGTAGACCGCGTCCCCCTGATAGACACAGCGGGAAGCTCTGCTGATATAGAGCGGAGCAAATGCCAGATGCCTTCCCGACTCCTTTATGTAATATCTTTCCAGATCGAGGAAGCCGTCATACATCTCTCCCATGTGCTGGCCCTTATTCACATAATCCACATCCGGACAGATCAAGATGCTCTGACCATGCGTCAGGGAAGACACTGTCTGCCTGAATGTCTTGACAATATCCCGCGTCCCCCTGTATACAGGGATCGCATTTATCGCCCACATCAGAATGGGCGCAGCAAGCGATACCGGAAAGGCAACTATTGCGGCGATAACTTTAGGCATGCCAAACCGCTTCGTAAACGTATAGTCGTAGTATTGGGAAAAACAGGTTCTCCAGTTGCAAAACACGTTGAGGGCCCACAAGCGCATCGGCACATCAAACCAAGCCAAGCTAAAGGTCGGTCCGCTGAGGTTCTGGTGATGCACTACGTAAACGGCTGGCTCGTCTATCTTATTCGAATAACTGACACTATAGCGGCCTATATAGCCGCGGACAAAAAAGCGAAAAATCTTAAAAACTATGTTTCTCATACTCTGCTCCATAGAATTTATAATAAAGTTTCATCCCTTACTAATAAGAAATCCTTGAGTCGTCATTGTCCTGGAATACCCAGCGTCTCTTGACCTGATGGATGACGAACGCCAACGCTATATCAACCAATATCTTTATAATGGTCACATTGACCCTCCAAAATCGGCTGATAGAATATACCATGCCGAATGACGCCATAATTACGGAGATCCACAAGATCAAAAAGCGAGCAGCATATCCTACTATCTTACCCGTACTCCAGAAGACCAGCTTCCGATTGATCGCATAATTGCACGAAGACGACGTTATACGGGCAATCAGCGTACTTGCAAGGATCTGCATATGTTCGGCCGGGAGGGCCAGTATATAATTATCCAATAGAGAAAAGACCAGAATATCCAGAATAGCTGAAAACACCGATGACCATGAGTATCTCATAAGTTTTTTGGCAAAGCACTTGGAAATGCGAAACGAATCCACCACAGTATTATAATTCGAACCGGAATTATTGTCATAATACAGCGTCTTTATGGGCACCATCAGGATGTTTATACGGCGGTGCACCGCCTCGATCAACATATTCATCTCATAATCGAAGCGTTCTCCCTCTAGCTCTGTCATCCACCCCAGCTCGCTCTTGGGTATGCCTCTCAGCCCCGTCTGCGTATCGCAAATATAGCTGCCGAAAAGCAGCTGAAAAACGCGGCTCGTTATTGTGTTTCCGACATAACTTCGTCTGGGTACGTTTTGATCTTTAAAATTACGCACACCCAAAATGAGAGAATTACACTTTCCGGATATCTTTCTGCAGATCCTGCAGATATCCTCTATGCCGTGCTGTCCGTCGGCATCCGCCGTGACCACCCCGTCCAGATCGGAACAATGATCCATAAAATAGGAAAACGCGGTTTTGAGAGCCCTGCCCTTACCCCGGTTCACCTCATGGACAAGCACCGTACAGCGCTCCATCTGCTTCAGCCTGCCGAAGATATTGTCGGATGCTCCACTGCTTCCGTCATTCACGATGATCACACGTGGTATTCCCTTCCTTATAAGCCCCTGCACAAACTCCACCAATCCCGGCACAGGATTTAAAGCCGGTATCACGACCGCACTGTTTATATTAAATTCCATATGGTCGGCGGGTACTGATATGCTGTCAAACGGTTCCGCCTTTACAAATTGTTTATACATCGGCAACACCATCGCTATCGAATTTTTCTATACGATCAAGTAATTCATATTAATAGGGCAAAATAAACCATCCCGGAAGTTATAAATGACGAGCATAAGCTCCATAATTAAAATTCCATGCATAACATAGGATCTCAATTTCATAATATTGCTAAATTCTATGCCTGATCCCATTTAATTATAAATCATAACATTGATTTTTACAAAGATTAATCTTTTTACTACCCACTGTACAGAATTTTAAATGGGGGCTGCAGGTATCTGCAACCCCCGGAGGTAGGGTGGCTTAATTAATATTTCAAGTTACATCTATAATTTTATATTATCATGTATTGTAACTCCTTTTACTACTCTGTTTAAAGTTCCCGATATTGAATGTGTATCCGGTTTATTCTTAAGTTTTACCGAGGTCAGTAATGCAAATATTTGAGCAAAAGCAATATATGGTAAAGCAAGATAGGCATCAGGTAACATAATGAAGTGCGAGTCAAACATGAAAGTTTCACCTTTTGTGCTTTCTTCTCTTGCTGTTTGCAGACTTATTATAGCCTTTGCAATATTGTCACTTTGCAACTCCGTAATAATATCTAAATCATATTGGCGAGTATATTTATCATTCGACACAAAAATAAATGCAATAGAGTTTCCATCCGCAAATGATTTGGGCCCATGCCGAAATCCCATTGATGGTTCAAACATAGTGGCTACTTGTCAAGCAGTCAACTCCAGCAATTTTAGTTGTGCCTCCCGTGTCAATCCCGCCAGAGATCCACGCCCCAAATAAATTACCTTGTCAAAATCCAGTTTCGCATATCTGTCAATGTCAGCTTCTCTATTAATTACACTAATTCCCATCTTACAGGCTGCCTTTACATATTTCTCTTTTACAGAAAGAGGGGATACATCAAAAATCAATAGTGCAGTTAACAACATACATGTAAAACTACTTGTCATAGCAAAACCAAGATCATTTGAACGTTCCGGCATTAACAGCATTAAACTCTCAGCACCATTTTCGGCCGTTTTAGCTAATTTTCCATCAGGTACACAAGTAATAACTATTTGATAAAAATCTTCAATAATTTGTTTACCTAATTTAACTGCTGCAACACTTTCAGGACTATTACCACTGCGTGCAAAGGAAACAAAATTGTCGGAACATCTTTTTTAAAATAGTCTAGTGGATTTGAAACTATACTAGTCGTCGGCACCGCTTCTAATTCATACATTTTTTCATTTATCACTCGTTTGAGGTATAGTAAAATCGTATCTCCGACATATGCTGAGGTTCCGGCACCAGTAAAAATAACCTTCACGCGTTTGTGAGTCTCAGTTATATATTTCAAAAAGAGTTGATTTCTTCTTTATTATTCTCATAGTTGTTAAATGTCTCCATTCAAAGCTCAGGCTGTTGTTTGATTTCAGAGATTGTATTTAATGCACCTAAGCTTTTTAAGATTTCTCAAACATAATATCACCTTTCTCATAATCAAAAGTATTATGTTGTTATAAAAATATTAGAACTTAAAACAAAATCATTTTTTAAGTTCTAATATTATACATCAGCAGTTTATCAACTTATTTCCGTTATTATTCTCTATGCTTGTGATTCACTCCTTTTGTATTTTGCCTCTTTCCAACAAAGCAATACAAACACTAAGGCTATTATTGCAATACCAACATATGGATTCTTCAACAATGTCAAAATAACCATAACATCAATGCAGTCATGACCGACACCTGCTGCTCCATATTTAGCAAAATCAAACAATGTATACAAGAATCCAGAACCGAAGATCAACAAAAATCCATAAACTAGACCGGAAACAATTGCTCCCCTTCTTCCTCCTGTAGCATTGCCCATTATCCCTGCCACACCACCTGTGAAAAATGCGCCTATTATAGATACCAGAGGTACATCACCAAAAACTGCAGAACAGACAAACATACCAATTATCATACCTACAACAGCAAAAATAAAACCGATCATCAGTGAGTTTGGGGCAAAACCAAATAATGCAGGTACATCCAGCGCAGGAATTGCACCAGGAACCAATTTATCGGAAATACCTTTAAATGCCGGTACGAGTTCTCCAAGGAACATACGTACACCTTGCAATAGAATCAGTACACCACCCGTAAAGCCCATAGCTTTTAGAATGCCGAATACAACATAGTTCGTTCCATTGCTAAAGGCCGCTACTTTTTCTGGTCCTGCAGCTATGACCACAATCAGATAGAAAATGGCCATTACTATCAATACCGACATTGAAGTGTCTTTAAAAAATTCAAGTGATTCCGGAAGCTTAATATCTTCGGCATCTTTTGATTTATCTCCTACCAAACCTCCTATATATGCCGATGTAACAGTACCTAAAGTAGTCAAATGTCCCATTGCTATGCTGTTGTTACCTGTAATCTTTCGTACTATAGGTTGTGCTATTGCTGGAAGTACTGTCATTAATACCCCTTGTAATAAGCTTCCTATAACAACAATCAGCACCGTACTAAATCCGTTAATATATAAAATAAAAGCAAGCGTTACAGATAAAATCCACATCATATGTCCTGTTAGAAATATATATTTTAGCGGTGTCAATCTGGCAATTATTATATTCATCAGAAATCCTAATGCCAGAATCAGCGCGCTTGTAGATGCAATCACCGCTACGCTGCTTTGCATCGCACCCACAACCGCCTCTGATGATGTGGCAAAGCCGGATAAATGGAATACCTCTGTGAACAAACTTACAAAAGGTGTAATTTCGGATACGATTATTCCCGAACCTGCCGATAAGACAATCATACCTAGTGATGTTTTCATAGTACCCGAGAAAATCTCACTGGCTGTTTTCTTTTGTAAAGCAAGACCTACTAAAGCAACTAAACCAAGTATTATAGCCGGTGTTTCAATAAGGCTAATTAAAAAATTTAACATAATAGACCCTTCTTTCTATATTAAATTATTTTTCTTTAAATAATCTTCCAGCTTGGCTTTTGCTTCATTCGTATCTACAATATTATTTAAATATATAACGTTATCTTGATCAGCAAAATTTTTTTTAAAACCACTTGTTGTAACAAGCATATCATATGGTTTTCCTTTTACTGTTCCAACGTCCCAGTTTTCAATATTACATTTAACGCCCATTTGCTTCATAACGTTCTCAACAGTCATCTTCATAATTAGACTGGAACCTACACCCAAGCCACACACGGTTATAATTTTTAACACATTTTCATCCCCTCACTTTTTATAGGCAATCAATTAAACCTCTGTATTTTTTAATATACTCTGCGTTGATTTCATCACCTTCATCCAAATTTGAACTCACATATACCGGAGGAATTGTTCCATTTTCAACACATATCTCGATTGTCCTGGCAACAATACTTTCCATCACGCTCATGCCCAATACCGTTGATGTACCACAGAATTTGGCACTCATTCCGTCCATAGATAGGCAGGCATCACCGGAATCACATTTAATGTCAATAACTACATCCGCTACATCCTTCAGTAGTTTGCCTGATGAATGTCTTGATGTTACACTATTAGAGAAACTCAATGAGGTCAATGCAATGACTTTCATACCAATTTTTTGGGCGGCAAGCGCCATATCAACAACCCCTGCATTACGCCCGGATATTGATACGATGATCATCGTGTCATCCTCTGATGTATTTTCCATATCTAAGTATTCTCCAGATAATCCTTCTATACGCTCTTGTAAAGTACTTAACTTAGCCTTTGGAAACAAAGAAAGATGCGGGATCAATAAGGCATTAACCGGCACCAGTCCACCAGCCCTATAGAAAACCTCCATTGCAAACATCTGCGAGTGTCCGCAGCCGAATACATGAATTAATCGATCTTTAATAACCGACGCGGCGCAATATTGAGCAGCCTGTTCAATGTTGTTGCTTTCCTCATTTATTTCCTTTTCTAACTGTTTACTTATTACTGAAAAATACTCTTGTTGCTTCATGTTTCAATTACCTCCCATCGTTATAATCCATAATCAAATTTTGTACTTCACCGATATTCTTAGCTGTCCTGATTTTTCTTACCTTTTCGGTATCTTCCAGTAGTCCGACAAGTTCCGATAAGGCTTTTATATGGGTCGAATGATCCACTGCGCAGAGACATACCACTATATCTACGGGATCATTTTCCTTGTTTCCAAATTCGACGGGCTGAGACAGAGTGATGAGGCTCATCCCTATTTTTTTGACTCCGTCCTCCGGCCTGGCGTGGGGCATTGCGATCCCGGGCGCGATCACGATATAGGGTCCTATTTCCTTGACGCTGTTTATCATTGCGTCGACATATCTGCGTTCTATGCAGCCTTCATTCACCAACAGCGTCCCTCCTGCAGTCACCGCATCTTCCCACGTCTTTGCTGCGACGTTGAGTTTAATAGTTTTTTGATTAAGCAAATCTTTTAACACCGGTTGTCTTACCCCTTTCCTGTCACCAATATTATTTACATTTAAGATCCGTGATATGTCACCGGCCAGGCCGTCATAGTCTACAACTTTACAGTGCTTTTTCACCGTGCACAGGATATCGTTCATTACTGCAGCGGACCCTGTTCTTCCATGCTTCTTAATATGCATATCCAGTCTCTGTATATCCTTCTCGGTGAGAAGCGGATTTACCTCAACGCATGTCACTCCGGGCTCTTCCATGGGCACCGAGGTTATGATGAGGTCTACCTTGTTTTCTTTGAGCGCATCCCTGACCTGATGCCTTGCGGCAGTCCCCACAATATTCACGTCAAATACGGACTGTATCCGGGATGAGAGCATTTCAGCCGTGCCCACCCCCGTCGCGCAGACCACGAGCACATTCATCTTAGAGGCCGTCTTATCCTTTATCCTTTCGAGCGCCGCGCCGAAGTGCATCGCAAAGTACCCTTCTTCTTCTTCGCTCAGCTTCTTGCCCGTAAAATCCTCTACCGGCTTAAGTCCCGTTTTTACCGCTTCAAACAGCTCGCTGTATCTTGATTTTATCTCATCTAAAATAGGATTCTTGAGGGTCAGATCATGATTGAGCCTATATATCGTAGGTTTCAGATGCTCAAACAATCCCCTATAGAGCTGACCATCCCCCGTGAGATCGTTGCCGATCGCCGTACTTACATTTTGGATCACGTCGTTTGTCAGTATCTGAAGCTCTACCCAGTTTTCACTCTCGGTGACCTTGGACGACGAACGGTTGCTGCCGAGCAGGTGTATCGTGATGTATCCTGTCTCATCCGCTGAGATCGTTATGCCGAACCGCTCCTCAAGCATTTTTGTAATATTCGACGCCACGGCGAATTCCTTTGTTATTTCAAGAGATTTGAGCTCATCCTTATCCATGGAGATCTCTTTTTTGGATTGGATCCTCTTGACCGCGATGGCTATGTGGATCGTAAGCCCTACAAAAGCCTCGTCGGAGAATACTGTGTTCAGCTCTTTCTCCGCCGTATTTATACATTCCTCAATATATTGAATATCTATATCATCAAAAAATGACTTCAGAGAACTGCTGGATTTGGTATTCTCCTGCGTATCGTTTTCCATTTCAGCCATTGACTTTAACATACCCTTACTTTCAGTCAACAGCTCGATCTGCGCACGCCTCAAATATTTTTCTTCTCCGGTTATCCTTATTCCGTGTTTGGGGATGGACTCTATGGACAAATTGTAATCCGCAAGCCACCTTTTTACGCCTTCCAGATCTTTTATTATAGTATTGCGGCTTACGCACAGCTTTTCGGCTATGCTGTTTATCGTCGCATAATCCTGCTGTCCGAGCAGTTCGCTCAATATGAGGCTCTTTCTGTCCTCCTTGGAAAGTATAATGTAATATATATTGAGCTTTCCCATAAATCCTGACAATCTTTCCTTTTCATCGGGGTCTTCCATAAGCATGATGCCGCTGTTCGGCTTTCTGATGAGAAGCTTGAAGCCGTTGTCGTTCAGAAACTCGTCTATTATATCCAAGTCATACCGTATCGTCCTGTTGCTCACCTTGTATTTTTTGCTCAAGCTGTCTATCGTAATAGGTATGGTTGAATCAAGCAGATATAATAATAGCTGGACACATCTGCTGTTGAGAGTTACTATGTTCATCACTTCCTTTGCTCAATTAAATTATATAATCAGTCGGTTATTCTGAAAAGTCAATAATATTTCAAAGTGATTGTGGCAAAATTGAATCATATATCCAACGTTTATGATAACCGAAAAGATGGATTAGATGTGCGAGGGCACATATTTTGCAGGCGTATGATAACGATACCTGGTCTAAAGAATATTTAAATAACAGCGATCGGATCCTGCACCGGATTCCAAATTTCAGAGCAAAAAAGTTGAACATCCGACTGAAGCGTGTTAAAATTAAATAAATTTACCCAATAATGGATGGAGGAAAACGTTATGAAAATTGATGATGTGAAGAAAATATTGACGACACCGGTCAGCGATAAATTCGCGATGAGCCCGCCGGAGTTTAGACACAGGGAGTTTGTCAATATCGTCTATAAAACGGATTTCGACAAATTGAGGGTGCTCGTTCCGGAGCCGCTGGAGATCGACGAACCTCTCGTGAAGTTTGAACTGATCAAAATGCCGGACACGACAGGCCTGGGGGATTATCTGGAAAGCGGGCAGGTCATACCGGTTTCTTACAACGGCGTGCACGGCGAGTTCTCCCTCGGGATGTATCTCAACAATTTCCCGGCTATCGTGACAGGGCGGGAGTGCTCGACCTTTCCAAAAAAATACGGTACTCCGTCGCTCTATGTGGATTCAGACACGATCGTCGGAAAGTTGACCTACGGCACGCTGGACGTCGCCATAGCGACCATGTGCTATAAATACAGCAAGATCACACCGGAAGAGGCGGAAAAGATCATCGGCACACCGCAGTACATGCTAAAAATCATCCGCGATATTGATATGAAGCCGCTGGCCTGCGAGATGACAGTCTCCAAGACCACCAACTACGAGATCTTAGATGCTTGGAGATCTCCGGCAAGACTGCAGCTCTTTGAACATGTGAACGCGCCGCTTGCCGACCTGCCGGTCAAAGAGGTAGTGGACGGCACGCACATCATCGCGAATCTCACGCTCGGCCGTGCTTCGGTCGTCTACGATTATCTGAAATAGTCAAAACCGCACGGCGATTCCCTCGCCTTACGTGAAAAATGCGCCCTGACGGGCTTCGCCGAAGCCGTGTCGGGGCGTTTTCTGTTAACACCAACCGTTATTTATTCCTTGATATTCTTGATGTCTTCATCTGTCAGATTCTCTTCCTGCTGTATCTGTTTCATTTCATTCTCTTTATCGCCGATCTTAGCGTCCAGTTCGTCTATATCCTTTATGATATCGACGATCTTAGAGGAGCTCTCTTTATCTTCAAAGTCGGACCTGTATACCTTCAGAAATGTTTCGCCCAGCTCCGTTATCCTCGTCCTCTTTTGCCCGGCCAGATTTGCGATATCTGCTTTTAGCCCGGCTATCTTAGCAATTTTACCGGTTTCCTTACCTAGTTTCTTGGCAAAGCCGGCGATGGTGCTGCCTGCGGACCTTGCGGCCGAGCTGATGTTGTCTCCCGCTTTTTTTACCGTAGAGTCCTCATCACTTATTGTTTCCTTTGCCTTATCCGCAGCGTCGTCAATGCCGCTTTTGATATCCTTCAGCTTTGACTTTGCAAAGTTTATGATGTTATCCGCCTTATCCTTATTTTCCTTCTCGTTACCCATAATATCGCCTCCTGTCAGTATTATACCATGATTTCCATGATTATCCGAACCGGGACGCATATCTTTATATATTTTGAACTATAGTTAAGTGCGTACTATGTTTTTCCTGAGACTCTGGATGGCGTTGTAGAACTGCGGCACCATCGTTATGGCAATGCAGATCGCCACTTCCGTGCCGATCAGCGGCCCATTGACCGCAAGGGAATAGATTGCGGGGTTCATTCCCGGGGGTGCATATGATCCAAAGAATATCCATCCGGACAGGAAGTGGAAGAAGAACCTGCCAAAGCCGCCCACGAAGATCCCCAATCTCAGGTTCTTGGGGAAGAAACCGGCCAGGCCGATCGCCGCGAATGGCAGCGGATAATCCAGCAGCACCTGCGCCCAATGCAGTATATACGGGTCCTGGATTAGCTGCAGTATCCCGTAAGCAGCTCCCGCCGTTATTCCCGCAACGGGTCCGAAAAAGTAAGCATAGATAAACAGCGGAAGCATACTGCCGGGAGTTATCGAGCCACCCTGCGGCCACCTGTAAAACCTGATGTAGGACAGCAGGAACGATATGGCTATGCAGACCCCTCCGTACACGACCGTCTTCGTGTCAAACTTCACTTTGTTTCTGCCGTGGTGAAGCGCCAAGGCAGCGATCACCACTACTGCAAGCACCGTAATAGTAATAGAGCGTATCTCCGCAAAATCGCCAAATACGGAATTCAAATAATTAAACATGCAAAAGCCTCCTATATAGAAGCCGTGCCGCTAAACAAAAAACGCAACCATGCAGGTTGCGGTGGAAACCCGCTTTCCCTACGCCGGCATTATCCGGACAGGTTCAAGGGGTCCGCAGATCTTTCTGCGGTCTCAGCTTTAAGCTCCCCCAGCGGACACAGTCTCTTAAATTTTACAAATACATTATACATCAGATCCCCATGACATTCAACAAACACTGAAAACTATGCCTTCTGTTTTTGGACGACGGATATCACCTTTTGCTCCATGGTGGCATTCTTATCCCTTCTGTCATCGATCTTTATGGAAGTGGAGACTCGCATGGCCCCCTTCTCAAAAGGCACCTCATGCATCTTCATTATAGCTGCTATAATATCGTCCACATCCCCTTCGATTATGGTACCCATAGATGTGAGCTGATGCCTGACATCCTTCTCCCCTCTCAATACATCCTCGCATGCCGCCACATAGTCGGACAAACTCGTACTGCCCGTCCCCAACGGCACTATAACGACCTCGGCAATAGCCATATACCTCACCCCTTAAACGTTTTTAAACGTACTGAAAACCTTGATCTCCTTATCCCGCATCATCACTTGCCCCTTTGCTATGACGGTGTCGATGGCCAGGTCCTTCTCATCCAATAATACCATATCGGCATCAAATCCCTTTTCTATGCGTCCCTTATTATGCAGTTTCAAAATACCGGCGGGATTGGAGGTTATGACCTTGACCGCCGTCTCCAGCGGTATGCCTTCGCTCAAAACGGCATCCCGCACCTCCTGGAACAGCGATTTAGCCTTTCCCATCTTCAGGCCTACGGTCTCTTTCTTTTCATTGAATATGGGCATGCTGCCCTGGCCGTCCGAAGAAAATGTGATCCTGACGTCGGGTATTCCCTGTTCCAGACATATCTTTAAAGCCTTGCTGCACTTTACCTCTCCCTCTTCCCAGAACACGGGGTCAGAGCTGGTGGTGAAGTCTATATATCCGCCCGCCTTCGCATATTTTACCGCATCCTGGAATAGGTATGGATTCCTGTTGGTATGGGTGGGCAGTATCTGGGTGAAGGGCACCTCCGTCTCCTTTACCACTCTCCATATGAGATCAAGCATCCCCTTGCCGTCGCCCACATGTACATTCACAATGCCGGCCTTCCCCGAAAGCATGCCCGCCACCCGCGCATCTGCGGCCAGTCTTTTGAACTCCTCCGGCGTCGGCTGGGAAGAGCGATGATCGGAGATAGCGATCTCTCCTATTCCTATGATCTTGTCTATGGCTATGATGTCCTTCATGGCCTCGCCGGTAATGGTAACTATGGGCACGCGATAGGAGCCGGTATAGATGTACGTCGTTATGCCCTCTTCCTCAAGCCCTCTGGCTTTAGCCAAAAGAGCCAGCACGTCCCGGGCCACGCCGTCGGTCCCCAAACATCCCACGACGGTGGTGACGCCGGCAGAGGTGAGATCCTCCAATCTCACCTCCGGGGTCCTCGTTTTAAAGCCTCCCTCGCCTCCGCCGCCCATTATGTGTTCATGGGAGTCTATAAATCCCGGAGTCAGGACCTTATTCTCTCCGTCTATGATCTCCACGTCAACAAAGCCCAGATCGCCGAACGACAGCCCATCGCCTATGGCAGCGATCTTATCGCCCATTATTACGACATCCTTTTTGCCCAGATATTCGGGGCTGTATACCTTTGCCCCTTTGATGATCTTCATCATTTAAATTCACCCCCGTTTGATTTGTTTCGCCATTATGCAAAATTTATCAGTACCGCTATGACCACAAAGGCGGTGCCCAGTATCAGGAAAAATCCCTGCATCTTCACGTGCCATTTTGCCCATTTCAGCCAATCTATCCTAGCAACGGCAAGGACTCCAATGAGGCTGGCCGACGTGGGAGAAATGGCGTCGATGAATCCCGAGCCCAACTGGTATGCAAGGCACGCTATCTGCCTCGATACGCCGACGATATCCGCAAGCGGCGCCATGATGGGCATCGTCAATGCGGCCTGGCCGGAATTCGACGTGACGAACAGGTCAAAGATGCTCTGGAAATAATACATGAACACGCCCGTTACAATCGACGGCAATCCCCTCAAGGCCTGGCCGAAACCGTGAAGCACGGTATTTAAAACCGTGGGCGTCGTGGGATCGGAACCGCCCAGAACGAGCAGTATTCCTTTCGCCATACCCACCACGATAGCCGTGGGGGCCAGATCAGCCGCGCCCTTGCCGAATGACTCCGCTATATCGTTCCACGTCATACCGTTGAGCTTAAAGATCGCCCCTATGACACCCGAAACAAGGCCCATCACAAAAAATTGCGACGCTATCTCGGGAATATAATACTGCCGCGCAACCACTCCCCAGATGATCCATATCACGCCCAGCAGCATGGTCAGGAGTATCAGCACGTGCCCCGCGTTCAGCTTTCCATTGATTTCACTGTCTTTGGATTCCATGGATTCGATGAAATATCTGTCCTCCTCATGGGTGACCGAGCTCTCGGGATTTTTCTTTATCCTGTTCGCATAAACGTAAATATAAGCGGCGCTCGCTCCCGTGATCACAAACCACATGATCAGCCTGAACTTGGCTCCCGATAATACCGGTATGCCCGCTATGCCCTGAGCTATAGCTATCCCGAAGGGGTTCATCCATGAGCTGGCGTTGCCCACCTGGGAAGCGACAAACGTAACGCATACGGCGGTTATGGAGTCATACCCCAATGCGATTATAAAGGGAACCATGATCATAGCCAGGGGGATGCATTCCTCCGACATGCCAAAGACTGCCCCGCCCAGAGAAAATATAAAGAAAAGTATGGGGATTGCCATCCCCTGAAAGCCCCTTATGTGGGTCACGGCGGCATGGATCCCGGCGTCTATGGCTCCCGTCTTCATTATAACGCCAAATGCTCCGCCCACGACAAGAAGCAGAGCGACTATCCCTACGGCCGCACCATACTTGTCGCCGGTAACAAGCCCCTCAAACACATAGTTGAGCACCCCGAATCCACCGGTGTCGTCGGTGCCCCATATCTTGGCGTGTTTATAGACCTTATGGCTCGTATCGTATACCGACTCGTTAAACTGTTTATATATCACGTCGTCGGTCAGGCCTGCCGAATCCAGCTTTTCCTGGTCCCATACCGACGGATCGGTTTTGAGAAGATCCTTAAGTTTATCCCCGTCTATCCCAAGCTGCTCAAGTTTCGCCTCATCATTGCCGAGGTCCTGCAGCTTCACCTGAAGCTTGTCCATATCAAGATCGTATTTATACCTGAAAGTCTCCGGCATTAGAACGGTCCTGGTATCGCTCTGACCGTTCGCCGCCTTATATTCGATTTCATGAGTACTGTAAAGCCCGGCGGGAACAATAAACGTCATAAGCCAAAGCACGATCACTACGAAAAAAATGATTATGTAGGTATGCGGCGTTTTGATTTTTGTCAGGTCCCTTTTCCCCGTTGATCCGTTATTCTCGTTCATAAAAAGACCTCCCTAAAAAATGTATATTTAAACGCAAATAAGGAATCAGTTTCCTTTTACTTTATGTTTCCTTTTATCCAATATTTTAACACAAAAACCATCAAACAGAACAAATTTATTATTCCCATCAATATTATATACAAACCTTCCCGCCGTTTATTTATAATCAAAGCGCGGGTTTGATTTCCTTAAAGGACATATGATATCATTATGCCATTGAGGCTTAAGGAGGATGGCTATGCTCGAAGTAAAATTCTATGATAATGTTGCGGACAGCAAGCTTAAATTTGCTGTCATTGCGTCCAAAAGCAATGGAAGATGGGTCTTCTGTAAACATAAGGAGCGGACCACATACGAATTTCCCGGCGGCCACAGGGAAAACGGCGAGAGTATTCTCGAGACAGCCGAAAGGGAACTCTATGAAGAGACGGGAGCCTTGGAGTACGGCATCAGACCGGTCTGTGTCTACTCGGTCACCGGAAAGACCAGAGTGAATGAAACCGGCAAGGAGACTTTCGGCATGCTGTATTACGCGGATATAGAGAAGTTTGACCCGGATCTGCACAGTGAGATCGAAAAGATCGTTTTGACCGATACTCTGCCCGGCAGCTGGACTTATCCCGAAATACAGCCCATATTATTGGATAAAGTAATCAACGTAATTAATCTTTGATATACGTATAATTCCACAAGGCAGCTTGTGTTCAAATAGATATCCTGCAGATAGGGAGATGATCATTATGAATATATATCGTCTTTTGATTTCAAATAAATTGCGGAGGGATATAAATACCTGAGCCCTCAGAAGGAGAATGAGATGATCAGATTGAGAGAAATAAACGCGGATAATTTTTGGGATATCATCAGCCTGACCTTAGAAAAAGAGCAGGAGCAATTGATCGTAAGCAACGCAGTCTCCATTGCGCAGGCATACGTACAGCACGAATGCATCCCGCTGGCGATATACGGCGGCAAAATTCCGGTGGGCTTCGTGATGTACTGTATAGACCGCGATGACGGCGAATATTGGATCTACCGACTGATGATCGACAAACAATATCAGAACAAGGGATACGGCAGGCAGACTTTGGAACAGATCATAGAAATAATAAAGAAGGACGGCACGCATCATAAAATATATCTCGGCGTTCATATCAACGGCGGCGCCTCAGTGCACCTGTATGAAAGCATGGGATTTGTATTTACCGCCCAGGCCTTTGGCAAAGAACACATCATGGTCCTGGAATATTAAAAAAGCGGACAGAGCCTTTCACCGCCGTCGAACCATGTGATCTTAACGATACATCCTTTTGTGAAAACCATATATAAAATATAGGGGCGGCAATATCATTTTGATAAGCCGCCTCTGGATCAATGCTTTGATTTCTGAGCTTTAATTTATTTTAAAGCTTTCCCCGTTTACAATAATTGCAGACAGTTTATTTGTATTCATTAAAGTATAAATGTCAGGAGTCATTTCCACATCATAAGAAACATCAATAACCCCGTCCGAACCTCCCGTAAATGAAAAATCCGTTAATTTTATTTCACTGCAGTCACTGTATCGAAGTTTTATTTCATTTTGCAAAATGCGCTTGAGATAATAAGTATTAAGATCGTAACCATTGCTTTTTGTAAGTGTATTCCCCTCATTATTTTTAACCTCATACCTCAGATTTGTCGAGAGCAGCGAAATATCCGCTTTAGTTAAAGTCAAAACCGTATCCGCTTTTCCCACATCAAATCTCTTGTTTATTATAACCGTACTCGGACTCTGATTGGCAGCAAAATCAGTTTTTATGTGCCATTTCCCGCTTATAAAATCATGACTGTTTACTACGAAGTTGATTCCATTCATATTTTTTAAATTTTCAAAGTCATCGACTCGAAAAAAGGAATACCCGGTATTGCCGTCAAAATCCAAGCCCATCCCAAATGGATCGCCGTTGTTCAATAAATTAACGGGCCGAAAAGCATACTCTCTGTTATCCTTTAATACTTTAGTTTTATATTTAATGGCAACGATATTATTATACTGATGCTCATAAAGAGCGGCTTCGTCAATACCGTCTGCCGGCGGCATCCTATCACTTGCATCCAAATTTTCCGCGTCGGGATGATCTGCTTTGACCTTGGCAAATGCAACTGCATCTATTGTGGTGCCTATATCTGTTTGAACAGGGTCATCGCTGATGCCGTCAAAAAGTTTATACATATCATCGGGAGATTCTAAATTGTCAAGGGTTTTAACATCTGCCTTCTTGTAAGCATCGTAAAGATTTAAATTTATAGTTTCATTTATTTCACTAATATTATAAATGAGTTTATCCACGGTTATATCAAGCGTTGAACTTGTATTTTTCCCGATATCACAATGTATAATAGGCAGACAGTAATATGTCTTTCCATCATCACTGACGACATTTTTTGGGGTTACCGATCTGTCCGTACCGTTAATTTTTACCGACGGATGATCATAAGTACCCACGGCCATTGTGTCGCCGGCAAACATCGACCCGTCGTCCCTGCTAAATACAAGTTCGGGCACTATGCCTTTATCATCTGCTAAATAGCCCGTCAACTTCATCAAGACACCGTTATTTTCCTGTTGTACGTTTGTTGACTGAACCTTTCCGGAAACATCGTTGAAGTTTCTGAAAAAAGTGCTAAAAGCCCCCGAATTAGCTGCAAATACGGTTGCTCCTGTCAAACTGATAATAGTAGCCGCACATAAGACTGACTTAAACTTAGCTTTTTTATTTTCCAGTTTTTCTTCTTCCATCAATCTGGTGTAAAATTTCCTCTTAATTCTTTCGGTATCAATATCATTCATGTTTCATACCTCCATTTTCAGCAGCATTTTCTTGAGCTTTGCACGTTGACGTGATAATTTAATATCGACAATATTACGATTCAATCCCAGTTTGTCAGCAATTTCTTTGCTTTTAAAACCATATTGATATTTTAAAAGCAGTATCGACCGTTCCGGTTCCTTTGTATCGTCGATCTCTTTTTTTATGAGATCGACCACTTCTCTTCTTAAAATGTCATTCTCCACATCAGAACCATCGGTGAGATTTAGGTCCAACTCAAGTATGTCAGCTCGTCTTTTTCTAACAAAATCCACTGTTTTATTACGGGCTATAGCGGCAAGGTACGATTTAAAATTCAGATCCTCATTCAATCTTTTGGTATTTTTCCACAGGGCAAGCAGCGTTTCGGCTATAATATCTTCCGTATCCTGGGCATTCAGTTTATAAACGTTATTTATTACTGCAGCCAAATAGCTTGAATATTCATCAATTATGTAAGAATAAATATCTTTATCGCCGCTCTTTAATTTTAAAATTGTTTCCTTGTTATCCATCCGTCACCATCCTTACCATATACCTGAAAGGCCTTTCACTAACATATACGTTGATTCATGAAATTTCTTTCACTATGGAAATTATAGACCTTAAAAGAAGTCTATACTCACTGATCCCTTTACAAATTTCTTTAAAATACTTATTTGTCTGGAAAGGTTCAACATGAAGTTTAACGGAAGGAAGGGCTTAGAATCAAGCACATATCATCCGCGTTGAATATTCTGCCGCTTTGTGCTAGTCTAAGGTGAATAAGATACTTTTGCCATGAGGAAGTGGGAATATTGACGAAAGACGAGATCCAGCGATCTTTGTATACCGTTGATGAACGTCTGCATACGGGCTCGGTAAGTCAGGATATGGTCCGGAATTCTGCAGGTACTCTTATGACTTTAGTCGTCGAGGCATATCGTCTTGACAAAAATGATTGCGCCGATGAGATACAGCATGCGCTTGCCCTATTGCATCAAGTATCGGCATGCAAAACCAATGACAAATTTTATGATCATGTAGACTCCTTTATTTCTTATGTGTCCGGTAAATATGACGACTATCTGAGATCCATTGAGATCTTTATCAGGAAATACGTTCATGATGAAGGCAGTTTTTCGTATGAATCGGCATTCAATAATTTTTTTGACGTATGGGAAAACGTTAATAATGATAGGCCTGACAGAGAGCAGCACAGATTGCTTGAAAAGTTTCATGCCATACTGAAAAAATGGTGCCCCGATACGGCATTCGAACGATATATGAGGTATTACCGTTCCACGACGTCCAATCTCAAAATTAAGGAAAAATACCTCATAAGAGTGTTGGAGAAAGACGACAAATGGGCGGCAGCCTATGAAGATCTTGGAAATATCCGCTCTGAGAAAAAAGACTGGGAAAATGCCGCTCAGTATTATGCAAAAGCAATTTCCACAAGTGACCGTGAGAAGACCGATTCATTATATTACTGCCTGGCCTGGTCCTATGGTAATTTGAAGGACTATAAAAACGAAGAAACCGCCTACCGCAAATGCCTTGAAATCGACCCGGAATCTCAGTATGCCAACAACAATCTCGGATATTGCCTTATGCGGCGAAATCGCTATGAGGAGGCTCTGACATTTCTTGATAAAAGTATAGGACTTGGGACCGACAAATATTTCCCCTACCGAAATAAATTTGACGCGCTTAAAAAGATGGGAAGGAAAGCGGAAGCGCTCGAGCTGGCAAGCGCGTACCCGCAATATTTCAATACCAAGCATTACCGTGATAAGATATTGAAGATTTCCCGAGAAAGCCCGGACCTGTCGGATGTATTTTCAAAACTAAACGAGGTTACGGAATCGGATTTTGCCGGTAAAATTATTGTTGCCGACGGCAACAGCGGCATTGAACTTTATCCGCACCAGCGGTATGCCATCAGGAAAATGGATCAGGTCATCTTAAATGCGTCCGATTACGCCGGGCTCCTGGTCCTTCCGACCGGCGGAGGTAAAACTTTGACCGCCGCATATTGGCTCATGCACAACATTCTTGATAAGGGCAAGAAGGTCATTTGGGTCGCACACCGCCATGAACTTCTGGATCAGGCCAAAAGCAGCTTTGAAAAAGTATGTTATAGGGATATTACGGAAAACCGGCCGTCATATAACTGGCGCATCATTTCAGGACGGCATGACAAACCTATATATATAAAACCAACGGATGACATTATTATCGCAAGTAAAAACAGCCTGATGCACGGAATGGATCATTTCATCAAAAGCTGGCTGAATGTAAATGGGGATAATACATTTTTGATTATCGACGAGGCTCATCATGCAACAGCCGGAGAATACCGCGGCCTGATCGAAAATATTAGATCCAATTCCAAAAGCTTCAGGATGCTCGGATTGACGGCAACTCCTTTAAGAACTGCCGATAATGAGAAAGGTTTGTTAAAAAAAGTTTTCCCCGATGATATCGTTTATAAAATAGATCTCCGTGAACTTATAAATCGCGGGATCATCTCAGAACCTATATTCAAACACATACCCACTGATGTAAATATGGTGGAATTATTTAAAGCAAACAATTCCCAAGAGGCATTGGAGAGGATCGCCCAGGATAGTTTTTTTGACATTGACAGCATAGGAAATGAAATTGCGGCCGCAATTGCCGGGAATAGCAAAAGAAACAACGCGATTGTCAATGAATACGTTAAGAATAAGGATACTTACAAACAAACCATAGTCTTTGCATTAAACATCAATATGGCCATTGCCTTGAACGGGCTGTTTAATGCCTCGGGCGTACGGTCTGATTTTGTCGTTTCTAATATCAAGGACATGGCAACAAATGTAACGATTTCATCCGAGGAAAACAAAATAAAAGTTCAAAAATTCCGTGACGGCCAATTGGACGTATTGATCAACGTAAACATACTGACGGAAGGCGTTGATTTGCCAAAGGTTCAGTCAGTTTTTCTGACACGTCCTACAAAATCTACAATATTTATGACGCAGATGATAGGACGCGCCCTGCGGGGAGAAAAAGCCGGAGGTACAAAGGAAGCCTATATCGTAAGCTTCATCGATGACTGGCAGGATAAAATCGCATGGGCAAATCCCGAACAACTGTTTATCAATGAGAATATTGACTTCAACGATAAAAACTGGGAAACGCAAAAAATGGCAATGCGTCTGGTCTCCATCGCTAAAATCGAAGAGTTTGCAAAAATCGCCAACGAAACAATTGACCCGCGCCTTTCAGATATTGCATTCATAGACCGCATACCAATTGGGATTTATAAATTCTCATACCTTGTCAAAAAGACCGAGGATGAAGAAACAGAAAAAAACTGCAACGTGCTCGTATATGATTGTATGAAAAACGCCTATGATCAATTACTCGCATGGCTGCCAACAGCCGACCTGGACGATGTGGAAAAAACCGCAGAACATGTGGATAAGATCTTATTCGGTTCATTGGATCTGCTTTTAGGTTATAGCAAGCAGGATGTTGCCGACATAATAAATTACTATAAGCAGACCCAGGAGATCCCCCAGATGATTTATCTGTCCGAACGAAAGGATTATGACATTACCGCGGTAGCCCGGCATGTTATTGACAATCCCTCTGCAAAGAAAGAATATATAGAAAGCGAATGGAACCGGAGCGATAAACATTGGTCCGCATTCTTCGGCATCAATAATCAAAAAGCTTTCCGCAAATTGATTGATGATACCGTCGACCAGATCGAATACCCTGAAGATTATGCAAAACCCGAGATAGAGCCGCTTACCGAGAAGGAAAAAGTTCAGGTTCAGGAACTGTCGCTTTATGAGATACGCCGCAGATTCCCTGAACTTGAGGAAAAAATCCGGAATGCGGTCTTTGAAAAATTTACAGATACAGATGGATTTTACCACAGTGCCCAAAGCGATTTCAAAAGCAAAAACAGGCTTGATTTTCAAATCGACCATATCACACCGGTGTCCCGCGGCGGGCTTACCGTTTTGGATAACCTGCAGCTTCTGACACGCAGCGAGAACATGAAAAAGGGAAATAAATAACGATCATAATATGAACGCAATCATGCTAAACTGCATAGAGTTGATCATCTAGGAATATTCATTAGATAGAGTATAAATTACACGACGGGAATCATACTGATGTTCCCGCCGTTTCTGCGTCTACTTTATGCCAATGAGCTTGTCCAAATCAGTCCTATTTTGTCTCAAGGCCTTTTATTTTATTGTATAAGGTCGCTCTTGATACGCCGAGCATTTTGGCCGCCTTTGTCTTGTTCCCGCCGCAGGCATTTATTGCAGCCTGAATTTGCTCTTTAGAAAGCATGAAGTTTCCTGCTGCAAGCGTTTGTTTCATTGGATCATAATAATTCGCTGTGAAATCATCGGGCGAATCAAATGGAACAATATTTTCGATACACAATCTGTGTCCATCGGAACGATCAATGGATGCTTCCAAAATATTCTGCAGCTCGCGTACATTTCCCGGCCATTGGTATTCCATCAGCCGTGACATCACCGCATCGTCAATATCCCGGATATTCGTGCCGAGTTGACGGTTGAGCCGCGCTACAAGCGCCAGGACAAGTTCCGGAATATCCGTCTTACGCTCGCGGAGCGACGGGACATGTATATGAAACACATTCAGTCGGTAGTACAGGTCCAATCGAAATCTCCCGTCGGCAACCAATTGACGGATGGGAGTATTTGTTGCAGCAATTATTCTGGCATCTACGGGAATTTCGTTGATTCCTCCCACACGTGTCAATTCGTGTTCCTGAAGGACGCGCAGGAGTTTAGGCTGCATAGTAAGCGGAAGTTCACCAATTTCATCCAAGAATAAACTGCCCTTATCCGCCAGCTCAAATTTCCCCGGTTTTCCATGCCTGTCCGCTCCGGTAAACGCTCCCGCTTCATAGCCAAAAAATTCAGATTCCATCAGATTTTCAGGAATAGCAGAGCAATTGACTGCAATGAAACGGTAGTCCTGTCTATCGCTTAAGCAATGTATTGCATGGGCGACCAACTCTTTGCCGCTTCCGGTCTCACCCTCGATGAGCACATTTGAGTTGTTCTCCGACGCAAGCCTGATTTCCTCTTTTAACTCACGTACGCATTTACTGTTGCCTACGATTTGATCGATGGAATAATTTGCCGTCTCAAGACGCTGTATATATTCCTCGGCATTTTTGAGTTGATTCGTTATCTGCTCGATCTCCTGTGAAAGCTCCACCGCAATACGCTGTTCACTGAGGAAAGTGATGACCATAGCTCCAATAAGCTTATGCCCCTCTCCGAAAAGCGGATAATAGTTGGCATACACAACTCCACACGTATCGGGCGATACCAACGGTTGAGCGACCAAGGGTTTTTGTGTGCGCAGCACCTCGTCAAAATGAGAATTTGGTATTATGTCATAGGTAAGATCTCTGTATATGATTTCGTCAGAATCTATACCGGTCAATTCCTTCCAAAAAGGGCTTACATAAAGATAATGCCCTGTCGTGTCAACTACAGCGAGGGATAACCTTTCAGCACTTAAGCATGCGGAAACGATTTCAGGTGTAAAGTTTTTTCCCATCTTATCCTTTCCTCCTAATATAAATGTGTCTACGCCGGGTGCCTATTGTTAGACAATGTTTATATGATTTTGTACAAACGTATACAAATTATAATAATAGTTTAACCCATCATCCTACTTATTTCAAGTATCTTACCTTGGCACGGTAATTGCTATAATGATATATAGCTGCAGGAGCACGGCCGTACTGCCTTACGCTAAAATTTATATTATAGGAGTGATTCAAATGCGGTTAGTAGATTTAAGTGTTACATGGACACCGGATTTGCCGGTCGAACCAAAGGAATCAATCCCAAAGATGATCTATTGGGATCATAAAAGCAAGGTATCTATTGACTCATATTTAGCTACATTCCCCGGACTGACGGTAGATGACCTGCCGGACGGCGAGGCCTGGGCAATTGAGGGAATGCAGACCGGTACACATACCGGCACACACATGGACGCTCCATGGCATTTTGCTTCAACCATGAATAATGGTGAGCCTGCCTGGACGATAGACCAAGTTCCCCTGGAATGGTGCATGGGAAACGGAGTCGTGATCGATGCCACAGACAGACCGGATGGCTATGTATTGACTGCTAAAGATCTTGATGAGTACTTCAAGAAAATAAACTACACCCTCAAACCTGGAGACATGGTTTTGCTGCACACGACAGCTCAAACACAATGGGGAAATGAAAAATACTTAGTAACAGGCTGCGGTGTTGGCAGAGAAGGAACTTTATGGCTGCTGAACCACGGCGTCCATGCAGTCGGGACCGATGCTTGGAGCTGGGATGCACCGTTAGGAATCGTAGCTAAGAGATATGCAGAAACCAAAGATCCGTCCATCATCTGGGAAGGACATAAAGCCGGCAGGGAAAAGGCCTATGTTCAGATGGAAAAACTGAACAACCTTGACAAGCTTCCGCCTTATGGGTTCAAAGTTATCGCTTTCCCTATAAAGCTCAAGGCTGCCAGTGCCGGTTGGGTACGCCCCGTAGCAATATTTAACGATTAGAGGGGGAAGATTATTATGTCTGAAGAAAAGCAGGGTAAATTTTATTTTGGTTGGAATGTTGTTGTTGTTGCATTTATATTGTTGGCAGTCGTAGGCGCTCCCGGTATTTCCATGTCCGGACTGCCGGTGGTATCTCTCGTAACGGATTTTAAAGTAAGCGTCACCACCGTAATGCTTATGGGCGCGATAAGTATGCTGGGTGCTATGGTAGGCGCGCTCTTTGCGGGCAGGGTGATTATGCGTTTCGGTTTACGCAAAACGGTTTCATGCCTGCTTGTTTTAAGCGGATCGCTATGGATGATCATGTCGACGGTAAAAAATATGAACCTTCTGTTTGTACTAGCCTTTTTAGCCGGCGTCATAGGTTCAGGCACTACTACACTGCCGGCCTCCGTTGTCATAAACAACTGGTTCGGACCTAAACTCAGAGGTAAGGCCATGGGCGTTACGATGATCGGACTTAGTGCCGGTGCAGTCATTCTCAGCCCTATTGTTGCAAAGATCATAACTGCGGCGACTTGGAGAGGAGCATACCGGCTGTATGGAATTTTCGCTTGGGTAATGATCCCGCTGGTCTTGCTCACATTCTATGACACGCCGGCCGCGAAAGGCGTAACACGCCAGGGTGATATCCCGCAGGATAAGGCTGCAGAAAAGGCTGCAGGTACAGATCCGGCGGGCATGACGGCAGGTGAGGCACTGCGTACTCCTATATTCTGGATATTAATTGTTGCCCTGTTTATCATAAACGGTCTGGGCGCAGCGTGGAACGGCAACGGCCCCACCTTCCTGACCACTATAGGCTATTCTCAGGTTAAAGCATCCTACCTTATATCGCTGTGCTCTTTAGCTGCTATTATAGCTAAGATACTATATGGAATATACAACGACATACATGGTTCAAGAAGTACCTTCAACCTGTTCCTTATACCGGTAATAGCAGCAAGCATTTGCCTTGTGCTTTCACCTAAGATGCCGGTTCTGGCCTATGCAGCGGCAATACTGTACGGCCTCTCTTTCCCGAACTCAACGGTGGGTTCCCCGCTTATTACCGGAGAACTTTTCGGACCGAAGAACTATGGTATATTGATAGGTTATACACAATTGGTAGCCTCTTTAGGCTCCGCAATCTTCCCGATGATCGTTTCATCAATATATGGAGCGACCGGCAGTTATGTTTATTCATGGATCACCGTATTCGTATTTGCTGTTGCTGCTATGGTGTTGATCAATCTCACCTATGTTGCCAAGAAAAAATACGAAGCTAAGAAAAGTACCGATTAGACAGCTTCTCAGGGATACGAGGAAAGCTATTGCCTCAAGAGTTTGTTCTGAAAAGCCGGGTATGATGACAATATAAAAAATGGAGGTGAATTTGCTTTGGATATCGTCCAACCCTTTCTGGAACATGTTAAGGGAGATACCTGGTGTATCGTGACAGGTTATTCCCGTATCCCTTTGTTTAAACTTGACGGGGACAGAGCGGTCCTTATCGACTCCGGCATTGCCACGACGGACCGAGAGGGCCTCTTTTCCCTGTTAAAGCAGGAGAATCTTACAGTGGCTGCCGTTTTGACAAGTCATTCCCATATAGATCACATAGGCAACCACGGGATTCTCCAAAAAGAGCAGGGAGCTAAGCTGTACATGACGCCGTTTGATGCGGCGGTTTGTGAAAATCCCATGTATTCGAAACCCTTTTTCTATGGGATGAGCTATCAAAAAATTATCCAACACGCAGCCATGTTTCTATGTCATGCCGACTATTTTATCAGGCCGGAGCACCGGTCTGTAGATATCGACGGCGCACGTTTTGAAGTGCTGCGCCTGCCTGGACACACTGCTGAGCACTTGGGATTCGTTACCCCGGATTCGGTCGCCTATCTTGGCGATGCCCTGTTGAGCGACCAAGTATTGGAATCACTTAGGATCCCATATATCATAAGTTGTGATTTAGACATAGATACAAAACTTCGCATTGGTAAAATGAAATACGATTATTATATCGCAGCGCACAGCGGCGTATACAAGGATGTATCAGGTCTGGCAAAGCGGAATATAGATAATTTGCTCAGCAAGGCGGAAATGATCTGCAGTTTGGTAGACCACTATATGTCTATGGAACAGATCGCGGCCAAAGTGATCGTAAAGATGGGCATTAAGGCCGACGACATTTATAAGATCCGTTCCTCTGTACAAGATATCCAAGTTTATGTAGAATATTTGATCGTTACCGGCCGGCTGGTACAGCGGGCCAATAACGGGATCATCGAATACATTCGTACAGATCGTGCTTGAAACTATGAGAATCATTTGCAAATAAATTTTATATATTACAAGGAGGATCATTATGGACAAGATTTTTATTACTGCTGCATTAACCGGAACATCAATAAGCCGTGAGGCTGCGCCGACCGTACCGATATTTCCTGAAGAGATCGCCGAGCAGGTCGTCGACGTAGCGAAAGCAGGAGCTGCAGTCGTACACATACATGTCAGGGATGAAAAAGGATGGCCCACCATAGATGTGGATCAGTTTACAAAGACATTTGAGGCTATCCAAAAGGCCACAAAGGCAGCCGGGGTTGACATAATCGTCAATCTCACCACCTCGGGATCCGTTAAGCTGGAGAAGAATGAAACCCGCTTGGCTCATGTAAAAAAGCTCCGCCCCGAAATGTGCTCTTTTGACTCAGGTACCTTCAACTGGAATTACGGCGGTGTTTTCGTAAATGCGCCCGATTTTCTTGAGGATCTGTCCAAGTGCGTGATTGAAAACAATGTAAAACCAGAGTTCGAGATCTTTGACAACGGTATGCTTGGAAACGCACTCTACTGCATAAAGAAGTTCAATATACCGACGCCTTGTCATTTCCAGTTTGTATTGGGAGTAGGCGGCGCTGCCGCTGCCACGACCCGCAATCTGGTATTCCTGCAGGAGATGCTGCCGGCAGGTTCGACCTGGTCGATAACCGGCATAGGCATATCCCATATACCCATGATGCTCGCCGGCCTGTCATTAGGCTGCACCGGCCTGCGTGTAGGATTGGAAGACAACGTATACATGTCAAAAGGCGTAAAGGCCACAAATGTAAAGCTGGTGGAACGCGCCGCAGAGTTGATCAGGCTGACCGGCCATGAGGTTGCGACCCCGGAGGAGACCAGAGAAATATTAGGAATAAAGCGTCATTCCCTTGAAGAATATCATGCATAGGTAAAAATAAATAAGATTATAATATCATCAAAACAGTTGGCAGCGATCCTATTGTCAATGGATTATAGGACGCTGCCAACAAGACATGAAGCGCTTATAACAAGGAGGATATATATATGCGAGAAGTAGTATTTGTGGACGGAGCCCGCTCCGCTTTTTGCAATTTAGGCGGCGGATTCAGAGATCTGTCTTCTACGGAGATCGCCGGCCACGTTATAAAGGGTCTGGTAGAACGGACCGGTATCTTACAACGCGGTAAAGTCGACGGCTTTTTCTGCGGAAATGCCCTGCGGGACATGCGAACCAATGATATAGCCCGCTATGCGGCCCTACTCGGCGGACTGCCGGCGGAGACCGAGGCACACTATGTGGAAATGCAGTGCGGTTCCGCGATCACATGTGTCAATCATGCTGCGGCAATGATCGGTTTAGGCTATGCGGACGTGCTTATAGTAGGCGGTATGGAGTCGTATTCCACACTAAGCGTAGATTTTTCCATGAACGACAGACCATATAAGCTTGTTCCGCCAATTCCAATGGCGCCTCATCTGGCTCCTCAAAAAGAGGAGGATATCACCATGATCCAGGTCAGCGACTTCATGGCAAAAAAGTGGGGCATTACCCGTGAGCAGGCTGATGAATTCGCAGCCAGGAGTCAGCAGAGGTTGGCTCAGGCATATAAAAAGGGAATCACAGGCGATGAAATAATCCCGATCACCATACCGGCAACCGCCGACTCCCCTGAGGTCGTGATAGACAAGGACGAATTCCCTCGCCCAAGCACCACGCCGGAAATACTTTCGACGCTGCGGCCCGTCAATCAGGGCGGTATAACCACAGCTGGCAACGCCTCCGGCCAAAATGACGGCGCGGCTTTTCTTCTGATGATGTCGGCCGACAAGGCAAAGGAATTGGGATATAAGCCGTTTGCCCGTTGGATCATTGGCGCGGACATCGGCGTTCATCCTTACGAGATGGGAATCGGCCCGGCCTTTTCAAATCTCAAAGCCATGAAATTGGCCGGTCTTAAGATCTCCGACTTCGACGTTATCGAATGCAATGAGGCCTTCGCTGCGCAGAACCTGTCCGTCATCAAAGAGATGGAAGCTCAGAGCGGCGAGAAGATCGATCAGTCTAAATGGAATCCCAACGGAGGAGCTATTTCCATCGGGCACCCCAACGGTGCTTCCGGCGCACGGATCGCCATGTTCGCCATGCATCAGCTGGAGCAAACCGGCGGCCGGTACGGCCTGTTTTCATCCTGCTGCGGCGGAGGACACGGGACCACCGCCATCTTTGAAAACCTGAGATGTGAAAAAGGAGGAAACAAAAATGCGTGATGTTGTTATCGTAGACGGGGCCCGTTCCGCTTTCACAAACTTCGGAGGAGGACTTAGAGCATATGCCTCGGTGGATATCGCCACGCTGGTGGTCAATGACCTATTGGAGCACACCGGTATCCTGGAAAAGGGCAAAGTGGACAATCTTATTGCAGGCTGCGCCCTCGGGGATATGAAGACCAAAGACATAGCAAGGTACGTCGTTCTGCAGTCCAAACTGCCCATAGAGACCTCCGGCACTTTTGTAGAAATGCAGGGCGGTTCGGCTATTGCCGGGCTCAATCATGCCGCCTGGAAGATCCAGGCCGGTATGGCCGACGTCATAATAGTAGGCGGCATGGAATCTTACTCCACCTTTACGGCTAAATTCCCAATGTGCCGTCCACAGTATAAGTTTATTCCTCCTTATGCTCTAAAACCGGAACTTACTCCCAATAAAGAACGTAACATCGGTATGGCATCTATCAGTGATAAGATAGCCGCTGAATGGGGCATTACCCGTGAACAGGCCGATATTTATGCTGCCAGAAGCCAACAGCGTCTGGCCCAAGCTTATACAAAGGGAATTACAGGAGATGAGATCGTACCGGTCATGATACCGGCTACCCGTAAAACGCCGGAAATCGCGATAAATAAGGATGAATTCCCGCGTCCCGACGCCACAGTTCAGGCACTCTCAAAACTGCAGCCGGTAAACCAGGGCGGTGTGACCACCGCAGGCAACTCCACCGGTTTGAATGACGGTGCGGCCTTTATGCTGGTAATGTCCGCCGAAAGAGCCAAAGAACTCAGCTACAAGCCAATAGCTCGTTGGGTGACCGGAGCTCACTGCGGCGTGCAGGAGGACTATATGGGTATAGCTCCCGCATACTCAAACCTCAAAGCCTTGAAGCAGGCCGGACTCAAGCTGGAGGATATTGACGTATTTGAATGCAACGAGGTATCTGCCGCACAGAATCTGGCTGTCATCAGCGAGACGGAAAAGCAGACGGGCAAAAAGATCGATCAGGAAAAATGGAACCCCAACGGCGGAGCTATTGCCATAGGAGATCCTAACGGAGCTTCCGGCGCCCGTATGACTATGTTCGCTATGCGTCAACTGGAACAGACGGCAGGTAAGTACGGAATAGTTTCCGCTTGCTGTGCAGGAGGCCAGGGAGCCACGGTGATCATTGAAAATCTCAGACACTAACATTGCTTATAATGAAAGGACGGATAAATATGGAAATCAAAAAAGTTTTCGTAATCGGCGGCGGCCTTATGGGCAGACAGATCGCCCTGAACTCCGCTATTCACGGTTATCAGGTCAAGGTCTATGACAAGGTACCGGAGGTATGCGATAAGGTAAAGGCATGGGAGGATGAATACCTCGCCGGGCGGATAGCCAAGGGCCGCATGACAGAGGAACAGGTGAAGCAGGCCAAGGAGCACTTTACCATAGTCCGTGATATCCACGAGGCCGCTGACGCGGACCTGGTCATCGAAGCCGTAGTTGAAATAAAAGATGTAAAGGCCGAAGTTTTTAAGGAACTGGATGCCATCGTTCGCCCCGATACTATCCTGGCGACCAACTCCAGCTACATGGTATCTTCCCTGTTCAAGGACTGCGTATCTCATCCCGAAAGACTGCTGAACTGTCACTACTATAACCCGGCTCTGGTGATGAAATTCGTGGAGGTAGTGCAGGGTGAACATACCGATCCCAAGGTAGCGGATGCAGTAATGGAATTCTGCCGCAACACGGGAAAAGATCCTATTTGCATGAAAAAGGAGCTCCCCGGCTTTGCAGCCAACCGCATAGTAAATGTTATAAACGCCGAGGCGCGCTGGCTGGTACAGAACGGATACCTGACATATCAGGAAGTCGATACCGCATGTGAAGAGGGACTGGGACATCCTATGGGACCCTTCCGCCTTATGGATATGACGGGCCTCGATCTGTCGTACGATTTGATGAAGGCCGGCATGGCTATGGACGGAAAAAAGCCGGATTGCTTCGATATGGTCGAAAAAATGGTCAAAGAAGGAAACCTGGGGCGTAAAACAGGCAAGGGCTTCTATGATTATACTAATACCAAGTAAGATCCATTTACGTTTTAAAAGTTGATGTAATCTCTTAATCCATCTTAATTTAATCCCCCGGATATTTGCCGTCCGGGGGTATTATTATAGGCTTGAGGAAGATTCTCCGTATATTTCTCATTCAGACTAACATATTACAGGCAATTCCTATTGACAAATTCGCCGATCCGTTTAAATGCTTGCTCTACATTTCTAAATTGCGTTCCCAGATTTATGCGAATATATCCCTCACCGTTTCCGACGAATTCGCTGCCGCTTTCCACCAGCACGCCGGTCTCCTTCGCAAGCCGGCGAGTGAATGTATCACTGTCCATCCTGGTATCCCGTATATTGACCCACATCAGATAGGAGGATTCCATTTCCATATATGAGAGCTGCGGAATCTTAGTGTCAATGTAATTGCAGGCATAGCGATAATTTTTCCGGAGATAGTCCATCAATTCTCTTGTGTAATCCTCTCCTTCATTGTAACAGGTGACCAACGCTATGATGCCGAATACCGTGGGCGATGTGATGGAATTTTTGGTCAGCCTGCCGCGGAAGGTCTCGCGCAGCTCGTCATTTTGAATGATGGCATAGGAGGTCTTGAGACCGCCCAGATTGTACTGTTTATTGGGCGAGGACAGTAGTATGACGTTGTGAAAAAGGTCTCCGGTCTCAATGGCAGAGGTATATGTTCCGTCAAAGATGAGCCCGCTGTGGACCTCATCGGCAACGACGACGGTTCCGTATTTTTGGCACAGGGAGAGCAGCGTAACCAGCTCTTCCCTGCTCCAGATCCTGCCGGAAGGGTTGTGGGGATTGCAGAGCATATACAGCTTGGGGCGGTATTCTTTGAGCTGTTCTTCTATCCTGTTAAAGTCCATATAGTAACGGTTGTCTTTAACAACAAGCTCATTTTGGATGACCTGTGCGCCATGGGCTTTGGCTGCCCTCTCAAAGGGCTGGTAGACGGGTGTGCCCATCATCACATAGTCTCTTTTTTGGCAGAAGGCCTGCACGACATAGTGCAGAGTGGAGACCGTTCCATAGCACAGGGTGAGCCATTCTCTTTTTGGAGAGAAGTTATGATGACGTTCAAAGTAGCGGATGACTGCGTCGTAGAATTCATCATAGACATAGGTATAGCCAAACACGCCTAAATCCACCGCCTGATGCAGTTTGTCTATGAGCGGCTGCGGCGCGCGGAAGTCCATGTCGGCTATCCACATGGGGATATAGTCGCCGCCGACCTGGCCGAAATTGTCTTCGATTATCTTTTTGTCCCATTTGCGGCATTTTTCCGCATAGCGGTCGGGAAAGATATCAAAATCAGTCATGCAGCTGCCTCCCGTGTGCAAAGTCAATAGTGGACATGTAGGTTTCTTTATCAAAGCTCTTTATCAGCTGCGTCAGAAGCAGTACCGCATTGTCCAGATCAGCCGAGCTGCCGATGGACCAGGGACCGTGACCATAGCGCAGCGGTATGCCGATAACTGCGCATACCGCGCCGTCGCGGGTCAAATGGGCCTGGCCGCCGTCCGTGCCTCCGTTGCTGAACATGTCCTGCTGCAGCGCAACGCCGTTCTCGTCGGCTATCCTCTGAATGTGGCCCAACAGACGGTAAGACGGCACCATGGACTTGTCATAGTGCAGGAGCATCGGGCCGCGCCCTATCTGCCGGTTATTGGTATGATCTCTCACAAGTTCGTTTCCCCAGCAGGCGACGTCCAGCACTATCACGATGTCTGGATGCACCCTGTATGCGGCGGTCTTTCCGCCCCTCAGCCCCACCTCTTCGCTGGAGGTGCCGGCCATATAAAGCTGATTGGGGAGCTTGGCGCCGGCCAGGCCCTTCAATGTCTCCGCCATCACATAGCAGCCCGTCCGGTCGTCAAAGGCCTTGCCGCCGTATGCGCCGTCGATCCCGTATTCCCGGCACTCGCTGCTGAAAGTCACCATGTCCCCCACGCGAATGCCTAAGGAATAGACCTCTTCATCGGAAACGGCTCCGATATCGGTGACCAGATCCTTGACGTCGCCGTCCTCATACACGGAATTCAGGATTCCGGGGATCTTGCGTCCCGATCCCGTAGTCACGCGGACTCCCTGCATAAATTTGGAGAAGGTGCGAACGCTGCCCACCGGGATGACGTGGAGCATGCCGATGCTGCTTATGCTCCTCACCAGAAAACCCACCTCGTCCATATGGGCGCAAACCATCACCCTCGGGCCGCGTTCGTCCCCTTCCTTATGGAATATAACGGAACCCAGTTTGTCGAAACCGACCTCATCCGAAAATCCTTTCATCTCGTCCATAAGGATGTCTCTGACCTCGTCTTCCCGAGAGGCCACCGCATCCGCATTGCTCAATCTTTTCATCAGTTCCATATCCATGGTATCAGTTACTCCTTATCTGTAATGATCAATTGCTTGGGCGAGCGGGTAAGCACCTGCGGACCATCTTCCGTAACCAGCACGTCGTCCTCTATCCTGACGCCTCCCAGCCCCGGTACATAGATGCCCGGCTCCACGGTCACCACCATGCCCGCCTCCATGCGCGACTGCTCAGTGGGGGAAAGCCGCGGGTCCTCGTGATCGTTTATGCCGAGGGAATGGCCCAGGTTATGTCCGAAGTATTCGCCGTATCCGGCATCCTCTATCACCGACCTGGCCGCGCGGTCCGCATCGCAGAAACGCATGCCGGCGCGGACTGCCTCTATTCCCTTTTGCTGGGCCTCCGACACTATTTCATGGATTTTTGCCAGTTCCCGGCCGGGCCCCTTCCCCACCGCAAAGGTGCGCGTGATGTCGGAGCAGTACTGTCCGACCTTGGCTCCAAAGTCCAGGGTGACGAGGTCGCCCTCCTCGATGCGCTTGGTTCCTGCCTTGGCATGGGGCATAGCGCCTCTTATTCCACTGGCTGCGATGGTGTCAAAGGATTCCTTCATGGCGCCGTTCTTCTTCATAAAGTAGACCAGCTCGTTTGCCACCTCATCCTCCCGCATGCCTGCCCTGACGAAATCCAGTATATGTGTATAGGCCGCGTCAGCGATGTCGCAGGCCTCCCGTATGCTGCCGATCTCTCCAGCGTCCTTTACCGCCCGTATGGGATTGATGTCGACGGGAATCAGGGAGGCGTTCAGCTTATCCTTAAGTATCATATACCGGTCGTAGGAAAGATCATCCCCCTCGAAACCTACCGTGCGGATGGATTCATCTTCTATGATATCATTAATTAGCATATCATAGGTTTTTTCACCCGTCATCAGCAGCACCTGCGCGTCCCGGTTGTTTTGCCGTACCTCCTCGTAATAGCGCGAATCCACGATGACATACTTCTGCTTCTGCGTGATCAGCACATAGCCCGATGAACTATATAGCCCCGCAAGATAAAATTTGTTATGATACGACGTGCACAGCATCGCCTGCGCATTGCTCCCCGCCAAAAGCGAGCGGCACTTTTCCAGTCTGTCCATGATGTTCCCTCCTCATAGAATTAAGGAAGGGAGACCTATATGTCCCCCCTTCCTCCATGATTTTTATGATCAATCGTCGTTAGAATCCACTTCCATCTTTCCCTTCTTGATCAGATTGTTCCTTGCGAAGATAACTATCAGAGCGGTAATCAGGGAGCCGATCGCGATACCGGCAATATATGCGCCGATATTGGAGATAAGTGGCCAGGCCCAGATCGCCGACTCCGGGAACCACTGCACCGCGCCCATGGCGACGGCGGAAGTGCCTCCTACGATAGCGCCTATCATATAGGCCGGAACGGTGATGGAAGGTTTCTCAAGGGCAAACGGGATGGAGCCCTCGCTGATGCCCATGAAAGCAAGAAACATAGCCGTTTTGCCCTGCGGATAGAACTGCCTGTCAAAGACATGTCTGCCTACGACGTACTTGTCTATGAGCGTCGCAAGACCGAGTCCGATGGACGGAACAACGATGGCGATGCAGCGTGCCGTGATAGGCAGCAGCTTCTCGGTCGTAAAGCTCAGAGCCACAAATCCCGCGGCCTTATTGATAGGCCCTCCCAGATCTATGGCCGTCGCGGCGGCGATGGCAATGGCATATCCGTAGCTGCCCGCAGCGCCTGCGGCGCCCAGAGCCATTTTGATCCAGGAGTTGAGCAGGCCGCCGAGCGGGGTGATGACATACTGCATGCCGAGCATAACGCTGATCGCGGCTATGATAGGAATGAGGAAGGTCGATTTGAATGCCAGCATGTTATGACTTACCTTGATGGTTTTATTCAGCCATTTCACGAAATAACCTACTGCTATTGCTATTATGGTCGCACCTAAGAATGTGGATGCAACAGGCGTATTGGCCACCCACTTGCCGTCTGCGATCGCCAATATGGACGTAGGCTTCGTAGCTACAAGTCCTCCTATGAAGCCCGCCGGAAAGGCCATCTTGCCGCCGATGGAATTAGCCATAAAGGCCGCGAACATCGGGATGGCAAATCCAAACAGCGTCCCGCCGAATTCTGCGGCCAGATTGGCGAATTTCAGCCAGCCCAGCGCGGAACCGGTATAATTCCCGGAATTCATCGCATCTATTATTCCTATGGACGGGTCGACGCCGAGAATGACATAGGGAATGAGCTGGGAAAAAGCCAGGATGAGTCCGCCCATGATCAGGAATGGGATCATGTTGGATATACCGGTCATAATATGTTTGGATAGCTCCGCCCATACGCCCTTTTTCTCGGGTTCGGGGGCCTTGTTGCCGATGTTGAGCTTGGGCTTGCCGCCTCCGCCGTTGACTGCACTTCTCTTAGTAACTGCCATTTCAATTCCTCCTTAATGTAATGATTTTATGATCACTATTGCTCCGAGGCGATCATTTCCTCGATTTCCTTGATGGAGCCCTTGGCATTCTTTATGGCATCCTGCAGGCTGATCTCGTATACGTCGTAGTCGTCGAAACGCTCGTTGTTCTCCGGTGTGATGGCCACGGCCTGGATTATGATGTCCGCTTCCGCAATGTCTCTCGGGGTAAGCTCGTTTTGAATGCCGTCGGCGCCCTGTGTTTCGATTTTAACGTCGTATCCAAGTTCCTTAGCCGCTTCCTCCATGGACTGTGCCGCCATGAAGGTATGGGCCAGGCCCATTGTGCATGCGCACAGGGCTACCAGTTTCTTTTTTGCCATATCCTTTACCTCCTCTTTAATTTTGGAACGCTTGATTTATAATGTCGAATATCTCATCGGGATCGTGCGAACTCAGCAAGGTCTTCTGGAATTCTGCGCTGACCAGTTTGCGTGCCAGCGAAGAAATCAGTGTCAGATGCACCGTACCCTCAACTTGTTTGGGAACCAGCAGGGCAAAAATCACCACGATCGGTTTGCCGTCCATGGACGGCCAGTCGATCCCATTCTTTGTCCTGACCACTATCACCGACGGTTTGAGGACGTCGTCGCAGCGGGTGTGCGGAATGGCAAAACCGTCGTTAAAACCGGTGCTGCCCTCATTCTCCCGTAACATAAAACCGTCGACGGTCCCCTGTACGCTGGAACTTATGCCTAACTCCACAGCCCTTTCAGCAATAAAGGCCAGGCATTCCTCCTTAGTGGAAACGTCCGCATCCATAAAGACGTATTCTCTCTTAAAAACGCTGTCTTCCTGCATATATGTGTTCTCCTTCAAAAAGAAAAATTTTTGATAAATTCATCATAGGACGAGGAGGCGATCAGCTTGTTTACCAATTTTATGTCCTTAACATACCCATACAGTTGGCGGAACATTGACGCATTGGCACTGTCCGTGCTGTTGAAGCTGATAAAGAACAGCAGCTGAACGTTTTCTTCTCCCCACTTGATTGGCTGCTGTAAAATGCCGATCCCCACAACGGAAGGCAGCTTCCCCTGAAATATGGTATGAGGAACGGCCACCAGGTTTCCTATGTCCGTGGAAGATTTCGCCTCCCTCGTCTTGACCGATTCCAGCGTGCTCTTTTGAATAAGGCCCATTGCCAGCATTCTGTTTCCGATCTCCTCAATTGCCTCTTCCCTCGTCTGTGCTGCAAAGCGGAAAAATGCTTCCCGGCGGAACATCGAAATGAGACTGGGTTTTCCCTTGCCTCCGCGGGAGAGGGCATCCTTGACCCTCACAATACAATCGCTGCCCAGGAAATCCTCTATGACCACCAGCGGGATACCACTGTGATAATTGTCGATGTCAACCGTGGAAATGATGATATCCGGGTCCTGCGCAAGAGCGCTCTCCATGTAGTGGATGGGATAGACGCCGACGATCTCCAGTTCGGGGATCTCCCTGCTTATCCGCTCGGTGATCAGCTGACTCGTTCCAAATCCGTAGCTGCACAAAACGACCGCCTTTTTGCGGCTGTTCATTCTTTCATGAAACGCTCCGAAATGCATGGCAAGATACCCCAGTTCATCCTCACTTATGGCTACGCCATATTCCTTCTCGAGCTTCTGCGCCAGAAAAATCGCATAGTTCATCTCCACAGGGTAATTTTTTTTGATCTGGCTGAGCAGAGGATTCCTGGTCGCTGGAATACGGTTTTTCAGCCGCTCCAGAAGGATCCTGATATGCACGGACAGGGACTCGATCAACTTTTCATCGGAGGAATAATCATAACCGGAGATCAAGGAGATCTCCTTGATCCGGTGCCTGACAAAGGTACGGATATCATCTTCCGTCTCCGCCCTGTCCGCTTCAAACCCATGAATAAGCGGTCCCGAAAGTTCCGCGATATAATTAAATTCCACGTCATTCAACACAATGTCAAAGGACTTCGCCAGCGGGTCCATGATCCTGCGAATCAACTTCAGATGGTACCGGCTCATATCTTTGGAAAGGGAGACATCGGTCAGATAACAGCCCTGCCTCGCCCGTGAAAAGCAAACGGCGATGCGCATGGACAGATTGCGGATGTCCCTGTCCGCGGCGACGACCTGCATCTCCTTCAGGTTTTCGAGCACGGCGCTGTCGATCTGCTCATACTCCTCTTCGCTCAAATTCGGAAGATTTACCTGAAAATTGCCCGGCTCATTGTTGAATCCAATATCCGTCAATAGCGTGCGGATATTGATCTCTCCGCCTTCTATATATAGTCCGTAATATGGCTTTGAAGACAATTCCAGACTGTATTTATGAAAATAATCCTTAATGGAAGGCATCAGTCTACTGACGGTTGAGGAACTTAAATGCACGCAGTTGGAAAGCGCTTCTATGGTTATCGGCTGCGACTGTATGATCGTCAGAAGAGTATTTCTGACGCGCTCCGCTTCGTCATCGTATGGTTCACTGCTCAGCAGCTTTTTCACCGCCCTGAGGTCGCCTCTCAGCTCATAGCCCACGTTGCTTGGTACGATCACCGATCCGTATTGTCTTATTTCATCGTTTATGCTTTTGACATATCGCTTTGCCGTACGGGAGGAAATATCCATCAGCTTGGCAATATCCTCCGCCGTCAGCGGAGCCTGCGTCTCGCTGAGATGCTGTAACAGTTTGATTTGTGTTCTCGTCAGCATCCGATCACCTCGCCTGTATTTATTCTCACCGTCAATTTCATTATAACTATTTGTTCGGAAATTTCATTACAATTTTTGACATGGTACGGTGCCAACAGGTATGGATCAATAAATACTTGCCGTATATTTAAATCGATTCGGCAAATACCTATGCGTTCTGCATTATTATTCATCATTTCATTTTTCCCATATTCATCTTTTTATATGTTTCATAAGCTTAGAGGACCTCGCTTTCACATTTAGAAAATATGCCCAATGTTCTTTTAACTATGGCAGGTATATTAAGTGAAATATAACGATGAATATCATTCAACATAAAAAAACCGGCTTCGGTAAGACCGCCTTATGAGATATAAATAAGGCAGTCTTACCGGAGCCTTCCAGGTGATCCGCGTGGTGCCCGGCCGTTATACCGGAATACAGAATCAAGATAAAATCCGCCGCACCTCGTCTTCATGCTGAAACAACGTGCATCCTCCCTTATGGCCGAGAGTTTCCAACATGCTTATTTCACGTACCCTTTCAAAAAAAGGCGATTGCAGGACCTCTAAAATTGATTTTCGTTTCAGATTCATTTCTGAATAAGGAGAAAAAGGGCACGGCTCGGCTCCTCCATTGGCATTGATGTGAAAGAAGCCGCGTCCTGCGGCTAAACAGCCTCCCATTGCCTCCTCATCACCGGGAAATGATAACATAATTATCCCTTTATTTTGCCTGTCGGACTTCAGCGCATTAATTCTTTCCTGCAAAATTTGCAGTTCATCACTGCTCAAAACAAGATGTTCCGTGTTTTCTTCCACCGGTACATACTCAATGTAAAAAATCAGGCCGCACCCGCGTTCCCGCAGATCATGCACAAACCCGCCGTCGGTAACATCGTCTTTATTTTCACTCGTCACGGTAATGGAAGTACCATACAAAATTCCCTTATCCCTCAAAGCCTGGGCAGCATTCCATATCGTTTTTGATATGCCACGGCCGCGCCTTTTATCAGTCTGAGCTTCCCTCCCCTCAATGCTCAAAACGGGAATCAGGTTCCTATGTTTATCAAAAAGCATCAGGTAACCTTCGTCAATTAAGGTTCCGTTTGTGAAAATCGGGAAAACAATGTTGTCAAACTGAGCTGCTAGCTCGATAATATCACGGTGTATAAGCGGCTCTCCCCCAGCCAGCAAAATGAATGGAATGCCTATTTCGGACGCTTCTGTAAAAACTCGTTGCCAATCTGCTAAGTCCATTTCTTCTTGCGATCTTTCATCGGAACAGTCTCCATTCGCTCTTGCGTAACAACCGGCGCAATGCAAATTGCAGGCGGTCGAAATACTGGATATAAGAAAAGACGGGATATGAATGCCATTATGTTCATATTGTTCTCTTATCTTTGTGCTTGTACGCAAAGCAGGCACCATATGAAGCATGAATGCCTGTCCCCGGCGATTCCCCAGATAAAATTGCCCGGCAGTATCGTAAATACTCTTAATACCACTATTCATAAAGTCGTTCAGCCTAATCATGGTACATACCCCTTTCCTCTCTTTAGACGGTAAGCTCCTTACGATCGCCTTTCATGTTGGAGCAAAATGCTTTAGCTTCATCAAGATAAAAAATCTCAAAGACCCCGTCGCCTACGGAATATATATTGCCCAGAGACGGCATGACCTCAAGAGCTTTTTTCTGCGTCTCATCGGAAGTTGCAAAAACCGCCCTGCCGCAGATACGGAGAGTATTGCCTTCACCGTCGTAGCAGGCGATCTCTACTTTGGGATTAACCGCAAGCTGCTTACACATGGCTTTATAGTTACCGGTACAAAATGCCAGTTTGCCGCCGCAGTCCATAACAAAGCCGATAGGCCGCACGTGGGGCTGATCGCCTTCCGTCGTCGCCAAATAGTATACTCCCGCCTTGTTCAAAAAGTCCAATACTTCTTTCATTGTTGACGCACTCCCTTTTAAAAAACTTGTATTCAGGTTTACCCTGTGATATGATTTTACTACTAAGTAAATATAATTCAAGAACGCAGATTATTATTACTTAGTTAATAAAATCATACTATTGAGATTTGAGGGATGAATAATGCATGCAGTGAATAAAAAAAAGAGTGCAAGGTTAGCTGAACAATCAAACAAAGACTTGCTTTGTCCGATACGTTATATGTTGAATTTGCTTGGTGGAAAGTGGAAACTTCCTATTATATGTATGTTATCAGGCGGAACTCCATTAAGATTCAGCTCAATCAAAAGAAAATTGGGTGATATTTCAAACGTTATGTTGGCTCAGTCCTTGAAGGAGCTGGAATCATCCGGCATGATCCATCGCAAGCAATACCGCCAAGAGTGGAATATACCCTGACCAAGAAAGGCAAAAGCATACTGCCTGCATTTTCAAAACTTGCGGAATGGGCGGCAATCGATATGCAGCATGAAACCGCTTGTGGACCTTCGTGCGGCCAATGTCAGGCAACACTGTGATAATATTTGAAGGAAGCAGCCGTATAATTTGGCTACTCCCTTTAATTCCTGTTGACATCTCATAAACATATATTATCTTAACTGAAACGGCTTTACTGAAATTATTTACTACCTGTCTGCAATGACCCAAATATCTATTCCTCAAATGTGAGATTGACCGGCGACTCGGGAAGTCCGCTGCTTTGACAAAACCCGAGAACCTTATCCTTTTCCCCAAATAGCCCGCCGCTTTGAACTGCTGCATGACAGTCCCGAAGTCGCCCTCCTCCGTCACTGCCCCGCAGCTCTTCAGAAAAACGGACCTTGTGCCATTGAATAAGATTTCCTTATCCGGCCCATATTCATACTTTTCCGGTGCGCTTCCCGTCATCAGCCGGCTGGGAATGACCTCCCTATCGTTATTCATGTCCATAACCCCCTCGTCATGGATCAGTTCGCGCATACCTCTGCGGTATCGGCCGGGCGGGAGCGTATAGATGTTTTTGAACGCACGGGTAAAGGCCTCCTGAGAATCGAATGTATCCTCCCGACTATTAGTATAATGCATATCGCCTTCTCTTTCTTGATAAATATTGCGGGTTTTAGAAATATTGACGGCATTGATCGTTTAAATCGTGGATGCGCTGTGCCATCCGTGGCAAAAACCCTTCTGCAGCTGAACCAAAACCGGCCTGGCAAACGGATGACAGCAATACCTTACGTTGACGCATAGCCCTTTCTGATATACAATGAAAAAAAGGACAATATAAAAAGGAGTGATGATTCCCATGATACGTTTCGCCACAATAGGAACAAATTTTATCGTCGATAATTTTCTAAGCGCCGCCCTTAAACAGAATGATCTGCAGTATGCCGTGGCCTATTCCCGGAACCAGGCGACCGCCGACCGCTTTGCGGATAAATATAAAGCGGAAAGGACCTGCACCGACCTGAACGAGCTTGCAGACGCCGACGACGTCGACGCGGTCTACATAGCAAGTCCCAACAGTCTGCACTACGAGCAGGCAGCCCTTCTCCTCTCCCACGGCAAGCATGTGCTCTGTGAAAAGACAATTACCTCCAATGAGAACGAACTCAAATCTTTGATCCATTTGGCAGAAGAACATAATGTCGTACTCATGGAGGCTATGCGCACCGTATATACCGATGGCTTTGCCGTCCTTTCGCACAGCCTCCCAAAACTGGGAACTATACGAAGAGTCAGCTTCAACTATTGTCAATATTCCTCCCGATATGACAAGTTCAAAACCGGAATCATCGAGAATGCATTCAACCCCGCCTTTTCCAACGGTTCTCTTATGGATATCGGCGTCTACTGCGTCCATGCCCTTGTCAGCCTGTTCGGGATGCCGAAGGACTTGAAGACGGACGTCCTCAAACTCAATAACGGCGTCGACGGGGCCGGCACGATCCTGGCCGTCTATGATGGAATGCAGGCAGAAGTGATTTACTCAAAGATCAGCGACAGCCGTATTCCCAGTCAAATTCAAGGAGAAAGCGGCACGATCACCATAGACAGAATCAGTAATCCCCAGGAAGTCATCTTCCATGACAGGAAGGGCAGTAAGCAGATCCTCTTCAGCACTTCCGGCGAACCTGACATGTCCGGCGAGATCAAGGAATGGATCCGTCTGATCAAAAGTGGCGCCGAAAACGTCCACAATAAATATTCCCTCATGGAACTTCAGCTGATGGACGAAGTCAGACGACAGATGGGTATTGTCTTCCCCGCTGACCATAAGCAATAAAACATAATTTAAAAAAGTATCATCTACTATCAAGACGCCCGGGCATATGCCTCGGGCGTCTCAGATTGTAGACAAACTGGCAGGCCGTGACAAATCGTGCAAGGCAAGGCGGCAAGCTAAATTGCAGTGCAATTTCGCGTTTGCGCGAGATTGGCATCGGCTTGGATACTATAGATTACTTGCCAGTTCATAGGCAGTCCAAATCGCATTCATCACATTTGAGACTTTCTCAGCGTCGCCCAGCAGGTAGACCTCGCCGGCATAGCCGCTCATCTTATCGTAGAGCGCCTTGTTGCTCTTATAACCGATGGCGGTAATGATGGTATCCGCCTCTATCAATTTCTTTTCATCGCCGGACCCTACCACTGAGGCCCACGCCCCCGCGGGCTCTTTCCAGGTAATACTCGGCGCTCTTGTCCCAAAACGAACCGTCCGGCAAAATTACATCGTTGCCGCCCATGGCGGACATATGGAAGCGGTTTTTGAGTGACAGGCCGCCGATCTTAAACGGCGTAAACAAATTGGCATATTTGCTGCTCATGATAATTCTCCTTCCATTATTGGTTTTATGATATAATAAAGATAACATTTTGATATTTGCTTAGCGATCTACAACTCTCCTTCAATTGTATATTAATAGACATTTTAAGCCGGTTTATTCAGAAAAATATAGATGTCGTACGGAGGTGGTTTTTTTGTCTGATGATATAATTGTAGATAAGAGGGTCCATCGCTCCAAGGCAGCCTTTAAAAAGGCTCTAATAGCGCTGCTTAAAGGATCGCCGCTCCCGTCCATCACCGTTACGGATATAATCAAACAGTCCGGTTACAGCCGCGCAGCTTTTTATTCATATTATAAAAACAAGAGTGATTTTCTTACCAGTATATTCAATGAGGAAGTTCAAAATTATGTGGACATCATTTACGATACGATCAGCAAAAGAAACGGCATCCTGTTGGAGAGCACCACTTATGAACCTGCGTTGAATTTCTTTGAGTACGTCTATGAAAACCGGGAGTTATACCGGTTTATCCTTAGTTCCAATTTACCGGGACAAAACCTGGACAGTTTCTGCGGAAAAGCCTATAATGAATTCATTAAAAAAATTGACATTGAACTTTTTAAAGAAACACCGTCTTTTGATATTGATTTTTATTTCTACTGTTATACATATCTGTATATGATTTTTATAAAATACTGGATAAAAAGCGATTTTAAATATTCTCCAAAGTATATGGCAAACCAGGTAGCCATTTTAAATACTCTGAGGGTCAGCAAGGTCAAGCCGAAGAACCCCGTAAAGAATCTAAAGTAAAACAAAATATGCTTTAAAAGAGAGGGAGAGATCCATGTTCAGAGAAATGAGGAGAAATAAGCAATTACTTTCAGAAGATGACGTCATAGCCGTGTTGAACCGATGCACAAGCGGCGTGCTTGCCTGCATAGGCGACGATGATTACCCCTATGCGGTGCCGCTCAGTTTTGTCTATCTTAATAATAAAATCTATTTTCATTCCGCAAAGGCCGGACATAAGATCGACGCCATCATGAAATGCCCGAAGGTATCCTTTGCGGTAATAGATGAGGACACTGTGGTAAGTAAAGAATACACCACCTATTTCCGCAGTGTCATTGCCTTCGGCAAGGCGCGGATCGCAGAAGGCGGCGAACGTTCGGAGGCCTTTGAGGCCCTGGTCGAAAAGTATTCGGGAGACCAGAGCGCAGAATCTAAGCATAAGGAAATAGCCGGATGCACACAGGCCTGCGTCATTGCGATCGACATCGAACATATGACCGGTAAGGAGGCCAAAGAATACGCCGCAGCCAAAAAGCTGTGAACTTGTTTTACGCAGTTTAAAGGGCGCATTGCAAAATAGAAAATTTGCAATGCGCCTGTGACTATCGTGGGACAGCATATGGATAAAACCCGGGCTGTCCTAACCCTCGACTCCAAGTATATTATCCAGTTTTTGAAGCCAATCAACATGGGTAATGGCAATCAATTTGTCATTCGCCTCGATAATCGTATCTCCGCGCGGAATCAGCAGATCCGAGCTACGAATGATCACGAGGACCCCACATTCCCTGGGCAGTCCGATATCATGCAGCATTTTTCCAGCAACCGGGGAATCGGGGCCGATCATGCGCTCAACCAGCGAGTACTTGCCGCCGTGCAGCTTGAGAAGAGTCATCATATCACCCATCGACATCTCTTCAGCGACAAGGTGCGCCATCACATCGGCTTGATTCAGCGCGGCGTCCATACCCATCACGGGTGTAAAGAGCCAGGCATTTTTCGGGTTGTTCACGCGCCCCACCACACGGCGGACTCCATATTCCAACTTGGCTAAAGTTGCTATCACGAGATTCGTTTCATCCAGTCCAGTTACGGCGGCCACGACGTCGGTGTGATGAATCCCCACCGATTCCAGTGTCTTCGGGTCCGTTCCACTTCCAAATACGATAGTGTTCTCAGGAAGGATCTTCTTGAGGCTATCGACCCGTGATTCCCTTTCTTCCAGCACGGTCACTTCATGACCGCGGTCTTTTAACAGCAAAGCCAGATATGCGCCGACCTGTCCGCCGCCGACAATGAGCACTTTCATATTTACATCCCCTCCCAGCCGTTCAAACCCAGCATCTTTTTCAGCTGACCGCCTGCGGCAATGTTTAAGGCAATATAAAGCATATCCCCGCGCTGAAAAGCAGTTCCTCCCGTCGGAAGAATCGTTTTGTTTCCCCGCTCTATGGCAACCACATGAACATCACCCAAAATAGTGAGATCATTGACCTTTCGTCCTGCCACAGGCGACGGAACCTCAATCCTTACAAGCTCGACATCGCCGTCTCCAAAGCTGAAAACCGAATTTAAGGGGGAATAGGATAAAATATCGGCTGCGCGCTTGATTCCCCACGTTGTGGATGACAAAGTCTGTACCCCTAAGCGCTTGTAGATCTCCGCTTTTCTACGGTCGTACAGCCTTGCAACGACCTTGGGAACGTGGTAGATCTCCCGTGCTATACGTGCAATGACCGCATTTGATTCATCGCTGGAAGTAAATGCAGCCACCGCATCGGCCCGCTCAATTTCTGCTTTTTTCAAAACATCTCGGTCGAAACCCACGCCCTGAACGGTCTTCCCTTTAAAATCTTTCCCCAGTTCTGCAAATGCCGCAGGATTTGAATCAATTACGGTAACGGCATGCCCGCTCTTGCTGAGCGCCTCCGCAAGTCCCGAACCGTTGCGGCCGCAGCCCACAATAATGATTTTCATCCTATGATATCTCCTTTCGTCAGATTTAATTGCTGTTTTTCTCTCTCCGGTCACAGCAGCGGAGAAATGTTTTGCGCAGTTCATCTAAAGACAACATCAACGGCGGGATGACAAGCAGGAATATCCATTCCCTCCACTCTAAGGCTGCCGTGTTAAATAAACTATGCAGCCCGGGAAACGGCAGATAAGCCAGCAGCGTAACGATCACAAGTTCGACTACAACTCCAAGCAAGATCATCCGGTTACCAAACAGCCCTTTTCCCAGCACCGAGACCAAATTAGTGCGGCAGCCAAAAACAGCACCGATCTGGGAAAAGACAATGGCCGCAAACGTCATGGTCGTCGCCAACCGGTATACCGTGCCGGACGATGCAAGCGGGATGCCCGGCCATCCGTACAGTTGGTTTGCAAAGAAAAATCCTGCCGTACTGAAAACGGATTCGAGCAGACCGTACCAGAAGAATGCCCGTAAAACCACCGATCTGTTAAGAAGGGATTCCATCTGGGAACGGGGTGGGGCATCCATGACGCCGGCCTCCGGTGACTCTACGCCCAGGCCCATTGCCGGCACCATGTCGGTACCGAGATCAATGGCCAGCACCTGCATAATAGTAAGAGGCAGCGGAATGGCGCCACGGGAAAATACGTAAAGCACCATTGGTACAGCTTCCGGTACATTACTGGTAATGATATACTGCACAAACTTGCGGATATTGCTGTAAACGGTCCTGCCTTCCTCTATGGCATGGACAATGGAAGCAAAATTATCATCCGTCAGTATCATGTCTGCCGCTTCCTTAGCCACATCCGTGCCCGTAATGCCCATAGCCACACCGATATCCGCCTTCTTCAGTGCCGGCGAATCATTGACGCCGTCGCCGGTGACGGCAACTATCTCTCCCATCTCCTGCAGGGCGCCGACTACCTGCAGCTTCTGCTCGGGTGCAACCCGGGCGAATATTACCTCGCCCCGCAGCGCTTCTTTGAGCTCTTGGGGTTTCATTTTCTCAAGTTCTATCCCGGTGATGATCTGAGGATGTTTGCCTTTGATTATGCCGATCCGCCGTGCAATGCTCTCCGCGGTCAAGCCATAGTCTCCGGTCACCATAATTATACGGATCCCGGCGCTGTAACACTCCTTCACGGCGTTCGCCACATCGGGACGCGGAGGGTCGACCATGGCGATCAACCCCAGAAAGGTGAGATCCCTCTCCACCAGTTCGGGTGTATATTCACTCAAGTTGACGGGCAGCGCAGGGTCCCCGGTAAGGCTGCGGGCAGCCACGGCCAGCACGCGCAAACCGTTACGCGCATATTCGTCGTTAACAGCCATAGTTCTGCGGAAATCCTCTTCCGTCATGGGAACGGTTGTTCCGCCGTGCTTCCTGCCGGTACAAAGTTCCAAAACCTCTTTGGGCGCACCTTTGACGTACGCGACCCGTGAACCGTCCGTCTTTTGATTGATGGTCGTCATTCGCTTGCGTCTCGAATCGAATGGCAGTTCACGCAGCCGCGGAAAAGCCGTATTCTGCCGGCCTAAGTCCAGACCGTCTTTCCGTGCAGCAACGAGAAGCGCCGCTTCCGTCGGATCACCCAACACCGTAAAGCGGTAATTCTCCCCGTCAGGTGGAACCAGGCGGGCATTGCTGCACAGGGAAGCTGCCGTAAGCAGCTCCGAAAGGTCCTTGTCGCTGCGTGAAACAGGCTTACCTTCTTTGAAGATCCCCCCGTCCGCCGCATCGTAGCCGACGCCGGTTACTTCCATGTCATTTCCATCCATCCAAATATTGCTAACGGTCATTTCATTCTGGGTCAGGGTACCGGTCTTATCCGTACAGATCACCGTCGTACATCCCAACGTTTCTACGGAGGGGAGCCGTTTTATCAATGCATTACGTTTAGCCATACGCTGCACGGCCATCGCCAGCGACAGCGTCACCGTGGGCAGCAGGCCCTCGGGAATAAACGCCACGATCATTCCCAGCGCGGTAATGAAGGCAACAGTTGGAGCACTATCCGCAAGCAGGATGGCAAGTACAAAGAAAACCACACCGATGCTTATGGAAAGCACCGAGATCTTTTTGGTCAGATTCCCGATTTCCTTCTGTAAGGGGCTTGACTCTTCCTTGACGTTCTGGGTTATGTCGGCGATCTTACCAAATTCAGTATATGCTCCCGTTTTATAAACGACGGCCCGGCCATTTCCTGACGAAACGGTCGTCCCCGTGAACACCATATTTGGCATTTCCACATGCGAAAGATCGTCGCGGAGGACCTCATCGCTGGTCTTGCGTACAGGATTCGATTCTCCGGTAAATGTAGACTGATCGACGCGGAGGTCATTTTCCTCCACAAGACGGGCATCTGCCGAAATGCGGTCTCCTTCGGACAGCAGAATAATGTCGCCTGGAACCAGCTCTTCAGCGAGCAGCTTTTGCTCCTCGCCATCCCGTATTACCCGCGCATAATCGGGCAACATCTTTCTCAAAGCCTCTATCGCTTTACCGGCGCGGAATTCCTGCCAAAAACTGAAAACGCCGTTAACGATATTGACCAGCCAGACCGCCACGGCAAGTTCCGGCATCTTCGCTATCAAGGCTATGAATCCTGCCACCCACAACAGGATCGCCATCAGATGCGTAAAGCTGGAAATAAATTTCCATATAATGGATCTCTCTTTTTGCTGAGGCAGTTCATTTTTTCCATACCGGCGCATGCGTTCCTGCGCCTCGGATCGTGATAAACCGCCGGACCCTGTTCCAAAAGCTCTGTAAACCTCCGAAGTATTGAGTTTTTGTATATCTTTTATTTCATTTATGGTCGTATTCATTATTGTATTAAGCCTCTCCTTCCATGATCTGCTGACATTCGGCGTACGCCTTTTCCTGTAATTCACGGCCCTGCCTCCGGCCGTGAAAACAAGAACAAGTATAAGCTTTTTCCCATTAAGGTGGTGTTTGTATTCGGGCTTTGCCATAAAGATTGTATAAAGATTGAATCAAGAACAAAATAATAAAAAAACGCTGCCTTTCGCAGCGGTCCGTATATTCGGCAAGGTCACGGCCGGCTTTTCTTTCATTCCGGCTTCGAATATTGACCCATTACCCATCTTAATGCAGTTTTAATACCATGGATAAAAACATAACGCTATCCTAATCCTATCTATGATATAATGATTGGATGTATAAGAAGAAGGCGGATTTTTTATGACAATTCATCAGACAGATCCCGATCACTCGCTCCGGCAGCTCTCCGAGACGTCCGCCAAAGAACGGCGCTTTACCGCGGACCGGGTAGGCCGGGCCGTGACACAGCCGAACAATACTGCACCTGATCAAGAAGCTGCGCCCGCATATGGAAACGAGCATATTTTGGTCTGCCTGTCAACCGCCCCCTCCAATGCCAAGGTCATACGGACGGCGGCGAGAATAGCGGACGTTTTTCACGGTTCCTTCTCGGCGCTGTTTGTGGAAACACCGGAAGCATGGCGGTTGGATAAAGAATACAGGGAAGCCCTGAGCAATAATATGAGGCTGGCAGAACAGCTCGGCGCCCAAATCACCACCGTATTCGGAGAAGACATCCCCGAGCAGATTGCGGAGTATGCCAAAATCAGCCATGTTAACAAGATCGTCATAGGCCGCTCCATTGGGAGGACCCGGCAACTGGGCCGTGCAGATTTTGTCGGCCGTCTGACCGCACTGGCGCCCGATCTTGACATCTACATCATCCCCGACACACAGTCATCCCCTTACATCCGCAATGTCAAATTCTCCGCAATACCGCGTCTGTCTTGGAGGGATATTGTGATATCTGCCGGGCTTTTGGCACTCTGCACTCTTATTGCGCTTTGGTTTTCATCCTTAGGGTTTAATGAGTCGAATATCATTATGGTATATATTCTCGGCGTTTTGCTGAACGCTATTTTTACATCCAATTGGGTATACAGTACGGCGGCTTCGATCCTGAGCGTCATCATATTCGATTTCGTCTTTATCGACCCACGTTTGTCCTTAAATGCATATGCCGCCGGTTATCCGATCACATTTGCCGTCATGCTGTTTTCCGCCTTCATAACCAGCTCGCTGACCGAGCGGGTCAAAAAACAGGCCCACGAGTCGACACAGAAAGCCTACCGCACGGAGGTCCTGCTGGAAACGAGCCGGAAGCTGCAGCAGGCAAAGGATGAGAATGAAATTCTGCGGGAAACGGCACGCCAGATGGTAAAACTTCTGGACAGGACGGTGATTTTCTATTCAGGGCAGCAAAATACGCTATCACAGCCGCTGGTTTTTTTAAAAGAATCCTCAACGCAGGATGCGGAAGCCTATATAGGAACTGATGAACGGAAGGTGGCTGAGTGGGTCTACAAAAATAAAAAACATGCCGGCGCTACCACCGGCACTCTTTCCGATGCCAAATGCCTCTACTTAGCGGTACGGGGAGACAGTACGGTGCTCGCCGTGGCGGCGATCGTCATGGACCGGGAGGCCCCTCTGGGCGCGTTCGAAAAGAGCTTGGCAATCGCCATGCTTGAAGAGTGCGCACTGGCACTTGAAAAAGAACGGCTGGACGAGACACGCAAACAGATATCCATAAGGATGCAGCAAGAACAGCTTCGCGCCAACGTGCTGCGAACCATCTCCCATGATCTGCGTACCCCGCTTACCAGCATTTCCGGCAATGCCGGTATTCTGATGCGCAATGCCGGCATACTGAACCAGGAACAGAAAAAAAACATCTACTCGGATATCTACGACGATTCCATGTGGCTGATAAGCCTGGTAGAAAATCTGCTTTCCATCACCAAGATCGACAACGGAGAAATTCGTTTAAATCTACAGCCGGAGCTTTTCGAAGACGTTATTGCAGAAGCTCTCCGTCATGTAAACCGCAATAGTACAGAGCATATAATCCAAACCGTATTCGAGGACGATCTCCTGATGGCAAAAATGGATTCCCAGCTGATGACCCAGGTCATCGTAAACATCGTCAACAACGCGATAAAATATACTCAGCCGGGCTCGCACATCACCATCACTGCAAAAAGGGATGGAAAATATGTACGGGTTGAGATCGCGGATAATGGTCCCGGAATACCCGACGAGGAAAAATCCAAACTGTTTGATATGTTCTATACAGTCGGAAACACCCGCGGGGATGACAGACGCGGGCTTGGTCTGGGACTCTATCTCTGCCGGTCGATCCTTACCGCCCACGGGGGAAGCATATATGTCAGAGACAACGTCCCGCGGGGTGCCGTCTTCGGCTTCACTTTGGAAGCTGCGGAGGTAAATGTTTATGAATAAGCCATTGATCCTTGTCGTTGAGGATGACAAAGTGATCCGGAAACTGATAACCACGACTTTGGAAACACAGGGATACCTTTATCACACTGCCGAAACGGGCAAATCGTCAATTTTTGAGGCCGTTTCCAAACAGCCGGACGTCATCATTCTTGACCTCGGCCTGCCGGACATGGACGGGGTCGATATCATCCGAAAAGTACGCACATGGTCGAACACGCCCATCATTGTCGTAAGCGCCCGCAGCGAGGACAAGGATAAAATAGAAGCGCTTGACGCCGGCGCGGATGATTACCTTACCAAGCCCTTCAGCGTCGATGAGCTGCTGGCAAGGTTGAGAGTGAGCCTCCGGCGTGTCCGGTATGACAGCGAGAAATTGCTGAAAGATTCCACAGTCTTCATCAACGGCGATTTAAAAATTGATTACGCTGCGGGCAGCGTATTTATGGAGGATAAAGAAATCCACCTGACCCCGATCGAATACAAGCTTTTATGCCTCTTGGCCAAAAATGCAGGCAAGGTCCTCACTCATAATTTTATACTGCATGAGATATGGGGTGATTATACCAATGATGTTTCCGCGCTGCGCGTCTTTATGGCAACATTGAGAAAGAAAATCGAAAAAAATCCTTCGCAGCCCGAATATATTCAGACCCACATCGGGATCGGCTACCGTATGCTGCAAGTAAGCGGCAAAAACAAAACGGACGAGCAGGAATGACCGGGTCTTATAAAATAAAAAAAGCGCCGAAACCAGCGCTTATTTTTCATCCTCTTTATTTCGCTCTTCCTGTTTTTCCTCCACGGCTTCCTCCAACGTCTTCCACGGAAGCAAGGCGCACTTCACGCGGGCCGGGAAGTCGGAGACCCCTGCAAGAGCCTGGGCGTCTCCCAGGTCGTCCAGATCCACGTCCTTTTTATACAGCATATCCGTGAACTCTTGGATCAGTTTTTTGGCTTCGTCCAGCTTCTTGCCCCTTATGAGGTCCATCAGCATGGACGTGGAGGCCTGGCTTATGGCGCATCCCTGGCCGGTAAAGGAGGCATCCTTGATGACGTCCCCATCCGTCTTGAGATATATGGTTATGGTATCGCCGCAGAGGGGGTTGTGTCCCTTCTCCTCTATGTCTGCGCCATCCATCTTTTTTTTGTTGGGGGACTTTTGAGAGTGCTCCAGTATTATCTCGGAATACAGCTGATTCAGTTCCGTTTAAACCACTTCCTTACGCCTTTAAGGCTTTCAATAAACGCATCTATCTCTTCCCGCGTGTTATATACATAGAAGCTGGCCCTGCATGTGGCCGGTACATTCAGATACCTCATGAGAGGCTGGGCGCAGTGATGGCCGCTCCTTATCGCCACGCCGTCCTGGTCTAAGATAGTGGCTACGTCGTGGGGGTGTACGTCCGCCACATTGAAGGATATCACGCCCATCCTGTCCTTCATATCCAGTGGACCGTATATTTTCACAAAGTCAATGGTCTTGAGTTTCTCCAAAGCATATTGGGTCAGATCCGCCTCGACCCCATGTATCTCATTCATCCCTATATTTTCCAGATAATCAACGGCAGCGGACAGTCCCACGGCACCCTCCACATTGGGAGTGCCCGCTTCGAACTTGAGCGGCGGGTCGGCAAAGGTCGCCCTATCCTCATACACCTCGTCTATCATCTCTCCGCCCCTCATAAACGCAGGCACTTGATCTAAAATATCCTTATTTATATATAATACTCCAATGCCCATGGGCCCCATCATCTTGTGCCCCGAAAAGGCAAAGAAGTCGCATCCTATATCCCTTACGTCCACCTTCATGTGCGGCACGCTCTGCGCCCCGTCGATCAGCACCTTCGCGCCTGCCTTATGCGCTTCCTCCGTCATCTCTCTGACAGGATTTATGATACCCAGCACGTTGGATACCTGCTGCACGGCGACCAGTTTCACCCTGCTGCTCAGCATATCCCTGTATGACTGCATATCCAGCCTGCCGTCCTTATCCAGATAGACATACCGGAGTTTAGCGCCCCTTCTCCCGGCGATCATCTGCCATGGGAGCATATTGCTGTGGTGCTCGGCCACCGTGAGGATCATCTCGTCCCCCTCGCCTATATTCTCCATGGCCCAGGTATATGCCACCAGGTTTATGGATTCGGTGGTATTGCGCGTAAATATAATGGACTCCTCGCTGCCTGCATTTATGAATTTTTTAACCTTGTTCCTGGCCTCTTCGTAGGCGTTGGTGGCTACGCCGCTCAAGTAATGGGCGCTTCTGTAGACGTTGGCGTTCATTCCTGTATAGTAGTCCTCTATCGCCTTTATCACACCGTAAGGCTTCTGAGTGGTGGCAGCGTTGTCAAAGTATATCAGGTCCCTGCCGTATGGCCTGGCCTTTAATATGGGGAAATCGTCCCTTATGCTTTTGACGTCAATCGTCCTCTCCACCGGTAAGCCTCCTCTTTAGTATTTCCCTCATGGCATCCCTCAGACCGTCGTCCGGCAGAGCATCTATGACGGGATTGAAACCGGCCTCGACCAGCATCATCCTGGCCTCGTCATAGCTCAAGCCCCTGCTCATCATATAGAAGAGGACGTTTTCGTCCAGCTCGCCGCAGCTGGCCGCATGGCCCGCCTCCACATCGTCGTCGCCGCACTTGAGGGCGGGTATTGCATCGGACCTAACGGTCCTGTCCAACAGTATCACGCTCTCCCTCTCGTTGCCCTTCGCTCCTTTGGCGCCGTGCTTCATATCCAGATCGCCCCTGAAGATCGAGTACGAATTGTCCTTTAGAGCTCCTCTTATGTCGATATCGCTTATAGTTTTCGGCGCGAGATGATTCACCTTAAAGGAAAGGTCCAGCCTTCTGTCGCCGTCCAAAAGGAATGCGCCCTTGACCCTGTTCTCTCCTCCCTGTCCGCGCATATATGTCATGTAGTTTACAGCGCTGTTTTTACTGCCCATCTCGATCACGGACCAGTTTATAGCCGCATCATCCTCCACCACGCCCAGCACGGAATTAAAGTTATACGAGCTGTCCGAGAGTCTCTGCAGTATGGTGAGCTCCACCTTGGAGCCCTCCTTCGCCAAGATCCTGGTCACTCCGTCATGAAATGAGGACTTACCGGAAATATCATCATAATCTATAACAATGCGCGCCGTGGTATAGGGTTCGGCAATGATGACGTTCTGATCCAGTATCAGGTCGCCGTCGGATGCATAGCGTATGATGACCGGCGCTCCATTGCCGCTGCCTTTCCCCGGCCTTATGACCACGCCGGTGTTGAAGAAGGAATCCACCATGGATACGAATTTCTCGTCCACGCCAAAGGCCAGGCCGCTTTCCACTATATCCCTCACATCGTCCCGCATGCCCGTATCCATAATATCCTTAACGTCCGCTCCATCCGCCGAAACGGACAGCCTGCCGTATCCCCTGTACTCCGGCAATGTAAAGTCCTTCAAGGACAGCCGCTTCCACCTTGGTATGTCCCTGCTCTTAAACCTCTCGAAACCCGTCTGCCTGTTTATCCTTATCCAGCCGTCGCTCTTTTCACTCAGCCGTTTTAACAAAATCTCATCCATCATTCTACCTCCTAGCCTATGCTGCCTTCCATCTCTATATTTATCAGCCTGCTCATCTCCACCGCATACTCCAGCGGCAGCGAGCCCGATATCGGCTCCACAAATCCCTTCACTATCAGAGCCTTGGCGTCCTCTTCCGAAAGCCCCCTGCTCATCAGATAGTATATCTTTTCCTCGCTGATCTTGCCCACCTTGGCTTCATAGCCCATATCCACCCTGTCATTCTGTATCTCTATTATGGGCAGGGTATCATTTCTGGATTTATCATCCAGCATGAGCCCCTCGCACTGAACTGTAGTCTTGACGCCAGTGGCTTTGGGCCCCACCTTCAGCAGCCCTCTGAAATTGGCAATCCCGCCGTTTTTGGAAATACTCTTGGACAGGACCTTTGAATAGGTGTTGGGCGCAAGATGTATCATCTTGGCTCCCGTATCCAGATGCTGCCCGTTTCCTGCGAACGTCACGCTGGTAAATTCCGAAGTAGCGCCCTCTCCTCTCAGGACTGAGGACGGATACAGCATGGTCTTTTTGCTTCCGAAAGAACCCGATACCCAGATCATACTGGCTCCCTCATCCACGAGAGCCCTCTTGGTATTGAGGTTATATGTGTTCCTGCTCCAGTTCTCTATGGTGGAATAGCGGAGCTTGGCTCCCTTCTTTACATACAGCTCCACGCACCCGGCATGCAGATTTGATACCGCGTACTGCGGCGCCGAACATCCCTCTATATAATGGGCGTCGGCTCCCTCGTCCACTATGATGAGCGTATGCTCGAACTGCCCCGTTCCCGGCGCGTTCATCCTGAAATACGCCTGCAGCGGCGTATCCACCTTTACCCCTTTGGGCACATATACGAAGCTGCCTCCGCTCCATATGGCCCCGTGCAGTGCGGCAAACTTATGGTCGGTGGGAGGCACGCACTTCATGAAATATTCCTTGATCACGTCGGGATATTTCTTGAGAGCCGTGTCAAAGTCCTCAAATATTACGCCCTGCTTTGAGAGCTGCTCCTTTATGTTATGATATATGATCTCGGAGTCGAACTGTGCACCCACGCCGGCAAGATACTCTTTCTCCGCCGCCGGTATGCCCAGCCGGTCAAAGGTCTCCTTTATGTCCTTGGGAACGTCGTCCCACGTCTTTGCCTTCTTTGCATCCGGGCTGATGTATGCGACTATATCGTCTATGTTGAGCTCGCTCAAGTCCACGCCCCATGACGGCATCGGCATGCTGTCGTATATCTTCAGGCACTTTAGGCGAAACTGTCTCATCCAATCGGGCTCGCCCTTAAGATTGGATATCTCCTCCACTATCTGGGGGGTAAGTCCCTTGGCCGTCTTGTGCTTGTACTTCACCTTCGCCTTCATGTTATATCTGGAAAAATCTATATCACCTATAACAGGCTTTGCCATTCTCTCACTCTCCTATCTTAGCTCCTCTTCCCTTATAGTCTCGTAGCCCGTCTCTTCCAGCTCACTGGCCAGGCCGCTGTCTCCTTCCTTCACTATGCGGCCGTCCATGAGCACATGCACCCGGTCGGGCTGCAAATAATCCAGTACGCTGTTGTGATGCGTAACTATCAGTATGGACATGTCCTCCGTCCGCACCTTGTTTATAGACTCCGCGACCACCCTCAGGGCGTCTATGTCCAGCCCGGAGTCTATCTCGTCCAGCATCACCAGCTTGGGATTCAATACGGCCATCTGCAGTATCTCGGCCTTTTTCTTCTCCCCGCCGGAAAAGCCGACGTTAAGATATCTCTCGGCGTATTCCTCCTTCATCTCCAGAAGCTCCATCTTTTCCTTGAGCAGCTTCTTGAAACCCAGTATCGACTGATTCTTGCCGGTCACCGTATTCAAAGCCGTCCTCAGGAAATTCTCCAGCGTTATGCCATCTATTTCCTCGGGATACTGGAAGGACAGGAATATACCCTTCCTCGCCCTCTCATTTACCTTCATACCGATAATGTCTTCACCGTCAAGCAGTATTTTGCCTCCATCCACCCTGTATACCGGGTTGCCCATGATCGTGTTGCAGAGGGTGCTCTTGCCGCCCCCGTTGGGTCCCATTATGGCATGGACTTCCCCGCTGCCTATGGATAAGTCGATACCCTTAAGTATCTCCTTTTCTTCCACGCTTACCCTCAGATCCTCTACTTCCAAAAGTGCTTTGCCCATAAATTTCTCCTTTCAAAACTAATTCCAACTGTTTTACTATGAATTCTATTTAATTTATACCATAATAATGATGGGAATACAAGTATTTTGGTTGCGTCTGCAATATTTTATTCTTCCCTTATTATGCGCCATGAAAACTTATTGTGTCCAAAAATTAGTGGGTATAAATTATAATAACTCGTAGGAAAATATTATTATATGTGTTATAATATTGGTACAATACATTGAAAGGAGGAAAAGTTATGGCTGATTATTTATCCAGAGGAGATTCGCCTTTTTCCACAGAGCAGTGGGCCGGCATTGATAAAACCGTCGTGGCCGCCGCAAAATCGATACTTATAGGCAGGAAATTCATCCCGCTTTACGGACCCGTGGGCCCCGGTACCTTTGTGATACCCAAAGACAAACTCATAGAGGGTGAAGGCGACATAATAGGCAGCAATGGCAAGACCTTCATTCCGCTGAATACGCTTTATCGTGATTTTATTTACCCATGGAGAGACATAGAATATTTTGAGGAGAACAACCTTCCCTTGGACCTTTCCAGGACCTCCTATGCGGCTAAACTTTTGTCTGCCGAGGAGGATAAACTGCTGTTTTACGGCGATGATGCAAGAGGCATAGAGGGTATACTGAACGCGGACGGCAGATTGGAATTCGCCGCCGGCGACTGGAAGAACGGAAGCGCGTACGACGACGTCACCGAGATTCTGGCTCTGTTGAGAAGCAAAAATATGACGGGACCGTATGTGCTGGTAGTGAGTCCGGATGCGTACGCTTCGCTCAATAAGGTATACAAGGACACACCATACTTAGACTCCGAGAGGATAGAGAAACTGGATGTCAAGATCTATACCTCGCCGGTGCTCAAAAACAATGACGGCTTTATGGTCTCTGTCGGCAGCGAGCATATGGACCTGGCCATAGGTCAGGACATGGTAACGACCTTCCTCGAGACTACCGATATGAATCATTACTTTAGAATAATGGAAATACTTGGCCTCAGGGTAAAGAATCCTGAGAGTATCGTCGCACTTACGCATAAGGGGGAATTCTAAATGGCAAACGCACACAAGACGGAAGGACTGGAGCAGTTCCTCATTTGGCTTAGGGAGGACATAGCCGGAGAGATCGACGCTATGGACAACTATCAGTATCACATAGACGCCATCGACGTACCGGAAATAAAGGAGATACTGTCGCACATAAGGGATGAGGAAAAGGAACATTTAGCTGAGCTTACCGATCTCTTGAGAAGATATGATAAGACACAGAACGATAAATTTGAAGAGGACGCCTTCGAAGGCGGAACAAGTTCCGAAGAGGCTTCCAAAGGCTTTACGGTAGGAAAAGCCTGATCTATAGCAGATAAAGATATTCGCAGCCGCGCCCCGTATTACAACGGGGTGCGGCTTTTTGTATCCCCACCAAGCAATCATGTGGGATCTTAACCGCAAGTTGTCATTGCTTTTAAAAGTTTTGCGGTTTTTAATCGCAAAACTTTTTTATTTCCTGACCTTTTACGAGTATGATCCGCAAAACTGTTTGACTTCCTAACTTTTTGGGGATAATATACAAGTGGGAGGCGTATAGAATGATTTCCAGACCCGATTATATTAAAAAAATACTGGCATACAGAGACACGCCCTTTGTGAAAATACTTACCGGTGTCAGGCGCTGCGGCAAATCGACCATCATGAAGATGCTGATGGATGAGCTGCTAAAGAGCGGAGTAGAACTGGAGCGCATTATCTATTACAACTTTGACTCTCTTGAATACGAGGATATGACGGGTAAAAAACTGTTTGAGGTTTTGAAAGGCCAATTGTCTTCTGTCAATAAAACCTATATATTCCTTGATGAGATCCAGGAGATAAAATCGTGGGAAAGGGTAGTGAATTCCCTGATGTCCGACTGCGACGCAGATATTTATGTCACCGGTTCAAACTCCCGGATGATGTCTTCGGAAATATCCACTTATCTGACCGGGCGTTATGTTTCATTCAGGATCTTTCCGCTTTCCTTTTCCGAATACCTTGACTTTCGTAAAGAATACACGACGACTGGCAAACCCCATGCGGAGCTTGTCAGGTATCTCCAATTCGGCGGCTTTCCCGCGATCCATCTTCGGGAATACACAAAAGAGGAAGCATATACCATTGTAAAGGACATCTATAATTCAACGATCTTTACCGACATTGTAAAACGCAATAAGATAAAAAAAGTAGATCAGCTGGAACGCATTGTAAAATATACATTTGATAACGTCGGAAATACCTTCTCGGCGTCGTCGATCTCCAAGTACCTGAAAAGCGAACGGCGGACATTAGACAACGAAACGATATATAACTATCTCAAAAACCTTGAGGGCGCTTACATCCTAAACCGTTGCCCCCGTTATGACATCAAGGGCAAGGAATTGCTCAAAACTCAGGAAAAATTTTATCTTGCCGACCCGGCGCTGCGGTACAGCATACTCGGCTATAACGCAGACAGCGCGGATGCCATGCTGGAGAATATCGTGTATTTAGAACTCGTCCGCCGCGGCTATGAAGTCTGCGTCGGAAAGTACGATAACTTTGAAGTGGATTTCGTCGCCACGAGGCGCGGTGAAAAAATCTATGTTCAGGTGGCTAAGGAAATACATTCAGAAAAAACCGCGGAGCGTGAATACGGACAGCTGCTTGATATTCGCGACAACTATCCCAAATATGTCTTGACCACGGACGATTATGCAGGCGGCAACTATCAAGGTATCCAGACCGTTCATATAGCCGATTTTCTCCTCAGTGATGAAACGTAACTTTATGTAGCGGGAGAAGAATTGACTTTCAGTGCATAAAATGATATTGTAATGGTAATAATATAAGATAAATTAGCTATTATAATATCATTTTGGGACGTGAGAACATGGAGCAAACAGGATATGGAGCGCACATTGCTCGCGCAGTCAGAAGTGTGCCGTATGAAACAGCTATTGAAACCGAGGATATTGCAAAGCAGCTGGTTAAGGAATTTGCGATTCCGTACGGCCAGGCTAAGACGATAACCAATGTCAAGCTGAAACGTATGGCAGATAAAGGCAAAATTGAACGGCTTCAAAAGGGTATATACTGCCATGTAAAACAAACCGTTTTTGGCACAATGACCCCCGACATTGATCAGGTAATGTTAAAGACATTAATACTGCAAGACGGAGAGAGAATAGGCTATGAATCCGGAGCTTCCTTATTCAACAAGCTTGGTCTGACAACCCTGACCCCTCGAAATATTGAGATCACTACCAACCGTTTTGAGGTCAAACTCCCGGAAGGCTGCCATCTCAAGCTGCAAAGGCCACATACGGCCGTGACGGGCAATAACTGGAAGTACCTGCAATTCATCGGCATCCTGGACGAACTACCGTATACGTATACCGATGTAAAAAACGCGAAACAAATATTATTACAATATGCCAAAAAACAACAATTGGATGATTTGACTTTAATTTTCACTGCACGCAGATACTACCCGCAAAAGATTGTACTGCAGCTCATTGATCTGCTTAGGGGGGTGGAAAATGAAACTACATCAAGATAGGGAAGCAGCGGCAAACGGCTATGCGGCGCTTCCCAGAACATCGGGTAAAACGCGAGAGGCCAACCTAAAAGGCAGTATAACCAGTGTATATGAATATGATCCTGTTACCATGTCGAGGCAAATGACGCACTTCAACGGTTTGGATATGTGAAGGTTGAGGCAACATCCTTTATTGTCAGCGAGCCAATAGAATCTCCTGAAATTTCGCCTTTACTCTATGCTGAGGCCACCGAGCAGCAGCGTCAAGTTCTGGAAAACAATTATGAGATCGATCCATTCACTATAGGGGCAATCAACCTAGAACGAATATTTGCAGACAAAATATTGGCAGCAGAGTTTTATTATCGGCGCCATATGCTGTTTGATACCGCTAAACATCTTTATGACTTGACAACGATGATGGAGCAGGACAGAATACAGAATCTGCTTGCTTCATCGGATACCTTAGTAAAAATGCTTGCATACAAGCGCAGAGAAGAAAAAGATAGAATTGGAAGCGATTTCGCCAAGAAACCGTTTTGCGAGTTTTCGCTGTTTAAGGCAATTGGCACTGACGCTGAACTTTCCGAGGTTTTTTTAAAGATGCAGGAGGTTTATATATTTTCGCAAAGTGATACCCTTTCTCCCTCAAAATTGTTGGTATACATGGACAGGCTGAAGCAAACTCTTCTTAAACTGGATGAAAATTTTGATATGACATAGATAATAAAGTAAAGATAAGGTAATGTTCAACAGCACATCAATGGTTCCTTACATAAATTTGCCGCACCGAATCCCCAAGTCTGATATAATATAAATAGATCAAAACGTATGAACGAGGTGACGCAATTGACTCCGCAGCTGATAAAGGGCCCGGCCGGAAGCGGCCTGACTTCCTGTCTCATAGATAAGCTGAAAGACCTCGCCGGTAGGCAGGCTCGGACGGACGGCATACTGTTCCTTACCCTAAACAAGCCCAACATGAACAATATAAGGAAAAATACAGACCTCGAAGTGGACACCGGCATGAACATCACCACCTTCCCCAGGTTTATAACCGACGAGCTGGTGCTGTTCTGGCCGCTGGTGCTCGATAAGTGTGAGGATATATCCGTAAACCAGCCCCGGCCGGTGCTGATAGACTCGCTGACCTCCCACGACATAATGCGGCGCATTGTGGAAAAGATGCAGCTTGGCGGAGCATTCCCCGGCATACGGGCGACTTCCGACAGCATATCCCTGGAGATAATGCACAACTTCTCCCGGGCGGTGTTTTCCCTTACGGACTATCACAAAATCGCCGGCGTGCTCGCCGAGGCAAACCCCGGCAATGACCCGGCGGTATATACTGACATGCAGAAGGCTCTCGACGAATACATAGACATACTGCTGAAAAACGGCCTGCTAGACTACGGCTTATCAATGTATCTCTACGACAAATACCTCATCGATAATGACCTTTACCGCAGGCACATGATAAACACATACAGATACCTGTTCGCTGATAGTCTGGAGGAGTCCGTCCCTTCCATGGTGCGCTTCATATCCACATTCCTGGAGGACTTTGACGAGGCATACCTCACCTTCTCCACGGACGGCGGATACACATCCGTACTCGGCGCTTCGCCCGACTACGCCCTCAAGCAGCTGGAGGGCCGGTGCCGTGTGGTACACCCCGAATATACGCGCGGCTGCCCGGAGGATATGGCGGACCTGGCAGCCGCCTTGGAAAAGAATATATGCGGCGGCGGCAGCGTCAGGGCAGACACTCCCGTCCGCCTGATAGAGTGCGAATACAAGAGCGACATGGTATCCGCGGCGGTCGGCGAGGTAAAGAGGCTGGCAGCGTCCGGCTGCAGACCAGGCAATATATCCCTCATAGCCCCCTATTTGGACCCGGTCACCGAGGAGCTGCTGATCTCCGGCCTTAAGGCGCAGGGCATACCCGGCCTGGCCCTGACAAACACGGGCAGGCTGATAGACCAGCCCTTCATAGGCACCGTAGTGACCCTGACCATGCTGGCGCACCCTTGGTGGGACATCCGCCCCAACCACAGCGAGCTGGCCGATACATTCCGGGTGTGTTTCGACATGGACCCGGTCAGGGCGTCCATACTTGCGGGAGCCGCGGAAAGCAAGAGCAGCCTCCCCCACCTCAGCCGCCGGGCCCTGATACGCATAGGATTTGCCAACAACAAGAAATACGAATCGCTGTTAGACTGGCTGGGAGGCTATACGAAGGAGATCCCCATAGACGAGTTTTTGGAAAAGCTGCTTTGGGATTATCTCATACCCCTGCCCGCCACGAGGGAAAACATCCTGTCCACCAGAATGCTGATCGACATGGCATCGGGCTATAGGAAGATAATGGAGATCATAAGGCCCGGCCAAATATACGGAGCAGACTTTATCACATCGGTGAAGCGGGGAATAAAGGGAATGGAAATACTTAAGGAGCAGCCCGATGATGCGGTTATCATAGCAACGCCCTTTTCATATCTTATGAACCCCGTCTCATCCAAGGCGCAGATATGGCTTGACGTCTCCGATAAGGACTGGGAAGACAGCGGCGTACGGCCGCTCTCCAACCCCTACCTGTTCGAGCCGGGATATACCGGCATATGGAACACGCGCGAGGAGGAGATGCGTTCCCTCCGCGTCCTCTGCCGCAGCACGTCAAATCTCTTGAAGCGCTGCGAGGGCAGCCTTACGGTAATAGACTGCAACCTTACCTCCGGCTTTGCCGAGCAGGACGGCATGCTGGTGAAATATCTGCAAAACACCTGCAGGATGACATAGCGGAAAGCACAGGGGGATTGCATAATGAAGCTGAGAAAAGACATAGAGGAACTTATAGATTCATACCATGGCGGCGCTCTGGCCGTGCCTTCCGTACCGGGAGCGGGCAAGACCACCCTGCTCACCCATCTCACCGCCCATATCCTGACGGATCAGCCCGATTCCAGGGTGCTGATAGTCACATACATGAATTCCGCCGCAGCCAACTTCAAACAACGGATAAACGGTCTGCTCAGGGACAGCGGCATACGCTCATCCAACTACGACGTTATGACGCTGCACTCCTTAGCCTCGTCCATAATAGGCAGCGGCCCCGCGGAGCTTGGCCTGGCCAAGGACTACGAGATATTAGACGAGACGGAGTCGGCAGCGATACTCAAGGATTCTTTCGCGGCCTGGCGCTCATCCAACGCCGAGCTCTTCTTCTCCAAGCTGTTCATAAAGGAAAATGCGCAGCCGCCCCAGATAGAAAAGAACAGGGACAGGTTTGTGAAGGACTTCACCTCAGACGTGGGCCGGGCCGTCTCCATGTTCAAGGGCAATAATCTTTCCCCCGGCGAGCTGCTGCCTTATACCCGCACGCTTCCCCAGGACTCGTACCTGCGCTGGGCGGCGGAGATATACGGCATATATGAAGACAGGCTGAGGCTGCGCGGCGCGTTAGACTTCGGAGACCTGCTGATGCTGGCATACCGGCTGCTCACATCGGACCGGGAGATACTGTCGGTCTTTCGGGATAAATGGGATTACATATTTGAGGACGAGGCCCAGGATTCCAACAAACTGCAGGAAGAGATAATGAAGCTCATCTCGGACAGGTGCGGCAATCTGGTACGGGTGGGAGACCCCAACCAGGCCATACTCTCCACATTCACCATAGCGGACCCCAAGCAGTTCACCGATTTCATCTCATCCAACCCAAAGAGCGAGATAAAGACCTCGGGCAGGAGCTCCTTAGAAGTGATAAGGCTGGCAAATCACTTGGTGGAATGCGCGGCGTCCATGGAAGAACTCAGTCCAGTGAAGAACGCCCTCGAGCAGCAGATGATACAGCCCGTGGAGGAAGGCGAGCCCGCCAACCCAAGCAACCCAAAGTACGGCCTGGGCTATTATGAACCGGAAAATCAGGAAAGGGAATATGAATATATAGCCTCCCTTGCGGGCAAGTACCTTGAGCTGCACCCCGGCAAGACGTGCGCGGTGCTGCTGCGGACGAACCGGCAGGTGGAGGCCATGATGGAGATACTGCAGGACAAAGGGGTAGCAGCCGTGGAGATATCCAACTACTCCGCGGCGAACGACGTCACCCGGAAGATATACTACTGCCTCAAGTTCATAAACCGGCCGGAGCGTTCGGATAACCTGATTGACGTCGTCAGGTATGTGCTGGCGCCGGAGATAAGCTCCGTCCACTCCATAAACATGTTTTTGCACCGGTCGGACGCCGAGGACATACTCTATCCCATGGACAAGGTGCCGTCCCTGCCCGGCGACGTTGCAAAGCAGGACGGCGACGCCTTGTATGCCGCATTAAGCAAGGCGCGGGAGCTGCTGGAGGCGGGATACATGAGGATAGACAAGCTGATAATATACATACTCGACCTCATGAAAGCGGACGGGGAGAGCCGGGCCATAGGGGAAGCCGTGGCCGAAGAGGCGCGCAAAAGGCTGTACGACCCCGGATGGAGGATAGAGGACGTCATAGACGAACTGGGTTCCCCGCAAAACAGGTACGGCGACCTGGTAAACGTGTTCTATCAGCGCAAGGGCTTCGCGGCCAGGCCGGGCGAGGTCATGGTGCTCACCTATCACAAGGCCAAGGGCTTGGAGTGGGACAACGTCTTTATGGGCTGTGTGGAGGCCAAGGACTTCCCCCTGCTGCTCTCCCACAGCTTCATGGGCGAGACCTGGTATCTCAGAGAGGAATGGAGAAACCCATTCTCCCTCATAGAGGCGGAATACCGCAGCCTGACGGGGCAGGACGTCGGCCCGGACTTCCGCATGCAGGCCAAGCTGAACATAATAGCGGAAAACCTGCGCCTGCTGTACGTAGGCATCACCCGGGCAAAGGAAACGCTCATAATCACCGGCCACAAAAACGATTTTTATGACCAGCCGATGGATAACAGCCTGTTTGAAAAGATATTCGGCGAATTCATACGCAAGGAGAGATCGGCATGGAAGATCTAAAGGAGATGTACTTCAGCCAGACGGCGCTCAAGACCTATCTAGACTGTCCCTATAAGTTCAGGAACAGGTATATAGACGGCCTCTACTGGAAGTACGAATCGGAGGGCATAAGACGGGGAAGCGAATTCCACCTCGACATGAAAAGGCACTATCTCGGCCTGGCCCCGTCCGGCGCAAACAAGGATATGGTGTCGCAAGCAGTAAACTTCCTGCCCATAGAGGACGGAAAGCAGTACCTTCCCGAGTATACCATAAAGTATAACGATAATACTGTGAAACTCACGGTGAGGTACGACCTGCTCGTCATAGGCGATAATATTGAGATATACGACTGGAAGACGCAAAAATCTAAGCTCAGCGCCAGCAAACTTAAAACCGATATGCAGACGCGGCTGTACCTCTATACCATGGCGGCGGCAGGCAAAAAAATAAAACAGGATATACGGCCCTCCGATATATCCATCACCTACTTCGATCCCAGCCATCCCTCCTCACCGGTCCGCATAGACTATGACCCCTCCCGGTTCGAAAAAGACGGCATATATATATCCGGCCTGATAAGCCGCATACTCACAGACGGCGAATTCGCGCCCACCGAGGACAGAAAAAAGTGCGCATACTGCGAATACAACAGGCTGTGCAACGGCCGGCCCGTGTCCATCGAGAGCATAAACGGCTTAGGTACCGGTCTCAGCTGGGATGACGTTGAGGAAATAAGTTTTTAAAAACTATTTTCGACATTTTGTAAAAAAATATCTTAAATATTTCACTTTATGCTATAAACTTCCTGAGACAGCTTCCGATATATATAGACGTAGGTAAAAGAACAGTCCGGCCGGCTGTTAAACAATAATGGCATGGATGCCAAATAAATCATTTCAAGGAGGAAGTAGTATGATAATAAACCACAACATAGCTGCCCTAAACACATACAGGCAGTTAACAGTAAACAATTCCAACACACAGAAGTCTCTTGAGAAGCTGTCCTCAGGCTTAAGGATCAACCGCGCAGGCGACGATGCCGCAGGCCTGGCTATATCCGAGAAGATGAGATCGCAGGTAAGAGGTTTGGATCAGGCCACGAGGAATGCTCAGGACGGCATATCCCTGATACAGACCGCAGAAGGCGCTTTAAATGAGACGCACAGCATACTGCAGAGAATGAGAGAGTTAGTCGACCAGGCGGCTACTGACACAAACGGTGGCGATGATAGGGAAAGTATAGGTAAGGAAATTACTCAGTTGCAAGATGAAATTACAAGAATATCAAATCAAACAGAATTCAACAAAAAGACCCTGCTAAATGGATCTTTTGCCACTTCAGAATTGAACTTCCAGATAGGCGCCAATGCAAAGCAGTTCATAAGCTTAAATATCGGCACAATGAATGCTTCTGCACTTGGAGTTGCCACAATAAAAGTCGCAACTGGCATGACCGCTACCACAATATCCGCGCAACTTACAACTATTGATCAAGCAATCACCAAGGTATCCAATCAGAGAGCTGACCTTGGCGCCGTACAGAATCGTCTCGAGCATACTATAAACAACCTGTCGACTGCTTCAGAGAATCTGTCGGCTGCAGAGTCCCGTATCAGAGACACGGACATGGCCAAAGAGATGATGGACTTCACAAAGAACAACATACTCCAGCAGGCCGCTACAGCTATGCTGGCGCAGGCCAATGCACAGCCTCAGACAGTGCTTCAGCTGTTAAAGTAATAGAAAACTTCTTATAAAACCGGCCGGATATCCGGCCGGTTTTATACTTTACAATATTGGGGGATGGAAAATGGCAGACAACAAATTCACCGATACATATAAAGAACTGACGTCATATCTTCCGAAATTAACGGATGGTATCAGCCTCTGTTGTGACTCCCTCCGGAACGGAGACATAAATAAAGGCACGACTCTACTAAGCGGCATATTGGACGGCATAGGCTGGGTACTGGATGCAGCCGTACTGACCGAGCCCCTTAATAATATACATATTGATATACAAGGGATGAACGATACTCTGAGCGGTCTGCTCAATGCCATACAGACCGGGGATTACATATTGACCGCAGATATGTTAGAATATGAAATAGCGCCTATTCTTACCTCCTTTATGGATAATGCAAAAAATAAACCGGGTGATAGGTATGACGGATAGTCCTATAATTTCTATAGTGCCATCCAAAAAGGGCGCTGAAACCGCCCTAGTAAACATCAATGGCAGAGACTTTTACATACACAGCTCCTACGACCCAATAGCGGAGGCCAAAAGATGGGCGGCCGGGGTAGATCTGCAAAAATCCACAGTCTACGTGGTATACGGCTTAGGGCTGGGATATCACATTGACGAGTTGTTCAGACTAACAGACGATTCATCCAAAATCATAGTAATAGAGCCTTTAAAGGAATTCATAGATATATTTTATAAAAGAACAAGTATCGATCGTACTGATCTTGGAATAAAAGTGATCGTTCAATACATGGCGTCTAAATCTGAAATGTATGACTTCCTGTTCAGCGTAATACCGCAGGATTCTTTTGAAAACGTCTCTTTCTCTGTATTCGGCCAATCCTCTAATCTTTTCAGAGAGGAGTACGGTGATTTTATAGAGGCATTCAAAGAGTGTATAAATGCTAAAAGCATAAACAGGAACACGTCGCTCTATTTTGCCGAGCAGTGGCAGAAAAACGTCATAGAAAACCTTCCTGGGGTAATAGACTCGGTGCCATTTAAGGGCTTGATTGATATGTTCAAAGGAAAGCCTGGAATAATAATTTCTGCGGGCCCCTCTTTGGATAAAAACATAGAACTACTTAAGGAAGCCAAAGACAGAGCTGTGCTCGTGGCAGTGGGAACGTCGGTCAAGGCCCTTTTGAAGCATGATATCCAGCCGGATTTTGTGCTTTCCATTGACGGAGGAGAGCCTAACTACAGGCACTTTAAAGACGTAAGCATCGACTGTCCTCTGGTATATGACCTCTATCTGCATCCAAAGATTGTTGAAGAGTATAAAGGACCCAAAATAATCTCCTTTTCCACTTGCCCACATACCCTCTGGATAGCGGAAAGCCTTGGGCAGGACTTTGGCTTGATAAATGCCGGACCCACGGTGGCAAACATGGCATTTGACTTCATAAGACAGCTGGGGTGTGATCCCATAGTATTCGTCGGGCAGGACCTGGCCTATACCGACAGCAAGACCCACGCTAACGGCACGACTTACGAAGGACAGCGCGTGGAAAATACCGACGGCAAAAATTATATCTATCTGGATGACGTATATGGGAATAAGGTACTGTCCAGCAAGGTCTTCCTATCCTTTAAGACATGGTTTGAAGACCAGATATATCAGCATCCCGGCAGGACATACATAGATGCCACCGAAGGCGGCGCCCGCATTAAAGGTACCGAAATAATGACACTGAGAGATGTAATTGACAAATACTGCATCGACAATATTAATGTAAAAGAAATAATCAATAAATATATACATGGCTTCGCAGGCTACAAAAAGGATGACATAGATAAATTAGCCGGCAGCCTGCACAACGTGCAGAAACAAATAGAAAAACTGCAGAAGCTGTGTAAGCGCGGCGAGAAATTTTCAAAAAGACTTCTCGACGTATATCAAAAAGATATAGGCTATGACACAAATAAACTCCTTAAAGACCTTGACGAAATCGACGGTGAAATAAAGGAATATCAGGATGGGCTCGGATTTATATCCATAATGCTTCAGTTGGTTTCCTTTAAGGTATTAAAAGGATTTGAGCCAAAAGAAAACGAGACCGAAAAAGAAAAGGGCATACGTATATCAAACATGTCCTATGCCCTTTATTATGGCATATTAGCAACTATAAATGAGATCCAGCCTCTGTTTAAAAAATGCATATCCGATATTGAAACAAGATACGCGGAAGAAGGGGAGCCTATATGACCAATATTTTTCGCGGCAAATCCATATTAATAACCGGGGGCACGGGGACAATCGGCAGCCATCTCGTCGGCAGCCTGCTTGAGCAGGACCCCAAAGTGATCAGGATATACAGCCGGGATGAATATAAACAATATCTGATGCAGCAAAAATACGACGTCAATCCACGGTTAAGATTTCTGCTCGGGGACGTCAGGGAAAAACAGCGGCTGCAGCGCGCTATGGAGAACATTGACATAGTATTTCACACGGCGGCTTTAAAACATGTACCCGCATGTGAATATAATCCGTTTGAAGCTGTAAAGACCAATGTACTCGGAACTGAGAACGTAATAGAATGCGCACTGGAATCAAATTGTGAAAGGGTCATATATACGAGCTCCGATAAATCCATAAATCCGACAAACACAATGGGTGCGACCAAGCTGCTGGCCGAGAGGCTGATATCCGCAGCGGACTATCATAAGGGAAAAGCGCGCACTATATTCTGCGCCGTAAGATTCGGCAATGTAATGGGTTCGAGAGGTTCGGTAATACCCTTATTCAAAGAACAGATCCTGCAGGATAAATGCATAACCGTGACCCATCCCGACATGACGAGGTTCATGATGTCCATCGGACAAGCAGTAAGCCTGACCATGTCGGCTGCAGAAAAAGCGCAGGGAGGAGAAATATTTATCCTGAAGATGCCCGTCCTAAGGCTGGATGATCTCGTCGACACAGTGATCGGTATTGTGGCAGATAAATATAAAATTCCCAAGTCGGAAATTCGTACAAAATATATAGGCCTCCGGCCGGGTGAAAAGATGTACGAAGAACTTATGACAAGATTAGAAGCTAAAAACGCCAGGGAGTTTGACGACATGTTTGCAGTACAGCCCATGACGTCCGGCTGTATGCACGAATATGAAGGAGCCAAAAATGCGGAGGAAAAAGACTATACATCTGACGATTACTTACCGCTTTCTAAAGATGAGATCAAGGATTTAATATTAAAAGAACAGATCATATAGGAGGAAACAGATGAGCATACTTGTGACCGGCGGCGCAGGATTTATTGGAAGATGGCTTGTAAAACAGCTTTTGGAAGACGGATATGATGTAATCGTCCTTGATGATTTTTCCAACGGCAGTTTGGAAAATATAAGTGAATTTAAGAACAATCCACATTTCCAATTTATAAAGGGCGACATAAAAGATGCTGAGTTATTAAGCAATGTTTTTAACAAGGATTTATCCCATTGCTTCCATCTTGCCGCTGATATAGTAGTTCAGCAAAGCATCGATGATCCGAAAAAGGTATTTGAAAATGATGTGACCGGTACCTTCAATATTCTGGAGCAGTGCAAAAGCCACTTCACCAAATTGATCTTTATGAGTACATGTATGGTTTATGACAAAGCAGCCGATAAAGACGGCATTGATGAAAATCATCCGGCTAAACCGGCATCACCCTATGCCGGCGCTAAAATAGCGGCCGAAAACATGGTATTATCGTATTACTACACATATAACCTTCCGGTTGTAATAGTAAGACCTTTCAATACATATGGTCCCTTCCAGAAGTCTGACGGAGAGGGCGGGGTCGTTTCAATCTTTATAAACAATTACCTTAACAAGCTTTCGCTGAAAATTTATGGCACGGGAAATCAGACCAGGGATCTGCTCTATGTGGAAGACTGTGCGGCCTTTCTGATAAAAGCAGGCTTTAACGACAAGGCAAACGGCGAAATAATCAATGCCGGTACGGGTGCTGATATTTCCATAAACGATCTTGCATACCTCATCTCCAAAGACAAAGATATGATAGAACATATTCCGCATATTCACCCTCAAAGCGAGATAATGAAACTCAGATGCGACTCCGGTAAGGCAAAAAAGTTGTTGGACTGGTCCCCTGAGGTGTCTTTGGATGAAGGCATAAAAAAGACGAGAGATTGGATTAAAACGAAACTGGAACAAGGTGAAGAACATGAATGAACTGGCCATTTTAGGCGGTAAACCTACAAGAGAAAAATACCTGCCGTACGGGCATCAGTGGATAGATAGCGACGATATTAACGCAGTCACAGCGGCCCTTAAGCGTGATTTTATAACCACTGGGCCTACAATAGAGGAATTTGAAAGTACGGTTGCACATTATACGGATACAAAATATGCCGTTGCCGTATCTAACGGCACTGCCGCTCTTCATGCAGCATGCTTTGCCGCAGGCATAGGCCCGGGCGACGAGGTCGTAGTAACTCCCCTCACCTTTGCCGCATCGGCTAACTGCATACTCTACTGCGGAGGGCATCCCGTTTTTGCCGACATTGATAAGAAGACGTATAATATTGACCCGGAAGAAATAGAAAAATTGATTACAGACAAAACCAAGGCTATAATCCCGGTTCACTTTACAGGCCAGCCTGCAGAAATTGACAGTATCAATGAAATAGCAAGGAAGCATGATCTTACGGTAATATCTGACGGAGCCCATGTTCTGGGAGCCGAATACAAGGGTAAAATGGTCGGGCACCAAACCGACATGACAACTTTGAGTTTTCATCCGGTAAAACATATTACCACCGGCGAGGGCGGCATGATACTTACCGATGATGAAAACTACTATAAAAGACTTAAAATATTCAGAAACCACGGCATAACAAAGGATAAACATGAAATGCACAGCTATGAAGGCCCATGGTTCTATGAACAGCAGTATCTCGGCTATAACTACAGAATGACAGACATACAGGCGGCGCTGGGCATAAGCCAGATGAACAAACTGGATAAATTCCTTGACCTGCGCAGAAAATATGTAGAAATGTATAATGAAGCCTTTTGCGAAATGCAAGAGTTAACTATCCCCTATCAACTGCCCTATGTAAATTCCAGCTGGCACATATATGTCCTCCAGCTTAATTTGGAAATGCTGAATTCAACCAGGCGTGAAATCTATGAAGCACTGGAAAAAGAAAATATAGGAGTCAATGTGCACTATATACCGGTTTACTATCATCCCTATTACAGACAAATGGGATATGAAAAAGGTATATGTCCCAACGCCGAGTATATATACCAAAGGATAATAACATTGCCATTATTCCCCCGGATGAGCGAAGGCGACGTAAACGACGTCATAAGGGCAGTAAAAAAGGTCATCAATTATTACAAAAGGTAAAATGGGTGCGTATATATGAAAAAAACTGCGATCATTCAAGCAAGGATGAGTTCTACAAGATTACCCGGAAAAGTAATGAAAACGTTAATAGACAGGCCGCTTATAGAACATGTAATAAGCAGGGTAAAAGCAGCAAAACAGGTGGATGAAATAGTTTTGGCAACCACAATTGAGGAAAAAGACGATGTACTCGTTAATGAAGCAGAGACAATGCAAATCCCATGGTTCAGAGGCAGCAGGGACGACGTGCTGTCCCGTTACTATCATGCCGCAAAGGAAAGCAATGCGGATATAATCATAAGAATAACCTCGGATTGTCCAGTTATTGACCCGGAAGTAATTGATAAAATGCTGGATATCTTTATTAAAGAAAAAAACAGCGGCAATAATATTGATTATATTTCCAACACATTAAGCCGAACATTTCCCAGGGGTTTAGATGTGGAAGTTTTTACCTTTGATGCCCTCAAAAAGACTTACAGAAAGGCCACTCAGACCTACGAGAGAGAACATGTCACGCCCTATATATATCATAACCCCGATAAATTCGCTTTGAGGAATTATAGCAATGACACCGACTTATCGGAATACAGGCTCACCGTTGATACATATGAAGACTTTATTTTGATCGAAGATATTTATAAAGCACTGTACAAGAGAACTAAAATATTTTTGTTGGACGACATAGTCAATTTTTTAGGGTCAAACCCTAGAATAGCAGAAATAAACAAAAATATTGTTCAAAAGAAACTGGGGGAATAACAAGATGAAGGATATCAGAATAGCTGATAAAACCATATCCGACTGCAGCCCATGCTTTGTTATCGCTGAAGCAGGCGCTAACCACAACAGGAACTTAAACATGGCAAAGGAGCTTATCGATGCAGCTAAAAAAGCCGGGGCCGATGCGGTTAAATTTCAGACTTATTCTGCCGAAAAACTTTATTCAAAAAAAACGCCTAAATTCGGATATCTTGGAGATCAAGATACATTTGATCTTATGAAAAGTATAGAACTTCCGAGAGAATGGCAGGCAGATCTGAAAAGATACTGTGATCAAAAAGATATAATATTTATGTCCACACCCTTTGATTATCAAGCAATAGACGAACTTAACGATATAGGCGTACCTGCATTTAAAATAGCATCATTTGAAATAGTTGATCTCGAGCTTATCAAATATGCCGCAGGCAAAAATAAACCTATGATCATATCGACAGGCATGTCCAACATGGGCGATATAGAGGATGCCATACATACGATAAGGTCCGAAGGAAACGATGATATTATACTTCTCCACTGCAATTCCCTTTACCCCACCCCCGTAAACATAGTAAACCTGAGAGCAATAAATACCATGAGGGGCGCATTTAAATTGCCCGTGGGGTTTTCCGATCATACACTGGGAATCACAATACCCATAGCTGCGGTTGCCATGGGAGCAAAGGTCATAGAAAAACATTTTACTCTTGACAGAACGCTGCCCGGCCCCGATCATCCATTTGCTTTGGAACCCGATGAATTAAAACAGATGGTCACTGCCATACGCAGTACGCAGGCTGCCATGGGAACCGGAATAAAGGAAAGGTCGCCGGAAGAAGAGGAAATGTATATAAAAGGGCGGAGAAGCATTATAGCGGCCTGTGATATACCCAGAGGCACCACAATAACCAAGGAAATGCTAATTGTTAAGAGACCGGGTTATGGCATTCAGCCTAAATTTATAGATATTGTAGTAGGCAGAAAATCAAATACGGATATAGAAAAGGATGACATCATAACCTGGGAGATGATTTAAAACTTATGTCCATCAAGCTTAGAAGGATACAAGAGAATGACCTTGAAATGATAATGAAATGGCGAATGTCACCTGAAGTCACAAAATATATGTATACAGACCCCCATCTTGACATTAAACAGCAGCGGTTATGGTATCAGAAGGTAAAAGACGACATTAGCACTTCATATTGGATAATTATATATAACGGATCACCTATCGGCTTGGTTTCTCTCAATAATATAGATTACAAAAATAAACGGTGCAGCATGGGACATTACATTGCTGAAGTTTCATATCGTGGAAAAGGTATATGGTCTGCTATAGAATATAACCTTTATAATTATATTTTTTATGAAGTTAATTTAAATAAGTTGTATTTTGAGATGCTATCTTTCAATGAGAATGCTATTGACCTTCATAAAAAATTGGGCTGCGAAATTGAAGGCGTATTAAAACAGCACATTTGCAAAAACGGTCAATTTTTGGATGTGGTCATTATGGGAATGACAAAAGATAAATGGGAAACTATTAAAGGAAGCTATCAATACGAAAAGATAGAGATTGAATAATTATATGTAAGGGTGTTTAATAAAATGATTAAAATTGCTATAAGGGCAGATGGCGGGCCAAAAATAGGAATGGGCCACATAACCAGGTGTTTGGCCTTGGCAGAAGAACTCGCAGGCGACAATTGCATCATCACATTCATCATAAAAAGAGATGAAACCACAATTGACTTGATTTCCAGCAAGGGTTTTAAAACCATTGCTTTGCCGCGGCTGTCATTCGATGAGGAAATAAATTTTATGAAAATTGTGGTAAAATGTTTTGATATTCTGATTACCGATTCGTATGATATAGACTTAAAATATCTTATGGAAATGAAAAATACCGGTATATATTTAATTACAATAGATGATTTAAATCACTTGGAAAGTTATCCGTCGGATGTTGTAATCAACGGCAATATATATGCCGAAGATTTAAACTATAAATCAACATATGGAAATACACAATTTCTTCTGGGGCCGGAATACATATTATTAAGAAAGGAATTTATCGGTTTATCCCAGCGAAAGATCAATAAAAAATGCAATAATATCTTAATTACAATGGGCGGCAGCGATCCTGTACATTTTTCTTTGTCTATATCGGAACAATTAATCGATCTGGGTATCAAATTACATGTCGTCATAGGCCCGGCCTTTGATGAACAGTATAAATCATTCTTAATGGACTTTGCATCGCATCACGGTAATGTATCTTTATATAAAAGTCTGCCTGCCGATAGGATGCGTGACCTGATGCTGAAAGCCGATGTCGGAATATCAGCGGGAGGCAGTACGCTCTATGAGTTAGCTGCAACCGGGACTCCCACTATAGCACTAATTGCTGCCGATAATCAATTGATGAACGTAAAGAAGATGTCTTCTTTGCACATGATCAATGTAAACAACGATATCGCCGATATTAAAAATGATACGGAACGTCTGATCAATGATTTTGACGAAAGAAGCAGATTGTGTAATTCCATGAAGGATATATTCAATATATCGGGGCATGCAAAAATCAAGGAAATCATACTCGGCCATACTGCTAATTAAATACTTTGATTAATAATTGTATTTGTCATCACCTATTTTTGTAATAATCATTATTGTCGTCTGCAGAGCAATGAGTTTTGCAGATTTTTTATTTCCTATCAGAAATATATCTCTGAATGATAATTTTGTTTCTGTTTAAACGTCCCGTATAGCGCAAAATACCCCTCTCCCGTTAAACGGGAAAGGGGTATAAACATTGTCTGTCACAAGATTGCCATTCAAAAGAACTAAAATATCCAGGCCTTATCGTTGGCCTCGCGTACGGCGTCGGCGATCTGCGCCGGCCGGCTGACGTCGCCCACGCGGGTAACGTGCGGGAAAGCGGCTTCAAATTCCTCGGCCAGGCCGCGGTTGGGCCGTACGCCCATCGCCAGCACTACCTCGTCCGCTTCCAGCACACTGCTTTCATTGGAAGACACGGCGCTGAGGAATACATTTCTCTCCCTGATCTCCGTCAGTTTTTGCCCGGTCAGGATCGTGACCCCGGCCGACTTCAAGGCATTCAGCAGCAGCATCTTTACGGTGATATAGAGTGTGTCTCCCACATCCTTCTTCATCTCCACCACTGTGACCGTGTTGTCCTGAGAGAGGACCTCCGCGGTCTCCAGACCGGTGACGCCGCCGCCTATTATAGCGATCTTCCTGCCGGAAAGGCTTACCTCTCCGGACAGCACCTGCTCCGCCGTGCAGACGTTCTGCGCGTCTATCCCGGGAATAGACGGGACTATGGGTGATCCGCCGATCGCAAGGATAATTCCATAGGGTTTGATAGCTCCGACGTTTTCCACCGTAGCCTTGGTATTCAGCAGCACCTTGACCCCGGCGCGTCCCAGCTCGCCCTCCATGGTCTTTATCAGTTGAGAGATCATTTCCTTATGCGGCGGCTTTGCTGCCAGAAGCATGGTCCCCCCCAGCGCGCCGTTCTGTTCGAACAGGGTGACTTTATAGCCGCGCTTGGCACAGAGAACGGCTGCCTGCATACCGCCCGGGCCTCCGCCCACAACGGCCACGGTCCTGCCATCTCCGTCCTTCTTTAGATCTTCCTCGTCAAAGATATACTCGCGTCCCACATAGGGATTCACGGTACACTCTATGGGGCGCTGCAGACCCAGAGAGTTGAAGCAGTACATACATCCCAGGCACTTGCGTATCTCTTCGTCTCTGCCGTCCCTGGCTTTATTGCCCCACTGCGGATCGGCAAGCTGACCCCGCCCTATGGCCACAAAATCGCAGACGCCTTCCTCCAGATACTGCTCTGCGGTGGCCGGGTACTTGATATTATTGACCGCGATCACCGGTATCGACACATGCTTCTTGATCGCGGCAGCCAGATGTTTCTTCCAGCCCTCGGGGAAGCCCTGCGGCTCGATGATGGCGTAGCCGGACTCGTAGACTCCGGCGCTCACGTTGATGGATGAGACGCCCAACTTCTCCAAAGCCTGAGCAATTTTGACACTGTCCTCCAGTTTCAGACCGCCTTCGACGTATTCGTCGCAGCTGAGGCGCACCGAGACGGGAAAATTCGGTCCGCATTTCCTGCGGGTGCCGGTTATGATCTCCGCTAAGAATGTAAGCCTTCCCTCAAAGCTGCCTCCGTACTTATCGGTACGTTGGTTGCTGTACGGGCTGAGGAACTGATTGATCAGATAGCCGTGGGCCGCATGGAGCTCCACGCCGTCCATGCCCGCCAGCTTGGCGAGGGAAGCGCCCCTGACAAACTTTTTGACCAGTTTGCCGCATTCCTCGGTGGTGAGTTCCCGTGGAGTCTCCCCGATCGTCTTGCATGGAATGGGGCTTGGGGCGACAGGCTGAATTCCTCCCAACTGATAGCTGGATATCTCCCGTCCGGGATGATGAAGCTGCAGAAAGATCTTGGTGTCATACTTGTGGACCGCATCGGCCAGCCTTTCCAGCCCGCGGACATATTTGGGCGAGGTGACGGAGAGCTGGTGTATCATACCCGCTCCCGCGCCCTCGTCTATCCTGGTGATCTCGGTTATTATCAGGCCGCAGCCTCCCTTGGCGCGGGCCTCATAAAACTTGATGATCTCATCGGAAGCCTCGCCGTCAAACGCCGCCATGTTGGTTCCCATAGGCGGCATAACTATTCTATTGCGCAGCTCTAATGAGCCGATTTTACCCTTGGAAAACAGTAATTTATCGCTCATGTTACGATGCTCCTTTCTATTTCAGCAGGTTCTGGACCTTATCCGGGTCAATGAGAATGTTGCGCCACTCACCGACGACCTGGCCGCGCGGGTCCTGCGTGTAGGTCATGAGGGCAGGCTTTTCACCCGGCTTCAGATCCACTTTCCCCAGGGCGTACGGCGGAAGTCCCAGTTCCGTAAACCTGTAAAAATGATTGGGGTTGAGTACGGAGCCCTTCTCATCGGGAACTTCCAAGGTGAGCCATGTCTGATAGTGCTTGTTGCCCATGCGCTTGGTTATGCGTCCCTCACGGGTGTGATGTCCCAGATACCAGTCCTCGCCCTCTTCGGTGGTAAACTTATGAGCATAGTTGAACATATATACGTCCATTATGACGTCGTCGGCATCATCGTCCAGCATCTTGCCGTGGGTATAGCGTCCGGGATAGTTGATGTACTTGTACTGCTGCACGGGAATATCCTTTAGCAGATCGTACTGCGGCTGCTCATCCAAAAGAGCGCACTCCAGCTCGCGGAAGCCGGGACGGCCCGTGACGCCGCTGCTCCACAACTCCGGATTGCGCAGGGTGGCGTTCAGGCAGGACTCCATATCGGTAAAGACCAGTTCAGTCAGGCGAACGAAGCGGTCATATGGATCAAAGGTCCACATGCTTATAGGCGGCAGAGCCTTCCATGTATTATAGCGGATAACGCCTGGGAGAGCCTTTGCCTTGGGGACATGTTCACCAAAATACCAGCGGTCCCCTTCCTCAGCCGAGATCCCTTCGGGGTAGTTGAACATGTGGACAAAGCGTACTGCTCCCCGGCCGTAATTAAATGAAAAACTCATGATTGCTTCCTCCTCTTTCATTATATTTACGGCTTGAGGTAAAACTTCCGTACCCGTGCCGTTTCAATATTCATAAGCAATTTGCATGCCAAGTCGGAATACTTGAAGGGCAAGGGATAGAGGGCGCTCCTCCGTCCGGTATCCGCATATCCTTATACAGATTTGTACAAACACTGTCTATCGCTGTCTATCATTGAACAGGGCCTGCCGCATCTTTTCATAAAATACCATATCGGCAATTATGCAGGATTTTTTATCTCCGTATAGAAATATATATCTTGGTGATATAACATGAAAATGATAAATGTAACTACCTCAAAGAGGCAAGAATTTGTAGATATTACCCGGGAAATAGAGGAAATTGTCACATCATCGGGCGTGAATGACGGAGCGTGTCTGGTATATGTGCCTCACACCACGGCGGGGGTAATGATAAACGAGAACGCCGACCCCGACGTTATGTACGACATAGGCGGCTTCCTGAAGGATATGGTTCCGGAGAGCCCGTATTTTGCGCACCGGGAGGGCAATTCGGACGCCCACATAAAGTCGGGGCTTGTCGGTCCGTCCATAACGGTGCCGGTTTGCGGAGGCGGCCTGGCCCTTGGGAGATGGCAGGGCATCTATTTCGCGGAATTTGACGGTCCGCGGCGCAGAGACGTATACATAGCCCTGATCAGGGGGACGGATAATGATTGACACCGGCGGCGTTCCCTATGAAGTGCTGGAGGCCTGCGGCTACGACGAGCTCACGGCATACATCCTTTACCGGCGCGGATTCAAAGATCCCGATATTATACGCGAGTTTTTGTATCCCGACCAATATAAGCCGACGGACCCCTTCGAATTCCCCGATATGGATAAGGCCGTCGAAAGGATAAAGCAGGCGATAAAGAATAAGGAGAAAATGCTCGTATACGGGGACTATGATGTGGACGGTATAACGTCGGCCACGATACTCTGCCAAACGCTGAAGTCCATGGGTGCGGACGTCACCTGCCACCTTCCCGACAGGTTTTCGGAGGGCTACGGGATGAGCGTGGACGTGATCGGCAGTATGCCCAAGCGGGGAATAAGGCTGATAATAACCTGTGACTGCGGAATAAGCAACCTCAAAGAGATAGATTATGCTGCTTCTTTAGGTATAGAGACCATAGTCACCGACCATCATACTCCTCCCGACGTGCTACCTGACGCGCTATATCTTTTAAACCCCAAGTTCTTTCCCGAGGACCACAGGGCGAGGAACATAGCGGGCGTCGGTATGGCCTATTTCCTGTCGAAGGCGCTCATAGGCGGCGCAGCCGACGAATTCCTGGACCTGGCGGCCCTGGGGACCATCGCCGACTCGGTACCTTTAAACCTGGAAAACCGCTACATACTGCAGAGGGGATGGGACAGCCTGATCTCAGGCAAACGGCCCGGCCTGGCCGCGCTGTTTAAAGTGTCTCATCTGGAGGGAAACGTCACGGAGGAGGACATAGCCTTTCAGATAGTGCCCCGCCTCAATTCCGCGGGAAGGATGGATTCGGCCGTGCTGGCTTTACGGCTGCTTGCCGAGACCAATCCCCGCATATGCCTCGGCTTAGCCAAGACGCTGGACAGGCTCAACTCCGGCAGAAAAAAGGTACAGGAAGAAATACTGAAGGCCGCGGAATCCGAAATAGATAAGAATAAGCTGTACCAAAATGGGATCATCGGCCTTTATGATCCCAAGTGGCATCAGGGTGTGATAGGCATAGCGGCGGGCAGGATAACCGAGCGCTACGGCGTTCCCTCGCTGCTGATGACCAGAAGCAGGGAAGGAAAGATCGTGGGCTCCGCCCGCTCCATAGAGGGCGTGTCCATATACGACATACTGTCAGGTTGTTCGGACTTCCTCGCCGGCTTTGGAGGGCACTCCATGGCGGCCGGCTTTTCCCTGGAGCAGCGGCAGTTGGACGGATTTCTCAACAGGCTGAATTCCTTCGGGGTGGACATAGTGCAGGCTGCGCAGTCAGCCTGTGAGCCGGATCTAGAGCTTGACCCCGGGCAGATAAACATGGATACCTATAACTCGGTAAGGGGCCTGGCCCCCTACGGCGAGAGCTTCCCCGCCCCAGTATTCCTCACCCGCTGCTTAGAGGTGATAGAGGATAATTATCAGAATTTCCACCGCCTGATAATAGGGCTGGACGGCAGGCGGCTCCATGCCCTGTGGTGGGACGGTCCCAGAAAGACGATCGGGCCCGGCTATTATGACATAACCTACACCATCAACATGGACAGGTACAGGAATGTACTCTCCATAACCATCGCCGGTATGGAAAAGGTGATGGAATCGGCAGGGCCGGTGCCCGTTCCTGAAATTACGGACATGAGGAGCGCGGCTTTAGAGGAGATGCAGCAGCAGGAGGGATGCCTGTACTATGAGGGCCAGGATATAGGCCGGGCCGTGTTTACCCGGGATACGCTGCCCCAGTGCGGCAGGCTGGTCATGCTGTCGGCCCCTCCTTCCCCCGGCGTGCTCAAAGACATTGTCCTGATATCGCATCCCCGGGAGATGGTCCTGTCCTTTGCCGCGGACTGCATATCCAAGTCTGATGTGTTAAAGGGCATAATGGGCATTATAAAGTACGCCCAGGAAAAGGATAAAACCATAGACATACAATACGCCGCCTGCCGTCTCGGCATCACGGAGATCGCCGCCCTGGAAGGTCTGCGGCTGCTCGAGTCGATGGGCCTCGCCGAGCTGGAAGAAATAGACCCGCTCACCTACTACGCCGTCCCAAAGAGCGGCGGAAAGAAAGGGGACCAGCGCCTAAAAAAGTGGTTTACCGATCTTTCGGACGAGACGGACAGCTTCCGGTCATGGCTCAAGACCGCTTCGATAGCAGAAATAGAAGAGCTGCTCAAATGAGCAGCTCCTCGGACCGTGACATTCTCGTGCAACCGCTAAATTGCACAGCAATTTTGCTTGCCGCCTTGCCCTGCGCGATTTGTCGCAGTCTGCCAGTTTGTCTGCAATTTCCAGTTTGTCTACATCTTGATCATCAGTCATCTTCCCATAGTATATTTTCCTGCTCAAGCCTTATCCTCTTGCCTATCATATAGTCGATCGCACCGTAAACGTCCGAATAATCCTCATCACTCAGCAGCAGGCCGAGCTTTTTGGCATAGGCCTCATCTATGAGCTTAGCCAGACTCTCATACCTCTTCAATGTATCAGCGTCCATCATATACGGCTTTATATACATACCCGCCGCCTTCCTCAGATGCGCCAGTATCTCGAAGCCCCCCAGGTCTATATCGCCCCAATGATAAAAGGATACGTCAAACCCCCTCAGTCTTCCGCTGCTGTCATCGTATGCCTTGCTGTTCTTAAGCTTATCCACCAGCGCGTTTAATACCTCGTCAGCGTACCTCATTGGCCTTCTCCCGCTTATAGTCGAATCCGCTCACCCAGGCCGAGGAACCCTCTCTCATCACAAGGGCCACGGTGCCCACCAGAGGAGCTATATACTCGCACTTTTCCGTAGGCGCGGCCAGTATCACCTGCAGCCCCAGACTGTCCATGAACCGGAGGGTGGCCTCTATCCTCTCGCTGTCCATCTTGTTGAATGCCTCGTCGAAAAGCATCAGTCCTATGGAATCTATCCAGTTCTTGCCCTTGTACATCTGTATGAAGGAGGCGGTCATGACCACATAATAGGGCGTCTGCGTCTCGCCGCCGGATTTCTCCCTGCTGACTTTGGAAAAGCTGGAGACCTGTCCGTCAGAATGCCTTATGTCTATGTCGTAGGTGAGATAATTTCTGTAATCTGTGAGCTCGGCCATCACCTTTTCAAACTCCTCCTCACTGTCCGTGGTGATCCTCTCAAACAGCTCGTCCATGGCCTCCTTATGTCTGGCCTCAAAGGCGTCGCTGAACAGATTGAATCCCTCCATCAGCAGCGGGTCCATGATCATGTCGTAGAAATTTTTGTACTGCGGATTCGCCTTTACCACGAACCGGTAGCTGTCCCCGCCGAACTCCAGCCCCCTCAGGGCGTCGTTGAGCATGTCGAACTCCATCCCCGCGGTGTCGATGTTTTCCTTGAGGGAGGCGATGAAGTGCTCTTTAAACTCCTCCTCGGCCTCTTTCCTCGCAGTCTCTATCTTTTCCTCATACTCTTCCAGACGGCTCTCCCTGAGTTTTTTGTGAAACTCCTCATAATCGGAGAGATCGTATGCGTCAGTCTTGCCCCAGAAATTAAAATCGCCGTTGTACTTCTGCATGGCAAGCTCGATGGCGGTCTTTTGATTGGCTATCTGGGTATCCAGCCCCTTCCTGCTGATCTCGAAGTTTCTGAGCACACCGGGCACATCCCTTTTAGACGTCTCATCCTCATATCTCCTGCCTGCCGCCTCCGTTATCCCGCTGTGCTCCCCGGCAAAGCTATCTAAGTCTTCCTTATATACTTCCGCAGACTGCGCCTCCCTTGCCGCATTCTCCTCTAAATTTTTGATCTCAAACTTATAGCCTCCCCTCCTGTCGCTGCAGTCGATCACTTCTTCGTCCGCGGCCCTTTTATCCTTAAGCGCCCTTTCCAGCTTCTCCTGGATCGTTATGTATTCGTTCATGTCCAGTGACTGAAGCTTTTCATTCCTCTCCGTTATCTCTACCCGCTTTGATACGGCGTCGTCGATGACGTCGTTTATGTCTCTTGCCGCGTAGTAGAAATCATCGAAGGCCTTCATACCGTCTTTTGCCGCGCCCAGTTTGTCTATACCGGCGTTCACCCTGTCCTCATCCTGCTGCACCGCCTTCAGTTCCCCCTGCTTCATCTCAAGCTGCCTGGCCGCCGCCTTGCTGCCTATAAACGGGGTGCGGTATACGGCGAAGTTTATCTGCCTGGCCACGTTGTTCTGATACGTCATACAGGTGGGCGTTATCGCCCTGTCATATCTATTGAGGCTATCCACGTCTTCGCACTTTTTCAGCCTGCCCATTATCCTGTTCACATATGCCCGGGCATAGGGATTTTGCGTCTCCACCTCCTCCGCTAATGTACCTTCCTCCATATTGTCCCCATGCTTAAGTATCTTGGTGGTGTCCACAAGCCCCACGCCGTATATATCCTTCTCCTTTTTAAATCTTTCGTACACGTTCAGGGAGAAGTTGAAGTATTCCGCGGGAACGATGAGGTCAAACCTCTGGGTATTCAAATATCCCTCTACGGCGTCCCTCCATCTTTCGTCCTTTACCTCCAGCAGCTCGCAGAGTATGTCGGGGGTCACATCCACGCCCTTTTCGCTCCTCAGTCTGTCCGCTATCTCCTGTCTCAAGGCCGTGACGTTCCTGTCATATACCATCCTCTTATCCCTGAGACTTTCTATGCCGGCCTTAAGCTCCTTCTCCCTTCCGGCCAGGCCTTCCAGTTCCTGCCCCAGACCGTATATTTTTACCGATACGTCGTCGGTCTGTTTCCTCACGCTGCCATAGGCAATCTTCAGACCGTCCGTATCCATATATCCCTTGCTGTCCGCAAAGGTTCTTAAGCCGTCCATAAAAGGCACGATATCCGTAAGATAGCCTTGTTCCATAACGGTCTCCAGCTTTTCCGATACGCCCTTGGCAGCCGAGCGCGCCCTGTTTATCCTAAATGCATCGTCCTTGAGGCCGCTCTCCAACAGGCCTATCTCCTTTTGTAGCTGCATCTGCAGGCGATAGTTTTCATTCTGACTGAGCATCTCCTTCAGGGTATCGCATTCCGCAGACAACTTGTCCTGCTGCTCTTTCAGTTTTTCCAGCTTTTTCTCTGCCGCCTTTAAGTCCTTCTCCCGCAGCTGTTTTTCTTCCTTCAGTCCATCCAGTTTACTGTTGGATATCTCAAAGGCCGCCCGCTTTATGATATACTCCTGGGTGTCCGCCCTGTCCCGCTGCCTTTTCAGCTCGCCGCCCATGGATAATATCTCATCCAGCCTGCCTATCTGCACCTTGGTATCCTCGGCCATCTTCTCATAATCCTTGTATCTGCGGAAGTTTTCCCTCATGGCCTCGATGGTGATCTTCTTCTCATCCAGCACATATTGGTATACAAACTCCTTGAGGTCCTTCAGCGGCTTAAAGGCCAACGCCCTGACTAGATTGTCAAAAAACCTCTCGCTTAAGGAACCCAGCTTCATCAGCAGGTCCTGCCTGTACTGGCCGGGCGTCTGGTATACCCTGGCGTTGTACAGCTTCAGGTGATCCCTGAGATTTTTGCGGTCCCTCACCTTCTCGCCGTCCCAGAACATGCTGTCCTCTATGGCGGCATCCTCTATCTTAAAAAAGTCGTTGTCACAGCTATTGTCACTGTAGCAGTCTATGCATGACCCGATGACAAAATACTTGTCCTTGCTCTCCTCATAAAACTCCAGGGCAACGACGGTGGAGAAGTTTCCGTTCCTCAGGTATCTTGCCCCTCTCTCGTCCACCCCCGTCTTACCCTTGACATAGTCTATAAGCGTCCTCTTGGAGTCCTCGTCCGCCGAATAGTTGAACCTCATCTGTCTCTGGTCTCCCACCAGCACATACTGCACGGCATCCAGTATGGTGGACTTTCCGCTGGCATTGTCTCCCGTGATGAGAGCGCTGCCGTCAATGTATATGTCCTCATTGGTGAAATAGTGCCAATTCCTAAGCTTGATCCTCGTCAGCCTCTTCACCGGTCTCGCCTCCCTCTTTACGGTATGACGTTATCCTCTCGTACACCGTCTTTATATCCTCCGCCCTTACTGCGGAAAGTATGGACGGATATATTATCAGCCTGCATTCCGGGTCGAATATATCCGCGTCTATATTATGTATGATGTTGAACCTCCTGAGAAGAGAGACCGCGTCCCGCAGGCTGGTCTTATTTATCGGCCTGTCCTTAAATCCAAGGCCCATGTACCTCTCCTGCAGCTCTCCCATGGTTATGACGACGTTCTGAGCCAGGCTGAGCTGCCTGCGCTTTTCCTCGTACAACAGGCGCAGTATCAGCAGGATAAGGCTCTCGTCTATCGTTAGGTTGACATGATTGTATCCAAACTTGTTCCTCACATAATACACATGGTTGTTCTCGTCGGACATCAGCTCCCAGCCGCCCATCAGCAGATACTCCGAAATGCCCCTCTCGTTTCTCTCAATAAAGTAATAATCCCTTCTGTCATTATCCGATCTCTTGTTTATATAACATGAAGACAGCAGTTTATTCAGTACCCTGGGAAGGTTGTTCTTCTCCTCCTGGCTCATTTCCTCATACCATTCGAACATGCTCATTTCCTCCTTATAACAGCCTCGGGATATGAAAAGGCTCCGTTTTCCACTCTCTCATCCAGTATCTCGGCCACGTATTCCACCTTCTTTGACAAGGAGAAGTCCACGATATATATCAGCCTTATATACTCCTCCACGCTGTCCACTTTCATCTCCGATGCCCTTATGCTGCGCCTGTCATTCAACAGGTCCATCACATAGGCATTTATCCTGTCCCTGGTCAGGGTCCTGCGCATCTTATCCCTGACAGACTTCATCCTTTCGTCCTTTAGGACTTCGTCTATGTCAAACTCCCGAAGCACTTCAAACACGGCATTCCGCGAAGACCTCCTCGGTTTATACAATGAGGCATCGTCCAGATACCCCTGAGAATATATGTAGTATATCCCCTCCATCTCATCAGGCGGCATATCATTCAGGCTGACGTCATTGCCCTTTATATATCCCGCGAGATCGGTCAATACCTTAGCCAGCTGTCCCTTGGTATCCTTGTTGGAGTACAGGGCATGGCGCACCTGGTTTAAAGAGGCCCTCGTGTACTGGGCGTTCCTCCTGTCTATCTCCTCCATCAGCGGGCCCATGCCGTTATAGCTTTCCCGTATAAAATTGAGTTTCTTTACCGTTTCCTCCCGCGCTTCGTCTATATCCCCGTATCTCTCCCGGGCAACCATCCCCTTGGCGATCTTATCCAGGAACTTATTGTCTCTCTGCCAGTCGTCGGTCCGCTTGAGTATCCTTACTTTATATCGGGAGACGTTGTCCGACGTCCTCAGCCTGTGGTAGCTCTTGTCTATTACCTCATTTTTATAATCTATGAAATGATCGCTGAGTATGCCGCTTATCTCCCTTTCGGACAACATCCTCTCGGTATATGTCTTGATGTTGGAATGAAGCGACTTGAGATTATTGATGAGACCATATGTGGAATCGTAGACCTTCTCGAGGATTATATCGGGGTGTTTTTCGGCTCCCTCCGAATACAGGTTGTTGTATGTATCGAACACATATCCCTGAAACTCTTCCTCATAGCCGTCCCTTATCTTCTTCAGCACATCCAGGATCTTTATGGCATAGTCCGTCAGGTTTATGTACTGGGTATAGTCGGTAAAAGTCTCTATCCTCACCCAGCCCGTATCGTCCAGCTTGCGCAGTACCATGCCCGCCCTGTCCCTGGGGCTCTGGGCGGTTTCGCCGGTGTCCTCCGCCAGTTGATCGTCCAACGCGTCGTCCTCCACCTCTTCTATATAGGACGTCATTATCCTTATGCAGTCCTCCCGCCTTATACCCAAGGCGGAAACGGAGTATTCATCATATATCAGGAAGAGGATATCGGAGTAAAACTCCTTGAGCGGGCTGGAAAGTATACCGAAGAATCTGTCCGGTATCTTAGTAAAAAGATTCATAGCATCACCCCCGAAGCGATAGTTCTTTCTCAATTATAGCATAGTTCGCGGCCGGGAAATATAAAAATAGGGAGTGCCGCCGCTTAAGTGGCATTCCCATATTGCTCTTTATAAATAGCTGTATAATTCCGCAGGGCTTGCGCAGGCTATGTAATCATCGGCCGGTATGTCATCCCGCCTGTCTATCTGTCCCCAGTTGGCCAGTATAAAGTCGGTGCCGCAGCTCTTGGCGCATTGATAGTCGAATTTGCTGTCCCCGACATAATAGGCCTCTTCCGGCACGATACCCAGAAAGTCCATCGCCTCTATAAGCTGATCGGGATAGGGTTTAGGCCGCAGATCGTCGTTATGAGGCACAACCGCATCAAAGTAATGAAGAATGGTTTTCAGTACAAGATCGATCTCTACCTCGAACTGGTATCTCGACGTGACTATTCCCAATTTTTTCCCGTCTTGCTTCAGGGTCTTGAGCATTTCATCTATGCCGGGATAGACGGTCACATCTCCATACATATCTACTATATTTTTGCTCCATACCTCAAAGGTGGAGTCCACATCCTCCACGCCCAGTTCTCTAAGAGCCCCCTTACCGGTATGCATAAATGCAAATTTCAGTTGGTCGTAAGCATACTCCTTATCAAAGAGATCCTTCATCGTCTTTTTCAGCGCGCTTATCGTCGTCTTTTCCGTATCCGTAAGGGTACCGTCCACATCGAATATAAATGATTTCTTTGCCGTCATCCGTATCCTCCTTGTATCGTTACATATCTATCAACTATTATATCACTTTAGGATGGCCCTTGGATACATCGGATATCCATTTAAACCATTAGGAAACCTCCGCCCACCTGAATGCATTCTCCGGTGACATAGCTGGAATCGTCCGAGGAAAGAAATGAAATGACCGACGCTACCTCGGCGGGTTGCCCCTTCCTTCCCAGCGGCGTGAGCTTAACGGCCATGGCCGCGATGTTTTCCGGCATCGCCCTTGCCATATTGGTATCTATCTGCGCAGGAGCAACACAGTTTACGGTGATATTTTTGCCGCCGGATTCCTTGGCAAGGCTTCTGGTGAAGCCCAGCACCGCGCCCTTAGACGCGCTGTAATTGGTCTGCCCGACATTGCCCCAGGCCGAGGAGGAACATACGTTGACGATCTTCCCGTAATATTGCTCGCGCATTCTTGGGACCACTACCCTACAGGTATTATAGAGACTGTTGAGATTGACGTTAAGGACTGAATCCCACTGATCCCTTTTCATTTTGTGAAACATTGCGTCTCTTGTTATTCCGGCATCGTTCACAAGAATATCGACTCTGCCGTATTCATCATAGACTCTGCCAAGCACCTCTGCAGTCGCGGCCTCGCTGCCCACATCGCATTTCATGCCGGCGACTATCTTTCCTGAGGGATCGATTTCCTTTGCCGTAGCCTCCGCCCGCTCCCGGTCGATATCCAAAGAGATTATATGAGCCGCGCCGTCCTCAAAAAAACGTTTGACGACCGCCGCACCGATACCTTTGGCCCCGCCGGTGACAACAGCGATCTTACCTTCTAATTTACCCATGATACTGGATACCTCCTTGCGTTGTTATAAGTGCGGGCAATATAACAGTATCTCCCGCCTATAGAAATTTAATTGCAAGAAACGTGCCGGATGCAAAACCCATAAAATACAGGTATCCCCGGCCGCATGCCGCTGCAAATTTATACATATGTGTCTAATTCTGTGCGAGTTGATAGCCCAAATTTTTTCTGATCCACTTTTACTATATTCCAGGCTGCAGATAAACTGGCAGGCCGTGTCAAATCGTGCAAGGCAAGGCGGCAAACCTGCAAACAAG